>Ga0209581_1000294_pt1 | contig 132180 bp, 133 predicted proteins | sample Coa_R2_FD_187160 | JGI IMG/M metagenome (GOLD analysis project Ga0209581, IMG submission 187160) | Surface soil microbial communities from Centralia Pennsylvania, which are recovering from an underground coalmine fire - Coalmine... | ecosystem: Environmental > Terrestrial > Soil > Unclassified...
CGAGCGGGCGCCCGTCGGCCTTACCGTAGATCGAGCAGCTCGACGACAGCAGAAAGCGCGGCACCCCGGCGGCCTTGGCGGTGCGGGCCAGCGCGATCGAGCCGCGGGCGTTGATGTCGCGGGTGATCTCGGGGTCGAGATCGCCCATCGGGTCGTTGGAGATTGCGGCCAGATGCATGACGCAGTCGTAGCCGTCGAGATCGCGCGGGGTCAGCGTGCGCACGTCGCGCACCAGCTCGACATCCGCCTTCGGCATCTCGTCCCAGGCGCAGCCGGCGAACAGGTCGAGGTCGCAGCCGGTGACGCGGTGCCCCGCCGCCTGCAACAGCGGCACCAGATGCGCGCCGATATAGCCGCGGTGGCCGGTAACAAAGACATTCATCGCTTTCGCTTTCCTTGCCGGTACCGCTCAGCGGGCCGGACGGGCCCAGGGCGCCTCCCCCGACTCCCACAGCCGGGTCAGCGTCTCGTGGTCGCGCTGGGTGTCCATGCAGGCCCAGAACCGGGTGTGCTGGAACACCGCGAGCTGGCCGTCGCGGGCGAGCGCGGACAGCGGCTGCTGCTCCATCACGCAATCCTCCGCCGGCGACAAATAGCGCGCGATGTCGCGGCGGAAGAAGAAATACCCGCCGTTGATCCAGGCCGAGTGCAGTTCCGGCTTCTCGACGAACTCGACCAGCTCGCCGCCCTCCATGCGGAACTCGCCGAAGCGCGACGGCGGGTTCACCCCCAGCACCGTGCCGATCTTGCCGTGGCTCAGGTGAAAGTCGAATTCGGCGCCGAGATCGGCATCGGTCAGCCCGTCGCCGTAGGTCACCGCGAGATGCTGCGCGTCGCCGAGATAGCGCGCCATCGCCCGGGCGATGCGGCCGCCGGTCATCGTCAATTCGCCGGTATAGGCCAGCGTCACCCGCCAGTCGCAGCTATGGTCGACGCTGTGCACCTCGACCTCGTTGCTCTTCAGATCGACGGTGACGTCGCTGTTCATCGCATAAAAATTGAGGAAATAGTCGCGGATGATCTCGCTCTTGTAGCCCATGCACAGCACGAAGCGGTTGAAGCCGAAGGCGGCGTAAGACCGCATGATGTGCAGCACGATCGGGTCGCGGCCGATCGGCACCATCGGTTTCGGGCGAAATTCGGTCATCTCCTTGAGCCGGGTGCCGAGCCCCCCGCACAGGATGAAAACGGGCACGTCCGCCGTGTTCACCTTTCCCCCTTTCGCGCCGCCTCCTGCGGATAGCGGCCCCCGCCGCCCCCGGGCCGGCGGAGTTTGGGGCAAACCCCGCCGGCGGGCAAGCCGGCTCGCTGCGCCCCGCCCGGCGCGCCGCGCGGCGCCCAATTGTCGCCACGAAATTCGGGGTTATATTCACCGCGCACCAGGGGGAGTTCGCCGATCGTGAGCCTCACTCATCGCGCCCGCGCCGTCGCCGGCAGGGCGATCGGGGCAGCCGGAGCCCGGCCGCTTCTGCCCGCCGCCGTCGCGCGCTTCCTCGCCTCGCTCAACATCTGGTTCTGGGCGATCGTCGGGCTGCCGACCCTGCTGGCCGGCGTCTATTTCTTCGCCATCGCCTCCGACCAGTACCTCTCGGAAGCCAAGTTCGTCGTCCACGGCCCGGCCAAGGCGCCGCCCACCGGGCTCGCCGCGATGATGGGCGCCGCCGCCAACCCCACCTCGGAAGACACCAACATCGTGCGCGAGTTCATCCTCTCGCGCGACGCGGTCAAGAAGCTCGAAGCCAAGGACGATCTGCGCGACGTGCTGAGCCGGCCGGAAGGCGACCTGATCACCCGCTTCCCCGGCCTCCTGTTCTGGCGCAAGGATTTCGAGGCGCTGTACCGGACCTATTCGCACTTCGTCTCGGTCGAGATCAGCAGCGACAGCGGCATCGCCACCCTCGAGGTCAAGGCCTACCGGCCCGAAGACGCCCACCGCATCGCCGCCTCGCTGCTCGCCTACAGCGAACAGCTCGTCAACGAACTGAACGAGCGCGCCCGCCGCGACGCGCTGGCGACGTTCCAGCGCGAGGTCGATCGCAGCCAGGCCCGCCTGACCCAGATCCAGAACGAGCTGACCGCCTATCGCATCAAGGCCAACATGCTCGAGCCGGGGGCCGAGGCCAAGGGGCCGCTGACCCTGCTCGCCGAGCTCAACAAGGAAGCCGCCGCGGCCAAGGGCCAGCTCGCCGACGTGCTGAAGAATTCGCCGAAAAGCCCGCAGATCGGCCTGCTGAAGACGCGCATCGCCTCGCTCGACAAACTGATCGCCGAAGAGCGGGCCAAGATCACCGGCGGCACCAATTCGGTCGCCACCGCGACCACCGAATACCAGCTTCTCGACCTGCAGCGGCAGATGGAGGAAAAGCTGCTTGCCGCCGCCGTCGCCTCGCGCGAGCAGGCCCGGCTCGAAGCCCAGCGCCAGCAGCTCTACCTCGAAACCATCGCCCAGCCCAACCTCGCCGACTACCCGCTGTACCCGAAACGCGCCGCCTCGTTCGCCACCGTCGTCGCCACCTGCCTGCTCGCCTACGGGATCATGTGGCTGCTCGTCGCCGGCGTCAGGGAACACGCCTCGGCCTGAGCGGAGCCGGCCGGTGCGCGATTTCTGGCGGGCGCTCCCGGTTCAGCTCCGCGTCTGGCAGGCGCTGTTCCTGCGCGAGATGCAGACGCGCTGGGGCCGCCGCAATCTCGGCTTTGCCTGGCTGTTCGCCGAGCCGCTGGTGTTCGCCCTGCCGGTGCTGACGCTGTGGTACACGATGCGGCCCGCCTACGACAACGGCATCCCGATGATGCCGTTCCTGTGGACCGGCTATCTGCCGCTGCTCGTGTTCCGCCACGTCACCGGCCACTCGCTGCATGTCGTCGGACACAACACCGCGCTGCTCTACCACCGGCACATCACGCCGATGGACATCTTTGTCGGCCGCTGCGTGCTCGAGGCCTTCGGCAACCTGGCGGCGGCGGCGTTTTCGTTCGCCGTCTTTCATCTCGTCGGCATTCTCGACTGGCCCTACGACCTGTCGCTGACCGTGGCCGGCTTCCTGTTCACCGCCTGGTGGTCGGTCGTCGTCGCCCTGATCGTCGCCTCGTTGTCGGAGCGCTCGGAGATCGTCGCCCATATCTGGATCCCGATCTCCTATGTCTACATGATCCTTTCCGGCTTTCCGTTCATGGCCGCCTGGCTGCCGACCGGGCTGCGCGACTTCGCGCTGACCGTCGATCCGCCGCTCTTGTGCTACGAGATCGTGCGCGGCGGCATGTTCGGAAACCTGATCACGACCTATCAGTACCCCGGCTACCTGACCTATATCCTCCTGGTCCTGACCCTGATCGGGCTGTGGCTGATGCGCAACATCCGCCAGTACCTGGTGATCCAATGATCCGCGCCACCGGGCTGTGCAAGGACTACCACTCGGAGACGGGCGGCTGGCGCCGGGTCCTCAACGACGTGTCGCTGACCGTGATGCCGGGCGAAAAGGTGGCGTTGCTCGGCCGCAACGGGGCCGGCAAATCGACGCTAATCCGGCTATTGGGCGGCGTCGAGCTGCCGAGCGCGGGCACCATCGAGCGGACGATGACGGTGTCGTGGCCGGTCGGGCTCGAAGGCGGCGTCGGCGGCACGATGACCGGCAACGACAACATCCGCTTCATGGCCCGCATCTACAACAAGAAGTTCGAGGACATCCGCGACTACGTCGACGATTTCGCCCAGCTCGGCAAATTCCTGTCCGAGCCGGTGCGCACCTATTCGACCGGCATGCGCGCCCGGCTCAATTTCGCCCTGTCCTTCGCCATCGATTTCGACTGCTACCTGATCGACGAGATCATCGCCGCCGGCGACCAGCGCTTCCAGCGCCGCTCGCAGGAGGAGGTGTTCGAAAAGCGCGCCGACCGCAGCCTGATCCTCGCCTCGCACATTCCCGAGATCGTCAAGCAGTACTGTTCGCGCGCGCTGATCATCCATCACGGCCGGGCCAAGATGTTCGACGATCTCGACCTCGCGGCCGAGATCTACAACGACCTGTAGGCCGGTGGAGCTGCTGCGGCGCAACCCGGCGACGGTGCCGTTTCTGACGGTTGCCGCGGCCGAGCTGGTCGCGCCGGCCGAGCACGGCGTGGCGCCGCGGCGCGGCGCGAGCATCGACTACACCGCCGGCGAGGATCGCCGCGCCCCGGGAACGCGCCTGTTCTGGGGACCCTATGTCGCGCTCGCCGCCGGGGTCTATCTGCTGCGCTTCAACGGCCGGCTCGACGGCACTCTGGCGGTGGAATTCGCCCATGACCGCGGCAACCGGGTGATCGCCGCCGAAACCCTGGCCGGGTTCGAGCGCTATTGCTGCCTGGTGCTGACCCGGCCGGTGGCCGATCTCGAAATCCGCGGGACAAAGACGGCGGAGCTGCGCGGCTTCAGCCTCGAATCGATCGCCGTGCACCGCCTGTTTTGCCCCCCGGCCGGATAGGCTAGGCTGCGCCGCGCGATGATCGAGGCGGACGACGATGCCGGATCGGCCGGGTTGCGCCGCAGCGTCACCCGGGCCGAGGCCGACCTCACCCGCGCCGTCCTCGCCGCGCTGCCGCAGCGTCCGCACATCCACCTGTTCCTCGCCTGCGACGGCAGCGACGAGTCGATCGAGCGCTGCCGCCCGACTCTCGCCTCTCTCGCCGCCCAGATCGATCCCCGCTGGACGCTGCACCCGGTGGCGCGCCGCGCCGCCGGCGAGCGCGCCGCGCTGATCGGCCGGCTGTGCCGGGGGGAAACCGATCTGCGCAGTCTGCGGCGCGACCTCCCGCATCGGCTCGACCGCATCGACGGCCTCCCCGCCCGCCTCGCCGCCGAGTTCGGCGATCTCGGCGGGCGGATCGAGCCGGTCCCGTGGCCAGCCGACCGGGGTTTCGCCGACCTTGCCGGCGAGGCCGGGCTGATCGCGGTACTGCAGGCGGGCGACGAATTGGCCTGCGACGCGCTGGCCGAGCTGGCGATCGCCGCCGGGTCCGAGCCGGCGGCCGATTTCTTCTACAGCGACGAGATACGCCTCAACCCCGCGGGCGGCCGTGCCGAGCCGTTTCTCAAACCGCAGTTCTCGCCCGACCTGCTGCTCGCGACCAACTATATCGGGCGGCTGTGGGCCGCCCGCACCGGCCTTGCCGCGCGCAGCGGGATCACCCTGCGCGACTGGCTTAGCTGCGGCGAATACGATCTGGTCCTGCGCCTGACCGAGAACGCCGCCGCGATCTGCCATATCCCCCGCGTGCTGTGCCGCCGCGGGACCGAGCCGCTCGACGCCGCGGCGGCCGAGCGGCAGGCCCTCGCCCGTGCCCTCGACCGGCGCGGCATTGCCGGCGAGGTGATGCCGGGCGAGGCCGCCGGGACCTACCGGGTCAAACGCGCGTTGCGCCCCGGCGGGCGCGTCTCGGTGATCGTCGCGACCGCCGGGGTCGGCGGTCTGTTCAAGACCTGCCTCGACAGCATTCGGCGCCACGCCGCCTATCCCGACCTCGAAATCGTCGCCATTGACGACATCCCCGCCGGCGAGGCCGAGGCCAAGGCCTGGCTGCGCGGCCGCGCCGACACCGCGATCGAGGTCGACGGCCCGTTCAACTGGTCGCGCTACAACAACCGCGGCGCCGCCGCGGCGACCGGCGACTACCTGCTGTTTCTCAACGACGACGTCGAGGCGGTCGAGCCGGGCTGGCTCGAGGCGATGCTCGAACACGCGCAGCGGCCCGAAATCGGCCTTGTCGGCCCGCGCCTGCTCTATCCCGACGGCACGGTGCAGCATGCCGGCATGTTCCTCGCCGGGCCGGCGCATGCCCGCCACGCCTTCCGCCGCCTGCCGCGCGCGGCGCCCGGCTATTTCGGCCTGGCGCAAACGGTGCGCAACGTCAGCGCCCTGACCGGCGCCTGCCTGCTGACCCGGCGCGAGGTGTTCGACGCGGTCGGCGGCTTCGACGAGAGCCATGCGGTCATCGACAACGACCTCGATTTCTGCCTCAAGGTTCGCGAGCGCGGGCTGCTCTGCGTCTACACCCCGCACGCCACCCTGCTGCACCGCGAACTGGCCAGCCGCGCCGCCCTGCCCGAGCGCTACGACCACGCCGGTTTCTTGGCGCGCTGGCGCGACGCCTTTGCCCGCGGCGACCCCTATCACCATCCGTCCCTGTCGCGTCACACGGACGATCTGGCGGCCGACCCCGAGCCGGTCGAGATCGTCCATGCCGGGCGCCCGGTGTTCGACCGCGACTCGGTGCGGCGCATCCTCGCCGTCAAGCTCGACCATATCGGCGATTGCGTGATGGCGGTGCCGGCGATCCGGCGGCTCAAGCGGCATTTTCCGCACGCCGAGATTCATGTCCTCGCGGGCCCCTGGTCGCGTCCGATCTGGGCGGCGGTGCCGGAGGTCGCGGGGACGATCGCGCTCGAATTCTTCCGCGCGGACGCGGCGCTGCCGCATTTGCGCTTCTCGCGGGAGGAGCTGGCGGCGTTCCGCCGGGCCCTCGCCGCCTATCGCTTCGACCTGGCGATCGACCTGCGGCATTACCCGGAGACTCGGCCGCTGCTGCGCCACACCGGCGCGCGCTATACCGCCGGGTTCAACCATCGCGGGCAGTTCCCGTGGCTCGACATCTCGCTGTCCTGGGACGGCGACCGCGGCGGCGTCGAGGAGCCGCGCTATCTCGGCGATTTTCTCGTCGCCCTGGTCGATGCCGTCGCCGCCGCCGGCGAGACCGACCGCAGCGTCTTCCCGGCCCGGGCGCGCCCGGCGCCGCCGCCCGCCGGGCGGCCGCTGGTCTGCGTCCATCCCGCGGTCAGCAACGAGACGCGGCGCTGGCCGGCGGAGCATTTCGCCGCGCTGATCGACCGGCTGATCGAGGAGGACGGGGTGGATGTCGCGGTGATCGGCGCCGCCGGGGATCGCGCGATCGCCGATGCCGTGCTCGACGGGGTGCGCAACCGCGCCCGGGTGACGGCACGGATCGGCGACATTGCCCTCGCCGATTTGCCGTCGTTTCTCGCCGGCTGCGCCCTGTTCGTCGGCAACAACAGCGGTCCGAAGCACATCGCCGCGGCGCTCGGCGTGCCCACCGTCGGGGTTCATTCCGGCACGGTGGATGCGCGCGAATGGGGCCCGTTCGGGCCGCGCGCCGTCGCGGTGTGGCGCCGCGTCGCCTGCGCGCCGTGCTACCTGTCGCGGGCCGAGGATTGTCCGCGCCGCCTCGCCTGCCTCACCGAATTGCGGCCGATGGACGTCTACCCCGTCTGCCGGCGTCTGCTGTTGCTCGGCCGGGCGCATGACTGACCGTCCCGGCTCGAACAGCGCGGCGCGCGAGACCGCGCTGCTGGAAGCGCTGTGGCGCGGCGACGAGCTGGCCGCAGCGCTGAAGACGGCCGAGGACGAGGCGGAGGCGCTGCGCCGCCGCCTCGCCCGCGCCGAGGCGGCGATCGCCGAGCTGGGCGAGCTCGGCGACGCGGCGCAGGCGGCGATCGACGAATTGCGCCGCCACCTCGCCGAGGCCGAGGCGGCGAGCCGGTTCTACCTCGAGCAGCGCGACGCCGTGGCGGCGGAATTGTTTGCGCTGGCGCAACGCCGCGAGGCGGCGGCGCAGGCGGCGGCGCGGCCGTGGTGGCGGCGGGCCTTGCGCCGCCTGCGCGCCGCCGACTAAATCTAGGCCGGAGCAGAGAAAAAGGCCCGCCGATGTCCGTCTACACCGAGGTCGACGACGACGCGCTGCGCGTCTTTGTCGCCCAGTACGATCTCGGCGAGGTGCTGTCGTTCAAGGGGATCGCCGAGGGCATCGAAAACTCCAATTTCATGCTGACCACCGAGCGCGGCCAGTTCATCCTGACCCTTTACGAAAAGCGGGTGACGCGGGCGCAGCTCCCCTTCTTCATCGGGCTGATGGACCACCTCGCCGGCGAAGGCATCACCTGCCCGACCCCGGTGCGGCGGCGCGACGGCGAGGCGATCGGCGAATTGTGCGGGCGTCCGGCGGCGATCGTCACCTTTCTCAACGGCATGTGGCCGCGCCGCATCGAGCCGTTCCATTGCGCCCGGCTCGGCCGGGCGATGGCGCGGCTGCACCGCGCCGGGACCAGCTTTCCGATGACCCGGTGCAACGAGCTGGGGCCGCGCGGCTGGCCGGCATTGTTCGAGGCGTGCCGGGCGCGCGCCGGCGAGGTCGCGCCCGGGCTTGCCGACGATCTTGCGGCCGAGATCGCCTATCTCGAAGGCGCCTGGCCAGACGGTCTGCCGAAAGGGGTGATCCACGCCGACCTGTTCCCCGACAACGTGTTCTTTCTCGGCCAGGAACTGTCGGGGATCATCGACTTCTATTTCGCCTGCACCGATTTTCTCGCCTACGACGTGGCGATCTGCATCAACGCCTGGTGCTTCGAGCCCGACCACAGCTTCAACGTGACCAAGGCGCGCCAGCTCGTCGCGAACTACCGGGCCGAGCGCGACTTGAGCGCGGCCGAGCTGGCGGCGCTGCCGATCTTCTGCCGCGGCAGCGCGGTGCGCTTTCTCCTGACCCGGCTCTACGACTGGCTGCACCCGGAGAACGGCGCCCTGGTCAAGCCCAAGGACCCGCTCGAATACCTCAAGAAACTGCACTTCCACCGCGCCGGCGGCGAAGACGGCCTCTACCTGACCGGCTAGGCTAGCCTAATGCCGGAAATGGCGCAGGCCGGAAAACACCATGGCGATGCCGGCGGCGTCGGCCGCGGCGATCACCTCGGCGTCGCGGCGCGAGCCGCCGGGCTGGATCGCCGCGGTGATGCCGGCGGCGATCGCGGCTTCGAGCCCGTCGGCGAAGGGGAAGAACGCGTCGGAGGCGAGCACCGCGCCGCGCGTCGGCAGGCCGAATTCCGCCGCCTTGGCGACGGCGATCTTGACGCTGTCGACCCGGCTCGGCTGGCCGGCGCCGATGCCCACCGTGGCGCCGTTCTTGGCCAGCACGATCGCGTTCGACTTGACGTGCTTGGCGACCCGGTCGGCGAACAGCAGGTCGGCGATCTCCTCCTGGGTCGGCGCCCGCTTCGTCACCACCTGGAGCGCGTCGGCGGCGGCCGCGCTTCGGTCGCGCTCCTGCACCAGGAGCCCGCCGGCCAGCGAGCGCAGCCCCCGACCGGGCGCCGCCGGATCGGGCATCCCGCCCGCGGCCAGAACCCGCACCGCCTGGCGCCTGGCCAATATCGCCGCCGCCGCCTCGTCGATTTCGGGCGCGATGATCACCTCGAGGAACTGTTCGGCCAGCGCCGCCGCCGTCGCCGCGTCGAGCCGGCGGTTGACCGCGACGATGCCGCCGAAGGCGCTGACCGGGTCGCAGGCCAGCGCCCGCTGCCAGGCGGCCAGGAGGTCGGGCCCGGTGGCGGCGCCGCACGGATTGGCGTGCTTGACGACGACCGCCGCCGGCGCCGCGAACTCTGCCACCGCCTCGAACGCCGCATCGGCATCGGCGTAGTTGTTGTAGGACAGCTCGCGCCCCTGCAACTGGCGCGCGGTGGCGACGCCGCAGCGGCGCTCGCCGGTCAGGTAGAGGGCGCCCGACTGGTGCGGGTTCTCGCCGTAGCGGGCGGCGCCGGCGAGGCGGGCGGCGACGACCAGCGTCTCGGGATAGTCGATCCCCTCCTCGGCCGCCATCCAGGCGGCGATGGCGGCGTCGTAGGCGGCGGTCGCGGCATAGGCCTTCAGCGCCAGGCGGCGCCGCGTCTCCGCCCGGACCGTACCGCCGTTCGCCGCCATCTCGGCCAGCAGCGGCGGATAATCGGCCGGGTCGGTCACCACCGCGACGCTGTCGTGGTTTTTCGCCGCGGCGCGGATCAGCGCCGGGCCGCCGATATCGATGTTTTCGATGCACGCCTCGCGCCCGGCGCCGGCGGCCACCGTCGCCGCGAACGGGTAGAGGGTGACGACCAGCAGGTCGATCTCGGCGATGCCGTGCTCGGCCAGGGCGGCGCGATGGTCGGGCCGGTCGCGGCGCGCCAGCAGCCCGCCATGGATCGCCGGGTGCAGCGTCTTGACCCGGCCGTCGAGCATCTCCGGAAAGCCGGTTAGCGCCGCCACCTCGGTGACCTCGAGCCCGGCCTCGGCCAGCGCCCTGGCGGTGCCGCCGGTGGAGACGAGCGCCACGCCGTGCGCCGTCAGGCCGCGCGCCAGCTCGACCAGCCCGGTCTTGTCGCTGACCGAGAGGAGGGCGCGGCGGATCGGGTTCATCGCGGCAATCTAGCGGCGCCGCCCGAGCTCCGCCAGCAGCGCGGCGACGATGCCGGCGGCGGCCGCCAGCGCGGCGAGGCCGAGCCCGTTTTCCGCCGCCCAGCCGCAGGCGACAAGGCCCAGATCGGCGACGACGACGCGAATCGCCACCGCCCGGTGCGACAGCCCGGCCGCGGTGGCGCGCTGATAGAAATGCTCGCGATGCGCCTGCCACACCGGCACCCCGCGCAGCGCCCGCCGCACCAGCGTGATCGTCGCGTCGGCGGCGAAATAGAGCGGCAGGACCAGCGCGACCTTCCACCAGCCGGCGGCGGCGAGGCGCAGCAGCAGAAAGCCCAACAGGAAGCCGAGCGGAATGCTGCCGACATCGCCCATGAAGATGCGCGCCGGCGCCCAGTTGAAGACGAGAAAGCCCAGCGCGGCGCCGAGGATCGCCGCGGCGAGCGCCGCGGCCGGCGGGTCCGTCCCGGCGCCGAGCGCGGCGAACAGCACCAGCCCGAGCGCGATCGCCGCCGCCTCGCCGCCGGCGATGCCGTCGATCCCGTCCATAAAATTGTAGAGGTTGAGAAACCACACCCAGGCGAGCGCGGTGACAATGCGGTCGAGCGGCAGCGGCAGCCAGCCCTGGAACACCGCGCCGCCCGGCAGCCCGGCCGCCAGGCACAGGGCGACGACGGCGAACTGGACGCAGAGCCGCACGGCCGGGGCCAGCCCGCCGCGGTCGTCGAGCCAGGAGACCGCGGCGAGCGCGAGCGCGCCGCCGGCGACGATCAGCACCGCCGGCGGCGCCGCGCCCGCCGCGGCCAGCCCGCCCCAGGCGACGAGGATCGCGCCGACCAGCGCGATGCCGCCGCCGCGCGGCGTCGGCTCGGAATGCGACGACCGCTCGTTCGGCCGGTCGAGCACCGCGCCGCGCCGCAACAGCGGGATCAGCGCCCAGGTGCCGCCGGCCGAGATCAGCCCGGCAGCGAGCGCGGCCGCCGCCGCCGTCGGCATCCGCGCCTCAGCCGGGCTCGCGGCGGATCGCCCAGCGCACCGTCGCGCCGGACGGGCCGGTGGTCCCGCTCAGCACGATCTGCCGCGTCGGCTTCATCTCGCCGGAACCGAAATAGACGCTGTCGGCAAGCGTCAGCTCGGCGCCGTTGGCGAGCAGCCGCCACACGGTGCCGCCCGGCAGGCGAAGCCGGGCGCTGGTGCCGCCTTCGGCGATGCTGGCCTCGACCGCCGGGTGAAGGTGGAAGCGCATCGCGAAATTGGCGCCCGAGCGGCCGGTCACCTTGTCCTCGCCGCGCAGATCGTCGCCGTCCTGCGACAGGTAGAGCTCGCGCGAATAGATCAGGCCGAAGCGCTGGCGGTAGCCGTCGTGGCTGGCGGCGATCCACTGATGGCCGCCCTCTTCGGCGCGCTCGCTGCGCACCGTGTTCGGAGTGCGGCCGACCGTGCCGTCGCGGCGGATCTCGACCGAGTTGGTGTCGGCGACAACCATGACCGAGTGCGCCGCGCTCGCCCGCACCGCCCGCTGCCAGGCCAGGCGGCGGCCGCGATAGCCGCCGCAATTGACGACGATGCGGTCGCGCCCGTGCGACATCTCGAAGGACAGCGTGCCGGCATGGGCGGCATCGTTGAAGCCGGGCGGCGGCGGCTTGCCGGTGTCGACCACGACCAGGCTCTGCCCGGCCTGGAGGCGCTGAAACCCGCTGTGCGGCGCCTGCATCGGGGCGCGGCCCTTGGTCTCCGACTTGCTCAGCACCAGGTCGACGAGAACCCCGTCCTCCTCGATGGAATTGTTGAACAGGGCGAGGCGCCGGTCGCCGTGGCGGAAGAAGCGCAGCATCGGCGCCATGCGGTCGATCGCGTCCTGCAGCGCGCGGGGCACCTCGACCCGGCCGGCGCGCAGCGTCGCGCGCAGGTCGATCAGGTCGCGCAGCACCCAAAGCTGCGCCGACGGGCTGCGCGACAGGTGCCCGCCGTCGGGCAGCACCTGCACCGGCAATTCGCGCTCGAGCGCGCGCAGCGCGCGGGCGATGCGGCGCTCCGGCCCGCCGAGCGCAACGAGGCCGCCGACCAGCCCTTTCAACGCGCGCAGCCGCGCCGCGCCGGTCGTCTCCCAGGCGGCGGTGCGGGCGAGATGGCGCAGTTGCGCGGCAAGGCTGGCGAGGATGGTGCGGCGCAGGCCGCGGTCGGACTCGCGGTTGGCAATCTCGTCGAGATGCACGATCCAGGCAAAGATGCGGGTCGCCACCACGTCCGAGCGCCAGGCGATCTCGTGCCAGGCGGCATTGTCGGCGAGCCAGCGCCGCACCAGCGCGCGCGCCGCGTCGCGGGCGCCGGGGCCGACGCTCATCAGGTCGCCGAGCCAGCCGAAGCCGTGCCAGGCGGCAAGCCATCCCGGCCCCGCCTCGGCGGGAAACCAGACCGGCGACGGATTGCGCACCAGCTCGCCCGCCAGCTCGATCGTGCCGGCGAGGATCGCCTGTCCGCGTGCCGCCTCGCCCGGCCAGCGCTCGCCCACCCGCACGCGCAGATCGGCGGGCGGGAGGCCGATCAGCGTGTAGCGATAGAACGGCGCGGCGGCGAGCGTCTGCAGCGCCCGGCGGCGCAGCCGCGTCACCGGGTCGGCGGTGTCGGCATCGCCGCCTCGGCGCCTGCCGCCAACCTCCCGGCGCCCCGGAATCGGCGAGGATTGCATCCCGTTTCGTAACAAGGAACGGCAGGCGCCGCAAGCCGCGCCCGGCTCCGCCGACCGATGCTAGCGCGTCGTCCGTTAAGATCGAATCGCCGTTTTCGCGCACCCCGCAACACCGGGAACGCAACGCCCGGTTGCCCCTTGACTTCGCGCTTTCGCGCTGTCGACGAGGCCCGACCGCAATTGAAAGGAGCGTCGTCTAGGCGCCGGACCCGCGCTTGACCAGGCGCGCGCTGAAAAAGCCGTCGACCCCGTCATATTCGCCGAAATGACACGGCAGGGTGCGCAGATCGCCGTCCTCGGTGATCCACTCGGCGGGGATGCCGAACTCGGCCGGGCGGATCGGCCGGCGCTCCACCGGCGCGCCGGCGTTGAGCAGCGCGGCGATGCGCTGAGGCCCCTCCTCGGGTTCGAGCGAACAGGTGCAATAGACCAGCGTGCCGCCCGGCCGCAGCATGTCGACGGCGGCGCGCAACAGGCTCTCCTGCACCGCGGCGAGACGGACGACGTCTTCGCGCTGCTTCAGGTGGGGGACGTCGGGGTGGCGGCGAATCGCCCCGGTCGCGGTGCACGGGGCGTCGAGCAGCACAGCGTCGGCCGGCTGCGGCGGGCGCCAGGTCAAGGCGTCGGCGGCGACCGCCTCGACCGGCAGCTCCAGCCGCTTCAGATTGGCGACGAGGCGTTCGAGCCGCCGCGCCGAGCGGTCGATGGCGATGACGTGCGCGCCGGCATCGGCGAGCTGGGCGGTCTTGCCGCCGGGCGCCGCGCACATGTCGATGACCGCGAGCCCCGCGACGCAACCGAACAGCCGCGCCGGCAAGGCCGCGGCGGCATCCTGGATCCACCAGGCGCCCTCGGCATATCCGGGCAGCGCCGAGACCGAGCCGCCGGCCGGGCGGCGCAGCGTGCCGGTCGGCAGGATCGTGCCCTGTAGCTGTTCGCACCAGTCGCCGCCGTTGCCGCGCAGCGTCAGGTCGAGCGGCGCCTCGCGCAGATGCGCGGTGGCGATCGCCCGCGTCACCTCCTCGCCATAGGCATGGGTCCACGACTGCCACAGCCAGTCAGGGGTGTTGAGCCGGCCGGCGTCGTGATGCTCGATCCGCTCCGGCCCCTCGACGCTGAGCCGGCGCAGCACCGCGTTGACCAGCCCCTTGTGCGACAGAAACCCGCGCGCATGGGCAAGATCGACGCTGGTCGCCACCGCGGCATGCGGCGGCGTGCGCAGGAACAGAAGCTGGGCGATGCCGAGCCGCAGGATGTCGTGCACGGTCGCCGCGCGCGCGGCGAGCGGCGCATTGAGGCAGGCGGCGATCAGCGTGTCGATCTGTCCCAGCCGGCGCAGAACCGTCGCCACCAGCAGCCGCGCGAAAGCCCGGTCGCGCACCGACAATTCGCCGATCTGAGGATTGTCGTCGATCGCATCGTCAAGCGGACGCTTGCGGCGCAGCACGGCCGCGAGCAGGTCGAGGGCTACCTGGCGTGCTGACGAAATGGACGGCATAAGGTTCTTCTTGGCTTCGTCCGGTGGAAGAAAGAGAAAGGCTATACGGGCAAACACAGCATCGCGCCGTACGTTCCCGCCCGGCGCCACAATGCCGCAGATGCGGCGAGACGCGATCCAGCCCCCCGTATCGCCACGCCTCGACACAATACGCCGACGGCGCCGCCGCTGTCCCCGCGCGGCGCCGCGACCGAGCGCCGCAACCGATCGGAGAGTTTCCGCGCTCCTCCGAGCCGAACGGGTAAGCGGCGGCCTCTCCTTTCGTCTAGGGTCGATCGCCCCCCGGGCGGTGCGGGCGGGCGACAGCCTCAGCCCGGCGCGCCGCCCTCGCCCAAATCCCAATAAAGCCCGGTCATCACCGCCAGCCCCTCGCGCGCGACCGGCGCCAGCAGGTGCTCGTTGGGGGCGTGCTGCGAGCACGAGGCATAGGAGTGCGGCACCCAGATCGTCGGCAGCCCCAGATCCGCGGCGAAGATGTCGTTGGGCAGCGAGCCGCCGAGATTGGGCAGGATCGCCGGGCGCTTGCCGGTGGTCCGTTCGATCGATGCGGCCGCCCAGCGCACCCAGGGATGCTCGGGGTCGAGCCGCGTCGCCGGGAAATACGCCTTCTTCCACGGCTCGACCCTGACCATCGGAAAGCCTTCGCGGTCGAGATGGCGGCGCAGCGCCGGCATGAACTCCTCGGGATCGACGCCGACGACGAACCTGATCTGGCAGGTCGCCCGCGCCGCGCCGGGGATCGCATTGACCGGGTTGTCGGGATTGCCGGTGACGAAGGCCAGCACCTCGAAGCTGCACCAGCCGAACACCTTTTCGCTGGGCGACAGGCCCGGCTCGCCCCACTCCGGGTCGATCTGCGGCGCCTCGTCGCCGCCGTCGACAGCGAGGTCGGCGAGCGCCGCGCGCACCGAGTTGGGCATGTGCTGCGGCACCCATTCGCGCACCCGGATCGCCCCCGACGGGCTGGTCAGGCTGGCCAGCGCATGGGCGAGGATCACCCCGGGATTGGCCAGCAGCCCGCCCCAATTGCCGGAATGGTGGGCGCCCTCGCGCAATTCGACGACGAGGTCGAAATTCATCGCGCCGCGCGCGCCGAGAAAGATCGTCGGCCGCTCCGGCGACAGGCGCGGCCCGTCCGAGGCGATCAGCACGTCGGCGGCCAGCCGCCCCTTGTGTTCGCGGCAGATTTCGCGCAGCCCCGGCGAGCCGATTTCCTCGCCGGTCTCGATCAGGAATTTGGCGTTGAAGCCGAGCCGAGCGCGGGTCGCGAGCACCGCCGCCAGCGCCGCCAGGTTGATCGAATGCTGGCCCTTGTTGTCGGCGGTGCCGCGGCCGTAAAGGCGGTCGCCGTCGCGGGTGAGCGTCCACGGCGACAGGCCCTGCCGCCATTGCGGTTCGAGCCCGCGGATAACGTCGCCGTGGCCGTAGCCGAGCACCGTCGTCGCGGCATCGTCCTCGTGGCGGGTCGCGATCAGGGCGGGGCCGCCGCGTACCGGGTTGTCGACGATGTCGCTGCTGAAGCCGAGCCGCGCCAGCGACGGTGCGATCTCGTCGGCGAGATAGGCGCGCAGCACCGCGCCGCGCCCCTCGACCTGGCTTTCGGTCGGGATCGCGACGCGGCGGGCGAGGTCGGCGGCGAACCCGCCGGAGTCGAAATAATCGAGGGCGGCGGCAATCGCGGCGTCTCGGCTCATGGCGTCTCCTGCGCTGGCCGGAAGAGGCTAGTGCAAGCGCGCGGCGGTGGGAATCAGTGCCGGCGGGTCGAGCCCGACACCGGCGTCCATGACGGCGGGTCGCTTGCCGGGAAGCTGTCCTCCGAGGTGCGGGTCACCGGATCGGCCCGGCCCCGCCCGCCGCGCCGCCGCAGCGGCGCGATCTCGGCGTCGCGGCGGCGCCCGGACAGCCCGGCCTTGACCGGGCAATAGCCGGAGGCGCCGCGCCAGATCAGCGCCGCGCCGGCGAGGCCCAGCGCCAGCGGCCCGAGGAGCGACCCGCCGACGGCGCGCACGAGCAACGCGGCGCCGAGCGCCACCGAGATGGTCCGCTCGGCGGTGCCGAGATTGATGGGCGGCGCGTCGAGCGCCGCTTCGTTCGGGTCGGCCATCGCCGCACTCCGCCAGGTTGGCTGATGCCGGGTTCAACGCCGCCGCGAGCCGGCTGTTCCGGTACGGGGCGGCCGCACCTTGCCGCACCGCCGCCACGATCTACCTATATAGGCTCTTGCACGCGGCGTCGGGGGATCGCCGCAAGGTTGGGGATCAGACGGAACCATGCCAGACCCGTCGCTGCGTGCCGAACCCGGGGAGTCGTCTCCGGGCAGCTCAGGCCGGCCGCGCCGCCGCGCCCCGGCCAGGCCGCCGAAACCGAAACCATCGCGGCGCCCGCGGCTGCGCGGCCTGTTCCGCTTCGGCCTGCTGGCGTTTCTGTGGAGCGTCATCGCCGGCGGCCTGGCGCTGGCCTATTTCGCCCTGACCCTGCCCGACACCAGCCAGCTCACCACCGCGACGCGGCGCCCGAGCGTGACGATCGAGGCAGCGGACGGCAGCACGGTGGCGACTTTCGGCGACCTGTTCGGCCAGCCGCTGACCCTGAAACAGATGGCGCCGGCCCTGCCCAAGGCGGTGATCGCCACCGAGGACCGCCGCTTCTACAGCCATTTCGGCATCGACCCGCTCGGCCTGATCCGCGCCGCCTTCATCGACCTGCGCGCCGGCCATGTCGTCCAGGGCGGCAGCACGATCACCCAGCAACTCGCCAAGATCCTGTTCCTCACCCCCGAGCGCCACCTGACCCGCAAAATCCGCGAGACCCTGCTCGCCTTGTGGCTCGAGCACCGCTTCACCAAGGACCAGATTCTCGAAATCTACCTCAACCGGGTCTATCTCGGCGCCGGCACCTACGGCGTCGACGCCGCCGCCCACCGCTATTTCGGCAAGTCGGCGACGCAGCTCAACCTGTTCGAGTGCGCCGTCATCGCCGGCCTGCTGAAGGCGCCGACCCGCTTCAACCCGGCCAACGACCGCGCCCGCGCCGCCCAGCGCGCCGCCCAGGTGCTCGACAACATGGTGGAGGCCGGCTACATCACCGCCGCCCAGGCCGCCGCAGCCGAGAAGACCGGCGCCGCCAGCACGGCGATCGCCGGGGCGCGGCAGGGCTCGCACTACTTTGCCGACTGGGTCGCCGACCAGGTCCGCGAATTCGCCGGCACCGGCGACCGCGACCTCGTCGTCAAGACGACGCTCGACCCGAACCTGCAGGCCTTGGCCGAGGCCGCGGTGACCGGGACGATCGACCGCCACGGGATCAAATCGGCGGTCAGCCAGGGCGCGCTGGTGGCGATGGCGCCGGACGGCGCGGTGCGGGCGATGGTCGGCGGCCGCGACTACAGCGAAAGCCAGTTCAACCGCGCCACCCAGGCCGAGCGCCAGCCCGGCTCGGCGTTCAAGCCGTTCGTCTATCTCGCCGCGCTCGAAGCCGGGGTCCGGCCCGAGGATCATTTCGTCGACGGCCCGATCCGCGTCGGCAACTGGCAGCCGCACAACTACACCAACCGCTATCTCGGCGACGTCACCGTGGCCGAGGCGGTGGCCGAGTCGATCAACACGGTGGCGGTCCAGGTGGCGCTGCGCGCCGGCCTCGCCAATGTCGTCGCGGTGGCCAACCGGATGGGGATCAACTCGCCGCTCGCCGCCGACGCCAGCATCGCGCTCGGCACCGGCGAGGTGAACCTGCTCGAACTGGTCTCGGCCTATGCGCCGTTCGCCAACGGCGGCACCGGGGTGATGCCCTACGGCATCGTCGAGATCGCCGACAGCGACGGCAAAATCCTCTACCGCCGCAGCGGTTCCGGCGCCGGCCAGGTCGTCGCGCCGGAATATGTCGGGCTGATGAACCGGATGCTCGACGGCGTCGTGCGCCGCGGCACCGGGCGGGCCGCCGCGCTGCCGCGCCCGATGGCCGGCAAGACCGGCACCACCCAGGACTACCGCGACGCCTGGTTCATCGGCTACACCGCCGACCTGATCTGCGGCGTGTGGCTCGGCAACGACGACAACACGCCGATGAACCGGGTCACCGGCGGCACCCTGCCGGCCGCCGCCTGGCACCAGTTCATGCTGGCGGCGACGCGGACGATGCCGGTAAGGCCGCTGCCCTCGGCGCCGGAACAGCCGCCGCCATCGGCGCTCGACGCGCTGTTGAGCGGGCTCGGGCTCGGCAACGGCACGCCGCTGCCGCCGCCGCCGCAGACCACCACAGTCTCGACCCGCGGCCTCTACTAGGTTGAAACAGCCCGTATAACGCGGCGGCTCCGACGGAGACGCAAAGGGCGCGGAGGCACCGATCTCCGCCGCGTCCTTCGCGTAACCTCTGCGCCCTTCGCGTTATCCACTTTTCGTCAGACCGGCGCGAGACCAAGGCCTAGTGCAGCGGCGAGAAGGCCGCCGGCACGACGAGCATGTTCTCCTGGCGGACGAACTGGCCGCGCGTGTCCGGCGGCCAGGCGCCGCCGGCGCGGGCCTGGTCGCGCACGCTGAACCGCTCGGCCGCATCCTTGTAGGCCCAGACGTGGATCCACTGGTTCAGCCCGCCGAGTTCGGTATGGCCGCAAAACGCGAGCGGCGAATATTTCTGGCGCCCCTCGATCCGCTCGGCCCATTTCTCGATGACCGTCGGCGCCGCCCCCGGCAGCATCGTATAGGTGCGGATCTCGTAGAGATTGCCGAGCCGGCGGTCGCCGAGCGGCGGCGAGAACGGCGCCAGGTTGATGATCTTGCTTTCCATCTCCTCGATGAACTCGCCGATTTTCGGCGGCCAGTTCGGCAGCTTCGCCGCTTCCGCGCGCAGTTTCGCCCGCTGTCCGAGGTCCTGGTAGGGCCAGCAATGGATGATCCGGTTGAGCGGCCCGACCTCGGTATGAAAGAACGCGCCGAGCGGCGAAATCTTGGTCCGGTCGGCCAACGCCTCGCCAAACCGCTTCTCCACCTCGGGGATCGAGCCGGGCTTGACCCGGTAGGTGCGCATCTCGACGATCATCGTTGTTCTCCAAGCGATGGTTCAGCCGGGCCATCCTAGCCCCGCTCACGGCAGCCGCGCCAGAAGCTCGGCCAACAGCGCATAGAAGCCGGCGGAATCGACCCGGTCGAGCACCAGCGCGTTGGCGGGCCGGCCGCTGACCCCGCGCCAGTCGATGACGGTGACCCCGCGGGTCAGCTCGCTGTCGCATTCGACCGCGACGTTGACCCGCCTGCCGCGGAACAGGTCGGGCCGCAGCAGGTAGGCGATGACGCAGGGGTCGTGCAGCGTCATCCGCCGCCCGGTCGCGGCCACCGGCTGCAGCAGGTCGAGCACGGCGGCGCCGGCCCGGTTGCCGAGCGCGGCGAGGCGGCGCAGCCGGGCGGGACCGGCGCGCAATTGCTCGGTCACGTCGAGCGGCACCATCGTGATCGGCACGCCGGCGGCGAAGACCTGCGCGGCGGCGTCGGGATCGACCCAGATGTTGAACTCGGCGACCGGCGTCATGCTGCCGAGCGGCAGCGAGGTGCCGCCCATCAGCACGATCTCGCCGATCCGCGCGGCGATATCGGGGGCGCGGGCGAGCGCCGTCGCCAGATTGGTCAGCGGCCCCAGCGCGCACAGCGTCACCGCCCCCGGCGGCCGCCCGCGCACCGCCGCGGCGATGGCGTCGGCGGCATGGCCGGGCGCCGTCGCCGCGGCGGGCGGCGGCAGGACCAGCCGGCCGAGCCCGCCGTCGCCATGTGCCCGCGCGCCGACAAAAGGCGGGCGCCGCAGCGGCCGGTCGCAGCCGGCATGGACCGGCACACCGCCCGCTCCGGCCAGCTCGCACAACGCCCGCGCGTTGGCCTCGGTGACCGCGAGCGGGCGGTTGCCGGCGACCGCGGTCAGCGCCAGCACCTCCAGTTCGGGCGCGGCCAAGGCCATCAGGATGGCGACGGCGTCGTCGATGCCGGGATCGGTGTCGATGATGATCGGGCGAGGCATCGCACGACCCTAGCACAGACGCTTGACCTGGTGTGCGAACTAAACTAGAACACAAGAAGTTGTTTTGGATTTGTTCCGGAGGCCGGCCATGTTGACGCGCAAGCAGCACGAATTGTTGCTGTTCATCAATCAGCGCCTCGCCGCGACCGGCGTCGCCCCGTCGTTCGACGAGATGAAGGACGCGCTGAATTTGCGCTCCAAATCGGGCATTCACCGGCTGATCAGCGGGCTGGAGGAGCGCGGCTTCATCCGCCGCCTGCCGCACCGGGCGCGCGCGCTCGAGGTCACCAGACTGCCGGAGGAGAGCGCCGCCCCCGCGACCGGCGGCGAGCGCGGCCGGTTTTCGCCGACCGTCATCCGCGGCGATTTCTCCGCCGCCCTGCCGGGCGCGCCGGTGTCGGCCGAGATCGACGCGGTCGATCTGCCGCTTTACGGCCGCATCGCCGCCGGCACGCCGATCGAGGCGCTGCGCGACCAGACCGCAAGCGTCGCCGTGCCCGGCACGCTGCTCGGCCGCGGCAGCGAGCATTACGCGCTGGAGGTGGCCGGCGACAGCATGGTGGATGCCGGCATTCTCGACGGCGACACCGTCATCATCCAGCGCTGCGATACCGCGGAAAGCGGCGCCATCGTCGTCGCCCTGGTCGACAATTTCGAGGTGACGCTGAAGCGGCTGCGCCGCCGCGGCGACTCGATCGCCCTCGAACCGGCCAACAAGGCCTACGAGACCCGCATCTTCGGACCCGACCGGGTCAAGGTCCAGGGCCGGCTGGTCGGGCTGCTGCGGCGGTACTGAGACGCCCCGCGCCGCGCAAGCCCCTTGAATCCGCCACGATTGCGGGTCTACTTCGACCGCTGAGGGCGCACCTTGTCGGCGGGAGGCGGCGATGCGCGGATTGATGCAGGACCGGCCGCTGTTGATCTCGCGGCTGATCTCCCATGCCGCGACCTATCACGGCGACACCGAGATTGTCACCCGCACGGTCGAAGGGCCGATCCACCGCTACGGCTATGCCGAGGCCGAGCGCGCCGCCAAGCGCCTGGCCAACGCCCTGTTGCGGCTCGGCATCGCCGCGGGCGACCGGGTCGGCACGCTGGCCTGGAACACCTACCGCCATTTCGAGCTGTATTACGCGATTTCCGGCATCGGTGCGGTGTGCCACACGATCAACCCGCGCCTGTTCGACGACCAGCTCATCTACATCGTCAACCACGCCCGCGACCGGCTGCTGTTTGTCGAGGAGGGGTTCCTGCCGCTGATCGAGCGGCTGCGCCCGCGCCTGCCGGCCGATTGCCGCATCGTCACCCTGACCGCGCACGTGCCCGACAGCCCGGTGCCGGTGTTTGCCGCCTATGACGAGCTCGTCGCCGGCGAGAGCGACGCCTTGGACTGGCCCGAGTTCGACGAGAATACCGGGGCGGCGCTGTGCTACACCTCCGGCACCACCGGCCGGCCGAAGGGAGCGCTCTATACCCACCGCTCGACCGTGATCCACGCCTATGCCGCCTCGCTGCCGGCGGCAATCCCGATGGGCGCGGACGACGTGGTCTGTCCGGTGGTGCCGATGTTCCATGCCTGCGCCTGGAGCATCCCCTATGTCGCGCCGATGAACGGCACCAAGCTGGTGCTCCCCGGCAACCGGCTCGACGGCGCCAGCCTGTTCGAGCTGTTCGAGAGCGAGGGGGTGACCTACAGCCTCGGCGTGCCGACGATCTGGCTCGGCTTCGAGGCCTATCTGCGCGAACGCGGCGTGCGATGCAGCACGCTGACCCGGGTGCTGTCGGGCGGCTCGGCGGTGCCGCCGTCGCTGATCGAGGCGTTCGAGCGCCACGGCATCGACATGGTCCAGGGCTGGGGCATGACCGAGATGAGCCCGCTCGGCACGGTGGCGGCGCTGAAGGCCAAGCATCGCAACCTCGACCCCGCCGCGCGCCTCGCGCTGCGGGCGAAGCAGGGCCGCCCGGTGTTCGGCGTCGAGTTCAAGCTGATCGACGCCGAAGGCCGCCGGCTGCCGCATGACGGGGTCGCGGTCGGCGAGCTGCTGGTGCGCGGGCCGTGGATCGTCAGCGGCTATTTCGAGGACGACGAGGCCACCGCCGCCGCGCTCGAACCCGACGGCTGGTTCCATACCGGCGATGTCGGCCGCATCGACCCCGACGGCTATCTGCAGCTCACCGACCGGCGCAAGGACATCATCAAGTCCGGCGGCGAGTGGATCAGCTCGATCGACCTCGAGGTCGCGGCGATGGCCCACGAGGATGTCGCGGAGGCCGCGGTGATCGCGATCCCCGACCCGAAATGGGCCGAGCGGCCGCTGCTGATCGTCACCCCGCGCCCCGGCCGCGCGCCGCAGCGCGACGCGCTGATCGCCTTTCTCGGCGAGCGCTTTCCGCGCTGGATGCTGCCCGACGACGTGGTCGTGCTCGACGAACTGCCGCATACCGCGACCGGCAAGGTGATGAAGACGCGCCTCAGGGAGCTCTACGCCGACTACCGGCCGGCGTCGCGATGACCGTCACCGTCCGCTTTGCCCCGTCGCCGACCGGGTTCCTGCATATCGGCGGAGCCCGCACCGCGCTGTTCAACTGGCTGTTCGCGCGTCACCACGGCGGCACCTTCCGCCTGCGCATCGAGGATACCGACCGGGTGCGCTCGACCCCGGAGGCGACGCAGGCGATCATCGACGGGCTCAAATGGCTCGGCCTCGAGTGGGACGGCGAGATCGTCTTCCAGTTCGCCCGCGCCGCCCGCCACGCCGAGATCGCCCACCGGCTGCTCGCCGCCGGCCGCGCCTATCGCTGCTACTGCACGCCGGAAGAGCTCGAGGCGATGCGCGCCCGCGCCAAGGCCGAGAAGCGCCCGATCGGCTATGACGGCACCTGGCGCGACCGCGATCCGGCCGAGGCCCCGCCGGGGGTGCCGCCGGCGATCCGCCTGAAGGCCCCGCGCGAAGGGGCGACGACGATCCGCGACCGGGTCATGGGCGAGGTGACGGTCGGCAACGAGGAGCTCGACGACCTGATCATCCTGCGCTCGGACGGCACCCCGACCTACAATTTCTCGGTCGTCGTCGACGACCACGACATGGGCATCACCCATGTCATCCGCGGCAACGAGCATTTCCGCAACGCCTTCCGCCAGACCCAGATCTACCGCGCGCTCGACTGGCCGGTGCCCGAATTCGCCCATATCCCGCTGATTCACGGCGCCGACGGCAGCAAGATGTCGAAGCGCCACGGCGCGCTCGGCGTCGAGGCCTACCGCGAGATGGGCTACCTCCCGGAGGCGATGCGCAACTACCTGCTGCGCCTCGGCTGGAGCCACGGCGACGACGAGATCATCTCGACCGAGGAGGCGATCCGCTGGTTCGACCTCGACGGGATCGGCCGCGCCCCGGCCCAGTTCGATTTCGCCAAGCTCGACAGCGTCAACGCCCACTACCTGCGCCTCGCCGACGATGCCCGCCTCGCCGAGCTCGTCGCCGAGCGGCTGCACAGCGACCGGCGCGACCGCCTCGAGCGGGCGATGCCGGGGCTGAAGCCGCGCGCCCGCACCCTCGCCGAACTGGCCGAGCGCGCCGCCTTCTACGTCGCGCCCCGGCCGCTCGCGCCGAACCCCGACGCCGCCCGGGCCCTCACCCCCGAGGCGCGGGCGCTGATCGCCGGGCTGCGGCCGCAGCTCGCCGCCGTCGCCTGGGAGGCCGCGGCGCTGGAAGCGGCGGTGCGCGGTTTCGCGGCGCAACAGGGGCTCAAGCTCGCCGCCGTCGCCCAGCCGCTGCGCGCCGCGCTGACGGGATCGCTCGCCTCTCCCGGGCTGTTCGAGGTGATGGAGGTGCTCGGCCGCGAGGAGACGCTGGGCCGCCTCGACGACGCCGCCCGCTGATTTCGCTTCGCAACTGCGATATTGCGGTGCACTATAATGGCGCCGTTTGATAATCAGCCGAGGCAGGCTTATTCTGGCGGCTCGGTCGGGAACAGCCTGCGGGCATAGCGATTGAGGTGCATCGATGGACGGGAATAACGCCAAGGTTGGGGCTCCGGTTGGCACGATGACCTTGACCGACAATTCGACCGGCAAGTCGATCGACCTGCCGGTGCTCGGCGGCTCCATCGGCCCCAAGGTCATCGACGTGCGCAGCCTTTACGCGCGCACCGGCTACTTCACCTACGATCCCGGTTTCATGGCGACCGCCGCCTGCCGCTCGAGCATCACCTATATCGACGGCGATCAGGGCGTGCTGATGTATCGGGGCTACCCGATCGAGGAGCTGGCGGAAAAAAGCGACTTCCTGGAAGTCGCTTATTTGTTGCTGAACGGCGAGCTGCCGACGCAGCAGCAGAAGGACCAGTTCGTCCACGACATCACGCACCACACGATGGTGCACGAGCAGATCACCACCTTCTTCCGCGGCTTCCGCCGCGACGCCCACCCGATGGCGGTGCTGTGCGGGGTGGTCGGCGCGCTGTCGGCCTTCTACCACGACTCGACCGACATCAACGACCCGTACCAGCGCATGGTCGCCTCGCACCGGCTGATCGCCAAACTGCCGACGATCGGCGCGATGGCGTACAAATACGCGCACGGCCAGCCGTTCATCTATCCGCGCAACTCGCTCGGCTATGCCGAGAATTTCCTGCACATGACCTTTGCCGTGCCGTGCGAGGACTACAAGGTCAACCCGGTGCTGGCGCGGGCGATGGACCGCATCTTCATCCTCCACGCCGACCACGAGCAGAACGCCTCGACCGCGACGGTGCGCAACGCCGGGTCGAGCGGCGCCAACCCGTTCGCCTGTATCGCCGCCGGCATCGCCTCGCTATGGGGACCCGCGCATGGCGGCGCCAACGAGGCGGTGCTGAAAATGCTTGCCAAGATCGGCAGCAAATCGGGCATTCCCGATTTCCTCAGCCAGGTCAAGGACAAGCATAACCACGAAATCCTCTTCGGCTTCGGCCACCGCGTCTACAAGAACTACGATCCCCGCGCCCATGTGCTGCGCGAAAGCTGCCACGAGGTGCTGGCCGAGCTCGGCATCAAGGACGACCCGCTGCTCGACCTGGCGATCGAGCTGGAAAAGATCGCCCTCAACGACGAATACTTCATCAGCCGCAAGCTGTACCCGAACGTCGATTTCTATTCGGGCATCATCCTGAAGGCGATGGGGTTCCCGACCTCGATGTTCACCGTGCTGTTCGCGATCGCGCGCACCGTCGGCTGGATCGCGCAATGGACCGAGATGATCGAGGACCCGGACACCAAGATCGGCCGTCCGCGCCAGCTCTTCACCGGCTCGCCGCCGCGCCACTACGTGCCGATCCGCGAGCGGCACTGAGCCGCCGTCACCGCGAGGAGCGCAGCGGCGACGCGATCTCCCGGGGATGGCGTCGCCGCTGCGCGCGCCGACGACGCGCTATTTGCGCTCGACCAGCTCGATCTTGTAGCCGTCGGGGTCTTCGATAAAGGCGATCACCGAGCCGCCATGCGCCATCGGTCCGGCCGGACGCGGGATTTTGACCCCGGCCTTGGCGAGGCGCTCGCAGGTTGCATAGACGTCGGGCACGCCGATCGCCAGATGGCCGAAGCCGGTGCCGAGCGAATAGGGTTCGGCCTGGTCCCAGTTGTGGGTCAGCTCGATCACCGTGTTGCTCTCTTCGCTGCCGTAGCCGACAAAGGCCAGGGTGAACTTGCCGGTCGGGTAGTCGCGCTTGCGGATCAGGTTCATGCCGAGGTGTTCGGTGTAGAACTTCAGCGACTTGTCGAGGTCCTTGACCCGGATCATCGTGTGCAGAAGGCGGTATTTTTCGGTCTCGGGCATTACGGGTTCACTCCTGCTGCTGCCGGTGCGCGGCGATGACCGCCAGAATCGTGTCGGCGGCGGTGAGGCTCGGCGAGGCGCCGCCGACGCCGAGCCGCCGCATCGCCTCATCATAGCCGCTGAGATGCGCGGCGCGAACCGCTTCGTCCCGCACCAGCGGCACCAGCGCCGCGGCGAGCCGCTCCGGCGTGCACGCGGCGCCGAGCAGTTCGGGCACCAGCGGCCGGTCGAGGATCAGGTTGACCAGGTTGACCTGGCGCACCTTGAGCACCCGGTCGAGCACCAGTTCGCTGAGGCGGGCGAGGCGATAGGCGACCGCCATCGGCACCCGCGCCATCGCCAGTTCGAGCGCGACCGAGCCGGAGGCGGCGAGCGCCGCGCGGCTGGCGGCAAAGGCGTCGTATTTCGCCTCGCTGCCGCGCAGCACGATCGGCCGCCCGGGCCACTCGGCGACCGCGGCGGCGACCGTTTCGGCCACCGTCTCGACCGTCGGCACGGCGAGGCGGAACGGCCCGATCCGTTGCTCGAGCAGCCGCAGCGCCGGGCCGAACAGCGGCAACAGCCGGCTGACCTCGCCGCCGCGGCTTCCCGGCAGCGCGGCGATCACCGTTTCGCCGGCGGCGATGCCGTGCGCCGCGCGGAACCGCGCCGCGTCGCCCCGCCCCGCGCCGCTCTCGACGATCGGGTGGCCGACATGGGTGGCGGCGAGACCGACCCGCTCGAAATAGGGCGGCTCGAACGGCAGCAGGGTCAAGAGGTGGTCGTACCAGCGCGCCATGCGGCGCGCGCGGCCGGCGCGCCAGGCCCACACCATCGGCGCGACGTAATGGATCAGCGGCACGCGGTCGCGCCGCCGGCGCAGGCGCTGGGCGATGCGCCAGGAAAAGCCGGAGCTGTCGATCGTCACCACCGCGTCGGGCCGCAGCCGCCGGATCGCCGCCACCGTGCGGCGGACATGGCGCAGGATCACCGGCGCGCGCGGCAGCACCTCGGTGATCCCGGCGACGGCGAGATCGGCGAGCGGCGCCATCGTGTCGAGCCCCTGCTCGGCCATGCGCTCGCCGCCGATCCCGGCGATGCGCAGCCCGGCGCCGCAGCGCGCGCGCAGCGCCGCGATCAGCGCCCCGCCGATCGCATCGCCCGACGGCTCGCCGGTGACGATGAAGATGAACGGTGCGGCCGTCACCGCACGCCAACGACGAACAGCCCGGCCGCGTCGGCGCGCCGGACCACCTCGTCGCGGTCGAGCAGCAGCGCCCCTCCGGCCTCGGCGGCGATGCCGCGCAGCCCCGCGGCGGCCGCCGCCGCGACCGTCCGCGCCCCGATCGCCGGCAGGTCGATACGCCGCTCCTGGCCGGGCTTGGCCGCCTTGACCAGCACCCCGCCCGGGCCGTCGCGGCGCAGCCCGGCGCAGCGCGCGATCAGCGCGTCGGTGCCCTCGATCGCCTCGACGCCGAGCACCAGCCCCTGCTGGACCACCACCGCCTGGCCGATATCGAGCGCGCCGAGCGCGCGGGCGATGCGCAGCCCGTGCGCGATGTCGGCTGCGGCCTCCGCATCCGGCTCGACCCGGCCGAGCGCCCCTTCGGGCATCGCCACCCGCAACAGCTCGTCGGCGCCGACGACGCGAAACCCCTCGGCCTCGACCTCCTTGACGATCGCCGACAGCAGCCCGTCGTCGCCCAGCGTGCGGTAGCCGACCCGGGCGAAGAACCGCGCGGCGCGCGCATCCGGGCGCAGCGCCGCGAGCGAGGGCCGCCGGATGCGGCCGGCGAACACCAGCTCGCCGACGCCGTGCGCGCGCAGCAGGCTGAGGGCCTTGCCGCCGGCCGCCAGGCGGCACCAGGCATGCGGCACGCCGGCGACCGTCTCGGGATCGGTCTGGTCGTGAAAGGCGAGGACGAAGAATTCGCGCCGCTCGCCGCGGCAGGCTTCGATCAGGCGCCGCGGCAGCTCGCCGCCGCCGGCGACGATGCCGAGCTTAGCCGTCATTCGCCCCTTTCGGCTGGCAGATGGCGCGGCTCGAATCGGCGCGGATGAAGGCGATGATGTCGTCGACTGGGGCGATCCCGGCAAACCGCTCGGCCGCCTCGTTGACCCGCTCGATCAGGGTGCCGCCGCCATTCGAGAACAGGTGCTGATAGAAGCCGCGCAGCCCCTGGATCGCCTCGCGGCTGAACCCGCCGCGCTGCATGCCGACGATGTTGAGGCCGTTGAGCCGGGCCCGGTCGCCGATCACCTGCCCGTAGGGGATCACGTCGCGCTCCACTCCCGACATGCCGCCGATCATCGCGTACCGGCCGATGCGGACGAACTGGTGCACCGCGCTGAGGCCGCCGAGCACGGCGTGGTCCTCGACGACGACGTGGCCGGCCAGGGTGGCGTTGTTGGCCATCACCACGTGGTCGCCGATCTGGCAGTCATGCGCGATGTGGACGCCGACCATGAACAGCCCGTTATCGCCGACCCGGGTCACCATGCCGCCGCCGGTGGTGCCCGGGTTCATCGTCACGTGCTCGCGGATCGTGTTGTTGCGGCCGATGACGAGAGACGACTTCTCGCCGCGGTATTTGAGGTCCTGCGGTTCGAGGCCGATCGAGGCGAAGGGAAAGATGCGGGTGCCCTCGCCGACCGTGGTGCGCCCGTCGATGACGACATGGGCGACGAGCCGCACCCCGGCGCCGAGCACGACCGACTCGCCGACCACGCAATAGGGGCCGATCACGACGTCTCCCGCCAGGCTCGCGCCCGGGGCGACGATCGCCGTGGGGTGGATCTGCGCCATCGCCCGCCTAATCGTCGAGGATCATCGCCGCGAACACCGCCTCGGCGGCGACCCGGCCGCCGACCTCGGCGCGCCCCTCGAACTTCCAGACGTTGCCGCGGTTGCGCTGTTTCGTGACATGCACGTGGAGGCGGTCGCCCGGGGTTACCGGACGGCGGAAGCGGGCATTGTCGACGCTCATGAAATACACCAGCTTGCCTTCCGATTCCGGCCCCAGCGTATGGACGACGAGCACCGCGGCGGTCTGCGCCATCGCCTCGATGATCAGTACGCCGGGCATCACCGGCCGCGCCGGAAAATGCCCTTTGAAATAGTATTCGTCGGCGGACACGTCCTTGATCCCCGTCGCCCGCTCGTTGGCAACGGCATCGACCACCTTGTCGATCAGCAGAAACGGATGCCGGTGCGGGATCATCTCCATGATCCGCGCCTGATCGATCTCGGCGTTCATTTCGCTTCCCGCTTTCTGGCCAGGCGCTGCAACGTCGCAACCTCCTTCATGAATTGGCCGATCGGCACCGCCGGGCTGCCGCAGACCGTGGCGCCCGCCGGAACGTCGCGCATCAGCCCCGCCTTGGCGGCGATCCGCGCGCCGTCGCCGATCGTCAGATGACCGGCAAGCCCGGCCTGCCCCCCTGCCATGACGAAATCCCCGAGCTTGGTGCTGCCCGAGACGCCGACCTGCCCGGCCAGAATACAGCCCCGCCCGAGCACGACATTGTGCCCGATCTGCACCAGATTATCGATCATCGAGCCGGCGCCGATGACGGTATCGTGGCCGGAGCCGCGGTCGATCGTCGTATTGGCGCCGATATCGACATCGTCGCCGATGACGACGCGGCCGAGCTGCGGGATCTTGACCGGGCGGTCGCGGTCGGGCGCAAAGCCGAAGCCGGGCTGGCCGATGCGCACCCCGGGGTGCAGCACCACCCGGGCGCCGATCAGGCAATGGCTCAGCGTGACGTTGGCGGCGACGCGGCAATCCTCGCCCAGTTCGACATGGGCGCCGATCACCGTGTTGGCGCCGATGCGGCAGCGCGGGCCGAGCCGGGCGCCGGGGCCGATCACCACGTGCGGGCCGATCTCGCAATCGTCCGGTACCGTCGCGCTCGGGTCGATGATCGCCGAAGGATGCCGCCCCGGCGTGCCGGCCGGTTCGGGATAGAAGGCCTGGGCGGCGCGGGCGAACGCCTTGTACGGCTCGGGCGAGAGCAGCAGCGCCATGCCCGGCGGCGCGTGCGCGGCGGCCGCCTCGGCGACGACGGCGGCGCCGGCGCGCGAGGCGGCGAAGGCGGCGAGATATTTGCGGTTGTCGAGAAAGGTGAGCTCGTCGGGGCCGGCGGTCTCGAGCGGCGCCACGTCGCGTATCAACCGCGAGGCGTGTTCCGCGGCGGCCAGTTTAGCCCCGCCGATCGCCGCCAAGGTTTCCAGCGTGAACGGCCCGGCGCGGTCGAAGAACCGGGCGTCCGTCATCAGTCGGGCCGTGCCGGGCGGGCCACGCCTATCTCTTCTTGGGCTTGGCCGGCGGCGGTGACGGCGCCGGCGCCGCCACCGGGGTCGGGGTGACGAAATTGACCGTCATTGTCGGCAGCTGCTCGTCGAGCTTCTGCAGCACCTCGTCGGTCACGTCGAAGGCCTGGTCGAACAGCACCAGATCGGTGCGCTGGAACACCAGATTGGCCTTACGCTCCTTGGCGATGGCGGTGATGATCTTGAGCATCGACTGCTGGATCTTTTCCAGCGCCTCGGCATTCGACTTCTCCAGCGCCTGGCGCTTGCTCTGCACGTCGCGGTCGAGCTCGTTGACCTTCTGCTGGAACTCGCGGCCCTTGGCGTTGAGCGCCTCGGGCGACAGCGAGGCCTGCTGGCGCTGCAGGGTGTCGCGCTCCTTGCGCAGCACCTCCTCCTGATGCGAGATCTCCTTGGCGTATTCGGCGCGCTTCTGCTCGATCTGGCTGTGCACCATCTTCGCCGCCTTGGAGTTCTGCAGCAGCGACTGCACATCGACGACGAGCACCGACAGGCCGGTCGGGATCGCCGGCGCCGCCGCCGGCTTGGCGGGCTCGGGCTGGGGCGGCGCCGGCGGTTGCTGCTGCGCCGCCGCCGGTCCGGCGCCGAACAGCAGAAGGCAGGCGAAGGCGCCCGCGAGCGGGGCAAGGGGAGCGCGCAACCGCACCATCAGAACCTCGTGCCGAAGCTGATCCGGAAGAGCTGTGACTTGTCCTCGGGCTCGCGCTTGATCGGTACGGCGAGGTCGAGGCGCACCGGCCCGACCGGCGACTGCCAGGACACGCCGACGCCGCTGCTGATCCGGATCGCGGCATTGTCGACGACCTGCGGCGGGATGCCGTTGGTCGCGACGAGCTGCGCCGGGGTCAGCACCAGGTTTTTCTGGTCGTTGCCCCAGGCGCTGCCGAAATCGGTAAACACGCGGCCGGTCAGCCCGAGCTCCTTGGGCAGGCCGAGCGGCACTCCCAGGGTCACGGAGCCGACATAGTACTTGTTGGCGCCGAGCGCATCGCCGGACACGATGTCGCGCGGCCCCACCCCGGCCGGCGCAAAGCCGCGCAGATTGTCGCCGCCGACGTAGAAGCGGTCCTGCAGCAAGACCTTCTCGCCGTTCCAGCCGAAGATGTCGCCGACCTCGCCGGTCAGGCTCAGCACCCATTCCGGCGCCACCGAATAATAATACCCGGCGCTGACCTTGTTGCGGATGTAATTGACGCCGTAGCCGATGCCGGCCAGGTCGTTGCCGATCGAGGCGTAATAGCCTTCGGTCGGGTTGATGCGGCTGTCGCGGCGGTCGTACAGCAGCACCTGCCCGATCTCCGAGGTCAGGTGCGTGCCCTGGTCGAGCTGGATGAACAGCGAGGCGTTGCTCTGCACGTTGGTAATTTCGTCCGACCGTGCGGTGTATTTCAGCGTCTGGCGCAGGTTGTCGGTGATCTGGTAGCCGACGCGCAGCGAGCCGCCGTAAGAGAACTGCTGGAAGGCCGGGGTGATGCCGCTGAAGAACGACGAGGTCGGACTGGTCTTGACCTCGAACAGGTCGAAGCCGGCGGCGAGGTTGCGGTCGAGGAAATACGGATCGGTATAGCTCAGATCGACCTGTTGCGAGCGGAACGACAGCACCGTGCCGATGCGCACGTCCTGGCCGCGGCCGAGGAAGTTCTTTTCGTGGATCGAGGTGTCGATCAACGGGCCGTCGCTGGTCGAGAAGCCGAGCCCGAACGACAGCTCGCCGGTCGATTGCTCCTCGACCTCGACGTTGATGACGGTGCGGTCGGGCGCCGAGCCGGGCGTGTTGGTGACCTCCACCTTCTTGAAGAAGCCGAGATTCTTGATGCGCTCCTTGGAGCGGGTCATCTTGTTGGTGTTGAACGCGTCGCCCTCGACGAGGCGCATTTCGCGGCGGATCACCTTGTCGAGCGTGCGCACGTTGCCGGTGATGTCGATGCGCTCGACATAGACTTCCGGCCCCTCCTGCACGTCGAAGGTGACATCGACGGTGCGGGCCTCGCGGTTGCGGGTGATGTCGGGCTTGACCTCGACAAAGGCGTAGCCGCGGTTGCCGAGCGCATCGGTGATCAGCGAGATCGACTTCTCCACCGCCTCGGCATTGTACCAATCCCCCGAGTGGACGGTCAGCAGCGGCAGCACCTTCTCCTTCGGCAGGTCGCGCAATTTGATGTTGACGTCGATCTTGCCGAATTTGTAGCGCTCGCCCTCGTCGACGGTGAAGGTGACGAGAAAGCCGTCGCGGTCCGGGGTCAGCTCGGCCACCGCCGAGACCACGCGGAAATCGGCATAGCCCTGCGACAGGTAGAACTTGCGCAACAGCTCGCGGTCATAGGTCAGCCGGTCGGGATCGTAGGTGTCGGCGGTCGAGAGAAAGCGGTACCAGCGGCTCTCCTTGGTGTCGATGACGCCGCGCAGCGTGCTGTCGCTGAAATGGCGGTTGCCGACGAAGTTGATCGAGCGCACCCCGGTCGACGGCCCTTCGTTGATCTCGAACACCAGATCGACGCGGTTCTCCGAGAGCTGGATCACCTTGGGCTCGACCGTCGCGGCGAAATGGCCGCGCCGGCGGTAGAGGTCGAGGATGCGCTTGACGTCGTTCTGCACCCGGGTGCGCGTATAGACGACGCGCGGGCGAAGCTGGATTTCGCCGTTGAGGTCCTTGTCGGACAGCTTCGAATTGCCCTCGAAGGCGATGCGGTTGATGATCGGGTTCTCGACCAGCTTGACGACCAGCGTGTTGCCCTCGCGCTCGAGCTTGACGTCGGCGAACAGCCCGGTGGCGAACAGCGCCTTCAGCGAACGGTCGATGCGCTCCGGGTCCCACGGGTCGCCGGGCTGCAGCACCAGGTAGGAGCGCACCGTCTCGTCCTCGATGCGCTGGGTGCCCTCGATCTTGATGTCGCTGATCGTGCCGCCCGGCGCGGGACGCGGCGCCGCCGCCGGTGTTGCGGCACGCGGCTGAGTCCGGCTCCGCGGCGGCGTCTGCGCCGAGGCGGAGAGCCATGCCACGGCCGCCACCGCCACGGCGGCACAGAGCGTCAGCCAACGGTGTCTTCCCCGCCTCGGATGCAAACGGCCCCCCACCCTAACCTTCCGCCCCCGCGGCTCAGGTCACCAGACGCTTGACGAACTCCACGATACCGATATGCACGAGGTCGTTCCAGGTGGCGAAGACCATCAACGTCAACACCAGGGCCAGGCCGATGCGAAACCCGTATTCCTGCGCCCGTGGACCGAGCGGCTTACCGCGAACCGCCTCAGCGGCATAGAACAGCAGGTGTCCGCCGTCAAGCACCGGCACCGGGAAGAGGTTGATCAGCCCGAGATTTACCGACAGGACCGCCATGAACCAGAGCAGCGGCACGATGCCGCTCTGGGCCACCTCGCCCGACATCTGGGCGATGCGCAGCGGGCCGCCGAGCTCGTCGCTGGCGCGGGCGCCGATGACGATCTGCCACATCGCCTCGATCGTCGCCGCCGACAGGTTCCAGGTCTCGCCGATCGAGCGCCCGATCGCCGAGAGCGGGTCGCGCCTGACGTAGTCGATGCCGCTGTGGCCGATGCCGAGCAGGCCGATCCGGTGCCGGTTGCCGAAGCGGTCGGTCAGCTCGGTCAAGCTCGGGGTCACGTCGAGCGTCACTTCCCGGCCGGCGCGCTTGACGGTAATCGCCATCTGCCGGTTCGGCGACATGCGCACGAGCTGCTGCACGTCCTCGAAGCGCTCGATCGGGCGGCCGTCGATGGCGACGATGACGTCGCCGACCCGGATGCCGCCGCGCTCGGCGGCGCTGTTCGGCTGGACCTGGCCGACCTCCGCCGGGGTGAACGGCTGGCCCCAGGTCATGAACAGGACGGCGAGGACGACGATGGCGAAGACGAAATTCGCCGCCGGGCCGCCGATGACGATCGCGGCGCGCTGGCCGAGCCGCTTGAAATGGAACGAGGCGGCGCGCTCCGCCTCGCTCATCGCCTCGGGCCGGACGGCGGCGAAGGCCGAGCTCGGATCGGCCTCGCCGAACATCCTGACATAGCCGCCGAGCGGCACCGCGCTGAACTTCCAGCGCGTGCCGGCGCGGTCGTACCAGCCGAACAGCTCGGGGCCGAAGCCGATCGAGAACACCTCGATCCGCACCTTGTTGCGGCGGGCGATCAGGTAATGGCCGAGCTCGTGGACGAAGACCAGCACGGTCAGCACCACGAGAAACCAGAACACCACCCACAGCAGGTGCAGCACCCCGCCGTGCAAGAGCGCTTCCATGATGCGGTTATCTCACGCGGTTGATCCGGCGGCGCGCAGCGTGGCGCGCGGCGCGGCGAGGGCGGCGGCAACCTCGCGCGCCCGCCGGTCGAGAGCGTAGACGTCTTCGAGCGAGTCGAGCGGCCCGCCGGGCAGCTTTTCCAGCGTGCGCTCGACGGTGGCGGCGATGTCGAGAAAGCCGATGCGGCCTTCCATGAAGGCGTAGACCGCGGTCTCGTTGGCGGCGTTGAGCACGGTGGCGCTGCCGCCGCCCGCGATCAGCGCCTCGCGGGCGAGGCGCAAGGCGGGAAAGCGGCGCTCGTCGGGCGGCTCGAAGGTGAGCTTGCCGACCGCGGCGAGGTCGAGCCGCGGCGTCGGCGCCGCGGTGCGCCCCGGCCAGCCCAGCACATAGGCGATCGGCGTGCGCATGTCGGGCGAGCCGAGATGCGCCAGCACCGAGCCGTCCTTGTAGGTGACGAAGCCGTGCACGATCGACTGGGGATGGACGACGACGCCGATCCGCTCGGAAGGAAGCTGGAACAGGTGGTGCGCCTCGATGACTTCGAGCCCCTTGTTCATCAGGGTCGCGGAATCAATCGAGATCTTCGCCCCCATGCGCCAGGTCGGGTGGGCCACCGCCTGTTCCGGGGTGACGTGGCGCATCTCCTCGCGGCTCTTCTCGCGGAACGGGCCGCCGCTCGCGGTCAGCGTGATCTTCTCGATCGCCTCGACCCGGGTGAAGTCGAAGCATTGCCAGATCGCGTTGTGCTCGCTGTCGACCGGCAGCAGCGTCGCGCCGCTCTTGGCCACCTCGCGCAGGAACAGGCTGCCGGCGCAGACCAGCGCCTCCTTGTTGGCGAGCGCGACGATCGCGCCGCGCCGCGCCGCGGCGAGCGTCGACTCGAGCCCGGCGGCGCCGACGATCGCGGCCATCACCAGATCGGCCGGCCGCTTCGCCGCCTCGACCAGCGCGGCGCGGCCGCAGCCGGTCTCGATGCCGCTGCCGGCGAGCGCCTCTTTCAGCGCCGGATAATCGGCCTCGTCGGCGACCGCGGCATAGCGCGCGCCGAGCGCCCGCGCCTGCTCGGCAAGCTGGCGGGCGTTCTTGTTCGCGGTCAATGCCTCGACCGCGAACCTGTCGCGATGGCGCAGCAACAGGTCGATCGTGCTGCGGCCGATCGAGCCGGTCGAGCCGAGGATCGTGACGCGCCGCTTCTCGCCGGTCAGCGCCACGTCGCCACACCGCCGCCGCACAGGCTTAACAACGCCGCCGCCGGGATCGCGGCCAGAAGGCCGTCAAGCCGGTCGAGAAGCCCGCCATGCCCGGGTATCAGGCCGCCCGAGTCCTTCACACCGAACCTTCGCTTGGCCACCGATTCCGCAAGATCGCCGAACTGCTCGACAATCGCAAGCCCCGCGCTTGCCAATATCAGCGGCCAGGCCGGCGCCACCGCCAATAGCTGCGCCGCCGCCCAGCCGGCGAGCGCGGCGCAGCCGGTGCCGCCGACGAGGCCGGCCCAGGTTTTGCCCGGGCTCCAGCGCGGCGCCAGCCGCCGGCCGCCGACCCGGCGGCCGATTTCGTAGGCGCCGATATCGGTGGCCCACACCACCGCGAACAGCCACAGGACGGTGGCCCGCCCGTAGGCTTCGGCCAGCCACAACAGCACGACGCAGGGCAGCGCGATCCACAGCACCCCGAGCGCGCGGAGCCGCCGCGTCAGCGCATAGGCGAGGGCGGCGCCGGCGAAGGCGGCGGCGAGCCCGGCGGCCAGGCCCCAGAGCGCGGCGGCGGCGACCGCGGCGAGCGCCGCGCCGATCAGCACCAGGCCGCTCGGCGCCACCCGCCCGCCGCCGCACAGCCGCGCCCATTCCCACGCCATCACCGCCGCGGCGAGCGCGGTCAGCACCGCCAGATAGGCGCCGCCGTACCAGATCGCCGCCAGCGGCAGCGGGGCGAGGATGACGGCGGAGATGACGCGCTGGGTGCCGGGCGAGGCGTCAGCGAGAGCCAACCGAGGCCCCGTAGCGGCGCTCGCGGCAGCCGTAGTCGGCGATCGCCTGTTCGAGGTCGCTGCGCCCGAAATCCGGCCACAACGTCTTGGTGAAGACGAGCTCGGCATAGGCGCACTGCCACAACAGGAAATTGCTGATGCGCTGCTCGCCGCTGGTGCGGATCAACAGGTCCGGGTCGGGCAGATCGGCGGTGAACAGGTGGCGGGCGATCGCCGCCTCGTCGATCTCCTCCGGGGCGATCTGCCCGGCCGCCGCCTTGCCGGCCAGGGCCCGCGCCGCGGCGACCAGCTCGCCGCGGCCGCCATAGCTGAGCGCGACGGTCAGGTTGATGCCGCGGTTGTCGCGGGTCAGGGTTTCGGCATTGTCGATCAGCGTGCAGATGTCCGGGGCGAGGCGTTGCCGGTCGCCGATGACGCGCAGGCGCACGCCGTTGCGGTGCAGCTCGGCAATCTCGCCGCGCAGGTAATGGCGCAGCAGCCCCATCAGGTCGTCGATCTCGGCGACCGGCCGCTTCCAGTTCTCCGACGAGAAGCCGAACAGGGTGAGATAGGGGATGGCCAGCTCGGCCGCCGCCTCGACGGTGCGGCGCACCGCCTCGGCGCCGCGCCGGTGTCCGGCGATGCGCGGCAGCCCGCGCGCCGTCGCCCAGCGTCCGTTGCCGTCCATGATGATCGCGATGTGCCGCGGCGGCGCGCCCGGCTCTGAGACGTCGAGCTCCATCAGACTTGCAGGATTTCCTTGTCCTTTTGCGCCAGCGCATCGTCGATGCGCTTGATGTGGCCGTCGGTCAGCGCCTGAATGTCCTTTTCCAGCTTGCGCTCTTCGTCCTGCGAAATCTCGCCGGCCCGCTCGCGCCGGCGCAACGCCTCGATGCCGTCGCGCCGCACGTTGCGCACCGATACCCGCGCCTGCTCGGCGTATTTGGCGGCCACCTTGCTCAATTCGCGGCGCCGCTCGGCATTGAGGTCGGGGATCGGCACGCGGATCAGCTGTCCCTCGGTCTGCGGGTTGAGGCCGAGCGAGGATTCGCGGATCGCCTTGTCGACCGCCTTGACCATGTTGCGGTCCCACACCTGCACCGTAATCATCCGCGGCTCGGGCACGTTGATGCTGGCGAGCTGCGGCAGCGGCATCATGTTGCCGTAGGCGTTGACCTGGATCGGTTCGAGCAGGCTGGCCGAGGCCCGCCCCGTCCGCAATCCGCCGAATTCCTTGCGCAGCGCTTCGAGCGCGCCGTCCATCCGCCGCTCGATGTCCTTCAGCAATGCATCATCCGCCATGGCTTGGTTCCCCTTGCGCTCGCGGCCCGCTATTCCGGCTCGGCAATGATCGTAAACCGGCCTTTGCCCTGCACCACCTCGGCGAAACCGCCGTTCTCGAAGATCGAGAACACCAGGATCGGGATGCGGTTTTCGCGTGCCAGGGATATCGCCGAAGCGTCCATCACCTGAAGGTCGCGCGACAGAACGTCGCGATAGCTGAGCCGCTCGAAGCGGCGCGCCCCGGCGACCCGGTGCGGATCGGCGTCGTAGACGCCGTCGACCTTGGTCGCTTTCAGCAGCGCGTCGCAGCCCATCTCCGAGGCTCGCAGAGCCGCCGCCGTGTCGGTGGTGAAGAACGGGTTGCCGGTGCCGGCGCCGAAGATGACGATGCGGCCCTTTTCCAGGTGGCGCAGCGCGCGCCGGCGGATATAGGGCTCGCACACCGCCTGCATCGAGATCGCCGACTGCACCCGGGTCGAGACGCCGCGCCGCTCCAGCTCGTTCTGCATCGCCAGCGAATTGATCACCGTCGCCAGCATGCCCATGTAGTCGGCCGAGGCGCGCTCCATGCCGACCGCGGCGCCGCTGAGCCCGCGGAAGATGTTGCCGCCGCCGATCACCAGGCACAGTTCGACGCCGAGCCGGTGCACCGACTGCACCTCGTCGGCGATCCGCCCGATCATTTCCGGGTCGAGCCCGTAGTCGCGCGGGCCCATCAGCGCCTCGCCCGAGACCTTGAGAAGGACGCGCCGGTATTTCAGTTCCGCCGACATGCGGCCCGCGCTCTATTGGCTGATCCGCCCGCTCCGCGAGCGCCCCGACCATACACCAAATCCGGTCCCCGCGTGACCGGCTTTCGACGCGCGCGCTTAATGAGCGAGCTGGGCGCCGACCTCGGCGGCAAAGTCGGTGGTCGGCCGCTCGATGCCCTCGCCGAGCTGGAAGCGGACGAAGCCGGCGACCCGAATCGCGGTGCCGGCGGCCTTCGCCGCCGCCTCGACGACCTTGCCGACCCGGCTCTCGCCGTCGATGACGAAAACCTGCTCAAGCAGCACGGTTTCCTCATAGAATTTGCGCAGCCGGCCCTCGACCATGCGGGCGACGATGTCGGCCGATTTGCCGCTCCCCTCGGCCTGGCCGCGCAGCACGTCGCGCTCGCGTTCGAGCGCGGCCGGCGGCACCGAGGCGATGTCGAGATAGAGCGGGTTGGCGGCGGCGATGTGCATCGCCAGCTGCCGGCCCAGCGGAGTCAATACCTCGGCCGGCGCACTTGACTGGAGCGCCACCAGCACCCCGATCTTGCCGAGCCCGGGGGCCAGCGAATTGTGCACATAGGAGGCGACGACGCCCTCCGTGACAGCCAGCCGCGCCACCCGCCGCAGCACCAGGTTCTCGCCGATGCGCGCGACCAGCTCGGTCAGCTCCTCGGCGACCGTCCGCCCGGTGCCGGGATAGGGGGTGGCGTTGAGCCCGTCGAGGGTGCCGTCGCCGGCGACGGCAAGCTCGGCGACGGTCCGCACCAGCGTCTGGAACAGCTCGTTGCGGGCGACGAAATCGGTCTCGGAATTGACCTCGACGACGGCGCCGGCGCGCGCCGCCGTCGCCACCCCGACCAGCCCCTCGGCGGCGACCCGCCCGGCCTTTTTCGCCGCCGCCGCGAGGCCCTTCTTGCGCAGCCAGTCGATCGCGCTTTCCAGGTCGCCGCCGGTGTCGCCGAGCGCGCGCTTGCAGTCCATCATCCCGGCGCCGGTCTTCTCGCGCAGCTCCTTGACCAGCGCGGCGGTCACTTCAGGCATCGTCCGATCCTCTCGTCTCTACGCTCCGGGGCGGTCGGCCTCGCCGTCCGCCTCCGCCTCGGCGAGGGCCGCGTCGAAGCCGGCGTCCTCGCCCTCGTCGTCCTCGCCGACCGCCTCGACCTCGAGCTCGGCCTGCGCCCCGACATCGATGCCGGAGGCGGCCAGCTCGGCCTGCAGCCCGTCGAGGATCGCGCCGGCGACGAGATCGCAATACAGGTGGATCGCGCGCATCGCGTCGTCGTTGCCGGGAACCGGATAGGCGATGCCGGCCGGGTCTGAGTTCGAATCGAGGATGGCGACGACCGGAATGCGCAGCGTGTTGGCCTCGCGCACCGCGATCGCCTCCTTGTTGGTATCGATGACGAACAGGATGTCGGGCAGGCCGCCCATCTCCTTGATGCCGCCGAGCGCGCGTTCGAGCTTGTCGCGGTCGCGGGTCAATTGCAGCAGCTCGCGCTTGGTCAGCCCGCTTTCCTCGGCCTGGATGCGCTCTTCCAGCTCGCGCAGGCGCTTGATCGAGTTCGAGATCGTCTTGAAATTGGTCAGCATGCCGCCGAGCCAGCGGTAGTTGACGTAATACTGGCCGCAGCGCTTGGCCGCCTCGGCGATCGCCTCCTGCGCCTGGCGCTTGGTGCCGACGAGCAGCACCCGGCCGCCGGCGGCGACCGCGTCGCGCAGTGCGACCAAGCCCTGGTGCAGCATCGGCGCGGTCTGTTCCAGGTCGATGATGTGGATGCCGTTGCGCACGCCGAAGATGTACGGCGCCATCTTCGGGTTCCAGCGCCGGGTGTGGTGGCCGAAATGCACGCCGGCTTCGAGAAGCTGGCGAATCGTATAGGTGGGGAGCGCCATGACCGTCCTTTCCGGTTGTGCCGCCGCAGGGGAAATCGGCCCGGATCAAGCCGGAACCGACACCGGAGCGGCCCGCCACCGGCGGCACCGCGGCCCTGCGTGAGGTATCGCGGCCGACTAGGTAAGGCGCTGCGGCCGATTTGGCAAGCGCGGCGCGCGCGGCACGGAAGACGGGCGAGGCGTCGCGCCGCCGTCTATGGCGGGGTCACCGCCGCAAACGCCTGGCCGAGGCCGAGGGCGAAGAGTATGGCGAGAGAGAGCAAGGTCCAGCGCAGCATGGCGGCCTCCTGCGCCGGCTATTTGGTCAGTTCCGCCTGCAAGTCAAGGATTTCCTGCTGGGCAATTCGGCGGTAGACGCCCCAGCCGGACGAGCGCAGGCGCAGCGAGCCTCCCGGGCCGCCGGCCGCCATCTCGGCGTCCTCCTTGCCTTGCAATACCGGCAGCGCCTGGCGCAACGCGCGCAGCGCCTCCATCCGCACCTCGGCCGCGGCGGCGTCGCCGTACAGCCCGAGGCGCGGCCCGATCGCGGCGAGGCGCGCCAGCATGACCCCGCCGAACACGCGGTTCAGCGACTGCCGGAACACCCGCCAGTCGTCGCTCTCGGGCACCAGGCAGCGCCCCGCCGAGGCGATGAGCTGGCGCGCCCAGCGCTCGTATTGCGGCGCCTTTGCCCGGTCGCCGAACCCGGTGCGGGTTTCGACGATGGCGTAGAGCAGGCGCTGCAGCAGCATCTGGTAGAGCAGGTCGAGCCGCGCGCGCACCGCCGCCCGGTCCGATTGCGGCGTGCCCGGGACGAAGCGGTCGGCGGCGGCGCGGTAGTCCGGGCCGGCGCAGTCGTAGCCGTCGATGTCGAGGTCGAGCCCCCAATCGGCCTCGATCAGCGTGCGGGTCTTGTCGAGATAATAGACCTCGGCGGCGGTGCTCGGCATCGCCTCGTCGGCTTCCTGGACCACCCCGTATTCCCACACCGCGCGGTGCAGCAGCCAGCGCGGCGCCGCCGGATCGGCGTCCCGGTAGCGGGTGTAGTATTCGATCCAGTTGTTGAGGATTTCGAGCCCGGCATCCTTGGCGCCGAGCGCGGCGTAGACGTTGGCGAGGAACATCGCGAGATAGGGCGGGTGGGGAGCGGCGCTCTCGGCCAGGGCGGATTTGGCGATCTGCAAACGCGGGTTGACGTCGTCGTCCTGGAACATCGCGGTGTTGCAGTCGCCCCAGCTCGGCAGGCCGGCGTCCTGTCCCGCCGGCATCTGCTGCTTCGACCGGGGCAGCGCCGCCCGCAGGTGCTTGATCGCGATGCCCGCCGCCCGCGACACCTCGTCGAGGTGGCGGTCGAGATCGGCTTGCCGGTCGGGGAGCGAGGCGGGGTGCAGCGAGGCGTCCTCGAGCTCGCCCTCGAGCGCGACGAGCGTCTCGAACACCGGCCACACGATGGCATGGCCGCTCGCCGGGTCGGGAAAGCTCTGGTGGTAGTAGCCGCCGCAGCCGACCAGCGGGCGCAGCGAGCGCAGGAACACCTCCTGCTGCCAGATCGCCTTGGCCGCGCCGGTCGGCGGATTGGCCTCGGCGATCGTCGCGGTGATCGGCAGCGCGACGCCGGGATCGAGCGCCTCCAGATAGGCCGCCTCGCGCTGGAAATAGCCGCGGTCGAGAAAGCGCAGGGCCGGCGGGTCGGGCAGCTCGCGGAACATCGGCCACAGGTTCTCGTACCACGGGGTGTGCTTGTCGCTGAGCCGGGCGCCGCCGCTCGGCCCGCCGACGGGCGCGAACTCGCCGGCGACCGGATGGAAGCCGGCGACGCTGCCCCCCGGCCCGGCGCGCGGCGTCGCCAGCGTGATCTCGACCCCGCCCGCCTTGATCCCGGTCAGGCCCAGGCTCTGGAACACGCCGGGGACGCCGAGCAGGTAGAGCACCAGCACCGCCACCCCGGTTCCCGCCATCAAGGCAAAGGTGCCGATGGCGCCGACCTGCGGCGTCCACCGCCGCACCGTGCCGAGCGCGGTGCCGAGGATGATCCCGGCGAGGCAGCCGAACAGCAGCGCGCTGCCGCGGCCGAGCAGGATCCAGTAGGTCGCCTGCCAGGTGCCGACCCGGTACCAGCGGTCGAGCGTCGCCAGCGCCAGCCACGCGGCCAGCGCGGCGAAGGCGGCGGTCGCCGCGACGGCGGCGCCGATGCCGAGCCGGCGCGGCGGGTGGTCGTGCCACAGCCGCACGAACAAGAGCGACAGGACGACGGTCCCCACCGTTCCGGCGATGAACAAGAGCGAGGTGTCCGGCATGGCTCGATCGCCTCCCCCGGTCGCTGCGCGCCGCCGCCCGCCTGCCCCCGCCGGCGCGGCGGCCTTCAGATGTCGTGCACGTCGACGATCCCGGGCAGCGACTTGACCGCGGCGCGCACCCGCGGATCGACGCGGAAGCCGCCGGGCAGCGCCAGCTCGACCTCGCTCTTCGGCAGGTCGAGCACCAGGGTGACCCGGCCGCGGCCGCTCGCCTCGCGCGCGAACAGCGTCTTCAGCCGCGGCAGCGCCTCGGGTTCGCCGACAAAGATGCGCAGCCCGGCCGCGGCATGGGCGACGACGGCGTCGAGCGGCTCGAACTTCTGCGCCGTCAGCCTGAGGCTGTCCTCCTCGTGGCGGACATCGACGGTGACGATCAGCGGCTGGCCGCTGTCGATCAGCCCGCGCGAGGCCGCCAGCACCTCGGAAAACACGGTCACCTCGAACATCCCGGTGGTGTCGGAAAGCTGGACAAAGGCAAAGCGGTTGCCGCGCGCCGAGGTGCGCTCCTTCTTGCCGACGACGATGCCGGCGAGGCGGAAGCGCGTCGCCGAGCGCGCCGCCAGCGCCGCCGGCAGATCGGCCCAGCGCAGGATGCCGGCGCGTTCGAGGCTCTTGCCGTAGGGGTCGAGCGGATGGCTCGACAGGTAGAAGCCGATCGCGTCGAACTCGTGCTGCAGGCGCTCGACCGGCGGCCAGTCGGCGACGACCGGCAGGGACGGGCGCTCGGCAAAGCCGGCGTCGATGCCGGCGAACAGGCTCTCCTGCCGGCTCTGGCGCTCCTCGGCGGCACGGCTGGCCTGGCGCAGCAGCGTCTCGGCCGAGGCGAAACTCTGCGCCCGGTTGGGGTTGAGCGCATCGAACGCGCCGGCCTTGGCGAGGCTTTCGAACTGGCGCCGGTTGAAGCTCCGCGCGTCGAGCCGGCGGGCGAAGTCGAACAGGTCCTTGAACGGGCCGTTGGCGCGGCGCTCGGCGACGAGGTCGCGCATCGCCTGGGCGCCGACCCCCTTGACCGCGGCGAGCGCGTAGCGGATCGCCGGCTTGCCGGTCTTCGGGTCGGGCTCGACCGCGAACTCGACCTCGGAGCGGTTGATGTCGGGCGGCAGCAGCGCGACCCCGAGCCGGTCGGCCTCCTGGTGAAGCTGGTTCAGCTTGTCGGTATTGCCCATGTCGAGGGTCATCGAGGCGGCGAGGAACTCGACCGGGTAGTTCGCCTTCAGATAGGCGGTCTGGTAGGCGACCAGGGCGTAGGGCGCCGAGTGCGACTTGTTGAAGCCGTAGCCGGAGAACTTCTCCATCAGGTCGAAGACGAAATTGGCCTGCTGCTCGTCGATCCCCTTCTTCGCCGCGCCGGCGACGAAATTGGCGCGCTGGGCGATCATCTCGCTCTTGATCTTCTTGCCCATCGCCCGGCGCAGCAGGTCGGCGCCGCCGAGGCTGTAATCGGCCATCGTCCGCGCCGCCTGCATCACCTGTTCCTGGTAGGTGAAGACCCCGAACGTGTCCTTGAGGATCGGCTCCAGCATCGGGTGCGGGTAGTGCACCGGCTCCTCGCCGTTCTTGCACTTGATGTAATTGGGGATGCTGTCCATCGGCCCCGGCCGATAGAGCGCGTTCATCGCGATGATGTCTTCGAAGCGGTTGGGCTTGAGCTTGCGCAGGCTGTCGCGCATCCCCGCGCTTTCAAGCTGGAACACCCCGGAGGTGTCGCCGCGCGCGATCAGCTCGTAGGTCTTGGCGTCGTCGAGCGGCAGGTTGGCCAGATCGAGTTCGACGCCGCGCGCCTTGAGCAGCGCCACCGCCTGCTGCAGCACGTCGAGCGTCTTCAGCCCGAGGAAGTCGAATTTGACGAGGCCGGCGAGCTCGACCCATTTCATGTTGAACTGGGTCACCGGCATGTCCGAGCGCGGGTCGCGGTAGAGCGGCACCAGCTCGACCAGCGGCCGGTCGCCGATGACGACGCCGGCGGCATGGGTCGAGGCGTGCCGGTACAGCCCTTCGAGCTTCAGCGCAATCTCGATCAGCCGCGCCACCGTCTCGTCGGCGGCGCGCATTTCCTGGAGCTGCGGCTCGTTGGCGATCGCCTGTTCGAGGGTGACGGGGTGCGCCGGGTTGTTCGGCACCAGCTTGCACAGCCGGTCGACCTGGCCGTAGGGCATGCCGAGCACCCGGCCGACATCGCGCAGCACCGCCCGCGCCTGCAACTTGCCGAAGGTGATGATCTGGGCGACGCGGTCGCGGCCGTATTTCTCCTGCACGTAGCGGATCACCTCGTCGCGCCGCTCCTGGCAGAAATCGACGTCGAAATCCGGCATCGACACGCGTTCGGGGTTGAGAAAGCGCTCGAACAGGAGGCCGAAGCGCAGCGGGTCGAGATCGGTGATGGTCAGCGCCCAGGCGACCACCGAGCCGGCGCCCGAGCCGCGCCCCGGGCCGACCGGAATGCCCTGGCGCTTGGCCCATTGGATGAAGTCGGCGACGATCAGGAAATACCCGGCAAAGCCCATCGAGATGATCACCTGCAGCTCGAATTCGAGCCGCGCGCGGTAGGGTTCGGCGTCGGCGTCGGCCACCCCGGCGGCTTCGAGCCGCGCCGCCAGCCCCTTCCGCGCCGCCTCGCGCAGCGCCTCTTCCTCGCCCACCCCGTCGGCGGTCGGAAACGCCGGCAGGATCGGCCGCCGCGGCTGCGGGATGAAGGCGCAGCGCCGGGCGACGGTCAGCGTGTTGTCGCAGGCCTCGGGCAGGTCGGCGAACAACTCGCGCATCTCCGCCGCCGGGCGGAAATAGTGCTCCGGGGTCAGCCGCTTGCGGTCGCTGTCGGCGATCGCGCGGCCCTGGGCGATACACAGCAGCGCGTCGTGCGCCTCGTAGAAATCGCGGTCCGGGAAATAGCAGTCGTTGGTGGCGACGAGCGGCAGGTCGCGGCGGTAGGCGAGCTCGATGAGCCCGGCCTCGGCCCGCGCCTCGTCCTCCATCCCGTGGCGCAGCAATTCGATGTAGAGCCGGCCGGGAAACGCCGCCGCGAGCCGCGCCGCCATCGCTTCCGCGGCCTCGTTCTGGCCTTCGGCGAGGAGCCGGCCGAGCGGCCCCTTGGCGCCGCCGGCAAGACACAGCAGCCCGTCCGCAGCGGCGGCGAGATCGGCAAGGCTCACCGCCGGATCCGCCCCGGCCTCGCCGTCGAGATACGACCGGCTGACCAGCGCCAGGAGGTTGCGGTATCCGGTCTCGCTCTGCACCAGCAGGACCAGCCGGTCGGGCTCGGCCGCGCCGCGTCCCGGGCGCGGCCCCTCGCCGCCCTCGCCCGACGCCAGCGCCACCTCGCAGCCGATGATCGGCTGGATGCCGGCCTCGGCGCAGGCGGTGGCGAATTCGAGCGCGCCGAACAGGTTGCCGCTGTCGGTGATCGCCACCGCCGGCATCGCATGGGCGCGGCACAGCGAAACCAGCTCCTTGATCTTGATCGCTCCCGCCGACAGCGAATAGGCGGTGTGGACGCGGAGATGGACGAAATCGGCAAGCGGCATCGGCGGCAGACCTCACAGGCGCCTCAGCATCGCAGGTTCGCGCCGCCGGCGCAGCCTCGTCGCGGCGGGCGCGGAATTTGGGCCGCTGCGGCTAGACCACCGCCTTCAGCCGCCCGCCTTCGAGCGCGACGATTCGGTCGAGGCGGCGGGCGAGATCGAGATTGTGGGTGGCGATCAGCGCGGCCAGCCCGCTGGCGCGCACCACCTCGACGAGCGCGGTCATCACCCCGTCGGCGGTGTCGTGGTCGAGATTGCCGGTCGGCTCGTCGGCGAGCAGGATCTGCGGGTCGTTGGCGAGCGCGCGGACCAGCGCGACGCGTTGCTGCTCGCCGCCGGAGAGCCGCGCCGGGCGGTGGCTGAGGCGCTCGCCGAGCCCGACCCGGCGGAGCAGCCGCGCCGCCTTGTCGCGCGCCGCGCCGCGCGGAGCGCCGGCGATCATCTGCGGCAGCATGACGTTTTCCAGCGCCGAGAATTCCGGCAGGAGATGGTGGAACTGGTAGACGAAGCCGAGCGCGCGGCGGCGCAACAGGGTGCGGCGCTCGTCCGACAGCGCGCCGCATTCCTCGCCGGCGATGCGGATGGCGCCGGCGTCGGGCCGCTCCAGGAGGCCGGCGACATGCAGCAGGGTCGATTTGCCGGCGCCCGAGGGACCCACCAGCGCGACGATCTCGCCCGCCGCCAGCGCCAGGTCGATGCCGTTGAGCACGTGCAATTCGACCCCGCCCTGGCGGAACACCCGCCGCACCCCGGCCAGTTCGAGCACGCTCATTCGTAGCGCAGCCCTTCGACCGGATCGAGCCGCGCCGCGCGCCACGACGGGTAGAGCGTCGCCAGGAACGACAGGGCCAGCGCCATGACGACGACGGTGGCGACCTCGCCGCCGTCGATGTGCGCCGGGATGCGGGTGAAGAAGTAGAACTCGGCGGAGAACAGCTCGACGTGCAGCACGCTTTGCAGGAACTGGCGGATCGCTTCGAGGTTGCGGGTGACGACGATGCCGAGGACGAAGCCGAGCAGCGTGCCGACGATGCCGATGCTGGCGCCCGACAGCATGAAGATGCGCAGCACCATGCCGCGCGAGGCGCCCATCGTGCGGAGGATGGCGATGTCGCGCCCCTTGTCCTTCACCATCATGATCAGGCCGGAGATGATGTTGAATGCGGCGACGACGATGATCAGCGTCAGGATCAGGAACATGACGTTGCGCTCGATATCGACGACGTTGACGAGGCTGGCGTTCGAGCGCTGCCAGTCGAACACCCGCACCCCGTCGCCGAGCGCCTTGGAGATCAGCCGCGCCTCGGCCGCGGCGCGGTCGGCATCGGTGACGAAGACCTCGAGGTAGTTGACCTCGTCGGGCAGGCGGAAGAACACCTGCGCCGCCTTCAGCGGCACGTAGATGTAGGTGTTGTCGTATTCGTAGAAGCCGACATCGAACAGCGCGGCGACCTTGTAGGTCTTCAGCCGCGGCACGGTGCCGAAGGCGGTGTCGGTGCCCTGCGGCGAGATCAGCGTGATCGGGCTGCCGACGCCGATGCCGAGCCGGCGCGCCAAGCGGTCGCCGACCGCGATCTCGTCGTCGCCGAACTCGGCGAGCGAGCCGGCGACGATATGGTCGGCGATCAATTTGCGGGTGCGGATGTCGTCCGGCCGGATGCCGCGCACCAGCGCGCCGGCGGCGCCGCCGGTTTCGCTCGTCGCCATCACCTGGCCTTCGATCAGCGGGGTGGCGCTGACCACCCCGGGCACCGCCCGCACCTTGGCCGCCGCCGCGTCGAAATCGGGCAGCGCCGCCGACGCGCCGTAGACCGCGAGGTGGCCGTTGAGCCCCAGCACCCGGCCGATCAGGTCCTCGCGAAACCCGTTCATCACCGACATGACGATGATCAGCGTGGCGACGCCCAGCATGATGCCGAGCAGCGAGAAGATCGCGATGACCGAGACGAAGCCCTCCTGCCGCCGCGCCCGCAGGTAGCGGAACGCGACCATCCGCTCGACGGTGCCGAAGATCATGCCGCCCGCAGCCGGTTCACCACCGCCTCGGCCGAGAGGTCCTCGCGCCGGCCGGTGCGGCGGTCCTTGACCTCGAAGCTGCCGGCGGCGACGCCGCGCGGGCCGACGATGATTTGGTCGGGCACGCCGATCAGGTCCATCGCGGCGAACTTGGCGCCCGGCGACTCGTCGCGGTCGTCGTAGAGCGTCTCGATGCCGGCGTTGCGCAGGGTCGAATAGAGCGCGTCGGCGGCGGCGCGGCAGGCCGGGTCGGCGGCGCGCAGGTTGATCAGCCCGGCGCGGAACGGCGCGACGCTCGGCGGCCAGACGATGCCGGCCTCGTCGTGGTTGGCTTCGATCAGCGCCCCGACGAGGCGCGACACGCCGATGCCGTAGGAGCCCATCTCCAGCGTGATCTCCTCGCCGTTCGGGCCGGCGACGACGGCGCCCATCGGCTTGGAATACTTGGTGCCGAAGTAGAAGGTCTGGCCGACCTCGATGCCGCGCGCCGAGACGAGCTCGGCTTCCGGCACCGGGCAGTTCGCCGGGTCGTGGACGTCGCCGGTCGCCGCATAGTGGCGGGTCCAGTGGCGATAGGCCGGTTCGAGGTCGCTGTCGTAATCGACCTCTTCCGACAGGATGTCGCTGTCGAGCCAGGCGCGGTCGCAGAACACCTCGCTCTCGCCGGTCTCGGCGAGAATCTGGAACTCGTGGCTGAGGTCGCCGCCGATCGGCCCGGTTTCGGCGCGCATCGGGATCGCCTTCAGCCCCATCCGCGCAAAGGTGCGCAGGTAGGCGAAGAACATCTTGTTGTAGGCGTGCTTGGCGCCGGCCTTGTCGAGATCGAAGCTGTAGGCGTCCTTCATCAGGAATTCGCGGCCGCGCATGACGCCGAAGCGCGGCCGCACCTCGTCGCGGAATTTCCACTGGATGTGGTAGAGGTTTTTCGGCAGGTCGCGGTAGCTCTTGATGGCGTCGCGCACGATCGCGGTGACCTGCTCCTCGTTGGTCGGGCCGTACAGCATCTCGCGCTCGTGGCGGTCGCTGATGCGCAGCATCTCCTTGCCGTAATCGTCGTAGCGCCCGCTTTCCCGCCACAGCTCGGCGGGCTGGATCGTCGGCATCAGGATTTCCAGCGCGCCGGTGCGGTCCTGCTCCTCGCGCACGATCGCCTCGACCCGCTTCAACACCCGCAGGCCCAACGGCAGCCACGAATAGATCCCGGCCGAGGACTGCCGCACCATGCCGGCGCGCAGCATCAGCCGGTGCGAGACGATCTGCGCCTCGCTCGGGTTCTCGCGGATCAGGGGCAGGAAATACTGGCTCAGGCGCATCGTCGTCGTTCTCCGGCAGGACCGCCACACTAGGCAAGACGCCCAAACCTGTCTATCGAGGCGGTTGGCCGAAACGCCGTCCGGGGAGGGACCGCCATGGCTAGCGCCCAGCAGATTTTCGAGGAACGCGTCCGCACCGTCGAGCAGATCAAGCGGCTCTACGCCGTCGCCATGGGCTTTGCCGCCACCGCCTGCCTGACCGGCATCTACGGCTGCGCCCGGGTCGTCGGGTTCGGCGACACCTACGCCCTGTCGATCCTGGCGGCCCAGGGCATCGCCTTCGTCACCCTGATCACGCTGTTCTATCTCGGCAACGAGCGGTTGTTCGAGATTCGCTACCTGCGGCCGGACAGCCCGGTGCCGACGCGCCGCGGGCTGCTGATCGACCTCGCCGCCTGCGGCGTCACCGCCAGCTATTTCGTCGTGCTCGGCAACACCTTTCCCGATCCGGCGGCGGCGGCCCGGATCGCCGATTTCGGCGCCGAGATCGCCGCCTATTTCCACACCTTCGTGCGCAACCTGTTGCTTCTCTACGCGGTCGACCTCGTCTTCCTGGCGGTTCAATTCGTGCGCATCGTGCGCGAGCGGCCGGACAATTGGCGCCGGGCCGGCCATGCCCACGCAGTCTGGATCGCCCTCAACCTCGTCTCGCTCGGCCTGCTCGCCTTCCTGTTTCCGGAGGTGGAGGGCGATGTCCTGGCGTTCGGCGGCCTGGTGCTGAGCGCCGGCGCGGTGTTTGTCGGGCTGTTGCACGCGGCGCGCTTTCTCGCCGATTTTCTCTACACGTTCGAGTTCTACTACCCGATGGAGGAGATCCGCCCGCACACCCCCGCGGCGGCGTGAGACGATGCTCGAAACCCTGTTCCGCCTGCGCGAGAACGGCACCGGCCTGCGCACCGAGCTGCTCGCCGGGGTCACCACCTACCTGGCGATGTCGTACATCGCCCTGGTCAACCCGCAGATTCTCGGCGCCGCCGGGATGGACAAGGGCGCGGTGTTCGTCGCCACCTGCCTCGCCTCGGCGCTCGCCACCCTGGTCATGGCGCTCTACGCCAACTATCCGCTGGCGCTCGCCCCCGGCATGGGGATGAACGCCTATTTCACCTACAGCGTCGTGCAAGGGCTGCACTACCCGTGGCAGACCGCGCTCGGTGCGGTGTTCCTTTCCGGCGTGCTGTTCCTGGCGCTCAGCCTCAGCCGCGTGCGCGAATGGCTGATCGCGGCGATACCGCTGTCGCAGAAGATCGCGATCTCGGCGGGGATCGGGCTGTTTCTCGGCATCATCGCGCTGGAGGATGCCGGCATCGTCGCCGCCAGCCCGGCGACGCTCGTCACCCTCGGCAACCTGAAGGCGCCGGCGACGCTGCTGGCCGCGGCCGGGTTCGTCGTCATCGTCGCGCTCGACCGCCGCGCGGTGCCGGGCGCCATCGTCATCGGCATTCTGGCGACGGCGGCGGCCGGCATGCTGCTCGGGGTCTCGCCGTTTGCCGGCATCGCCAGCCTGCCGCCGAGCCTCGCCCCGACCCTGTTCAAGCTCGACCTCAAGGCCGCCCTCGATCTCGGCGTCGCGACGATCGTCTTCGTCTTCCTGTTCGTCGATCTGTTCGACAATACCGGGACCCTGGTCGGCGTCGCCTGGCGCGCCGGCCTCGTCCGCGCGGACGGCACGATCCCGCGGCTCGGGCGCGTCCTGCTCGCCGATTCCGCCGCGGCGATGGCCGGCGCCGTGCTCGGCACCTCGACGGTGACGAGCTATATCGAGAGCGCCGCCGGGGTGCGCGCCGGCGGCCGCACCGGGCTGGTCGGCGTCACCGTCGCCGCCCTGTTCCTGCTCACCCTGCTGTTCGCGCCGCTCGCCGCCTCGGTGCCGGTCTATGCGACGGCGCCGGCGCTGCTGTTCGTCGCCTGCCTGATGGCCCGCGGGCTGGCCGAGCTCGACTGGGACGACGCCACCGAATACGCCCCGGCGATGGTGACCGCGCTGACCATGCCGCTGACCTTCTCGATCGCCAACGGCATCGCCTTCGGCTTTGTCACCTATGCCGCCGCCAAGCTGCTGTCCGGGCGGTTTGCCGAGGCCCGGCCGTCGCTGGTCGGGCTGGCGCTGTTGTTTATCGCCAAATACGCGTTTTTCTGAAAAAACCGCGTGACCTCGCCGCCGCGCCTGCGTAAGATCGCCGCAACCGAACGAATTACAGGCACAAACGCCTGGCCCGAGTTTAGGGAGGTACGTCTCCGCGGGAGAGCCTTGGCCCCCGCGTCGAAGGCACGTAGGGTCATGCTGGCAGGGCCGCGCGCCCTGCCTCTTTTTTATGCAACGGCGGGTGGCGATGGCAAATACCAACGGCTGGCATTTCTTCATGAATCCGGGGCCGACCAACATCCCCGACCGCGTCCTGCGGGCGATGGATCGCGGCACGATCGACTTCACCGGCGCCACCTTCAAGGCGATCTCCGACGAGTGCTTCGCCGGCCTCAAGCGCATCTTCAAGACCGAGCAGACGATCCTCGGCTACGCCGCCACCGGGCACGGCGCCTGGGAGGCGGCGCTGGTCAACCTGTTTTCTCCGGGCGACAAGGTGCTGATCGCCGAAACCGGCTATTTCTCTCTCAACTGGGGATTGCGCGCGGAGGCGTTCGGCCTGCAGGTCGAGACCCTGGCCAACGACTGGCGCCGCGCCGTCGACCCGGCCCGCCTCGAAGCCCGGCTGCGCGAGGACCGCGGCCACGAGATCAAGGCGGTGCTGGCGGTGCATAACGAGACCTCGACCGGGGTCGCCCATCCGGTGGCGGCGATGCGCCGGGCCATCGACGCGGCGCGCCACCCGGCGCTGTTCCTCGTCGACACGATCTCCTCGCTCGCCTCGTTCGATTTCCGCATGGACGAATGGGGCGTCGACGTCGTCGTCGCCGGCTCGCAGAAGGGGCTGATGCTGCCGACCGGCATGGCCTTCACCGGCATCAGCGCCAAGGCGATCGCCGCCACCGCGGCGGCAAAGCTGCCGCGGGTCTATTGGGACTGGCGCCGCCTGCTCGGCCAGGGCAACCAGCAGGGCTACTGGAACGGGACAGTGCCGATCCACTTCTTCTACGGCCTGCGCGAGGCGCTGCGCATGCTCGAGGAGGAAGGGCTCGACAACGTCTTCGCCCGCCACCACCGCCTCGCCGAGGCGACGCGCCGGGCGGTGAGGACCTGGCGGCAGAACGACGGCCCGGAGATTTTCGCGATCGACCCGGCGGCGCAGTCCGACACCGTCACCGCGGTGCTGATGCCCGAGGGGCACGACGCCGACGCGCTGCGCCAGCTCTGCCTCGACAAGTTCAACGTCTCGCTCGGCGGCGGGCTCGGGCCGCTGCGCGGCAAATTGTTCCGCATCGGCCATCTTGGCGACCTCAACGAGGCGATGCTATTGGGGTCGCTGGCGGCGGTCGAGATGGCCTTGCAGCTCGCCGGCGTGCCGCACGGGCGCGGCGGGGTGCAGGCGGCGAGCGACTATCTGGTCGGCGAAGTCTGACGGAGGACCGGTTCGATGAAACAGGGCATCCATCCCGATTATCACGAGATCACGGTGCAGATGACCGACGGCACCACCTACAAGACGCGCTCGACCTACGGCAAGCCGGGCGACACGCTGCGCCTCGACATCGACCCCAAATCCCATCCCGCCTGGACCGGCGGGCAGCAGCGGCTGATCGACACCGGCGGCCAGCTCGCCCGCTTCAACCGCCGCTTCCAGGGCTTCGGGCCGAAGCAATAGGGGAGGCGCCGGCGCGCCTCCCCTTGCAGCATCAGTTGATCGCGATCCGCCGCGGCAGGGCCTCCTTCGCCTTCTTCAGGGTCAGGGTCAGCACGCCGTCGTCGAGACTGGCGCTGATCTGCTGCTGATCGATCTTGTTCGACAGCGTGAACGAGCGGGCGAAATGCCCGACATTGTATTCGGTGTAGAGCGGCTCCAGCCCTTCATAGGCGGAGAAGTTGATCTTCGCCTCCACCTTCAGCACGTCGTTCTCGATGCTGACATCGACCCCGTCGCGGGCGACGCCGGGGATTTCCATGACCACGGTCAGCGCATCGTCGGTCTCGTGGATGTCGGTGGCCGGCAGGTAGTAGCGGGCCGGGACCGTCTTTTCGTCCTTGGAGACGAGTTCCTTCTTCTCCTGGACTTCGAGCGATTGCGATTGTGCCATTACTGCCTCCATCGTCTCGCATCTCGGGTCGCGGGTCAGGCGACGGTGATCGTCCGCGGCTTGTCGCGCTCGGCGCGCGGCAGGTAGAGGGCGAGGATGCCGTCGCGGCATTCCGCCTTGACCCCGTCGGCGTCGATCTCGACCGGCAGCGTCACCGCCCGGTCGAAGCGGCCGGCGCGACGCTCGCGGCGGTGCACGGCGGCGTTGTCGCCGTATTCCACCGACTTGCTGCCGCTGATGCGGATCGTGTTGTTCTTGACCTGAACCTGCAGGTCGGATTTGCGGATGCCGGGGACTTCGGCGACCACGACGATGTCGTCGCCCTTGCGGAACACGTTGAGCGGCGGCGAGGCGCCGCCGGCGCTGGGCCCCGAGGCGAGCCACGAGCTGGCACGGAAAGCGTCGAGCGCCTGCTGGAACTGCAGCAGGGTGTCGAACGGGTCGGGAAACATCATAGCCATGGCAAAATCTCCTCCTTGCAGCCGCACCGGGGGTGCGGCCGTCGGTCAAGACAGCGAAGCGAGATCAGAGGCCCGGGAAGATCCGCGGCCAGGAGGGCGCCGTGCGCGGCGGCGCCGCCGGCGGGACCGCCGGGCCGGATACGATGCCGTGCGGAACGCTGTCGGCCTTGCCGGCGGGCCCGCTGTGCGCCGCCTCGCCGGCCATGCGCCGGACGGCTTCGATTTTGCCGATGCTGTGCGGGAGATTGTCGACAGTCATTGCCACGTCCTCCTCTTGAGCAACATGGGAAACGATCGCCGCCGGGCCCGCACGCGGCGCCCGGCGCGCCCGATGTGGGAAGCCAAGTGCCGGTTTCAAGAGGGAAAACCGGGCTTGAACCGGGCGCCCGACGACCTATCTGAAGAGCGTGCGGTCGCCCATGGCGGGGCCGCACGACGGCAATGGTTCCGCGCTCTCTGGCGGGAACCGACACCCATGTTGCTCATTTGGAGGATATGGCAATGGATCGATTCGACTTCTCCCCGCTGTTCCGTTCGACGATCGGTTTCGACCGGTTCGCCCGGCTGATGGACGCCGCGACGCGGCTCGACAGCTCGGCGTTGTCGTACCCGCCCTACAACATCGAGACGGTGGGCGAGGACGCCTATCGCCTGACGATGGCGGTGGCGGGCTTCTCCGAGAGCGAGCTCGACGTCACCGTGCAGGAAGGCACGCTGACCGTCACCGGCAAGGCGCAGGAGAAGGACGAGAACGGCCGCTACCTGCACCGCGGCATCGCGCGGCGCGCCTTCGAGCGCCGCTTCAGCCTCGCCGACCACATCAAGGTGACCGGCGCCAGCCTGGTCAACGGCCTCTTGCACGTCGATCTCGTGCGCGAGGTGCCCGAGGAGGCCAAGCCGCGCCACATCAAGATCGGCACCGGCCCGGCGCCGCAGCCGCCCCAGGTGGTGGAGCACCAGGCGGCGGCCGCGTAACGCGAGCGGACCCTTGCAGGAAGCGCCCCCGGGAGACCGGGGGCGTTTCGTTTGCTACCGGCGGCAGACCGCGAGGCGCAGGCCCAGGCCCGGATGGGTCGCGTCGGCGGCGCGGCGGCGCCTCTCTCGGCGGGCGGATGTCGATTACAGCCCGCCTTGCGCGACGAGGAAATCGACGATGCGGTCGACCCCCTCGCCCGCCTTCAGGTTGGTGAACAGGAACGGCCGCTCGCCGCGCATCGCCCGGGCATCGCGCGCCATCACGTCGAGGCTGGCGCCGACCAGCGGCGCCAGGTCGATCTTGTTGATGACCAGCAGGTCCGAGCGGGTGATGCCGGGGCCGCCCTTGCGCGGAATCTTGTCGCCGGCGGCGACGTCGATGACGTAGATCGTCAGATCCGCCAGTTCCGGCGAGAAGGTCGCCGCCAGATTGTCGCCGCCCGACTCGATCAATACCAGGTCGAGGCCGGGAAACAGCGCCTGCATCTCGGCCACCGCGGCGAGGTTGATCGAGGCGTCCTCGCGGATCGCGGTATGCGGGCAGCCGCCGGTCTCCACTCCCTTGATCCGCTCCGGGGGCAGTGCGCCGCTGCGGGTCAGGAACTCGGCGTCCTCGCGGGTATAGATGTCGTTGGTGATCGCGGCGAGATCGAAGCGATCGCGCATCGTCTTGCACAGCCAGTCCATCAGCGCGGTCTTGCCCGAGCCGACCGGGCCGCCGATGCCGACGCGCAGCGGGTCCTTGCGGGTCATGAGCGGAACAGCCTCGAATATTGCGTCTCGTGCGCCATCGAGGCGAGCTCGGCGGCGACCGTCGCCGCGCCGAAATCGCCCGCCGCGCGCGACAGGGAGGCCGTCGCCGCGGCGCGGACCGCCGGTTCGAGCGCGGCGAGGATGCCCTGCCCGTCGGTCTGGCCGATCAGGCCGAGCCGCATCCCGGCCGCCGTCAGATTGGCGGCGAAGGCGTGGAGGTAAAGCATCAGCGCGGTCTCGAGGGCGATCCCGGCGGCCGCCGCCGCGGCGCCGACCGCGGCGGCGTGGCACACCTCCTCCGGCCGCCACGCGGCGAGCGCCGGGGCCGGCCACGCGGCCCGCAGCGCGGCGAGGAAGGCCGCCCCCTGCGCCGCAGCTTCGAGCGCCAGCTCGGCGCTGCCGCGATAGGCGAGGCCGCGCCGGTTGGCGTCGTCGAGCGCCGCGCAATCGCCCGAGGCGGCGGCCCGGTAGGCGTCGCGGAAGATGTCGGCGTCGATGCGGCCGCTGCCCTGCGTCACCACCGCGGCGATCCACGCCTCCAGCCCGGCGCGGCCCTCGATCCCGGCGGCTTCGAGCCCGTGCGAATAGCTGAAGGCGCCGGTCGGGAAGGCCGGCGACAGCCAGGCGAACAGCCGGTAGAGCCCGGCGTCAGTGGTCATGGCGGTGGGGCGGGTCGCCGGCATAGGCGCCGAGCTCGGGATCGAATGGCGCTTCGATCAGGCGGACATGGCCGCCGAGCCCGGTGACCATCGCGGCGACGACGTGGTCGTCGCGGATGCGCAGCCGCCCGTCCAGCGCCTGCACCGGCAGGTGCCGGTTGCCGATGTGCCAGGCGATGCGCAACAGGTCGGTCGGCGACTCGGCGGTGATCTCGATGACCCGCTCCGGCGCCGCGCGCACCCAGATATAGCCGCCGTCGTCGAGCTCGAGCCCGTCGCCGTCGCCGAGCCGCTGCGCCCGCGCCAGATCGAGCAGGAACGGCTCGCCCGAATCGGCGACCAGCCGGATGCGCCGGCGGTGCCGGTCGAGAAACGCCAGCGTGACCAGATCGACCATCGCCTCCTCCGGCCACTGCCCGCGCCGATGCACCGCTATCGCCCGCCGCATTCGGTCCACCCTGGAGAACACCGCTGTTGCGCCAGGGACGCAAAGGGACCGCAAAGGACGCAAAGCGTCAACGCAGCATTGCGCGGTTCGCGATCCCTTCGCCGCCTTTGCGGTAAGCGTTTCATTCTCAATACAGGAAATAGCGCTGCGCCAGCGGCAAGACGGTCGCCGGCTCGCAGGTCAGGTGCACCCCGTCGGCGCGCACCTCGTAGGTCTCGGGATCGACCTCGATATGCGGCGTCGCCGCATTGTGCACCATGCGGCTCTTGTCGATGGCGCGGATGCCGCGCGCCGGCAGCACCATGCGGCCGAGGCCGAGCGCGCCCGGCAGCCCGCGCGCGATCGCGGCCGCCGGGAGAAAGGTCGCCGCCGCGGCGTGCAGCGCCTTGCCGAAGGCGCCGAACATCGGCCGGTAGTGCACCGGCTGCGGCGTCGGGATCGAGGCGTTGGGGTCGCCCATCAGCGCCGCGGCGATCGTTCCCGCCTTCAGCACCAGGTCGGGCTTGACCCCGAAGAAGGCCGGCGACCAGACGACGAGGTCGGCCAGCTTGCCGATCTCGACCGAGCCGACATGCTCGGCCAGGCCGTGGGTGAGCGCCGGGTTGATCGTGTATTTGGCGATATAGCGCTTGACCCGGAAATTGTCGTTCCCGGCGCCGTCTTCGGGCAGCGCGCCGCGCTGGCGCTTCATCTTGTCGGCGGTCTGCCAGGTGCGGATGATGACCTCGCCGACCCGCCCCATCGCCTGGCTGTCCGACGACATCATGCTGAACGCGCCGAGGTCGTGCAGGATGTCCTCGGCGGCGATCGTCTCCTTGCGGATGCGGCTTTCGGCAAAGGCGACGTCTTCGGGGATGCGCGGGTCGAGGTGGTGGCACACCATCAGCATGTCGAGATGCTCGTCGATGGTGTTGACCGTGTACGGCCGGGTCGGGTTGGTCGAACTCGGCAGCACGTTGTTGAGGCCGCACAGTTTGATGATGTCGGGGGCGTGCCCGCCGCCGGCGCCTTCGGTGTGGAAGGCATGGATGTTGCGGCCCTTGAACGCGGCGATCGTGTCCTCGACGAAGCCGCTTTCGTTGAGCGTGTCGGTGTGGATCGCGACGGCGATGTCGAGCTGCTCCGCCACCGACAGGCAGCAATCGATCGCCGCCGGCGTCGTGCCCCAGTCTTCGTGCAGCTTGAGCCCGCAGGCGCCGGCCTCGATCATCTCGACCAGCGCCGCCGGTTCGGAGGCGTTGCCCTTGCCGAAAAACCCGAGATTGACCGGCAGCCCCTCGGCCGCCTCGATCATCCGGGCAAGATGCCACGGCCCCGGCGTGCAGGTGGTCGCCGCGGTGCCCGCGGCCGGACCGGTGCCGCCGCCGAGCATCGTCGTCACCCCGCTGTAGAGCGCCTCGTCGCAGAGCTGCGGGCAGATGAAATGGATATGCGCGTCGATGCCGCCGGCGGTGACGATCTTGCCTTCGCCGGCGATCGCCTCGGTGCCGGGGCCGATGACGATGTCGACCCCGGGCTGCACGTCCGGGTTGCCGGCCTTGCCGATGCCGGCGATGCGGCCGTCGCGGATGCCGATATCGGCCTTGACGATGCCCCAATGGTCGATGATGACGGCGTTGGTGATGACGGTGTCGACCGCGCCGGCGGCGCGCGCCGCCTGGCTCTGCCCCATGCCGTCGCGGATCACCTTGCCGCCGCCGAACTTGACCTCCTCGCCGTAGACCGTGCGGTCGCTTTCGATCTCGACGACCAGCTCGGTATCGGCAAGGCGCAGCCGGTCGCCGGCGGTCGGCCCGAACATCGCGGCATAGCCGCTGCGCGACAGCGTATTGGCCATGTCACACGCTCCCGTTGACGCGGCCGTTGAAACCGACGACGCGGCGCGCCCCGGCATAGGCGACCAGCCGCACCTCGCGCGACTGGCCCGGCTCGAAGCGGGTCGCGGTGCCGGCCGGGATGTCGAGGCGGAAACCGCGCGCCTTCTCGCGGTCGAAGCTGAGCGCCCGATTGGTCTCATAAAAATGGTAATGCGAGCCGACCTGGATCGGCCGGTCGCCGGTATTGGCGACGGTAAGGGTCACCGTCGGCCGCCCGGCGTTCAATTCGATGTCGCCGGCGGCGAGGAAGAATTCGCCGGGGATCATCGGATCGGCTCGTGCACGGTGACGAGCTTGGTGCCGTCGGGAAAGGTCGCCTCGACCTGGATTTCGCGGATCATCTCGGCCACCCCCTCCATCACCTGGGCCCGGCCGATGACGGTCGCGCCGTCGCGCATCAGCTCGGCGACGCTTTTGCCGTCGCGCGCGCCTTCGAGCACGTAATCGGTGATCAGCGCCACCGCCTCGGGATAGTTGAGCTTGACCCCGCGCCTGAGCCGCCGCTCGGCGACCATCGCGGCCACCGAGATCAGCAATTTGTCCTTTTCCCGCGGGGTCAGGTTCATCGCATCCCTCCCTGGCATCGGCCGTGCCAGCCGGCGCGACTCCACCCCGCGCCGGCATAAAGATCAAGCGCGCCGCAAAGCCGATGGTTTAAACCGCCGGTCGCAATGCCCTTCTCCGCGGGGCGCGGTCCCGGTCACCACCGCCGCCCGCCCGGCCAAACGAGAAAGAGACATCGGCGCCCCGGCGGAGTAAGGTGCCCGCGACGCCCGGCAAAAATGGGCGCGCCAGAACGGGAGGTACCGATGAAAGCCGTGTCATGCGGCTGGGCGCTTGCGCTCGCCGTTGCGTTCGCCGTGCCGGCGCACGCCGTGGAATCGCCGAAATACGGCGGTACGCTGACCTACGTGATCCCCGCAGACTCGCCGCCGAGCTTCGACGCCCAACGCGAAGAAACCTACGCGACGATCCATTCGGCGGCGCCGTTTTACAGCATGCTGATCCGGATCAATCCGCTCGACCCGGGCTCGGCCACCGACATCGTCTGCGATCTGTGCGTCGAGATGCCGAAACCGACCGACAACGGCAAGACCTACACGTTCAAAATCCGCGACGACGTGCAGTTTCACAACGGCGACAAACTGACGGCTTACGACGTCGCCGCCAGCCTCAACAAGATCGCCTTTCCGCCGCAAGGCACGCTGAGCCCGCGATCGACCGATTTCATGATGGTCAAGGACATCACCGCGCCGGACGAACACACCGTCGTCTTTCACCTGAAATTCGCGACCAGCGCCTTCCTGCCGGCGCTCGCCGACCCCTACAACTGGATCTACCAGAAGAAGATGCTCGACAAGGACATCCACTGGTACGAGCACAACATCATGGGGTCGGGGCCGTTTGAGTTCGTCAGCTACGAAGCCGGCCAGCGCATCGTCGGCAAACGCAACCCGCACTACTACCACAAGGGGCTGCCCTACCTCGACGGCTTCGTCGGCATCTACGCGCCGAAGCAGGCGACGCAGCTCGATGCCATCCGCGCCGACCGCGCCACCACCGAGTTTCGCGGCTACCCGCCCTCGGCGATCGACCAGCTCAAGGCTGAGCTCGGCGACAAGATCGTCGTCCAGCAGAGCGACTGGAACTGCACGCTGGGGGCGTGGATCAACCACAAGCGAAAGCCGTTCGACGACGTGCGGGTGCGCCGCGCCCTGCTGCTCGCGCTCGACCACTGGGGCAGCCGGGAGGGCCTTTCCAGGGTCAGCCTGATGAATACGGTCGGCGGCCTCATCTTCCCCGGCTCGCCGCTGGCGGAAAGCAAGCAGCAGCTCGAAACGATCGCCGGCTTCTGGCCCGACATCGAGAAATCGCGGGCCGAGGCCAGGAAGCTGCTCAAGGAGGCCGGCGCGGAAGGGCTCAGCTTCGAACTGGTCAACCGCAATGTCGATCAGCCGTACAAATATCTGGGCACCTGGCTGATCGATCAGTGGAGCAAGATCGGCCTGAACGTGACGCAGAAGGTGGTGCCGACCGGCCCGTGGTTCGCCGCGCTGCGCAGCGGCGACTTTGCCGTCAGCACCGGCGGCAACTGCCACGGCATCGTCAATCCGGTGATCGACGTGCAGACCTGGCTGTCGCATTCGATCAGCAGCCAGAATTACGGCTATTACGAGGACCCCAAGGCCGACGAGATTTACGACAAGATGCTGCACGAGACCGATCTGGCAAAGCAGCGCGCCCTGGCGTTCGCGTTCGACAAGCAGGTGCTCGACGTGGGGGCCCACTACGTCCACAGCTATTGGTGGAACCGGCTCGTGCCCTACCGCTCCTACATGCATGGCTGGAAGATCGGCCCGAGCCATTATTCGAACCAGGATCTGTCGACGATCTGGCTGTCGCCGCCCGAATGCGGCGCCTGCACGGAGAAGCCGCCGGCCGTGGCTCAGCGCGCCGAGACGTCGAAGCAATAGCCCGGCGCGGCGCCCCCTTCCGCGCGCGGTCGGAAGGGGGCGGCCGCAAATTCCTAGACGTGCCACAGCCGCGGCAGGCGCGGCGGCAGGCCGAACGCCGCCGCGCGCAGGCGGCAGGCAAGGGCGGCATAAGCGCGGCGCAGGGCCAGCGGGTCGGGGCCGAGCCAGCGCGCGACCAGGAGCCCGGCGACGGCGCTGACCCCGGCAGGCACCCCGGCCTCGCGCTGCACCGCCCGCGCCGCGTCGACCAGGCCGCGCGCGTCGCCCGCCGCGGGCGCCAGGATCAGGGTGGCGCAGGCGGCGGCGCCGGCGAGGCAGGCCGGATCGGCGATCGTCGCCGCGATGTCGCCGTCCAGGTGGAGGGCGTCGCCCCAGACGAGGCGCCCCGCCCGCGACACCTCCCAGCGTTCGTGCAGCAGTCCGCGGGTCAGCCGCTCGCCGCGCGCCCGCCGGCCGAACACCAGGATGCCGCCGCCGAGAAACCCGGCCCCCGGCGCCACATCCACCGCGGTGTGGCGGCGCAGCCGCACGCCGTCGAACAGGATGGTCTCGGGCGGCAGGAATTCGAGCCGCGCCCCGGCGGCGACGGCGAGGCGCTGGTCGATGCGCGCCTCCGCCCCGGCCGAGCGGTAGGCCTTCTCCGCCGCCGCCGCGGTGACCAGCGCCGCCGCGCCCTCGCCCACCGTCACCGCGACGGCAAAACGATCGCCGGCGACCACCCCGCCCGAGGTGGTGACGATCGCCGCCAATGCCGGCTCCCCCGCCTCCGGCTCGGGAAACAGCACGCGCAGCGGGCTCGCCTGATAGAGATGCACCAGCCGGGTCGCCCCGCCGCGCACGGCAAAGCCGAGCTCGGCGCGGCCGGCGGCCGGGGTCAATAGCCGAGCGCGAGGCCGTCCTTGCGCGGCTCGGAGCCGCCGATCAGGACGCCGCGCTCGCGGTCGATCCAGATCGCCTGGCAGCCGCCGATCGGCACATCGAGCATCGCGATCCTGTGGCCGCGGCGGGCAAGGTCGGCGCGCACCGCCTCCGGTACGAAATGCTCGACCTGCAGCTCGCCCTGATAGGCGAAGATTCGCGGCGCCTCGGCCGCCTGCTGCGGGTCCATGCCGCGGTCGAGAAAGCGGTGCAGGAAGGTGGCGTGACCGACCGCCTGGTATTGCCCGCCCATGACCCCGAACGGCATCACCGCGCGCCCGTCCTTGACCAGCATGCCGGGGATCAGCGTGTGGAACGGCCGCTTGCGCGGCGCGATCGCGTTGGGGTGGCCGGGGATGGTGCGGAAGCCGCTGCCGCGGTTGTGCAGCAGCACGCCGCTCTCCGGCGCGAGAATCCCGGTGCCGAACGACGAGAACAGCGAGTTGATGAACGAGCAGGCGTTGCCGTCGCGGTCGACCGCGCACAGGTAGATCGTGTCCTTGTGCTCGACCCCGTCCCAATGCGCCGGCGGCAGCGCGCGGTCGAGGCGGATTTCGCGCCGCGTGCGCTCGGCGTATTCGTCGGACAGAAAGCGCTCGACATCGACCGGCACGAAATCGGGGTCGCAGATATAGGCGTCGCGCACGTGATAGGCCGCCTTGGTCGCCTCGGCGATCAGGTGCAGCCGGTCGGCCTCGCTGAACCCGTCGCCGCCCAGGGCATAGCCTTCCAGCGTCTTCAGGATCATCAGCGCGGTCAGCCCCTGGTTGCTCGGCGGCACCTCGTAGACCTCGTAGCCGCGATAGCAGGCGTGGATCGGCTCGACCCATTGCGAGCGCTGCGCCGCGAAATCCTCCTCTTCATGCAGCCCGCCCAGTTCCTTCAGCCGGGCGACGATGTCGCGCGCGACATCGCCTTCGTAGAACGCCGCGCGCCCTTCGCGGCCGATCCGGCGCAGAGTGCGGGCCAGCGCCGGGTTGCGCATCGTGTCACCGGCGCGGGGCGCCTCGCCGTCCTTCAGCATCACCCGGGCGGTGACCGGATCGCGCAGCTTGTGGGCGTTGCGCGCCCAGTCGAACGCCACTCGCGGGGTGACGACATAGCCGTCCTCGGCCGCCTTCGCCGCCGGTTCGAGCAGTTCGGCGAGCGGCCTGGTGCCGTGCTCGCGGTTCAACAGGCACCAGGCGTCGATGCAGCCGGGCACCGTCGCGGCATGCGGGGTCTGCACCGCAATTTCGCGGATTTGCCGCTCGGCATACCATTCGACATGCGCCTTGCCCGGCGCCCGCCCCGCCCCGCTCAGCGCGATCGGCAGGCCGCCGCCCTTGGAATACATGACGAAACAGTCGCCGCCGATTCCCGTGCTTTCGGGCTCGACGACGCATTGCATCGCCACCGCGGCGATCGCCGCGTCGATCGCGTTGCCGCCGGCCCGCAGCACGTCGAGCCCGGCCAGCGTCGCCTGCGGATGCGAGGTGGCGACCATGCCGTTGGCCGCCATCGCCGCCGACCGCCCCGGTACGTTGAAGTCGCGCATAAATTCTCCTCTGGCCCCACGGGGCATGTACGCCGGCGGCGCAAATCAGGTCAGCGCCGTTGCCGCTTGCCGAAAAGCCTTGCCTGATCTTAGCTCTAGCGTCAATTCGCGAGCGGGATGAGGTGATGGACGGGTTGCTGGAATTCCCGGTCGCGACGCCGCCGGCGCCGGGCGAGGCGCTGCCGATCGCCCCGGGTGTGCGCTGGCTGCGCATGAAACTGCCGTTCGCGCTCAACCACATCAATCTGTGGCTGCTGGAGGACGGCGAGAGCTGGACCGCGGTCGACAGCGGCTTTGCCCTGCCCGAGACGCGCGAGGCCTGGGAGCAGGTTTTTGCCCGTCACCTCGGCGGGCGGCCGATCGGCCGCGTCATCGTCACCCATTATCACCCCGATCACATCGGCCTCGCCGCCTGGCTGGTCGAGCGCTGGCAGGCGCCGTTCCTGATCGCCGAGAAGGAATGGCTGCACGCCCGCCTGCACGCCTCGGAACCCGGCGACGGCGAGGGGGCCCGGCTGCGCCGCGACTTCGCCCGCCGCGCCGGGCTCGACGACGCGGCCAGCACCGTCTTCGCCGAGCGCCAGGGCAATTACCGCCGCGGCGTGCCGGCGGTTCCGGCGTCGTATCGCCGCATCGGCGAAGGCAGCACGATCGCGATCGGCGGCCGCACCTGGCGGGTGCTGATCGGCGAGGGCCACGCCCCGGAGCATGCCTGCCTGTTTTGCGAAGAGACCGGCGTATTGATCGCCGGCGACCAGATACTGCCGCGCATCTCGCCCAATATCAGCGTTCAGCCGCACGAGCCGGCGGGCGATCCGCTCGCCCGCTACCTCGCCTCGCTCGCCCGGCTGCGCCGCGAGCTGCCGCCCGACAGCTTTGTCCTGCCGTCGCACAACCTGCCGTTCCGCGGCGTGCATCTGCGCATCGACGAGCTGGCGGCGCACCACGAGGCGCGCTGCCGCGAGGTCGTCGCCGCCTGCACCCGCCCGCTCGCCGCCGCCGACCTGCTGCCGGTGCTGTTCCGCCGCCAGCTCGACCGCCACCAGCTGGGTTTCGCCCTCGGCGAGGCGCTCGCCCACCTGCACTACCTCGAAGGCCAGGGCCGCCTCGCCCGCCACCCCGGCGCCGACGGCGTGGACCGCTTTGTGGCGCTTTGACATTTGTAGGGGCGGCAATATCTCACCCAACGAACTTCCAATGGGACGAGGTCAAGCGCGAGAGGAACCTGCTCGCCCATAAGGTCGACTTCATCGATGGGGTCCCCCTCTTTGAGGGTCAGCTCCTCGAAATGGTCGACGATCGATACGACTACGGCAAAACGCGAATTAGGTGCCTGGGCGAGCTCGGCGGACGAATCTATGTTGTGATCTACCCGTGGCGCGGCGAGCGTAGACGGATCATCAGTGCCAGGAAAGCAAATGCCAGAGAGCAAAGAGCGTATTACGCGCGTCACGCTTGAAGAGGCAAAGCGCATGCGGGGCAGGACCGATTTTGCCCGGCTCGATGCGATGACCGACGACGACATCGCCCGCGCCGTCGCCGCCGATCCCGATGCTGCGCCGGCCGACATCGACTGGAGCAAGGCGCGGCTGGTCTTGCCGCCCGGCAAGGCGAATGTCACGTTGCGCATCGACCGCGACGTGCTGGCGTGGTTCCGCGCCGGCGGCAAAGGCTTCCATACCCGGATGAACGCGGTGTTGCGCGCCTATATGGAAGCCCATCGCACCGCGCCCCGCTGAACCACGCCCCGCTGAGAGGAGGAAGCCCCGTGCCGCGCATCAACCACATCGCCCTCAAGGTCGCCGATCTCGAGGCGGCGACCCGGTTCTACGAGGAGGTCTACGGCTTTCGCCAGGTCAGGACCGGGCGCTCGCGCGGGCACATCTCGCGCCACATGACCGACGGCTATATCGACCTGGCGCTGATGGTCTACGACAGCGAGGACGACGCCGAGGCCCGGCTGGTCGGGCCCGGCCCGGCGATCCACCATTTCGGCATCGAGGTCGAGGACCACGAGGCCTTTGCCGAGAAGGTCGCCGCGCATGGCGGCACCATCCTGTCCCGGCCCGGCGAGGTGCCGATCAAGTATCGCGGCCCCGACGGCACCGTCGCCGAGATCGTGCCCCAGGGCCGCTACGAAAAAATGAAGGCGGCCGAGTAGGCCCGACCGCCTTCGAGGCCCGCTTATTCGGCTTCGACGTTTATCACGCCCTTCATATTGGGGTGAAAGCGGCAGTAGTACTCCACTTTCCCCGGGGTCTTCAGCACCGTCGCGCCGCTGCCGTGGGCCGGCAGCATGACGTCGAAGGCGCGGTTGCGCGCGGTGGCGCTGTGGACCACGAAATCCTTGTTGGTCCACACCACCGTGTCGCCGACATGAGCCGAGATTTCCGCCGGGGCGAAGGCCAGCTTCTCCACCGCCACGGCGATCGTCTCGCCCCGCGCCGCCGGCGCCGCCAGCAGCAGCGCCAGCGCCGCCGCCGCTCCCCCGGCCCGGCTCACTTCAGCGCGGCCGCGACCTGGCGGGCGTGCTGCTCGTGGCCCTGGAAGATTTTGAGGCCGGTTTCGAGCAGCGATTTCAGCTCGGCGTTCTGGGCGTCCGGGATCAGCGTCGTCGCCAGCGCATTGTTGACGGTGTGGTGGTAGTTGACCTCGTTCTCGACATAGGCGCGGTCGAAGGCGGCGCCATTCAGCTTGGCGAGCTTGGCCCGCTCTTTGTCGGCCTGTTTGACCAGCGACTGGCTGGTCGGATTGTCCTGCGGCGTCACGTTGAGCTTCTTGACCAGGGCCAGCGCCTGCTGGTTCACCGCGGTGTGGTCGCGCACCATGTCCTGGGCGAAGGCGCGGACCTGCGGGTTCTTCGATTTCTGCAAGGCCTGATTGGCCGCCTTGATGTCGATCTCGCCGGCGGTATAGGCGATATGGGCGATCTGCGGATCGCTCGGCTTTGCCGTTTGCGCGGCCGCGATCCCCGTGCCCAGCAGCAGCGCCGCCAGCGCCGCGCCGACCCTTGTACCCACCATGATCCTTCCTCCAAACGCCGGTTGTTGACGGGCGCTTAGATGCAGGATCGCCGAAAAGGTTCCCGGATTTTCAGCGGTCGAGGCGCAGCCCGGCGACGACCCGGTCGGCCATGCGCCGGCAGCGCGCATCGCCGAACGGAAAAGCCTCGCCGATCACCGCGCCGAGCCGCTTTTCGACCGCCGCGCGCAGCAGGCGGCGGGCGCGGTGCAGCCGCGTCTTCACCGTCTCGGGCTTGAGGTCGAGTACCGCCGCGGTCTCCTCGACGCTCATCTCCTCGAGCAGCCGCGCCATCACCACCGCGCGGAACGGCGGCGGCAATTCGTCGATCGCCTGTTCGAGCAGCCGCCGGATCTGGTCCTGCGCCATCCTGCGCTCCGGGTCGAGGGCGGCGACGCTCTCCAGCCCGTTCAGCGCCAGGCTCGGGTGGTGCCGGCGCCGGTGCTCGCGCGCGGTGTTGACGACGATGCGGCCGAGCCAGGTCTTGAGGCTGGCCTCGCCGCGGAATTCGGCGAGGCCGCGGAACGCGCGCAGATAGGCTTCCTGTACCGCGTCCTCGGCCTCGGCGTCGGGGAGGATGCCGCGGGCGAGGCGGAACAGGGTCTGGTTGTAAAGCCGGACGATGGTACGGATCGCCGCCTCGTCCCGTTGCTTGGCGGCGGCGACCAACTCGGCCTCGGACCGCCCCTCGTCGGCGGCGAGCGCGGCATCGCCCATGCCGGCCTCAGAGCGCCGGCGCCGTCAGCACCTTCAGGTCGGGCGCCGCGGCGAGCCGCGCCTCGGTCTTGGCCTGCAGCCCGGCGAAGTCGATGTCCGCGACCATCTCCCGGACGACGAAGCCCTCGCGGGTCACATCGACGACCGCGAGATCGGTGTAGATGCGCCGCACCACGCGGCTCGCGGTCAGCGGATAGAAGCAGCTCTTGCGCAGGCGCGGCGCGCCGTCCTTGGTCGTGTGCTCGCACAGCACGCGGATTTCCTTGGCCCCGACGGCGAGGTCCATGGCCCCGCCGACGCCGGGCGGAAAGGTCGGGTCGTCGGTCGTCCAGTTCGCCAGGTCGCCGTTTTCCGCCACCTCGAAGGCGCCGAGCAGGGCGAGGTCGAGATGCCCGCCGCGGATCATCAGGAACGAATCGGTGTGGTGCACATAGCTGCCGCCGGTGACCAGGGTCACCGGCTGCTTGCCGGCATTGACGAGGTCGAGGTCGATCTCGTTGGCGCCCGGCGCCGGGCCGACGCCGAGCACGCCGTTCTCGCTTTGCAGCACGATCTCGCGCCCTTCGGGCAAGACGTCGGCGACCATGGTCGGCAGGCCGATGCCGAGATTGACGTAGACGCCGTCGGCGAGGTCCTGGGCGGCGCGCCAGGCGATCTGGCGGCGGGAAAGCGGCATGCGGTTCCTCCGGTCTAGCCGGGCACCTCGACCAGCCGGTCGACAAAGATGCCCGGGGTGATGACGTGTTCGGGGTCGATCTCGCCCAGTTCGACGAACTCGCGCACCTGGGCGATCGACAGGGCGGCGGCCTGGGCCATGGTCGGGTTGAAGTTGCGCGCCGATTTCCGGTAGGTCAGGTTGCCCCAGCGGTCGCCGCGGTCCGCCTTGATCAGCGCCACGTCGCCCCTGAGCGGCTTTTCCAGCACGTAGAGCCGGCCGTCGATCTCGCGCTGCTCCTTGCCCTCGGCCAGGCGGGTGCCGACCCCGACCGGCGAGTAGAACCCGCCGAGCCCGGCGGCGGCGCAGCGCATGCGTTCCGACAGGATGCCCTGCGGCACCAGTTCGAGCTCGATCTTGCCCTCCTTGTAGAGCTCCTCGAACACCACCGAGCCGGCGCTGCGCGGGAACGAGCAGATGATCTTGCGCACCCGCCCGGCCGCCATCAGCCCGGCCAGCCCGGTGCGCCCGGTGCCGGCGTTGTTGTTGACGATGGTGAGGTCCCTGGCGCCCTGCTCGAGCAGCGCCGCGTACAGCGCCTCGGGCGATCCCGCCCCGCCGAACCCGCCGGCGAGCACGACCGAGCCGTCCTTGATGCCGGCGACCGCCTCGGCGAGGCTGCGAACCCGCTTGTCGATCATCGCTAGAACCCGACGTCGTCGCCGCCCTTCAGCGCCAGGAGCGAGCGCGCCTCGTCCGGCGTGGCGATTTCGAGCGACAGGTTTTCGAGGATGGTGCGGATGCGGCGGACCTGGTCGGCATTGCCCTGGGCGAGCTGGCCGCGCCCGAGCCACAGCGAATCCTCGAGCCCGACGCGGACATTGCCGCCCATGATCGCGCCCATCGTCACCAGCGGCATCTGGTGCCGCCCGGCGGCGAGGATCGACCAGGCGTAGTCGTCGCCGAACAGTTTGTCGGCGATGCGCTTCATATGCACCAGGTTCTCGGGATCGGCGCCGATGCCGCCGAGGATGCCGAAAATCGTCTGCACGAAGAGCGGCGGCTTGACCAGTCCGCGATCGACGAAATGCGCCAGGTTATAGAGGTGCCCGACATCGTAGCACTCGAACTCGAAGCGCGTGCCGCAGCCCTCGCCCAGCTCCTTGAGGATGCGCTCGATGTCCTTGAAGGTGTTGCGGAAGATGAAGTCCCGGGTCATCTCCAGATGCTGGGGCTCCCACGGGTACTTCCATTCCTTGTAGCGGTCGAGCATCGGGTAGAGCCCGAAATTCATCGAGCCCATGTTGCACGAGCACATCTCGGGCTTGGCCCGCAGCGGCGCCGCCAGCCGCTCTTCCAGGGTCATGCCGTGGCCGCCGCCGGTGGTGATGTTGACGACCGCGTCGGTCGCCTGCTTGATCCGCGGCAGAAACTGCATGAACACCTCGGGGTCCGGCGTCGGCCGGCCGTCCTTCGGGTCGCGGGCATGCAGGTGGAGGATCGCCGCCCCGGCCTCGGCGGCGGCGATCGCGTCCTTGGCCACCTGGTCCGGCGTCAGCGGCAGGTAGGGGCTCATCGTCGGCGTGTGGATCGAGCCGGTCACCGCGCAGGTGATGACGACCTTGCTTTTGAGCGGCATGGCCTTTCCTCCGGCTAGCGCGGCGGGGCGGCGACCCCGCCGCGCATCTCGTGGACGACGACGCCGAGCCGGCGCGGCGGCGGCGCCAGCCAGCGCGGATGCGCGAGGCTGGTCTGCACGTCGTTCTCGCCGGCCTGCCACCGCCGCATCAGCGCCCCCGGCGAGAAATCGACGAGCTTCTTCGCCAGGTCGGCGGCGTTGCCCTCGTGCACCAGGTGAAGGATGGTCAGGTTGGCGCTGCTGCCTTCCGCCAGGCAGGCGCGGATATCGGCCTCGTTCTTCAGGTTTTGCGGCACCCGCTCGCCGAGCAGCGCGATCATCCGGCGCAGGTCGTGGTGGCGCCTGAGCGCGGCGATCTCGCGCACCGAGCGGCTGATGCCGCCGCGCGCTCCCGGCGCCGGGTCGTAGCCGTCGATGACGAAGCACAGCGTGTCGGCCGGCCGCGCCTCGTCGAGCGCGGCGACCGAGACCGCGGCGCCGCCGTAGGGCTGGCGGTCGATCGTCACCGGCGCCATGCCCGGCAGCACGGTGCCGGCGAGCACATGGTCGGGGCCGAGCACGTGGCGGTCGTTGTCGAAATAGGTCTCGGCCCCGGTGGCGAGGTTGACCGCGCCGAGCACGACCCGGATCGCGCCGTTGTTGACCCGGTCGAAATCGACCATGTCGCAGACCAGGCCGCGCAGTTCCTCGGCCGGGATCGCCGAATCCTCGCGCGCCGGCGGCGCCTCGGGGGCGCGCCACCGGGCCAGGCCGCGCTCGACCATCGCCCGCATCCGCTGGCTGAACCCGGCCTCGGCGCGGATCGCGGCGCGCCGGCTCAACTCCTGCCAGAACTGGCGCAGCCTGAGGGCGCGCTCGTGCGGCAGGTTGCCGGCGATGATCGCCGCGTTGACCGCGCCGATCGCGGTGCCAGCGATCCAGTTCGGCCGCACCCCGCCGTTTTCCAGCGCGGCATAGGCGCCGGCCTGGTAGGCGCCGAGCGCGCCGCCGCCGGCGAGCACCAAAGCGATCCGCTCGAAGCGGGCGAGGCTCTTATCCGATCGCGCGCGCGCCACACTTCGCTCCCTAGCCTTCACGGCTTTCCTTCGGCCAACGCGCCATCATGGAAAAACCGCAACCCAGCGTCCAGTGTCGAAACGTTGCAGCGGTTACTCGTTTTTCTCAAAGGCCTTGGCCGGCAGGGTGCGGAGGTAGGCGGCGATCGCCCGGCGGTCGGCGTCGGAAAGGCGGGTGGTGTTGCGCACGATCTCGGCCATGGCGCCGCCGACAAAGCCGAAATCCGGGGTGGCGCCGTCCTTGAGCAGGGCGAGAATGTCGTCCTCGCTCCAATCGCCGATGCCGGTCGCCGGGTCCGGCGTGATGTTGGGCGCCTTGATGCCGCCGTTCTCGCCGTGGCTGCCGGCGAGAAAGCGCCCGGCGATCGGCCGGCCGAGCAGGTCGCGCGGGGTGTGGCAGTCGCCGCAGCGACCGATCGTCGCAACCAGATAGGCGCCGCGGTTCCACGCCGCATCGTGCACCGGGTCGGGCCGCCACGGCACCGGCGGCGGCGCCAGCGCGGCGGCGATGGCGGCGCGGCTGCGCTCGAAGAGCGCCGGCGCGGCGGCGCCGCCCGCGGCCGGGTTGCCGGCCGGCGCCAGCGTGTCGAGAAAGGCCTTGAGGTCGGCGAGGTCGGTCTCGCTCAGCCGGGCGTAGAACGCGAACGGAAAGACCGGCAGGTAGTGGGTGTCGTCGGGCGCCACGCCCCAGCGCATCGCCGCGGCGAAATCGGCGGCGGTCCAGCGCGCCAGCCCGGTCAGGTTGGGCGTCGTCACCTTGCCGAACGGGGTGGCGAGCACGCGGCCGCCGGCATAGGGCGCGCCGCCGTGCTCCTTCTCGGTATGGCACTGGTCGCAGCCGGAAGCGGCGGCGAGATAGGCGCCGCGCGCCGCCGCCTTCGGATCGGCCGCAGCGGCCGGCGCTGCGGCCGCGACTGCCAGCGCGAGGGCGAAGCAGGCGCCGCTAAGACGGCTTATTTTCGCGGAACGTCCCGTGGCAGCCGTCGCAGCCGTTATTGCCCAGGTCGCGGTAGGCCGCGGTGATCGCCGCCTTGTCGCCGCTCTTGAGCGCGGCGTCGAGCGCCTTGGCTTTGGTCTCGGCATTCTGTGCCGCGGCATTGAACTTGTCCCACTCGCTCCACACCGTCGGCTTGGCGGCGGTTTTGCCGGGGTAATCGGCCAGCGAGGTCTTCTGCGGGAACAGCGACGGGACTTTCGGTATGCGCGTCACCAGGTCGGCGCCCGCGGCCTGCGCCGCCGCCAGCTCGCCCTTGCCCCGGATATACGCCCCGACCGCGCCGAGGTCCTTGTTCTGAGCCTTCATGAAATCCTGGCGATTCTTGATGGCCGTCGCCGCATCCTGTGCCCAGGCGATGCCGGCCGCCGCGATGATCGCGCCGGCCGCGACGATGAGGCCGGCAAACCGTCTCCTCATGCCCTCTCCGTGCCGAGTTGTGCTCGGCCAGCTTAGGGGCTGGGAAAACGAAAGCAATCGCAGATGCTTAATCTCACCATCACGTGATCGGCATGACGATGTGCCGCTGGAACCCCGGGCGCTCGCAAAAGCGCTCGTACCAGGCGCGCAGGCGCGGCAGCTCGGGCCGCTCGATGGGAAAGTTGAACCAGCGGTAAATCTGCGTGCCGAGCACGATCTCGGCCAGCGACAGGCTGTCGCCGGCGAGGTAGGGCCGCTCGGCCACCGCCTCGTCGACGATCGTCCAGGCCCGCAGCGCGCCCCGCCGCGCCGTCTCGATTGCCGCCGGGTCGCGCTGCTCCGGCGCGGTCCGCACCAGGCCTTGCAGCAGCCCGCCCATCGGTCCGGCGACGACCGAGAGCTGCCAGTCCATCCAGCGCTCGACATGGGTGCGCGCCGCCGGATCGGCGGGATAGAGCCATTCGCCGCCGCGGGTGGCGGCGAGGTAGCGGCAGATCGAGTTCGATTCCCACATGACGAGGTCGCCGTCGATCACCGTCGGCACCAGCCCGTTGGGATTGATCTTGAGGTATTCGGGATCGCGGTTGCCGCCGAACGGCCCGCCCCAGTCGACCCGCTCGTACTCGATCCCGAGCTCGGCGCAGCACCACAATACCTTCTGCACATTGGACGAGGTCGTCCGCCCCCAGATTTTCAGCATGGCAACCTCCCTGCCGGGCGCTGTCCCCATGGAGCCTCAGTTTGCCGGCGCGCGCAACGGCGCCGCGCTATAATCCCGAGCCTGCCCACGGAGGGTTCGATGCGCCGCTTTGCCGTTTCGCTGCTGCTCGCCGCCCTGCTGGCGCTGCCGGCCCGGGCGAGCCAGCAGGGCACGCTGGTGATCCGCAACTGGGGCGAGATGGACAAGTGCGCCCGCGAGGCGCAGGCGGCCTATCCCGATTACAGCGCCGAGGCCTACGCCAAGCGCGACGCGCGGATGAAGGATTGCCTCGCCCGGCGCGACCTGCCGCCGCGGGCGCCGCTGGCGCCGGAGAAATAGCGGCTCAGGCGCCCCAGCCCTCGGCCAGCCACCGCATCGCCGGCAGGCGCGGCAGGGCGGCGCCGGGGAGCGGGCCGGAGGCGTCCTGCTCGACCTCGGCAAGCCGCGCCGCGAGGTCGATGTCGCGGTACGAGGTGATCTCGAGGCGCTGGTCCTCGAACACGCTGCCATAGCGGTCCGGCCGCCAGCGCCAGCGCCATTCGCCGATCGCCGCGTCGCGCTCGTCGAGCAGCGCGGCGATCTCGTCGCGATAAAGCCGCACCAGCGCGCCGAGCCAGCGGTTGAGCAGCGCCGGGCCGGTCGCGGCGGAAAGCGCGAAGCGGTCGAGCATGCGAACCACGTCCTCGCCGCGGTACCAGGTCTCGCCGGTGACCCAGCGGTTGGTGGTGAACAGGCGGATCGGCTCGCCCGCGGCATCGACCGCAACGGCGACGAGATGAGCGACGCGGTCGCTGCGGCCGCGCCGCAACGGCGCCGCCTGCGGCGGCGTCGCGATATTGGCGATCACCGTCTCCGGCAGCAGCATCGGCCCCAGCCCGCGGGGCATGCCCTCGGCCCGCAGGAACAGGTGGAAATGGCCGAATTCGGCGCGCGGCGCCGGCGCGGCGGCGGGGCGCCGGCGCCCGCCGCGCGGCGCCGGCAGCCGGGCCGCCGGATGGCTGTGAAAGAAATACTGGGCGTGGCTCGCCGGGTCGTACACCTCGCCCTCGGGATAGCGGCGCCACGCTTCGGGCGCCGCCGCGCCGGCCAGCACCTCGGCCGCGATCGAGCCGCCCCGCTCGGACAGGATCCGCCGCACCTCGCGGATCGTCGCCGCCGCACTCGCCTCGTCCACGCCGCCCCCTGCCGCTTCCCCTCAACCCGCGATCGAGGATACCCGGCGGCGCGGCTCCGACAAGGCGGGATTGGTCAGCGTCCACACCACCGCCTGGCGCAGCACCCGCCCGAGGGCGGTGTTGAAGGCCGCCACGATCTGCGGAATCTCGTTGGCCGCCGCCGGCTCGCGGGCGCTGAGCACGGTCTGCGCCACGACCGTGCGCTCGGGGCTGCGGATCAGCTTCAGCGACAGGGTGACGAGCACGGTCGGCGCCGTCCCGCCGGGGGTGGCCGGCGAATCGTAGCGCGCGGTGAAGTCGCGCAACTCGCTTTCCAGCTCGAAGTCGGAGCGCAGCCCGAAGGCGCGCGCCCCGACCGCGGCGATCGCGCCGGAATTCTCGAACGATTCGACGAGGGCGCTGCGCACCATGTCGGGGGCGCGCTCGGGCCACGACGCGTCGGCGTAATAGTCGAGCGAGACCGGGCTGCGGCTCAGCGCGATGCGCGCGGTGTCGAGCCCGGGGGCGGCGCCGGGCGTCGCCACCGTCAGCTGCGCGGTACGGTGCGGCAGGCCGGGCGGAAACCCGCTCGCCGCGGTCACCCGGTAGAGGCTGCGCGACGGCTCGCTGCCGATCAGGCCGCCGCAGGCGGCAGCGGCAAGACACAAGCCGGCGAGGATCAGCGGCCGCGCGCCGCGCCACAATCTGCTCATTTCGGTCGGTATCCTTCGCGGCGGTCGCCGAACAGGAGGCGGGAAGGGTCGCGCTCGATCTGCTCGCCGAGCCGGGTCATCCCGGCGATCAACTGCCGCGTCTCGCGCAGCAATTCCTCGATCTGCGGCACCGTGCGCTGGCTCAGCTCGCGCACCGCCGGGCGCGCCTCGTGCAGCGTCGCCTGCAGGTCGCGCGTCGCGGTGTCGGCGTCGGCGAGCAGCTTGGCGAGGTTGTCGAGCGAGCGGGTGGCGCGGTCCTTGATGCCGCCCTCGGCAACCAGCGCTTCGTCGAGATTGTCGAGCAGCTTGTTGAGCGCGGCGAGCGACCGGTTGGCGTTGTCGACCAGGCCGCTGATCTCCTTGTCGTGGCCGGCGATCGAGCCGGTGATCTTGCGCACGTTGTCGAGCGTGTCGGCGACCGCCTGGCGGTTGTGCTCGTCGAGCAGCTCGTCGAGGTGGTCGGCGATGCGGCTGAGCTGGTCGAGGAGGGCGGGACCGCGGGCATAGACGCTGGCCAGGGTCGAGCGGCGCGAGGCGATCACCGGGTAGCGCTGGCCCGGCTTGGCGGTCAGCGGCGGCGCCTCCTGGGTGCCCTTGGTGATGAGGATATAGGCGACGCCGCTGAGGATGTTGCTCTCGACCTCGGCCTTGGCGTCTTCCTTGATGACGACGGAATCGTCGATCTCGACGGTGACGCGGATGCGCTCGACATTTTCCGGGTCGATCCTGATCTCGAACACGCGGCCCACCGGAATACCGTTGTATTCGACCGCCGCGCCCTTGCTGAGCCCGCTGACCGGGCCGCGGAAATAGATGTCGTAGCGGGCGTAATGCGTGGTCAGCTCAACATCGCCGAGCCACAGCGCGGCGACGAAGGCGGCGAACACCATCATCAGGACGAACGCCCCGACGGCGACGTAGTGGGCCCGCGTCTCCATCTTTTCCCTCGTTCCCCTGCCGGCTCAGCGTGCGGCCGAGGCCGGGCGGTCCGTCCCCCCGCCATGCCCGGCGGCAAGCGCTGCCCGGCCGCGCGGACCGTGAAAATACGAATGAATCCAGGGATGGTCGTCGCGCAGGTGCTGGTCGAGCGTGCCCACCCGGATCTTCTTGTCGACCAGCACGGCGACCCGGTCGCAGATCGCGAACAGGCTGTCGAGGTCGTGGGTGACGAGAAACACGGTCAGCCCGAGGCTGGTCTTCAGATCGCCGATCAGCCGGTCGAACTCGGCCGCGGCGATCGGGTCGAGCCCGGCGGTCGGCTCGTCGAGAAAGACGATCTCCGGGTCGAGCGCGAGGGCGCGGGCGAGCCCGGCGCGCTTGCGCATGCCGCCCGAGAGCTGGGAGGGAAACTTGTCGCCGGCAGTGCCGGGCAGGCCGACCAAGCCGATCTTGCAGGCGGCGATCTCGTCCATCAGCCGCTCCGGCATCGGGCAGTGCTCCTTGATCGGCACCTCGATGTTCTGCGCCACGGTCAGCGAGCTGAACAGCGCGCCGTCCTGGAACAGCACGCCCCAGCGCTGCTCGACCGCACGCCGCTCGGCCTCGCCGGCGCGCAGCATGTCGTGGCCGAGCACCTCGATCTCGCCGGCGGCGGGCCGGATCAGCCCGACGATCGTGCGCAACAGCACCGACTTGCCGGTGCCCGAGCCGCCGACGATGCCCATCACCTCGCCGCGCCGCACCTCGAGGTCGATGCCGTCGTGAATGGTCTGTGCGCCGAAGCGGGTGACCAGCCCCCTGACCGAGATGACCGTGTCCGCCGCCGGCTGCCCCATCGCTAGACCCGCAACACCGAGAAGATCACTGAAAAGAGGGCATCGGCGACGATGACCAGGAAGATCGACTCGACCACCGACTGGGTGGTCAGCCGGCCGACGCTCTCGGCGCTGCGGGTCACGTTGAAGCCTTCGTAGCATCCGACCATGGCGATGATCGCGGCGAAAAACGGCGCCTTGACGACCCCGACCCACAGCGTCCACGGGCCGACCGCGGCCTGGAGCTGGTGCAGGAAGGCGGGAATCGAGATGCCGAGCGCGCCCCAGCACATCAGCGCGCCGCCCAGCAGCCCCATGAAATCGACGTAGAAGACGACCAGCGGCAGGGTGAAGACGAGGCCGAGGATGCGCGGCAGGACCAGAATCTCGACCGGGTCGAGGCCAAGCGTGCGCAGCGCGTCGATCTCCTCGTTGACCTCCATCGTGCCGATCTCGGCGGTGAAGGCGCTGCCCGAGCGGCCGGCGATGACGATCGCCGCCATCAGCACGCCGAGCTCGCGCAGGATGCCGATGCCGAGCAGGTTGACGTTGTAGATCTCGGCCCCGAAGCGGCGAAGCTGGTCGGCGCCCTGGTAGGCGACGACGACGCCGATCAGGAACGACAGCAGACCGGTGATCGGCAGGGCGTCGAGCCCGGTGCGCTCCATCTGCACCAGCGTGGCGACGCGGCGCAGCCGCGACGGGTGCAGGATGAGCCGGCCGACGGTTACGGAAACCAGGCCGGTGAAGCCGAGGATGCGGTAGCCGCGGCGCAGCAGCGCCAGCGAGATTTCGCCGATGCGGGCGATAAAGCCGACCAGCGTGTGATGCGCCGGCACCGGATGCGGCAGCGGCTCGACCTGGCCGGTGGCGCGCACCTGGTCGAGCAGCGGTTCCAGCTCCCGGCGCAGGTTGGCGATGGCGACGCGGTTGCCGCGCGCCTCGAGGTCGTGCTCGGTGCGCAGCACCAGCCAGGCGCCGGCGGTGTCGAGCCGTTCGACCCGCGCCAGGTCGAAGGTCACCTCGCGGCCCTGCGGCAGGTCGAGCGCGCGCAGCTGCGGCTCCAGCTCGGCGGCGGTGGTCACCAGCCAGTCGCCCTCGGCCCGCAAGACCTGGCCCCCGCGTTCGTCGGGCGCGAGAAGGGTTGCAGCGGCCACCATGTTCCGTCAGCGCCGTTCAACGAACCGGCCCAAAGCCTCGGCCCTTTCCAACTACGCGAAAAGCCGCTATCCCGCAACGATCAGCTACTTAGCGCCCCCGGTGCCCGATGGACCTCAAGCAACACATCCGCTCGATCCCCGATTTCCCGAAGCCGGGCATCCTGTTTTACGACATCTCGACCCTGCTCGCCCATCCGGTGGCGTGGCGCACCGCGGTCGAACGGCTCGCCGCTTCGGTGCGGCCGCACCGCCCCGACCTTCTGATCGGCATCGAGTCGCGCGGCTTTCTCGTCGCCGCGCCGCTTGCCTACGCGCTCGGCTGCGGCTTTGCGATGGTGCGCAAGCGGGGCAAGCTGCCCGGCCGCACGGTCAGCTACACCTACGACCTGGAATACGGCAGCGACACGATCGAGATCCAGGAAGACGCGGTCGCCCCCGGCCAGCGCGTCGTCGTCGTCGACGACCTGCTCGCCACCGGCGGCACGATGCGCGCGGCGATCGACCTGGTGACCAGCCGCGGCGGCATCGTCGTCGGCGCCGCCTGCCTCATCGAGCTCCGCTTCCTCGGCGGCCGCGCCCGCATCGCCCCGCCCTTCACCGCGCTGCTCGCCTACGATTCCTAGCCCGCCCGGGGGCCGGCGACGGATCGCGGGCTCAGTCGCTGTCGCTGGCGACGCCGTTGCCGAGGCTGCGCGCGACCACCGCGTAGAGCGGGCTGCCGCCTTCCGGCGGGGTCTTGTCGAGGCAGCGGATGTCGGTGAAGTTGCCGGCTTCGACGAAATGCCGGGCGACGAGGCCGAGCTGCCCGGCATCGTCCAGCAGGCACCAGCAGGCGATCGCCCGCGTCGCCAGACAGCGCTGCGAGAAGCTGACGACGAACGGCGCCCCCGGCTTCAACACCCGGCCGACCTCGCGGATCACCTCGCTCGGCCGGGTCAGGTGCTGGATCGCCGCACAGATCGTCGCGCCGTCGAATTCGCCGGTGGCGAAGGGCAGGCGCGGCGTGGTGTTGAGGTCCTGCACGTGCCAGTCGTCGAGAAACGGGTTTTCCGCCAACAGGCACGGATCGGTGCCGAGCCCGACGACCCGGCGGTACTCGATCTCCGGCGGCAGGTGGCCGACCCAGCTCGACATCAGGTCGAGGATCGCGCCGCCCTTCGGCATGACCTCGCGGTAGAGGTCGGTGATCGCGGCGAGAGCGGTTTCGTCGATGCGCGGCTGGTTGCCGGCCCATCCCTGCATATCCGGGGGGTCGGCCGCCAATGCGAGACGCATCGGAAGCTCCGCCATGTCCGCGCCCTTCGTTGTACCACCGCAGACATAGGAAATCGTGCGCGGCGGCTCAAGACCCTCGATGCGGCTCAATCGGCGAGCGCCTGCTCGGGCGCGGTCAGCGCGAGGCCGAGATCGCGCGCCACCGCCGGGTGAGTCACCCGCCCGTGCGCGACGTTGAGCCCGTTGCGCAAATGCGGGTCCTCGGCCAGCGCGCGGCGCCAGCCGCGGTCGGCGATCGCCAGCACGAACGGCAGGGTGGCGTTGTTGAGCGCCACCGCCGAGGTGCGCGCCACCGCCCCCGGCATGTTGGTGACGCAGTAGTGGACGACGCCCTCCTCGACATAGGTCGGCGCCGCATGGGTGGTCGGCCGGCTGGTCTCGCAGCAGCCGCCCTGGTCGATCGAGATGTCGACGATGACCGAGCCCGGCTGCATCGCCCGCACCAGCTCGCGGGTGACGAGCTTCGGCGCCGCCGCGCCCGGCAGCAGGACCGCGCCGATGACCAGATCGGCGCCGGTCACCTCGCGCTCGATGTTCTCGACCGTGGCGAACAGGGTGTGGAGCTGGGCGCCGAACTGCAGGTCGAGCTGGTAGAGCCGCGGCAGCGAGCGGTCGATGACGACGACCGTCGCCTCCATCCCCATCGCCATGCGCGCCGCGTTGGTGCCGGCGACGCCGCCGCCGAGGATCACCACCTTGGCCGCGGCCACCCCCGGCACGCCGCCGAGCAGGATGCCCTTGCCGCCCTGCTCCTTTTCCAGGCAATGCGCGCCGACCTGCACCGCCATGCGCCCCGCCACCTCGCTCATCGGCGCCAGCAGCGGCAGCCCGCCGTTGCGGTCGGTCACCGTCTCGTAGGCGATCGCCACCGCGCCCGAACGGATCAGGGCCTCGGTCAGCGCCCGCTCGGCGGCGAGGTGGAAATAGGTGAACACCACCTGGTCCTCGCGCAGCAGCGGCAGTTCCGCCGGCTGCGGCTCCTTGACCTTGACGATCAGCTCGGCGACCGCGAAGACGTCGGCCGCGCGCGCCAGGATCCCCGCCCCGGCCGCCTCGTAGGCGGCGTCGTCGAAGCCGATGGCCGCGCCGGCGCCGCTTTCGACGACGACCTTGTGGCCGTGATGGACCAGCTCGCGCACGCTGCCCGGGACCAGGCCGACGCGGTATTCGTGGGTCTTCACCTCTTTCGGAACGCCGATCAGCATCGCCGCGCTCTCCCGCCGCCGCGGCGATGATATCGCCGCCGCGGCAAAGGGGAAGGCACGGCGACGATCAGGCTTCGGCGCGCAGCGGCCGCTCGCCCGGCAATTCCGCCTCGTACGCCGCTTCCTGCGAGATGTCGCGGTTGGTGTAGTCCGGCAGGAAGGCGGTGGCGGTGACGCTGACGACCGCGCACACCAGCACGTAGATCGCCACCGAATAGCCCGAACCGGTGCTGGCGAGCAGCGCCGTCGCCACCAGCGGCGCCGGGCCGCCGGCGATCAGCGAGGCGAGGTGGAAGCCGAGCGAGGAGCCGCTGTAGCGCAGGCGCGGGCTGAAGCACTCGGCGATCAGCGCCGCCTGCGGCCCGTACATCATGTCGTGCGGGATGAAGGACAGCACCACCGCCAGGAAGATCCATCCGGGCACCGCGGTGTTCAGCATCGCGAAATAGACGAAGGCGAATATCCCCATCGTCACCGCGCCGATCAGGTACATGCGCTTGCGCCCGATGCGGTCGGAGACGTAGCCGGCGAGCGGGATCGTCACCGCCGACAGCCCGGTGCCGACCAGCAGCGCGGTCAGCAAGAGGTCGCGCGAGCTGTGCAATACCGTCGTCCCGTAGGTGAAGATGAACGCGGCAAAGACGTAGAACGGCCCCTGCTCCGCCATTCGCGCCAGCGCGGTCAGCACGATCTCGCGCGGCTGCCGGCGGATCACCTCGACGACCGGCGCCCGCGCCACCTTCTCGGCGTCGAGGATGCGCTGGAACACCGGGGTCTCGAGAATGCCGAGGCGGATATAGAGCCCGATCCCGACCATGACGATGCTGAGCCAGAACGGCACGCGCCAGCCCCAGGCGAGAAACCGGTCGCCGGAGATCGCGCTGAAGATCAGCACGACGATGTTGGCCAGGCACAGCCCGGCCGGGCCGCCCCATTGCGGCCACGAGGTGATGAAGCCGCGATGCGCGTTGGTCTTGGCCCATTCCATCGCGATCAGCGTCGCGCCGCCCCATTCGCCGCCGATGCCGACGCCCTGGATGAAGCGCACCGCGGTGAGGATCACCGCGCCCCAGATGCCGATCGCCGAGTAGCCGGGCACGAAGCCGACGGCGAAGGTCGACAGCCCGGTCAGCAGGAGGGTCGCGATCAGCGTCGCCTTGCGCCCGATGCGGTCGCCGTAATGCCCGAAAAAGGCGGCGCCGACCGGGCGTGCGACAAAGCCCACGGCATAGATGCCGAAGGCCTGCAGGGTGCCGACCAGCGGGTCGGATTCCGGGAAGTACAGTTTGGCGAACACAAGCGGCGCGACCAGCACATAGAGCAGAAAGTCGTAAGCCTCGATCACCGTTCCCACCGTCCCCGCGACGACGGCGCGGCGCAACTGCCTGCTGTGCTCGGTGTCGGAAAGGCCGCTCGCGGCCATCTGCGATGTGGCCATGGCGTTTCCTCTCTGGCGGTGCTCGTTGCGGCGACGGGGGTCGCCATCGGCACTTGTGAATACCGCGACTTTAGCAACGCAGGCGCCGCGCGCCTACCCCGAGAGCTTGCGCAGCGCCTCGTCGGCGAGCGGCAGCGAGGCGGTCAGCCCCGGCGACTCGATGCCGTAGAAATTGACCAGGCCGGGAACCCCGTGCTCGGCCGGCCCCTGCACCAGGAAATCGGCCGCCGCCTCGTCGGGGCCGCTGATCTTCGGGCGGATGCCGGCATAGCCCGGCTGCAGGGCGCCGTCGCGCAGCCCCGGCCAGTAGCGCCGCACCGCGGCGTAGAAGGCGTCGCCGCGGCGCGGATCGACCGCGTAGTCGATGCCGTCGATCCACTCGACATCGGGGCCGAACCGCGCCTGGCCGGCGAGGTCGAGGGTGATGTGGACGCCGAGCCCGCCCGGCACCGGCACCGGATAGATCAGCCGCCGGAACGGCGTCCGGCCGCTCAGGGTGAAATAGCAGCCGCGGCAGAAATAGGCCGGCGGGATCGTCTCGCGCGGCACCCCGTCGATCGTCCGCGCCACCGCCGGCGCGTGCAGCCCGGCGGCGTTGACCAAAATGCGGCAGCGGAGTTCGCTCGGCTCGTCGCCGCCGACCCGGAGCGCGAAGCCGTCGCCCCGCACCCGCCCGGACAGCAGCGGCGAGCGGAAGGCGACGACGGCGCCCGCCGCCTCGGCCTCGCCCTGATAGGCGAGCATCAGCGCGTGGCTGTCGATGATCCCGGTCGACGGCGACAGCAGCGCGGCGACGCAATGCAGCTCGGGCTCCAGCCGCTGCGCCTCAACGACGCTGAGCCATTCGAGGTTGTCGACGCCGTTGGCCCGGGCCGAGCGCTCGATCTTCTCGACCCCGGGGATTTCGTCCTCGCTGGTGGCGACGATCAATTTGCCGAGCCGGGCATAGGGCACGTGGTGCTCGTCGCAATAGGCGTAAAGCCGCTTGCGCCCTTCGACGCAGGCGGTCGCCTTGAGGCTGCCCTGCGGGTAATAGAGCCCGCCGTGGATGACCTCGCTGTTGCGCGACGAGGTCTCGAACCCGATCGTGTAGGCGCGTTCGAGCACCGCCACCTCGTACCCGGCCAGCGCCAGCGCCCGCGCCGTCGCCAGCCCGATCACCCCGGCGCCGACGACCACCGCCTCGATCTCGTCCACCCGTCCCCCCGCCGTCACCTCGCGCCGGCGCGCCCGGCCGACAGGTTGCGTTCGCCGGCGACCAAGGCCGCGACGCGCGCCAGCGCCGGGCCGGCGAGCAGGTCGTCGAGGCGCACCGCCATGCGCCGGCACCAGTTCGGATGCGCGTCGGTGGTGCCGGGCAGGTTGGCCTGCTCGGCGGCGCCGGCGACGTCTTCGAGCTGCACCAGCATCAGCCGCGCGCGCGTCCGCGCGAGAAAGCGGTGGACCGCGTCGCCGAGCTCGTCGGTATAGACCGGCGGGCCGTCGGGCGGCAGCCATTCGCCGCCGCGCTCGCGCGCGATCAACCCTTCGTCGGCGAGCGCGGCCAGCAGCATCGCGCGGTCGCGGCGCCGCTCCTCGGCCTCGCGGGCGGCCGCCGCGTCGTCGGGATAGAGGTTGAGCCGCGCCTTCCATTCGATGTCGCGGCCGAGCCAGAACCCCTTGAGCGTCGCCAGGTCGTGCGTCGCCGCGGAGGCCGCGGCCAGCGGCGGGTAGTGGTCGGGCGGGATGAAGCCGCCGTCGCCGCGCCGCTCGAAGGCGAGCACCCGGTACGACAGCACGTTGGCCGCGCGCATCGCCTCGCGAAAGCCCTCCGGCACGGTGCCGAGGTCCTCGCCGATGACCGCGCAGCGCTGCCGGTGGCTCTCCAGCGCAACCAGCCGCAGCAAGTCGCGCAGCGGGTAGGTGAGATAGGCCCCCTCGGTCGCCGGGCTGCCGGCGGGGATCCAGTAGAGCCGCTGCAGCGCCATCACGTGGTCGATGCGCAGCACCCCGGCATGGCGCATGTTGGCGCGCAAGGCGGCGATGAACGGGGCAAAGCCGTGCCGCCGCAATACCAGCGGATTGACCGGCGCCAGCCCCCAGTTCTGCCCGGCGCGGGACAGCGCGTCGGGCGGCGCGCCGATCGCCGCCCCCGGGGCGATCAATTCCTGGTCGGCCCAGGCTTCGGCGCCGTGCGGGTCGACCCCGACCGCGGCGTCGCGGTAGAGCCCGATCGACAGCCCGGCCGCGCGCCCCGCCGCCGCCGCCAGCCCGAGCTGGCGGTCGGCCTCCCATTGCAGAAACTCGAAGAACTCGATGCGGTCGCGGTGCGCGCGGGCGAATTCGGCGACCGCGGGCGAGCGCGGGTCGCGCATCGCCGGGGGCCAGCCGCGCCACGAGAAATTGCCGTAATCGTGCGGGAAATGCTCGTGCAGCGCCTCGAAGGTGGCGAACGCCGCCAGCTCCGCCCCGCCGTCGCGCTGAAAGGCGCGGAACGCGGCGCCGCGCGCGCTGCCCCGCTCCTGCGCGGCAAAGCGGCGGTAGAGCGCCTCGAGCACCGGCCGCTTCAGCGCCGCCACGGCGGCATGGTCGCAGTGGTCGGCCTGGCGCGCCGCGGCGATCGCCGCCTCCGGGGCGAGCGCCCGCGCCGCCGCATCCTCGGCAAAGCCGGGGACCGCGGCGAGGTCGATATAGAGGTAGTTGAGCCGCAGCCGGCTCGACGGCGAATAGGGGCTGACGTGGCGCGGCTCGGCGGCGAACAGCGCGTGCAGCGGGTTGATGCCGAGCGCGCCGGCGCCGTTCGCCCCGGCGGCGCGGGCTAGCTCGGCCAGCGCGGTGAAGTCGCCGATGCCCCAATCCGCCGCCCGCCGCAGCCCGTAAAGCTGCGCCGTCAGACCCCAGCTCCGCCGCCCGGGACCCAGCTCCGGCGGCAGGTAGCACGCCGCCGGCGCGACGATCAGGCTCAGCGACGCGCTGTCGCCGCCGATCGCCAGATCGAGCCGGTGATAGCCGAGCGGCATCCCGCCCGGCAGGGTCAGCGCCCCGTCGGGCGCCAGCGCAACCGCGCCGCCGACCTCGCCGCCGCCCTCGAAACGGCAGCGCCATTCGACCGGCCCCGACCGCGGCCCCGGCCGCAGGTAGAGCACCGGATCGGCCGCCTCGGCCGCGACCACCTGCACCGCCCCGAGCCCGAACCCGGCCTCGCCCGCCGCCGCCACCGCCGCCGCCGCCTCGTCCGCCCGCTCCGGCAGGCCGAGCGCGGCGAGAAGCTGCGCCAGCGTCGCGGTCGACGGCACGTGCTCGACGCCGAGCGCATCGACATGGCGCAGCACGATGCCGACCTGGGCGGCGACGCGGTTGATCTCGTCCGGCCGGGTCATCGCCGCTCCCGCCCCGGCGCCGCCCCGGAGTCGATGAACAGCGCGAACGAGCGCGCCTGCAGGCGGTAGACCTGGCCGCGCCGCCACAGCACCCGGCTGGTGACGATGCCGCTCGGCTCGGCGGTGTCGACCAGCGCCTGCCACGCCACCCCCGCGGTGAACTGCGGGAAGTGGAAATCGAGGTCGCCGTGATAGGCGTTCATCATGACGAGAAAGCTGGCGTCGATGTCGCGCTGGCCGCCGGGGGTGAAGAACTCGCCCGCCGCCCCGCCCAGCACGTAGCCGAGCGACAGCGCGAACGGGTTGCCCCAATCCTCGGCGGTGGCCTCGGTGCCGGCCGGGGTCACCCAGGTGATGTCCTTCAGCCCGTCTTCCGACAGCACCTCGCCGCGGAAAAAGCGCGGGCGCGAGAACACCCGGTGCTTGCGCCGCAGATGCACAAGGTAGCGCACGAAATCGCGCAGCGCCTCGTCCTCGGGCCGCAGATTGGTCCACTGGTGCCAGGAAATGTCGTTGTCCTGGCAATAGGCGTTGTTGTTGCCGCGCTGGGTGCGGCCGCATTCGTCGCCGGCCAGCAGCATCGGCACGCCGAGCGACAGGATCAGCGTCGCCAGCAGGTTGCGCTTCTGGCGGTCGCGCAGGGCGAGGATCGCCGGGTCGTCGGTCGGTCCCTCGGCGCCGCAGTTCCACGAGAAGTTCGGCTCGTGCCCGTCGCGGTTGTCCTCGCCGTTGGCCTCGTTGTGCTTCTCGTCGTAGCTGACCAGGTCGTGCAGGGTAAAGCCGTCATGGGCGGTGATGAAATTGATGCTCGCCCACGGCCGGCGGCCGCGATAGCCGAAAATGTCGGACGAGCCGGCGATGCGCGAGGCCATCTCGGCGACCAGCCCATTGTCGCCCTTCCAGAAGCGCCGCGCGGTGTCGCGGTATTGCGCGTTCCACTCGGCCCAGCCGGGCGGGAAATTGCCGAGCTGGTAGCCGCTCTCGCCGACATCCCACGGCTCGGCGATCAATTTGAGCCGGGTCAGCACCGGGTCCTGGCGGACCGCGTCGAGAAAGCTGCCGCCCTGGTCGAATTCGCCGTTCTCGCGCGCCAGCGAGGTCGCGAGGTCGAAGCGGAACCCGTCGACATGCATGTCCTCGGCCCAGTAGCGCAGCGAATCGAGGACGAGCTGCAGCACCCGCGGGTGTTCGAGGTTGAGCGTGTTGCCGGTGCCGGTGGTGTCCTTGTAGAAGCGCCGGTCCTCGGCGAGGCGGTAGTACGACAAATTGTCGATGCCGCGGAACGACAGGGTCGGGCCGAGCTGGTTGCCCTCGCCGGTGTGGTTGTAGACGACGTCGAGGATCACCTCGATCCCGGCGGCGTGCAGCCGCTGCACCGCGGTCTTGAACTCGGCCACCGCGCCGCCCGGCAGAAAGCGCGGGTCGGGGGCGAAAAACCCCACCGTGTTGTAGCCCCAGTAATTGACCAGGCCGCGCCGGACCAGCGAGTGCTCGCTGATCGCGGCATGGATCGGCAGAAACTCGACCGCGGTGATGCCGAGATCGACGAGGTAGTCGATGACCGCCGGCGAGGCGAGCGCGGCGAAGGTGCCGCGGCGGTTCTCCGGCACCGCCGGGTGCAGCTTGGTAAAGCCGCGCACGTGCAGTTCGAGGATGATCGACTCCTCCCACGGAATCTGCGGGTGGCGGTCGTTGCCCCAGGTGAACGCGGTCTCGACCACCCGGCATTTCGGCACGTAGCGCGCGCTGTCGCGGCGGTCGAAGGCGAGATCCTCGCGCGGGCTGCCGATGCGGTAGCCGAACACCACGTCGTTCCAGCGCAGATGCCCGTGCAACGCGCGGGCGTAGGGGTCGAGCAGCAATTTGTTGTGGTTGAAGCGGTGTCCGGCGGCGGGGTCGTAGGGCCCGTAGACGCGGTAGCCGTAGAGCAGGTCGGGCCGCGCCTCGGGCAGATAGCCGTGCCACACCTCGTCGGTGTATTCGGGCAGCTCGATGCGCGCCTCTTCCTGCAAGCCGGCGCGGTCGAACAGGCACAGCTCGACCTTCTCGGCATGGGCCGAGAACAGTGCGAAATTGACCCCCCGCCCATCCCAGGTCGCGCCGAGCGGATACGGGTTGCCCGGCCACACGCGCGGCGACGCCATGCCTGTCCCCTAAACCCTGTCGCGAACCATTGGAAACAATGGCGCCCCTTCGTCGTTCCCGCGACCGCGGGCCGCGCGGTGCCGACGATATCGCGATTGGCGCGGCGTCGGAATGGGGTTGGGGAAGCCGCCTCAGGTCGGGCGCGTCAGGCGCGGCCGGGCGTGCCCCCGGCGGTCTTGTCGATGAGGCCGTAGACTTTGAGGCCCCGCGACCGGGCGAGCGCCTTCGCCTCCCGCTTCGCCTCTTCCTTGCTGGCGACGGCGCGAACCGAGGGGCGGCCGACCAGCTTGCCGCTCTCGTCGCGCTCGGAAATGGTGGCCACGAGGCCGTCGCGGCCCTCTTCGATCTTCAAGCGAACTGGCATTCCTGCCTCCTGTGAAAGCCGTGCCGTGCCGGGGAGGGCCGTTGCCGGCCCGCTACGGACCTCCGATCCCGAACGGAAGTCCGCCGTGGATGACCTCACCAGCGCCGCCGCCGCGACGAGAAAGCAGACGATCAGAAACGGCGACCCCAGAGGCACCGCGACGCCGCGGTAGCGGGGGCGGATCTGCACCTGCGCCGCCGGGGTGCGGGCGGGGTCGTGCGGCGGCAGCAGCCTGACCAGGCCGCGGGCGATCTCCTGCGCCTCGCCGGGCGGGCGCGCCGCGCCGGGCAGCTCGACGATCAGCCGGGCGAGCTGGTGGGCCGCCTCGCGCGCGCTCAGCGACGACAGCCGGACCGCCTCCTCCCACGGATCGAGGCCGAGGCGGACGAGCGCCGAGATCACGCTCAGCGGCACCCCGTCGACCTCGTCGCCGACCGTCGCAAACAGGAACTTGTCGAGGTCCGGACGCAGCGGGCGGAAGGGCCGGCGCAACGTCATCGCGCCGACGCGACGGAATGGGCGGCAGCGTTTCGTGCCCGGGCCATGGCCATCGGCTCCCGCTCTTTCCGGCCGGTGGGTCGCGGCCGCAGCGGCCTTCCTGCAGCCGGCCCGGTGCCCGCTGAACCGCCAACCCCTTCCATATGGGTTCAATCTTCGATCTTGCAACCGCATCCGGCCCAATAATCGGGCTCGAACGGCGCCAGGCTAACCTGCCCGAAATCGAACAAACCGGCCGAGTATCTTTACATCTTTCACATTATCATTTGACCCCGCGGCGGCGCCCCCGGGCCGGTCGGGCTTTGCGATTTGCCGCAATCGCCGCTTGATCGCGGCAGGATTTGGGTGCATATAGCGAGAAGCAGTGTTCGTGCTCTTTTATCGAGTCACGTGACCGGGCCTGCGTGAGTATCCGCCGCTGCGGCGGGATCGTCCCGGTCTTTGTCCCCTGCCTCTCAGGACAGCCCCAACCGCGCGGGTCGTCTCCCGCTCCGGCGGCGCGTTCGCACGAACGCACTGCCGGCCCTTGCCAAGAAAGGTCACCTACCGCCTTGTCCGATTTCTCCCGACTGGGACTTTCCGCGCCGCTGCTCGGCGCCGTGAACACGCTCGGCTACGCCGCCCCCACCCCGATCCAGCTACAGGCGATCCCGCCGGTCCTGGCCGGCCGCGATTTGTGCGGCATCGCCCAGACCGGAACCGGCAAGACCGCCGCCTTTGCCCTGCCGATCCTGCAGCGTCTGGCGGCCGCGCCGCGCCAGCCGGGCGCGCAGGCCTGCCGCGCGCTCGTGCTCGCCCCGACCCGCGAGCTGGCGAGCCAGATCGGCGACAGCTTCCGGGCCTACGCCGCCGGCCTGCCGCTGTCGGTGGCGGTGGTGTTCGGCGGCGTCGCGATCGCGCCGCAGCGCCGCGAGCTGGCGGGCGGCGTCGATGTCCTGGCCGCGACCCCGGGGCGGCTTCTCGACCTCGCCGATTCCGGCTGGCTCAGCCTGGCGCGGGTCGAATCGCTGGTGCTCGACGAGGCCGACCGCATGCTCGATCTCGGCTTCATCCCGGCCTTGCGGCGCATCGTGACGCTGCTGCCGAAGGTGCGCCAGACCCTGCTGTTCTCGGCGACGATGCCGCCGGCGATCGCCGCCCTGGCCGAGCGCTACCTGACCGATCCGCTCAAGGTGTTCGTCGCGCCGCCGGCGGCGACGGTCGATCGGGTCGAGCAGCACGTCGTCTTCGTGCCGGGCGAGCGCAAGCGCGACCTGCTCGCCGGCCTGCTGCGCGATCCGGCCTTTGCCCGCGTCCTCGTCTTCACCCGCACCAAGCACGGCGCCGACCGCGTCGTCCGCCATCTCGGCGCGAGCGGCATCGCCGCGTCGGCGATCCACGGCAACAAGTCGCAGCCGCAGCGCGAGCGGGCCCTCGCCGGGTTCCGCGACGGGGCGGCCCGGGTGCTCGTCGCCACCGACATCGCCGCCCGCGGCATCGACGTCGAGGCGGTCTCGCACGTGATCAATTTCGAGCTGCCCAATGTGCCGGAAGACTACGTCCACCGCATCGGCCGCACCGCGCGGGCCGGCGCCGGCGGCGTCGCCATCGCCTTCTGCAGCGACGAGGAAAAAGCCCATCTGCGCGACATCGAGAGGCTGATCCGGCGGCCGCTCCGGGTCATGCCGGCAGCGCCCGCGGCGCCCGGCCGGGAGCCGCGCAGGCCCGCGCCGGCGGCGCCGCGCCAGGCGCCCGCGGCGGCGCCCCGCAAAGCGCCGGGCGGCGGCCGGCGCAACCCGGCGGCGGAGGGCGCAGCCTTGCTGCCGGCCTTTCTCACCCGCAGCGGCGCCGGGCGGCCGGCGGCCGGCCGCAAGGTTCCGGCGGCGAACCCGTCGCGCCCGGCCGAACTGCGGCGCTGAGCGGCCTGCCGCTCAGCCGGGGCCCTCCGAGGTGAACACCAGCACCGCGAGCGGCGGCAGCGTCAGCCGCAGCGAGAACGGGTGGCCGTGCATCGCCACCGGCTCCGCCTCCGCCCGGCCGAGATTGCCGACGCCGCTGCCGCCGTAGCAGGTCGCGTCGGTGTTGATCCGTTCGGCATAGGCGCCGGCCTGCGGCACGCCGATACGGTAGTCGCCGCGCACCACCGGGGTGAAATTGGCGACCACCACCGCCAGCTCCCCCGGCGCGCGGCCGCGGCGCAGATAGGAGACGACGCTTTCGTCGCCGTTATTGGCGTCGATCCAGGCGAAGCCGCCCGGCTCGCAGTCGAGCGCGTAAAGCGCCGGCGTCTCGCGGTAGAGCCGGTTGAGGTCGCGCACCAGGCGCTGCACCCCGGCATGGGCGGGGTCGTCGAGCAGGTGCCAGTCGAGCCCGATATCGTGGTTCCACTCCCGCTCCTGCGCCAGCTCGCCGCCCATGAACAAGAGCTTCTTGCCCGGGTGCGTCCACATGAAGGCGAGATAGGCGCGCAGATTGGCAAAGCGCTGCCAGCGGTCGCCCGGCATCTTGCCGAACAGCGAGCCCTTGCCGTGCACCACCTCGTCGTGGGAGAGCGGCAGGATGAAATTCTCGTGATAGGCGTAGAGGAGGCCGAAGGTCAGCTTGTCGTGGTGGAATTTGCGGTGGATCGGGTCGCGCGCGATGTAGTTCAGCGTGTCGTGCATCCACCCCATGTTCCATTTGAAGCCGAAGCCGAGCCCGCCGACATAGGTCGGCCGCGACACCATCGGCCAGGCGGTCGATTCCTCGGCGGCGGTGGTCGCGCCGCTGCCCTCGCCGAACACCAGCTCGTTCATCCGCCGCAGAAAAGCGATCGCCTCGAGGTTCTCGCGCCCGCCGAAGGCGTTGGGGATCCACTCGCCGTCCCGCCGGCTGTAGTCGAGGTAGAGCATCGAGGCGACGGCATCGACCCTGAGCCCGTCGATGTGGAACTCGCGCAGCCAGTAGAGCGCGCTCGACAGCAGGAAATTCGCCACCTCGCGGCGGCCGAAATTGAAGATCGCGGTGTTCCAGTCGCGGTGATAGCCCTGGCGCGGGTCAGCGTGCTCGTACAGCGCGGTGCCGTCGAAGCGGGCCAGCCCGTGCGCGTCGGTCGGGAAATGACCGGGCACCCAGTCGAGCCAGACGCCGAGTCCGCGCCCGTGACAGGCGTCGATAAAGGCGCGGAAATCGTCGGGGGCGCCGTAGCGCGCGGTCGGCGCGAACAGCGACACCGGCTGGTAGCCCCACGACCCGTCGAACGGGTATTCGGCGAGCGGCATCAGCTCGATATGGGTGAAGCCGAGATCGGCGACGTAGGGCACGAGCTGCTCGGCCAGTTCGCGATAGGTGAGATAGCGCCCGCCCTCGGCGAGCTGGCGGCGCCACGAGCCGAGATGCACCTCGTAGATCGCGATCGGCGCGTCGCGCTCGTTGCGGCGGCCGCGCCCGGCCATCCATTCGCCGTCGCGCCATTCGTGGCGCGGCGGCGCGGCGACGATCGAGGCGGTGCGGGGCGGCCGTTCGGCCTGCTGCGCATGCGGGTCGGCCTTCAGCGGCAGCAGCACGCCGCCCGGCCCGCGGATCTCGTATTTGTAGCAGGCGCCGGGGCCGAGCCCGGGCACGAAGATCTCCCAGAAGCCGCCGCCCGGGTGGCGGCGCATCGGCATGCGGCGGCCGTCCCAGGCGTTGAAGTCGCCGACCACGCTGACCCGCTCGGCGTTCGGCGCCCACACCGCGAACCCGACCCCCCTGACCCCGTCGAGTACCGCCGGGTGGGCGCCGAGCCGGTCGTAGCTGGCGAGGTGGTTGCCCTCGGCCAGCAGGTAGACGTCGAGTTCGCCGAGCAGCGGCGGAAAGCGGTAGACGTCGTCGAACTCCTCGCCCTCGCCGGTGCGCAGGCGATAGGCGAAGGGCCGGGTGCGGCCGGCGATGCGGGCGACGAAGAACCCCGCCTCGTCGACCCGCTCGGCGGCGGCGACGGGTTTGCCGCTCGCCGCCTCGATCACCTCGAGCCGGCCGGTCCACGGCACGAAGGCGCGCACCACCAGCCCGCCGCCCTGCCGGTGCATGCCGAGAAAGGCGAACGGGTCGCCGTGCCGGGCGCAGAGGATCGCGGCGATCTGCGCCGCCTCGTCCGCCGCCGGTGCTTGGATCCTCACCTTGCGGCTACTCCGGCGCCGCCGGCAGGCGGGCAACTGCGCGTTTCAGCAGCGGCAAATCGCGCGCGACAACATCCCGGACGAGCCCCAAATCGACGCTCCAGTAGCCGTGCATCAGACGATTGCGAAACGCGATAACCTTCGCCCACGGAACCCCCGGGCGTCCCCTTACCTTTGGCGAAAGCCGGCTCGCCGCCTCCCCGATGATCTCGAAATTGCGAATGACCGCATCCTGCACCAGCCGCTCGCGCAACAACATGTCGCGACCGCCGGCAACATAGGTTTCAATCGCCTCGATGCTGTTCACCGCGCGCGACCGAGCCGAACAGACGGATATTGGAAGCGCCGTGGCGCGCGGCGATCGCCGCGATCAAATCGCGTTGCCGATGCAATTCGTCGCGCAGCTTCACAGCACGACCTCGACGAGGAACGGGCCCGGCGCGGCGAGGCCGGCGGCGAAATGGCGGTTGAACTCGTCCATGTCGGCGGCGCGCGCGCCGGGCACGCCGAGGCTCCTGGCCAGCCCGACCCAGTCGATGTCGGGGCGGTCGAGATCGAGCATGTCGAGCGCCTTGCGGCCCGGGTTGCCGGCCCCGACATTGGCCAGCTCGCCCTTCAGGATCCGGTAGGAGCGGTTGGAGAACAGCACCGTCGTCACGTCGAGCCCTTCGCGCGCCTGGGTCCACAGCGCCTGCAGCGTGTACATCGCGCTGCCGTCGCCTTCGAGGCAGACCACCTTGCGGTCCGGGCAGGCCACCGCGGCGCCGGTGGCGAGCGGCAGGCCGAGCCCGATCGACCCGCCCATGTTGCTGAGCCAGTCGTGCGGCGCCGCCGCCTTGGTCGGGGCGAAAAAACCGCGGCCGGTGGTCACCGCCTCGTCGGCGACGATCGCGTTCTCCGGCAGCAGCGCGCCGATCGAGGCGCCGAGCGCCTCCGAGGTGATCGGCCCGGTCGCCGGACGCGGCGGCGGACCGTCCACCACCGGCGCCGGCGTGCCGCGCGCCCCGACCGCCTCGGCGAGCGCGTCGAGCGCGGCGATCGCGTCCTCGTCGGGCCGCGCCAGCACGTGGCCGACGCAGCCTTCCGGGGTCAAGAGGCTCGGCTTGTCGGGATAGGCGAAGAACGCCACCGGCATTTTCGCGCCGACCAGGATCACGTGCTTGAGCCCGGCCAATACCCGCGTCGCCTGGTCGACGACATAGGGCACGCGCTCGACCGCGACCCGCCCGCGGCCGCGCTGGGTGCGCGCGTTGGAGCCCTGGGCGATCAGCCGCGCGCCGGTCTTGACCGCGATGCGCCCGGCCAGCGCCAGCCCGTCCTCGCGCACCGCCCGCCCGGTGACGAGGATCAAGGTCGGCTCGCCCGAGCGGAGCACCCGCGCCGCCGCGTCGACCGCGTCGGCGGACGGCGCCTTGCGCCCCGGCGCGGCCGGCACCGGCACCGGCCCCGAGCCCTCGTTCCACGCCGTGTCGGCGGGCAGGATCAGGGTGGCGATCTGTCCCGGCGGAGTGCGCGCGGCGACGATCGCGGCGGCGCCGTCGGCGGCGATCGAGCGGGCGTCGGGCGAGGTCTTGACCCAGTGCGAGGACGGCCGCGCCAGCCCCTCGATGTCGGAGGTCAGCGGCGCGTCGTACTGGCGGTGATAGGTGGCGTGGTCGCCGACGATGTTGACCATCGGCGTCGAGGCCTTATTGGCGTTGTGGATGTTGGCCCCGGCATTGGCGTAGCCCGGGCCGAGATGCAGCAGGGTCGCCGCCGGGTTGTCGGCCATCCGCGCGTAGCCGTCGGCGGCGCCGGCGACGACGCCCTCGAACAGGCCCAGCACGCAGCGCATCCTCTCGACCCGGTCGAGCGCGGCGACGAAATGCATCTCCGAGGTGCCGGGATTGGCAAAGCACACGGTGACGCCGCCGCCAACCAGCGTGCGCACCAGGCTTTCGGCGCCGTTCATGGCCTTCTTCTCCGCTCGTTCGACCGGCGACAGCATGCCCGCCGCACCGCAACCCCGCAAGGCTGCCGCTCGGCCCCCCGCCGCCGTTGCGGCCCGCGCTTGAGCGCCGCCCGGCGCGCCTCGGCGGCCCCGGCGCCCGGCGGCTCAATCCCCGTCTCGATCCCGCCGGCCGCCGGGCGTTGCGCGCGGCGGCGGCGCGGCAGCCCCTGCCTTAGGCAGCGGTTGGGCAAAGCTCAATTCGTGGCCGTCGGGATCGACGATATGGAAATAGCGCTCGCCCCATTCGGCGTCGCGCGGCGGCGCCTGCGGCCGGAGCCCGGCGGCGCCGGCGCGGGCATAAAGCGCATCGACGTCGTCGACGTAGAAGATCGCGCGGCCCCACCACGCCGCCTGCCGCCCGGGTGCGGCGATCAGGTTGAGATAGCCGGGGCCGGCGCGGAAGCTGGTGAAATTCGCGCCCTCGCCGCCGTACAGCAGCTCGAAGCCGAGCGTCCGGTAAAACGCGACGGCGCGCGCCATGTCGGCGGTCGCCAGGGTGATCGCGCTGATCGCCTCGATCATCCCGGCCTTATAGCATCGCCGCGGCGCCGGATCGGCGCCCGTCTTCGCTGCCGCCTGCCGAACCGCTTGCGCAGCCGCAATCCGAGGCGCCGCGATGCCGGGCCGGCCCTGCCGCAAGACGAGCGGCGGTATGCTGCGGTTTTGCCGACCCCATACCTGGTAGGTTGCCGCTCCCGGTCGCGAAACCGTCATCGATCGCCGCTAGCCTGCCGCCGGTGCATCCACAGGGGGTGTCGATGATCGCCAACGACTCCGTCGCGCACACGCTGCGCCGCCGCGCCCTGCGCGCGGCCCTGGCCCATGTCGCCGCGGTCGCGCGGCATTGGCGCCGCCGGCGCGAGGCACGGGCGCGGCGGCCATCGCCGTGGCCGATCCCGGCGGCCGCCGGGCCGTCGTCGCCGGCCGCCGCCGCAGCCGAGCCGGCGGCGCCCGATCCGGTGCGGGTCGCGGTGCTCGCCATCGAGGGGGTGGCGCGCGCCTCGATGCGCGCCTGCTTCACCGGCAACAGCATCGACGTCGCCGCGCCCGACGAGGCGACCGCCGGCGTCCTGCGCCGCGCGCTCGCCGAGAGCGGCCGCGCCACCGACCGGCTGGTCCGCATCGTCGTCGCCGGATAGAGCCTGCCGACGGATCCGCGTGCGGTCAGGCCGCGGCGCTGCGCTTGCGGCGGTACATCGCGCGGTCGGCGGCCGCGATCGCGACCTGGGCGTCGTCGTGGCCGGAGAACGAATAGACGCCGTAGGCGGCGCCGACCGCGATATCTGCCTCGCCCCAGCGCAGCGGCGCGGCGCCGATCGCCGCCGCCAGCGAGGCCGCCTTGCGGTTGGCCTGCTCCTCGCTGGTATGGGCGAGGATGACGCCGAACTCGTCGCCGCCGAGCCGGCCGACGATGTCGCTCGACCGGGTATTGTCGAGCAGCACCTTGGCGATGTGGGTCAACGCCGCGTCGCCCGCCGGGTGGCCGTACCGGTCGTTGATCTGCTTCAGCCCGTTGACGTCGAAATAGACGACGCTCGACGGCACCCCGTAGCGCTGGGTGAAGGCGATCATCCGGGTCAGCTCGCGCACGAAGGCGCGGCGATTGGCGATCGGGGTCAGCGCGTCCTCGTCGGCGAGCCGTTCGAGCAGCGCGATCTGGGCCCGCGCGTCTTCCAATTCGCGGCGCAGATGCTCGGCTTCGGCGCTCAGCCGGATCAGCGCGTCGCGGGCGCGCGGCGTCAGCTCCGCCTCGGGAATGCCGGCGATCTGCGGCGGCGGCGCGGGCGCGGCCGCGCGCCCGCCGGCGCCAGCCCGGCGCCGCCCGCGGGGCGCCTCGGGCGTCGCCGCCTTCGCCGTCACGTTGTGCATGTGCTTTGCGTACTCCCGTCGCGCGCTCACTCTATAATCGACCCGGTGCGCCCGAGAAAAGCGAAGATTCACCCGTCGGGCTGCCGCCTTGTGCCGCGCCCGGGCGTTTCTATAATGCCGCGCCTACGGCCTGATTCTGAAAGGAGCCGCATGTCGGATCCCGGCCCGGCGGTGGGCATCATCATGGGCAGCCAGTCGGATTGGGAGACGATGCGTCACGCGGCGGACACCCTAGACCGCCTCGGCATCGCCTACGAGGCGCGAATCGTCTCGGCCCACCGCACCCCCGAGCGGCTTTACGATTACGCCCGAACCGCTGCGGCGCGCGGGCTGAAGGCGATCATCGCCGGCGCCGGCGGCGCCGCCCACCTGCCCGGCATGGCGGCGGCGCTGACCCCGCTGCCGGTGCTCGGCGTGCCGGTCGAAAGCCGCACGCTGAAGGGCGTGGACAGCCTCTTGTCGATCGTTCAGATGCCGGCCGGCATCCCGGTGGCGACCTTTGCCATCGGCCAGGCCGGCGCGGTCAACGCGGCGCTGTTTGCGGCGGCGATTCTCGGCCTCGGCGACGCCGCGGCGGCGGCGGCCCTGACGCGCTGGCGGCGCGAGCAGACCGACAAGGTAGCGGAGCGGCCGGTCCGGTCATGATCGTGGCGCCGGGGGCGACGATCGGTATCGTCGGCGGCGGCCAGCTCGGCCGCATGACCGCGCTCGCCGCGGCGCGGCTCGGCTATCGCTGCCATGTCTTTGCCGGCGAGGCCGACGCGCCGGCGGCGCAGGTCGCCGCCGCGGTCACCGTGGCGCCGTTCGCCGACGAAGCCGCGCTCACCCGCTTCGCCGCCGCGGTCGATGTCGCCACCTACGAGTTCGAGAATATCCCGGCCGCCCCCTTGCACCGGGTCGCCGCGACGGTGCCGGTGCGGCCGCGCCCGGAGATTCTCGAAATCACCCAGGACCGGCTCGCGGAGAAGAACTTCCTGCGCGGCATCGGCGCCGGCACCACCGAGTTCCGCGCGATCGACGGCGCCGCCGCGCTCGCCGCGGCGCTGCCGGCCTTCGCGCCGCGCGCGGTGCTCAAAACCGTCCGCCTCGGCTACGACGGCAAGGGCCAGGTCATGGTCTCGCCCGCCAGCGACCCGGCTGCCGCCTGGCGCCAGCTCGGCGGCGACCTCGCCATTCTCGAAGCCTTCGTCGATTTCGCCTGCGAAATCTCGGTGGTCGTCGCGCGCGGCGCCGACGGGGCGATGGCCGCCTACCCGCCGGTCGAGAACCGCCACGTCAACCACATCCTCGACACGACGATCGCCCCGGCCGCGCTCGCGCCCGAGCTCGCCGGCGACGCCGACCGGTTGGCGCGCGGCATCGCCGAGCGGCTCGGGCTTGTCGGGGTGCTCGCGGTCGAGATGTTCGTCACCCGCGACGGCAGGCTGCTGGTCAACGAGCTGGCGCCGCGCCCGCACAATTCCGGGCACTGGACGATCGACGCCTGCATGACCAGCCAGTTCGAACAGCTGGTGCGGGCGATCTGCGGCCTGCCGCTCGGCTCGACCGAGCGCCATTCCGACGCGGTGATGAAGAACCTGATCGGCGACGAGGTCGCGGGCTGGCGCGAGGCCGCCGCCGACCCGCACGCCCGGCTCCATCTCTACGGCAAGAAGGCGGTGCGCCCCGGCCGCAAGATGGGCCACGTCACCCGGCTGCTGCCGCGCCGCTAGCGCAGCGGGCGGAGCAGGCGGAACGGGTTGGGCAGGCGTGCCGACAGTTCGTCGAGCCGGCTGCGCCATTGGCCGAGCCGGCGCAGGTCGGCGAGGCGGCGGTCGACAAAGGCGAGCGTGTCGGCCGCCCCCTCCGAGCGGTCGTCGAGCCAGTAGAGCATCGCCGCGCCGTACAGCGCCGCCAGGCTGGCGCGCTTGGTATAGAAGCTGAAATCGGTGGCGTCGTCGCCGGCGGCGTACCAGATCGCATCGACCGTGTCGTAGAGCAGGCGGGCGCCGAGCCAGGCATGCTGCGGCATCGCCAGCAGCGACAGGCCGCGGCGCACCGCCTCACGATGCGGCGCCAGCACCGCGAAGCGCAATTGCAGGGCGAGCCGGACCCGCGCCGTGGTGCCGAGCTCGCCCGCCGCCTCGGCCTCGAAGCGGTCGAGCATGCGCAGGTCGGCCCATTTGGCGAAGGCCGCGACCAGGTCCGGGGCGCCGCGCGGAAACAGCGCCGCCGCCTCGCGGTAGGGGATGCCGGTCTGCTCGGCCGCCTGGCGCAGCGCCACCGCCGACCAGCCGTCGAACGGCACGTCGGGCAGGATCGCCTCGATCAGCCGCTCGCGCTCGGCCTCGGCCAGCGGGCTCCTCATCGCGGCGCCTCGGCGGCGAGGAATTCGGCGAGGTCGATCGGGTGGCGCTGCAACTCCTCGAGGGTGCACAACAGCCGCAGATCGGTCATCCGCTGCGGGTAGAGGATGCCGTCGAGATGGTCGCATTCGTGCTGGACGACGCGGGCGTGAAACCCGGCCGCGTCGCGCGCGATCGGCGCCCCGTCGAGCCCGACGCCGCGGTAGCGCACGCGCAGCGCCCGCGGCACCACCCCGCGCAGTCCCGGCACCGAGAGACAGCCCTCCCAGCCGAACGCGGCCTCGTCGCCGACGGTCTCCACGATCGGGTTGATCAGCACGGTCAGGTCCTGGGGACCGTCCCCGGGCAGGTCGGTGGTGCGCCCGCCATCGACCCGGAACACGACGATACGGTGCGGCGCATGCACCTGCGGCGCGGCGATGCCGGTGCCGCCGGCATCCTCCATCGTCTCGATCATGTCGGCGACGAGCCGGCGCACCCAGTCGGCGCCGGGGTCGGAAACCTCGGCGGCGCGGGCGCGCAGCACCGGATTGCCCATCTGGGCGATCTTCAGCAGGGCCATGCCGCGAATATGGGCCGCCCGGTGTTTGCGGTAAAGCCGGGGCCGTGCTAGGCTTCGTTTTCCTTTACGCCACAGCGGAGCGCAGATCCCGTGCAAGTCCTCGTTCGCGACAACAACGTCGATCAGGCCCTCAGGGCCCTGAAGAAGAAGATGCAGCGCGAAGGGGTGTTCCGGGAGATGAAATTGCGGCGCAACTACGAGAAGCCGTCCGAGCGTCGCGCCCGCGAGAAGGCCGAGGCGGTGCGCCGCTACCGCAAGCTCCTGCGCAAGCGCATGGAGCGCGAAGGCTACTAGGGCGGCCGCCGCTCCGGCTATTCGAGCGCCTTGACCACTTCCTCGCACATCTTCTTGGCGTCGCCGAACAGCATCATCGTGTTGTCGCGGTAGAACAGTTCGTTCTCGACGCCGGCATAGCCCGAGGCCATCGAGCGCTTGACGAACAGCACCGTCTTGGCGCGCTCGACGTCGAGGATCGGCATGCCGTAGATCGGCGAGGAGGGGTCGGTCTTTGCCGCCGGATTGGTCACGTCGTTGGCGCCGATGACGAAGGCGACGTCGGTCGATGGGAAGTCGCGGTTGATCTCGTCGAGCTCGAAGACCTCGTCGTAGGGCACGTTGGCCTCGGCCAGCAGCACGTTCATGTGGCCGGGCATGCGGCCGGCCACCGGATGGATCGCGTAGCGCACCGTCACCCCGTCCTTCTTCAGCAGATCGGCCATTTCCCGGAGCGCATGCTGGGCCTGCGCCACCGCCATGCCGTAGCCGGGGACGATGATCACCGAGCCGGCATTCTTCAGGATGAAGGCGGCGTCCTCGGCGCTGCCGGGTTTGACCAGCCGGTCGCCCGCCCCGTGCGCCGCCGCCGCCACCACGCCCTCGCCGCCGAAGCCGCCGAGGATCACGTTGAAGATCGACCGGTTCATCCCCTTGCACATGATGTAGCTGAGGATCGCGCCGGACGAGCCGACCAGCGCCCCGGTGATGATCAACAGGCTGTTCGACAGGGTGAAGCCGATGCCGCAGGCCGCCCAGCCCGAATACGAGTTCAGCATCGAGATGACCACCGGCATGTCGGCGCCGCCGATCGGCACGATCAGGAGGAAGCCGAAAATCAGCGCCAGCAGCAGCAGCAGCCAGAACGCCGCCGCCGATTCGCTGGCGACGAAAACGGCGATCAGCAGGACGAGGGCGATGCCGAGCCCGGCGTTGAGATAATGCTGGCCGGGAAAGACCAGCGGCGCGCCGGATACGAGGCCCTGCAGCTTGGCGAAGGCGACGATCGAGCCGGTGAAGGTGATCGCGCCGATGGTCATGCCGATCGCCATCTCGACCAGGCTCGCCGGGTGGATCGCGCCGCGCGTGCCGATGCCGTAGGCCTGCGGCGCGGCAAACGCGGCGATGGCGACGCAGACCGCGGCGAGGCCGACCAGGCTGTGGAATGCGGCGACGAGCTGGGGCAGCGCCGTCATCTGAATCTTGCGGGCGATGAAGGTGCCGATCGCGCCGCCGATGACGAGGCCGACGACGATCAGCCAGAAGCTGACCACGTGCGGCGTCGCCAAGGTGGTCAGGATGGCGATCGCCATGCCGGCGATGCCGTAGAGGTTGCCGCCGCGCGCCGTCTCGGGCGACGACAGCCCGCGCAGCGCCATGATGAAGCAGATCGAGGCGATCAGGTACAGAAGCGCCGACAGGCTTTCGCTCACCGCGGCCCCGCTTATTTCTTGCGCTGGAACATTTGCAGCATGCGCTGGGTGACGATGAACCCGCCGAAGATGTTGACCGCGGCGAGGGTTACCGCGACGAAGCCCATGACCTTGGCAAAGCTGAAGCCGAGCGGACCGGCGGCGATCAGCGCCCCGACGATGATCACGCTCGACACCGCGTTGGTTACGCTCATCAGCGGGGAATGCAGGGCCGGGGTGACCCGCCAGACCACGTAATAGCCGACGAACACGGCGAGCGCGAAGATGGTCAGCTCGAAGACGAAGGGGGTTCCGGCGGCCTGCGCCCCGAGCTGGGTCTGGTGCGCCAGCTCGACGGTCAGCGCGTCGAGCCGGTGGGCCAGCGCCTCCGCCTGGTTCGCCAGCTCGCCGGCGCGTTGGGCAAGGGAAGTGATGTCGGCCATGCCGCCTCCGTCAACTTGCGGCCGGGGCCGCCGGCGCCTCGGCAAGCGCGGGATTGACCACGGCGCCGTCGATCGTCAGCAGGGTTGCCTTGACGATCTCGTCGGCGCGGTCGATCCGCAACCGCCCCTCCTTGTCGATCAGCAGGGAGAGGAACGCCATCAGGTTGCGCGCGTAGAGCTGGCTCGCATCGACCGCGATGCGCGACGGGAAATTGAGGTGGCCGATGATCTTGACCCGGCCCGGGGTGGTCACCACCTCGCCCGGCTTGGAGCCCTCGACGTTGCCGCCGGCCTCGACCGCGAGATCGACGACGATCGAGCCCGGCGCCAGCAGCCCCACCATCTCCTCGGTCAACAGGACCGGCGCCTTCCTGCCGGGGATCAGCGCGGTGCAGATGACGATGTCGGTGCGGCGCAGCACCTCGGCGATCTTCTCCCGCTGCCGGCGCTGGTAGTCCTCGCTCATCTCGCGGGCGTAGCCGCCGGCGGTCTCCGCGGTCTTCGCAGCCTCCTCGTCGACCGTGACGAAGGTGGCGCCGAGGCTCTCGACCTGTTCCTTGGCGGCGGCGCGCACGTCGGTCGCCGAGACGATGGCGCCGAGCCGCCGCGCCGTGGCGATCGCCTGCAGCCCGGCGACGCCGGCGCCCATGACCAGGACGCGCGCCGCCTTGATCGTGCCCGCCGCGGTCATCATCATCGGCAGGGCGCGGCCGAATTCGGCCGCCGCCTCGACCGTCGCCTTGTAGCCGGCGAGGTTGGCCTGCGACGACAGCACGTCCATCGTCTGCGCCCGGGTGATGCGCGGCACCAGCTCCATCGCGAAGGCGGCAATGCCGGCCTTGGCATAGGCGGCAACCTCGGAGGGGTTCTGCTGCGGCTGCAACAGGCCGATCAGCACGGCGCCCGGCTTGATCAGCGCGAGCTCGCCCTTGACCGCGCCGCGGCCGAGCAGCGGCCGCTGCACCTTGAGAACGATGTCGGCGTCGGCGAGCGCAGCCGCGGCGTCTTCGGCGATCGTCGCGCCGGCGGCGGCATAGGCGGGGTCGAGCAGCCCGGCCTCGACCCCGGCGCCGGTCTCGACCGCGACCTGGAGCCCCATCCCGACCATGTGCTTGACGGTATCCGGCGAGGCCGCCACCCGACGCTCGTGCGCGCGCTTTTCCTTGACGATGGCGACCTTCATCGCGCGACCGTTCCTCGTCGGCGGTGCTATGGCGAAAGGGCCACAATGCCCCTCGCCAAATGGTTTGTGAAGAGCGAACGCCATTCGTGCGGCGAAGCGCGCAGCGCGCCGGCGTCTTGTCGGCCGCCGCACCGCCGCGCCATACTGGCGACACAAAGCGGGTATTGAGGGAAGCGTCCGCGTTGCCCGGCGTACAACCGGGAATAAACCGTGAGGAGGCGCGTTGTCCCTGCGCTGGAACTACGCACGGCCGCCGGCCCGTCGGCAACCCGGCGCGGGGCCCGGAAACCCGCGCTTCGGCGAGCAGTTGGTCGCGGTCCTGCCGAGGTTGCGCCGATTCGCCCGCGGCCTGGCGCGATCGGACAGCGAGGCGGACGATCTCGTCCAGGCGGCCTGCGAGCGGGCGTTGTCGCGGGAGCATCAGTATCAGGAGGGTACGCGGCTCGACAGCTGGATGTTTCGCATCGTGCAGACGATCTGGATCGACCAGCTTCGCGCCCGCGAGGTTCGCAAGGAGGATGGTGACGCGGCGACACAAGAGCGTTTGGCGTCGGACGAGCCGGTGCGGCGGGCGGAAGCCCGGCTGGCGCTCGCCGAGGTGCGGCGGGCGGTCGAGAAACTGCCCCCGGACCAGCGCGCGACGCTGATGCTGGTGACGGTGGAAGGCCTGAGCTACAAGGAGGCCGCCGAGGTGGCGGGGGTGCCGGTGGGCACGATCATGAGCCGCCTCGCCCGCGCGCGGATCGCCTTGCAGCTCCAGCTCGACGCCAATGCCGGCGGGGGTGCGAAGGATGCAGATGCGCAGTGACGAGGCTCTCGTAGCCTATCTCGACGGCGAGCTCGACGGCGCGGCCCGGCACGAGGTCGACGCCTGGCTCGAAAGCGACGCCGCGGCGCGCGACCGGCTGATGGCCCTGGCCGCCTCGGCGAGCCTGATCCGCAGCGCCTTTGCCGATGTTCTGAACGAGCGCGTGCCCGACCGGCTGATCGCCGCGGCGCGCGGCGAGACCGCCGAGCGGCCCCAGGAGGCCGAGATTATCGTGCTGAAGCCGGGGGCCCAGCCCGCGCCGGCGGCGCGGGCGCGCGCCTGGGGCGTGGGCCTCGCCGCGGCGGCGGGCCTGTTCGGCCTCGTCCTCGGCGGCGCGGGCGGCTATTTCGGCCCCGGCCTGGTCAATTCGCCGGCGCGCAATCCCACCCAGCTTGCCGCTGCGGCGACGACCAACGGCTGGCTCGACAATGCCGCCGGGTTCTACAAGCTGGCGGTCAGCGCCGGCGACAACACGCTGGTCGACGTGCCGGCCGGCGGCGATCCCGGCGAGGTCCTGCACAAGATCAGCCAAAGCCTGCCGCGCCAGGTGCGGCTGCCCAACCTGAAACCGTGGGGGCTCAATTTCCGCGGCGCCCGCCTCGTCGTCGGCGAAGGGCGCCCGGCGGCGCAGCTCGTCTACACCACCGACAACAAGGCGATCGGCCCGCTGACCTTGACGATCGGCTCGTCGCGGCTGCCCGACCTGCCGCCGACCTTCGACCGGCGGCAGGACATCAACCTCTTGTACTGGCGCCACCAGGGGCGCGCCTACGTGCTCGCCGGCCAGGCCGACATCGGCTATTTGTGGGGCATCGCCAACGACGTGGCCTGGCAGCTCGACGCGATCTGAGCCGCGACCGGCGGGCGCTGCGCCGCTATAATCCGACGACGACGCAACGGACCGGCCGCCCATGAGACTGCTGCTCGTCGAAGACAACGAGCGCTTCGCAGCGCTGTTGAAACACGGTCTCGCGGCCGCCGGTTTTACCGTCGACGTGCTGGGCACCGCCGCCGAGGCGACGGCGGCGCTGCGCGGCAGCCGCTGCGACGTGGTCATCCTCGATCTCGGCTTGCCGGACGCCGACGGGCTCGACGTGCTCAGCGAGATGCGGGAGCGCGGCGACGCCACCCCGGTACTGATTTTGACCGCGCGCGGCAGCCTGAAGGACCGCGTCACCGGGCTGCAGCGCGGCGCCGACGACTATCTCGTCAAACCGTTCGCGCTGGAAGAGCTGATCGCGCGGCTGCAGGCGCTGCTGCGCCGCCCGGGCAACCTGCTCGGCCTTGCCCTCCGTCTCGGCAACCTGACCCTCGATACGATCGCCCGCCAGGTGTTTGTCGGCGACCGGCCGGCCGCCTTTTCGGCGCGCGAGATCGCCGTGCTCGAGCAGCTGTTGCGGCGCAGCGGCCGGGTCGTCGCCAAGAACCTCCTCGAATCAGGGCTCTACGGCCTGTCGCAGGAGGTCGCCTCGAACGCGGTCGAGGTTTATGTCCACCGCCTGCGCCGCCATCTCGCCGAACTCGGCGCCACCGTTCTGGTCCACACCGTCCGCGGCGTCGGCTACATGATCGCCGAGGAAAAGTAGCGTGTTCCGCTTCCGCTCGGTCGTCGGCCGCACGATCTTCCTGCATCTGGTCGCGATCGCGGTGACCTCGATCTGCATCCCGCTTGCGCTCTACCTGATGCTGAAGCACGCCGCCGAGGAATTGCATGACGGGGCGCTGCGCGAGCAGGCGATGGAGATCCTGCGCTACGTCAAATCCGACGGCGACGGCGGATTGCGGCTGGTGCTGCCGCAGGCCCTCGCCGAGCTCTATTCCGACGCTTACGGCCGCTACGGTTTCGCCGTGCTCGACGCAAAGGGCACCGTGCTGTTCTCGTCGCTGCGCAACCACGCGGCGATCGACCCCAAGGCGCGGCCGACGATCGAGGCGACCTATTTCACCGTGCGCCACGGCGAGGCCGATCTGCACGGGGTCAGCCTGCCGGTCGGTCTTGCCGGCGGCCAGGAGTTGTGGATTCAGGTGTCGCAGGACCTGGCCCACCGCGACGTGCTGATCGACGACATTGTCGCCGATTTCTTCAGCCGCGTCGGCTGGGTGACGGTGCCGATCCTGCTGATCCTGCTGTTCATCGACGTGGCGATCTTCCGCCGTGCGCTGAAGCCGGTGGTCGTCGCCTCCGGCCTGGCCGAGCGGATCGGCCCGACCCATACCGAGGTGCGCCTGCCCGAGGCCGGCATACCGCAGGAGATTTTACCGCTGGTCCACGCGGTCAACGCCGCGCTCGACCGGCTCGAAGAGGGCTTTCGCGCGCAGCGCGACTTTACCGCCGACGCGGCGCACGAGTTGCGCACGCCGCTGACCATCCTGCGCACCCAGATCGACATGATCGAGGACCGCGATCTGGCGCAGTCGCTGCGCAACGATGTCGAGAGCATGAGCCGGCTGGTCAACCAGCTGCTCGAGATTGCCGAGCTGGACACCTTCCAGGTCAACGACGACGAGGTCGCCGACCTCACCGCGGTCGCCACCGAGATCGCCGCCTATCTGGCGCCGATCGCCCTGTCGCGCGGCAAGACCGTGGCGGTCGCCGGAGCCGAGGCGCCGGTGCCGGTTCGCGGCAATGCCGAGGCGATCGGCCGCGCCGTGCGCAACCTGGTCGAGAACGCGCTGGCGCACACCCCGCCCGGCACCGCGGTCGACATCGAAGTCGGGGCGGACGGGGTGCTGTGCGTCAGCGATTGCGGCCCCGGGGTCGCGCCCGCCGACCGCGAGGTCATCTTCCGCCGCTTCTGGCGGCGCGACCGGCGGCGGCCGGGCAGTGCCGGGCTTGGCCTGTCGATCGTGGCCCGCATTGCCGAGATGCACGGCGGCACCGTCTCGGTCGGGGACCGACCGGGCGGCGGCGCCGCCTTCACCCTGCGCTTTCCGCGGCGCGCGGCGGCATCGCAGCCGGCGCCCAAGCGCGCGCTCGATCCGGTGGCGTGATCCCGGCCCGCGCCTATTCGGCTGGGCCTGATTGCAGCTGGATGTAATTCTCGATGCCGAGCTTGTCGATCAGCCCGAGCTGGGTTTCGAGAAAGTCGACATGCTCTTCCTCGCTGTCGAGGATCATGCGAAACAGCTCGCGGCTGACAAAGTCCCGCACCCCTTCGCAATAGGCGATCGCCTCGCGCAGGACGGGCATCGCGGCCAGTTCGAGCTGAAGGTCGCAGGACAGGATTTCCTGGACCGTCTCGCCGATCAGCAGTTTGTTCAGGTCCTGCAGGTTAGGCAGCCCGTCGAGAAACAGGATGCGCTCGATCAGCCGGTCGGCATGCTTCATCTCGTCGAGCGACTCGCCGTATTCGAAAGCGCCGAGCTTGGTAACGCCCCAATGGCACAGCATCCGCGCATGCAGGAAATACTGATTGATTGCCGTCAGCTCGTTCTTCAGCACCGAGTTGAGATGCCGAATGACCGTCGCATCGCCGCGCATGGCCGGCTCCCAGCGAAAGTACAACCGGGCTAACGTCGCCGGCGATCAGTCGTCGCCGCCGACCTCGCATGCCGGCGCGGCCTCGTCCTGGTGCAGCATCCGGCGCACGTAAGCGACACATTTGCCGCATCGCGGCTGCGCCCCGCAAGCGCGATAGATCATCGCCACCGAGCAGTCCCCGCCCTCCGCGTACCGGCGCACGTCGCGGTCGGTAATGCCGTTGCACAGGCAGACATACATGCGGGGCCTCGAAAGGCGGTCGTCCTGCTCGTCTAGCAGTATTGCGAATGCTTCGCAACCTCATCCCTGCGCATTGCTGTCCTGCGTCTTACCGCAGCGTCGGAATCTGCTCTATGCTGGCGCCGACACCGCGCCGACCCCCGGGAGGAGAAGGAAGATGGCCGAGACCCCGACCTTTGGACGCTACGCCGAAATTCCCTACGACCAGATGACGCCGGAGCAGCAGGAAGGCTACCGGTCGCTGCTGGAGACCCGCGGCCGGCTCCCGGGGCCGAACAAGATCTATGTCCACAACCCCAAGCTGGTGAAGGTGATGGGGCCGCTCGGCGCCTATTTCCGCACCGGCTATTCGCTGAGCGAGCGCGAGCGCGAGATCGCCGTCGTCATCACCACCAGCAAGTTCCACTCCGCCTACCCGACCAACGCGCACGAGCGCGCCGCCAAGGCGGCCGGGTTGCCGGCCGACAAGGTCGAAGCGATGCTGTCCGGTCTGCCGGTCTCGTTCGACGACAAGCGCGAACAGGTGGTCTACGAAATGGCGACGTGCCTCAGCAACGCGCGCTGGGTGTCGAAGGGATTGTACGACCGGGCGGTCGAGGCGCTCGGCCACGAGGGCATCACCGACGTCATCTGCCTGATGGGCTTTTACACCAGCGTCGCGATGACGCTTGCTTTCTACGACGTGCCGGCGGGCGCCGAGGGCATGGCCCGCTGAAGCCGCGCCGTTGGCGTCGCCATCGCTTTGCCGAGGCGTGTCTGAAGGCGCCGCCCTGCTGGCGGCGCCGGAATGAGGGGAAAACGCCATGCTGATCGTCGATGCGCAAGTCCATGTCTGGACCAAGGGCTCGCCGCCCCCGCACCACCGCCAAGCCTCGCATTTCACCGCCGAGGAGTGCCTTGCCGAAATGGATGCGGCCGGGGTCGATGCCGGGCTGATCCACCCGCCCGGCTGGGACAGCGACTGCGTCGCCGTCGCCGAGGCGGCCGCGGCGAAATACCCGACGCGCTTTGCCGTGCTCGGCCACTTCCCGGTGGACAAGCCCGAGAGCCGCGCGCTCATCGACGGCTGGAAGCGGCGGCCGGGCGAGCTCGGCCTGCGCTTTGCCCTGTTGCAGCCGCACCAGGCGAGCTGGCCGACCGACGGCACGATGGATTGGCTGTGGCCGGCCTGCGAGAAGGCGCAGGTCCCCGTCGCGCTGATGGCATCGTCCTACCTGCCGACGGTCGGGCAGATCGCCGAGCGCCACCCGGGCCTCAAGCTGATCATCGACCACTACGGCCGCAACCGCGCCGGCATGGACGACGAGGCGCACGCCAACCAGGCGGTCCTGCTGGCGCTGGCAAAGTACCCGAACGTCGCGGTCAAGTGTACCGGCGCGCCGGGCAATTCGAGCCATCCCTACCCGTTCAGGAACATACACAAATACACCGAGCAGATTTTCGACGCATTCGGCCCGCAGCGCATGTTCTGGGGCACCGATATCACCCGCATGCCGTGCTCGTGGCGGCAATGCGTGACGATGTTCACCGAAGAGATGCCGTTCCTGAAGGGCCGCGACCTCGAACTCGTCATGGGCCGCGCCCTGTGCGACTGGCTCGGCTGGAACTTGTAGGAGGAACCCGATGCTGATCGTCGACGCCCAGGTCCACATCTGGTCGGCCGGACCGCCGACCAACCCGGCGCACCGCCAGGTCAATGCCTACACCGCGGAGGAGTGCATCCGCGACATGGACGAGGCCGGGGTCAGCGCCTGTTTGCTGCACCCGCCCGGCTGGGACCCGAACGCCGGCAAGATCTCCGAGGAAGCCGCGGCCAGATATCCGAACCGCTTCGCCATTCTCGGCAATTTTCCGCTCGACAAGCCGGAGAACCGGGGGCTGATCGACGGCTGGAAGAAGCGGCCCGGCATGCTCGGACTGCGCTATGCCTTTACCCAGCCGCATCAGGCCAACTGGCTGACCGACGGCACGATGGACTGGCTGTGGCCGGCGGCGGAGAAGGCCGGCATCCCGATCGCGCTGATGGCGTCGAACCACCTGCCGCTCGTGGGACAGATCGCCGAGCGCCATCCCGGCCTCAAACTGCTGATCGACCACTACGCGAGGGTACGCGGCGGCAGCGACGACGCCGCCCACGCCAACCAGCCGGCCCTGCTGGCGCTGGCGAAATACCCCAACGTCGCGGTCAAATGCACCGGCGCGCCGGGCAATTCGTCGCAGCCCTATCCCTATCGCAACATCCACAAATACACCCGGCAGATCGTCGAGACCTTCGGCCCCGAACGCAGCTTCTGGGGCACCGACATCACCCGCATGCCGTGTTCGTGGAAACAGTGCGTGACCATGTTCACCGAAGAGATGCCGTGGCTGAAAGGCCGCGACCTCGAACTGGTCATGGGCCGGGCCCTGTGCGACTGGCTCGGCTGGAAGCTTCCCGGCTAGCGCGATGGCCGAGCTCGAGCCGATCCCCTATCCCGACGCCAAACTGCGCGCGATTCTCGAGCGCGTGCGGGTGATCGCGATGGTCGGCGCCTCGTCGAACTGGAATCGGCCCTCGTACTTCGTCATGAAGTACCTGCAGGGCAAGGGCTACCGGGTCATTCCGGTCAACCCGGCCAATGCCGGCCAGACCCTGCTCGGCGAAAAGGTCTATGCCTCGCTGACCGACATCGAAGAGCGCGTCGACATGGTCGACGTGTTCCGCCCGGCGAGCGAGGCGCCGGCGATCGTCGACCAGGCGATCGCCATCGGGGCGCCGGTGGTGTGGCTGCAACTGGGGCTGCGCAACGACGAGGCGGCGGCCAAGGCCGAAGCCGCCGGCATCGAGATGATCATGAACCGGTGCCCGAAAATCGAGTTCGGCCGGCTCGGCGGCGAATTGTCGTGGAGCGGGGTCAACAGCGGCATCATCCAGAATCGCGCGCCGCAGGCCCCGCGGCCGCGCCGGATGCGCGAGCGCCCGGCCGCCTCGCACAACCTGACCTACGGCATCGAGACCCGGGCGATCCATGCCGGAGCCGCCCCCGACCCGACGACCGGGGCGCGTTCGACCCCGATCTACCAGACCGCCGCCTACGTCTTCGACGACGTCGACCACGCCGCCTCGCTCTTCAACCTGCACAATTTCGGCTACATCTACTCGCGCCTGACGAACCCGACCGTCGCGGTGTTGGAGGAGCGAGTTGCCAGCCTCGAAGGCGGGCGCGCCGCGCTCGCTGCGGCTTCCGGCCATGCCGCGCAGTTCCTGATCTTCTTCACCCTGATGCAGCCCGGCGACGAGTTCGTCGCCTCGAAGAACCTCTACGGCGGCTCGCTGACCCAGTTCGGCCTGTCCTTCCCCAAGCTCGGCTGGAAATGCCATTTCGCCGATCCGGCCGATCCGGAGAACTTCCGCCGCGCCCTGACCCCGCGCTGCAAAGCCATCTTCGTCGAAAGCCTGGCCAATCCCGGCGGCATCGTCGTCGACCTCGAACGGGTGGCGCAAATCGCCCACGAGGCCGGCATCCCGCTGATCGTCGACAACACCCTGGCGACCCCCTATCTGTGCCGGCCGTTCGAGTGGGGCGCCGACCTGATCTGCCATTCGACGACCAAGTTCCTCGGCGGGCACGGCGCCGCGCTCGGCGGCATCGTTGTCGAGTCCGGCCGCTTCGACTGGAGCCAGGGCAACCGCTTCCCCGGCCTGACCGAGCCCGAGCCGGCCTATCACGGGCTCAAATTCTTCGAGAATTTCGGCGATTTCGCCTTCACCACCAAGGCGCGGGCGGTGGCGCTCAGGGATTTCGGCCCGACCCTGTCGCCGATGAACGCGTTCCTTACCATCACCGGCATCGAAACCCTGCACGTGCGCATGGAGCGGCACTGCGAGAATGCGCAGAAGGTGGCGGAATTCCTCGCCGCCCATCCCAAGGTCGCGTGGGTTTCCTATGCCGGGCTGGAGGACAGCCCGTATCGGCCGCTGGTGAAGAAATACCTGCCCAAGGGCGCCGGCGCGGTGTTCACCTTCGGGGTCAAGGGCGGCTACGACGCCGGCGTCAAGCTGGTCGAGAGCGTGCGGCTGTTTTCGCACCTCGCCAATATCGGCGATACCAGGAGCCTGATCCTCCACCCGGCCTCGACCACCCACCGCCAGCTTACCGACGAACAGCGCGAGGCGGCCGGCGCCGGCCCGGACGTCGTGCGCCTGTCGATCGGCCTTGAAACCGCCGAAGACCTAATCCGCGATCTCGACGAGGCGCTGGCGGCATAGCACCGTCGCGGCGCTTGCCGAGAATCGCGCGCTGCCCCATCATCGCACCCATGGCCGCTACTCTCGACACCCTCCAGATTGTCAAGCGCCTGAAGGAAGCCGGTTTTGCCGAGCCGCAGGCCGAAGCGGTCACAACCGTTCTGCGCGACGCCAGAGAGGCGGATCTCTCGCAGCTAGCAACCAAAACGGATCTCGAATTCCACCGGCAAGCGACCAAGGCCGATTTGGACGCCCTGCGCCACGAGCTCAAATCCGACGCCGACACCCTGCGCCACGAGCTCAAATCCGACGCCGACGCCCTGCGCCACGAGCTCAAATCGGAGCTGGACGCTCACCGCCAGGCGACCAATGCCGATTTCGCCGCGGTTCGCGCGGAGTTGCGTGAACTCGAACAGCGCCTGACCATCCGGCTAGGCAGCATGATCGTGGTGGCGACCGGCGTCCTGCTCGCCGCCAAATTTTTCGGCTGAACCGCTCCGGATCGCCGACCGGGTCTTGGCAATCGCCCGGCATCGCGTGCTACCGTGCCGGCTCTCCTTCCCCACCCGAGAGCCGGAGGAAATCATGGCCCAGTCGCAACCCACTTCCGCCCGCGACCTCGTGCGCAACGTTGTGCCCGACCTGATCAAATACAGCGAGAACGTTCTGTTCGGCGAGGTGTGGGAGCGCCCCGGCCTGTCAAAGCGCGACCGCAGCCTGATCGTCGTCGCCACGCTGATCGCGCTCGGCCGCGAGAAGCAGCTGGTCGGCCACCTCGAGCGCGCGCTCGACAACGGCGTCACCAAGGCCGAGATCAGCGAGATCATTACTCACCTCGCCTTCTATGCCGGCTGGCCGGCGGCGATGACCGCGGCGCTGGTCGCCAAGGACGTGTTCGAGAGGCGTTGACGGGCGCCTTGTTCCGCTGACGGGAGAATGACATGAAGGTCGGTTTCATCGGGCTCGGCACGATGGGTGCCAGCATGGCGGCGAACCTGCAGAAGGCGGGGCACCAGCTCGTCGTCCACGACATCAGGCGCGCCGCCGCCGAGCGCCACCTCGCCGCCGGCGCCACCTGGGCCGACAGCCCGAAGGCGCTCGCCGAGCAGGTCGAGATCGTCTTCACGTCGCTGCCCGGCCCGCCCGAGGTCGAGGCGGTGGCGCTCGGCCCCAACGGCCTTATCGACGGGCTGAAGGAAGGCGCCGCCTATTTCGACCTGTCCACCAACTCTCCGACGCTGGTGCGCCAGATCAACGCCAGGTTCGCCGAAAAGCGCCTCTACATGCTCGACGCCCCGGTCAGCGGCGGCCCCCGCGGCGCCGCTTCCGGCCGGCTCGCGCTCTGGGTCGGCGGCGACGAGCAGATCTTCAACCGTCACAAGGCGGTGCTCGATGCGATCGGCGACCAGGCCCGCTATATCGGCCCGATCGGCGCCGGCTCGGTCGCCAAGCTGGTGCACAATTGCGCCGGCTATGCGATCCAGACCTGCCTCGCCGAAGTGTTTACGATGGGGGTCAAGGCCGGCGTCGAGCCGCTGGCGCTGTGGGAGGCGGTGCGCCAGGGCGCCGGCGGCCGCCGCCGCACCTTCGATGCGCTCGGCGATCATTTCCTGACCGACAGCTACGATCCGCCGGATTTTGCGCTTCGCCTTGCCCACAAGGACGTGACCCTCGCGACCGAGTTGGCGCGCGAATTGAAGGTGCCGATGCCGATGGCCAATCTGGCGCACAGCGAGCTGACCGCGGCGCTCAACCGCGGCTGGGAGGGACGCGACTCGCGCGTCGCCATGCAGCTGCAAAAGGAACGCGCCGGCGTGACGATCAAGGTCGACCCGGCCGACATCAGGGCGGTGCTCGAACGCGACGGCAAGAGCTGAATCGGGCCTTTGGCGTACAGCGCGCGGCGTCGCGCCGGAGCCGGCGCGGCCGCTTGCGATATCGCGCTTCGCGTCGTCCTTGGGGCGGGAAAGAGGGATGCCGGCCTCCCCGACCCGGGCTGGCGACTCCTACGGTCGCGCCAGCAGCAGCGCCAGCAGGACCACCAGGCCGGCGATCGCCAGGCTGCCATGAGCGGCAACCAGCGCCCCATGCGGCCGCGCCCGCCAGCGCGACAGCACGAGCATGACGATGCCGAGCACGAGGGCAAGCAGCAGCAGCCAGGCGACGATCGGCGCGAACAGCTCGGTGCCCATGCCGGCGGCGCCGAGGCCGCGGCGCAGCGGCGGCATCAGCAGGCCGAAGCCGACGGCGGCCACCGCGCCGTGCAGCCACCCGGCGGATCGCGGCACCGCCGCGCCGCGCATCACCTGCACCGCCAGCCCGGCGCCGGACAATGCGGCGGCGGCAAGGAGGGCGATGGCTATTTGAAGCGCGGCATCACCTCCTGACAGTAGAGGCGCAGCGATTCCAGCACCTCCTCGTGCGACAACAGACTGCCCGGATTGATCTCGGCCGAGATGCCGGCAAGGCCGCAGCTCTCGCGCAGTTCCGCGATCCGCTCGGCGACCATGTCGGGGGTGCCGACGATGCCCTTTTCGCGGCGGATTTCCTCGTAGCTCATCGGTCCCCGCTTGAGATCGGCGCGGTATTGCGAGAACTGGATCATCCCGGCCTCGGCGGTCGCGAACGCCGCTTCGCGGGTGGCGGCGACGTAGATCGGCACCTGGAGGTAGAGCTCCCCGTCGCCGGGATGTCCCGCCTCCCGCCAGGCGGCGCGATAGGTGCGGGCATGGTGCGGCAGTTCCGACAGCGGGCTGGCGCGCACCGCCGAGAACAGCGGATAGCCGAGGCGCCCGATCGCCGCGTAGGTCTCGGGTTGGCTTGCGGCAATGCGGATCGGCGGGTGCGGCACCTGGCACGGCCGCGGCACCAGGGTGAAATTGTCAAAGCTGTAATACCGGCCGTGATGCGAGCACACCGGCTCGGACCACGCCTTCTTGATGACCTCGAGGCTTTCGGCAAAGATCTGCGGGCTCTCCTCGTAGGGGATGCCGTAGGCTTCGTAGGCGCGCGGGAAGGCGCTGCGGCCGACGCCAAAGATCAGCCTGCCGCCGCTGATCTGGTCGATCGTCGCGGTCTCCTCGGCGAGGCGCAGCGGGTGGCCGAGTGGCAGGATCTGCACTGCGGTGCCGATCCGGATACGGCTGGTGCGGGCGGCCACCGCGCTCGCCACCGTCAGCGGCGCCGACAACAGCGAGCGCCGCGGGTTCATGTGGATTTCGGCGAGCCACAGCACGTCGAGACCCCACGCCTCGGCCGCCGCCACCTGGGCGAAGCTTTGGACGAAGGCGGCCGTCTGGGACGGTGCCCGCGTCGACAGAAACTCGTGAAAGATGCCGAATTCCATGCGCCCCTCCTATAGAGGCAACGGCCGGTTTGGTCGAGCACGCGCGCCGTTCCGCTTTCGCTCGATTGATGCGATGCTGACGGCAACGCCCGGTCGATCGGGCGGTCAACGGGGAGGCACCATGCGTCTGATCAGAACAATATTCGCCGCCGCTCTCGTCGTGGCGGCGCTGGGGCAAGTTGCGGCCGCCGAGCCCTATCACTTGCGGATCGGCTGGGTGGTGGCGCCGGCCGACCTGTCCACCCTGATGTTCCTGAAACCGGAACTGGCCCCGCATGCCGGCAAGAGCTATATCCCCGAACTGATCCATTTCGCCGGCACGCCGGCCGAGATGCAGGCGCTCGCCACCGGCGACCTCGATACCGCGGCGCTGGCGTTCTCGACCTTTGCGCTCGGCATCGTCAATGCCGGGATGGCGGACCTGCGTATCCTCGGCGACGAGTTCCAGGACGGGGTGCCGGGCTACCACACCAACCCGTTCATGGTGCGCAACGACAGCGGCATCACCAAGGTCGAGGATCTGAAGGGCAAGGTGCTGGCCACCAACCAGACCGGCAGCGCGGTCGACATGGCGCTGCTGGCGATGCTGGCCAAGCACCACCTGCAGGACAAGCGCGACCTCAACATCATCGAAGTGCGCTTTCCCGACCAGAAGGCGATGCTCAAGGAGAAAAAGGCCGATTTGATCTCGACCCCCGCGCCGTTCTGCTTCGACCCCGAGCTGCTGTCGTTCGCGCACCCGCTGTTCACCCAGGTCGAGGCGATGGGCCGCTCGCAGATGATCGTCCGCGTCGCCCGTACCGGCTTCCTCGACAAGCACCGCGAGGTGATGCTGGATTTCCTCGAGGACTATGTGCACGCGCTGCGCTACCTGCTCGACCCGGCGCATCACGACGAGGCGGTCAAGCTGGCGGTCGAGGCCACCAAACAGAAACCCGAGCTGTATCAGAGCTGGTTTTTCACGAAGAAGGACTACTACCGCGACCCGAATGCCCTGCCCGACCTGGCGGCATTGCAGCAGAACGTCGATCTCCAGCACCAGCTCGGCTTTCTGCGGCGGACCATCGACGTCACGAAATACGCCGACCTGAGTCTGGTCAAGGCGGCGGCCGAGAAACTCAAGCCGTAAGGGTGGCCGTCGCGCAGCCGCCGCGTTAGCATCCCCGGCATGGAAGAGATCTATACCTTTGCCGGAAACCCGCTCGACCGCGCCAGCGAACGCCGGAGCGACGCCGCCTGGATCACCGCGCTGCTCGCCGACCCGGCGAGCCGCATCCTGCCGCTGCGCGACCTGAAGCCGCTGGTGCAAGACGGCGACGCGCCGGCGCTCGGCTGGCAGGGGATCGCGCCGTGGCGCGGGCTGATCGAGGCCGGCGCCACCCTGGTCTTTCTCGGACTTGGCGAGGGCGGACGGGCGTATTTCGCGATCGACGCGACCGGCAGCGACATGCTGCCCGGCTGGGACGCCGAGGCGGTCGATGTGCGCGCCCTGGCGCCGCAGATCGCGCAGGGCGAGGCGGCGATTCTCGCCGAGGCGCGCTCGCTCGTCGACTGGCACGCCCGGCACCGCTTCTGCGCCCAGTGCGGGGCGCCGACCGCGATCGACCAGGCCGGCTGGAAGCGGCGCTGCCCGCAATGCCGGGCCCAGCATTACCCGCGCGCCGACCCGGTGACGATCATGCTCACGGTGCGCGGCGAGTACGGTCTGCTCGGCCGCAACAAGCGCCGCCCCGGTGCCCGCTTCTCGTGCCTTGCCGGCTATATGGAGCCGGGCGAGACCCCGGAGGAAGCGGTGCGCCGCGAGGTTCGTGAGGAGGCCGGGATTGTCGTCGGCCGGGTCAAGTACCTGGCGGCGCAGCCCTGGCCCTTTCCCTCGACGCTGATGATGGGCTTTTTGTGCGAAGGGCTCAGCGAGGAAATCACCGTCGATCCGGCCGAGCTGGCCGAGGCGCGCTGGTTCCACCGCGACGAGATTCGCGCGATGGTCGAGCGCGCCGCCGTTGGCCCGGACGACCCGCGCCAGGTCTCGATCCCGCCGCCGCTGGCCATCGCCCACCAGATCTGCCGGCGCTGGTCGCACCGGCTCGACGATATTTGAGTTGATCGCCATGCCGGCGCCGGTCGCGATCGTCACCGGGGCCACCGCCGGGATCGGCCTCTACACCGCGCTCGGTCTTGCCGGCGCCGGGCGGCACGTCGTCGTTGTCGGCCGCGATCCGGCGCGCACCGAACGCGCCCGCAATCTGATCGCCGGGCGGGTTCCCGGCGCGGCGGTCGATGGCGCGCTTGCCGATTTTGCCAGCCTTGCCGCGGTCCGCCGCCTCGCCGCCGAGCTGCTGCGACGCTACGAACGCATCGACCTGCTCATCAACAACGCCGGCATGATCGCGTCGGACTACCGGCGCTCGGCCGAGGGCTACGAGCTGACCATCGCGGTCAATCACCTGGCGCCGTTTCTGTTGACCGACCTGCTGCTCGACCGGCTGGCGCGATCGGCGCCGGCGCGCATCATCACCGTCGCCTCGATGGCGCACAAGGGCGCGCGGCTCGACCTCGCCGACTGGACCGCGCCGCGCGACTGGACGCCGCTCTCGGCCTACGGCCGCTCGAAACTGTGCAACGTGCTGTTCACCCGCGCCCTGGCACGGCGGCTGGAGGGCACCGGCATCGTCGCCGCCTGCCTCCATCCCGGCGTCATCGCCACCGATATCGGCAACACCGCCGGCCGCCTCGCCGGGTTCGGCTGGCGGCTCGCCAAGCCGTTTCTGCCCGGGCCCGAAAAGGGCGCCGCCACTTCGCTGTTTCTTGCGACGGTGCCCGACCCGCAGCCGTTCCACGGCGCCTATGTCGTCGGCCGGCAGGTCGTGGCGCCCGATGCGACGGCGCAGGACGACGCGCTCGCCGACCGCCTGTGGGCCGAAAGCGCGCGGCTCGTCGGGCTGTAGCGGCGCTACTCGTTCGCCGCGGCGGTGACCGGCAGGTGCGCGGTCTGGTAGCACTCGGTTCGGTCGCGCTGCGAAAACCGCACGAAATGCGGGTCGGCAGCGGCGCAGCGGGCGAGCGCCTCGCGCTTGATCGTGTCCCTCGGATAGCCGGCGAGCACGACGCCGATCGCCTGCTGCCCGAACAGCACAGCGACGATCGCCAGAATGGCGACACCGCCGATGATCCGGATGGTCGGCTTCACCCCCCTCTCCCCGCTTGCAGTGCCTTGCCAGCAGGCGGCACGGTATGCGAAGCCCGGTCACAAGTCAGGCCGGTCGTAACAACATGAAATAACCCGTAACAACATGACTGGAAGGGGGACACATGAGAGGCCGATGCTGGCCGGTCCTGCTCGTGCTGGCCTGGGCGGCGCAGGCGCAGGCGGCCGATCTGCGCATCGGGCTGGGCGAGGACCCGGATATCCTCGACCCGGCGCAGGGCGTCAGCTTTGTCGGCCGCGTCGTCTTTGCCGCGTTGTGCGACAAGCTGGTCGACATCGACCGGAACCTGACGATCGTGCCGCAGCTCGCCACCGAGTGGTCGTGGTCGGCGGACGGCAAGTCGCTGACCCTCGAATTGCGCGACGGCGTCAAGTTCCACGACGGCACGCAGCTCGACGCGGCGGCGGTCAAGGCCAATCTCGACCGCTACCGCAACGCCGCCGAGTCGAAGCGCAAGGGCGAATTGAAGCCGGTCCGCGAGGTGGTCGCGGTCGGCCCGCTGACCGTGCGGCTGGAGCTCGATGAGCCCTATGCGCCGCTTCTCGCCGTGCTCGCCGACCGCGCCGGCATGATGCTGTCGCCGACCGCACTTGCCGCCAAGGGCGACAAGATCGGTACGGCCCCGGTCTGCGCCGGGCCGTACCGCTTTGTCGAGCGGGTGGCGCAGGAGCGCATCGTCGTCGCCCGTTTCGCCGACTACTGGGGCAGGCTGGCGCCGGACGCGCCGGACCGCATCGTCTATACCCCGGTGCCGGACCAGACGGTGCGGCTCGCCAATCTGCGCTCCGGCAGTTTCGACATCATCGAACGCATGGCCGCGACCGACGCCAAGGCGGTCGCGGCCGATCCGCGGCTGCGCTTTGTCGAGGGCACCGCGCTCGCCTACGACCTGCTGTCGATCAACACCGCCCACGGGGATGCCGCCAACAATCCGCTCGGCCGCGACAAGCGGGTGCGCGAAGCCTTCGAATGGTCGATCGACCGCACCGCCTTGAACCAGGTCGCTTATGACGGCCGCTTCGTGCCGTCGAACCAGCCGGAGGCGCCGGGGACGCGCTATTACGATCCGGCCCATCCGGTCCCCGGGCGCGACATCGCCAAGGCAAAGGCGCTGCTCGCCGCCGCCGGCACGCCGCACGTCGCCTTCACCCTGGCGAGCGCCAACGGCACGACGGCGCAGGTGGTGACCCAGGCGATCCAGTCGATGGCCCGCGAGGCCGGGTTCGACATCACCCTGCAGCCGAGCGAAGCGGTGATGATGGTGCGCAACAACGCCGCCGGCAACTACCAGGCGGCGCTGGCGATCTGGAGCGGTCGCGCCGATCCGGACGGCAATATCAGCTACTGGATTTCCTGCGACGGCTTTCTCAACTGGGGCAAATATTGCGATCCCGAGCTGGACCGCCGGCTTGCCGCGGCGCGTGCGACGCTCGACCCGGCGGCGCGCGCCCGGCTCTATCGCGAGGCGGCGGACATCTATCTCGCCGCGCGGCCGGTGATCTTCCTCTACCACTACAAATGGCTGTGGGGGATGAGCCGCAAGGTCGAGGGGTTCGAGCCCTACCCCGACGGCATCATCCGCCCGCAGACGCTCGGGCTGAAGCCCTAGGCGCCGCGCACTTCGCCGGCGCGGGCGGCGAACTCGGCAAGGTTGCGCCGGGTCTGCTCCAGCGCGAAGGCGAGGCCGAAGACGCGCTCGACATCCTCGACCCCGAGATCCCGCGCCAGCCCGTCGCGGCGGATCGCCACCAGCGCCGCGTCGAATTCGGCGAAGGCGTGGTCGAGCCGGTCAGGCGCCGGCAGCTCCGCCCCGGTCAGGGTCTCGCCGAGCCCGGCGAGATAGCCCGACATCGCCGCCGCCACCGCCGCGGCCGGCGCGGCAAGGCGGACGGCGACCGCCTCGGGCAGCGGCGCGCGCAGCGAGCGGCCGATCATCACCAGGTCATGGCTCAGCCGGCGCAGCCCGCGCACCAGCGGATCGAAATCGGGTGCGCCGGTGACGTAGCTGCGCCGCTCGCGCGCGGCCTCGTCGCCGCTCGCCGCAGCCTTCTCGATCGCGGCGCGGATGCGGTCGGTTCGCGCCAGAAGGAGGGCGGCGTCGGCCGGCGCGGCGACGCCGGCAAGCACCGCCTCCGCCTGCTCGGCCATCAGCCGCAGCGCGTCGCGCCCGGTCGACAGCAACAGGCGGTGCGCCCGCGCCGGCGGCACCAGCAGGGCGACCGCCAGGGCGACAGCGCTGCCGAGCCCGATCTCGACCACCCGGTCGAAGGCCGCATCGACCGCCCCGCCCGGCCCGAAGCGGCCGAGCAGCACGATCGCCGCGGTCAGCGGCGCGACGCGATAGCCGGGCCGGAAGGCGACGAGCAGGGCCAGCGGCACCAGCGTCACCGTCAGCGCCAGCAGGGTCATCCACACACCGCGATGCGGCAGCGCGACGATGACCGCGACGCCCCAGAAGGCGCCGCCGATGGTGCCGACCAGGCGGTCGATCACCGCTTTCAGCGAGCCGCCGAGGCTGGTCTGGGTGACGACGATCGCCGTCACCACCGCCCAGTAGACCTGGACGACCGAGAGCAGCTGGGCCGCGGCAAAGCTGAGAACCGCCGCGGCGGTCATCCGCAGCCCGAGCTCCAGTTGCAGGCGGTAGCGGGACAGCCGGCCGGTCATCGCGCAAATAGGCTAGCATGAGCCGGGCGCACGGCGCAGGGAGCGCGGAAGATGGCGGGGCAATCCTACGACTACATCATCGTCGGCGCCGGCTCGGCGGGCTGCGCCCTGGCCTGCCGGCTGACCGAGGATCCCGGGGTGCGGGTGCTGCTGCTCGAGGCCGGCGGCTGGGACCGCGACCCGTGGCTGGCGATCCCGCTGGCCTGGGGCCGCATCTTGCAGCGCCGCATGCACGACTGGATGTATTTCGCCGAGCCAGAGGAGTCGCTCGACGGGCGCGGCATCGAGTGCGCCCGCGGCAAGGTGATCGGCGGCTCGTCGTCGATCAACGCGATGGCCTATGTGCGCGGCCACCGCGCCGATTACGACCGCTGGGCGGAAGCCGGGTTGCCGCAATGGTCCTATGCGCACGTGCTGCCCTATTTCCGCCGGCAGGAGACGTGGGAAGGCGGCGCCGGCCCCTATCGCGGCGGCGACGGGCCGCTGACGACGCGCTGGTCGCGCTATCCCGATCCGCTCAGCGCCGCCTTTCACGAGGCCGGGCTCGCCGCCGGGCACCCGGCGACCGAGGATTACAACGGCGCGCAGCAGGAAGGGTTCGGCCGCTGGCAGGCGACGATCCGCGGCGGGCGCCGGTGCAGCGCCGCAGTCGCCTATCTGCGCCCGGCCCTGACGCGGCCGGGGCTCGCAGTCGCCACCGGAGCGCTGGCCACCCGCATCGCGATCGACCGCGGCCGCGCAATCGGCGTCGAGTATGCCTGCCGCGGCGAGACCGTCTCGGCGCGGGCCGAGCGCGAGGTGATCCTCGCCGCGGGGGTCGTCAATTCGCCGCAGCTCCTGATGCTGTCGGGGATCGGCGATCCCGAGGAGTTGCGCCGCCACGACATCGCCGTCGCGGCACCGCTAAAGGGCGTCGGGCGAAACTTGCAGGACCACATTTCGGCCGGCATCACCTGGCGCCGCCGCGAGCCCGGGCCGCTGCACCGCACAATGCGGCTCGACCGCATCGCGATCGACCTGGCAAAGACCTATTTCCGCGGCTCCGGCCTGTCGGCCGACCTGCCGGGCGGGGTGATGGCCTTCCTCAGGAGCCCGCTCGCCGGCGCGCTGCCCGACGTGCAGCTTCTGTTTGCTGCCGGCCCGCAGGCGGCCAAACCCTATCTGCCGCCCTTCGTCGCGCCGTACGACGACAGCTTCGCCTGCCGGGCCGTGGTGTTGCGGCCGGAGAGCCGCGGCCGCCTGACGCTGGTCTCGGCCGATCCCCGCCGGGCCCCGCGTATCCGCCAGAACTTCCTCGCTACCGACAAGGATTGGCAGACGTTGCGCACCGGCCTGCGCATGGTGCGCGAGATCGGCAACACGGCGCCGCTCGCCCGGTTCAATGCCGGCGAGCTCCTGCCCGGACCGGGCGCGACGGACGACGCCGCGCTCGACGCCCATATCCGCGCCACCGGGATCAGCGTCCACCACCCGCTCGGCACCTGCAAGATGGGCCGCGACGGCGACGGCATGGCGGTGGTCGACGGCGAGCTGCGGGTGTTCGGGATCGAGCGCCTCCGGGTCGTCGACGCCTCGGTGATGCCCAACCTGGTCGGCGGCAACATCAACGCGCCGGTCATCATGCTCGCCGAGAAGGCCGCCGACCTGATCCGCGGCCGCGCTCCGCCGGCGCCGGTCAACGTGTGACGCGGCTACTCGACCAGCCGGATCGGCGACGTGCCGATGCTGCGCGTACCGACGCCGCTGCAATCGGTGTTGAAGGTCGCGTTGCCGTTGAAGGTGACGGTCAGCGCGACGAGCTGGGTGCAGGCCGCGCCGCCGGTGCTGGTGCCGCCGGAGAACGTCACGGGCTGGTTGGGAATATAGATCGCGCCGGTGATGTTCTGGGTGGTGCCGCCGGAAAAGCTGTCGGAGCCGGAGGACGGCGCCGCCCGGTCCTGGAAGATGGCGATGCCCGCGGTCGCGCCGGTGGTCGGCGCGGTCAGGTTGAGCGTGGTGCCGCCGCTGACCGACACCGTCCCGTAGCTGCCCGACGAGCTGGTCAGGACGATCGTCACCCCGCTGCCGTTGAGGGTGGCGCCGCCGCTCAGGTTCAGCGAACCGCCGTCGAGCACGTAGACCCCCGGCAGCAGGTTGGCCGTCTTGCCGCCGGACACCGAAATGCCCCGGTAGGTGCCCGGCGAATAGGACGGCTGCGTGCCGTCGATCGTGCCGAGATTGGGGCTCGACGGCGCCGGAACCGGCACATCGGCGTAAGGGTCGTTGATCTGCGGCGCATGCAGGTTGGTGCCGTGCGTGGTACTGAGCGCCGCCTGGCCCGAGGTCTGGTAGCCGCCGCTGATATAGGCCGACCAGGCGTTAATCTGCGCTTTGCCCGTCATGTTGAGGGCGTCGCTGCTGGTCGAATTGACGTACAGGCTGCAGTTGTCGAGGTTGACGACGGTGGTGCCGGTTTCGCTGACGTCGGTGACGCTGCCGCGGTCGAGGGCAAGGACGCAGCCTCCGCCGCTGCCGACCGCGGCGGCGACGCTGCGCACCTGTATGGTCGGCGGCGCGGCGAGAAACAGCCCGGCGAGCTGCAGCGGCTGCGGCTGCGAGACGATGACTTCGACCGCCGAATCGTTGTTGGTGTAGTTGCCCGACAGCGGCGGGGTGTTGACCGTCACCGTTACCGAGTTGCTGCCGTCGGCAAAACCGTAACTGGCGGCGATGCTCTTTGCCTGGCTGGCGACCGCCGTGCTGGACGCCCCGTTGTTGAGCGCCAGCGCCGCGGTATAGGCGGCGGAATCGGCGGCCCCCTGCATCGTGCGCTTGGTCACGTACCACCCGGCCGCCTCCGTCCCGAGCCCGGCCAACCCAGCGATCCCGGCCAGCGAAATCGCCAGTGTGATTGCCGCCCCGCCGCGCCGGTCGCGGGACAGCCCGAGTGCGCGGAACCCGGCCATTGCGTCTCCTCTCAGCTCGGCGTGCAGGATTGCGCGGTCAATGTCAGCGGAAAGCTCAACCAGGCGATGGTCATCGTCATCGGATAGCTTGCCGTCACCTGGTTGCCGCAGCTCGCTACGGTGACGAGAAAGAGCGAGGGATCGAAGGCGGCGCCCGAGCGGGCGGCGGCAAACGCCTGGACCTGGCTGATCGAGCCGCATTGCGCGCTGTCGACGCCGGCGCAGCGGGCGGCCTCCTCGACCGCATAGTTGAGCGCGTTCTGGGTCCACAGCACGCGGCCGCATTCCATGATGCCGAGGATGAACAGGAGCAGGACCGGAAGCAGCAGCGCGAGCTCGATGGCCGCGTTGCCGCCGCGGTCGCCGCCCAGCCGGATGATCGCTCGAAGCACGGCGCGCCTTACCAGATGCGGACGACCGATTGCGCCGTCAGGGTCACCGGGCTGCCCAATACCGAGTAGCGGGTGATCGGCGAATAGCTCGCCTGCGCGCTCACCGTGACATAAGTGCCCGCTGCCGACCCATCCGCACAGATCGTGCCGCAGGCGGAGGTGACGACCCCCGCCGTGCCGGGACAACCGCAGCTTTCGTTCGGCGCGGGGGTGGCAACGATCGTCGCCAGGCCGGTCGCCGCCGCCACCGCGTCGGCGATCGCGGTGCTGTTCCAGCCGTGCATAGCGGCATAGCGGGCGCCCGCTTGTGCCGCGTTCTGCACCTGCTGCTGCCGGTAGGCGGCCAGCCCGATATCGACGAGCTGGACGACGACCAGTGCGACGATCGGTGCGGTCAGCGAGAACTCGACGGCGGACACGCCGGCGGTGGCACGCCAGGCCGCGACCATCCAGCGCAATGGCGAACGCATGTTCAGCTCTATCAGCAACCCGATCCGGGACGATGCGTTATAATGATCGACCGTCAAATTCTCCAGCGGGATCGTGGTTACTTTGGATAATCCATAGTAAACAGATCGACCGATATTGCTTTAATTTTGTATAATTCTTGTCGGATACGCGGTTTAATAGCCGCGCGCCCGGTCGACGACGTTGAGCAGCGGGGCGCCTGCGCGGACCCGGCGGATGTTTTCGACGACGTCGCGGGCGGAAATTTCCGGGATCGCGATCGAGCCGGTATGCGGCAGCACCAGCACCTGATCCATACCCCAGAACGGGTGGTCCGGCGGCAGCGGCTCCTGCTCGAAGACATCGAGCGTCGCTTCGGCAATCTGGCCGTCTTCGAGCGCGGCGAGAAGCGCGGCTTCGTCGACCGTGCCGCCGCGCCCGCAATTCACCAGCCTGGCGCCGCGCGGCAGCCGATACAGCGCGTCGCGGCCGACGATATGGCGGGTTTCGGCAGTCAGCGGCAGCAGCACGACGAGAATCTCGCTGCGCGCAAGAAACGGAGCGAGGCCGGCGGGGCCATGGAAGCACTCGACCCCCTCGATGGCATGGCGCGAGCGCGCCCAGCCGGCGACATTGAAGCCAAGCCCCGCCAGGGTGCGGGCGGCGGCGCCGCCGAGCAGTCCCAGCCCCATCACCCCGACCCGGCGTTCGTAGGCCGGCACCGGCAGGATGTAGTGCCAGCGCCGCTCGCGCTGCTGGCGAACAAAGCCGGCGATGCCGCGGTGGTGACGGAGCACGGCAAAGGCGACGAACTGGCTCATCATCTCCGCCATCCTGTCGTCGCCGAGCCGGGCCACCGGTATGTGCGGCGGGATGGTCGGGTCGGCGAGCAGCGGGTCGACCCCGGCGCCGAGATTGATGATCAGCTTGAGGTTTGGCAGCGCCGCCATCTCGCCCGGCGGCGGCTTCCACACCAGCGCGGTCTCGATATCGGCCGGGTCGCCGAGCGCGGGCGAGACGCGGATGTCGAGTTCGGGCATCAGCGCGGCCAGTGCCTTCGACCATGCCACCGGATCGTCGAGACGGCTGGAAAACAGCAAGGCGCCCGGCATCTTACCCTCCCTGCGCGGCGGCGCGGCAATTTCCCCACATCGCGCGCCGCCGCGCTATCCTTTTGTCGCGATGATGCTGACCCCGATCCCGCGCGCCGAGCTGGCCGGCGCGCTCGACCGCTTTGCCGCCGGCCTCGCGGAGGCCGGGCCGCGCGCCGCCTTTGCCCGCATCCGTGCGACCTCGCCCGACCGCGCCGCCGGCGCGGCAGCCGCCCGCCACCATGCCGAGGCGCTGGCGGTCGCGCGGCATTTCGGGGTGCCGCTCTACCCGGCGGGTCGGACCTGCGGCTTCAACTGGGACGGCGTGGCGCTCGACACGGCGAGCGAGGCTTATGTCCTCCTGCACGAGGTGGCGCATTTCGTCCTGGCCCCGCCGTCGCGGCGGCGCCTCGCCGATTTCGGCCTCGGCCCCGGGCCCGACACCCGGGACCGCGCCGCCGCCGAGCGCGCCGCTATCCTTCCGATCCTCGAGCGCGAGGCCGACGAGGCCGCCGCCTCGCTCCTCGGAATACTCTGGGAGGCGGAGCTCGGCCACCCCGCCCTCGCCTCGTTCCTCGACCAGAACTGGCTCGAAGGCGGCGAGCGCGCGCCGGCGCATTTCGTACGCACGCTGAGGGAGCTTGCCCGGCGCGGATTTGGCAAGCCGGTACTCGGCAGGACCATTCGGCACGGCTCTGCGAATCGCTCCCGGCTTACCCGATAAGCAAATCCTTTCCGAGGTTTTCCCGTTGCGGTTGCCGGCAGCGCGGCCTTATGATTTCTTAACGGACCCTGTTCATATTCGCCGATCTTTGTTTCAGATTTGCCGGGTCTCGTCGCTAATGAAAGAAAGCTCAACATCAACCAGGGTCATCCGCGACCGGCCCGGCAAGCGCGCCCTCACGCTCTCGGTTTTGTCGTTCTACAAGGAGGAGATGACGCTCCGGCATTTGAAGAGTACTTTGGAGCTTCTTGCCCCCGCCGCAAAAGTTCTCGGCCTCGATCCGGCCCTGGTGCTGCGGAACAACGCTCCCGACAGCGATGACGGCGCTTTCGCCGACGGGCTGCGCCGCCTGCAGCAGCAGACGGGGCTTCCGGTCATCTATCAGCGCTCCTCGCACAATCTCGGGTTCGGCGCCGGCCACAACGCCAATTTCCGCCTGCGTCCGGGCGACATTTTCTGGGCGCTGAACAGCGATATCGGGTTTCCGCACCTGCACTGGCTGGCGGATGTCCTGCAAGCCTTCGAGGATGAAACGGTGGCCCTGGTCGGCTGCCGCGGCTCGCCAAAGACCTTTCAGGCCGAGCTCGGTGCCGGGCGCGAGCGGGCGATGCCGGGGGCGCCGGCGCTTTACGCCGACGGCGCAATTCTGTTCGCGCGCAGCGCCGCGTTTTCCGGCGGCGACCTGTTCGACGAGCGTTTCGACTTCGCCTATTTCGAGGATGCCGACCTGTCGCTGCGGACAATCCGGCGCGGCCACGGCATCGCCTATGTCGAGATCCCGCACGAGCATTTCCGCTCGTCGAGCGCCAACCTGATCCCCGGCGCGATCAAGCGGACGATGATCGAGGCGAACCGGGCCAAATTCCTGGCGCGGTGGGGCGAGGCGCTGCGGCGCGGCGGGGTGTCCGGCTCGGTCCTGGTCGATGCCCGTTCGCTCGGTTTCGGCGACGTGGTTGCCGCCTTGCGCCCGATCCGCCGGGTCTACGAAGCGGCCCGTGCCGGGGGCGCCGCAGTCGACATCCGGGTGCAGCAGCCTGGGCTCGCCTTCCTCTTCGCGCGCCTCACCCCGGAAGCCAAAGTCCTTACCGAAGAGACACAGCCGGACAGGCGGGAATACGACAGCGTCCGCTCGTTCCGCGGCATAAATTTCGCCGCGCCGTTTCATCTCGAAGACCTCGTCGCCGCTCATTTCGGGGTGCCCGAGCTCGGCGCCCCCCTCGATCTCGCCGGCCTGCTCGACCTCGCTCCGCCGCGCCGCCGGTCGCGCCGGCGCCACGCCGTGGTTCATTTCGACTACCGCCGCTCCGCCTTCGAGGGCCGCGGCCTGCCCTATGAGGCGTATCGGGAGGCGGTGCGGGCCCTGCTCGCCATGGGGATCGCCGTCAGCGTCGTCGGCGAGGCTGCTGAGGGGGCCGATTTCGCCGCCGACGGGCTTGAGATCGGCGATCTGCGCGGCAAGACCGACCTGCAGCAATTGTTCGCGACCATCGCCGCCGCCGATCTCTTCGTCGGCATCGACTCCGGCCCGCTGCACATCGCCCAGGCGCTCGGCGTGCCGGCCTTTGGCATATTCGGCGCCACCCACCCGCTGGCGCGGATGCGGCCCGGCCCGCGCAATGGCGCATTCATGGCCGCCGACCTGCCCTGCCTCGGCTGCTATCACACGGTGATCGAGCCGAGCTTCAACTGGTGCCTGCGCCGCGACCAGGCCTGCATGACCGCCTTGCCGGTTCCCCGGCTGGTCGAGGCCGTCCGCCGCTTTGCCGCCGGCGAGGCGATGGACTGGTCGCCGTTCGTGCGCTCGTTCGACGCGGTCCGGGCGAAATGGCTGGCGATGCAGACCTGCAACCCGCTCTACCGCAACCGGCTGCTGCGGGCCGGCGAAGGGGAAGCGGGAACCATCGCCGACCTGCTGCTGCGCGTTCTCGACGTTTACGAAGACCGCACGCGCGAGGCGGTGGCGAGCGCGGTGTCCGACGAGCTGGCGACGCTGAAACGCGCCCACGAAGAACGCCAGCAGCAGTTCGAGGCGTATCGCGCCGCCAAGGAAAACGAAATCGCGGAACTGCGCAAAGCCGTCGCCGAGTTGCGGCGCCTCGGCAGACCGGGCGCTTCGCCCGCCCCGGGCAACGGGGCCCACACCGCCACGGAGATCGTCGAGTTCCTCGCCGCCGAAATACGCCTGGACGAAAAGTCGGCCTTTGCGCTGGGCTGCGAGCTGAGCCTCGGGCGCGACGGCTGTCTGGTGCGCTGCCGCAACGACGATCCGCAAATCTATCTGCGTCAGCCGGTGACCGCCGGCCCGCGCGGGCTGAAGGCGACGTTCAACGTGGATGCCGAGAGCGGCGGCGAGTTTCAGGTCTATTACAAGCCGGTGGACCGCGCGGAGTTCAACGAGGCGATGAGCGCGAAGACCGGCCTGTCGCAAGGCGCCAACCTGATCCATCTGCGGATCCCGCCGGTCGGCCCGAAACTCCACCTGCGCATCGACCCGCTCAACCGGACGGGCGACCTCGTCATCCGCAAATTCCTGCTGGATACGCCATGAACCTTGCAGCGCCGCCGCGGCTCGCCTTTGTTCACATTCCCAAAACCGCCGGCACCTCGGTGCGGCAAAAGCTCGCCCGCCTCTACGGCGAGCGCGCGCTGCCGGCAATGACCACGCTCGACTATCCGTTGTATTCGGACGCGCGGCTTGCCGACTACCGCTTCTATTCCGGCCACGCCTACCGGCGTGATTACATGCGCCTGCCCACCGACACGGTGCTGATGACGGTATTCCGCGAACCGGTGGCGCGCGCCATCTCGCTCTACGGCTATTTCCGCAGCATCACCGTGCCGCGGGACAGCGGGCCCACTTGGGAAGCCACCGAGATCGCCCGCACATGCGGGCTCGTCGAATTCGTCCGCTCCGAGCACCCGGTCATCATCGAGCACTTGCGGTCGGGGCAGCTGCGCCAGTTCCTCGCTCCCGCCGTGTTGAACGAGATCGTGCACCGCCCCGCGATTTCCGCCGAGCTGGAGCGTCGGGTCTGGGACGATTTCGTCCGCAACCTCGATGCCTTTCGCTACGTCTTCACCGTCGATTGGCTCGACATGTCGCTTGCCGCGATGCTGCGCGAACTCGATCTGCCCGACGACGGGACCTCGTTGCCTCGGGCCAACGCCTCGCCGCGCGAGTTCGAGATCGACGAGATGGCGGTGCGCCGCGCGGTCTACGAAATCAGCCCGCTCGACTGCCGCGCCTACGACCTTGCCCGCGAGCGGGAACGCCGATTTCTCAAGTCGAGATTCGCCCTCGCCGCCCCCGCCGCAGCGGAATAACCGGGGTTGGCCGGCGGGCGTCCGGGCGGATCGGCCGGGATAGGAGCACCGAACATTGGCCGTACGTCGCATCGGGCCGGAGGTCTCCAAGACTTTCGCCGCCCGCCAGGAGAGCGGGTTCTTCGCACGCTACCTGTCGGGCGAGCGCGTCCTCGATATCGGCTATCGCGGCGGCGGGGCGGGCGCCGAGCCGATCCTGCCGAATGCGATCGGCGTCGATCTCGACTATCCCGGCTACGACGGCCGCACGCTGCCCTTTGCCGACGGGTCGTGCGATGCGGTCCACGCCAGCCATTGTCTGGAGCATATCGGCGACTATGTCCGCGCCCTGCAGGAATGGCACCGCGTGCTCAAGACCGGCGGCTACATCGTCATCACCGTGCCGCACCAGTATCTCTACGAGAAGCGGGCGCGGCCGCCGTCGCGCTGGAACCCGGACCACAAGCGCTTCTACACCCCGTCATCGTTGCTCGCGGAAATCGAGAGCGCATTGGCGCCCAACAGCTACCGCATCTGCTCGCTGCGCGATAACGATCGCGGGTACAGCTACGACATCGGGCCGGACCGGCACGCACAGGGCTGCTACGAGATCGAGTGCATCCTGCAGAAGATCGCTCCGCCGGCCTGGACCGTCGAGTAGGCCCCCTCACGCCGCCGCCGGCCGTCGGAGCGCGGCGGCGCGCTCGGCAAGGCGGCGAATGCGCGCCCAGTCGCCGGCGGCGACGGCTTCGCGCGGCGCGAGCCACGAGCCGCCGACCATCGCCACATTGGGCAGGGCCAGGTAGTCGGGGGCGTTGCGCTCGTCGATGCCGCCGGTCGGGCACAGGGCGATGCCGGGAAACACCGGGGCCAGCGCCTTGACAAAGGCGACGCCGCCCAGCGCCTCGACGGGGAACAGTTTCATCACGCAGATGCCGAGCGCGCGCGCCGCCATGATTTCCGACGGGGTGGCGACGCCGGGCAGATAAGGCAGCTCGGTCGCCAGGGCCGCGGCGGCCAGCTCGGCGGTCATGCCCGGGCTGACGAGAAACCGCGCGCCCGCCTCGCGCGCCGCGGCGATATCGGCGGCGCGCAGCAGGGTGCCGGCCCCGACCGCGATCCGCGGCACCTCGCGGGCGATGGCGGCGATCGCCGCCGGCGCCGCCGGGCTGCGAAACGCCACCTCGATCGCGCCGATGCCGCCGTCATACAGCGCGCGGGCGAGCGGCACCGCATCGGCCACGCGCTCGACGGTGACGACCGGGATCACCGGGATGCCGTGAAACAGAGGCTGCATCGGCGGGTCCTCCTGCCGCGGAGGCGTTGCGGCATTGTAGCGTGGCGCAAGCCGCCCGACAGCGGCGGCGGCGCGGCCGGCGGGCCGCTTCGCCAGCGGCGGGCGGCGGCGGCGCCGCGGTATTGCCGGGCCGACGAATCGCCATTTGACAGGCGCAAGGGGTGCACGATTTGATCGCCCCGGCACCACCCGCGGAGACGGCGATGCAATACCGCAAATTCGGTCGGACGGGTCTGGAGACCTCGCTGCTGGGCTTCGGCTGCGGCGCGGTCGGCGGGTTGATGGTCGGCGGCGACCCGGCCGACCAGGAGCGCGCAGTGGCCCGGGCGCTCGAGCTCGGCATCAACTATTTCGACACCGCCTCGCAATACGGCAACGGCCGTTCCGAGACCAATCTCGGCCGCGTGTTGAAGCGCCTGAAGCCGAACGTCACGGTCGGCACCAAGGTGCGCCTGCCGCCGACCCCGCCGCGGGAGATCGGCGCCGCCATCGCCGCCTCGCTCGAGGCGAGCCTCAAGCGGCTGCAGCTCGAACAGGTCGATCTATTCCAGTTTCACAACGCCATCGTCGGCGCCACCAAGGGCGGCGAGTTTTCCGCCGACGAAGTTCTCGGCGAGGTCGTGCCGGCCTTCGAGCGGCTGCGCGACGCGGGCAAGATCCGGTTTTTCGGCATCACCGCGGTCGGCGAGACCGCCGCCCTGCACCGTGTCGTCGACGCCCGCGCCTTCGACACCGCCCAGGTCAGCTACAACCTGTTGAACCCGAGCCCCGGGGGCAGCCAGCCGCCCGGCTTTCCGGCCCAGGATTACGGCAATCTGCTCGCCCACACCAAGGCGGCCGACATGGGGGTCATCAATATCCGCGTGCTCGCCGGCGGCGCGCTCAGCGGCAGCGCCGAGCGTCATCCGCTCGGCTCGCCGCCGCCCGCCCCGATCGGCTCGGGCGCCAGCTACCTCGCCGATGTCGAAGCGGCCCGCCGCCTGCTGCCGCTGGTCGAGGAGGGCCACGCCGAGAGCCTGATCGAGGCGAGCCTGCGCTACGTCATCGCCAACGATGCGGTATCGACCGTGCTGGTCGGCTATTCGACGCTGGAGCAGCTCGAATACGCCGCGCGGGCGATCGACAAGGGTCCGCTCCCGGCCGCCGCGCTCGCCCGCACCGCCGAATTGCAGCGCGCCATCGCCGGGGCCTGAGCCATGTCTGCAAACAGCCCCTTCACCATCATCCCGTCGGGCGAGACCCTCGGCGCGACGGTCACCGGGATCGACCTGGCCGAGCCGCTCGACGCACGCCGGTTCGGCGCCATCTTCGCCGCGCTCGGCCGCTACGGCGTGCTCCGCTTTCCGGGGCAGACGCTCGACGCCCGCCAGCTCAAGGCATTTGCCGCGCGGTTCGGCGGGCTCGAGATCAACGTCGCCGGCGCCTATCAGGAGCCCGGCCATCCCGAG
>Ga0209581_1000295_pt1 | contig 132127 bp, 125 predicted proteins | sample Coa_R2_FD_187160 | JGI IMG/M metagenome (GOLD analysis project Ga0209581, IMG submission 187160) | Surface soil microbial communities from Centralia Pennsylvania, which are recovering from an underground coalmine fire - Coalmine... | ecosystem: Environmental > Terrestrial > Soil > Unclassified...
ATTGAGCCGCAAATTATTCGCGGCGAGAGCCGGGAATGGCGCCCAGGACGCGAGGCGCGTCTCCGGGAAAGGGATGCGCGTGAGACTGCGGCGCAACTCCCGCCAAGAGAGCCCGAGGAGCAGCTTGCGAGCGCATCTTTGCGCGCCGCCGCTGCGGCGGCACCAAATCCCGCGAGCGATGCGGCCCCTGAAGTGCCGCGAAGCGGAGGGCGAGTCGTGCGGCCTCTAGCCCCTCAGCCCGTACGAACGCCCTCCGTTGCTTCTGCCCCTCCGGTTCGCGCGCAGCCACAGTTGCAGAATCTGAAACGGCCGCCTGCGGGCGAATCCCCCCGTGGCCAAGGTGCTGCTCTGAAGTCCGGCAGCGGACCCGCTGCGGCGGAGTCAAAACCCATTCCAGCTGCCTTTGCTAATTCCGTGTTCCTGCGGCCGCCGGTGCAGCGGCCGGGGCAGAGCGCAGGCGCGAGAGGGGCGCACGCCCCCGCGCCGGCAAAAGCTCTGGCGGAAGAGGTGCAGCCCGCTCTCAGCCAGGCCAGTGAGACACGGCCGGGCGGAGAAACGGGAACCGTGATCTCCCTCGATTCGCCGCCATCCGCCGGAGGAACTCCCGTTCAACAGAGCCCGGAACCCAGGCCTGCTCCCAGCGCGGCGGCGGGACCTGTCACGACCCTCGAAGAGGATATGGCGCGGCTCCTTGGCCGCGGGCCAGGCTGATTTTTGCGGTCCATGGCTGCTGCGCCTTTAGGTCTGCGGCTTGGGCTTATGCGAATCGGCGAAAGTTCTCGCGAGGGTATCTTAACTCTCGCGATAAGTTCTCTCCCGGCGTTCGTGGCGCTCCTGCGCCTCGACCGAAAGGGTCGCGATGGGCCTCGCATCCAGCCGCTTAAGTCCAATGGGCTCGCCGGTTTCTTCGCAGAAGCCGTAGGTGCCATCGCTGATTCGCTCGAGTGCTGCGTCAATCTTGGCAATGAGCTTGCGCTGCCTATCGCGCGCCCGCAGTTCGATCGAGCGGTCTGTCTCGAAAGAGGCCCGGTCCGCAAGGTCGGGACGGCTTTCATTCTCGGATTGCAACGCCGTTAGTGTCTCTTGACTTTCCCGCAGTATCTCGTCTTTCCATGCGAGCAACTTGCGCCGGAAATATTCCTTCTGGCGATCATTCATAAATACTTCATCTTCGGACGGTTTGTAGCCGCCATCAATCTCCTTAATAGGCACTTGCGCGACTCCCAAATTTCCAAATGGCAGCCCTTATAGCGATTGGAATTGACGTGCACAATCCGGGCCTTTCTATACCCGCCGGGCGCCTCTGCGCCGGACGCCCGGACAGTCAAGGCGCTAGGAGCGTTCCCAAAGTTGTGAGTTAGGGCTCTCCGCACTAAGCAAGAATGGTTCCACCATGCCGCGCCGGGAAAACTGCGCGCCGCCGCAATAATGCGCTTAAGCGTCCGGAACGAGATCGAGAATTCTCGCGATTGGATCCGGCGAGACTCCAAGCGGCGGCTGAAAAGGCGCTTCGTGCGATGCAAGCAGCCCGATCACGAGAATGATGCTCGTCGTGAAAATCACCATGGCGGCCGCTTGGGCGCGTGCTTCGTTGAGGTGGACCGTTGCAACGCTGATTTGGCCAAGGAGCGCCATCAAGAGCACGCATGCCCATTTGGGGCCTTCGCCAAAATCCGAGCTGAATGCAAGCCGGTCGTTGCGCGCTTCTCTGACTTTCAGAGCCGACTCAAGAAGGAGCCGGCCGAGCCCTTCATGGCCAGCCGTGAAATCCGATTGCGCGACGACTCGCAGCAGATTGTCTTGCGCCTCCTCTGCTTCGGCGGATGCCTCGCCATCCTGCATGCGAGGCCATTCTTTGTTGAGGACTGCGGCGGTATAGGCGCGGATGGCGCGGTCGATTGCAAAGTGGGGCGATCCAAGAGCGCTCGACAGCGCATGCAGCGAGACGAGGCTCGCGGCTTCGGTGCGCACTGCAACGGCTGCTCTGCGGTTGCGGTCCCAGATGTCGCTCGCAAGAAAGCCGATCAAAATGCCGAAAATGGCCACGACAGCGGCGACGAATGGTGCAACCACCCCCCGGAAGCTTTGCAGCCAGTAACCGGCTGTTGCCCAGAACGAGATCCGCACTAGAATCGCGCCAGACAGGCTGTAGAAGACCGCCAGGGCTAAGATGAGCGCTGGCAGCGGCAACGACAGCCATGTATGGACCAAGCGCCCGTCCCCTTCTCGTCCCGCTAAGCGGTGAGCAGCACCGCAGTGCTAATCGCAAACGCGGACAGGCTGAATAACATATCCGTAGCCATCCCAGACCTGCCGGTCCTCAAACCAGCAGCGTGGCGGGGGAACATAGACCGGGGCTGGGGCGTAGTAATAGGGGGCGTAATAACGGGGCTGCGCGAGCGCGCCGCCGACGACGGTACCCGCCGCTAGGCCTCCGAGCAAACCAGCAGCAAACTCGCCCCCTCCGGCCGCAGCGGGGGTTGGCGTCAGGCTTAAATAGACCGAAACGGCTGGGAGGCTCAGGCAAAGGCCTTTGAGCCAGGTTCTCCAGATGCGGCGCGTCATGGGTTAACCTCCAATCAGCTGTTCTGACGTTCAATTCTCAACAAAGCGTGAATTTCGGTATTTCCGCGGCAGGTGGCCTCATTCTCACAGGAAGCCGAACCCGCGGTAAGCGGCCGGGATGTGGACCAGTCGAAAATGGCAAATTCCGGGCCGGGCCGCAGGGCGGACGAAAAGCCCCGGCGCGCTGGGCGCCGGGGCTCGCGGACGAAGCCGGGGGAGGGGTTGGACCCGGCAACGTTTGTTCTAGCGCTGAAGCCTTGCGCGGGCCTCACCAGTAGGATCCGCCCCAGGCATATGGCCCCCAGCCGTAGTGCCGCCAGGGATGGTAGCCATAGCGGTAGCGCCAGGCCGGACCTCCCCAATAGCCGTAAGGACGGCCCCAGTAACGGCGCCAGCCAGGCACATGGTAACAGCCGTAGGGCCCGCAGACCCAGCGCACGTGCTCCGCGTTAGCCGCAATGTCCGAGGGCGCGGCAACTCCCGGATCGATGCCGCTCCTGGGCATGGCGGCAGCGGAGTTGGCGGCAAGAGCTAGGCCGCCGGACGCAATGCCTGCGGCCAATGTCAATTTGAGGCCTCTCGTCATGGTCTTCTCCCTATTCGGCCGAAGCTTTAGCCAAGGGCGGGTGGCGCTTCAGTGTCGCAAAAGAATGCCATCTTGCGGCTGAAGCAAACCTGAAAAGGCCGTTCATATTCCATTCAACTGTCCCGGAAGGCGCTCGCGGAGCAGGGCACGGCAAAGACTCACCTAATGGGCGGGGCATAGAGAAGGCCGCCTTTCGACCAGAGGGCATTCATGCCGCGCTTGATCTTAAGCGGCGAGTCCTCACCAAGATTGCGCTCGAAAACCTCACCGTAATTGCCGACGAGCTTGACGATTTGAAACGCCCAATCGGGATCGAGCCCGAGCGCTTCGCCGAAATTGCCTTCAAAGCCCAACAGCCGCCTGACTTCGGGGCTTTCGGATTGCGCCATCTCATTCACGTTCTTCGACGTAACACCTAGCTCCTCAGCATCGATCATCGCGAAGTTAACCCATTTCACGATGTTGAACCAGCGGTCATCCCCCTGCCGGACGGCAGGCGCCAGAGGCTCCTTGGAAATGATTTCGGGCAGGACGATGGTCTCCTCGGGGTCGGCGAGCCCGCTCCGCCGCGCATAGAGATCGGAGGTGTCCGACGTGTAGGCATCGCACCGGCCGCTCTCGTAGGCGGCGATGGCTTCCTCCTCGGCCGGGAAGGCCACGGGTTTGTAGCTCATGGTATTGGCGCCAAAGAAATCGGCAAGATTAAGCTCGGTGGTCGTGCCCTGCTGAAAGCAGATTGAGGCGCCCGAAAGCTCAAGCGCCGAGGAGATATTGAGCTTTTTGTGCGCCATGAAGCCCTGGCCGTCGAAATAGATGATGCCGGCAAAAAGCAGGCCTTGCGTCGCTTCGCGGGAGAGCGTCCAGGTCGTATTGTCGGAGAGGACATCAATAGCTCCCGATTGCAAGGCTTGGAGCCGGTCCTTTGCGGAAACGGGAACGAATTTTACCTTCCCCGTGTCGTGAAAGATCGCGGCGGCGAGCGCACGGCAGAAATCGGCATTGAGCCCAGACCAATGGCCTTGCTCATCGGGCTTTGCAAATCCCGCAAGGCCCTGGTTGGTGCCGCAGATGAGAAGACCCCGTTTCTTGATTCCGGCGAGGGTCTCCGCCCGCGCTTGCGCCGCAAGCACCGCAACGAGCGAGGCAAACGCAAGGACGAGTCTTTTCAGCATCAAATCTTCTTCCTCATTTTGGCGCGGCCCTCCCGCGAAGCCTCGATCTCGAGAAAACCATCGAGGGCCGGGGTTCCATTCCGGCTTGACGAATGGGGGACGGAAGCCGCAGTTTGCGGCGCACCTGTGACTGGAAGAGACATGGCCGAAATCACGCCGCAAGATTTGCGCCGGCTGAAGACCCGGACGAAATTAATCCATGCCGGGCGAAGGCCTGCCGAGCAGCACGGATTTGTCAACACGCCCATCTATCGCGGGTCAACCGTTCTTTTCCCCACGCTTGAGGATTTCACCCAGCGCAAAGGGCGCTTTTCCTATGGGACGCAGGGGAACCCGACGACGCAGGCTCTCGAGAGCGCCTGGACGGAGCTTGCGGGCGCCGCCGGAACGGTGCTTGCCCCGTCGGGCCTTGCGGCGGTCATTCTTGCGCTGTTCACAGCCGTTAAGTCCGGCAGCCATCTTCTCGTGACCGACTCCGTCTACCGTCCGACGCGCATGTTTTGCGATACGGTTTTGGCGAGGATGGGCGTCGAAACCACCTATTTTGATCCCATGATCGGACCGGGCGTCGAAACGCTGATCAAGCCCAACACAGGGGCGATTTTCCTTGAATCGCCCGGATCGCAAACCTTCGAAGTGCAGGACGTGCCGGCGATCGCCGGGGCCGCACGAGCGCGCGGCATTTGCACTATTCTCGATAACACTTGGGCGACCCCATTGCTTTTTCCGCCGCATGCGCGCGGCGCCGACATCGCGGTCGAGGCCGGAACAAAGTACTTGGGCGGCCATTCGGACCTTCTGCTGGGCCTCGTCTCGGCCGATGAGGCTTGGTTTGCGCGGCTGCGCGCGACGTTCGATGCCTTCGCGATGTGCGCCGGTCCCGAGGAGGTTTTCTTGGGGCTGCGTGGCTTGCGCACGCTCGAGATCCGTCTGCGCGAGTCCGGGCGCCAGGCCCTTGCGCTCGCACATTGGCTTGCAGAGCGCAAGGAGGTCGCCCGCGTTTTGCACCCGGCGCTTTCCTCCTGCCCGGGGCACGAGCTCTGGAAGCGGGATTTCCTAGGATCATCCGGGCTCTTTTCGGTGCTTCTTATGCCCTGCTCGCAAGCCGCGCTTGCCGCCATGCTCGACGGGCTCAAGCTCTTCGGGATGGGCTATTCGTGGGGCGGCTTCGAGAGCCTTGTCATTCCCTTCGATTGCCGCGCCTACCGCAGCGCCACGGCCTGGCGCCCGCCGGGCCCCGCGTTGCGCTTTTCCGTCGGGCTTGAGGACATCGAGGATTTGAAAGCGGACCTCGATGCCGGCTTTGCGCGGCTGCGCGCCTCGGCTTGACGCGCTCGCGATTAGCCTAGCGCCCAATTGGGGCGCGATAAAGGAGCGATGCCAGTGGGAAGGCGAGCCTGCTCCATAGCGAGGGCCGGTAGAAGCGGCGAAGAATTGCTCCCGTGTCGGAGCCCGAAAGCTTTTGCAGTGCGAACTGCCAGCCGAATTCGCCGAGCATATTGAAGACGAAGCGGTTGACTATCGCCGTGCGCACCAGCGGAAGCAGCTCCCTGCGCCAAAGCTGAGCATAATCCGTGCCCTCAATGATGCTGCGGGCGGCAAGCAGTCCCGAGCGCAGGGCATAGCGGATGCCAAACCCCGCGAGCGCATCTTGGAGCCCAGCCTCTTCGCCCGCCACCGGATGCCCGCCGGCACTGGCCGGGTGTGGCGGGCGGAAAGCGGCATAGCCGCCAAACCGGCGCGGATTGCGCATAACGAGACCTGTTTTTTCCTCGAAGAACGAGACTGTCCTTTGGACGTGTATGGCCCAATTCTTGAAGCCCGCGAACATGCAGCTAGCAATCGTCCCGCGGCCGCCATGGACAAGGAGATAGGAATAGCCGAGCGGCGCGAGATGGTTATCGAGCGCGAGCCAATGTCCGTCCGCCATATCTGTCTCGAAAGTATAGCCCACGGCAATCGCATCCGCGCGGCGCGGGCCGGATGCGAAGACCGCAGGGCCTGCAACCGTTTCGACCCGGTCCAAGAAGCGGACCTCGGCACCCGCAGCGATTGCCTGCTCGAGGAGCGCGCGGTCGAGCGTGCCGGGCTCGTTTCCGCGCCGGACGAGGTAATAGAGCGGGCGCACGCTGCGGACAAGGTAAGTCCGGCCGCGCGAATCAAAAACGGTCCCTTCGAAAATCGCCGCGTTCTCAAACTTGGGCGCGATGCCTTCCGCCCGAAGCTCTTCAAGAGCGTCGCTGTCTCCGGTCCAATTCTCAAGCCCCTGGAAATCGCCATGGAAACGCACCCCCGCCGCAGGCTGCCGCTCCCTGACCACGACGCGCCGCCCGGCGCGGGCGAGGGCGATCGTGCAGGCGAGCCCAGCGGGACCCGCGCCAACGACCGTGATCTCTCTCTCGCGGCTCTGTTGTCCCACGTGTTTTGAGCTTTCTTCGCTTGTGCTCCAGCAGTGCTTTATGAAATAGCGTTATAAACGCGCTGGCGGCAATGTGGAAATAGGGTTCGTGCGGGGCGCCGCATTGCAGCTGAGATGACGCGTGCCACGCTGTGGCCCGCGCCGTCCGGGACGGGAACGAGGAGATGGGTATTTTCGAACGCGTCGATCCGATGCTTGGCGGCCGCGTGATCGGCGAGTCTCGGAAAGCGATCTGGAGCACAGTCAATTACGCGCCTTTCGTCTTTCAACATTCTCTCGCCAATCATCCGCTCTTCGAGGCTGAGCGGCTCCTGGAACTCGCAGTAAGGGCGCTCGAGAGAGGCGAGCGGATAAGATCCTGGTTCCGGATCGAAGGAGATGAAGAGTTTGAAGGCGCGCCTTCCCGCGATAAGCTCGCGCGCGCAATAAAGGGCGTCGAGGACGGCAAGGTTTGGTTCAAACTGTCGGCCGTCGAAAAACTAGATCCGGCTTATGATCACCTGCTCAAAAAAGTCATTGGCGAGATCGAAGAGCTTTCAGGGCTGCCAATCCGGCATGAGATGAAATTCTCTCAAATGACCGCCTTTGTCGCCTCTCCCAATATGGTGACGCCATATCATATTGATCACGACACCAATTTCTTGTTTCAAATCCGGGGAATGAAGGAGGTGCGCCTTTTCGATCCTGAGAATCGCTCCGTGCTGAGTATCGACGAGATCGAGCGTTTCTATGGCGGTAACTCGCTGGCTGCTACCTACCGCGAGGAGATTTCAAATCTCGGCACACTGTTCCACCTTACGCCGGGCCTTGCCGTTCACCATCCGCCGCTCGCGCCGCATCTCGTCAAGGCCGGCAGCGAAGTCTCGGTGGGCGTTGCCATGTTCTTCACGACGGCGCGCGATCTCTACCGGGGCAAGAGTGTATCAGGCAAACTATTGTTTGCGCCGTATGGGTCTGCGCCCCGCCGCGCCGGGCGCCTCCCGGCTGCGGGACGAGCTGAAGTACTGGGCATTCGCCAGGCTCGCGAAATCTGATCCAGCAAGCTGGGACGAGCTCATGTATTCCGGGATGCACAGGCTTAAGGCGCCCGCGCGCTTGGCTCTGCGAACCTTTAAGAGCGCGGAACGTGCCTTGCGGATCGCGATCAGAGGCGGGCCTCATTAAGGGAAGTGCTGGCGCGAAGCACCGCGGCCCTTGCTCCCGCTCTGGCTGAGGCTTCGTCTGCACGGGGCAATTTCGCCGCGGATCCGCCGCTGGCAGAGCTATCCGGCGTAGCCTGCGTGTTCTAATGGCCCGCGGAATACCCTATTGTCTCATTCTCTACCCCACTATATACACCCAGGCGGCGCTTCCGCCGTGCGCGAGGTCTTGCGGGCAAACCCGTTGGCGGTTATTGGAGCGGAGGCTGCCTGCCTTGAATCGGGCGGAGCCCGGTCATGAGGCGGTGTGGAAAACGTACTGGCTTGCCGGCGTCCTGACACCCCTGCCGGAAAGACATGGAATATAAGGCGCCGCCGCGAGGGGCTTCGCGCGGGCGGTGCGCATTAGAATGTCCGGAGGAAATGAATGCGCAAGTTTCTCTTAATGTCCTGTGTTGGCGCAGCGGCGCTCCTTGCGAATGGAGCTGCATCCGCCAATGAGGAGCTGATCAGGCTTTCCAAAGATCCGAAGCAGTGGGTGATGCCGACAGGCGATTACGCCAACCGCCGCTATTCGGAGCTCTCTCAGATCAACACCGAAAACGTGAGGCGCCTGGCTCCGGTGTGGACGTTTTCGACGGGCGTTCTTCGCGGCCACGAGGGCGGGCCTTTGGTCATCGGCAGCGTGATGTACTTCAACACGCCGTTCCCGAACATCGTCTACGCGCTCGATCTCAACAACGATGGCCGGATCCTTTGGAAGTACGAGCCGAAGCAGGATCCCAACGTGATTCCGGTGATGTGCTGTGATACGGTCACCCGCGGCGTGGCTTATGGCGACGGCAAGATCTTCCAGTACCAGGCGGATACCACGCTGGTCGCTCTCGATGCGAAAACCGGTGCGGTCGTTTGGTCGGTGAAGAACGGTGATCCCTCGCGCGGGGAAACCGGCACGTCGGCACCATACGTCGTCAAGGATAAAGTCCTTGTCGGCATCTCCGGCGGCGAGTTTGGCGTCCGCGGCTCGCTGACTGCCTATGATATCAAGACGGGTAAATTGGTTTGGCGCGGCTATTCGATGGGCCCTGATTCCGATACGCTCATGGATCCGGAAAGAACGACCCATCTCGGCAAGCCAGTCGGCCGCGACTCTGGAACCGCGACTTGGAAAGGCGATCAATGGAAGATCGGCGGTGGCACGACTTGGGGCTGGACTTCATATGATCCCGAGCTGAACCTGATTTATTACGGCTCCGGCAATCCATCGACCTGGAACCCGAAGCAGCGCCCTGGGGACAACCGCTGGTCGATGACCGTTTGGGCGCGTGATCCAGATACCGGAATGGCGAAATGGGTCTATCAGATGACCCCCCATGATGAATGGGACTACGACGGCATCAACGAGATGATCCTCGCCAATCAGGAGACTCGCAAGGTCCTCGTGCATTTCGACCGCAACGGCTTTGCCTATACGATCGACCGTGTGACCGGCGAGCCTCTCGTTGCCGAAAAGTATGATCCGGTCGTCAACTGGGCAACTAAGGTCGATTTGGACAAGAACTCACCGACCTATGGCCGTCCGCTCGTCAATAAGGAATACTCGACGGAAGCAAACGGCGAGGACGTCAACACGCAAGGCATTTGCCCGGCCGCCCTCGGCTCCAAGGATGAGCAGCCTGCGGCCTATTCGCCAGTTACCAATCTCTTCTATATCCCGGCGAACCACGTCTGCATGGATTACGAGCCCTTCCGCGTGAGCTATACGGCTGGTCAGCCCTATGTCGGTGCAACGTTGTCGATGTATCCGCCAAAAGGCGACACGAACATGGGCAACTTCACCGCCTGGGACGCCAAGGACGGGAAGATCGTCTGGCAGAAGAAAGAGATGTTCTCGGTCTGGTCAGGCGCGCTCGCCACAGCTGGCAATCTAGTATTCTACGGCACGCTCGAAGGCTATCTCAAGGCGGTCGATGCCAGAACCGGCGAGGAGCTCTGGAAATTCAAGACGCCCTCCGGAATCATCGGCAATGTCAGCACCTATGAGCATAACGGCAAGCAATACATTGCGGTGCTCTCAGGCGTTGGCGGCTGGGCCGGCATCGGGCTTGCCGCGGGCCTGACCAATGAGCACGAGGGCCTTGGCGCCGTCGGCGGGTATAAGGCCCTTTCCAATTATACCGCGCTCGGCGGGCAGCTCACCGTCTTTGCACTCCCCTCCGGACTCTGATCCGGGAGGTGTAACGGTAAAGGCGCCCGGCGTGAATTTTACGCCGGGCGCTGCGCTAACCATACAACGTCAGACGAGGAAAATCTCGTGCACATCAGCTCTTTGGGGCGCCTCCTTGCTCTCGCTCTCGCTGCTTCCTGGGCAACCTCGGCCATGGCCGAGCCGCCCGCTGAACCCAAAGCCGTCAAGGACGCTGATGGCAAATATCTCGATTCAAAGGGAGATCCCACCTTCAACGTGAAGGCGGACGGGACGGTGGACTGGTACACCTATTCCGGGTACCGGCGCTATCATGCCGAATGCCACCAATGCCACGGGCCGAACGCGGAAGGCTCGACCTATGCGCCTGCCTTGAAGGATTCGCTGAAGAGGATTAATTACGCCGAATTCTACGGCATCGTGGTCGGCGGCAAGCAGACTCTTGGCGGCGGGCAAGAGAAGGTGATGCCCGCGCTCGGCGAGAACAAGAATGTCATGTGCTATATCGATGACATTTACGTTTATCTGCGCGCACGCTCGGCCGATGCGGTTGGCCGCGGCAGGCCGGAAAAGCACGAGGATAAGCCTCCGGCAGCGAGTGCTGCAGAGCAGGCGTGCCTCGAAAAAAGCAGCTAAACGGGCAGCATGACGAGCTGGCGGATCTGCCTCGCGGCAGCACTCATACCGGCCTTCCTCGCGGGAAGCGCAAGCCTAGCGCAACCCGCTGAGACGGGTTCGATCGAACTGATCGATCCCGGCGTCTTACGCGTTTGCGCCGACCCGCACGATTTGCCTTTCTCCAACGAATTAGGCGAGGGGTTCGAGAATAAGATCGCCTCTCTCTTGGCGGCGAAGCTAGGCAAGAGCGTCGCCTACGAGTTCTATCCCAATTCGACCGGGTTTGTCCGCAACACGCTCAATGCCCACCGCTGCGACATCATCATGGGCATGCCGCAGGGGGACGATATTGCCCAGGTCACGAACCCCTATTACCGCACTGCCTACGCCCTCGTCGTCAAGAAGGGGAATGGACTGGAGAAGGTCGACACGCTCGCCGATCCGGCGCTGCAAGGCAAGCGCATTGGCATCGTCGCGGGCACACCTCCGGCAACTAATCTTGCGCTCAATGGTTTGCTGGGGAATATCAAGTCCTATCCGCTCGTCGTCGATACCCGTTTTGATGCCCCTGCTTCGGCGATGATCGACGACCTCGAAAGAGACCGGATCGATGCTGCAATCCTTTGGGGTCCGATTGCGGGTTATTTCGCCAGTCGCTCGCATGAGCCGATGTCGGTCCACCCTCTCACGAAAGAAAAATCAGGGCCGCGGATGGTCTACCGGATCGGCATGGGCGTGCGGCATTCGGATCAGGAATGGAAGCGGCTCCTCAATAAGCTCATTGCCGATAATCAGACAGAAATCACCCGCATTCTGACCTCCTATGGCGTGCCGGTTCTCGATGAGAACGGCGAGCCGGCCGCGCAGAGGTAGACGCCGGCGCGGCGGACTGCTGCCGGCACGGATTGATTCGGCGGCTAGCCTGATTGCGGCTTAATCCAAATAGCTCTGAATGATCTTAGCAAGTGCAAACAGCCTTTGCTCGATGAGGGCAGGCGTCTCACAGACGAAAGCGATCGTTTGGCGCCGCTCGTCGAAAACGCGCAAATCCCAGTCTAGGCCGTGAGCGGTGCTGTCTTCCTCAGATGGCGCTGCAGCTGGCGCATCTTGACGCACGGCATTTCGAGCTCCGCTTCTTTCGGCGCGAATTTTTGCCGCAAGCTCTCTCTGCTTAGCGCCGAAGCGCAAAAGCCCGTCGATGATTTGCGAGCGCTCCTCATTCAGCGTTTCAAAGAGGCCCGCGAACAGAACAATGAGCTTTTGCTTGGCTTCCGGTCCTTGCGCTTTGGCAAACTCGCCGATCAAACGTTGCGTTTCCTCGAGCGGCGTGCGGCGCGCGGCAAGCTGCGCGGCGAGGGCCGCGACGGCGTGGTCTTCGCGCCAGTTTATCCCCTCAATGGCCGGGCCTGACCAAACGGCGGCGGGCGATATTTTGCTGACGAGGATCTGCCTGCATGGCCAATCTGGATTCTGACCAATGCCGCGCGGCGGAGCCGCCGCCAAAGGCGAAGCCGCGAGGGCTGCCGTGAGGAGGGCCGGAACGGCGCAGAGACGGCAGGAGAGGCGCCGGACGGCAGAGTTGGGGCGATGCATGGCTTGTCGTATTCCTTGCTCTCGCATTTGCTTGCACGGCTCGCGCCAGCCGGGCAAACTGCAGAGCCTGGCGCTGCGAGAGAATTAGCCCATCGGCGTTGTTTCATGCTAGTCTGAGCCGATGGCCACGAGCGGATTCAGCTTGCCATGAGCGAAGAAGGCAAAGAGAAAACGTACAGCGAAGCCGAAATAAAGGCGCGGCTCGAGAAGGAGCTGCCCTATTGGTATTACGAAAACCGGTGGATCCGGCGCATATACCGGACGTCCGGCTGGAAGGGAACCTTGATGATCATTAATGCCGTCGGCCACCTCGCCGAAGCCGCCTGGCACCACCCCGACATAACGGCGTCCTATGCCTGGGTCGAGGTTCGCCTCCAGAACCATGCCGCGAGAGGCATCACGGATAAAGATTTCGAGCTCGCCAAGAAAATCGAGGATGTCATCCTCTGGCAGCCCGCCAAGGAGGGCGGGGCGCTTGCCGGGACGCCCGCCGATCCCCGCTTCGCCTATATCGATTACAAGAAAAGCGAAAAACCGCACCACGATGGCTGAGGCGGCTCCCGGAGCCGTATCGGACGCTCAGTTTGGCGGCGCCGCGAGGTTTGCGGCGCCTTCCGTCAAATTCGCGAGACGGGCAAGCGTTTGTTCCCAGCCCATGCTGAAGCCGTGCTTGACCGCAGCGTCCCGGCCATCCGCCGATTCGAAGCACGTTTCGATCGTGACGGTGGTTTGGCCCGCGCTTTCGGCAAGAGTAATCGTCACAAGTGCTTGAGGCGGAATCCCGCCACCGCAGGGGTGGCCGCAGTCCGGACCGCCAGCGTAGACAACACGCTCTGGTGCCACGATCTCGCGGTAGGTGCCTTCGCATGTATAAATCGCACCATCGGGTGCTCGCATTTCAAGCCGGAACTTGCCGCCCGGGCGCAGGTCCATTTCGCAGACGGTGCTTGCAAAGCCGGCAGGGCCCCAAAATTGGGCTATATGGACGGGGTCGGTGAAGGCCGCAAACACAAGCTTACGCGGCGCATTGACGGTCCTTGTGATCATGACCGTGCTTTTCTCCGCCTGCAGGGCGGCACCTCGAGCTGACATGATGCCTCCATTTGCGAAATGGCGCCGGGCAAAGGCGGCGGCGCCGGTGAGCGCCGCACAGGCTGGAGATTTGCATTCGCCGTTGTGACTGGCGCGAAGCTCTCAAGGCTGCTTTACGACGATCATCCAAGACACGCCGAACCGGTCGGCGGCCATGCCGAAACGGGGCGAGAAGAAGGTCTTGCCGATCGGCATCTGCACTTGGCCGCCTTCGGCAAGAGCATTGAAGAGGCGATCGGCCTCGGCTTCGTTCGCAGCGCTGAGGGACAGCGCAATACCTTTGAACTCGGGGCGGCCCATGCACATCCCGTCCGATGCCATGACCTCCGTCTCGCCGATGCGAATGCACGAGTGCATGATTTTATCCTCGGAGCCGGGAGGAACCATGCCCTCTCTTGGCTTTTCAGGGCTCTCCTTGAAGCGCATCAGCATGAGCACCTCGGCGCCGAGCACCTTTTTGTAGAACTCGATGGCCTCCTCGCAGCGGCCATCGAAAAAAAGATAAGGCTGGACTTGCATCGGGATTCCTTTCCGGGTTCGATGTATGGTTTAGCGGGCTGTACTCTGCGCAGTTTGCGCACGCAGGCGCTCTTCTTGCGCTCGGAGTTCGGGGGTCAGTGACGCACCGAAATCCTCTGGCTCAAACACTTGGCGGATCTCGATTTCAGAGTCGCCCGGATGCGGATTGGGGCAGCGCTTGACCCATTCGATCGCTTCTCCTTTCGACTTGACTTGCCAGAGCCAAAAACCGGCGACCAGCTCTTTAGTCTCGGGGAAGGGGCCATCGATCACGGCGCGCTCAGCGCCAGAAAATCGTACGCGCGCGCCTTTCGATGTCGGATGCAGCCCCTCGCCCGCGAGCAGCACACCGGCTTTTGCCAGCTCCTCATTGAACTGACCCATCGCGGCAAGGAGCTGCGCATCTGGCATGATGCCGGCTTCTGATTCTTTAGTGGCCTTGACGATGATCATAAATCGCACGCTTTTCTCCCTCGATTGAGGCACGTTCCGAAGCCGCAGGGGAACGCGCAAGCCATTGCCGGATAACAAATTTACCAACCTGCCCTGAACTCACGCTGCGCTATCGAGCAGGACGTCGAAGCCGCCGTAGATCATGCGTTTGCCATCGAACGGCATGTCATCGGCCCGGATGCGGGGATCTTCCATAAATTTTTTCATTCCGGCGTCCCGGGCTGCCTTGGAGGGCCATTCAACCCAGGAGAAGACCACGATCTCGTCTGCTTGCGCCTTGACTGCGCCTTTGAAATCCGTGATTTTGCCGTCGGGCACCTCGTCGCCCCAGCATTCGACTACTCGCAGCGCGCCATATTCCTTGAAGACCGGCACGGCGCGGCTGGCCATCTCGCGATAGGCCTCTTTCTTGGCTGCAGGAACGGGAACAACGAATCCGTCGACGTAGGTCATGGCATGTCTCCTAAGTGCCGGAGGTTCCTCGGTATTTGCGTAAGACGGCGCGATCACGGCATGATCGCCTAACGCCTCCTCTAGCGCTGGTCATAAGCACGCTTGAGGCCGCTAGTTTCAATCTTCAGCATCGCCTGCATAACCCTGTTTGCTCTCTCGGGTTCCTTGTCCTGGACATCCAGCCAAGGACGGCGGATGATCTGCCAGAAGACTCCGAATTTATGGGTGAGCCAGCCGCATTGCTGGGCCTCTCCGCCGGCCAAGAGCTTCCCCCACAACTTGTCTACTTCTCCCTGAGTCGCGCAGCGCACGAAAAAATTATGCAGGCGAAAAGGTGCAATGAGGTCCGCCGTTCAGAGCGATGAAGTCCTAGCCATTGAGCGTGAAATTGGCGGACATAACCGATCCTGCTGGCCCTGGCCCCGCGCTGCCATAGCTCATTACGCTGGTGATCCGTGAGTCTTCAAAGATTGAACAAAAAGAATTCGCTGTCTCCCTGGCATAGCCGTCGAACCAGAGGAAGGGGTGATCGTTTGCGTTTGGGGCATCGGTTTTGCTCCATGCTTCAGTTCAATGATTCCTGCTCAAATGCGCTAATTGAGGCGGCCGGGAGTGGATCAATTTGACATGTGGCCCTCAGACGAAGCTTGCTCGATGCTTGGCCAGGCATTCGAGCGGCTGCCTTCCGCGCTCACGTTCTCCTTCGCTTGCTTTGAAACGTATTCTTAGCTGCGCGCGGCTTCGTTCTGCGGCGAAATTTGGCATGTGATCTTTCCTTTCCTTGGAGCTTCTTGAGATACTCCTCGAGCCGGTCGAGGCGCGCTTCCCAAAGCCGGCGATACTCTTCGAGCCAATCACCAACATCTTTGAGAGCGCGAGGTTCGATCCGGCAGGGCCGCCACTGCGCTTGCCGCCCGCGCGTGATGAGTCCGGCCCGCTCGAGCACCTTTATGTGCTTGGAGACCGCCGGAAGGCTCATATCGAACGGCTCGGCGAGCTCGTTGACGTAAGCCTCACCCAAAGTGAGCCTTGCGAGAATAGCCCGGCGTGTCGGATCGGCGAGAGCCGCGAACTTGAGGCTGAGACTATCCGCTGGCATATTGTTAAACTTCCGGTTAAATAACCACGAAGTTAAATAGGCCTCGAAAGCGCGCCTGTCAATCGGCAATCTCATGGGAGGCGGCCCGCTTAGGGCGAAGGCAGAGGATCGCAGCTGACGCGGCGCTGCCATTTCGCTAGGGTGCAGGCAAAAGGAGCCGCAGAATGCCGCTCATGCTCGACGGCCCTCGCCTCGCGCCGCTTGCGGGCGGGCGCGCCACTAGTCTCGTTGTTATCCTTCATGGCGTGGGTGCGAATGGGAGCGACATCATTCACCTGGCGCGCTTCTGGCAAAGGCTGTTGCCCCAGACCGAGTTCATTGCGCCGGACGCACCCTTCCCCTGCGGCTATGCTCCGTTCGGGCGCCAATGGTTCAGCTTGGAGGACCGGTCGCCTGAGGTGCTGCTGGCGGGGCTCCGCGATACTGCGCCGGTGCTCGCCAGCTTCCTCGACGGCTTGCTGACCGGCCGGGGGCTCGACAATTCCTGCCTTGCACTCGCGGGATTCTCGCAGGGAGCTGCGATGGCGCTTTATGCCGGGCTGTGCCGCCAAGAACAGATTGCCGGGATTGCCGCCTTCTCCGGCGCTTTGCCGCCCGCGCCAGCGCTCGCGGGCGACTTCTGCAGCAAGCCCCCCGTCTTGCTCGTGCACGGCGAGCTTGATGCTGTCGTGCCATTCCGGTCGCTGGCCGTTACCAAAGCGATTTTGGAACACGCGGGCGTTCCCGTTAAAACTGTGGTCCGGCCGGGCCTTGGCCATGAAATTGACGAAACAGGCGCTCGTCAGGCGGCGGATTTCCTGAGCGCCGCGCTCAAGACCGGGCAGGGTGATTTCACGGCGGACGCCTGAAGCCTTTCCAGCCTTTTGGCTACCTGCAGGGCCCCAGACGTTATATACATTTTGTATATAGCAGGGGGGCCGCTCGAGATATGTTTGTCCGGCATCTTTCCTACTTTGTCACCTTGGCGCGCGAGAAGCACTTCGCGCGGGCGGCCGATGCTTGCAATGTAACGCAGCCCACGCTGTCGGCGGCCATTCGCAAGCTAGAAAACGATCTCGAAGTCCCTCTTGTTGTCCGCGGACACCGCTTCCTTGGGCTAACCGCGGAAGGGGAGCGTGTGCTCGCCTGGGCGCGGCAGATTCTGAGGGATTATGATGGCTTGAAGATCGATCTCACGGGTTTACGCAGGGGACTAACCGGGACGTTACGGTTGGGCGTCATCCCGGCAGCAATGCCTATGGTGTCCTTTATCACCGCGCAGTTCTCGTCCGCGCATCCCGCCGCAACCGTCGAGGTAAACTCGATGACGTCGCGCTCGATTCAGCACGGGCTTGACTCATTCGAGATTGATGCTGGTGTGACGTATCTTGAGAACGAACCGTTGGAAAACGTCCGCCGAATTCCTCTTTACAAGGAACGCTATGTCTTTGTGACTCGCAAGGACGGCCGGTACAGCGGCCATCGGACCATCTCATGGCGGGAAGCGGCCCTAGAGCGATTATGCCTGCTCAGCGAGGAAATGCAGAATCGCAGGATCATTAACGGCGTTTTCGAGTCGATAGGAATCAAGGTGAAGCCCCTCGTCGTGAGCAACTCATTTCTTGGCATTTGTTCTTATCTTCTGCATGGCGGATTTTCGAGCATTGTTCCCCATACATTTTTTTATTTATTTGCCGGATCGCGTGAATTGGTGAGGCTTGAGCTTATCGAGCCGAGGCACTGCCAGATGATAGGCCTTGTCTTGACCAGCCGCGACCCCCTATCGCCGATGGCAGCGGCAATATCGGTAGCCCTGCGTAACACCGTCATTGCGGACGACTCCTCCATTGCATATGTTGAACAATAATCGGCTTTGCCTATCAATCGGTCAAAAGTTTTCATTGGACCGGTAGGGCTTCAGGCAAGAAGTTAAGCCCGGCTTTCGCAAGACCGCCCCTAATGTCGTGCAAAGCCCAACGGGAGGACGCCTGAAGGCGAGCAGCGCCGGATAATTGTTATTGGGCGGCGACATCCGGCTGCGTGACCTTAAGAATAAAATGCTCTCCCGTCATGTCCCAACAACGCAGGAAGCAAGGGAGACAGTGATGGCAAAAATCCTATGTGTTCTCTACGACGATCCAGTCGACGGTTATCCAACTTCCTATCCACGCGATGATCTGCCCAATATCGAACGCTATCCGGATGGCCAGACTCTTCCAACTCCGAAGGCGATCGATTTCAAGCCCGGCGTTCTTCTCGGAAGCGTTTCAGGCGAACTCGGATTACGGAAATATCTCGAATCGAATGGTCATACCCTTGTCGTGACGTCCGACAAGGATGGTTCGGATTCGGTCTTCGAGCGCGAGCTACCCGATGCCGAGATCGTCATCTCGCAGCCGTTCTGGCCGGTCTATATGACGGCGGAGCGGTTTGCCAAGGCCCCGAAACTCAAGCTCGTGGTCACTGCGGGGATCGGCTCGGATCACACGGATCTTCAGGCGGCGATCGAGCGCAATGTTACTGTCGCCGAGGTCACCTACTGCAATTCGATCAGCGTCTCCGAGCATGTGGTGATGATGATCCTGGCACTCGTGCGCAATTACATTCCGTCTTATCAATGGGTGGTGCGTGGCGGCTGGAATATCGCCGATTGTGCCATGCGCTCCTATGATGTCGAGGGCATGCACGTTGGCACCGTCGCTGCTGGCCGCATCGGCCTTGCGGTGCTGCGCCGCCTCAAGCCGTTTGACATGCATCTGCACTATTATGACCGCCACCGGCTGCCTGGGAAGGTCGAGAAAGAGCTGAATTTAAGCTGGCATCCGTCGGTCGAGGATATGGTCAAGGCCTGCGATGTGGTCACCATCAATTGTCCGCTACATCCCGAAACTGAGCATATGTTCAACGACACCCTGATATCCAAGATGAAGCGGGGTGCCTATATCGTGAACACCGCGCGCGGCAAAATCTGCGACCGCGATGCCATCGTACGGGCACTCGAGAGCGGCCAGCTCGCTGGCTACGCTGGCGATGTCTGGTTTCCGCAACCTGCGCCAAAGGACCATCCCTGGCGCACCATGCCGCATCATGGGATGACGCCGCACATCTCAGGCACGTCGCTCTCTGCTCAGGCCCGCTATGCTGCGGGCACCCGCGAGATCCTCGAATGCTATTTCGAAGGCCGGCCGATCCGCGACGAATATCTTATCGTCCATAAAGGCAAGCTTGCCGGCGTCGGCGCGCATTCCTACAGTGCAGGAGACGCAACGAAGGGCGCCGAAGAGGCCGTCAAATTTAAGAAGGGCGTCTGATTGACCGAATGCGGCTCCGGTTCGCCGGAGCCGCTTGGCCATCGGCACGGCAATCGAGAGGTGACGCGGAATTTAGAACCAACTAGGAAGAATAGCCTCGGTCATAATGGCCGAGATCAATTATAGACAAAATTCATTGCGCGTGGCAGATTTGTGCGCTCAATCACCGCGGTTCTTTTCGCAGGTTGGACGCCTAGGGCATCAGCAACGAAATTGCCGGGGCATGCGCAATGGGAGACGAGAACAAGGCGGTTGAGCTTAGCGTTGACGGAAAAGACCAATTGGTCGAGAGAAAAGCGACTTGTCCGTTTATCGGCAGTGCGGTCGCGGAAGGTAAGCTCGCTGTTAGATGCAGCGCTGAGAATCCGCTCGCCAGCATCGGCGATGTGGAAAGATTGGGCAATAGCGGCGGCGGCGATCTCGGCGGTCTGCTCGCGCTGTTCGCAGCCGGAAATCATGCCTTCATGCGGGGCGACTCTGGCAAGCTCGATAAAGAGGTGCCTAGCGGCTTGTTTTCGCTGGATTTCCCTGGATCGCAAGGTGCGCACCCCGGCCATAGCGGTATTCTCATCGGAGATCCGGAAAGGATCGACTCAGGGCGGTTGAGTTTGGCGGATTTTGAGCGGCTTACCAGCCGTGCCCGGGACGGCTGGATCAAGAGATCTGACGTTGGGCGATTCATTGCGGAAAATTTGGCTAGGGATCCGAAATCTAAGGTGGATGTAAGCAATGTAACGAAGCTAGTGGGCCAGGATTTGCGAGCGTTGACTGGCGATGTGCATAAATTCGCGCTAACTTTTGGCCCGCGGTGGTTGAGAAAACTCTTCGGTTTTGGTGAAGGCCGGCGTCTTGTCAGCCGAAATCTGAAGGAAAGCCTCACGAAACTCCTCGGGGAAGACAATCTCGTTGGGTCCGCCGGGGAGTTTGGTTTGCTCTTTGCGTTTTTGGCAAACAGGCCTGGCGCCAAAAAGGTTGATGGCGAGCCTGCTGTGGCCGTTGAGGACCTAAAGAACATGTTTATCGAAAAGCGTCTTCCCGCGGGATCAGAGGGCTGGAAAAAATCGTGGGCGGACTGGATCGAGAACACGGCTGAGCTGGCGGCGAGCGCCGCCAAGCAGTACCACACTCTCAGATCAACATGAGCCGCGCCTCCTTGCGCAAAGCTTGGGACAAGTGGCGCAATTCATAATTGCTCTGCAAGCTCTTGCCGTTACGAAATCGGCTTCCTGTTTGCCGTTGCCGGGTTGTTTGGATCGTGACGCCAGCCCGGGCGATGGAAACGGAGGACAAAATTGCCGTTGTAGGATGCGACGGCACTATTAAATGTGATTGTGCCGATACGGCGCCAATTTTTGAAGCGCCGCCTGACAAGTTCCAATATATCACGCGCGGAGCCTTCGTCCGTCACTTCGATGCGGAAGTTAAGTGAGCGCTTCGACACCGGGTCACTTTTATCAATAATCTGGGTTACAATCTCTTCGCAAATATCGACATCGCCGCTCTCGATCCTGGGCTGGCCCTCTAGAACGAGGAGGCGCATGAACTTTGGCGAGCGCGTGGGCTCGCCGCGTGGTTTGTCAAGTTCGGCAATGTGGTAGATTTGGCGCAAAGTCGCCTTCTTGTCGGCGAGCGTGAAGATGATGCCGGAAATCGCGCCAAGGCGAAAAACGGCCCGGCCCTGCCGCTTCGCCAAGGTGTCACGTCTGGGCCGCTGCGGAGCTCGGCATCATTGGTTTAGCGGGTGGACCTGCCGCCGATATCATCCATCGCAAAGAAATTGGCTGTGCGCAGCCGCCCGGTGTGACCGGGATGGCCGGAAATAGTTTGCCCGCAAGCGCCATTGCCCGCATTTGGCCGCGCCTTGTTTCGGCGCCCGTGGAAAAGCGCCCGATGATGAGCGCGCGGCTGCGGCTCCGGAAATAGCCGGAAATAAGGGTTTTTCTTCCGTGATCTCCCGCAATCCGGTCAAGCAAAAGCCATTCGGATGAATGCGGCGGCGGAAGCCTTTGCCGTCTGGCCCAAGTCCGCGTGCGAGTCGACCAGCGCGCTCGGAGGCTTGGCGGAAGATGTGGCGCCTGCCAAAGGGGCAGGAGGCCGCGCAAGAGGCTTGACAACGTGGGTTTGCGGAAGGCCAGCGGCGGCTCCCGCTCGCGCCCCAAATCTCTTGATAGGGATTTGCGAAGAGAGCATCGCGCATGCATCTCGCTAAAGCGCAAACCCTTGTAAGAGAGATCCTCTTTGCTTATGGCTTCGATACCGAAATCATCTGATTTCACAGCGAGGCGCCTTTCGATGAGTCTTCGAGCCTACCGTTCATCGCACGCTGCGGAGTTCGGCAGGCGTGCGGCGGCCGGCGTGTTCTATGATGGGCTAGCACTCGAATTTTTCGCCCCGCGCCCATGTTCACGGGATGCCGCCAAGCGCTCGCGGCCGAAGGACGCGCGCCTTCCAGTAGAAAGCCTGACCGGCGCCGTTCGGGTTTTCACGCGTCTGGATCCCGGAACACTTCCCGCCGAGGCGCCCTGAACCAAACTGCCTCTTTTTTTTCTCGCCGCTTTGCGCCACAGTGCTTTCAAACAAGAACAAAGGGCAGGATCTCGGGGATGACGGGAGCCAAGGAGTTCGAAGCATTTCTCGCCGAGGCAGCCGGCCCTGACCCTCGTCTTAGGGCGGCCGCGGACGCGCTGCGCGCCATCGCCTCCGCGGCCATCGAACTCTCAAACCTCATTGGTCTCGGCCGGCTCTACGGCCAGCTCGGCGCCGCACGGGGGAGCACTAACATCGACGGCGATGTGCAAAAGGAGCTCGATATTCTCGCCAATGATATGTTTGTCCGCGCGCTCCGTCAGGCTCCCGTTGGCGCCGCCGTTTCTGAGGAGATCAGGGATCCGCTCGTCCTCAACCCTGCGGGTAAAGTGGCAATTGCCATGGATCCTCTCGATGGCTCATCAAACATCGATACCAATCTTTCAATTGGCACAATCTTTTCGATTTTTCCAAGGCCAGATGCCGCCGAGCGCACGGAGGCTCACGTGCTGCAACCGGGGCGGGCGCAACTCGCCGCGGGCTTTGTCATTTACGGGCCGCAAACGTCGATTGTGTTTGCGATTGGGGAAGGCAGGACTCAGATCTTCACGTTGAACCGGCCGTCCAATCGCTTTTATCTCGCTTTATCCGGGCCGGTGATCCCAAGCACCAGCTCCGAATATGCGATCAATGCCTCGAATTACCGGCATTGGGAAGAGCCGGTCCGTGCCTTTATCGACGATTGCGTGCAAGGCAGCGAGGGCCGGCTGAAGAGCGACCAAAACATGCGCTGGACCGGCTCGCTTGTCGCCGACGCATACAGGATCTTGTTGCGCGGCGGGATTTTCCTCTATCCGGGCGATCAGCGCCCAGGCTATGGCCGCGGCCGCCTGCGCCTGCTTTATGAGGCAAATCCCATCGCCTTTGTAATCGAGCGTGCGGGCGGCCTAGCAACAGACGGCGTGTGCCGGATTCTCGACCTCATGCCGTCGGCCCCCCACGAGCGGGTGCCGCTCGTTTTCGGCTCCCAGGCCGAGGTCGAACTCGTCGCCCGCTATCACAGCGATCCGCAATTTACGGAACGGGCTCCGCTCTTTCGCAATCGCGGGCTCATCCGCCAGTAAGCGAGCCGGCAAAAGAGGCAGACAAGGGCGAGGCAGAGGTGTCCGCAAAACATCCGATCATTTCCGTGACCGGATCTTCAGGCGCAGGGACTACGTCGGTCAGGCGCACCTTTGAGCATATCTTCCGGCGCGAAGGCATTAAGGCGGCTTTTATCGAAGGCGATGCGTTTCATCGCTACGATCGCGATGAGATGAATGCCAAAATGGCCGAAGAGGAAGTGAAGGGTAATCGGCACTTCAGCCACTTTGGCCCAGACGCCAATCTGCTTTGCGAGCTCGAAGCGGTTTTTCGCAGCTTTGGCGAGTCCGGCACCGGCAAGACGCGGCATTATGTGCACGACGCCGAGGAGGCAGCCCTCTATAAGCGCGCTCCTGGCACATTTACGGATTGGGAGCCGCTGCCTGGAAGTAGCGATCTTCTATTCTACGAGGGCCTTCACGGGGCCGTCAAAACGGACAAAGTGAACCTTGCACAATATCCCGATTTGAAGATCGGCGTCGTGCCGGTGATCAATCTCGAATGGATTCAGAAGATCCATCGCGATCACGCCGTGCGCGGCTACTCGAAACAGGAAGTCATGGACATGATGCTGCGCAGGATGCATGATTACGTCCACTATATTTGCCCTCAATTCACCGAGACCGATATCAATTTCCAGCGCGTGCCGACGGTCGACACGTCAAACCCGTTTGCGGCGCGCTGGATCCCGACGGCTGATGAGTCGATGGTGATCATCCGCTTTGCCCGGCCGCGCGGAATCGATTTTCCCTATTTGCTTTCGATGATTCACGACAGTTTTATGTCGCGCGCGAATTCAATCGTTATTCCCGGGGCTAAGCTTGACCTCGCCATGCAGCTGATCTTGACGCCGTTTGTCCTTAAGCTCGTGGAGACCCGGCGCAGATTGGTGTGAGGCAAACGGTTGCGCCTGCCCGGCATGCAATTTGCTCGCGGGCGGGGTTGCGGCGGCCTCCTATGCTGCCTAGCTAACCGGAATGACTGGCCCTCGGTATCAGGCCCTGGACGGCGAGGGAATTAGGCATAGATCATCGGGCGATATGGCCTCAAAGCCTCGATTGGGCTATGCTCACCCCTATAATTTTGTGCATATGAGGAGGCTGCCTATGGCCCTGATAACACTTCGTCAACTGCTTGATCATGCGGCCGAGCATGGTTACGGTGTTCCCGCATTCAACATCAACAACATGGAGCAAGGGCTCGCGATAATGGAGGCGGCAGCCGCGACCCAATCACCCGTCATCATTCAGGCAAGCCGCGGCGCCCGTGAATATGCGAATGATATCGTCCTTGCCAAGCTCATTGAGGCTTTGATCGCGCTTTATCCCGATATTCCCGTCTGCATGCATCAGGACCACGGAAATAATGAAGCGACCTGCTACACGGCGCTCCGCTATGGCTTCTCGTCGGTGATGATGGACGGCTCACTCGAAGCTGACGGAAAAACTCCGTCCTCTTATGACTATAATGTGAACGTCACATCGAAGGTCGTGAATGTCGCCCATAAGATCGGCGCCTCAGTCGAAGGCGAGCTTGGAGTCTTGGGCTCGCTCGAGCACGGAATGGGCGAGAAGGAGGATGGGCATGGCGCAGAAGGCAAGCTCAGCCGCGAGCAGCTTTTGACGGACCCCGGTCAAGCCGTCGACTTTGTGACAAAGACAAAGGTCGATGCACTGGCTATCGCGATGGGCACCTCTCACGGTGCCTACAAATTCACCCGCAGGCCCGATGGCGATATTTTGTCGATGCGAGTTGTCGAGGCGATCCACGCAAAGCTCCCGAACATTCATCTCGTGATGCATGGCTCTTCTTCCGTGCCGCAAGAGCTGCAGGACCGCTTCAACGCCTATGGCGGAGCGATGCGCCAGACCTGGGGCGTGCCGGTCGAGGAAATCGTGCGCGGCATTAAGCACGGCGTCCGCAAAGTGAACATCGATACCGACTGCCGGATCGCTATGACAGCGGAGATTCGCCGCATCGCTAAGGAGCACGCAGGAGAATTCGATCCCCGCAAATTCTTGAAGCCGGCGCTCGAAGCGATGCGCGAAGTTTGCAAGCACCGTTTCGAGCAGTTCGGCACGGCTGGAAACGCGCCGAAGATCAAAGCTATTCCTATGTCTGAAATGGCCAAGCGCTATGCTTCGGGCAGTCTCGATCCGGTTGCGGCTCAACGGCGCAGCGCCGCGGAGTAGGCCGTTTGCCTCCGGAGCTGATAAGGCACGCAAATGTCACCTCTTATCGCGCCTTCGATTCTTTCCGCTGACTTTGCGAATCTCGGCGAGGAAGTCCGCGCGGTCGTCGCTGCGGGCGCTGATTGGATCCACATCGATGTGATGGATGGCCATTTTGTGCCGAATATCACCATTGGACCTTCCGTGGTACGCGCCTTGCGGCGGCACGCAAGCATACCGTTTGATGTGCATCTCATGATCGCGCCGTGCGATCCTTATCTGGCCGCTTTCGCGGAGGCTGGCGCGGATATCATCTCGGTCCATGCTGAGGCTGGACCGCATCTCCACCGGTCGCTTGAGGCGATCCGCGCATCTGGCAAGAAGGCAGGAGCCGTGCTCAATCCGGCGACACCGGCATCAAATTTAAAGCATGTGCTCGATGTCTTAGATCTCATTCTCGTCATGTCCGTTAGCCCTGGTTTCGGCGGGCAAAGCTTCATCCCCTCCGTTCTAGAGAAAGTTGCGGAGCTTAAACAGATGATTGGCTCGCGTCCCATCCGGCTTGAAATCGATGGCGGCATCAATCCCGAAACAGCGGCCCTCGCGGCGGCGGCAGGCGCAGATACATTCGTCGCCGGTGCTGCCATTTTTGGCGAGGGCAGGGAGCATTATGCGGCCAATATCGCCGCGATCCGGACCGCGGCAGAAAGAAAGCAGCGCCGCGATGCTGCTTAAGGCTCTTATCTTCGATGTCGATGGCACGCTGGCCGAAACGGAGGAGGCGCACCGGCAGTCCTTTAACGAGGCCTTCGCGGCGTTTGGGCTGCCCTGGATTTGGGACAAGGAGCTCTATCGCGAGCTGCTTCAGGTGACTGGCGGCAAAGAGCGGCTGCGTTATTACATCGACCGTTGGGGCCCCGAGCGCAGCGACCTGGCGCTCTCCCATTTCGGCGGAATTTATGAACTCTCCTCCGCCCGTTATGCGGCCCTTGTCGGTGAGGGCGCGGCGCAGCCGAGGCCCGGCATCCGCCGCCTCATCAGCGAGGCGCGCCAACGGGGAGTCAAGCTGGCGATTGCCACGACCTCGGCGCCGGGCAGTGTTGAGGCGCTCTTGCGGTCGATGCTGGGGGAGAAGGGTCCATCCTGGTTCGTGGTGATTGCGGCCGGCGATAGCGTCGCGCATAAGAAGCCCGCGCCCGATATCTACCGCCTGGCGCTCGAGAAGCTCCGGTGCAGACCGCAGTCTTCGATCGCAATCGAGGATTCGGAGAATGGGGTCAAAGCCGCCGTGGCGGCGGGCCTGCCCGTCATCGCCGCGCCGAGCTCTTATCTTGGCGCCGATGATCTCAGTCTTGCCGATAGCGTGCTGACCGATCTCGGTGAGCCGGGCCGGCCCTGCCGGCTGATCTCCGGGCTCAAATTCGAGCACGGCTATGTTGATATTGACGCGCTCAACGATTGGCTTTGCGAGCGGCAGCATCAGGGGAAAACACGGCTAAACGCCATGGCTGCTTCTTTGCACATACGTCAATCCCGGTAAGCGCGCCGGGAAAGCGGCTAGAACAGGCCGCTGACCCGCCCGCTCTCGTCAAGATCGATTTTAATCGCCGCCGGGATCTTGGGCAGGCCCGGCATGGTCATGATGTCACCGCACACCATGACGATGAACTCCGCGCCGGCCGCAAGCCGCACCTCGCGGATGTTAATCTCATGGTGCGAGGGCGCGCCGCGCAGCTTCGGATCGGTCGAGAACGAATATTGGGTCTTGGCGATGCAAACGGGATAATGGCCGTAGCCGCTCTCTTGCAGACGTTTGATCTGCGTGCGCACTTTGGTGTCGGCTGTGACTTCGGTCGCGCCATAAAGCTTCGTGGCGATCGCTTTCACCTTATCCCAAAGGGTTTGCGAGTCGTCATAGACGAACCTAAAATCGGACGGCACCTTATCGATCATCTCGACGGCCACGCGCGCGAGCTCTTCGGCCCCTTTTCCGCCCTCCGCCCAGTGGCGGCAGACGACGACCGGCGCTTCGTGATGCGCCATTTTCTTCTTCAAAAGCTCAATCTCGGCATCGGTATCGAAGGTGAAGTGGTTGATGGCAACGATGCAGGGCAGGCCGAAATGGTTGCGCACGTTATTGACATGGCGCTCCAAATTGGCGACGCCTTTGGCCAGAGCGTCGAGATTTTCGACATTAAGATCTTTAAGATCGACGCCGCCGTGATATTTGAGGGCGCGGATTGTTGCCACGACAACGACAACATCCGGGCGCAGGCCCGATTTCCGGCACTTGATGTCGATAAATTTCTCGGCGCCGAGATCGGCGCCAAAGCCCGCCTCGGTGACAACATAATCGGAGAGCTTCAGCGCGGTCTTGGTTGCGAGCACAGAATTGCAGCCATGCGCGATATTGGCGAATGGCCCGCCGTGGATGAATGCCGGATTGTTTTCGAGCGTCTGGACAAGATTGGGCTTCAACGCGTCTTTAAGAAGCACGGCCATGGCGCCATGTGCATTCAGATCGCCGGCATGGACGGGCTTCTGGTCGCGCGTGTAGCCAACCACAATTTTGGCAAGCCGCTCCTTCAGATCTTTGATCGAGGTTGCCAGGCAAAAGATGGCCATGATCTCCGAGGCGACAACGATATCGAAGCCATCCTCGCGCGGAAATCCGTTCGTGAATCCGCCAAGGCCAATAGTGATTTGGCGCAGCGCCCGGTCGTTCATGTCAACGACACGCTTCCACGCAATGCGCCGGACATCGAAGCCAAGTTCATTGCCGTGGTGAATATGATTGTCGATCATTGCGGCGAGGAGATTGTGGGCAAGGCCGATCGCACCGAAATCGCCGGTGAAATGGAGATTGATGTCCTCCATGGGAACGACCTGCGCGTAGCCGCCGCCAGCGGCTCCTCCCTTCATTCCGAACACCGGGCCGAGCGAGGGCTCGCGCAAGCACATCGAAGTTTTTCTGCCGATCCGGTTGAGAGCGTCACCGAGGCCCACCGTCGTCGTGGTCTTGCCTTCGCCTGCTGGGGTCGGGCTGATGGCTGTGACGAGGATCAGCTTGCCATCCGGACGGCCAGCAAGGCTTTCGATGTAATCGAACGTGAGCTTGGCTTTGTAATGCCCGAACGGCTCGAGATATTTTTCGTCGATGCCAAGCTTTTCGCGCGCCACATCTGCAATCCGCTTCAACTTGGCGTTCTGGGCAATTTCGATGTCCGCCGGCATGATCCCTCCTGCGAGGCCTTCTTTGTTTAGGCTTCGACGACGTTTTGCGGCTTTCCTGCCGCAAAGGCCTCGATGTTGTCGATGAGTTGATCGGCGAGAATTTGCATCGCTTCCCGGCTTGCCCAGGCGACATGCGGGGTCACGACGAGGTTGGGCAGCCGTAGATCGAGCAGGATGTTGCCCAGCTTTGGCGGCTCGATGCTGAGGACGTCGAAGCCTGCGCCGCCGATCACCTTATTTGTCAGCGCCTCGGCGAGAGCTTTTTCATCGACAAGGCCGCCGCGGCCGGTGTTGATCAGAATGGCATCGTTTTTCATGATGCCCAATTCACGCGCGCCGATCATATTCTTGGTCTCGGGCGTCAAAGGCAGGTGCAGAGTAATGATGTCGCTCTGGCGCAGCAAAGTCTCGAAATCCACGAGGCCCGGCTGCGGCACGATGTCATAGGGCAGCACCTTTAAGCCAAGAGCCTCGGCTATTCGGCCAACCGATTTGCCGATTGCCCCATAGCCGACGATGCCAATCGCCGAGCCGCGCATATCGCGGATCGGATGGTCGAAAAAGCAGAATTGATCGCACTCCTGCCAGCGGCCGGCGCGCACGTCATCGCGGTAGGCAAAGAGGCTCCGGCGCAGGGCAAAGGCAAGCGCAAAGACGTGCTCAGGCACGGTGTTGAAGGCGTAATTGCGGATATTCGAGACGATGATCCCGTGCGCCTTGCAGTAGGACTTGTCGACGACATCGGTGCCCGTCGCCGCTACCGCGATCATCTGAAGGCTTGGGAGCTTAGCAAGCGTAGATTCCCGCATCGGCACCTTGTTGATGATGGCGATCGTCGCATCCTTGAGGCGCCCAACAGCCTCGCTTTCTGAGGTGACGGAATATTCCTTGTAGGTATGCGGGAAGCTGGGCTTCCGCAGTTTAGCTTCCAGCGTCGAGCGGTCGAGAAAGACGATCGAATGTTGCACGGGCCAATTCTCTTGGGTTTGCTTGCCGGTTCTTGCAAAGCCCAGGAAAGGGGAAGCGGCTCTAAGCCGCGCCATTCCTGGAGCGCTGGCGGGATCGGGCGAGTGTTCCCCCCGTTCCCGATTGCCGGCGCAAGGGCTGCGCCGGAGCGAGGGGGGCGCCGCTGAGATTAGGAGGATGGCTGCGCGCCCCAGGCCGGGTCAGTCGTTGAGAACGCCCTCCGGATGGAGTTCCGCAAAGTGCTCCTGCTCGGTTGGCTTCTTTTCCTTGGCCATGATTGTCGAGCGGAAATACTCCTGGGCCGCCGCGACGCCGCTGCCAAGCTTAACGTCAATCCCGACATCGCGCATCGCCATCTCTGCGCCTGCGATCGCGCCGATGACCATGAGATCGTTAAGGTCGCCAAGGTGGCCGATGCGGAAGACTTTGCCCGCAACTTGCGACAAACCGGCGCCGAGCGACAAATTGTAGCGGCGGAACGCGGCGTCGATCACGTCGGCGCCATTAAAGCCAGGCGGGACAACGATGGCCGTCACCGTATCCGAATACCACTTGGGCTCCTTGGCGCAGACCTGCAGGCCCCAAGCCTTGACCGCCGCGCGCACGCCATTGGCGAGAACGTGATGGCGCTCGAAAACCCGGTGGAGCTTCTCCTCGAAGAGGATGTTGAGCGCCTCGCGCAGGCCGTAAAGCATGGGCAGCGCGGGCGTGTAAGGGAAATAGCCTGTCGCGTTGGCCTTGATCATATCGCCAAAGTCGAAATAAACGCGTTTGAGCTGGGCGCTTTTATACGCCGCAAGCGCGCGCTGGCTTGCGCACACGATGCCGAGACCCGCTGGCAGCATGAGGCCCTTTTGCGAGCCGGTGATCGCAAGATCGACGCGCCATTCGTCCATGCGGAAGTCGAGGCTCGCAATCGAGCTCACGCCATCGACGTACAGCAGGGCGGGGTGGCCTGCGGCATCCATCGCCTTCCGTACCGCGCCGATGTCGCTTGTCACGCCCGTCGCGGTCTCGTTTTGCACGGCAAGAACCGCCTTGATCTTGTGGCTCGTATCGGCCCGCAGAATGGACTCGATCTTCTCCGGCTTGACGCCCGTGCCCCACTCTTCCTCTAGAATTTGGACATCGAGGCCAAGGCGCTGCGCCATATCAATCCACAAATGGCTGAACTGGCCGAACCGCGAGGCTAAGACTTTGTCGCCCGGGGAGAGCGTATTGCAAAGCGCGGCCTCCCAGGCGCCCGAGCCGGAGGACGGGAAGATAAAGACCGTTCCTTCAGTGCTCTTGAAGACCTTCTTCAGGTTCTCGAATAAAGGCAGCGTGAGCTCAGGGAATTTGGAGGAGCGGTGGTCTTCCATGGCCACCATCATGGCCCGCATGATGCGGTCAGGGACATTGGTTGGTCCTGGAACAAAAAGAAAATGGCGGCCCGCCATGATGTATCCTCCATGCGTTTGCGAGGTTAGAATCTTACCAAAACCACGGGCTGAAGCGCAACCGCCCAAGCTGCTCTAATCTTTTTTGAAAACGGTTGCTGCAACGCGCGGTCAGCCCATACCCCCAGGCCCGTTGCTCAGCTAAGGACAAGAATGGCCCGGAAGTCATTCACATTCGTGAGGGTCGGGCCGGTCACGACGAGATCGCCGATGGCCGAAAAGAAACTATAGGGGTCGTTATTGGCAAGCAAGGCTTTCGCCGAGATGCCAAGCTTTTCTGCTCGCGCGAGGCTATCGGGTGTTCCGATGGCCCCTGCATTATCTTCGCTTCCATCGATCCCGTCGGTATCCGCGGCCAACGCATAAATGCCAGGATGCCCATTCAAGGCGATCGCCAGGGCGAGCAAGAATTCCGTGTTGCGTCCGCCGCGGCCGGTCCCGCGCAATGTCACCGTGGTCTCGCCGCCCGAGATGAGCACGCAAGGCGCCGGGAGAGGCTGGGCAAAGCCATGCACCTGCCGGGCAATGGCCGCATGCACCAAGCCGACGTCGCGCGCCTCGCCCTCAATCGCATTGGCGAGAATCATCGGTTCTATGCCCGCTCTGCGGGCCACGTGGGCCGCGGCCTCGAGCGACAATTGCGGGGTTGCCACCATGATGTTCGAGACGTCCGCAAGGCGCGGATCGCCCGGCTTTAGGGTCTCGGAGACGGGTGAAAGCAGATGGGCGGCAACGCTCTGCGGGACATCGATCGAATATTTCTTTAAGATGGCCAAAGCATCCGGCGATGTCGTTGGGTCGGCGACGGTCGGCCCCGAGGCGATGACCGCCGGATCATCGCCTGGGACATCGGAGATCATGAGGGCGGTGACGTGCGCTGGGGCGGCGGCGGCGGCAAGCCGGCCGCCTTTGATTGCGGACAAATGCCGGCGCACGCAGTTCATCTCGGCAATCGTCGCGCCGCTCTTCAAAAGGGCCTTATTGATCGCCTGCTTATCGGAGAGGGTGATGCCTTCGGGCGGCAGGGCAAGAAGCGCCGAGCCGCCGCCGGAGATGAGGCAAAGCACGAGGTCATCGGGTGTAAGGCCCTGAACCATCTTCAAAATGCGCGCCGCTGCCTTCTCGCCCGCGGCATCCGGGACGGGATGGCTTGCTTCGACGATCTCGATCTGCCGGCAAGGCACGGCATGCCCATAGCGGGTCACCACGAGGCCTTCGAGCGGCCCCTGCCAATGGTCCTCGACGGCTTTGGCCATCGCGCCGGAAGCTTTGCCGGCTCCGACCACGACCGTGCGGCCGCGCGGCGCAGGAGGCAAATGAGGGGGCACGCATTTTGCCGGCAAGGCCGCCCCAACTGCCGCGTCGAACATGCCCCGGAGCAGCATGCGCGGATCCATTCTCATGATCTCTCAATCTCCTCCGAGGCCTGGCGCGCCCCAACCCGGATCAGCGCTTGCCGCCAGAATCCTGCAATGCCATCGCGTCCGGGCGGCTGCGCGCGTGGCCGGGACACGCCGCTTTGCGGTTACATAGCAGGTGCTGCCGTTGCAATCTATTTCTATCGGAAAATGCGTCTCGTTGCAGCGCCGAGCAGGCGCCATGCAGGATGCGCAAGGGAGGGTTGCTAAGGCCCGTATTTAGAAATAAGGCTTCATCTGCATTAAGAAGTTGCTGCCGCCGGTCAGTCCGGTCCGCGACAGAAGAGCCGGTTTATGCCGGCGAGCCCGGCCGGTTTGCCGCAAATGCTGGCGAGTGAGTAAGGGCTGGCGATAACGAGCCAAGGAGACGCACTTGAATATCCATGAATATCAAGCCAAGGAGCTCTTGGCAAATTTCGGCGTCGCAGTTCCCCCGGGGGCCGTCGCTTACAGCGCTGACCAAGCGGTCTATTGCGCCACCGAACTCGGTGGTTGGCACTGGGCAGTCAAAGCGCAAATCCATTCTGGCGGCCGGGGCAAGGCTGGCGGTATCAAGCTTTGCAAGACCTATCACGAAGTCCGCGATGCCGCGACCGAGCTGCTGGGCAAGACCCTCGTTACTAATCAGACTGGCCCCGAGGGCAAGATCGTACAACGGGTTTATGTCGAAGTCGCCGAGCCTTTTGAGCGCGAGATTTACTTAGGCTTCGTCCTCGATCGGAAAGTCGAGCGCGTGCGCGTCATCGCGTCGCGCTTTGGCGGCATGGAGATCGAGGAGATCGCCAAGCAGCACCCCGAGGAAATCTTGCAAGTGGTGGTTGAGCCAGCCGTTGGTCTTCAGGCATTCGAGGCGCGCGAACTTGCCTTTGGCCTTGGCCTCACGCTGAAGCAAGTGAGCCGTGCCGTGGCGACCATTATGGGCTGCTATCGCGCGTTCCGCGATCTCGACGCGACGATGGTCGAGATCAATCCGCTCGTTTTGACCAAGGATGACCGGCTGCTGGCCCTCGACGCCAAGATGTCGTTTGACGATAATGCGCTGTTCCGCCGCGGCGTTGTCGCCGATATGCGCGACCACTCCCAGGAGGATCCGCGCGAGGTCCAGGCCGCCGAGCACAATCTCAATTACGTCGGCCTCGACGGGAATATTGGCTGCATCGTCAACGGCGCCGGGCTCGCCATGGCGACGATGGACATGATCAAATACGCGGGCGGCAGCCCGGCGAACTTCCTAGACGTGGGCGGCGGCGCCTCTCCTGACCGGGTGGCGGCGGCGTTTCGCCTCGTCTTAGGCGACCGCAATGTGCGAGCCATTCTGGTGAACGTCTTCGCCGGGATCAATCGCTGCGACTGGGTGGCCGAGGGTGTCGTCAAGGCCTGCCGGGAGCTCAAGGTCGATGTGCCTCTCGTGGTGCGCCTCTCTGGCACCAATGTTGAGGCGGGCCGCGAGATCATCGCCAAAAGCGGGCTGCCGATCATCTCCGCCGAGACGCTTGCCGACGCCGCGAATGCAGCTGTCGAAGCCGCACGCAGCGCGCCGGAGCGGGCAAGCCGCACGGCCTGACCTAGCGGCCTAGGCGCGCCTGCGCCCCGCAGCGCCTATCCGCACCGGCCAGGGCGCTTGTGCAAATCGAGATTCAGGCGGCCGAACGCCTTCAAAGCCTTCGCCGCAACCCCGCTTTAGGAAAGTCCAACGCAATGAGCATTCTGATCGACGAAACAAGCCGGGTGATTATTCAGGGATTTACCGGCGACAAAGGCACGTTCCATGCCAAGGAAATGATCGCTTACGGCACCAATGTCGTGGGGGGAGTGACGCCCGGCAAAGGCGGCACCAAGCATTTGGGACTGCCAGTCTTTAACACCGTCAAGGAGGCAGTGAAAGAGACGGGCGCGACCCACAGCATCACCTTCGTTGCGCCGGCCTTCTGCGCCGATGCGATTATGGAAGCAGCGGACGCCGGGATCAGGCTCGTTTGCTCGATCACCGACGGCATCCCGGCGCAGGATATGATGCGCGTGAAACGCTACCTTATGCGCTATTCCCGCGAGCACCGGACGATGCTGGTCGGCCCGAACTGCGCGGGCATCATCAGCCCTGGAAAGGCGATGCTCGGCATCATGCCTGGCCATATCTACATGCAGGGAAATGTCGGCATCGTCTCACGTTCCGGCACCCTCGGCTATGAGGCGGCCTCGCAAATGAAGGCGCTCGGCATCGGCATCTCGACGAGCGTCGGCATCGGCGGCGATCCGATCAACGGCAGCTCTTTCCTCGACCATCTGGTCCTCTTCGAGCGCGATCCCGACACCAAGGCGGTCATGATGATCGGCGAGATCGGCGGCCCGCAAGAAGCCGAAGCTGCCGCATGGATCAAGAGCCATATGACCAAGCCCGTCGTCGGCTATGTTGCGGGCCTGACCGCGCCAAAGGGCCGCCGCATGGGCCATGCCGGCGCCATTATCTCGGCGAGCGGTGACAGCGCGGCCGAGAAATCCGAGATCATGAAATCATATGGGCTTGTTGTCGCGCCAAGCCCGAGCGAGCTCGGCGCGACGATGGCGAAAGTGCTGGCGCAATAACTGAAGCCGCAAAGACCTGCCGCGCTCCCGCTGCGCGGCAGCATTGCGTGCCTGCCATAGGCCCAGCAGCGACCGCTGCGTGCGCCTCTTTATGACCTTGTAAAGCCGGCATCCTTCCGCCGCGAGGGACAAAGATGACAGGATTGAGGGCGGGCCGGCCTGCGTTCGAGACCGGCAATGCTCCGGGCAGCATTCAGGCGATGCTCGATGGCGAGGAGACGGCCGACCTCCTTTTTGAGCTGCTCGCTGGCGTTGTCGGGCGCCAGCATCCGGAGGTCGGGGCCATCCTGCGCGGCAAGTCCTTCGCGAGGGATTTTCCTCCCGACCTGCTGGCACGCGTGTTCCAGGCCCACGGCATCTGGTTTCAGCTGCTTGCGATCGTTGAGCAGCACACGGCGATGCGGCTGCGCCGGCAAACCGAGCGTGTGCGGGGCGAGGCCGCGGTCGAAGGCACTTTCGCCAATGTTATCTCCGAAGCCGCAAAACAAGATGTTGGCGCAAAGGCACTGCGCAGCGTGCTTGCCTCAACGCGCGTGAGGCCCGTCATCACGGCCCACCCGACCGAGGCCAAGCGAGTCACGGTTCTTGAAAAGCACCGCCGCATTTACCGTATGCTCGTGGAGCTGGATCAGCAGCGCTGGACAGAGCGCGAGCGGGAAGCAATTTTAGAGAGGCTTCGCGACGAAATTGCGCTCCTTTGGGTTACGGGCGAGCTGCGGCTCGAAAAACCGACCGTCGATCAGGAGGCCGCCTGGGGGCTGCATTTCTTCAACGAGACCTTGTTTGATGGCGTCCCGGACCTGTTGAGGAAGCTCGACCGCGCGCTCTCGCAATTCTATCCCGGCGAAGAGTTTTCGCTCGGCCCGTTCTTTCAGTTTGGATCTTGGATTGGCGGCGACCGGGATGGTAATCCGTTTGTCACCAATGACGTCACGCGCCGCACGCTTGCACAAAATGCCCTGGCGGCCTTGCGTCATTACGAGCAGCATCTCTCCCTTTTGCTGCAGAGAATGTCGATCGCGGAGCGGGCGCTTCCACCGCCGCCCGCATTTGAGGCTGCGCTCGCCAATGCGCTCGCAAGAGATTTCGGCGGCGTGCTCGTCGCCCAGCGCAATCGCGGCGAGCCGTACCGCCAGTTCATTTCGTGCATGCTGCGTAAGCTCCGCCTCACGATCGGCCGTTTCGAGCAGCGGAGCGTGCGCGAGCGGGCCGGCTACCGCAATGCGGACGAGCTCATTGCGGATCTGCGGATCATCGAGGATTCTCTCGTTGAGAGCGGCATGGAGGAACTGGCCCGCGGATTAATTAAGCCTGTTCGCCGCGCCGTCGAGGCGTTCCGGTTCCGCACTGTGAGGCTCGATCTTCGCGAGAACACGACGAAAATCACTGAAGCGCTTCAGTCGCTTTGGCAAGCGCAGGCTGCCAAAGGCGAAACGCCGCCAAATGCCGCATCTCCTGAGTGGAAAAGCTGGATCGCGGCCGAGCTCGCCAAGCCATTGCCGGATAAACCTTCGTGCCGCGGCCTTTCGCCCGAGGCCATCGAGACCATCGGCATGTTCGGGCTGGCAGCCGATAAGGCGAATGAATTTGACCGCGAGGCGTTCGGCAGCTTCATCCTCAGCATGACCCGTTCCGCGGCCGATGTCCTTGGAGCCTATCTTCTAGCCAAGAGAGCCGGATTGTTTCTCGACGCAGCGGGCATCGAGGCCTGCCGCCTGCCCATCGTGCCTCTTTTTGAGACGATTGCTGATTTGCGTGCCGCGCCTGTGATTATGCGCGAGCTTTTGGCGATGCCGCTTATAAGGCGCAGCGCCCGCATGCAGGGCGGTATCCAGGAGGTAATGATCGGCTATTCGGATTCGAATAAGGATGGCGGTTTCTTCACTTCAAATTGGGAGCTCGCCAAAGCTCAGGTGCGGCTCACCAAGGCCGGCGAGGAAGCAGGCATTCCCATCGCCTTCTTTCATGGAAGGGGCGGCTCCGTCAGCCGCGGCGGTGTGCCCGCGGCTCAGGCCATCGCGGCACAGCCTGCAGGCTCGATCCGCGGCAGTTTCCGGGTGACGGAGCAGGGAGAGGTTGTCTCGTTCAAATATGCCAACAAGGGCACGGCCGCCTTCCAACTGGAAGTGCTCGGAGCAGCGGTGCTCAAACATGCGCTTCTGTCGAGCCGCGAGGAGGCGCTGACGCCGAGAGCCGAATTCGACGATGCGATGGAGGCGCTCTCTGGCGCGGCGCATGCGGCCTATGCGAAATTCATTAACCAGCCGGAACTTTTGGCGTATTTTCAGGCCGCAAGCCCGCTTGAAGAGATTTCGCTGCTCAACATCGGCTCGCGCCCGGCAAGGCGCTTTGGTGCACGCTCGCTTGCCGATCTCAGAGCCATTCCCTTTGTCTTCGCATGGGCGCAAAACCGGCATGTGATTACGGGCTGGTATGGCGCTGGCAGCGGTATCGCGGCCTTTTTTGATGTGCGCAAGGAGCGCGGAGAAGCGCTGCTTAAGCGCATGTTCGCCGAGTCGCGTCTTTTCCGTCTCATCGTCAGCGAAATCGAGAAGACGCTTTGCCTCGTCGATCTCAAAATTGCCCGCGATTACGCGGGGCTTTATCCGGATGCAGCGAGCCGCGAGGCGGTCTTTGCCATGATCGAAGAAGAATTCCGCCTCACGTGCGAGATGGTTTTGCGGATCACCGGCGAGCGCGAAATTGCCGAGCGGTTTCCGAATTACCGCGCCCGCCTCGCGCATCGCCTGCCGGTTATCAATCAGGTGAACCGCGGCCAGGTCGAGCTCTTGCGCCGCTTCCGCGCCTGCGAAAATGAAGAGGCGAGGGAAGCCTATAAATCGAATCTGCTGCTTTCGATCAACTGCATTGCGAGTGGGCTTGGCGCAACGGGCTGAGGGCGGCGGCCAGTTTCACAACGAGAGAGGGAAAGGAAAAGTCCATGAGCTTCACGATTATCGAACAGGCGACCCCGCGCCTGCATCGCTCCGAGCTGGCCGTGCCGGGGTCCAATCCGTCCATGATGGAAAAGTCCGCCAAATCGGCCGCGGATATTGTGTTTCTAGACGTCGAGGATGCCGTCGCGCCCGATGATAAAGAGCAGGCGCGCAAGAACATTATCGCGGCGCTGAACGATGTCGATTGGGGCACGAAGACCATGATGGTGCGCATCAATGGTCTCGATACTCACTATATGTACCGCGACGTGGTCGATATCGTCGAGGCTTGCCCGCGCCTCGATATGATTCTCATTCCGAAGGTAGGCGTGCCGGCTGACGTCTATGCGATCGATATGCTGGTGACTCAGATCGAGGCTGCCAAGAAGCGCACGAAGCGAATCGGCTTTGAAATCTTAATCGAGACCGCACTGGGCATGGCCAATGTCGAGGCGATCGCGCAATCGAGCAAGCGGCTTGAGGCGATGTCCTTCGGCGTTGCCGATTATGCCGCCTCGACCCGCGCGCGCACGACGGTGATCGGCGGCGTCAATCCGGACTACGGCGTGCTCAGCGACAAGGACTCCTCGGGCAAGCGCGCTTATTACTGGGCCGACCAGTGGCACGCAGCGCAGACCCGGATGATGGTTGCCTGCCGCGCCTATGGCCTTCGCCCAATCGATGGGCCATTTGGCGATTTCTCCGATCCCGACGGTTATATCGCGGCGGCGAAACGGGCGGCGGTGCTTGGCTACGAAGGAAAATGGGCGATCCACCCCTCGCAGATCGAGCTCGCGAATCAGGTGTTCACCCCTTCCGAGGCCGAGGTCGCGAAAGCGCGCCGGATCATGGACGCGATGGCGGAGGCCGCCAAGGCGGGCAAGGGCGCGGTCTCGGTCGATGGAAAGATGGTCGATATCGCAAGCATAAGAATGGCCGAGGCGCTCTTGAAGAAAGCCGAGGCGATCGGCAAGGCGGCCTGACATATCTGGCCCGCGCCGCACGGGCCAAGAAGCAATCAGAAGCGCTACGCCCCATGCCATGGCCGGCCTCGATCCGGCCATCTCGCAACAAGACCAAATAAGTAGTTGAGTTTGGAAGCCCGCCATCAAGGCTGGGCATAGCTCGCATGCATTTTCAACGGGCATCCTGTTTGCCAAAAAGAAAAGGCGCGGAACACAAGACTCCGCGCCTCCTCTCTCGTTTCTATAAACCTGTAGCCCGTTAGCCGAACTGGTTCATGGTGTTGAGTGCACCGCCCGCCTTAAGCGCCGCCTCGCCGGCAAAATATTCCTTGTGATCATCGCCGATATCGGTGCCCGCCATGTTCTGGTGCTTTACGCAGGCAATCCCCTCCCGGATTTCCTTGCGCTGCACGTCGCGGACATAGCCCAGCATACCCTCCGAGCTAAAATAGGTTTTGGTCAGATTGTCGGCCGACAAAGCCGCCGTGTGATAGGTCGGAAGCGTGATCAAGTGGTGGAAGATGCCCGCCCGCTTCGACCCGTCCGCCTGGAAGGTGCGGATGCGCGCGTCGGCCTCGGCGGCGAGCTCCGAGTTGTCATAATCGGCGCTCATCAAGGCTGCGCGATCATACTTCGACACATCCTTGCCGGCCGCTTTCCACGCATCATAGACTTGCTGGCGGAAGTTCAGCGTCCAATTGAAGGAAGGCGAGTTGTTGTAAACGAGCTTGGCGTTCGGAATGACTGCGCGGATGCGGTCCACCATGCTCGCGATCTGATCGACATGCGGCTTTTCGGTTTCGATCCACAGGAGGTCGGCGCCGTTCTGTAGTGCGGTGATACAGTCGAGCACGCAGCGGTCCGCCCCCGAGCCGGAACGGAACTGATAGAGGTTGCTCGGAAGCCGCTTCGGCCGCAGGAGCTTGCCGTTGCGGTTGATGAGCACATCGCCATTGCGGCCGCCGCCCGCCGGGATTTCCTCGCAATCGAGGTAGCTGTTGTACTGATCGCCGAGGTCGCCCGGGGTGCGGCTGTAGGCGATCTGCTGCGTCAGGCCCGCGCCGAGCGAGTCGGTGCGGGCAACAATGATTCCCTCGTCGACGCCAAGCTCGAGGAAGGCGTAGCGGCAGGCGCGCAGTTTCGCAAGAAAGACTTCGTGCGGCACGGTGACTTTGCCGTCCTGGTGTCCGCATTGCTTCTCGTCGGAAACTTGGTTCTCGATTTGAATCGCGCAAGCGCCCGCTTGGATCATCTTCTTGGCGAGAAGATAGGTCGCTTCCGCATTGCCAAAGCCCGCATCGATGTCGGCGATGATCGGCACGATGTGGGTTTGGAAATTATCGATTTGCGCTTGCAGCTCGCGTTCTTTGGCCTGATCGCCCATCTTGCGGGCTGAGTCGATTGCCCGGAAAATGAGGCCGAGCTCGCGCGCATCCGCCTGGCGCAGAAACGTGTAAATCTCCTCGATCAGGGCCGGAACAGCGGTCTTCTCGTGCATAGACTGGTCCGGCAAGGGGCCGAACTGCGAGCGCAGCGCAGCGACCATCCAGCCCGAGAGATAAAGATAGCGCCGCGCGGTCGAGCCGAAGTGCTTTTTGATGGCGATCACGTTCTGCTGGGCGATGAACCCGTGCCAAGCGCCGAGCGACTGGGTGTAAAGCGACGGGTCGGCGTCATAGGCTGCCATGTCCTTGCGCATGATCGCCGCCGTGTAGCGCGCAATATCAAGACCCGTCCGGAAGCGGTTTTGCAGGCGCATCCGCGCCACGTACTCAGGGCTGATGCCGTCCCATGTGCCGTTCTTGGCAGCAGCAAGCTCCTTCACCTCAGCGATGTGCCTTTGATATTCGCTGATCAGTCCGGGCTGGAGGATCTGGCTTTGATACGTCATGGTGCGCACTGCTCCCATTCAAACCGAATTGCTTTGCTCATGATCTCCGTCACAAATTCAAAAACTGACAACCTTCAATGGGTGGAGATCCTCTGCTGAAGTCCCGACATATTGAGGAAAAGGGGACCAGCGCAATCCCCAGTTGGCAAATTGAGGTTGTCATGTGGCCTTGTTACACTGTAATATTGTAATTCTGTAAATAAGTTCACATGGCCATAGCTTCCAGAAAAATTTACGCCGGCGCTAAGCTGCGAAGGCTGCGCCGCGAGCGTCAGCTGACCCAGGCGGCCATGGCGGCTGAGCTTGACGTCTCGCCCAGTTACCTCAACCTTATGGAGCGCAACCAGCGCCCGATCACGGTCCAGGTTTTGGTCCGGCTGACGGACTCATACAGCATCGACCCCCGTGATTTTATCGAAGGCGAGGGGGAGCACTCCGCAAGCGAGCTCGAGCACATCTTTGCCGATCCGCTCTTCCGCGAGGCTCCAGTCCCTCGTGCCGAATTGCGCGATACGGCAGAGAGCTCGCCTGCCTTGGCCGCTGCGGTGGCGCGGCTCTATAGGGCCTATGCCGCGGCCCGAGAGGCAAGCGAAAGCGCCGCCCTCGCGGGAGGTGCGCGCGAACATGCAGGATTGTTCCCCGACAGCCCGGCGGCACGCATTCAATCGATCCTGCAAGAGAACCGCAATTATTTTCCAGAGCTTGAGGAAGTCGCCGAGAAACTTGCCTGCGAGCTTGCCCCGCAAGAAGGAGATATCTTCCCGGCGCTGTGCGAATATCTGCGCTCGCGCGCAAGCATCCGCGTGCGCGTGCTGCCCGCTGAAGTGACCGGCGGGCGGCTGCGCTGGTATGATCATCACCGGCGCCAGCTCATGATCTCCGAAGCTCTCGAGCAGCCGGGGCGCGCCTTTCAGGCAGCCTATCAGATTGCCTTGAGCGACTTCGGCGACTTGCTCTCCGCGCTCGCCGCCCGGCTAGGGCCTGGGGAGGAGCTCGCCCGCAGTCTTCTGCGCATCACCCTTGCCAATTATTTCGCGGGTGCGCTGATCATGCCTTACGGCCGCTTCTTCGAAGCCGCCGAGGCCTCGGGCTATGATCTCGAGATCCTCAGCGCGCGTTTTAGCGCGAGCTTCGAGCAAGTCGCTCACCGACTCACCACGCTTAGCCGGCAGAACGCCCGGGGGGTCCCGTTTTTTCTCGTTCGCGCCGACATCGCGGGCAATATCTCGAAGCGGTTCTCGCCGGGGCGTTTTCCCTTCGCCCAGTCAGGCGGCACGTGCCCCTTATGGAACATTCATGCTGCCTTCGCCGAGCCAGGGCGCGTCTTGACGCAAGCCATCGAGCTGCCGGATGGCTCGCAATGGTTTTCGATCGCCCGGACGGTGCGCCGGGCGCGTGCGCCGTTCGGCTCTATCGCGCCCCAGTTTGCCGTCGCGATAGGCTGCGAGCTCAAGCATGCCAAGCGCCTGACTTACGCTAAGCGCCTCGATTTGGCCGCGCCCGAGGTGGCCCCTATCGGGATCAATTGCCGCCTTTGTGAGAGGCCCGCGTGCCCCCAACGCTCGGCCCCGCCCGCCATGCGCCAGCTAATCATCGACGAGCAGCTGCGCTCCGTATCGCCCTTCGTGTTCAAGGAATCGTAAGACCTTCTGCGGCCTTAGCGCAGTACGGCGAGCCCGCCGAGCAGGCCGATGGCGCAGAGGATCACACAGATCGAACAGAGCAGCGCGAGGCGCACCCTTCCCGGGCGCAGCGGAAGAGGTAAGGCCGTTGCCGCGAGCGCGAGCAGCAAGCCGAGCACAATGGGTAGCAAGAAAGCGTTTAGGACCTGGGCGGCAATATTGAGGGAAACGAGGTCGCGAGAATAAAGCACGAGCGTGGCAGCCCCGGCGACGCTCGCGGCACAAATTCCGTAGAACCATTTGGCCTCAAACGGGCGGTGCTCTAGGCCGTGGCCGTAGCCCGCGGCTTCGCCAGCCGCCCAAGCAAGCGCCAGCAATGACACGACGGCGGCAACGGTCGAGCCGCCAACGACTCCCAAGGCGAACGCCGCGCGCCCCGCGGCTTCGCCGAGGAGCGGGGAAAGCGCCTTGCTGATTTCGCCGATGGAATCGAGAGGGCGCAGCGAATCAAAGACCGTGGCTGCGGCGGCAGCGAGCACTGCGCCTGACAGGAGCTGAGTGAGAATCGCGCCAGCGGCAGTCTCGAACCGTGCCGCTCCGTAGTCCTTCGGCTGCAGGTTCTTCTCCGCGATTGCGGATTGCTGATAGAAAATCATCCAGGGGTTGAAGGTCATGCCGACAAAGGCCGCGGATAAATAGAGAAATTCGCGATCGCCGAGCGGCAGGTCGAAGGCCTCCCGCGCGATGGTGCCCGCATCGGGGTGCGCTGCGAGGCCAACCGCGAGAAAAGCAAGCAAGAAGAGGCCGATGGCGACCGCCAGCCGCTCGGCGCGGCGGTAAGAGCCCAGGGCGGCGATGGCCAGCAGGGCCGCTCCGGCCAAGGGCACCGTCAAGCCTCGCGGCAGACCGTACAGCTCGCCAACTCCGGCGATGCCGGTGAATTCTGTGACAAGCGAACCCGCCGCGGCGATCACCAGGCCTGCGAGCGAGAGCCAGGCCCAAAAAGGCCCAAACCGCTCCCGCACGAGCGCGTTAAAGCCGCGGCCCGTGCAAATGCCAAGACGGACTGTTAGTTCCTGAACAAGGTAAAGCAGAGGGATGAGAAGAAGCAGCAAAGGCAAAAGGCGAAAGCCGTACCTCGCCCCGCCTTGCGCCGCAGTCACCACATTGCCCGCATCGGTGTCTGCGAGCATGACCAGAAGGCCTGGCCCCCATACGGCCATTTGCCGCAGGAGGCCGGCCATTCTACTTGGAAGAGCTCTGGCCCTGGCCTTACGCCCTTGCTTGGACAAGCGAGACGCATCAGCGCGATCCCGGGCGAGGGCCACTTCGCCTCCTTGCTTAACCCTAAAGAACTTGGAATCTTAAAAGAGCGGGCCCTTTATGGCGGGCGCTCGCTGACGGAACGGGTTCAGCTGGCGGCAGCCGCAGTCTTGCGTCCGCCTTTGTGCTCTCCTTGCTGTGCTTCGGATTCGAGCTCCGCGCGAGCCTCTGCCACGAGATCGCCGGTTGTTTCGGCGAGCGTCGCGGCGGTCTCGCGATAAAGTGCAATTCCGGTCTTGATGACGCCTTTTGCGACCGGCCGGATGATGCGGCCAATTGCCGGAAGAAGTGTGGGGGCGAGCAGAACCGCGCCAACGCCGAGCGCAATGGGGCCTGCGCCCTCGCCCAAGAAATCTTTCAAATCGGCCATTTCATCCTCCACTCAAATGCGCCGCGGTGCTCCACTCGGACGGCGGCGATCTGCGGCAATGCGGGTGTTCTGACGAGCCAGGGCTCGAGGGTCAGCTTTGGGCACGCGTAATGCGGCGGAGCCCAGCTCCAGAGGTCAAAATAAGAAAATGTCACAAAGGTTCCGGCAAACCGTCGTAAAAATTCGAGCCGCATCGAGGGGTGGGAGACACCTTGGCATGGGGATCAAGATCTGGCCCTGCCTTTGGCATCTTGAGCGCTTCATTCGCCAGAAACGGAAGGACTCCCGCGATCAGCGCGGCAAAAGTGTCTCCAATTCCGACTGGAGTGACGCCGAGCAGCCTGCGAATTGGCCCAAAAAACATCGCCGCCGATTGCATGGCGAAAGAAATGCCAAGGACGGCCGAAAGAATTCTGCTCGGAGGCAAGGCGCGGCTAAAGGCGCGGTGCTCGCGGGACCGGCTGGTCAAAGCGTGGAGAAGCTGCGCGGTGATGAGGCTTCCAAAGCACATGGTCCGCGCGGCATCGGATTGGCCATGCTTAAAGAGTCCATAGCAGTAAGCGCCGAGCGCTCCCGCGCTGATGAGGGCTGATTGTTGCCCCAGATGCACAAAGTCCCGGTTGCCAGCGATCTCGGCTGTCCCCTCGTGCGGAGGCACGCTCATGAGCTCAGAGGCAGGCGGATCAAGGCCGAGGGCCAAGGCTGGAAAGACATCCGAAATAAGATTGATCCAAAGGAGCTGGGCCGGGGAAAGAGGCTCGCCAAGACCCGCAGCCGATGCGGCGAGCATGACCAGAATCTCGCTGAGATTGGTCGATAAAATGAAATCAACGGCTTTTTTGATATTGACGTGCGTTATCCGGCCCTGCTCGATCGCAGGGATGAGGGACATGAGATTGTCGTCCTCAAGAATGATATGGGCAACTTCTCTCGCTGCCTGCGTGCCTGAACGGCCCATGGCAATGCCGATATCGGCTGCTTTCAATGCCGGGCTGTCATTGATACCGTCGCCTGTCATGGCGACCGTGAGCCCGGCGCGCTGAAAGAGCCGCACGATTTGCAGCTTTTGAGCGGGTGTCACGCGGGTAAAAACCTGTAGCACTTTCTCGAGTGACGAGACCTGTTCGAATGACTCTAACTCCGAGGAGTCGACGATCCGCAGCGCGTCACCGTTGGCGAGGTCGAGACTCCGCGCCACCGCCGCGGCTGTTCCTCTCTGGTCGCCGGTGATCATAACCGGGCTGATTCCTGCATTGCGCAGGAGGCGCATAAGCTCCTTCACGCCAGGGCGAAGCGGGTCCACCATTCCAGCAAGCCCAACCCAGGTCAGCCCGCGGGGAACGCCATCGCCCGGCAAGGTTTCATCAGGCAGATAGGCGTATGCAAACCCGAGCACGCGATGCCCGCTTGCCGTCATGCGCAGATTGGCCCCGGCAATCGTGCTCCGGTCCTCTTCCCTCATGACGTCGCGCTCGCTGCCTCGCTCGATCTCATCGCAAAGGGCGAGCACTTCCTCTGGGCTGCCCTTAACCGCCGCGAGAGCGTGATTGTCTCCCGCCTTATGGAGGGTGACCATAAAAAGCCGGCCTTCGCTCCGGTAGACCACCCTCCTCAGAGGAAAACGGCTTCGCAGGTCCGCAACATCAAGGCCGAGGGCGAGGGCAAGTTCGATCAAGGCGTTTTCTGTGGGCGAGCCGGTCAGTTCCACCCCGGTATGATTGCGCCCCAAGATCGTCTCGTTGCACAGAGCAGCGATTTTGGCGAGCCGCTCCAGGCCAGGATACCGCGCGGGATCCGCCCGCTGGCCGTTCCCGTCAACAATTCCACCATCGCTCACCTGGTATCGCACTCCGGCGCAGTCGACCTCGGCGACGGTCATCTTATTGAGCGTGAGCGTCCCCGTCTTGTCGAGGCAAATCACTGAGAGAGAGGCAAGCGTTTCGATCGCCTCGAGGCGGCGGACAATCACATGGTGCTGGCGCATGCGCCGGATCGCGAGCGCGAGCGTTGTCGTGGCGAGGGCCGGCAACCCTTCGGGCACCGCCGCAACGGCGAGCGCTATGGAGTTCTTGACCATCCGGAAAACGCCGTAGCCGCGAAGCAGCCCAGCGAGAAAAACGAGACCGCACGCACCGCCCGCAACCCAGACGAGTTTGCCGCCGAGCTTGCGCAGCTCGCGCTGCAGAGGCGTCTCAGGCGGTTTTGTCATGCCAACGAGGGCCTGGATCCGGCCAGCCTCCGTCTCGAGCCCCGTTGCTACGGCAACCGCGAGCCCGCTGCCTCCGGTCACGATTGTGCCGCGGTAAACCATGTTGCAGCGGTCGGCTAAAGCGAGATCGCTGCTGAGCGGCTGAGGCATCTTCGCGACAGGAGCGCTTTCACCGGTGAGAGAGGACTCGTTGAGCGCCAGCCCATGCGCGCTGATCACGCGGGCGTCCGCAGCGATAACGACGCCAGGCCGCAGATCGAGCAGGTCGCCCGGGACGACGGACTCAAGAGGGATCACCTCCCGTTTGCCTGAACGCACAACCGGCACGGCGTGATCGCCGGACTCGAAGAGCGAGGCTATCGTCTGCTCGGAATAGTTCTCCGTCGCATAACCGATGCCGGCGTTGAGCGCAACGACGCATAGAACAGCGATCGCGTCCACTGTGCCGCCCGTAAGGACTGAGAGCACGGCTGCTCCAACCAAAAGGGCAACGGGCAGGCTTTGAAATTGGCCGGTCAGAATCTCCCACCGGGAGCGCGCGCGAAGCCGCGGCACGGCATTAGGGCCGTATTTCTTAAAGCGGCTTTGGAAAATCTCCGGCGACAATCCTTGCATCGATGTTCGCAAGCGGCGGAACACACGAGCAATGTCCATATGTTGCCAGGCCAATACAGGGCTCGGCCTTAACAGTTCTCCCCGGCGCGGAGTTTCCTTACGCAGCAATTCATCGATCGCTTCTGCGACAGCGCATAGGCTCGCCTGGCGATCAAAGAGGACGAGCATGTTGCCAGTCGCGGTGCTGGCGCTCACAGCTTTGATGAGCCTCTTTGCAGAAAGGGCAGATTCCAAATAGATTTTGAGCGTCCTCGACCCCTTAAGACCCGGCACGTGAAATCTTGCCCGGCCGGGAATGGCCGTATGTAATGCTCTCACGCTGCGCTCTTGCCCGGCCGAGCTCATCAGGGCGACTCATGCTCTGCTGGTTGCGGAGAGTCCGTATGAGGTTCCGGCATTGAGGAGGCGCCAGGGCTATCCAGAGCTCCCAATCTCCTCGATCGCGGCTTCGCCGTTGCTCTCGTCCTTGGCGCCCGGAACCCAAAGCCGCAGGGCTTCGCCTGCATACCAAAGGAGTGTGGCCGCCGGGGCAAAGATGTCTCCCCGGCTAATCTGATAGATGGCGCTCAGCACGAGTGCGATGAAAATATAGGCACGCGCGTCGTTCCGGCTGCCGGTCCACTGCTGCAGCGATTTATTCCATTCGATCAATTGCGCACGGACTTCCTCCAACGAGCTGCGCTGGCTTTCACGAAACTCTTCGACAATGGGAACGCCTTCTTGTTCCAGCGCCCTAAGGAGGGCCTGCGAATCGGAAGAATGGATGAGGATGCTCGCCGTCGCAGGATTAACCTCGACGCTCCTGACCGCGGGCCTCTGCTCAAGGCGCTGCCGCATGGCGGAAAAGAAATGCCCATCGTGCCGCTTGGCGAGGACTCTCACCCGCACCCTGTGCGGCGTCAGATGGACAACACGTCCTTCCGGCAGATCAGGCATGGAGCTTTCTCTCCTCGCCAGATGCGGCCTTCATCTCAAAAGGCACGACTTGCTCGCTCTCTTCCGGCCCGGCGGCCGGGGCCTCCGCATGCTCAGTCTCGGATTGCACCTCGGCAACGAGATCGCTCGTTATCTCGGCGAGTTCACTCAATTTCTCGCGTGCCTCATTGAACATCAAGAGTCCCGCACGGATCGCCCCCTTTGCTGCAGGCCTAATCTTGCCCGCAACAACCGGGCGGATCACCGGCACGAGCGCCGCTCCCGCAGCTCCAGCAAGCAGAGTGAAAAAAATCTTTCGCCCTAAGGTTCGTGCCATCGTCAGCTCCCACCCCCGAAACTCCGCAGGCCCATTGGCTTGGCGGTGTGCAATTAGACTAGCTAGAGCGCCAGCACGCGTGTTCAAGCCGCCGTTGCGGACCTAGCCGCGGCGTCCGGCATCAACATCTCGTGTCCGCGAGGCTTTGCCTGCCGCTCCATTTAACGCGCTGGTTCCCGATTGGATCCGCTAGGCGCTCTGTTTCAAGCGGCGGGCTGCCTCAAATTCGCCTTCTCCGATCGCTGCTCCGAATAGCCCGCGTCAAAAGCCTGCGTGAGATCAGCGATCAGATCATCCGGGTTCTCGATTCCCACCGAGACGCGAATCAAACCCGGCGTAATCCCGATTTCGCGCCGGGCCTCTTCGGTGAGCCCCGAATGCACTGTGGTGGCGGGATGGCAAATGAGCGATTCCGTGCCGCCAAGGCTGACCGCGAGCTTAAAGATCTGGAGGCGGTTGAGTAAAGCAAAGGCTGCTTCATGTCCGCCTTTCACCTCGAATGAGAAGGTTGAGCCAGCCGAACGCGACTGGCGCTCCATCAAAACCCGCACGGGATGCCTTGGCGGCAGCAGGGCAGGATAGTGCACGCGCACAACCTTGGGGTGGCCGGCAAGGAAATTGGCAACGAGCGCCGCATTATTCGCTGCCCGCTCCATGCGCAGCGTTAAAGTTTCAAGCGAGCGCGTGAGCATCCAGCACGAATGCGGATCAAGTTGCGTGCCGATTGCGCTGCGCAGGGCCCGAATGGGCTTGAGATGGGCGCTCGAACCTATGATTGCGCCGCCGATTAAGTCGCTATGGCCGCCCACATATTTGGTGAGCGAATAAAGCGACAAATCGGCGCCGTGCGCGAGCGGGGACTGAAACACCGGCCCAAGCAGCGTATTGTCGCAGCAGAGGACCGGACGGGAGCCTTGGCGGCGCCCGGTCTCCTCCGCGATGCGCCGCATCAGTGCAAGATCAACGAGTGTGTTCATCGGGTTTGATGGCGTCTCGATGAAAATCAGGGCGATGCGCCCGAAGTCCATGGCCCGCGCCGCCGCTGCGCGGATCTGTTCCTCATTGAGCCCCTCGGTAAAGCCAAAGGCCCGAATGCCGAAGGGCTCCAGAGTCTTTTCGATCAGGACTTCCGTTCCGCCATAGAGTGGGCGGCTGTGGAGGATCGTCTCGCCAGGGCGGACGTAAGCGAAAATGGCCGTCGCAATCGCTGCCATGCCGGACGAGAAGACGAGCCCGCTCTCGGCCTTCTCGTAGATGGCAAGCCGGTCTTCAATGATCTCTAAATTCGGGTGATTGAATCGCGAGTAGATGAGGCCAGGCGTGCTGTCTGCCGGCGGCGTGCGGCGGCCGGCGAGATAGTCGAAATAATCGCGTCCTTCCTCGGCCGTGCGGAAAACGAAGGTCGAGGTCAGGAAGACCGGCGGCTTGACCGAGCCCTCCGAGAGGGCGGGATCATAGCCATAGCCCAGCATCAAGGTCTCGGGGCTCAGCGCGTGAGCACCGATGCGGACCTTGTGGTAACGTGCGCTTTCCATCGTAATTTCTTTCTGCCGCGGTGCCAAGGCGGCGGATCTCTGGCTGCCTAAAAGAACGTCATTGCCAATGCACTGGTTCAGTCGCACAGTCGCGAGCCTTGCCTCCGCAAGCATTCCGCTTCAGTTAGGCCCTAGCATACACTCGCTTAGAAGCAAGAAGCGTGCTGATCGAGGCAGGCCTTGAGGAGCGGAATGACTGGTTACGATTTCGATCTCTTCGTGATCGGCGCAGGCTCAGGCGGCGTGCGGGCCGCGCGAGTTGCCGCTGCTCATGGCGCGAAGGTCATCATCGCCGAGGAGTTCCGCATCGGCGGCACCTGCGTCATCCGGGGCTGCGTGCCGAAAAAGCTCATGGTCTATGCGAGCCGGTATAAGGATCATTTCGAAGACGCCGCAGGATTTGGCTGGCGCGTTGAGGAGCGCTCGTTCGACTGGCCTAGTCTCGTTGCGGCAAAAGAGAAGGAGATCTCGCGGCTTTCGGCGATCTATCGCACGAACCTCGAAAAGGCTGGCGTTGCAATCGAGGAGTGCCGGGCCGTAATCGAGGATCCGCACACCGTGCGCCTTACGGGCGGGCGTCGCGTCAGCGCAAGATTTATTCTCCTTGCGACCGGATCAAGGCCTGTTCTCGATCCCGACGTTCCCGGGCGTGAATTTGCGATCACCTCGAATGAAGTTTTCGATCTTCCGACGCTGCCAGAGCGCATGCTCATCATAGGCGGCGGCTATATCGCGGTCGAGTTTGCGTCGATCTTTGCCCGGCTTGGCACAAAGGTGATGCTCGCCGCACGCAGCGAAAATGTCCTGCGCGGTTTTGACGAAGATATGCGGATCGGTGTGCGGGATTCGCTTGCAGCGGCTGGCGTTACGCTCATCTTCGGCGTGCTGCCGACCCAGATCGAAAAGAATGCAGCGGGCTGCCGCGTGCATCTGACGAAGGGCACGACGCTTGAGGCGGATCAGGTGATGATCGCAACCGGCCGCTGGCCCAATACGGCGGGGCTTGGCCTTGAACGGGCAGGCGTCGCGCTCGATGCGCTGGGAGCCGTGAAGGTTGACAAATTTTCGAAAACAAATCTCGAATCAGTTTACGCTGTCGGCGATGTGACGAACCGTGTGCAGCTAACGCCGGTCGCCATTCGCGAGGGGCACGCCTTCGCCGACACGGTGTTTGGCAACAGGCCGCATGCTGTCGATTACCAGAATATTCCCTCGGCCGTCTTTTCGACGCCCGAGCTTGGCTGCGTTGGACTCACCGAGGGAGAAGCGCGCGCCGCCTTCGATTGCGTTGATCTTTACGAGGCTAACTTCCGCCCCCTGAAGGCCACGCTTTCCGGGCGGGCGGAAAAAACGCTGATGAAGATCGTCGTGGATGGCACCACGGATCGCGTCCTTGGCGTACATATTCTCGGCGAGGATGCGGCGGAAATGGCTCAGCTTCTCGCGATTGCAGTCAAGATGGGCGCGAAGAAATCGGATTTCGATGCGGCGGTTGCGCTGCATCCGACCTCGGCCGAGGAGCTTGTCACCTTGCGCACGCGCACGGCGCGATTCGAACGCGAGGTCGCGGGGCCTGAGGGGCCAGAGTGCGGGCCAGTAGTGGAGGCGGACTAAGGCGCTCCATTTCGCTTCCATTTTCGCTGTGAGCCGTATAATGCATGGCCGCAGGCGCCCAAAGGCGCCGCCCGAGGAGAGAGCAGGATGCGCATCGACCCCTGGTTGCCGGGGAGCTGGAGAGGCAAGCCAATCGAGCAAGTGCCCCGCTATGCAAACGCAGCGGCGCTCGCCGAGGTGGAGCGCCAGCTTGCGGGCTTCCCTCCTTTGGTGTTTGCCGGCGAAGCGCGCAAGCTTAAGCGCATGCTTGCCAGAGTGGCCGCGGGCGAGGCCTTCCTTTTGCAGGGCGGCGATTGTGCCGAGAGCTTTGCCGAGCATTCGGCCGATAACATCCGCGATTTCTTCCGCGTCTTTTTGCAAATGGCGGTGGTTACGACCTTCGCCGCCGCGCTGCCTGTCGTGAAGGTTGGGCGGATTGCGGGGCAATTTGCCAAGCCGCGCTCGGCCCCGGCCGAGGCCGTCGATGGAGTCGAACTCCCCAGCTACCGCGGCGATATCATCAACGACATCGCATTTGACGCAAGAGCGCGCGAGCCCGATCCCGCGCGCCAGCTGATGGCCTACCGGCAATCGGCGGCGACCCTAAATCTTCTGCGCGCTTTCGCGACCGGCGGCTACGCCAATCTCGAAAATGCGCATGGCTGGGTGCTCGGCTTCGTCAAGGATAGCCCGCAATCCGCGCGCTATGAGGAGCTTGCGTCAAGGATCACAGAGGCGCTTGGCTTCATGCGCGCGATTGGTCTTGATCCCGAAGCGCATCCGGAGATGCGCCAGACCGATTTTTACACCTCGCATGAGGCACTGCTCTTGGGCTATGAGGAAGCCCTCACGCGCATCGACTCGACGACCGGCGAATACTATGCGACGTCGGGCCATATGATCTGGATCGGCGACCGGACGCGGCAGCCGGACCATGCGCATATCGAATATGCGCGCGGCGTCAAAAACCCGCTTGGCCTTAAATGCGGCCCGGGTCTTTCGCCCGACGAGCTGCTGCGCCTCATCGACATACTCAACCCGGCCAATGAGCCCGGGCGGCTCACCTTGATTTGCCGCTTTGGCGCGGACAAGGCGAGCGATTGCCTGCCAAGCTTCGTCCGGGCAGTTGAACGGGAAGGGCGCAATATTGTTTGGTCTTGCGATCCGATGCATGGCAACACGATCAAGGCGGCAAGCGGCTATAAGACACGCCCGTTCGATAAGATCATGAGCGAGATCCGCACTTTTTTTGCCGTCCACCGGGCGGAGGGCACCTATGCCGGCGGCGTTCATCTCGAAATGACCGGCAAGAACGTCACCGAGTGCATCGGCGGCGCACGGGCGATCTCGGAGGCCGATTTGCGCGACCGCTATCACACCTATTGCGATCCTAGACTGAATGCCGAGCAGGCAATCGAGGTCGCTTTCCTCATCGCCGAGCTCCTCAAGGCGGAGAGGATCGAGCGCGCCCGCGCGGATGCTGCGGAATGAATGGCACGGCTGATCGCTGCTAAGAAAAGCAAGCTTGTAAACCGCAGAGTCACAACCTTGGCGAGAATGTCTCGCACGGCCGATACGGCAGCAGGGCCGTGCTCTTGCGCTCGTCCAGTCAGTACACCGCAGGCAGTTGCTTTGCTCTGCTCATCAAACCCTCGCGATTTTGGCTATAATGGCGCGAAGCCATAACGGAGCGCGCTCAAGGCTGCTACGCCAAAGACGATAATGGCAAAAGGCCGTGGCACGTGAAGGGGTGTACTGGCTCGATGTTGCGCAAGTTTCATTCGCTTTATAGCCACGGATTTGTGCGCCTTGCCGCTTGTGTCCCAAGGACGAGGATCGGCGATCCAGCCCGCAATGCGGCCGAGGCTTTGCGGCTAGCAGCCGAAGGCGATGCGGCCAAAGCGGCCATTATGGTGTTCCCCGAGCTCGGGCTCTCGGCCTACGCGATCGATGATCTTTTATTGCAGGAGCCGCTCCTCGGCGCAGTGGAGCAAGCAGTCGATCATATTGTCGAAGCCTCGCGCGGTCTCTTTCCCGTCATCATTGCCGGGGCGCCGCTCAGATATTGCGGCAGGCTCTACAACACCGCCGTCGTCATCCACAACGGCGCCATCCTGGGTGTCGTGCCAAAGAGCTATCTGCCGAACTACCGGGAATTTTACGAGCGGCGGCATTTTAGCCCGGGAGCCAGCTTGACGGGGCGGACGATTACAGTCGCGGGCCGCGAGGCGCCGTTTGGCGTTGATCTCCTCTTTCGCTCGGCCGGTTCAGCCGATGTGACCTTCCACATCGAGATTTGCGAGGACATCTGGGTTCCCGTGCCTCCGTCGAGCTTCGCGGCTCTTGCTGGCGCGGAGGTGCTGATCAATTTGTCGGCGAGCAATATAACCATCGGCAAGGCGGAGACCCGGCGGCTTCTGTGCGCCAGCCAGTCGGCGCGTGCGATCGCAGCCTACATCTACTCGGCTGCTGGTCCTGGTGAATCAACGACCGATTTGGCTTGGGATGGGCAGGCCGCCATTTTCGAATACGGCGATCTGCTCGCGGAAGCTGCTCGTTTTCCGCGCGACTCCGTTACGATCATGGCTGACGTCGATCTCGGCAGGCTGCGCCAGGAACGCATGCGGATGAATAGCTTCGGCGATTGCGCCGCCGAAGAAAAGGCGCGTGTTTCGCAATTCCGCACAATTCCGTTCAGGCTGGATACGCCAGCTGAGACCGTGCGCCTGAAACGCACGATTGAGCGCATGCCTTACGTGCCTTCAGATCCCGCAAGGCTCGCGGAGGATTGCTATGAGGCCTACAATATTCAGGTGCAGGGGCTAACCACCCGGCTTGAGGCGGCGAAGATAAAGCGCGCCGTCATCGGCGTGTCGGGCGGTCTTGACTCCACGCAGGCCCTCATTGTTTCGGCGCGGGCCATGGACCGGCTTGGCCTTCCGCGAGCAAATGTCTTTGCCTATACGCTCCCGGGCTTTGCGACGTCCGAAGCCACCAAGGCGAACGCCATTGCGCTGATAAAGGCGCTCGGCGCCACTTTCGGCGAGATCGACATCAGGCCTGCCGCGCGCCAAATGCTTGCGGACTTAAGCCACCCGGCCGCCCGCGGCGAGGCCATTTACGATATCACCTTTGAGAATATTCAGGCAGGGCTCAGAACCGATTACCTCTTCCGGCTTGCGAACTATCACAATGGGCTCGTGGTTGGCACGGGGGATCTGTCGGAACTTGCACTTGGCTGGTGCACCTATGGTGTCGGCGATCAGATGTCCCACTATAATGTGAACGCATCAGTGGCGAAAACCTTGATCCAGCACCTCATCCGGTTTGCCGCGAATTCGGGCGATTTCGGCCCTGAAACATCGAAGATCTTACACGCGATCCTCGAAACCGAGATCTCGCCGGAGCTTATTCCCGCCGGCACAGGCGGCGCATTGCAATCAACCGAGCAGCAGATCGGACCCTACGCCTTGCAGGATTTCAATCTTTATTATGTGACCCGCTACGGCTTTGCGCCGTCCAAGGTTGCGTTCCTTGCGCTTGAGGCCTGGGGCGATGTGCAAAAAGGCCGCTGGCCCGCAGGAACTTCCCCTGCGAAACAAAGGAGCTACACGCTCAAAGAGATCCGGCACTGGCTTGAGGTTTTTCTTACCCGGTTTTTCGCCATGAGCCAATTCAAACGGTCTGCATTGCCGAATGGCCCCAAGATTTCCTCCGGCGGTTCTTTGTCGCCGCGCGGCGACTGGCGAGCGCCATCAGACGGCAATGCCGATGCCTGGCTCGCTGAGCTTGCGGCAAATGTTCCGCAGGAGTGAGATTGCCGAAGAGAGCTCTGCCGCGGCAGTGGATTTGGAGAAATCTCAAATGCATCATCTTGAATGGCAAAGTGAAACCGCGGAACTAGGGTCAGAACTCATTAATCCGTTCGTCCTGACAATGCGATGCTGATTCTTTTTGTGGAAGATTGGGATCGTGCGCAGGAGTCTTTTTGGTTGAGCGGTGAGGAGTAGAGCCGGATCGAACCTTACCTGCCGGCGGATGCGCGTGGCATCGAGCGGGTGCCGTCATCAGTGGGATCGTGCACGTGCTGAAAAGCGGTTGCCGCTGGTGCGATTGCCCGCCCGAGCATGGCCCTCCGACAACGATCTATAACCACTTCGTGCGTTGGGCAGAGCGTGGGGTCTGGGAAAATCTCTTCCGGGCCTTCGCCGGGAAGGGGAGGCCGGCGGAGATGCAGATGATCAACTCTGCGCACATCAAGGCTCACCGCTCGGCGGCGGCGGAAAGGGGGGGCAAAAGCAGGCGATTGGCCGCTCGCCGCCACTCTGGTATGGTGGATACAATGAGTCTGGACCCTAGTTGTAGAAATGGGGGTAGCCGTTCGTTGGACTCGTGTTCCGCAACTGAACATAAACGAGATCGCCTAGGTTGACAGGAAAATTAACGCGCGTTTCGTTAATCGGATACCATTCAATCCAAGCCGGGTAGAACCTATTAACCGAGCTTGATTGCAGTAGACACCAACTTGCGTTCCTGCCTGCAAAACATCGCTCGAGCCAAAGCCATCAATGCCGACCGATTGAGAGAAGTAGTCCCAGCCTCCGGTGCACGAGCCGAAAGCCTGATGAGCCGCGGGCACGACAAACCCGCCAACGATCGCCCCAGCCTTGAAGGGTCTGTTTCCGGTGTAAACTGCGTGCCACTCCAATTCGTTGATGTCGCGGTCGCAAAATCGTTTGCAATTCCCGGCGCGGCGGCCTGCCCAGCTCTCTTCACCGGGCCATTCGCCATTTTCGTTGGCGTAAGTGCCGCCGGAACGTGCTTTTGCGGATTGCCGATCACCGGGACCGCTCTTTGCCATTTTTGACAGGCTTCGGGGGCGGCATTCGCTCCGGGGCCGGGGGTTTAGCGAATTGTGATTTGGCTGCCGGGGAGGCCGTCAGCCGATTAAATTTCCCCGGAGGGCCGCTTACGATTGTGACACCCTTCACGTGCCCTGGCGCGAGCTCCCGAACGAGGTTCGCACCACCGGTAGGAAAGCATAAACCGGGTGATTTGAAGGCCCCTTTTTAGGTGTTTCTCCTTGCTTCCCGATCGCCCTTGAAATGCTAATGATTCTCATTCAAACATTACTTCGATGGCCTTGTCATTTCACCGCCTTTCCACAGGCAGCGAACCGGAAAGCGCATGGCGCCCTCTCGAATTCGGGCCGCCTTGAAATCCTTCCCTCTTGCTGCGCTGCGCGCAATCATGCTCTTTAGCCATCGATGCATACGGGCACGGAGAAACTCATGAACCTCGCGGAGCGGCCTGCGCCGGAGGAGGAGATCCGCAAGATCGTCATCCTCGGCGCCACCGGGTCGATCGGCCGCTCCACCGCAGAGGTCATCTTGGGCGCAAGGGACGCCTTGCGCGTCGAAGCCGTCGCAGGAGGGCGCGACCCGCAAGGATTGGCGCAGCTCGCAAGAAAGCTTGGCGCCAAGTACGCCGCTCTCGCCGACCCCCAAGGCTACGGCACCCTCAAGGAGGCTCTTGCTGGCACCGCGATTGAACCTGCCGCGGGCGAAGAGGCTGTTGTCGAAGCCGCGCTGCGCTCCGCCGACATTGTCGTCGGAGCCATCGCAGGCGCTGCCGGCGTCAGGCCAACGTTCGCCGCACTCGCGGCCGGCCGCACGGTCGCGCTCGCCAATAAGGAATGCCTCGTCTGCGCCGGTCCAGCTTTCATGCGCCAGGCCCGGTCCTCCGCAACGCGGCTTCTGCCGGTTGATAGCGAGCACAATGCGATCTTCCAGGCCTTGGGCGAAGCAAATCTTGACGGAGTGGAAAAGATTACCTTAACCGCCTCCGGCGGCCCGTTCCGGACTTGGGGCCGCGAAGCGATCGCGAATGCTACGCCCGAGCAAGCGCTCGACCACCCCAACTGGTCCATGGGGCCGAAGATCACGGTCGATTGCGCGGGGCTTATGAACAAAGGTCTCGAACTGATTGAGGCTCATTACCTTTTCGGCATAGAGCCGGACCGTCTCGAGGTCCTAATCCACCCGCAATCCCTCGTCCACGGGCTCGTGGCCTTCAAGGACGGCTCGGTCACGGCGGGCTTGGCCGCGCCCGATATGAAAGTGCCGATTGCCCATTGCTTGTTTTATCCGCGCCGCAGAGCAACTGCTGCCCGGCGGCTCGATCTCACCGGGATCGGGAAGCTCACCTTCGAACGCCCGGATCTCGGCCGATTCCCCGCCTTGCGGGTGGCGATGGACGCGCTGCGGGCAGGCCAAGGCCTCCCGACGGTTTTGAACGCGGCGAATGAGATCGCCGTCGAAGCTTTTCTCAACAGGCGCATCTCATTCCACGCAATTGCCTGCCTAGTGGAAGAGTGCTGTAACCTTGCGATGAGCGGAGGATTTGCGCATGAGCCAGAAACGGTCGCGGACGCGCTCGCACTCGATGACGCCGTTCGCCAACGCGCGCGCGCGCTGCTGACCGGGCATGCAAGGCGCGCAAGCGCGTGAAGGCCCAGGCCCGGCGGCGGAGCCGGAAGCGCTGCCGCGGTGATTTGGCAGCATTTTCCTCGTTTGGCAGCATTTTTGCACGTCAGTTTGCCGGCGAGGCCGGTCACATTTTCCGGCGCATGGACAAATTTTAACAAAATGGTTCGTGCGAAATCGTCAGGGCGGACAATATGACACAGTGTGCAAGGCAGCCTATTCAAGGTTAGTGGAACATTAATCGCTCCATCGCGGCTTTGACCAGGGCAGTCCCCCGCGCTTGCGCTTCTACCGGTGCAGGCCATCGATTTAGTCCGGGGAACCGCCGCGCCAGCGAGTTTCCGCCACCTGAACAGAGTTGTTGCGGCCTGGCCTTGCCGCACACGAGGGCCGTATCACGAACGGCGCTTGCATTTTAGGCCAGACAGGAGTTCAAATGCCGTTTGTCATGAGTATCTGGACCTTCGCGGGATATCTTCTCCCGTTCCTGTTCGTCCTAAGCTTGGTCGTTTTCTTTCACGAACTGGGCCATTTTCTTGTGGGCCGCTGGTGCGGCGTGAAGGTCGATACCTTTTCCCTCGGCTTTGGACCCGAACTCTTTGGTTTTAGAGACCGGCACGGGACTCGCTGGCGGCTCGCTGCCCTCCCGCTTGGCGGCTACGTCAAATTCCACGGTGATGTCAACGGCTCCTCGATGCCAGATTCAGAAGCCTTGGAGACGATGCCGGCGGAAGAGCTAGCCGTGAGTTTCCCTGGTCAAAAGGTCTGGAAACGTGCGGCGATTGTTGCGGCCGGCCCGATTGCAAATTTCATCCTCGCGATCGTGATCTTCAGCGGAGTCTTTTATTTTAGCGGCCGTCCGATCCTGCTGCCGAAAATCGACAGCGTGGCCGCGAGCAGCCCAGCCGAGGCAGCTGGATTCCAGCCAGGCGACCTTGTCGTTGCGGTCGATGGCGTGAATGTCGGCAGCTTCGAGGAGATGCAGCGCCTCGTCCAGGCGTCGAGCGACACGCAGCTCACCTTCACCGTCAAACGCGGTGACAAGCTCATCGATCTCGCCGCCACCCCGCGCCGCAGCGAAATCGCGACGCCTTTCGGGAAGACCCGGGTTGCCGTTCTTGGCGTGCAGTCACTCGCCAAGCCGGAGAATTGGCATATTCAGCATTACGGGCCGATCTCTTCGGTCAAGGCGGCGGGCGAAGAGACGTGGTATGTCGTGGCGCGCACCGGGAGCTATCTTAAGGGTCTGATCGCAGGGCAGGAGTCGACCGACCAGCTCTCAGGCCCAATCCGCATCGCCGAGGTTTCCGGCGCCATGGCCAAGATCGGCTTTTCTGCGCTGCTTAACCTTGCCGCAATTCTGTCCATTTCAGTGGGAATGCTGAACCTCCTCCCCATTCCGCTCCTCGACGGCGGCCATCTTGCTTTCTATGCGGTTGAAGCGGTGCGGGGCAAGGCCATGCACGAGAAGGTTCAGCAATTCGGCTTCAAGCTTGGCTTGATGCTGGTTACGAGCCTGATGGTCTTTGCCACCTACAACGACATCCTCCGCTTGGCGCGCCAGTGGATGCACTGGGGATAAGGGCTTACGAGCTCTAGCCTTTGGGGCGGCCGGTTGACCTGACAAACAGCGGGCAAGCCGGAGAGGCTTGGCCCGCTGTAAACGTGTCTTGTCAGCCACGGCCGCCGAAAAACGCGTGCGCCGCCCGCAATCTTGATTTGCGGGAGACCGCAAAGCCGCTAAAAGCAACGCTTGCGGAGGTGGGATGAAGCCTTAACCATTTCTGCAGAATGTATTGTGAAGGCCGGCTTGAGCCAGATAGCACTCGGCTGGCCCAATCGAGTAATTGGCGTTGGTGTGCGGCGGGGGGGCTGGTCTCTTGATGCGAGTGAAAAGAAAATTGGCGAGCCGGTCCTCAGTTGCTTTCGCCTGCGCGGGCTGGCTTATGGCCGGGAGCTGCGCGGCCTATGCCGAAAACATCGTGGTCACCGGCAACAAGCGCGTCGATAGCGAGACCATCGCATCGTATTTTAAGGGCACCGATCAAGCTGCGATCAACAAGGGCGTCAAAGATCTTTACGCGACCGGCCTCTTCTCCAGCATCAACGTTAGCCGCTCCGGCGGAAGGCTTGTTGTCGCGGTTGCCGAGAACGTTGTCATCAACCGGGTGGTCTTCGAGGGCAATAGCAAGGTCAAAACCGAAACGCTCGCGGCGGAAATTCAGTCAAAGTCGCGCGGGCCGTACAGCCCGGCCATGGTCCAGGCCGACATCGAGCGCATCAAGGATGTTTACCGGCGCGCGGGACGCGCCGCCGCCTCCGTTACGGCAAGAACCGTCGAGCTTCCCAACGGGCGCGTCGACGTAGTCTTTACGATCGATGAAGGCGAAAAGACGGGCGTGAAGGCGATCAATTTCGTCGGCAATCAGGTCTACTCTTCCGCAAAGCTCCGCGATCTCATGGAGACCACGGAGATGAACTTCCTGTCGTTCATCAAGACGTCGGACGTTTACGACCCGGACAGAATTGCCGCCGATCTTGAGCGCATTCGCCGCTTCTATCTCAAGAACGGCTATGCCGATTTCCGCGTGATCGGCTCCGATGCCCAATTCGATCCGGCACAGGGCGGGTACATCATCACGATCACCGTCGAGGAGGGCGTGCAATATACGGTGAGCGGGGTCAGGGTGGAATCGCACTTGCCGGACGTCGATAGCGCGTCTCTGCAGCCTCTCCTGCGCATCTCCCCCGGCGAAGTCTATAACGGCGACCTCGTTCAAAAGACGGTCGACGCACTGACCAAGGAGGTTGGAAAGCACGGCTATCCCTTCACTCAGGTGCGGCCGAGCGGCGATAAAGATCCGGTCAGCCGCACCATCAATCTTGCCTTCGTCCTCGAGCAAGGCCCGCGCGTATATATCGAGCGTATCGACATTCGCGGGAACACGAGGACGCGCGATTACGTGATCCGGCGCGAGTTCGAGATCGGCGAAGGCGATGCTTATAACAAGGTGCTCGTCGACCGCGCCGAACGCAGGCTCAACAATCTTGGCTACTTCAAGAAGGTGAAGATCACGAATGAGCCGGGATCGGCGCCCGATCGCGTGATCATTTTGGTCGATGTGGAGGACCAGCCAACCGGCTCCCTCTCGCTCTCCGGCGGCTATTCCACGACCGATGGCTTCATCGCCGATGTCTCGGTCAGCGAAACCAATTTCATGGGACGCGGCCAATATGTCCGCCTCGCGCTCTCCGAAGGCCAATTCGCCCGCGGCGTGGAGTTCAACTTCACCGAACCCTATTTCCTCGGCGAGCGCCTCGCTGCTGGATTCGACCTTTACGCTAAGAAGCAGGACGCGTGGCGGTTTTCATTTTACAACAATTTCATCACAGGCGGGACCTTGCGCCTCGGGCTGCCGATCACCGAGGAGCTCTCCTTCTCGCCACGCTATTCGATCTTCAGGCAGGATATTACAGTTCAGAATAGCCAGACGAGGCCCTTTGGCGACTGCACGGCTCCGCTGCCTTTCGTGACGCCCGGCTTTAACGGAATTCCTGCGAGTTTCTTCTTTAACTGTCTGACAAACGGAGAAGCCTCGCTCGCGATCAAAGAAGCGCAAGGGCCATTCCTGACATCTCAGTTTGGCTACACGCTGGGCTATAACTCGCTCGACAACGTTCGCAATCCGACCTCTGGCCTATTTGCGGAACTGCGCCAAGATGTTGCCGGAGCGGGAGGTGATGCCCGCTACGTCCGCACCACGGGCGATTTCCGGTATTACCATGAGATTTGGGATCAATTCGTTGGGCTCATCCATCTCCAAGGAGGCGATTTACAGCCCTTTGGCGGCTATCAGTTGCGAATTGTCGATAATTTCAACCTCGGGCCGAGCTTGGTGCGCGGCTTTGCTCCTTTCGGAATTGGCCCGCGCGACGTCTCTTTCGGCCTAAATCCGCAGGGTAACCCGCTCGGCGGCACTAAATATTATGGCGCCAGCCTTGAAGTACAGTTCCCGCTCTTCGGCGTGCCAAGAGACTTAGGCCTCAAGGGTGCGGTCTTCGCCGATATGGGAGCGCTCTTCGACTATACCGGGCGGACCGTCTTCCCGCTCTCGCCCTTGCAGGCCCAAGAGGCCGCCTTCGCCTTCCCCGGCGGCATCGCATGCATTCCCGGTTTGACCCAAGTTGGTGTTGGCAATCAGTTCCCCGCATTGAACTTCACTCAGAGCAACTGCATCAACGTCCAAGGCGACACGGCAAGGCCGCGTACGTCTGCGGGCGGGTCGATCATCTGGTCTTCGCCTTTAGGACCGATCCGGTTCGATTTCGCCAAAGCGATCACGAAGAGCCCGTTCGACCAGACGCAATTCTTCCGCTTCACCGGCGGCACGACTTTCTGATAAGGCCCGCTTTTGCAACTGCGCCTGCGTAGACCAGCGGCTTGTGCAGGCGGTGTTTGGCACTAAGCCTTTCGAGGTGAAGGCGCGGCCGGCGAGTCCTTATGACGGACCCTTTCTTTTCTCCGTCCGCAATCCCAAGGCCTTTGCTCGAGATCGCGGCCTGCACAGGGGCGGAATTCGCGGGAGGCCCTGGGCTCCAGGTCATCATCAATGGAGCAGCCGCAATCGGCGAGGCTGGGCCGGGCGAAATCACATTTCTCGAATGCCCCGGGCAAGCTGGGCTCTTGCAAGCGGCAAAGGCGGCGGCATGTTTCGTCGCAAGAGAGCAAGCCGCCCTGTTGCCGAATTCCACGGCTGCTCTGGTCGTGCCAGACCCATACGCCGCTTTCTTGCGCGCTTTGCAGGAGCTTTACCCGGACCAGCAGAAAGGGGGCGTGGCGTTTGCCGCACCGGGCGTAAACCCAGGCGCCATGGTTCACCCCGAAGCGCGCCTCGAGCATGGCGTCATCGTTGAGCCCGGCGCCATCATCGGCGGGCGGGCCGAGATTGGCTCCGGAACGTTCATTGGCGCAAGTAGCGTGATCGGTTTCTCGGTCCGCATCGGGCGCAATTGCGCGATTGAATCGCAGGTCACGATTAGCCATGCCTTGATCGGCGACCGGGTGATGGTCCATCCAGGGGCGCGGATTGGACAGCTCGGCGTGCGTGCCGGCAGAGATCGGCCCAGAGCCCGGTCAAAGTTGCCTGGAGCGGCGCCTGGCCTCGGGCGGGTGATCATTCAGGATGGGGTCGAGATCGGCGCCAATGCGGCCATCGACCGCGGGCTTGCCGGCGATACGGTGATCGGCGAACAAACGGCAATCGGCACTCTCGCGCATATTGGCGAAAGGGCCAGGATTGGGCGCTATTGCTCGATTCCGGCCCAGGCGGAAATTGCCCGCGAGGCGGCGATTGAAGATCATACCGCTCTGCCGCGGCAATGCAGGTGACATTGTCCTTCCCTTGGCGTTAGCCGGATTTAAATCCCCTCGCCGGCGCCTTCGAGCGCAACTCTGCTAAGACCGTTTCGCCGGCAATGGCTCTCGATCCGATCGTCACCAAAAGCCGCACGGTCCCCGGCATATAAACATCGACGCGCGAGCCGAAGCGGATCAAGCCGAACCGGTCGCCAGCGCCCAAGGCTTCGCCTTGGCGGACGAAGCAAACGATCCGGCGGGCAATGAGACCTGCGATCTGCACGACGCCAAAACGGCCATAGCCATTCTCGATCACGAGACCGTTGCGCTCGTTGGACTCGCTCGCCTTATCGAGGTCGGCATTGAGGAAGACGCCCGGGCGGTAAGCGACCTTTGTTACCCGGCCCGCAACCGGTGCGCGGTTCACATGGCAATCGAATACGGACATGAAAATCGAAACCCGCTGCATCGGCTCAGGCCCAAATCCGAGCTCTGCGGGCGGGGTGAAATAGCCAACCGAGCTCACGAGCCCATCTGCCGGTGAGATCACGAGACTCTCGTCGAGCGGCGTGAACCGGACGGGGTCGCGGAAGAAATAGGCGCACCAGGCGGTCGCCATCACGCCAATCCAGAACAAGGCGCCGATCAGCGAGCCGAGGATGAGTGTCGCGAGGGCGAAGCCCGCGACAAAGATGTAACCCTCGGGATGAATGGCGGTGAGCTGCCTGCGGATTGATTCGATGATTGCCATGCGAAATCCTTTGCGCAGAGTGCGTTTTAGCCGAAGGGGTGCCTGTTGCAAGCGTTGCGTCGAAGCCTGGAACCAGCGAAGTGCCGGTCTTGCCAGGTTCAAAGCGAAGGCGGGACAGGGCTCTCTTCTTCGAGAGGAGTCCGGTCTTCCTGCGCAGCCGCCTCGGCCTCGCCTGTCTCGATCGTAATGCTGAGCCTGCCCCCCTCTTCGATTGCCGCACGGCGCAACGTCTCCTCCGCCTGCCGGACCTCGTTCTGGCGCCTCCAGAGAGCCGCATAAAGCCCGTCCTTGGCAAGGAGCCCGGCATGCGTTCCGCGCTCAACGATGGTCCCCTTGTCGAGCACCAAAATCTCATCGGCGTTGATAATCGTCGAAAGGCGGTGCGCGATGACCAAAGCCGTGCGGCCCTTGGCGACGAGATCGAGCGCATCCTGGATCTCCCGCTCGGTGAAAGAATCAAGCGCTGAGGTTGCTTCATCTAGCACCAGGATGGGCGGAGCCTTAAGGATCGTTCGCGCGATCGCGACTCGCTGCTTTTCGCCGCCCGAGAGCTTCAGCCCGCGCTCGCCGACCTGCGACTCATAGCCGCCCGGGAGCTGATCGATGAAATGATCGATGCGCGCCAAGCGCGCCGCCCCGCGCACCTCCTCATCCGTCGCATCGAAGCGGCCATAACGGATGTTGTAGGCAATCGTGTCGTTGAAGAGCACGGTATCTTGCGGGACCATGCCGATGGCCGCACGGAGCGACCGCTGCGTGACCATGGCAATATCCTGTCCATCGATCGTGATGCGGCCACCGGTTGGCTCATAGAAGCGGAAGATGAGCCTCGAGAGAGTCGATTTGCCGGCCCCCGATGGGCCAACGATAGCAATCGTTTTACCCGCGGGCACCTCGAAGCTCACGTCCCGTAGAATTGGCCGGCGCGGATCATAGTAGAACGATATATGCTCGAACGAGAGATTTCCCTTCGTGATCACGAGAGGCTTTGCGCCCGGCCGGTCGTCGATTTCGGTGCGCTGGCCGAGAATGCCAAACATCATCTCGATATCGATCACCGATTGCCTGATCTCGCGATAGACAACCCCCATAAAATTCAGCGGCTGATAGAGTTGGATCATCATTGCATTGATGAGCACGAAATCGCCAATTGTATTGCTGCCCTCCCTAACCCCCGCAACGCTCATCGCCATCGCCGCGGCAAGGCCCAAGGCGAAGATGACCGCCTGCCCCGCGTTGAGGAAGGCAAGCGAGGTGAGGGTTTTGATGCTCATGCGCTCGTAGCGGGCCATCGATTTGTCGTAACGCTCGATCTCGCGCTCCTCGGCGTTAAAATATTTCACCGTCTCGAAATTAAGCAAACTGTCGATCGCCTTGGTGTTCGCATCGGTATCGCTTTCGTTCATTGCCCGCCGGATCCCGATCCGCCAATTCGTGGCCGCGGCCGTAAACCCAGTGTAGGCCGCCACCATGAGAGCGACAGCCGCGGCATAGCGCCAGTCGAATTGATAGAAGAATACCGCCAGCACCAGAACAAATTCGAACACGGTTGGTATTGCCGTCAGCATGACCGTGCGGACGAGCGTCTCGATGGAGTTGCGGCCCCGCTCAAGGATTCTGGTGAGCCCGCCAGTCTTCCGTTCAAGGTGAAAGCGCAGCGAGAGGCTATGCAAATGGGCAAAGACATCGCGTGCGAGCCGCCGCACCGCGTGCATTGCGACGGCCGCAAAGAGCGCATCCCGCGACTGCGTGAGGAGCGCCATCAAAATGCGTAAAACCCCATAGAGGACCGTAAAGGCGAGCGGGCCTGCAACAAGCCCGAACACTTCCGCGCTGCCCGGCGCGCTCAAGGCATCGGCTGCCCATTTAAACGAATAGGGGACCGCGATCGTGACGAGCTTTGCCGCGAGCAGCAGCACCAGGGAGGCAAAAATGCGCAGAACCAAATCCCGCCGGTCCGACGGCCAGACATAGGGCCAAAGGCTCCGCAGCACATGCTGTGAATCCACTCCGGCCGGCTGAGTCCCCGGGATTCCAGCCTGGTCCGGAATCGCGGGGGAGGGCAGAAGGCGAGGGTGCTGGCGCAAGCTCATGCTGGACCTCGCTCGTTCGAAAGGTTAGCTAAGGGCGTCCCAACGTTCATGGCTTCTTAGCTATGGTTTCGCATCGAATATGACCAGCAAAACAGTTTCCCCAGCCGTTGCTGCGCCCGCATGCCGCAGCGGTCCCGCCCTTTAGCCCCACTTGACCCTGCCGAGTCAGCGCGCGACAAGCACACCATGTCATCGAAACACACTCCGGGCGAGGCTGCTTCGCGCCTCGTGCGCAATATTTGCGTCTACTGCGGCTCCTCTATCGGCTCCTACCCCGGCCATGAAGCCGCCGCACGTAAGCTTGGCCAAGTGATGGCGAGAGCCGGAATTGGCCTCATCTACGGAGGGGGCGCGACAGGCCTTATGGGCGCCATCGCAAGCTCGGTTCTCGCAAATGGCGGCAGGGTCACCGGAATAATCCCCAATTTCCTCGTCGGCAGAGAGGGACTGCTGCCCGGAATCCAGGAATGCCTCATCGTGTCCGGAATGCATGAACGCAAGCGGCTCATGTTCGAGCGCTCCGACGCCTTCGTGGCGCTCCCCGGCGGCATCGGAACCTTGGAGGAGCTGACCGAGCAGCTCACCTGGGTCCAGCTAGAGCGCCACACGAAGCCGGTCGTGCTTGCCAATATCTCCGGATTTTGGCAGCCGCTGCTGCAGCTCCTCGCCCATATGCGCGCGCATAACTTTATTCAGTCCTCGTTCGAGGTCCGCTATCTTGTTGCCGAAAAGATCGAGGACATTCTGCCAATGATCGAGAATTCTGCCGCCAAGGCAGCGCTTCTGGGGACCCGCAAGGAGACAATCGAAGGGCATTTTTAGCTTTTGGAGCCTAATGCCGGCGAAACCGTTACGAGCCGAACAATCTGATCCCGGCGGCCTCGAAGGCCGTGCCCTCGCCGGCGCGGTTCAAGGCGCTCTGCGGGCCGACCCTCTCCGCCGCCTCGTCGATCCGGCAATCCAGCAGCCTCAGGGGCTTTTTTTTGCAATCCTTGCGATTTGCCTCGCCGCCCATGCCTTAATCCTGGCCGCTCTGCTTCTGCAGGATTCCTCACCCACAGACCAAGCGGCACTCGCCGAGGAAATTCCTGTCGAAGTCGTGGCGGCGATTCCTCAGGAGCAAAAGCCTGAGCCCGAGCTAAAGCTTGAGGAGCCCCCTCCGCTCGCCGAACTCCTGGCCCCGCCCCCGGTCAAGGAAAAGCCGCCGCCGGAAAAAATTCAGCTCGAAGACGTGAAAGAGGCCTTCGATGCTCCGGCATCCGGCAATGCGAGCGAGACCCGCAGGGCCGAGCAAGAGAAAGAAACCCAGGGGCCGCGCGCCGCACCCCCGCCGAAGATCCAGGCCGAGAGGGCTCAAGACAAACCCGAACAGGAGAAGGCGGCCGCACCCGCGGACGAAAAGCAGGCAAAGCCAGAGCAATCCTCCGAGCCGCAAAAGCTTGCCGATCTTGAGCCAGACGCAGAGGGCCTCGACAAGGCGCAGCCGGAGCCTCCCGCTAAGCCGAAAGAGAAGCCCGCCCCCAAAGCCAGCAAGGCTCCCCGGGCGCAAGGCAAGAAGACAACCGTTGCAGAGCAGCTTGCGGCCCTAGCGCCCGCGCCCCAATTTTCCTTTGGCGCGGCCGCCAAGGCGGCGCCGATCGGCGGCGGAAGCGAGAAGGCGAGCTACGAATCGTTACTTTTTGGCTTGATCGTGCGCCAATTGCACCTGCCGCCAGAAGCGCGCGCGCGGCATCTCATCCACGTTGGCCGGATCGGCCTTTTCGTCGATGAGCTCGGCAATCTCACCCATCAGGCGCTTTACCTCGCAAGCGGCGATCCCGGGCTCGATGCCGCCTGGCTTGCGGCGGTCAAGCACGCGGCGCCCTTCCCGCCGCCACCGCGCAACATGCCGCACGGGTTCTTGCTGCAATATTCGAATCAGGAATGATACAAAACCATGGCGCATTGAACTGGACGTTATTGCGAGCAAAGCGAAGCAATCCAGGAGCTACAATCATTTTCTGGTTTGCTTCGTCGCTTTGCTCCTCGCAATGACGTTAATTGTTTGGAGCGGATAATAGAAATCATAAACCGCGTGCAACTTGAATGCGCTTGGATGACCGGATGCACAATCTGGAAGTGGAATGCTGTCAGATGATTTGAAGACCGGCCTTCGGAATCCTGCTCGGGGAGCTGCAACGTAACATCAGACGCGCACAATCCTCAGTCCGCGCCCGACTTCAGAAGCTTATAGGTGATTGCATCCGTCAGCGCCTGAAACGATGCATCGATGATGTTCGCGGAGACACCCACGGTCGACCAGCTCTCGCCGGAGCCATCGCGAAACTCAATGAGAACGCGCGTCACTGCATCCGTTCCGCCTTGGAAAATGCGGACCCGGAAATCGACGAGTTCCAAATCCTCGATGAAGGGCTGGTACTTGCCGAGATCCTTGCGCAAGGCGAGGTCGAGCGCGTTGACGGGGCCTTCACCTTCCGCCGCCGAGATTAAAAATTCCTCGCCGATGCGGACCTTGACGACCGCCTCCGACACCGAGATGAGTTCGCCTTTGGCATTATGGCGGCGCTCGACATCAACGCGGAAGCGTTCGACTTCAAAATAATCGGGGACTTGGCCAAGGACGCGGCGGGCGAGGAGCTCGAAGGAAGCGTCGGCCCCCTCGTAAGCGTAGCCCAGAGCCTCTTTTTGCTTGACCTCATCGAGAAGTCGCACGACACGCGAATCCTCCTTATCCAGCAGAACGCCGATGCGCTCCAACTCGGCAAGGATGTTGGATTTCCCGGCCTTGTCCGAGACGAGAAGCCTTCGCTTGTTGCCGACGAGTTCCGGCTCGATGTGCTCATAAGTCCTCGGCTCCTTGATCACGGCCGAGGCATGGATGCCCGCTTTGGTCGCAAAGGCCGAGGCGCCGACGTAAGGCGCGTGGCGGTCGGGCGAGCGGTTGAGCAGCTCATCGAGCATATGGCTCACCTTGGTGAGGGTCGCAAGCTTTTCCGGGCTCACGCCGATCTCGAAGTGATCTGCAAAATCGCGCTTGAGCAAAAGAGTTGGAATGAGCGCGATGAGATTGGCATTGCCGCAACGCTCGCCAAGACCGTTGAGCGTGCCCTGGATGTGGCGCGCCCCCGCGCGCACGGCGGCGAGTGAGTTCGCGACGGCGTTGCCCGTATCGTTGTGCGCATGAATGCCAAGCTGGCTCCCAGGAATATGCACCGCCACCTCGGCAACGATGCGTTCAACTTCATGCGGGAGGGTCCCGCCGTTGGTGTCGCAAAGCACGATGAATCGCGCGCCCGCGGCATAAGCCTTTTTGGCGCACGCAAGCGCATAGCCGCGGTCGGCCTTGAAGCCGTCGAAGAAATGCTCGCAGTCGAGGATGACCTCGCGCCGTTTGGCGAGCGCGGCCTCGATCGACTGACCGATCGACTCCAGATTCTCATCGAGCGTGCACCCAAGCGCAACCCGCACGTGATAATCCCACGTTTTGGCGACGAAAGTTGTGACATCGGCATCTGCTTTAAGGAGGCTCGCGAGGCCCGGGTCATTGGCGGCCGAGCGCCCTGCCCTTTTGGTCATTCCGAACGCCACGAATTTCGCGCTTCTGAGCTTAGGCCTTTTGGCAAAGAATTCGGTGTCGAGCGGATTGGCGCCAGGATAGCCGCCCTCGATATAGTCGATGCCGAGTGCATCGAGCATGGCCGCAACATGCTGTTTATCCGCAAGCAAAAAATCGACCTCGGCCATCTGCGCGCCATCGCGCAGCGTCGTGTCGTAAAGCGTCAGTCTCTCACGCGTCATTGCAGGCGCCCGCCCGGCGCGCTTAGCGGCGCAAGCGTTTTCGTCATGCGCGTGTTGCCAAGCCATTGGCCCTCGATGGTAACCGTGTTGCGGTATTGTGCATCAAATCCGCGCTTTTCGAAGAAGGGTTTCGCGGTATCGCTCGCATCGACCGAAAGCCGTTCGATTCCGCGCGAAGCGGCAAGCCTCTCGATTGCATCGCAAAGCGCGCTCGCAACCCCAGTGCGCGCGACCACCGGATCGACGTAGAGTTGATCGATAAATCCTCCCTGCTGCATCGCGATGAAGCCGACGGGCCTGCCGCCAACAAGGGCAACAATGGTGAGGCCTTTTTCGAGGCTTTCGGCTAAGGCTTCCTCGTCCTCAGCAGCCGAGGCCCAGGCCTGGCGTTGATCCTCGTCGTAGTCGCCGGCGGTCAACTCCTCGATCGCCGCATAGCGAATTTCGCTAAGCACCGGCAGGTCAGAGCGAAGGTAAGGGCGCAGCGATGGTGTGTGAGAAGCGCGGGGGGTCATTGTTGTACCTCCCATGTGGTTGTGCCGTCTTTATTGTCTTTCAGCACGATTCCTTGGGCTGCGAGATCGCCGCGGATGCGGTCGGCCTCGGCCCAGTTCTTTGCCGCACGGGCTGCGTTGCGCTGTTCTATGGATCGATTTACCGCATCGATGTCTAGATTGAGCGATACAATCTTCGAAAGAAGAATGCCGCTCGCGTGCTTTCGGTATTTTTTTACTTCCGCTAGAAAGCGGCTGCCCATTGCAGCGAGTTGATCAGGGCCCAGTGCAGCAACGCGCGGAATTATTCCCAAGAAGATGAGACTCTTCGCGAGCTTTTTTGCAACTTCAAGATTGCCGTGCGCCTGCTTAGCCAATCCATGAAGAGCCGTGATAGCAGCAGGCGAGTCGAGGTCATCCGATAACGCCTCCACAACTTCGGCAGATGGCTCCGGGTCGAAGTCGCAATGATCGAGAAGGTCTATCGGCTCGATCCAGCTGTCGATTATGGCCTCGGCTTCGCTGCATCGCTTCACAGACCAATCAATTGGTTCCCGGTAGTGCGTCATCAGCATGGCGAGGCGGAGGGTCCCCGTCTTCCACTTCCTGCCACCAAATTTATCGCTCGCCCAAAGATCCCTGATTGTCACAAAATTCCCGAGGCTCTTCGCCATCTTCTGGCCTTCGACCTGGAGATGGCCGTTGTGCATCCAGAAATTGGCCATCACGTCATGGCCGAAAGCCGAGCAGCTTTGCGCGATCTCGTTCTCATGATGCGGGAAAACGAGATCGATGCCGCCGCCGTGAATGTCAAACACCTCGCCCAAATGCTTCCAGCTCATCGCCGAGCACTCGATGTGCCAGCCGGGCCGGCCGCGCCCCCAGGGGCTTTCCCAGCCGGGCTCCTTCGGGCCTGAAGGCTTCCACAGCACGAAATCCATCGGCCCGCGCTTATAAGGCGCAACCTCGACGCGCGCGCCCGCGATCATATCGTCGAGCGATCGTCTCGAAAGCCTGCCGTAAGAAGGCATCGAGTGGACATCGAACAGCACATGCCCCTCAGCCACATAGGCATGGTCCTTCTCGATGAGCTTTTCGATAATGGCGATGATCTCGGGGATATGCTCTGTCGCGCGAGGCTCGAATGTTGGCGGCAGGCAGCCAAGCGCTTTCGCGTCCTCGTGGAAAACCGCCGTCATCTCTTCCGTCAAGACGCGGATGTCGATGCCGCGTTCGGCGGCACGGGCATTGATCTTATCGTCGACATCGGTGATGTTGCGCACATAAGTGACGTGGCTCTCGCCATAAAGATGGCACAGCAGACGGAAGAGCACGTCGAAAGCAATGAGCATCCGGCCATTGCCGATGTGCAGGTAATCGTAGACCGTGGGCCCGCAGGCATAAAGGCGGACATTTTGCGGATCGATCGGCTCAAAAATCTCTTTGCGCCGGGTGAGCGTGTTGTAGAGCCGCAATGGCATGTCGAACCCTCAAGCCTGCAACTGTGCTGGGGCAAAGGGCCGGACTTTTCAGGAAGACGCGACGGCTCCAGCCAGGGGCAAGGCTAGCCGTTACAAATAGTGATGAGACTGCCCGTCCAGCAAGCCTTCCGCAAGCGCGTCATGAGGTGACTATGCCCGCGAAATGCTCTACCGGTCAAGCTCAACGATAGCGCCCGGTTCGGGCGAGGCCGCCCTAGCGCCTTCAGAGGCGGCAGGCCTCATTAACCGAATTTTCAAGCGCGAAGGATAAGTCTCTAACGCCCTTTCCGCCCCCTGAGTTCTCCCGATGTCTCCTGCCGATCTGCCGCTGGCTTCGCGCATGCCCGCGCGGCGGCTTCGCCGCCCTTCCGGGCTCGTTTGCTCTCTTGCCGCTGGCGCGATGGCTATGCTCCTGGTGATTCCGCAGCCGGCCAAGGCGGAGGAAAGCCCGATGCTCATCATTCCGGCAGATGATGGCTACGGCTTCGGCGAATGTCTAAAGTCCGGCTCGCCCTGCGGGCTGGTGGTCGCCGACTCTTGGTGCAAGGCGCATGGCTTTGCAGGCTCGAAGGCTTTTGGCCCCGCGGCCCCGCCCGCAGAAGCCGGAGACGGGCCGCCGGATTCGTTCCACGTCGTCTGCGGAGGCCGTCTCGATTAATGCTCCAACACCGCGGGCGAATGCTGGCTCTGCTCCAGCATTTTAGGCGCACGCAAGGTGCCGCCCGGCCGCCGCAAAAAGCTTTTGGGGCCGCTGAATAATTGCAATTTATCGTAATACTCATTTCGATATTCAGCCGCGCGCCAAGGTCAGCGGCCTGAAGCCGCGCCGCATCGGCACGATCTAGCCATGTTCAGGCCACGAAGAAATACTAATGTGATACTTTGATGCAGCTTTCCCTTGCCAACAGTGGCCCGGGCAGCACATGAGTTGTTGATGAGACGCGGCCACGCCCAACCTCACGCCCGTACCGGGCTCGCCGCCTGTTTGAGCCTTGTTGTCACGGGTGTGGCTGCCATCCTTTGGAAAGCTCCGGCGTTGTCGCAGCCGGTCGATTGCCGCGCGCTTGCGGCCCGGATCGCCACGCTTGGCGAGAGCAGCCCCAAAAATATGAATTCCTATGCTGGCGCCATTCAAAGGCAGCGCGGGGAGCTTGACCGCGCGATTCGCTCAGCGCGCGCACTTGGCTGCGACCGGCCCCATTTCTTCTTATTCGATAACTCACCTCCGCAATGCGCTGGACTCAACGCGCAAATTCAACAGTTGCAGGGGAGCATTTCCCAAATGCAGGCAGCCTCTTCAACGCCCGGAAACGACGCCAATCGCCAGCAGCTCATCGCGAGCTACAACGCCTACTGCCGCGGTCAAGCCCAGCCGGCCGGGCAGCCGCACGAGCGCGGTTTTTTCGAGTCGCTTTTCGGCGCACTGAATATCCCGATGCCCACGGGCCAGCAGTTTCTGCCTTCCGGCCTGTCCGCGCCCGCCGAGCAAATTCTCCCTCAGCCCGGCGAAGATTTGTCGCCGCGGGGCGGCTCGCAGGCGCTTTGCGTGCGCAGCTGCGATGGCGGGTTCTTCCCGCTCAGCGTGCCCGCTTCACAGAGCAATCCCGATGAGCTGACCAATCTTTGCCAAGCGCTCTGCCCGAACGCCGAGGTCAGCGTCTATACCCGCTCGCCATTCCAGGACATCACAACGGCGGTCTCTCTGGATGACAATACGCCTTATACCGAGCATCCCAATGCGCTGAAGTACCAAAAGACTTTCGATTCCGCGTGCACATGCAAACCGCCAGGCAAGTCTTGGGCCGAGGCCCTCGCCGGAGCCGAGCAACTCCTAGGACATGTGCGAAAGAGTGATCTCGTGGTGACGCCCGAGACATCGGCGGCGCTAGCGAGGCCGAAATCCGAAAAAGCACTGCCGCCTCGCTCTGACGCGCCGGCAACCGCGGCTGCCGGCCAGGGAGATAACAGCGGTGCGAATGCGCAGGGTCAAACCGAGGAAGTGATTGGCCCCGACGGTGTCAAGCGGCGTGTCCGGATAATCGTGCCGCCGCTTTAGCCCTGCCGATCAGAGGCAAGAGAGCCGCAAGCTCGGGCCCTTCCTCGCGGCCTGTTAACGCCAGCCGCAGCGGGTGAAAAAGTGCCCGCCCCTTGCGCTCCGCCCTTGCTCTTAATGCGTTGGTCCAGTGCGCCCAGGTGAACTCGTCCCACGGCTCTTCCGGCAAAAGATCCCGCGCGATTGCAGCAAATTCTGCATCTTCGATAATCGGCGCAATCTCTCCCTCAACGACCCGCCACCAGCCGACAACGTCGAGAAACGTCGAAAGATTGCCGCGCACCGCGAGCCAAAATCCTTTGGCCTTGTATCCGGTGATATCGTGCGCCGCGAGCCGCTCCCGCACGGCCTCAAAGCTCAGCCCATGGAGCGTGCGCGCCGAAAGCGCCGCGAGCTCGGCTGGATCGAAGCGCGCTTGCGTGCGCGAAATTTGGCCAAGATCGAGCGAAGCCGACAGGTCCTCGAGGCTCGTGACCGGATGCACCGCAGCGGACGATCCGGTCAGAACCGCCGCCGCCGCAACGGCAAGCGATTCGATGCCTGCATCGCGCAGCGCGCCGATCGAGAGCGAGCCGAAACGTTTCGAGAGACCCTCGCCGCTCGCCGAGAAGAAAAGATTGTGATGCGCGAAAGCAGGCACTTTGCCGGGCCCAGCAAGCGCCTCGAACAATTGGATCTGGACGGCCGTGTTCGTCACATGATCTTCGCCGCGGATAATATGGGTGATCCTTTGGTCGATGTCGTCAATGACCGAGGGGAGAGTATAAAGATAAGTCCCGTCCTCGCGCACGAGCACCGGATCCGACAGCGACGCGCAATCGATGTGGCATGCGCCGCGCACGAGATCCTCCCAATGCACCGCCTTGTGCTCGAGCTTGAAACGCCAATGTGGCTTGCGCCCTTGTGATTCAAGCCGCGCCCTATCGGCCGGCGATAGGGCGAGCGCCGAGCGATCATAAATGGGGGGGCGCCCTTGCGCTTGCTGGCGTTTGCGCTTGCGGTCGAGTTCGGCCTCCGTTTCGTAGCAAGGGTAGAGGCGCCCCATCTCGCGCAGCTTATCGGCGGCTGCAAGATAGAGCGCGCCGCGCTTAGACTGATGCAGCACAATGTCCGGGATTACGCCGAGCCAGGCAAGATCGACCTCAATCGACTGCATGAACTCTGGTTTAGAGCGCTCCGCATCTGTGTCATCAAATCTCAGTATAAATCTGCCATGGTGCTTTTTCGCGAAAAGAAAGTTCACGAGAGCCGTGCGCGCGTTGCCAATGTGAATATGGCCGGTTGGCGAGGGAGCAAAACGGACAACGGGAGGAGGCATGGGTCTTAACGGAATTGGGAGGGAGCCGTAGTGGGCCAGGGGCACGCCCCTTTCAATCTAACCGCGGGCCAGGGAGCGGCCTCGAATTAAGCCCGGGACCGCAGTTTTCAATGTCCCGCTGAATTTCCGCACGCACAGGGAAACTTTGTCGATGATGAATGCCTATGCTGCGATATGGTTTTGCCTTGTGCTGACCATTCTCAACGCGCTCAGTATCGGGATTTCGGCACTTCGCGCAAGGGCGAGGCGCGAGTTTCTTCCTCCACCCCCTTCGGGGCCAGGAGTTACCATCATCCGCCCTGTCTGCGGAATCGACAATTTTTGCAAAGAGTCTTTGGAGACAAGCTTCCGGCTCGATTACCCTTTCTATGAACTGATCTTTTGCGTTTCCAGCGCGAGCGATCCCGTTCTGCCTCTCGTTCAATGCCTGATTGCACGCTATCCGGAAAGAAGCGCACGCATGGTCATTGGCGACGAGAACGCGAGCCGCAATCCAAAGCTCAACGATTGCGCGCGCGGCTGGGACCTTGCGCGCCACCACTGGTTGATCCTTGCCGATTCCAATGTCCTGATGCCGAAGGACTCCATCCAGAGGCTGCTCGCGAGTTGGCGGCGAAGGACCGGCCTCGTCACCTCGATGCCCTTGGGCTCGCGGCCGCAAAACCTCTGGGCCGAGCTCGAATGCGCATTTCTCAACACCTTTGGGGCGCGCTGGCAATATTGCGCCGAGGCGCTCGGGCTCGGCTTTGCCCAAGGCAGGTTGACGTTGTGGCGGCGCGAGATTGTGGAGAAATGCGGGGGCATCAGGGCGCTTCGCGACGGAATTACCGAAGGCGCCGCTGCGGCAAAGCTCGTGTGCGCTCAAGGGCTGAGGATCACTCTCGCCGAGAGTCCCTTCGAGCAGCCGCTTGGGATTCGCAGCGCGGCGGAGGTTTGGCGCCGCCAAACCCGCTGGGCCAGAACGCGGCGCAAAACTTTTCCTCTTCTTTATCTGCCGGAGATTTTTGCAGGCGCGGCTCTGCCGGCGTTGACAGCGGCCTATGCCGCCTCCCAGCTCGAGGTGAACACTGCTGCCGTGCTCATTGGCGTTGCACTCGCGTGGTATGTGCCAGAGGCGCTGCTTGCGGCCGCTTTGGGCTGCCATATATCCTGGCGCATGCCGCTCTTCTTCGCCTTAAGAGACCTGATGCTGCCGTTTCTTTATGCCGATGCCTGGCTCGTCCGTGACTTTGTAGAACCCAGAGGTGAGATGCCGATGAGCATGAAGCGCGCAGAGCCTGGCCTAGAGCGCGGGTAAGGCCAAGACACCAGCCAAAGCGGTCAAAACCCCCCGATGTACCGGTCGGGCATGTGATCGCGAAGGCGCAGCGGCAAAAGCTCGATAGCGATGCCGCCCGGATCCGTTCGCATCCCCGCGGGTCCGCGCCCGAATACAAGCCGCGCCGCAATTTTCAATCTGTCGAGAGCGGTGGCGGCGGGGGAGAGCGGATCGCTCAAAAATCTGGTCACGTCTTTTGAGGCACCGTGAATGAAAGCCGGATCATCCGAACTCGCGCCGGAGGAAAGCTCGTCTTTCTTGAATTTGCCTCTCCGCCCGCAATGGAGGTAGCGGCCGATGTGGCGGAATCCGAGCTCGGAGGGAGGAACTGAAGGCACGAGATCCTCCCCGTGCACCAGCCGGTAGGTGCGCTCCCCGAGGAGCGCGTTATAGTCGTTGGCAAACTGGCTAATGCCCGGCCGCGGCGTGCCGAATGTATAGACGCCATCGACCTCGCCACGCGATTCGGCGATCCAAAAAGCCGTCACCGCGGCGAGCGCCCCCCCAAGACTATGGCCGGTAATGAATCTTTTTCCCGCCCCCGCTTCGGGCCGGTCGAGAAAAGCCTGGGCTTGCGGCCAGGCGCAGCGCGCCGCGTGCTCGAATCCGTCGGCCACATTGTCTGCAGTGGCGATGCGAAGGTCGAAATCCGTAATCCAATTCGCCAGCACCAGCGGATCAGTCCCCGCAAAGGCAAGAAAGACTGCCCCATGCCCGACGGCGGCGATCCCGCGCGTGCTGGCAAGCGGAAGCACAGTATCCGCTTCGGCAGCGATAATGCCCTCGCCGAGCGGCGCGAGCCCCCAGACGCGCAGGACATCTCTGATCTTCTCTGGTTCGTCCGTTTCATATGCGAGCTGGCAGAGCCACGCGAGGGCCTTGCCGTCGCCTAAATGAAACTCCCGCTCGCCTTTGAAATCAGCAAAAGCGCCAGCGCTGTAGTGGTCCTTTGGGATCTTTGTCAGAAGACTCATCCCGGTCCCCGCGCTTGCAGATCAAAAGTACCAACTCAAACCTAGTCCACGCCGCAGCGGGTGGTTCAGGAATTTTGGATCATCTTACTGGATTTCCCTTGTCCCTTGCGCGGGCTAGGGCTCGCCACTGCGGCAGCGGGCGAATTGTGAGCTGCCTTTCCCTAGACTTAGCGGCTAATACCAATTCAATAAGCCTGCCGCAACTGTAGGTCCGCCGCGGACAGCTCCAATGAGGGCAGCGAAGCAAGCCGCGGCAATGAAGGCGTCGAGGCGGTCCATAAAGCCGCCGTGGCCGGGAATGAGCCGGCTCGAATCCTTGACGCCGAAGCGTCTTTTGAAAGAGGATTCGAAAATATCGCCCGCCTGTGAGAGCGCCGCCGCGACAAGGCCCAGGAAGAAAATAGGAATGATCTGCGGCGGCGGGCTCAAGCCAATGCTCGCAGCCGCAACTCCAAGAATGGCACCAGCGAAAATGCCCGTGAGCGTGCCGGACCAGGTCTTGCCTGGCGATATATGCGGCCAGAGTTTTGGTCCGCCAATCAGGCGGCCGCCGAAGTAGGCAAAGACATCGGTCCCCCAGACGATCGCGAAAAGCCAAACAATGGCCCTTCCCCCGTAATCCGGCGATCCGTGCAAAGCGGCGAGGGAAAGGACGAGCGCTCCCGCATAGGCGATCCCGCCCGCGGCCCACATCTGGTACCGCGGGCCCGCGGCAAGAGCAAGCAACAGACCGCAGGCTAGGAGGACCACAACAGCAGCACCCGGCCAACCGGTAGACGCAAAACAAGCGCTGGCCGCCATGCCAAGTCCGGCGCACAGGTAGCGCAGCTGCGGGCGCGCGGCGGGGACGATGCTTTGCCATTCCAAGGCAACCGCCAAGGCGGCGCAGAGCCAAATGAGATCAAAAACAGCGCCCCCTGCCCAAACCGAGAGCACGGCTGCTCCGCCAAGCGCGAGAGCCGAAAGAGCGCGCGGCAAAAGATCCGGAAGGGCCCGCGGCATTGCTGCAGGAGAGGGCGGCGGGCTGCCGCTTTCGAAGAATGGATCGCTTTCCATAGAAGGATTTTCTTATGGCGACCAGCGGCCATTGCGCCCGCTCGCGAAGACCCTCTCCTTGGGAGACTTCGCGGCGATGCCGCCAAACCGGCGCTCGCGGGCTGAAAATTCAGCGAGTGCTGCCGCCAAGGCCTGGCGGTCGAAATCTGGCCAATGCACCGGCAGGAACACGAGCTCTGAATAGGCCGCTTGCCACATCAGGAAATTCGATAGCCTCTGCTCACCGGAAGTGCGTATGATCAGATCCGGATCGGGGATTCCGGCAGTATCGAGATGGCGCGCAACGGCCGCCTCGTTAATGTCTTCGGGCGTAATGCGCCCAGCCGCAACCTCTTTGGCCAAGGCCCTGGCGGCTGCAGCCATTTCCTGCCGGCTGCCGTAGTTGAAGGCGACGATCAAAGTAAGACCTGTATTCTTGCCGGTGCGGTGCTCAGCTTCTTCGAGGAGGGCGCGGATGTCGGGTTTTAGGTTATCGCGCGCGCCGATGACTTTGATTTTGACATTCGCACGGCAGAGATCTTCGAGGTCGTTGTGGATGAATCGCTTGAGGAGCCCCATAAGGTCGGCAACCTCCTGAACCGGCCGGCTCCAGTTTTCCTGCGAGAAGCTATAGACAGTGAGATAGGCTATTCCAAACTCGATTGCCGCGCGAACCGTCTCGCGAAGTGCCTGCACGCCGCGCCGGTGGCCTTCGATACGGGGCAACCCGCGCCGCGCTGCCCAGCGCCCGTTGCCGTCCATGATGATCCCGACATGCAGCGGCACGCCGGGCAAGCGCTGAGGCTCACGGGCCTGCGCTGCTACAGAGGACGGTAATGGCGATCCCGAGCCGTTGCCGGACTGCGGCTCCCGTCCTTGCGTGTCCTCGACTCTGTCCAAAAAGCCTAGCTCCCATTTGGGATTTCAAAGAATGTTTCTTCGTATGCGGACGGGGAGCGCGCCCTCAGCCCTCCCGGAACACGAAGCCCGCGAGAAAATTTCCGGCAGCTTAGACATGCATGATCTCGGCCTCCTTAGCACTCAAGGCGGCGTCGATCTCGCCGATAAATTGGTCTGTGATCTTTTGGATTTCGTGCTCGTGCCGCTTCTCATCGTCCTCGCTGAGCAGTTTATCCTTGAGCATTTTCTTCAATGCATCGAGTCCGTCACGCCGCACGTGCCGGACCGCAATACGCGCTTCCTCGGCATATTTGTGGGCGATCTTCGCCATCTCCTTACGCCGCTGCTCGTTGAGCTCAGGGACGCGGATTCGCAGAACCTGCCCCTCGACGATGGGCGAAAGCCCCAGGTTTGCGTTGCGGATCGCCTTATCAACGGCAGCGACCATCGCCTTGTCCCAGACGTTAATCGAAAGCATCCTCGGCTCAGGGACACTGATCGTTGCCAGCTGGTTGAGCGGCATGTTCTGACCATAGGCCTCGACATGGACCGGCTCGATGAGAGCGGTTGACGCGCGCCCGGTGCGCAGCCCGCGCAGCTCCTGCTTCAGCGCCGCAACGGCCCCCTGCATGCGCCGGCTGAGTTCGGAAAGGTCAAATTCGGCCGTCATTTTACATCCCGGATCGGTTCGTTAAGATCTTCTCCGCCGGAATGTAAGCGCTGCCTTAGTCCAATCCAGGGTCCTCAAGGCAGGCGGAGGCGATTCCGGCTGATTTACGGCGAAACCAAAGTGGCCTTGCCTCTTTGCTCTAGCGCAGCGACGATGGCGCCCGGCTGCTTGATCGAGAAGACGATTATCGGAATTCCGTTCTCGCGTGCAAGCGCGAATGCGGCGGTATCCATGACCGCGAGATTCTTGGCAATCGCCTCGCCGTGGGTCAGGCGCTCGTAACGGATTGCATCCCGATCCCGCTTAGGGTCGGCCGAATAAACCCCGTCGACCTGGGTCGCCTTCATTATGAGGTCGCAGGAAAGCTCCGCGGCGCGCAGAGCTGCTCCCGTGTCGGTCGTAAAGAACGGGTTTCCGGTGCCGCCGCCAAGGACGACGACCCGCCCCTTGGCGAGATGGTGGAGGGCGGCCTGACGCGAGTAGGGCTCGCAGAGCGCGGGCATCGGCACGGCCGACATGGTCCGCGCGGCTTGGCCTTGCCTTTCGATCGCATATTCGAGGGCAAGCGCATTCATAACCGTCGCGAGCATGCCGATCGAATCGGCTCTCGCGCGCTCAATGCCTTTCTCCGCTCCTTCGATCCCGCGGAAAAAATTTCCCCCTCCGACGACGACCGCGACCTCTATACCGCGCCGCGCCACGTCCTTGAGCTCGGCCGCGATGAGGGTAAGGACCTTATAGTCGAGCCCATGGCTTTGGGCGCCCATCAAGGCTTCGCCCGAGAGCTTTAGGACAATCCGCCGCCAGGCCGGTTGCCCGGGCGAAGATCCTGCTATTGAGTCTTCTGCCATTGGCTCGCCGATTTTGCCCCAGCCATCCGCTCGCCTCGAGCGGCCTTGGCTCCGCTGCGGCGGCCGGAGCGAAATGCGCCGTTGCCCAGCCGCTGCGCCCTAAGTCTTTCCCAAGAGCACCCCTGCAGCACATGGGTGAACGCAAATGACCAAAAGTCAAGCCTCAATCGCAACCCTCGCAGCGCGGGTCAGCGGACGGGCTTGGCAGCGCAGCCGAAGTCTGACAAATAAAGCACTTGCCGCCATTTCAAGGAGACCCAATGGCAAGCCAGCAAGTCCTCCGCCACAAGCCAGTTTAGGGATTGAATGCCTAACGGCGAGGATATGCCGGCTGGTCTCCTCCTGTCCGCGCACGGCTGTGGCAGCTTGTTCGGCCGCAGGCCACCGCTCACCAAGAGACGTTGATGACAAAGAAGCTTTTGTTCCTTTTCGATACCGACCCGGTGCCGAGCGTCTTCGACACGGTCGTCGGCTACGATGGCGGCGCCGATCACGTCATCGGTTATGGCGGCGTGACACCGGAAAACGCGGGCGCCCTCGTTGATGGCACGATCTTCACGCGGGGTCCGAAGGAAAAGCAGTATACCGCGATCTTCGTCGGCGGCGGCAGCATGACTGCCGGCGAAACTTTGTTCAATGCGGTGAAGAAGCGGTTTTTTTCCAATTTCCGCGTCTCGGCGATGCTCGACAGCAATGGCTCCAACACGACGGCCGCGGCGGGTGTTGCTTTGGCTGCAAAAGCAAAGCCGCTTGCGGGTAAAAAAGCCGTCGTGCTCGCGGGCACAGGTCCTGTCGGAATGCGCGCCGCGGCAATGCTCAATATAGAAGGGGCGGAGGTCGCCATCACCTCGCGCACGAGGGTGCGCGCGGAGGCGGCGTGCCGGGCCATCAAGGAGCGGTTCGGCTTTACACCAAAGCCCATCGAGGCGCCGGACAGGCAAGCCCGTGCTGCGGCGATCAAAGGCGCACAGATTGTCTTTGCAGCAGGCGCTATCGGCGTCCAGCTGCTCGATGAGACGGATTGGCAAAACGAAGCCTCGATCGAGCTCATCGCCGATTGCAACGCGCAGCCGCCGCTCGGCATCGGCGGAATCGAAGCGGTGGACAAGGCCAAGGAACGCCACGGCAAGATCATCATTGGCGCGCTGGGCCTCGGAGGCCTCAAGCTCAAACTGCACCGTGCCTGTATCGGCCAGCTCTTTGAGAGCTCCGAGCAAGTGTTTGATGCCGAGAACATTTATGCTCAGGCGAAAGTCTTGGCCTAAGCTGGACTCTATGCAAGAGGATGCCGCGTTCTCGCGTCATGCCCCGCCTTGAGCCGGGCATCCATATTCAAGCCTTTGGTTTGGATGGCAGGGTCAAGCCCGGCCATGACGCGGGGCTTTAAGCTGCTAACGAAAGATCGAGCACGCTGGTTCAGGGGCCGCAGCACATGACCAAAGACAGCACCATCGCTGAATTTCTCGACGACCTTGCGAGCGAGCGCCCGGCCCCGGGCGGCGGTGGCGCGGCGGCGGTGTGTGGCGCAATCGGCGCGGCGCTCGTCTCGATGGTCGCCAATCTCACCATCGGGAAGAAGAACTACGAGGCAGTCTCCGAGGATCTGAAGGCGGTCAATGCCAAGGCCGAAGCGCTGCGCGCGGAGCTCACGCACGCAATCGAAGAAGATGTTGCGGCGTTCAATGCGGTCATGGGCGCCTATGGCCTGCCGCGCGCGAGCGAGGATGAGAAGGCCAAGCGCACCGCGGCGATCCAAGCTGCTCTAAAGGAAGCCACTTTAGCGCCCCTTCGCGCGGTGAAGGCCTGTTTTGAGGTGATCCGGCTGTCGGAAGAAGCCGCCGACAAAGGCAACCTCAACGTGATCAGCGATGCCGGGGTTGCGGTTCTTGCCGCGAATGCCGGTTTGCGCAGCGCCGCGCTCAACGTCTTCATCAACGCCAAGGCCATCAAGGACCGGGAATTCGCCGGACAGCAGCTTTCCGAGGTCAATGCGCTGCTTGCGCAAGCGGCGCAGATGACCGAGTCAGTGTATCAAACCGTCAGAGGTAAAATCGGCTCGTAGGCCACCGCGGCCTGCTGCATCTTAATCGTGCCATCCCTGCCTCCCGGGCAGCCTCGACCGGCTGAGTGGGAAATTTTGCCGCCTCAGCGCGATCGCGAGCTTTATCCGCCTTCAAGTGGCGCGGGCGCTTAGCCCGCCAATCGCCATCCGGCTGAGATCGGCCGCAAGCTGCTCGGCAAAGCCCTCGCCGGTGTGGAGATTGAGCGGAGGCTGCGAGAGCGTGCCGTAATGGCGAATGAAAGGAGCGGCCTGCTGGGTGAGCCAGATCACCGCCAAAGTGATTTCCGCGTGTCCGGCGGATTCGGGCAGAAAACGGCGGACGATTTTTTCGGCTTGCCGCAGGATCGGCAGCTCTTCACTTGCCATGAACTCGCGGTAGACAGGGGTCGGCGCCAGAGTCTCCCAGGCGAAAATGCGCAGAAAACGCCCAACTTCGCTATGCTTTACGAGCGGCGTGACTTGCTGGCGGATGAAAAGGCGCACCGCCTCCTCGCGGGGAACGCGATCAATCGTCTCCTCATCGAGAAGCGAGGCATCGCTGAGGGCTGCGATCGCTAACCGGAGGACCTCGCGATAGAGCGCCTCCTTGCTGCCAAAGTGATAATTGATCGCCGCCTGATTGACGCCCGCGCGCCCGGTGATCTCGCGCACCGAGGCGCGCCCAAAGCCGCTTTCGGCGAAAACATCGGCGGCGCGATCGAGAATCGCTTGGCGAGTCAGCTCGGTTATCTTGGCCATTAGAGTCTATTGGAATCTTTTCGAGAGAGTGGCGGGCGCACCGCCGGTTGCGGCGGCGAGTACGCCGATGCGTGGCCCGCGCGCGGGGGTAATCGTTTCGGGCACGGTCAGGAAATCCCCGCCGTATTCACTGAGGCGGCAGTTTCCGTTCGGCCGCCCCCTCCGCGCTGGCCAGTCGCGCGGAGGGGTCGGACGCGAACATCGGCGTGGATTGCCCGGTGTTTGCAGCAGCGTTGGCCGCCGGGCCTCCGCTGCGTGCCGCAGAGCTGGGGCGCGCAGGCGGAAGCGGAATGGCCGCGCCTGGGCGCGCCTCCACCACCGCCACAGCTTTCCCCTGGCCCCAATGCGGGTCCCTCAGGGCTGCAACATGCGAGAGAGCGATGCGCTCCATGAAGACGGCAAGCGCCTCCTCTCTCTCTCGCTCATTGGGCCGAGGCTGGGCCGTGGCCTGTCCGGCTCTGCCCCGCTCCATGGGCGGCAGCGGCCGTGCCATACCGGGCACCAAGACGATGAGGAGAATGGCGGTGAGCGCCGAGACGATGACCTCTGGGATCAGATGCCGCCCGAAGCCCTTGAGCGTGCCGCGAATGTAAGCGAAGACCGGCATGGGAGGCCTCATACGGATGTTTCAAACGCATGTTTGACAATCAGACGTGCGTTTTAGGCAAAATTATGGCGGCGTCCTCCGGGTAATGGCGGCAGCAGGAATCGAGAGCAATTTGGTAACACAAGCGTTGGCGCTCAGGCGAAGCCGAATAAACGGCGCGCGCTCTCGACAGGCAATAGCTTTCAGGCGGGCGGTTCGGTCCACCGCCGTTTAGAATGGATGACCAATTTTCACTAATATTATTATTATAAATTAGACAGGCTGTTCCGGGAGGCGCTAATCGATCTGCGTGAATAGTAATATTCTAAAAATATTTTGCTTCCCGACAGTATTTGAAGAGCGGCGCCGCGCGGCCGGAGAGCGCGTTGAAGCAACGCGTTGACAAATCAAATGGTATCATTGACAAAAAGCAAGGAAGCAAACGTGCGGAGGCTAAATTGAGGGGCTCTCCATTCCTAGCGCTAATCATCTCTGGGTTGATTTTGGCCGCGGCTCAAGCCGCAGGGCAGCCGGATGCCCACTTTGCTCCGGTGCAAGCCCCCGCGGTGAAAATCCCTGTCACGACCTACCACTATGACAATCTCAGGACAGGCTGGAACAGCCAGGAAACAGTCCTTAGCCCGCAAACAGTCTCGTGGACAAGCTTTGGCCTCCTCACTGCGGTCGGTCTCGACGATCAGGTCGATGCGCAGCCGCTCCTCGTCCCGAATCTCTTCATTGCTGGCGGGATGCACGACGCCGTCTATGTAGCGACCGAGTCGAACTCGGTTTACGCGCTCGATGCATCGACGGGCGCCATCCTCCTGCAGAGGAATCTCGGCCTTCCGGTTCAAACACCGCTCGGCTGCTGGAACAACGGGCCCAATGTCGGAATCACCAGCACGCCGGTGATCGATCCAGACACGCAGACACTTTATGTCATGGCCTATGTGGCCGGCTCGCCGCCACAATATCAGCTCCATGCTCTGAGTCTCACGAGTCTGGCGGATAAGGTTCCGCCGGCGACGGTGGCGGGATCGCATCTTTTGAGCGACGGTGTAACTCGTTTCGCGTTCAATGCAGTCTACCAGCGCCAGCGGCCGGGGCTGATTGCGCAGAACGGCAATATCTATGCCGCTTTCGGCAGCTTCTGCGATCAGGGGGGAACCAACTCGCGCGGCTGGGTTTTCGGCTGGAACGCAGCAAACCTCGCGGCTCTACCCATGAATCAGCTGGAGAACACGCTAGCCTATCCGCCGGCGGGCTTCGCCTTAAGCTCGATCTGGATGTCTGGCTTTGCGGTGGCGGGCTCGGGATCTCACCTTTATTTCGTAACCGGCAATTCAGACTGCAATTGGCTCGCCGTTCCTGAGCAATGTCCGCCGCAGACGACCTACGACGGCAAAACGAACATTCAGGAAAGCGTCGTCAGGGTTACTGGCGATTTAGCCAATGTTGCCGGCGTCTATGCGCCCGGAATGCCGGTCACAAAGAGCTTGGTTTTCGCCATGGATCTACTAGACTCTGAGCTAGGTTCTGGCGGCGTGATGCTAATCAACCCAGTCAATCCTGCAAATCCGCTTTTGGCCGTTGTATCCGGCAAATGGGGAAATTTGATCCTGCTCCGGCGTGAGATTTCCGGCGCCCTGACCCCCGTCGATTGGAAGAACATCGGCGGATGCTGGTGCGGCCCGTCGTTTTTCAGGGGGCCGGACGGCGTTGACCGGGTTGTCACGAGCAACGGCTCGAGCGTCCAAACGTGGATGGTGCAGTATCAGCCCTGGCCGGCTCTCGGGCCTGAGGCATCGGCCAGCATCGCCACTGGGCAAGATCCTGGATTCTTTACTGCGATTTCCTCGAACGGAACGGCTCCGGGAAGCGCCATCATTTGGGCGCTTGGGCGGCCAACCGACCCGAACACCAACAACCTTACGCTGTACGCATTCTCGGCGACGCCGGCCTGGTCGGCGAATGGGCTGACCTTTCCGCTGCTCTTTCAGGCCCCGGCCGGCAGCTGGCCATGGGCCGCAGGCAGCAATTCCAATGCCGTGCCCGTCGTCGCCAATGGTAAGGTCTATGTCGCCTCCGCGTACCTGGAGCCAGGCACATCGAAAACGCGCGGGCTGCTGGCGATCTTTGGCCTGCGCGGCGCCAATGCCGCACCGGCGGCGGCCGTAGCGGCAATCCCTTTGAGTCCTCTCGCGACGCCCGATGTGCCGCACATCGTCAGTGGAAAAGTGCAGGAAATCAGCGGGTCGACTCTCATCCTGACCACGCGCGAGGGTAAGACCGTGACGGTGGACGCCTCGCAAGCGATTAAGGAGAAAAAGGTCGGTGCTCCGCTCCGCGTTGGAGCCCCGGTTTCAGCACTGGGCGCCTCGCTGAACGCTGCGGGCGCGCTGGAGGCCGCGGTCATCTTGCGGCCGAAGGGCACCTCGGGAACGTTCTGGCCGGCGGACCGTTAGGCCCGCGGCTGCCGCCTCTGCTGCAGGGCTTTCCCCGCCGTCCCTTGAATGCCGCCACGGCATAAGCTAAGGCTGCTCGCCGCATCATCGGCTTGCGCAAGCCTTTGCAATAGCCTACTAGGCCCGGCCAAACGAGAATCAGGTAAGCTTCTATGACCGCACAGACCGGCTCCTTCACGTTCGATGGTAAAACCGTTCACATGCCGGTCAAGACAGGGACGATCGGTCCAGCGGTTGTCGATATCAGCAAGTTCTACGGTGAAACGGGGATGTTCACCTATGATCCCGGGTTCACCTCAACCGGAAGCTGCGAGTCGGCGATCACTTACATAGACGGCGATAAGGGGGTGCTCCTTTACCGGGGTTATCCGATCGAGCAGCTCGCAGAGCACGGCGATTTTCTCGAGACCTGCTACCTTCTCCTCTACGGAGATCTTCCCAACGCCGCTCAGAAGAAGGACTTCGATTACAGAATCACGCGCCATACGATGGTGCATGAGCAGCTCGCGCGATTCTTTCAAGGCTTGCGCCGCGACTCTCACCCAATGGCGGTGCTGATGGCCGGCGTCGGTGCGCTGTCAGCTTTCTATCACGACTCGACCGATATCACCGATCCGCATCAGCGCCTGCTTGCATCTCTGCGTCTCATCGGCAAGATGCCGACGCTTGCCGCGATGGCCTACAAATATTCGATTGGGCAGCCCTTCGTTTATCCAAAGAACGAGCTCGATTACACATCAAACTTTCTTCGCATGTGCTATGCCGTGCCCTGTGAGGAGTACAAGCTCAACCCGGTCTTTGCGCGCGCACTCGACAGAATCTTTATCCTCCACGCCGACCACGAGCAGAACGCTTCGACCTCGACCGTCCGCCTTGCGGGCTCCTCCGGCGCGAACCCCTTCGCCTGCATCGCCGCAGGCGTCGCCTGCCTCTGGGGACCTGCCCATGGCGGGGCTAACGAAGCCGCTCTCAAGATGCTGATGGAGATCGGCACGGTCGAAAATATTCCAAAATACATCGCCCGGGCCAAGGACAAGGACGACCCATTCCGGCTCATGGGTTTTGGCCACCGCGTCTATAAGAACTACGACCCGCGCGCCAAGATCATGCAGAGGACCTGTCACGAGGTGCTGAATGAGCTCGGCGTCAAGCAAGACCCGCTCCTCGACGTCGCAGTGGCGCTTGAGAAGATCGCTCTAAGTGACGAATATTTCGTCGAGAAGAAGCTTTATCCAAATATCGACTTTTATTCCGGAATAACGCTCAAAGCCATGGGCTTCCCGGTCTCGATGTTCACGGTGCTCTTTGCAGTCGCGCGCACGGCGGGCTGGATTGCGCAATGGAAAGAGATGATCGAGGATCCGAGCCAGAAGATCGGCCGCCCGCGCCAGCTTTATATTGGCCGGCCCCGGCGCGATTATGTCGCAATTGAGCAGCGCGCATCTTGAGGACAATTAGGGGGAGCGGCCATTTTGTCCGCGAGGCGGGCGGGGCCAGAAGCCACCGCGCGGAAAATATCGCCGGGGAGCTTTTGCCCGCCCGAATATGAATTTAAGTCCGCCCTGCTTTGCATCCCGCGGCGGGTAAGGTTCCTCGGCAGAAGTAAACGCAGAAGTAAATTATGGAACCTTGCTCAGGATTGCCTCAAGCTTAGGCTCATTGCAGTTGCGACCATATCGTCCGGCGCATCCGCGATTGCGAAAGCCCGTATGGCCCAAGCGTCCAGTAGATTTCCTTGAGGGCCACTCCCGCGGGCTTTGCCACCTCCTTGAAAGCCGCAGCTCGCTTGGCCGTGGCCTTGACATAGCGAATGCCCTGGCCGGTGAAATCAAAGCGCCACATAAGTTGGCAAAAGGAAACCGCCTCTTGAAAAGCCTCGACCTAGACACACACGCTGATGGGTCTCCCAATTTCGTGCTCAACCATTGTGCAGATCATGGAGTTCCCGCACATTCGCTTTTCTTTTAGCCTTCGTGGCCTTTAAAGCATGTTCATTATTCGTTCCAAAGGCGCGGCGAATCAGTTAAAGCTTGCGCCATGGAGCGGATACTTTTCACTCTCAACGGCACGCCCGTCGCAGCTTCGGATCTCTTGCTGGCCGCCGCTGCGCTCGCGCTCGCTCTGCTCGCGTTTATGGCCGTAAATCTTGCCCGCCGTGGCAGGCTTGAGCGGGAGGGGGCGCTCGCCGCCGCCGAGCGGGAGCGCGTGATCTTGCAGGCGCTCTCCGAGTTCTCCCGGCAGAGCGCCGGGCTCAACGGCCTCGTGCGCGGAATGGCCGAGGTCTTAGGCTCGCGTCAGGCCGATCTCGCCCGGCTTGTCTCAGAAAGGCTCGACACGGTTGGCACGAGAGTGGGGGAGGGGCTTGAGGCTTCGAGCAGGAGCGCCGGGGAGCAGCTTGCAAAGCTAAACGAAAGGCTTGCGGTCATTGATGCGGCGCAGGCGCGCGTCGCCGCGCTTACTCAGGAGGTCATCGGTCTCAAAGATATTCTTGCCAATAAGCAGGCGCGCGGCGCATTCGGCCAAGGCCGGCTCGAAGCTCTCATCAAAGACGCGCTGCCGGGCTCATCCTTCGCTTTTCAATATACGCTTTCCAACAACACGAGGCCGGATTGCGTTATCCGCTTGCCGGGCGACCCCAGGCTCATGGTAGTCGACGCCAAATTCCCGCTCGAAGGCTTCACGGCGCTGAAGCAAGCCTCAAGCGAGGAGGCGCGAAAACAGGCAGCAGCCCGCGTGCGCAATGACGTCTTGAAGCATGTCCGCGATATCGCTGAGCGCTATTTCATCCCGGACGAGACTCAGGACATCGCGGTTATGTTCGTGCCCTCGGAAGCTCTTTTCGCCGAGCTTCACGAGCATTTCGATGATGTGATTCAGAAAGCCCACAAGAACCGCATCATCATCGTCTCTCCCTCTTTGCTGATGATGGCGGTTCAAGTCATCCAGGCGATTGTGCGCGACGCCAAGGTGCGGGAAGAAGCCCATCTTATCCAGGCCGAGGTGCGCCATCTCATCGAGGAAGTAAACCGGCTGCGGGCGCGCGCCGAAAAGCTCGATGCCCATTTCAAAATCGCGCAAGAGGATGTGGACCAGGTGCTAACCTCCGCCGGGAAAGTAGCGAAACGGGGCCTGCGCATCGACCGGCTGGACTTTGGGCCTCAACCCCAAGCGGAAGCGGCTTTGCCTTACGAGAGGGCAGCCGAGTAGGGGCGGCCGCGCTCGGCTCGCCTGCTTGCCTTGCCAATGACAGCCCGCCATAAGATTTGCACGCTGCGGTGGCAGAGCGCCTGTACTCTGACGAGAGCGCAGAGCCGAAGGGCTGTGGCAGACAATGCGCTTGCGCTCAGCCGGAAAGGTCGCGGAACGAGCAATGGCAGCAAACCGCAAAAACCGGGTCGCTGTTCTCGGCGCTGGAGCCTGGGGCACGGCGCTTGCCAATCTCGCCGCGCGCCGCAGCGCAAGCGAGGTGCTCCTCTTGGCGCGCGATCCCGCACATGTGGCCGAGATGCGCGCAACCGGCATCAATGCGCGCCGCCTGCCTGGCATCCCGCTCCTGTCGAATGTAGTCCCCGCTGCCGAGCCAGAAAAAGCCCGCGGCGCAGAACTCTTTCTGGCCGCCGCTCCCGCCCAAGCGATGCGGGGGGCGCTTGAAACTATTGCGCCTTATTTGGCCGAGGGCGTTCCAATCGTCATCTGCGCGAAGGGGATTGAGCGCGCAACAGGGCTCTTCCTTAGCGAGGTGGTGCGCGCACTCTTGCCCCGCAACCCCCCAGCCGTCCTCTCGGGGCCGAGCTTCGCCAAGGACGTGGCGGAAGGGCTCCCAACGGCCGTGACGATCGCTGCGGCGGACGCAGGCTTTGCGGCTAACCTTGCGGCCAATCTGGCAACGCCCTCGTTCCGGCTCTACGCCTCTTCCGATATTCGCGGCGTGGAGATCGGCGGTGCGGCCAAGAATGTGCTGGCTATTGCAAGCGGCATCGCGGCCGGGCACGGCCTTGGAGCAAGCGCCGGGGCCGCGCTTATTGCGCGCGGTTTCGCCGAGCTCAGCCGGTTCGGGCGCGCCTATGGCGCGGAGCCAGCCACTTTGATGGGCCTCTCCGGTCTGGGCGATCTTGTGCTCACCTGCACCTCGGCCTTATCGCGCAACTATTCCTTCGGCCTTGCGCTTGGGCGCGGCCTGGCGCGCGAGGAGGCGATGGCGCGCGCGGGCCTTTGCGAGGGCATCTATACGTGCGGCGTGCTGCTCGACCTTGCCCGTGCGAAGGACGTCGAAATGCCAGTCGCGTCGGCCGTTGATGCGGTGCTGAGCGAGGAGATGACGATCGCTGAGGTCATTTCCGCCCTCCTTGCGAGGCCGCTCAAAATGGAGCACGCCTAAGCTGGCTTGAGAGAGCGTGCCGCGCCATTATAGGGAGCGCGGCGCCAATCGACGGGAGCCTTGCGCCGCCCCGGAGAGGTTGGTCATGGCTCACTGGCTGATCAAGAGCGATCCCGATACATGGTCCTGGGATGATCAGGTGAAAGCAGGCGAGAAAGGCACCTGCTGGGATGGAGTGCGCAACCACAGCGCCAAGCTCAATCTGATGGCCATGCGCGTTGGCGAGCAAGCCTTCTTCTATCATTCGGGCGAGAGCAGGGAGATCGTAGGCATTGTCGAGATCATCAAGCCCTATTATCCCGATCCCACTGACCCGAGCGGCAAGTTCGGCATGGTCGATGTGCGCGCAGAGAAGGCCTTTAAAAAACCCGTGACACTCGAAGCAGTCAAGTCCCAGCCGCGGCTAGCAAACATGGTGCTGGTCAACAACTCGCGGCTTTCCGTGCAGCCCGTGACCGGGGCGGAGTGGAAGATCGTCTGTAAGATGGGCGGGCTTTAGCTAGCGCTCAATTGGCCGTCACTGTTTTGCTTTCTTATTGGTCGCTAAACAACGTCAGCAAAACCTTGCCCTTGTTGCCGATAATGCATATCAGATTTTTCGGCTTACTGGATTTTCGTTTTTCCACATAGGCATCTCCAAGCACGATCGCTTTAATCTCCACATCCTCTATCTTTTTGTCCATTTTCACGACGCGGATGCTGTCGAGATCCAAGTTCACGTCCGTAACACCCGGCGACTGCTCCTTTAACGCGATAAGGCCGCTTGCTCTGCAGACGTCTACTTCGGGCGCATCAGCCACCTGGGCGTCCGCCTTCAACGGAATCAGGATTACTGCTATCGAGCCTATCAGTAGAATGCGAAGCCTCATAGCAATTTTCCTTCTTAGCTAATTTTGTCCGCTTGCGCCCGATCTCCCTGCTCTTGCTCGCGCGTAGCTCAGAACATGTTTGTGGCGCGATCATTGCGCCTTCGAGACCGGGACTTATAGTAATTGAAATCGCGAAGCCTCGCTTTTGCCGTTGAATCCCTATATTTGCCCCAGCAAGGCCAGAATGAGCACCACGATCAGCACGGTGCCGAGCGCTCCGCCTGGCCCGTAGCCCCAATTGGCGCTGTAAGGCCATGCAGGCAATGCTCCGATGAGAAGCAAAATGAGCAGGACAATTAATACCGTTGATAACATCGCTTTTCTCCTATCGTGAATTTGGATCGATTCCAGCCTGTGGGCGGAAAGCCGAGGCGCCGCGTTCCGCCTTGGGGCTTACGGGGATTTGTTACCTCGCCTGAGCAGCCGCGGCCCTCTTCTACTCCGGCCATCGCTGTTGACTAAGCCACTCGTCGACCTGTTTTCGCGCCACATCCTTGGCGATGCCATAGCGCTCCTGAATGAGCCCTTCGAGGCGCTCGCGTTTGCCAGCGGCTTTCTCGAGATCGTTATTAGTTAAGAGCCCCCATTGCTCCCTGATCTTTCCTTCAAACTGCTTCCAGTTGCCTTGGACGCGGTCCCAGTCCATCGCAACCTGCCACCGCTCAGGCGCACTCGGACGCTGTTCTGCGCTGCGTCCCGGCGAATCGTCCTGGCGCGAGACCGAATAAATTGCCTTGGCGGGATCAGTCACGGCACTGTGCTGAGCTGCGGCGGCACCGTCAACTCGGCTCAAGAGGAGCGACATGATCAGTGTTGCGCTCAGCGCATAGACCCGGGCTGCGGTGGAAACGGGCAAGGCTCCCATCAACAGGAGAATGAGTGCGGCGATGAGAAGCGTCGATAGCATAGTGTTGCCTTTCAAGCGGTTTGCCCATACGTAACGCGGGGCGGGACGCATCTGCCGCAGCACTGCGCGCCCCGCCTCACAGTTATGCGAAGGCTCTCATTTCGTCCGAGGGACTCGAGCGCCTTGCTAATGGTGCCAAAAGATCAGCAGAAGAATGATGACCGGAATCGGCACGCCCAGCAGCCAGAGCAGAATCCCACGCCCTAAATTCATCAGCTTTCTCCGGAATTGCTGTTTCGAACCAGCATGCGCTGGCCCAATCTATCGGGCAAAGCACATTCATTGCTGCTTTTTCAGCCACTCGTCGACCTGCTTGCGCACCTCGTCCTTGCTGACACCGTAGCGCTCCTGAATCCGTCCTTCGAGCTGCTCGCGCTGACCCGAGGCTTTATCGAGGTCGTCGTCGGTGAGATGACCCCATTGCTCCTTGATCTTTCCTATGAACTGCTTCCAGTTCCCTTGGATACGATCCCAATCCATTGTAGTCCTCCTCGTTGCGGCCAGCGCGATCAATGTAAGCTCCGCGCCAAGAACGCTGCCCTTGCTGCAACTTCGGAGCGGGGCTCAGGTTCCGCTCGCCGGAGCGTTGCGCGCCAATGCCGCTTCAAAAGCATGTGATCACGGGCGCGGCAACAAGCGTTGAACAAAGTTTTGCTCAACGGTTGAGGCGGGTAAGTTACAGCCTGAGCACCGCTTGAGTCTGTTCACTTGTGAACGCGCTTCATCTGCTCGCCGCTGTCATCCACCAAGTGGGCACACGAACGAGTGCTCTCGTTGAGCTGCAAAGGGCAAGGCCCAATTCAACTGGCGATTAATTGCTGAGGCTGGTTGCGCAGTCAAACGTAAGCAACGCGCAGATCGAAGGTGCCTTTCTGCCCGATCGAATCATAAGTTGTGTCGAGCCAGTGCCTTGCGGATTCCCGCCCGAGTTCATGCCATTGTCTGATTAAGTGCCAGGATGTGTCGAGCTTCGAGGAGGCCGAAAACTCTTCAAGCTTCGCTCCGCCATCGATCCTATGGACGAAAGGCCGCATGTAGCCGTTTTGCGATAGAATTCCCGACTCGATCAGCCGGTTGACGAAATCGATTGCTCTCATTTCGCTAAGAAGCGCGCCGTTGAATGTTATTTCGTTCATCCGGTCTTGAATCTCATGCGCCGTGCGCGGCAGCTTGCGCCGCTCGATCGGATCGATTTGGACAATGAGGGTGTCTTGGCATGTGGTCTTATAAAATAGGGGAAATAAAGCCGGATTTCCCATAAAGCCGCCGTCCCAGTAGAACTCGCCATCGATCTCGACAGCTTGAAACAAATAGGGGAGGCAAGCCGAGGCCATCACATGGTCGGCGGTGAGCTCGTGGCGCTCGAAAACCTTGATCTTGCCGGTGCGCACATTGGTGGCGGCGATAAAGAGCTGCAGCTCCTCGCAGGCACGGACCTTGGCGAAATCGACGGTCTCCAAGAGGTGATCGCGCAGGGGATTGATATTGAGCGGATTGAAATCATAGGGGCTTGCGAAATGGGTGAGGAAATCGCCCCACCATTGCGCGGCCATCGACTGCCAGGTCTCGAGGAAAGCCCGCTCGACCGGCGGGGTGATGGTTTTATCGCTGATTGCTTCCCAAAATTTGGCAAGAGCCTTGCGCGCTCCCTCGCGCCCGCCATCAAGGTAACCTTGGGCCAAGACGACGGCGTTCATGGCCCCGGCGCTCGTGCCGGTGATCGCCTCGATGTCGAGCCTTGCGTCGGCAAGTAGATGGTCGAGGACGCCCCAGGTGAAAGCGCCGTGCGAACCGCCGCCTTGCAGGGCGAGGTTCACCTTCTTCTGCCCGCCCCAGTCGACCGGCTTTTTGCTCTCCGTCATGTCGAAAAACCGTCCTACTGGGCCGTCCAGCCGCCATCGATCGAAAGATTGGCTCCGGTGATTTGCGCCGCTTCATCGGAACAAAGATAAACGAAAAGCGAGGCGACCTGCTCGGAGGTGACGAATTGCTTTGTCGGCTGAGCGAGCAATATCACGTCTTCAATCACCTGCTCGCGAGTCATGTGGCGTGCTTTCATCGTGTCTGGGATTTGCTTCTCGACCAAGGGTGTCCAGACGTAGCCCGGCGAGACGCAGTTGACGGTGATCCCGAAAGTCGCAAGCTCAAGGGCGGCAGTCTTGGTGAGACCGGCAAGGCCATGCTTTGCCGCGACATAAGCCGATTTGAACGGCGACGCGACGAGCGAATGAGCGGAGGCCGTGCTGATGATGCGGCCCCATTTGCGCGCCTTCATGCCAGGGATTGCGGCGGCCATCGCATGGAATGCGGCCGAGAGGTTGATGGCGAGAATCATATCCCAACTCTCGGGCGGGAATTCTTCGATTGGCGCGACGTGCTGGATCCCGGCATTGTTGACGAGGATATCGGCGGACCCGAGCCTGTCTTCGGCTGCCCTGATCATGGCCCGGATTTCGTCAGGCTTGGTCATATTGGCCGGATCATAGACCGCCTTCACGCCGAAATCTTTCTCGATCGCCGCGCGTTCGGCTTCGATGGCCGCGGGATCGCCGAGCCCATTGAGCATGATGTTTGCGCCTTCTTTGCCGAGGGCGCGCGCAATGGCAAGGCCGATGCCGCTCGTCGAGCCGGTCACAATCGCGTTGCGGTTCTTAAGGTTCATGGAGCCTCCTGTGGAGCACGTCGATGGCCTGCGGCAGGCGCAACAACTCTGATGCCAAAATGCGCCGATAAAATGCAAAACGGCCTTTCAGTTATCTATCCCGCCGGTGCGCGCCGAAAAGCAGGCCGAGGCTAGAATGCAAACGCGTAGATCCGGCCGTCGGCGGCGGCGTAGAGATGGTCCTCGGCGGCGATCAAAGTTTGAAAATGATGCAGGCCGGTCATTGCTTCGGCATCTGCGCCGCCGGTGAGCAAAGGCTCGCCCGTGTCTCCCCGGAACCCATGCAGCCGGTTGTCGCCTTCGGCGCCAAGAATCCAGATGATCGGATCGGAATGCCCGTCAGATGTCGTCGCGATCGGCGCGCCTTCGCCGCGCAGCGCTCCGCACCAGGCGGTCGCGATTGAAGGCGGCGAACCATTGCGGATCTTTAGGACCGTGAGCTGATTGTTCGCAGCTCCGAGCTTTCTGCGCAAAGTCTGCCAAACTTCCGCAGGCTCGTCCGGGCAGTGCGTGCCGGGCCCCTGAAAAGCAATGAAGATGCCATCCCTTGCGGGATAGGCCGCCGGGGAGGTGCGAATCGGGCGCAGCGATACGAGCTCAACCGCAAGCGCGCCGCCGATGCCGCCGAGATTGTTGCGGCCGAGGAGATAGGCTTTGCCGTCCTTTCCGAGCGCGAGGACGAGAGGCGTGATTCCATCTTGGCTGGGCAAATCAAAGAGCAACGGGTTGCTTCCGCCAAGGTCGGCATCGTGTTCGTCGAGCTCGCGCCAGTCCGCGGCCGCGAAGAAATCCTGCGGCGAATCGGAGTGGTGGAGATCCGCGGAGAGGCGGAAAACTGCCTCTCCATCGCCCCATTGCTTTGGCCCAAAGGTATTGCCGGTGGCAAAGAACAGCGCATTTCCATCCGTGGCAATGCCGCCCGGAGCCCAGATCCCGCCGCCGCGCGCGCGCGTCGCCCAGCTCATGATTTGCCGTGGTTCTTTGAGCGGCAAACCGATGATGCGGCCCCGGTAATCGCCGCAATCGCCGAAATGGCCGCCGAAAGGCACATAGAGAGTCCCATTCAAGATGATGAGTGCGCCGCGCTCGTTTTGGTCGCGCGCATTGAAAGTCTCGCCCTTGGCCTTAAGCGCTTCGCCAATATCGACAGGCCAGCCTGGTAAGATCGATCCATCCTTAAGCGATAGGCCAAAGACAAGGTGGCGCGGCCCCTCCATGGTTTGCGTCATGGCATCGAGGTAGAGCGACCCGCTATCAGGATCGATGACAGGGGTTCCCGTGATTCCAAGCGGATCGATATTGCCGCAACCGAGCGCCGAACGCGGCACAGGCGGTCCGAGCAGGCGGCGCCAAACTTCCTGGCCTGATTTTGAATCGAGCGCATGGACAGAATTTTCCTCGGTCGCGACAACGAGCACTCCATGCTCTTCGCGAGGAGGACGCCAGTAAAGAGGTTGGGCATGGACATGACCAGGAAAATGCGCCTCAAAATCCTGATCGCGATGGAGAGTCCGGGCGCGCTCCCAGGTCAGGCCGGGGACAATAAAATGGCCGCTGCGGCTCGCCTCGGCGTGATAGGTAGGCACAGCGCGCTCTTCTCCTGCGGCCGGCTCCAGCTGCACGGCAACGAAGGCCAGCGCCAAAAAGGCGGAGAGAATCGCACTTTCCCTGAATTGATGGCGCGCAAAGAGAGGTCGCCGGGTTTTGGCCATGGCTCACAGCCCTGTGGCGCTGTTTTCACTTCGCTCTTTAACAGCAGGCCGCCTTTGCGGTTCCCAAATTATCGCGCGAGCCGCCGTGTGCGGATGCGGCGGACCGAAAAGTAAACCCAAACGCCTCCGCCGATCAGAACCGTAAAGAAGATAATGTTGAACCATGGGATCGCCCATGCGCCCGGCTCGGCACGCACGACCTTTATTACATTGGGAAAAAGCGAAAAGAGGGCGATGCGCCAGCCGTAGTAGGTGATAAGCGCCGTGCCCCGCTCATCGGCAATCGATTGCGCGGCGGCCTGAATGTCGGCGGAGTTGAATTTGAAATACCACGGAAAGCCCCAGGCCGTGTCCTCATTGCGGAAAACGTGCGGTTTTTTCGAATCGACATCCTCTGCAAAAATAAAATAAACGTCCCGCGCTGTCCCCGGCCGTTGGCTCGCCGCGGGACCGGCCTCTTTGCCCGAACGCTTGACCTGCGTCCCGACGATCCTGAGCAAGGCGTGGTGCGGAAGCACGTAATCGAGGAAGGCAATTGGCGGAGCGGCAATGATAACAATGAGCGCGAAACGGAAAAGAAGGCGGCGGAGTTTCGGGTCCATGGCCGTTGCGTCCCGGACGTTCGACAAGAGGTGGTGAAGATCTAGTCTTTCCCGGGTGCTGGCGCAATCAATTGGCCGCCGCGGCGGCGGCGCTGAACTCCGCCGCAAAGCAGGAAATCAGGTCAATAAGGCACGCACAGACCGATATTTCAAGTTCGCGGCACTGTCGAAAGGCAAATGCGATGCGTGGCACGCAAGGCGCGCCACGCACTTCAGTTTTTCGAATAAATTAGCCGAAGCTCAAGCCGCCGAGAGCAAATAGCGCAGCGACAACGGCGATAAAGCCCCCGACGACCGCGATCATCCCCGCTGTGCCATAGAGGCGGCCGGTGAAATAAGCAGCGGCGCCAAACAGAATGATCAAGGCGATCAGGATGACCATGCTCGCGCCGCTACCCTCCGTTGCGTTTAACGCGCCAGTTCCGTAAGTGCCTACAGTAGCCATCATTTACCTCCCTGTTAGCTTCGCTTCAGTGCCCGGCAGACCGGTGCCAAAAGCCAAAATCTCCGCGCACGCAACGGCGCGGTTTAGCCGCCAGCCAGCCAAAGGCAAAGACTGTGCGCACCCCGTCCTCGACAAGGGCTGGCATCAATCTACCATCCTAGAATTGTTCTGGGAAGCGGTTTCTCCTCGCGCTCCTCAACCGGGAAATTCGCGGATTGCCATAGCAATAAAGAGGCCGCACAAAATGGGAGCGGGCAGGAGAGCAGGCGTGGCGCCGCAGCGCCACGCCGCTTTGTTGTTATCCGAAGCTCAAACCGCCCAGGGCGTATAGGGCTATGACGGCCGCTACGAAGCCCCCCGCCACCGCCGCCATTCCCGCCGTGCCATAAAGTCGGCCGGTGAAATATGCAGCCGCGCCGAAGAGAATAATCAGCGCGATCAGGATCACCATGCTCGCGCCGCTGCCTTCGTAAGCGTTGATCGCACCAGTTGCTGCAGAAGTCACATTAGCCATCATCCACGTCCTCTGTAACTTCGAATTACACACTCAGGCCGGCCCGCCGTCAGTCAAAGGTCCGTGAGCGGACCAGCGCACCAAGCCATCGGGTCAGCCGGTTCCGGCTGAAGGTTCGTGGCGTGCCTCAAGAGAGGCACAAACATAATTTTATCACTACGGAAACATTCCCGGAAGGCCCTTCGGCGCATGCGCGCAGCCGTCCGGCCCAGGTCACGTTAAGGTCCGGACGGCTCTGGAAGCAAAGAGCCGCGCCGCTCTCAGGCGGCGGCGCATCCGGAGCGGGCACACGAAACGGCCCGTGTCCTCCCCTGACGAACGTTCACCCGTTGTTCTTGCGGAGCTGACGTTTATCGGCTAAAGTTTAACCGCATTCAAAGGAGGGCCGCCGTGGTCGTCAGAGTCGCAACGGTCGCATTCGAAGGCATCGAGGCCCGCCCGGTCGACGTGCAGGTGCAGATCGCCAGCGGCAATGTGGTATTCACCGTCGTCGGGCTTGGCGACAAAGCCGTCGCGGAATCGCGCGAGCGCGTGCGCGCCGCGCTCAATGCCTCGGGGCTTGCGATGCCCGCCAAGCGCATCACGGTCAATCTCGCCCCGGCCGATCTGCCGAAAGAAGGGAGCCACTACGATCTGCCGATCGCGCTTGGGATCATGGCGGCGATCGGAGCCATGCCGGCGGATGCCCTTGCGAATTACACCGTCCTAGGCGAGCTTGCGCTCGATGGCACGATCACCGCCGTCGCGGGCGTTCTGCCCGCCGCCATTGCCGCCAATGCCCGCGGCCACGGCCTCATTTGCCCCAATGCCTGCGGGCCGGAAGCGGCCTGGGCGGGCGAGGACATCGATGTGCTCGCGCCACTCTCGCTCATTCAGCTCGCCAATCATTTCAAGGGCACGCAGGTCATGGAGAGGCCGCGTCCGGGGGTCCAGCCGCCCGCAGGCGCACAGCCCGATCTGCGCGACATCAAGGGCCAGGAGAGCGCCAAGCGGGCGCTCGAAATTGCCGCCGCGGGGGGACATAATCTCTTGTTCAGCGGCCCTCCCGGCGCGGGCAAGTCGATGCTCGCCCAGCGCCTTCCCTCGATCCTGCCGCCTTTAACCCCGCGCGAGCTTCTCGAAGTCTCGCTTATCCATTCGATCGCGGGCGATCTTGCGGGCGGCGCTCTCACCAATCGCAGGCCCTTTCGCGCGCCCCACCATTCGGCCTCGATGGCCGCTCTCGTAGGCGGCGGCACGAGGGCAAGGCCCGGCGAAATCTCGCTTGCCCATCACGGCGTCTTATTTCTCGATGAGCTGCCGGAGTTTCAGCCGCAAGTCCTCGACAGCCTGCGTCAGCCGATCGAGACGGGGGAGGTGTCGATTGCCCGCGCCAACCACCGCATCGCCTACCCGGCGCGCTTTCAGCTCGTCGCGGCGATGAATCCTTGCCGCTGCGGCCATGCGACCGAGCCGGGATTTACCTGCTCCCGCCAGCCCAATGCGCGCTGCATCGCTCAGTATCAGGCAAGGCTTTCGGGACCGCTCCTCGACCGGATCGATCTTCATGTCGAGGTCCCCGCCGTCAGCGCCGCCGATCTCATGCTGCCGCCGCCCGCCGAGGGCTCGAAAGAAGTTTCAGAGCGGGTTGCCGCCGCCCGCGAACGCCAGCTTGCGCGCTATGCCAAGCTCGGCCTGACGGGCATTGGCTCGAATGCCGCGCTGCCCGCCAACATTATTGAGAGCGTCGCGCAGCCTGGCACCTCAGGACTTTCATTGATCAGGGAAGCCTCCGAGCGGCTCCATCTTTCCGCGCGGGGCTTTCACCGGATTTTGAAGCTCGCCCGCACGATAGCCGATCTCGATGGCGCGGAGGAGGTCGGCAGCGCCCATCTTGCCGAGGCGCTTACCTACCGGATCGACACGACAAGACAGCTGCGGGCGGCGTGAGCAAAACCCATTAGCATATAATTCGGAGTGCACAGAGGAGGGCGAAGACTTCAGCCGTTGATTTCACAGAGGGAATCATGGGCGAAGTTGTTATCATTGCGCTGCTCACAATGATCGCGGTTGGCGTTGCGCCAAAGATCATGCAGGCGATTGGTGCCTCGTTCGCTGTTGCGGCGGGAATTCTGCTCAAGATGGCGATCCCCGCTGCCTTCCTAATTGGCGGGGGCTACAGCCTTATCCCGTCCCCAACAGCCGCCCGACGAGCTTCGAGGTAAAATCGACCATCGGTACGATCCGCGCATAGTTGATCCGAGTCGGGCCGATCACGCCGAGCGCCCCGATGATACGCTGCTGCCGGTCGCGGAAGGGCGCGGCAATCATCGACGAGCCCGAGAGAGAGAACAGCTTGTTCTCCGAGCCGATGAAAATGCGCACGCCATCGCCCGATTCGGCGCGGCTCAAGAGGTCGATCACGTCCTTTTTCGTTTCGAGATCGGCGAATAGCAGCCTGATGCGCTCAAGATCCTCGAGCGCCTTCAAATCATTCAAGAGATTGGCTTGGCCGCGGACAATCAGCTGCTGCCCGTGGGCTGCCGACTCTGCCCAGCCCGCAAGGCCCGCATCGACAAGCCGGGCCGTCAGGGCGCCGAGCTCCGCCTCGGTCTCATTGCGAGCGGACTCGATCTCCGCCTTGGCCTCCGCCAGGGTCCGCCCGGTGATCCTCGCATTGAGATAATTGCTCGCCTCGGTCAAGGCCGACGGCGGCAGCCCTGCCTGGATCTGAAGAACCCGGTTCTCGATCGAGCCGTCCTCGGCAACGAGCACGGCGAGGGCGCGCTCGGGATCGAGGCGCAAGAACTCGATGTGCTTGAGCCGCGCGTTTTCTTTGGTGGTGACGACGACCCCCGCTCCGCGGGTTAAATCCGACAGCAGCGCCATCGCGTCGCCGAGCAGATCTTCAAGCGAGCTCTGGCGCGCTTTCGCCTTGATTTGCGCCTCGATCTGCTTGCGCTCGTCCTGGCTGATGTCGCCGATTTCGAGCAGAGAATCGACATAGAACCTGAGCCCGAGCTCCGTCGGCAGCCGCCCTGCGCTGGTGTGCGGAGAGAAGATCAGTCCCATCTCCTCGAGGTCTTGCATGACGTTGCGGACCGAGGCGGGCGAGAGGGGGGCCGGAAGGCGCTTCGATAGCTGGCGCGATCCGAGGGCCTCGCCGCTCTCAAGATAGGAGTCAACGATGAGCCGGAAAATCTCGCGCGAGCGCTTGTTGAGGCTCGCTAAGCTGCTGCTGCCCAATGGCCGCTGGAAGGGCATTGCCATGCCACTAACATGGCTGCGCCAGGCCGCAGGCGCAAGCGGGCTCGATCGAACTGGCAAAATGCCACGCCCGCGCGGGCCCGGCTTCTTTCAGCGCCCGCTCGCCGATGGCGCCCTCCGCAAGCGCTTCCGCTCCAGACGCACGGGCAACAAAAAAGGGCGCCTCGTTCGAGACGCCCTCAAACCGCGTGCCGGATGTGGGAGGGGAGCCACCCGGCCGCGGACCGTTACGCGGCTTTCGAGGCGACCTGCGGCTTTGCACCCGTTGAAATCGGGATCTGCCGCGGCTTCTCCGCCTCGGGGAGCTCACGCAGTAGATCGACATGTAAGAGACCATTTTCAAGCGTCGCCCCAGTCACATGGACGTGATCCGCAAGCTGGAAGCGGCGCTCGAAAGAGCGGGCGGCAATCCCCTGATAAAGCACTTCGCGCGCCGCCGCATTCTCCTCGTGGCGGTCCCGCGAGCCGCGGATCGTGAGGGTGTTTTCCTTCGTCTCAATTGAAAGGTCGGGCGCCGCAAAACCCGCGACCGCGAGTGAGATCCGGTAAGCATTCTCGCCGGTGCGCTCGATGTTGTAGGGCGGATAGCTCGGCGCGCTTTCGAAGCCCGTGGCTTGGTCGAGCATGCTAAAGAGGCGGTCAAAGCCAATAGTCGAGCGGTAAAGCGGAGAAAGGTCGAACTGACGCATCTCATTATCCTCCTGGATGAGCGACAAGAGCATTGAACGAAGCAAGGCAGCCGGGCTATGGGCGCCCCGCGCCCCGGCCGGCCGCCTCCCGCGCGTCCTCAAGAGGCCCGCGCAAGCTTGATGTGGGGAAAGGGTTTGGCTTTGCAAGAGGGCAAGACAGGCAAAGCTTCGGCAGCTACATTAGCAAGGAAGCGCAACGCGGCCGTAAAGCCTCGCGGCGGCCTTGCCCTGAGAGGGACAACAGTTTTTGCGATGGAGCTTTGTTCAATCGAAGAGAATCCGGCGCCCCCCGGCGGGTTAGTTTCGGCGGTCATTACCCGGGACGGCTGGAGTTTGCGCGCCGCCTATTGGCAAACCTCGGCGCCCTGTGCCGGAACCGTGGCCATATTGCCAGGACGGGCGGAGTTCATCGAAAAATATTTCGAGGTAACAGGCGAGCTGCTCAGCCGCGGCTTTGACGTGGCAATCCTCGACTGGCGCGGCCAAGGCCGCTCGGGGCGGCTTGCCGCCAATCCCCGCAAAGGCCACATCGGCAATTTCAAGTCCTATGAGCTCGATCTTAACGCTTTTACCGGCCAGATTCTCCAGCCGTTCTGCCGCAGGCCCTGGTTTGCTCTTGCCCATTCCATGGGCGCGGCCATTGCACTTGCCACCGCGCGGACGGGCAGCGGACCTTTCGCGCGCATGGTGCTTACCGCGCCGATGATCCAAATCTACGGGCTTCCTTGCCCGCGCTCCTTACGCAGAATCGCGCGCGCGCTCGTTTGGCTTGGGCAGGGCCGCCGTTTTGTGCCGCGCGGCATCAGGCGCCCTTATCTCTCGATGCTCGAGCATTTCGAGGGCAATCTGCTGACTTCGGACAAGAGGCGCCATGCGCGAACGGCCGCGGTCATTGAAGCAGCGCCTGATCTTGCGATTGGCGATCCGACAATCGGCTGGGCCAATGCGGCTTTTCGCTTCATGCGTCAGTTCCAAATTTTGGAATATCCGCGCAGGATCGTGACTCCGGTTTTGGTCGCCGCCGCGGGCGCGGACCGCATCGTCGATACCGCCGCAGCAGAAGAATTCGCACGCCGCCTCAAGGCCGGCAAATGCATCACCATCCCGCATGCCCGCCACGAGATCCTGATGGAGCGCGACCCTTTCCGCGAGCTTTTCTGGGCGGCCTTCGATTCCTTCATTCCGGGGGAGGAGGCCTCGGCCGGGGCCTTTGCGGGGACGGGCAGGGCGGCTTGGGGCGGGAAGACGGATTAAGCCTGCTTAGGGCCAGCTTGCCGAGAAGAAGGCGATCAGCCCGTCCGAAACCGCCGCTGGCTCTTCGTGCTGGAGCCAATGGGTCGCATTGGGAAACATCTGCAGCTCGCCCCTTTGGCAGTATTGCAGGCTGAGCCTTGCCATGTCGGCCGCAAGAAAGCGGTCTTGCGCGCCCCAGAGGATCTTCACCGGAACCCTTACGGCCGGGTTGCTGATGGGCCGCGCGGCGCGCAGCGTGCGGTACCAGTTGATCATCGCGGTTGGCGCACCGGGCTTTCGCCACGCCTCGCAGTACTTTTCCAAGTCCTGCTGCGAGAAGGTGCCGGGCCTGCTCGAATTGACGAGCGCCTCCGTCATGAAGCGAAAGTTTGCGGCCTCAAACAAAAACTCCGGCAGCCACGGGATTTGCATGAAGAACATGTACCAGCTGCGCAGAATCTGGGCTGGATGCGTGCGGATGTAGTCTTGAAATACGCGCGGGTGTGGCGCATTGAGGACCGCGAGCCGCTCGATGCGCTCAGGGTGAGCGAGCGCAGAGGCCCAGGCGATGATCCCGCCCCAATCATGGCCCGCAAGGCAAAATCGCTCGCGCGCAAGCGCGTCTGCGATGCCGAGCACATCGCCAACGAGATGATGGGCCTGATAGGCCCGCCAACCCTCTGGTTTGCTGCTTTCGTTGTAGCCGCGCTGGTCGGGCGCGATCACCCGGAATCCGGCCTCGGCAAGGGGCACGATCTGAGAGCGCCAGCCGTACCAGAATTCCGGGTAACCGTGGAGAAGAACGGCAAGGGGGCCAGCTTTAGGCCCTGCGGCCGCGGCGTGGATGCTCACGCCTGGCAATTGAAATGTCAGATGCTCCAATTGGCCTTGCATTGCATCGCTTCTGCGGCTTTGCCTTGCCGGGCAAGACGGGCTAGATAGCAAGAAAGCGGAGGTTTAGCGGATGGCTTTATTTCTAAATTCATATCCTTATCGCTGGATCCGGCAGAAGATCAAGAATTTCAACAGCCGGCTCATTCCTCTTATCATCCTGGCTCCGCTCGCATCCGGTCTCGCCGGCTGCGGCTACAACGCGATTCCCACTCTCGAAGAGCAGGCGAAAGCGAAATGGTCTGAGGTCGAAAACCAATATCAGAGGCGCGCGGATCTCATTCCCAACCTTGTCGCAACCGTTAAGGGCTATGCCGCGCAGGAGAAGGATGTTCTCACCGCCGTCGTCGAGGCCCGTGCCAAAGCCACCTCGGTGAAGGTCGACGCATCGCAATTGACCGACCCCGAAAAGGTCAGGCAATTCCAAGACGCGCAAGCGCAACTTTCCGGCGCGCTTGGGCGCCTGTTGGCGGTTAGCGAAAACTATCCGGAACTAAAATCGAACCAGAATTTTCTCATTCTTCAATCGCAGCTCGAAGGCACCGAAAACCGGATCACCGTCGCGCGGCGCGATTACATCGAGGCGGTGCGCGCCTACAACACGAGTCTCAAGACCTTTCCAACACTCCTCTGGGCGATGACGCTCTTTCGCGATCATAAGCCCATGGCCGAGTTCACCGCGGCCGGGGGTGCTGAGAAAGCCCCGCAAGTGAAATTTTGACTGGGCGCACTATGAGTGGCGCCCGGCGGCGGTAATTCCGTTGGCAATAACTTGCCGCTGCGTCCGTTCTTTTGCTAGCCGGGAGCACTAGCCTCATGCTCTGGCACTGCGCCATAGCACGCATTTCTGCCGCTAATCAGCGGCCCGTAATGCCCGGCCTTAGGCCGGGCATCCGAATTCGATTTTCTCCACACCCGGATATTCCCGGGTTTAACCGCGGGACCGGCCACGACGGGACTGTCCACAGCCCGTTCCTAGCGGCGCTTAGCATACTATTCATCGCGGCATTTGTCCTCGCCAGCGCTGCTTGCGCTTACTCCTTTCCGCCGCTCACCGGGCGGGTCGTCGATGAGGCGCACATCATCCCGCAGCGAGCCGCAGAACGTCTCACCGCAAAGCTCGCCTCACTTGAGGAGAAAACCGGAATCCAGCTCGTTGTCGCGACACTCCCCTCGCTGCAAGGCGGCGACATTGAATCCTTTGCCAATTCCCTTTTCCGTGCTTGGGGCCTTGGCGAGAAGGAAAAGAACAATGGCGTACTCCTGCTCGTCGCGCCGAATGAGCGCAAGGCGCGGATCGAGGTCGGCTATGGGCTCGAGGGAACGCTCACGGATGCGATTTCGAAGCTCATCATCACCAATGCTATGGTGCCGCATTTTAAGGCTGGCGATTATGGCAGCGGCATTGAGCGCGGCGTGGATGATATCATCACCGTCCTGACGGCGGATTCCTCCGAATGGCAAAGACGGCCGCAGCTGCGCGCCGAGAGCCGCGGCACGGCCGCCGATGTGATTGGGCCTTTTGTTGCTTTTGCCCTTCTCGTTTTCATCTTCTTTCTCATGACGCCGCCGCGCCAGCGCGGCAATCTGTTATCCTTCCTGCTTGGCATGATGGCGGGGTCAGGCCGGGGCAGGCGCTCTGGCGGCTATTATAGAGATGATGACTACGGGGAGCTTGGCGGAGGAGGGTATGAAGGAGGCTTTTCCGGCGGCGGTTTTTCCGGCGGCGGTGGCTCTTCGGGCGGCGGCGGCGCCTCGGGAGATTGGTGATGGCTCGTCTTTCGGCTGAAGACCAGCGGCGAATCAATGCAGCGATCAAGGCCGCTGAGACGCAAACATCTGGCGAGATTGTCTGCGTGCTCGCTGAGGCGGCTTCCGACTATATGAGCTATGCGACCGCCTGGTCGGCGCTCATCGCGCTCATCGCCCCCTGGTTTCTGCTCGCCCTCACAGAGCTTTCGGTGCGGGAGATTTTTGTTGCGCAGATTCTCATTTTTGCCGTTCTTTTTCTTGTGCTCTCCGAGTCCTCGGTCCGCCGTCTGCTCATTCCGCGCCGGGCGCAAAGGGCGGCAGCCCATCGCGCCGCGATGGAGCAATTCATGATCCGCGGCATGGCGCGCAAGAAAAACCGGGCCGGCGTTTTGATCTTCGTTTCGCTCGCCGAGCGGTACGCGCGCATCGTTGCCGACGAGGGCATCGCAGCCAAAACCGGTCCATCTGTCTGGCAGGAGGCGATTAATGAGCTTCTCGAGCGGGCAAAAGAGGGCGCGGTCGCCGAGGGCTTTGTCGCGGCGGTCGAAAAATGCGGCCGCATCTTGGCCGAGCACTTCCCACCCGCGGCTGAGAGAGACGAGCTGCCAGACCGGATTTTCTTGATCTGAGGGCTGTGCATCAACTCATGAGTTCGATCTGGGATAGGTTAGCCCTGCCAAGGAGCCTTCCATTCATGGCACGGCTGAGGGCGAGCGCATCTGAAGATGCGCGTCTCTGCCGCCCATGCAATGAATGAGCCTTTCCACGCCTATGGCGTGGGCCTTGGCCTCAAAAGAGGCGGCATTCTCGAGATCATCTGCATAGACTTACATAGCGGCTCTGTAAGCTCCTGAGCTCAGGGGGAGAGTCTTGCCTTTATGCACAAACTTGCTGCGCGCAAGATGATAAGCCGGGTCGGGCCCAAAGAAGTTTGCGTGCATGTTCTTGAGCTCTTCTGCGCGATAGTGCGCAAGCGGCTTGACGCGTTCGTCAGCAATCCGGCGCTCGTGCTTTTCGCGCAGGCGGTGCCAAAAATCCCCGCCTGCAGCGATCTGCGCCGCACGCTCGCTCAATAGGCACTCAAATTCCGCAATGGCGCTGCCAAAACTATCATCAATAAATCCAATTGCTTTGGCTTCTAGCGTTCCAACCGGGCGGCAATCGCTGGTTAGCTCGAGCGACTTGGCCCTGCCGACACGGCGGGGCAGGGTGTAAGTCCAATACTCCGATCCATAGAGCCCGCCCATGCTTCTGTAGTGCGGGTTCAAGACCACACCATTGCGCGCATAAACATGATCGGCGGCAAGCGCAAGCATCGCGCCTCCTGCTCCTGCATTGCCGCGCAGCCCCGCAATCACGAGATGCGACATGGTCGTTAGGATCTCATGGACGAGATCGTCAATCGCATTGATGTTGCGCCAGGATTCGTGCGCTGGATCGGCGGCAGCCTCGATCACGTTGAGGTGAATTCCATTGGCGAAGAAATCGCGTCCGCCAAGCAGCACGATCACTTTCGTTGGGCGGGTGCGCGCGAAAAGAAAAGCCTCGCGAAGGCGGCGGCACTGGTCCGTGCTCATCGCGCCATTGTAAAAATCAAAGGCGATATAACCGGCATCCTCCTTTTCCTGGTACGTTATATCCCGGAACGTCTTGTGATCGAGAGCGGCATCGATCGAAAGTTCCGACCGGGGGATTCGGCATCCAGCTGGGCCGAGCGCCCGCGTGGCCGGAAGTTTGATGCCGGCTGCGAGACAGAGATCCGCTTCGCAGTTTTCGCATCCTCCGGATCGCCGCAAGCATGCAATATCGCAGAGGCCGTCTTCATCCCGCGCCTTGAGATGGGTGATCCACACGGCGCCATCCACCGTTCCCCGGCATATCGCCCCATGCCTTTGCGCGAGAATGTGGCCGGGGGCTCCCTTGATGCGCTCCTCCTCATGGGCGCCGTAGAGGAAGAAGCTCTTTCCGAACAGTGTATCTAAAACGCCCGGCGAACTGTCGGCGGCGTTGATTCTCCTCACCACGGCCTCGGTCGAGTCCCGGCTCCAATCAATCGCGCGATCACCTTGCCGCATGGGCGGACGAAGACGGCCGCGGATGCCGGGGTTGCTATAGTCGAGGGCTTCGGGTTGGAACTGGCGCGATTCGAATTTCGCAACCGCCTCGAGGACGCAGGCAACGGCCGCTTCGGTCACCTCGTTATGATAAACGCTGCTCTTGGATTGCAAGCCGCCAAGAGAAAATTCGCGCGCGGCCCAAACAGGGCCCATATCGAACTCGGCCGCCGCTTGCAGGATCGTCACGCCCCAAGTTTCCTCGCTATTCATAATCGCCCAATCGAGGGAAGAGGGCCCCCGGTCGCCCTTGATGCCGGGGTGAACGATGAGGCACGTGTAATGCGACCAAACCGCTTCAGGTATCGCGTCCTTGAGCATTGGAGCGATTATCAAATCCGGCCTATGCGCGGCCACGGATTGCAGCATGGCGTCTTCGCTCGCGGCAATCGTGACTGTGATTTGGTGGCCGAGCCCGGTGAGCTCGATCAAGAGCCGCTGGCTGAGGCTATTGTGCGCCGAGGTCAGAAAGAGAATTCGCATTGGCTATCTCCCTAATATTATCTGTTAAGCCTGCCTCCGGCGCCGCGGGAGCTTATGCAGCAGCTGCGCGAGCCGCCGCTCGGTTATAAAGGCCAAGCAGAAAAGTTGAACAAGATTGTCTGCCTCAATCAACTCCAATCCAATCGCATTGGGAGCCACTTCCTTGCGCGTTCCAAACATCAGATCCCAGATGGACAAGACGATACCGTAATTGCTGTCATGCTCCTCACGCACAGCCGAGTGGTGGGTGCGATGGAGATAAGGTGTGATAATGATGTAGGACAGCCATTGTTCGCCGGGGAACGACAGGTTCGAATGGTGAAAAAACACGAAGGCCATTCGCAGCACTTCGCAAACGATGACGGCCGGAGCGTTGACGCCGATCACGATGACGCAAATGCATTTCACGGCAACTTCCAAAAGCTGATCAAAGATGTGAAACCGCAGTCCAGTCGTGACGTGAAAGCTCTTGTCGCTATGGTGGATCTTGTGGAACCTCCAAAGGAATTCCGAATGATGGCCGGCGTAATGCCAGGCATAGATCGCGAAATCGAATAGGATGAATGACAGCACGCTTTTCACGGCACCGTGGGGAAGTCTGCCGAGGAGGCCGTACTGCGAATATTGAGCTGCAACGAGAAGCAGCGACGACACCGACAAGATGCTCATGGCCACATTATTGAACAAGAATGCCGATGCGTTCGTCGCGTGTGATTGCCTGAGCACCTTTGCGGCGGCTTTGATATAAGGGTGCCGAGCCTCTATGAACAAAAGCAGGCCAAACAAGACAATTACCGCGCCGAAGAGGGCGTTTGCGAGGCTTTGGTCCGGGGCCATCATCAACCTCCTTCCAACCGGTGTGCGGCCTTCCGCCTCTGCGCATCATTCTCCGCCGTTGGCATCACAAAGGAGAATGACGTTCCCTCGCCTGGCTGAGATTGAACGGAAATCCCCCAACCGAGGCGGTCGGCAAGGGACTTACAGATGGCAAGCTCTATTCCTGTCCCTGGATATTCAGCTTTGTTGTGGAGTCCTTTGAAGGGCGCGAAGATCGTGTGCGCGAATTCATCCTTAAAGCCGACGCCGTAATCGACGATTGCGAGGCGTATGGTTTTCTGATCCACGGCAGTCGCAGCGATATCGATCTTCGGCGTTTGGCCTGGCTTACGGTATTTGATCGCGTTCGAAACAATATTCTGCATCAACCAGGCGAACTGCGACCGGTCCGCCACGATGTTTGTGGCGGCTACTTTGACGTTTATCTCAGCTTTCGTCTCAATGATTAATTCTGACAAATCGCAGAGTGTGGACTCGATCTCCTCTCGCAGGCCGAGGATTTCTAATTGTTGCCCGCCCAAGATGGTGGAAGAGTAGGTCAAGAGGTCGTCAACGAGTTTACGAGCACTCAGCGCGCAGCTGCGCATGGCATGTCTCGCGTAAGCTATGTCAGCCTTGTTGGAGGATGCAATGGCGTTTTCGAGCAGCTCGGAGAGCGCTTCAATCTTGCGCAACGGTACTTGAAGATCGAGCGAGGACACGTATACGAATTGGGCGAGCCGCTCGCGACTAGAGGCGCTCGCGTGTTTGCTCTCCAGCAACTGCTTGAGGTTTTCGACCGTGCGCTGCGTCCCCTCGCGCAGGGCGTTTCGAATGAGTTTCTCGAAGGGGCGCATGAACAGCTTCCGTTCCTCCAACTCGAAGCTGAAGACCATCTGCGTAGAATCGGCGGTCTGCTCCTCGAATTCATAAAAAGATTTGAAGGTCTCCGACAGGCCTTTGAGGCAGAGGAGCTTCGGCGGGCCGAACTGCGTGATCTCAAAGGTTGACTCACTGCGAATGCCATGATCGAGCGTTATTTGCCGCGCCGTTGCGCCTGCGCGGACAGGCCCATCCGACAATGGCTCGAACTCTATGACTTGCGGGCACCATCGTGTGTAGTTTTGGAAAAAGCCGTGGCCAACGAAGCCGAAAGCGCTTCCGATGGGGCATCGGACCAGGGCTTGAGCCGTGGCCGAGATCGGCTTGGCAGCTGCTAGACCCATCATTGTCTTGATCCCCCGAAGGATGAGCAGACACGCCGGAATAACGCCGAACAGGAGCGATCTCCAAGCTCGAGCAAAAAGCGTTGGCTGAGGCTGTTATGTGCCGATGTCAAAAAGTGAATTGGCATTGACTTTCTCATTAATCTTCCGCCGTCGGCCTAAATCGAGCCGGTATTCCAGCGAGCCGAGGCCGAGGGCATGGCGAAAGGAAAGAGAGGCGCATTGACAGGTCATTGTCATAAAACTGCTTCCTCTGAGCCCCCTGTTTAGGGGACGCTCCACCGCGCGCTCTTGCGCGGTGTCAGGTGAGCAGGGTCGATCGGAACCGCGCCCGGTAGTCATGCGGACTGACATTGAAGAGGCGCTGAAAGGTGCGCCGCATGCGCTCGGCATTGCCGAAGCCGCATTCCTGGGCGATAGTCTCGACTGGCAAAGCGCTTTGTTCGAGCTTGCAGCGGGCCGCGTCAGCCCGCGCCCGTTCGGCAAACTGCGCCGGCGTCTCTCCGATCTCATTGCGAAAGATCCGGGCGAAATTGCGCGGGCTCATGCCCATGCGATCCGCCAAGGCTTGTACACTGAGATCTTCCCCCGGGTGACCGAGCATCCAGGTTTGCAGTTCCTGTATGTCTGGCCGGTTCCCCAATTCCCGATAAGTCACGTAGGCGCTGAATTGGGATTGCCCGCCGGGGCGGCGGGGAAAAACTACCATCGTCCGGGCGACGGCAATCGCAATTTCGCGGCCGAGATCCTCTTCGACCAGGGCCAAAGCAAGATCGATCCCCGCGGTGATCCCGCCCGAGGAGTAGATATTTCCGTCGCGAGCAAAAAGCAGGCTGGAATCGACATCAATCGTGGGATACGCGCTCGCGAGGAGCCCTGAATACAACCAGTGCGTCGTCACGCGCCGCTGGTGCAAAAGGCCCGCAGCCGCCAAAATGAACGCGCCGGTGCAAACCGACGCCACTCGCCGGGCCTTTGGCGCCACTGAACGTACGCATTCGACAAGGGAGGGATCCTCGCTGGCCCGCTCGGCCTCTGCGCCACCCGCCACGACCAAACTATCCAGACCGTCCTCTAAGTCAGAGTAAGCGTGAGTCGCGACGAGCTCGATCCCGCACGTCGTGCGGACCGGTCCAGGGGTCGCAGCAACGAGGTCACACCGGTAGCCGGGTTCGCAGGTTCTCCCATGCCGCAGCAGCCAGTATTTCGCATAGAAAAAAACATCGGCGGGTCCGCACACATCAAGAACATCACAGCCCGGCCAAACCAACAGTCCGATCCGGCGGCACTTTGTGATTTCTTGCGGTGCAGAAATTGAGATACGTTTGTTCATGGCAATATCTTCTTTCACGATCCCATCCGCGACAAGGACAAAGATCCCTCATTTTCGGCCAAGCAATCCCGCGCCTTTCCGGTCCCGCCCTACAGAGGCGGCTCATTGCACAACCCTGCGATAGCGATGCCAACTCGCATGAGCTAGGACCGGCACCACGAATGCGAGACCAACGAACGCAAACAGATAGCCGATCATCAGGGACGCCGTGACGATCAATCCCCAAAGCGCGACGGTGAGCGGGTTCGCCAGCACCGTACTTATAGATGTGTGAACAGCCACGGCTATGCCTAGATTGCGGTCTAGGAGCATGGGGAATGAGACAACGCTGATGCTCAGCACGGTAACGGCGAATGCCAAGCCGGTTGCCTCGCCCAAAATGATCAAGATCCAGCCCTGGGATGTGGTGAAGATTTGGGTAAGAAACCAAAGAGCCACACGTAAAGCGAGTCGGCCGCTGCCTGCCAGCAAACGAAGATCATTGAGCATGAGGCCGAGCGCAAAGATCGGCGGGAGCGAGGGCAGCCGCCGCAGGTCAAAAAGGTGCTTCCATGAGGTATCGAGGCCGAGCTGCCGGCACCGGCCCACCTCGTAAATCGCGCCCTTGCCGCGATTTGCTCCGGGCGCGTCAGCAGGTTAGCCCGTCAGCGGAGTTTCATCCTCAGCCGCACCAAATCTCGTCTTACTGAGCAAAGTCAGCTCCGCCGTAAATTGAAGGAGATTTGCGCTCATCGAGCGCCGCAGCCGCTCCGCGCTTGCCGGAAACTCCTGAAGGACGCGGTGAAACAATTGCCGGGAGATCCGCAGCACAGAAGACGGCTCACGGGCTATGGCCGTTGCAAGCCTCCGGTTTTGGGTAATCAGTGCGAGATCGCCGACGAGGCCCGGCGGGCGCACGATCCGGGCAGGTGCTGCGCCATGGCCAGAGGGGTCGAGCGCGATTGACCCCGAAAGCACAACAAACCCTTCGTTTGCGAGATCGTTGTGGCGGAAGAGGACATCGCCCGCGCGGAAAACGCGCCGCTCGGCTGAAAATGCGGTAAGCCGAAGCGCTTCGGGCTCGAGGGGGGCGAATAGGGGGATGCGGGCGAGACTGTCGAGATGGTCTTCAAGCCTCATCGCGGGCCTCCCTGGCCGTAAACCCCGCTCCGAGGGATTTCGTCGGCGGTCAAGGAATGAGCTTATAGCCGCCCGCCGCGGTTACGAGAAGCTGGGCCTTCGCGGGATCACGCTCAATCTTCTGCCGCAGCCTGTAAATGTGCGTCTCGAGCGTATGTGTCGTTACATTCGAATTGTAGCCCCAGACCTCGCGCAGCAAAACCTCGCGGGGAATGACTTTCTGCCCGGCCCTATAAAGGAAGCGCAGGATGGCCGTTTCCTTTTCCGTCAGCCGCAGCTTATCGCCTTTCTCGCCGATCAGATGCTTGGAGCCAGGCTTGAAGGTGTAAGGTCCAATCCGGAACAGCGCTTCCTCGCTGGACTCGCGCTGGCGCAGCTGCGCCCGGATCCGTGCGAGCAGCTCGCCGAACCGGAACGGCTTGGCGACATAGTCATTGGCTCCGGCATCGAACCCCGCGACCGTATCGGCTTCCGAATTATGCCCGGTCAGCATTATAATCGGATTCTTAAACCCTTCCCGGCGCAGCTCCTTGACCACCGAATGGCCGTCCATGTCCGGCAGACCCACATCCATGATGATGAGGTCCGGAACCTCGGCGCGCGCCGCCTCCAGTGCGCTCTGTCCCGTATCTGCCTCGATGGCCCGGAATTCCTCGTGAAGGGCGAGCTGCTCGGCCAATGCAGCGCGCAGGACGGGGTCATCGTCAGCAATCAGGATCTTGAGGACCTGGGTCATGACTCATCCCTGAAGAATGGCGTCCTTTCATTTGATAACCGGCACGCAGCCAAGCTGGTTCCTCTCCCGGGCTGGCGCCGCCTTTACCCGTCCGCATCAGAGGCTTGCTGCTGCGCCGCGCCTGTCGCCGCAAGGGGCGGCTGCCCCAAGTTTGCGCGAAAAGTACGGATTTTTCAACGCCGTGCAATCGCTCCGCGTAAAGAGTACGCAGCAGAATGCGCCCGGACGGCCAAAGATGGTATTTAGCGGAGGAGGACGGATTGTGCCTGCCATCGCCGTGCAAAGGGCGGCTAGGGGCCAGTCTGGCGCGCGTGCCCGAAAGCGCGGCCTCAGTCGTCTGACGGCCGTCCGGGCGCCTTATCCGGCGCATACCGGCGCCGGCAACGGGCGGCTGCGCGCCGGGAATACCATCCTCCCCTGCGCCTTGGGGCGCGCAGGCATAGCTCATAATAAGCGCGAAGGCGACGAAAGGACGCCAGCCGGAGCTTTCCGCCTGGTGGCTGGATACTTCCGCGCCGACAGGATCGCGAGGCAAGCTCTGCAGCTGAGTTTGCGCCCCCTCAGGCCGGGAGAAGGCTGGTGTGATGACCCTGCGAGCTCGGTTTACAACCGGCGGGTCGAGCTCCCATTCCGCGGCTCGCACGAAGAGCTTTGGCGCGGCGATGGCCTGTACGACCTTTTGCTTGTCCTCGACTATAACCTCAACCCGCGCCGCAAGCACCGGGGGAGCGCGATCTTTGTCCACTGTGCGTCTGCACATCTCGCACCGACTTCGGGCTGCGTTGCGCTCCGTCACGACGATTTGCGCCGCCTTCTGCCGCGCCTCTCCCGCGCGGCGGTGCTAACCATCAAATAGGGGCCCCTTCGCAGAGGCCGGGGCATGGCTGCGCGCCGCCTGCGCCACGCTCCAGAGCGCCCGGGCGGCGAGGGAAGATCCAAGCTTCGGCTCGTGCCGGACCGCGGCAATGGCTTCGGCAAGGATATTGATCGCCCGCCCAAGCCCGGCAAGACTCCACGAACGCAGCTGGCGATCGAAAGAGTCTTTCTGCCTGAAGGCGGGGAACCCCGCACCGTAGCTTCTCCTGCCGGCCTCGCTTGGGCCGCCTTTCGCCCGGTGCAAATCGAGGCCGTGGCGCAAAGCCGCAGCGAGCACACTATGATAATCGGCGGGTCCGGCCACGATATGGCGCAGGCCGGCATCAAGGGCCGCAAAATCGCCAGAAAAGGCGCTCTCCACCACACCGGCCGCAATGAGAACCGATCCGTCCGAAACTATGGCCTCGACGTGGCCGATCGTGATCTCGCTTGCACCGTGCGCATAGAGAAGAAGTTTTTCCAGTTCGAGCCTCGTTGCAAGGCGGTCTTGGCCAAGCTGCGAGACGAGGAAGATTTTGGCGCCCGGTTCTATTGAGAGCCCGGCCGCAGCGGCTTCGGCCTCGATGAGCTGCTCAAGTTCCTTCGGGCTGTCGGGATAGCATTGGATGGCCGCCGCGCCGCCGCTCCGCTCGCACAGGCTGCGCAGAGGCGAATCTTTCTTTAGCGCGCCTGCCTCGATGACAATCGTGCAATCGCGCGGCGGCACCTTAAGAACAGGCGCAACCGCGTTTACGAAGGCTTTGCTTTGTGACTCGATCCAGATCGCTCTGCGGCTGCCGAACAGCGGGACCGTGTTGGCTTCGTCGGCGAGGCGTTGCGGATCCGCCGCAAGCTCATCGCCCGCAAGCCGCACCAGTTGAAAGGGATCTTTCGGATCGTCGATGGCGCGCGCGATGATTTTGCGCGCCCGCTCGGTCACGAGCCCCGTGTCCGTGCCGAAGAGGAGATAGAGAAAGACGTGCTCAGGCGGCCGGGCGATGAAGCGGTCGGCTTCGCTATTTTTAATGATGGCCACAACTGCCCTAGCTCGTCAGGACGCGCTCGGCGCGCACAGCATGAATCGGTGGAAAAGTGTTTGGCAAAGATCGCAAGTTTGGAAGGCAAGCACCAAGCTCATCACCCATTCGGCCACGGCCATATCGGCTTTGAGTTTAACCACGCCGGCTTCTATTTTGGTCAAACGGCTTTCCGGCGCACCAAGTCCCTCGTCATCCTTGCGGCTCAGAGCTTCCGCAACCCTTACCGCCTTATCCGCATGAATGCCGATCCTCCGGAAGCCTCGAACACTTCGGTGCGGAGCGCGGTCATGCTCTCGGCATCGCAATAGGCAAAATGCAGCTTGAGCAGGCTTTAATAGCTGCCAATCGGCTAGCCGATATGGCCGCTCGAGGTACACTTAGCTATCCCCGCGCGGCCAAGGCCGCAGCAATCCGCGTGCGGATCTGATCGGCCAGCGTCTTCGCATCGCGGATCTCGGCATCTCGCGCGGCCCGCAGATTGGCAAATCTTTGGCTCGTCCGGTCGTAGCTCGCAAGCGTCGTGACTTTTCCTTGCGCGACCGGCGCGCCGCCTCCCGCGGGAAGAAGGCTGTAATCGGCATTGACCACAATGTTTGCCGCGGTTGGATAGCCCGTGACTGTATCGAGCAGAGGACTTTGGGCAGTCTCGGCGACTGCCACGGCCAAGCGATATTTCGGCGGCACGTGCGCGCCCGTCCCATTGAAGCCAAAGATGAGCTCGTTGCTGACATAATGGCCAAGCCGTCCGGGGATTGGATCGACGGCAATCGCCTGCATCTCGGCGGCAACATCCCGGCCTCCCGGCAACGAGCCATAAAGCGGCTGAATGCACCCGGATAGCCCAAGCGAGAGCCAAAGCGCCGCGCCTGCGCGCGCGAGCGCGGGACTCCGTCCGCGCATTTCAAGCAACGACATTGACGATCCTTTGCGGGACAATGATGATCTTCTTGACCGGCTTGCCCTCGAGCGCACGGCGGATCGGGTCGAGAGCGAGCACCGCTTCTTCGATGGCCGCCTTGCTTGCATCGCGGGCGATGACAAGATCGGCCCGCTTGCGGCCGTTGACCTGAACCGGCAATGCGATCATACCCTCCGCGACGAGCTCTTTATCGGCCACTGGCCAAGGGGTTTGTGCGGCGAGCGTCTTGTGGCCGAGGAGCGCCCAGCACGATTCGGCAAGATGCGGCATCATCGGCGCCGTGATGAGCACCAAGATCTCGGCCGCCTCGCGGAACGCCGCGCGGACGTCCGCGCCAGGCTCTTCCTCAAGCGCTCCGATCGACGCGGAAAGCTTGTTTGCGAGCTCATAGATCTGCGCAATTGCGCGGTTAAACCTCAGGCGCTCGATGTCTTCCTCAACTTTGATGAGGCCCATATGGGCGGCCTTGCGAATTTCGCAGGCCGCGGCCGAGGCCTCGCTAGGGGGCGGCGTCCCGACAGGCGCCGCAGCCTCCGCAAGTTCGCCCGCAAGCCGCCACAGACGCTGGACGAATTTCACCGCGCCCTGCACACCCTCCTCTGTCCATATCACATCACGCTCCGGCGGAGAATCGGAGAGGATGAACCAGCGCGCGGTATCGGCGCCATAGGTAGAGATAATGTCGTCCGGGTCGACCGTGTTTTTTTTCGACTTCGACATTTTCTCGATTGGGCCGATCGTCACTTCCTCGCCGGTTTCAAGCCGGAAGGCGCGCCGCCCGCCAGGGGTAGCCTCGATGCGGACCTCGGCCGGGTTGAGCCATTCGGCGGAGTTCGTGCGGTACGTCTCGTGCACGACCATACCCTGGGTGAAGAGGCCAGCAAAAGGCTCCTTCAGTGCGCGAATATGGCCGGTTGCCTGCATCGCGCGGGTAAAGAAGCGCGCGTAGAGCAAGTGCAGGATCGCATGCTCGATGCCGCCGATATATTGATCAACCGGGAGCCATTCCTCGGCGCGTGCTGGCGTGAACGGCTGGGCTTGGTTCCAAGGATCGGTGAAACGCGCGAAGTACCAGGATGAATCGACGAAGGTGTCCATCGTGTCCGTCTCGCGGCGGGCCGGCGCGCCGCAGGCAGGGCAGGGCACGTGCTTCCATGTTGGATGGCGGTCGAGCGGATTTCCGGGCTCGTCGTAGGAGACATCCTTCGGCAGCTCGACCGGCAGATCGCCCAACGGCACGGGAACGATTCCGCAGGACTCGCAATGAATGACCGGGATCGGGCAACCCCAATAGCGCTGGCGCGAAATCCCCCAGTCGCGCAGGCGGTAGTTCACCTCGCGTTTGGCTTGCGGCCGGTTGCCAAGGAGCTTTGCTTCGAGCCGCCTTGCGACTTCATCCTTCGCCGCCCCGGTGGTCATGCCATCAAGAAAGCGGGAGTTGATTAACACTCCGTCACCCTCGTAGGCTTCCGTTTCGATTCTGAACGAGGCCTTGTCCTCGCCAAGCGGGCAGACGACCGGCGTATTGCCGAGGCCATAAGCATTGGCGAAATCGAGGTCACGCTGATCATGCGCCGGGCAGCCGAAGATGGCGCCCGTGCCGTAGTCCATCAATACGAAATTGGCCACATAAACCGGCAGGCGCCAATCGGAGTCAAACGGATGGCGCGCTGTGAGCCCCGTGTCATAACCCTTCTTCTCGCCCGTTTCGATGGCGGCAAGCGAAGTGCTGCGATGCCGGCACTCTTCGATGAAAGCTGCAAGCCCCGGATTGTTTCTTGCAGCCTCGGCCGCGAGCGGATGATCGGGCGCGATCGCCAGGAATTTCGCGCCGAATAAAGTATCGGGCCGCGTCGTATAGACCTCGACATCGCTGGCGCCGATACCCGGATGAGGTTCAAGCTCAAAACGCAAGCGCAGCCCCTCCGAGCGGCCGATCCAGTTCGCCTGCATGAGGCGAACCTTCTCCGGCCAGCGGGGAAGATCATCGAGCGAACGCAGGAGATCCTCGGCGAAAGCGGTGATCTTGAAAAACCATTGAGTGAGCTCGCGCTGCTCGACAAGCGCGCCGGACCGCCAGCCGCGCCCGTCGATCACTTGCTCATTGGCGAGAACCGTATGATCGACCGGATCCCAATTGACCTTTGCCGTCTTGCGAACCGCAAGCCCAGCCTTGAGAAAATCGAGGAACATCCTCTGCTGGTGTTTGTAGTAGGCAGGATCGCAGGTTGCGATCTCACGCGACCAGTCGAGCGATAGCCCCATCGACTTCAATTGCTCGCGCATGACAGCGATATTGCCATACGTCCAGGCCGCGGGGTGGCTCTTATTGTGCCAGGCCGCATTCTCGGCGGGCATGCCGAAGGCATCCCATCCCATTGGGTGCAGCACGTTGAAGCCGCGCGCCCGCTTATAGCGTGCGATCACATCGCCCATCGTATAGTTGCGGACATGGCCCATGTGGATACGCCCCGAAGGGTAGGGGAACATCTCAAGCACATAATATCTTGGGCGGGGGTCATCCTCCCGCGTGCAAAAGATTTGGCCCTCCTCCCAAATTCGCTGCCATTTGGGCTCTGCCTCGCGGGCGTTGTAACGCTCAGTGGTCATGGTCCGGATCGCCGTTGGTTCTGCCCGCTTTAAGTGCCGCGCGGACTTCTAGGCCGGTCATCCTGAGGGCGCCGGGCCGCCATCCCGGCGCACAAAAGGTGCGGCAAGCGCAACCTTCCCTCAAAATGAGTTTCCCTCAAACTGAGGAAAGGCGAGTTCTCCCGGCTGGCGAGCGGCCTTGGAATTAGCCTATTGGCGAAAGGGGCTTTGTTGGCAAGCTACACAGCATCAAGGCAGCCGGTCAAGCTCCCGCCCCGCCCGCTGTGGTCAGAGCGTCAGCGCGAGCCTAAATCTTTCGCTCGAGCATTTGCACCGCGGCACCTTTGATGAGGCTGTGCTCGACATGAATCTCAGAGGCGAAACATCGGAGGAGGTAGCGGGCAGGCTTACCGGCTGGCGCGTTCCCTTCTTGATCTTAAATGGCTATAGCACGGCGCAAATTGCAGGAAAATTTCCCGATGCTCCGGTGATGGCGAAGCCCTATAATCGCTCGGCTCTTATATCCGCCCTGCAAAAGTTAGCTAAGGCGGGCGGGATGGCAGACGGGAGAACGGCGCGGCTTTGTGAGGCGAAAGACTTGCGGCGCGCAAAATCCATTTCCCTCACGCCCGGGCTTGAGCCAGGCCGCCCGGCCTTGGGCGCGGGCGCGCGATTAGCGGTACTGGGCGGGCGGCTGCGGGTTATGCGCGGGGTTGGTGTCGTGCTTGGCAAGCCGCGTGATTAACGGGCCGCCCGCGAGAGGCTGCAAATCTCTTTCGAGCGCGTCGGCCAAATCCTTCGCATAGACCTCCTGCCCATCGACGTAGAGTGTAAATGACTTCAGGTACTTTTCCTTCTTCTCAGGATTCTCGATTGTCGCCTTGGTCCAATTGTAGAGTGGGAAATGCTCGGCACCATGCTTTTCGGCTTCGTCGGCATAAGCCGCGAAGGCGTCGTACTGGCATTTCATAACCGCCCGGTGCTTTTGCAGAATATCCGTCAGCGGCTTGAGCGAAGGGTTGCCGGGATCGCTGCGCGCGAGCGCCGCGAAGGGCTCGGCGAGGTTAATCCGGACCTGATAGTGCCATTCATCGCTCATATTTCACTCCCGGTAGGCTGCCACCGCTCTGCCGCCGTCCGGGCGGCGAATCAATTTTAGGGAATCTGCTACATTACGCCCGCGAAGCCGGTAATCCGCGGCTTGTAAGATCTTGGCCAGGACGGGACAAGGTCTTTTCGCCGCGAGCATTTTTGTCCTAAAGCCAAGCTGCCCCTTCGCGGCAACATCGGAACAAGGCCTAAAGACCATTGCCACACGCATCGAAGCCGCCTGAGACGCCGCTTAGCCGCCTCGCGAGAATCCGCGAGCGCATAGCCCGCGCCGCCCGCGGCGCCGGGCGCAACCCCCACGAGATTACGCTTGTCTGCGTCTCCAAAACCTTCGGAGCCGGGGAGGTAAGGCCCGTGCTCGGCGCGGGCGAGCGTGTCTTTGGCGAGAACCGCGTGCAGGAAGCGCTTGCCAAGTGGCCGCAGCTGCACGCCGAGTTTCCCAGCGTTGAGCTGCATCTCATTGGCCCTCTGCAGTCGAATAAGACGCGCGAGGCTGTTGGCTTCTTCGACGTGATCGAGACGGTCGACCGCGACAAAATCGCAAGCGCGCTCGCGTCCGAAATTCAAAGAGCAGGGCGCCATCCAAAACTTTTCATTCAGGTGAACACCGGGGCTGAGCCGCAGAAGGCGGGCGTTCTGCCAGCCGAAGCAGATGGCTTTATCGCGCGCTGCCGCAAAGACTATGGGCTCGGCATCTCGGGGCTCATGTGCATCCCGCCTGCCGATGACCAAGCCTCGCCGCACTTCGCGCTGCTTAATCTCATTGCCAAGCGCAACGGGCTTTCCGCGCTCTCCATGGGGATGAGCGCTGACTTTGAGCTCGCGATTCAATTGGGCGCAACACACGTGCGAATTGGCAGCGCCATCTTTGGCGAGCGGTGAGACTTAACGTGACGTCCCGGCCGCCTTGGCCCCTCAGAAATCTTCCGGATCAACATAAGGCTCACACCATAGGATGAGCTGGAGAAGCACGGATTTGGTCCACGCCTCGCGCATTCTCTGCACCTCCGCCGCGGCACCCGTTTCGTGCCAGGAACGGTTCGAGAGTGGCGGTAACTGGATAGAGCAGGGCGAGCATGTAGCGCATGGGCACGACATCCGCGGCATGCGGCCCGTCCGTGCGGTTCTGGCCCACGCGGTGGTCGCGCCGCCCGATCTCGTATTGATAATCGAGCCAAGTGCTTGATCGTAATTGGCGGATCCAGTGTCGCTGATCCAGCAGGCAAACCGCTTACGGACCGCGGCAAGATAAGCCTCGTCGGGCTTGCCGGTTGCGAGGTCGGTGAAGGCTTCGAGAAGATAAGGTTTCGAGGCGATGAACCCGTACCACACATCGAGAATCTGTTCGATTTGACCATGCAAAATCTCACCCGATTTGCGCAGCCACTGCGCATCTTCCGCGGTGAAGAGCACGCATTCCTTGAGTCTTGCGAGCTCGCCGAGGGTCAGGGGTGAGCGGGGCCAACAGCGGAGCCTAGTGTGTATCCTTGGATAGTTAGGTCAGCACGTCAGCCCCCAAACTTTCTATCTCGCAAGTGCGCTGAATTAGCGCGCCGCGGCGCCCAGGCAACGGGCTGTGCTTTCGAACGGCTTTCCTAAAAGGGCGCGCGGCGGAGTGGAGGCGCCGCGGCTCCAGCATCTTCGGCTCCTTTGCATGTCGCGCGCCGGGGGCGGCGGCACCTCAAGCCGCGCGGCGGGGCGCCAGCCTAACTCAAGCTGGGCGTCATGAGCGCACTTTTGAGGAAGCGGATGAGGAAGCGGACAAAACATAAGGCTCTGCCGCCCTCGGGCTATTCGTGTTATTGATTTGGCGCTTCCTTACGGGGCAGCGAGCGCTTTATGAGCGGGCCGGGGATATGCAGGAAAAATCGATGCGATCGGAGATTGAGCCCGGCGACATCGAGCCGCCGCTGACGATCTCGCCCGAGAAAGTCTGTTTCATCATTATCAAGGCCAGAGAATTCGATGCCAAGGACGAGATCACCGAGGAGGACCCGGGATCGAATCCGTCCGACGACAAAGGCGCCGAGATCCTCGAAGATCATCCCGACGATCCTGTCGTCGAGGAGCTCACGTCGCTGATTAACTGCCTGTCGGAAGACGAGCAGATCGATCTTGTCGCGCTGATGTGGCTCGGGCGCGAGGACTACACTGCCGCCGATTGGCCCGCGGTACGCGAAGAGGCTGCAAAGGCTCATAACGAGCGCACGGCGGACTATCTTTTGGGGATTCCCCTCCTCGGCGATTTCCTGGAAGAGGGGCTCTCAATGCTCGGCTATTCCTGCGAGGATTTCGAAATCGGCAGGCTGTGACCGACATCAAATCTCCGCCTCGGTCCTGACATTTGACGGGCGGAATGCAGAGGCGGCTGGATCCTGCGGCGAGGCCAGGAGGGGACAAGCAGCGCCTGGATGATGTAATATGCGCGGATCGCGTCCTTGTCCTTGTTTGGACATGGCTGAAGCATGACTATTATTTCCGTGTCTTCGGGTTTACGAAGGCATGGAGGATGTATGGAACATACCGATATTTTGGACCGAAACTGGCGTGATTGCGAGCTAAGCAAGCCACTTTACCCCACACTGGTATTCACCCGAGACGGCCTAGCGGGCGGGCGGGCACACTTCTTGCAGATTTCGGGAAAGCGTCTCGGCGTGATGAACAGTACGCGACTAGGCGCCTTCTCCTTGAGGGCCAAGAAGCCCGCACTCATTCCCTATTGAGTGCCGCCTATAATAGACCTGTTGCCCCCCGGATCATCGACAAAATTCGGCGCGCTGGGAATGCTGGTGTACAGGCAAACGCGTGCTGGCGTACGTTCATTCGGCTTTCATCGGCCTTCCGAAGATCGACGAATCGGGCGCATACCGGCTCTATCTTGCGGATAGGGCCCTCGAGAAAGGAGTTAGCCCAAGGGACCTGGGGTGCTGTAACTCGTTCTCCAATCTTAAAGAGAACAGAATGAAACCAGAAGTTTACTGGATCGACGCGCCGACTCCCGGCCGTCTGCCGATCATGCCGCGCCCTCGTGCGGGCGACTGGCTCGAAGATGAGATTGCCGGTTGGCGATCGGAAGGCATCGATGCAGTCGTGAGCCTTCTTAAAGATGAGGAAGTGAGAGAACCCGGCCTACAGCGGGTTTCAGATCTCTGCCGCAATACCTGTACAGAGTTCATTTCTTTCCGAGCAAAAAGAATGGGCCGAACTCTTCCCTCAGGCCGCCAAAAGTGGAGCCTGTGTCAGATGGAGCGGCCCCGTGTTTTTCCGCCGCTCCCGGGTAATGCCTGGCCTTGGTCCGATCAAGTCCGGGCGCGGCGCGTGCGATGCCGGATGGTTCACACGAGACTTGGATAAGCCAGAGCCAGCTCAAGCTGCCTTCGGATGAGCCTCGGGCGCAAGCTCCTTCCAGCGGCTCTCGAGCTTATCCATAAGCTTCGGCATCGTCGTATATTCCATATCCTCGAGGCCAAGCCGGTGCGGCTCAAATGGGCCATGGCGGCGCACATAGTCGGCGATCTCGTTCGCCTTGGCGCGGGCGCGGTCGAAGGCTCGATCGGCAAAGAGGTCGCGCGGCCCGACGAGGCGCCCATCGGCGATCTGGAATCCGGCCGCAATCACCCGCGGCGGGCCGTCAAAACGCGATGGCGTTGCATCGGCGAATGAAACGGGCATCAGCGGGCCTCGATGCGAGCCGCGCATCCATCCCTCGACGAGATGCGGGAAAGTGAAGGGATCGAGCACTTCGCCAACGGCGGGCATGCCAGACTGGCAGCGCACGATCATCACGGGATCGTCCTTGCCGACATATTTTCCCGCAATAAGGCTTAGCTTGTCGGTCGATGCCGCGGCCGCGATCTCGCCATCGGAGCGCCGGAAGACACGTTTGATCATGTAGGCTCGCGGCGCGCCGATGAACATCAATAGATCATACATCTCCTCCGGGCAGTCGAACGTGATTGTGCGGTGCTTGTAGACATCGAGGATTTCGAACCGGAACCCCTGGTGCATGGCGGGATCGATCACGAGGCCCGCGGTGCTGAAGGGATTGGCGAACATATTAAAGAGCGGCAGGCTCCAGGCCCCCGGCGAGCACTTATCGGCCATGAAGACAACGACCGGCTCGCTCGTGCGTTCGGCAAAGGTCATCTCGGCGACGCCCGGGCCCATGCCTTTAATCGTGCCGCTGAAGGCATCGCTCAAAAGATCCTGTCCCGCGCCATAAAGCTTGTCCTTCATGGCAATCTCGGTCGCGGCTTTGAAGACGTTCCAGGCAAACTCATGCACGGGCTTGGCATCATCGCCGTGGCGATGAGTCATGATGAGCTCAAGGTCGTCGCCGCAATGGGCGACCTCGCCATCGATCAAAAGCCCTTGGCTGACCGCTTTGACGATCTCCTCGCGGGCAAGTGCGGCTATGGCAGGCGAAATCGCGCCATGCCCCACCAAGCCGCCGACATCCGCCTTAATGATGCTCAATGTGATATTGCCGGCCATGGCCATGTCTCCTCTCCGCGGTCGCCCGGGCTAGCGGCCCCGCTGCCCAAGCGGGCAGAACTAACCGTAAGAAATAGCTTATCAACTAGACGCAACGCTATCCGCTTCAAGGTGCACGGGGCTTGACTTGCATCACTGCGCCGCCGTTGCGGTGTTTTAATTAAAGAAAGAGGCGCGCAAGTCGCGAGCCCATCCGCCGGCGGTCACGCTTGCATCTGCCATTCTGACGGGCGGCCAGAGCGTGCCTATGCCTCGCCGTTGGCGGGCAGCTTAGAATAGGCTTCCGGTGTAACCTCTCCGCCCTCGCCCGCCACTCCCGCCCTGTCTCGCGGCGGGATCGCATCCTGCACGGCATCGAGCCGCTTCCACGCCGGCAATGGCGCTTGCCGGCCTGGCTCAGGAACGTACTTTGATTGCGCGAGCTTTCGATGCGGATGGATGTAGCGGGGGAATTGACCCAAATCGCCTCGGCCGCCATGCTGACGAGGGATTCCGCGCCCATGTAAGTTTGCAAGAGCGGATGCTCAAACACAATCTCGGCCTCGCCCTGCACGCGCAGCCGGTTTGGAGTTTCAAAATCTATGAATAGCAGCCCGGCTTTGGGAGCATTCAGAAGATTTCCCGCCGAACAATATATTCCGTTGCCGTCGTACCTAGGGAAGATGAGGGTGGATGGACCTATGACTTTCACAAATCCTGGAATGCCGCCCTTCTAAGAAACGGTTGGTCTGCCAACTGCGTCGATTGCCGAGAGCAAAACATGTCCAAAGATTGAATGAAGGCGCTCTCCTGCTCGGTGAACGCGCTATGCACGATAGCGTGCTCCATCATATCTGCCATTCGGCGCGCGTCGAACCTGTCCTGCAGCGCACGATGCTCTTCTGTATAAAACTTCGACATCGGCCGATTCACCACCTTGGGGCACAAGCTTCGGCGCGCACAATTCACAAGACCGGACGGACTAGGACGGGCGCGGGGTAACCTGACATCCTGACCTTTGGCTCGCCAAGGGGGCGGCTCCCGGCAGGGGCCGGGCAATTTGCCCGATCTTGCCAAAATGGCTGGATTCCGATGACCCGGTTACAAAATCCTGCTTAAATTCCAGGCCTTCCTTGGCCGGGGAGCGAACAATGCAACTGATCATCCGGCTCATTCTGCGGCTCGCGGGCATAGTTCTTATCTGCCTCGCGTTTGCCGTGGGTTGGGTCATGTTCGATGCCCGCCGCACCATTGAGGCCGAGACGGCATCTTCCGCCGAGCGCGTGGCGCATGAACTCGAAAATCTGTTCTGGCGGGAGATTTTATGGCGCGGCAGCATGCGCAGGGACAACATCTTGCCGATTCCCAATTGGGAATCACTCGGCACTTTAAAGGTCATTTCTCCGGGCATTTGCATCACATTCGCTCCCGGAAAGGAGGAGCCGCGCACTTTGTGCAGTCAGATCGAGGGAGTTGGAACGCCAGGGCCGGAATGGTTTTCGGCGGCCTACGAAACTCTTTTCGGTCCGAACCCGGTCATCACACGGCCTCTGACAGTGCGGCAGCCAGAAACCGGCGCGGTTGTTGCGGCGGCCGATCCGGGGGCGGCCGTGCGTCTCGCTTGGCGCCAGATCTCGATTGTGGCGGGGGTCGCCGCCTCGATGGCAATCGCAATCTGTTTTCTCGCCGCAATCGCGATTACCCATGCGCTGGCGCCCGCGCGAAGGATCGTGGATGGGCTGCGCAGGCTCGAAAGCGGCAACTACCAGCATCGGATCAAAACAATCGCGCCTGGGGAATTTGGGCTCATCGTCCGCGCTGTCAACGATCTGGCCGGAAGGCTTGCGCAAACGGCCGAAGAGCGGCTGGTGTTGACGAAACGCCTCTTTGAAGTGCAGGAGGAAGAGCGGCGCGCGCTTGCACGCGATCTCCACGACGAATTCGGCCAATGTCTGACCGCCACGGTGGCCTTTGCCGCGGCCATAGAAGCTGGCGCCTCCGACCGCCCCGATCTCGCCGCCGATGCCAATTCTATCGCGTGCCTCGCCAAGCGCATGATGGCCACCGTGCGCGAGGCTCTTGCACGCATGCGCTCGCAGGACCTGGAGGAGCTTGGACTGGAGGCAAGCCTCATCAAGCTCGCCGCGGGCTGGAACGCGCAGGTAGCGCCCAGGGTGGTGGTTCGCCTCGATTTAACGGGAGATCTTGCAGGCCTGCCCCAGGCCATATCGATGAGCATTTACCGCATCGCTCAAGAGTGCCTCACCAATGCGATGCGGCACGGTAAGCCAAGCAATGTTTATCTTCGCGTGGAACGCCTTGCTGCGGGCGGCGGCACGATTGCCCTTACGGCTGAGGACGATGGCGGCGGCGATCCCGCTCTAGTCAATACCGCGCCCGGACATGGCATCCTCGGCATCCGGGAACGCATTGCGGCGTTCGGGGGGAGTCTCTCGATTGACCGTGCTGCGTGCGGGGTGCGCATTTCAGCACTCATCCCCCTGGTGATACCGGGCGCCTCGCCGCCCAAGGAGTTCGCAGCGGCATGACAGAAACGGCAATTCTCTTGGTGGACGATCATCCCGTCGTTCGAGAAGGCTACCGCCGGTTGCTGGAGCGGCAGCCAGGCTACCGGGTCGTTGCTGAGGCGGATAGCGCCGCGTCGGCTTATCGGGCCTATCGAAGCACTTCTCCCGATGCCGTCATCATGGATCTTTCGCTTCCCGGCGCGGGCGGCCTGGACGCGATCCATCATATCAAGCAATGGGATAAGCGCGCCCGCATACTCGTCTTCACGATGCATAGCGGAGCGGCCTTTGCGCTGAAGGCGTTTGAAGCCGGCGCTTCAGGATATATCACCAAAAGCAGTGATGCTGCCGAACTTGTCCGCGCTGTGGCAACGGTTGCTGGGGGAGGGCGGGCGCTCAGCAATGACATTGCGCGCGAGATCGCCGCCGAACGGCTGGCCCAAGGACGCTCGCCTATCGACGATCTCGCGCCGCGAGAGGTGGAAATTTTGCGGCTTGTGGCAGCTGGCCGAACCACCGGGGAAATCGCAGAATTTCTGAATTTGAGCCCGAAGACGGTCCAAAATTATCATTACCAAATAAAGTCTAAAATCGGCGCGCGGACCGATGCGCATCTCGTTTGGCTCGCGATCGCAGCCGGGCTTGTGAGCGGGCATGGCGCTTGACTTCTCCCGCGCCGTCGAAAATGCGGGAAATTTGCCCAGGCGCTCCCGGGAATGCGCCTCAAGCCTTGGCCAAGGCTGCGACCTATATTCCTCCTTGAAGATGCGTGCACCGGTTGGATCCCGGGGAGGTTGTTGGGCGATGAGACGATTACGGGATGCGGCGAGATCAATAAGGGTGTTTCTTGTCGGTGCCGCGCTTTGCGCAGCGCCGCTTTTATCGACGCCAGGACGTTGCGAGAGCCCGGCCCGGATAAAACTCGCCGTCTTCGATCTCGAGCTCGACGACTTTAGCGCTGGCGGTCCTCTTGCGGGCGAAAGCGCGGCCGAAACCTCACGGCTTCAGCGTATGACCGCTCTCGCGCGCCAATTGCTCGCGAAGTCCGGTCTTTTTGAGATCGTCGAGACGGCGTCCTCAAACAACGAGATGGTCAAAGAGCACTGGTTGCGGAAATGCAACGGGTGCGAGGCCAGTGCTGCGCGCGATCTCGGAGCGGACATGTCCTTCCTTGGCTTCTTCCGGAAAGTCAGTGTGATGGAGCAGTATCTCGAATTCCGGATTCGCGACACCCGGACCGGCGAACTGCTCAATGTATCGCAAACGGATCTGCGGGGTGAAACCGATGAATCCTGGAGCCGCGCGCTCAAATTTCTGATCCGGTACCGGCTCGTGGAGCCGGAACTCGCCCGCCGCAAGCACGATTTGTAAGACACGCATGCAGCCGCGCCAGAGTAAATTGCACCCGAATCTGCCGGGCAGGTTGACATCTCTTCCTTCCTTTGCAACCAAGCCCCTCGCATGAACCGTCTCGATCAGGCCGGAAGACGCCGGACCTTCGCCATCATCTCCCATCCCGACGCAGGCAAGACGACACTGACCGAAAAGCTCCTGCTTTTCGGCGGGGCCATTCAGCTTGCGGGGGAGGTCCGCGCCAAAGCCAACCGGCGCAAGACTCGCTCCGACTGGATGGGCATCGAGCGCGAGCGGGGCATTTCTGTCGTTACGTCCGTGATGACCTTCGAATACGGCGGCTGTGTCTTCAATCTCCTCGACACGCCGGGCCATGAGGACTTCTCGGAGGATACCTACCGCACGCTGACGGCGGTCGATTCGGCGGTCATGGTGATCGACGCCGCGAAGGGAATCGAGTCGCGCACCCGCAAGCTCTTTGAGGTGTGCCGGCTGCGCGATATTCCGATCCTCACATTTATCAACAAGCTTGACCGGGAATCGCGCGACCCTTTTGCTCTTCTTGATGAGATCGAGAAAACGCTTGCGCTCGACGTCGCGCCCGTGACGTGGCCGCTCGGGCGCGGGCGCAGCTTTGCAGGCACACTCGATTTGCAGCGCAATCTGGTGCGCCTGCTTGACCGCGACGGTGAGCCCATCCCCGTCGATGGCCCGGGCGATCCTTTTCTGCAGAGTCTCCTGAGCGAAGGCGATTTCGCCTTGGCCTGCGAGGAAACCGAGCTTGCCCGCCATGGTCTCAAGCCCTTCGGCCAGCAGGCTTTTTTGGAAGGGCATTTGACGCCCGTTTTCTTCGGGAGCGCGCTGCGCAATTTTGGCGTGCGCGATCTGATCGAAGCATTGAACTCATTCGCGCCGTCTCCGCGAGCACTTAAGGCGGGCTCGCGAATGGTCCACCCGCGCGAAGAGAAGCTGACTGGTTTCGTGTTCAAGATCCAAGCCAATATGGACCCGAACCATCGCGACCGGATCGCCTTTTTGCGGGTGTGCTCAGGGAAACTGTCGCGCGGCATGAAAGCAAAGCTCGTGCGCACGGGCAAATCAATTGCGCTCAATGCGCCGCAATTCTTCTTTGCCCAGGACCGCTACCTTGCGGACGAGGCCTATGCCGGAGATGTCGTGGGCATCCCGAACCACGGCACGTTGCGCATCGGCGACACCTTGACGGAAGGAGAAGACCTCGCCTTTCGCGGCGTGCCGAGTTTCGCTCCGGAGATCCTTCGCCGCGTGAGGACCAGCGATGCCATGAAGGCAAAGAAGCTGCGCGAGGCTCTGGGCCAGCTCGCCGAGGAAGGTGTCGTCCAGCTCTTTTTGCCCAATGACGGATCGGGAATGGTTGCAGGCGTCGTCGGCGCCTTGCAGCTTGACGTCCTCGCCCGCCGCCTCGAAGCCGAATATGGCCTGAGCGTCAGCTTGGAACCGACCCGGTTCGAATTCGCGCGCTGGATTCGCGCCAAGGATCCAGGGCCGCGCGATGAGTTCGTTGAGGCCCATCGAGGATCGATGGCGCGCGACATCGACGGCGCGCCGGTCTTTCTGGCTGCATCCGAATTCGATCTGAAATATGAAGCGGAGCGGTGGCCGGAGATCGCGTTCTCCAGCATCAAGGATAATTAACATTCGCTTCCCGCGAGGAGGTAAACCTGCGGGCAAAAATAAAGCGGCGCATTGAGGCGCCGCAGCATTGCTATTTAGAGCTTCGTTTAGCGGGTGCGGGCAGATCGCCCGCCCAGCTCCGCAGTGAGCCTTTTAATCCGCCAACACCCAGCGGGCGTAGAAATAAGCGCCGGCTATGAGAGCGAGCGCTGCCGCCGCGCCGATAGGGGTCTGAACGTAGCCGACCAGGTCGAGGATAGCACCCAATACCGTTACTCCAAGTGTGAGATGGCCGCCACAGTCTTTTGTCTCCGGGCTGGCGGCAAGTGCACCGGCGATATGTTTCTATTGATGCCTGAATTACGCGCAGCGCGCAACAAAATTACTATTGCGCAGCTTGTATTGCTTCGGAAAATACCAAGAAAGCCCTCGAAAATGACGGGCTAGGCTCAAGCAAATATGGCTCTTAAACCTACAAAAGCAAGCACTTAGCTCCTGCGGCGCCACGCCGCACACTACCCGCCAACAAACTCCAATCCTGCTCGCCTGCGCAATTGGGTTTGAATTTTGCATCTTAAGCAAATCTGCGCATAACCCACTACTGCGGCTGCGCCCGTTTTTAGGGGCGCGGCGCAAGAGATAACGACATGCATGCGATCGAACTCAGAGCTCCGTCAATTGATGCCCTGCGGCCTGTGCTCAAGGCCAATCCCGTGCCGCAACCAGGCGAAGTGCTAGTCAGGTTGAGGGCATCGGCTCTGAATTTTGTGGATCTCGCGGTTGCCACGGGGAATTTCTCGGTTCCGGGGTTTCCCTTGATTCCGGTTGCCGACGGCGCTGGCGAAGTGGCCGCGCTTGGGCCTGGTGTGACAGCGCTGAAGACCGGTGACCGGGTCATTCCCCATTTCATGCCTTTCTGGCAAGGAGGCCCGATTACGCATGCCAACAGCGCCGGAATGCGTGGCGTGTCGCTTCCCGGATCGCTTGCGGACTATGTAGCCGTCCCGGAGCGCAGCGTAGTGCCCATGCCGGAGCATTTAGAGTTCGCTGAAGCCGCGGCATTGCCGATCGCAGGCACAACGGCGTGGAGGGCATTGCGCGCTGCAGACGTGCGTCCGGATTCAAGCGTTGCCCTTCTGGGCACTGGCGGCGTAAGCGTGATGGCACTGCAGCTTGCGAAGGCGTCCGGCGCTACGGTGATCGTGACCTCACCGGTCCAGTTGCCAGTTTTTCCGATGCCATACGCGCAATCGCGGCTCATCGCATCAAACCAGTGATCGGCGCCTGCTATGGAATGGATGAGGCGCCCTCCGCCTATCGACTCCTCGCCTCCGGCGCGCAGCCGTTTGGCAAAATCGTATTCGTCCACTGACAGCCCGAAGCAAGATGTTGAGGCCGCACCCATGCTCTACAAAACCTTCAAAACGATCCACCTGCTGGGCGTGGCCCCGTTCCTT
>Ga0209581_1000298_pt1 | contig 130290 bp, 106 predicted proteins | sample Coa_R2_FD_187160 | JGI IMG/M metagenome (GOLD analysis project Ga0209581, IMG submission 187160) | Surface soil microbial communities from Centralia Pennsylvania, which are recovering from an underground coalmine fire - Coalmine... | ecosystem: Environmental > Terrestrial > Soil > Unclassified...
CAACGTTCTTGTGCAGGTCCTCCGAGGGATGCTCTGCTTGAACGTGCTTTCTCTTGGTTACTTCTCTTTGCACGAGCAAAGAGAAGTGACCCGCTCGCCGGACGCGAGCGGAAACCCGCAGGATGCGCGTCAAGAAAAGAACGAGATCAAGATCACTGCTGTGCCACCCTCACCCGCGCCTTCGGCGCGGCCTCTCCCGCCAGCGGGAGAGGCGGGATGGCTGCAAGCCGAGCGGGAGGTTCGCCCTCGAACGGAGTGGCGCGCGGGCGCACTACTCGGACGCGGCGCGCGACTGCATGCCGCGATAGATGAGATACGGCTCGGCCTGACCGTTGATCACGGCCTCGTCGACGACGACCTTGCTGACGTGCTCGAGCGAGGGCAGTTCGTACATCGTGTCGAGCAGCACCTGTTCGAGGATCGTGCGCAGACCACGCGCGCCGGTGCGGCGCTTCAGCGCCTTGCGCGCCACCGCGCTCAGCGCCTCGTTGCGGAATTCCAGCTCCGCGCCTTCCATCTCGAACATGCGCTTGAACTGCTTGACGATGGCGTTCTTCGGCTCGGTGAGGATCTTGATGAGCGCGGCCTCGTCGAGCTCCTCCAAGGTCGCCACCACCGGCAGGCGGCCGACGAACTCGGGGATCAGGCCGTACTTGACCAGATCCTCGGGCTCGACGTCGGCGAGCACCTTGCCGACGTTGGTGTGCCGGCTCTTGCTGCGGATCTCCGCGGCGAAGCCGATGCCGGTGGACTCGGAGCGCTGCTGGATGATCTTCTCCAGCCCCGAGAACGCGCCGCCGCAGATGAACAGAATGTTGCGCGTGTCGACTTGCAGGAATTCCTGCTGCGGGTGCTTGCGTCCGCCCTGCGGCGGCACCGAGGCGATCGTGCCCTCGATCAGCTTGAGCAGCGCCTGCTGCACGCCCTCGCCGGACACGTCGCGCGTGATCGACGGGTTTTCGCTCTTGCGCGAGATCTTGTCGATCTCGTCGATGTAGACGATGCCGGTCTGCGCCTTCTCGACGTCGTAGTCGCACTTCTGCAGGAGCTTCTGGATGATGTTCTCGACGTCCTCGCCGACGTAGCCCGCCTCGGTCAGCGTCGTCGCATCGGCGATGGTGAACGGCACGTTGAGCAGCCGCGCCAGCGTCTCGGCCAGCAGGGTCTTGCCCGAGCCGGTCGGGCCGATCAGCAGGATGTTCGACTTGGCGAGTTCGACGTCGTCCTGGCGCTGGCGCGCTTCCAGACGCTTGTAATGGTTGTAGACCGCGACCGCGAGCACCTTCTTCGCGCGGTTCTGCCCGATCACGTATTGATCGAGCACGTCCATGATCTCGCGCGGTTTCGGCAGGTGGTTGCGCGCGCTGGCGTTCTTTTCCTCGAGCTCCTCGCGGATGATGTCGTTGCACAACTCGACGCATTCGTCGCAGATGTACACGCTCGGGCCGGCAATCAGCTTGCGCACCTCATGCTGGCTCTTGCCGCAGAACGAGCAGTACAGGATCTTGCTGCTGTCGCCTGCACGGCTTTGCCGGTCGTCGCTCATGCCCGGGCCTCGGTTTGTTGCGGACTCACCCTGCGATCAAGCATAGCACAGCCGTGGCCGAATCCAGCCGGAGCGGACGGACGTCGGCAAGCGGCGGGCGGACGGCGCGGACTCAGGCCGCGCGTACCGTTTCGGTCGGGCGCTGGGCGAGCACCGAATCGATCAGGCCGTAGGCCTTGGCGTCGTCGGCGCTCATGAAATTGTCGCGATCGACGTCGCGCTCGATCTGCTCGAGGGTGCGGCCGGTGTGCTTGGCCAGCGTCTCGTTGAGACGCTGCTTCAGCAGCAGGATCTCCTTGGCGTGGATCGCGATGTCGGAGGCCATGCCGGAGAATCCGCCGGACGGCTGGTGGATCATGATGCGCGAGTTGGGCAGGGCGAAGCGCTTGCCCTTGGCGCCGGCGGCGAGCAGGAACGCACCCATGCTGGCGGCCTGGCCGACGCAGATGGTGCTGACGTCGGGCTTGATGAACTGCATCGTGTCGTAGATCGCCAGTCCCGCGGTCACCGAACCGCCGGGGCTGTTGATGTACAGATTGATGTCCTTCTCCGGATTCTCCGATTCGAGAAACAGCAGTTGCGCGACAATGACGTTGGCCATGTAGTCGTCGACCGGGCCGACGCAGAACACCACCCGCTCCTTGAGCAGGCGCGAGTAGATGTCGTAGGCCCGCTCGCCGCGCGAGGTCTGCTCGACCACCATCGGCACCAGATTCAGGCCGCGGATCGTTTCGTCGTTCATTGGTCTGTCTCCCGAACGGTGGTTTGCGGCCCGCGTCAGCCCGCCGGACGCATGGCTTCGGTGAAGGTCAGCGTCTGCGCGGTCGTCTGGGCGTGGTCGGCGATCCACTCGGCGACCTGGTCTTCCAGCACGCGATTCTGCAGGCCGTTCATGAGTTGGGGATCGCGTTGGTACAATTCAATCACGCGCTCGGGCTCCTCGTAGGTCGAGGCGATCGAGGCGAGCGCTTCGGCGACGCGCCGGCTGTCCACCCGGATGCCGTTCTGCCGGGCGATCTCGCCGACCAGCACGCCGGCGATCACGCGCCGCCGCGCCAGCGGCCGGAACGCCTCCACATCGGGCGCGATCTGGCGTCCCTGCTGCTGCGCCTGGGCCACCGCCTGCTGCGCGAGCGCATTGGCCTCGGCCGTCACCATCGCCTCCGGCACCTCGATGTCCGGGTGGCTGTCGACGAGTTTCTGCACGACCTCGTTCTTGAGCCGCGCGGCGAGCACGTTCTTGAGCTCGCGTTCGAGATTGGCGCGCACGTCGGCGCGGAACTTCTCCATGCCGCCCTCGCCGATGCCGAAGCCGGCGATGAAGGCGGCGTCGACCTCGGGCAGGCGCGGCTCCTGCACGCGCACGATCTTCAGCGTGACGCGGGCCCGCTTGCCGGCGAGCGCGGCGATGCGGAAATCCGCCGGCAGATCGAGCTCGGCCTCGAACTCCTCGCCGCTCGCGCGGCCGGCCAGGCGGTCTTCCAGCTCGCGCGACACCGCGCCGGAACCGAGAATCGTACCCATCCGCTCGCGGCCCTCGGCCGGATGGACGACGCCGTCGGCCTGCGCGGCGAACTCGAACAGCACCATATCGCCGGCCTGCGCGCCGCGCTCGGCCGCGACCCACGTGCGCCGTTGCTGGCGCAGGGTCTCGATCATGTTGTCGACGTCGCTTTCCTCGACGCTCGCGACTGGGCGCGTGATCGGCAACGTCGAAACGTCGAGCTTTTCCAGCTCCGGCAGCACTTCGAAGGTGGCGGTGTACTCGATCTGGCCGTTCACCGGCGTGCCGGTGGTGGAAATCGTCGGACTCATCGCCGGCCGCAGCTTCTGCTCGTCCACGGCCTGCTGGAAACTGGTGCGCACGAGTTCCGACATGGTTTCGCTGCGGATCTGCGCGCCGAACCGCTGTTCGACCACCTTGACCGGCACCTTGCCCGGGCGAAAGCCCTTCAGGCGCACGGTGCGGCAGACCTCGGCCAGCCGCGAGCGTACCTGGGCCTCGTAGGCATCGGCCGGGATCCGCACCGTCACCTTGCGCTCGAGCTTGCCCACATGTTCAACCGAGACTTGCATGTCGTGTCCTCAAAATGCTGTTGCTGCGCTCGCCGCGCCAGACCGCCACCGACTCCGTGCGGACGCTCCCGGCGGCGGCCGCGACGCCTGCGGGAGCGATCGATCCGTGGGCCATGGTGCGAAAGGAGAGACTCGAACTCTCACGGGTTGCCCCGCTGGAACCTAAATCCAGTGCGTCTACCAATTCCGCCACTTTCGCGCCGGCGCGACCGAAGACGTCGAATTATCGCGCGGCGCGCGGCCAAGGCAAGCGAGGAAATTGGTGGGCCGTCTAGGACTCGAACCTAGAACCAACAGATTAAGAGTCTGCTGCTCTACCAATTGAGCTAACGGCCCGCGACCGTGCGTTCCTGCACCTCGGTGCGATCGTCCTGACCGCACTTGTCACAACATCGAGCCCCGCACCTCGAATTTTACCGAACTGGGGTGGGCGATGGGATTCGAACCCACGACAACCGGAATCACAATCCGGTACTCTAACCAACTGAGCTACGCCCACCGCAAAACCTGATTCGCCGCCGACTGCGGAATGTCGCCGCTGCCCGCGTCGTCTGCCTCCCGCCGCTGCCGCTCGTCGCCGCCGGTCCGCGATGGCCGGCGCGACGAAGCGCAGAGCGGACGACAATTGTAACGTATCCGCCGGCGGGTTCGCCAAGCCATCGATGGCGCGCCCGACAGGACTCGAACCTGCAACCGCCGGCTTAGAAGGCCGATGCTCTATCCGGTTGAGCTACGGGCGCGTGGCACGAGAGTCTAACGCACCGATCCGTCCCTGGAGCGAGATCCGTTCGCCGTCCCTGGGCTCACCCGTGCGGCTCGCGCGCGATGCACTTCAATGCATCGCGCAAACGCTCGCCTCACGACCAGTTGAGCTACGGGCGCGTGGCACGAGAGTCTAACGCACCGATCCGTCCCTGGAGCGGCGTCCGTTCGCCGTCCCGTGATGCGCAAACGAAGTTGCGCGCACGGCGGAATTGGTCGGGGTAGAGGGATTCGAACTCTCGACATCCAGCTCCCAAAGCTGGCGCTCTACCAGGCTGAGCTATACCCCGACGCCTTGCCGACGAACCCTGCGCGCCGCCATGAAGACACGCGAAATACTAGGAGCGCGATCCACCTGCGTCAATGCGATGCGCCGCTCGCGGCGGTATGCGAAACGCTGGAACACCCGCCAAACAAAAAGGGTGCCGCAGCACCCTTTCTTGAAGCTGGCGCGCCCGGAGAGATTCGAACTCCCGACCACCAAGTTCGTAGCCTGGTACTCTATCCAACTGAGCTACGGGCGCGTGGTTCAACTCGTTACACGGTTCCGTCCCTGGAGTGGTCTCCGTTCGGCCTCCTGCCTCACCCTCGCCGCTCGCACGCGATGCCCTTCACGGCATCGCGTTTGCGCTCGCGTCTCGACCAACTGAGCTACGGGCGCGTGGTTCAACTCGTTACACGGTTCCGTCCCTGGAGCGGTCTCCGTTCGGCCTCCTGCCTCACCCTCGCCGCTCGCACGCGATGCCCTTCACGGCATCGCGTTCGCGCTCGCGTCTCGACCAACTGAGCTACGGGCGCGAGGAACGGAAATTATGGCGTCGGCGGCGATTTTCGTCAATGAACCGACGGCCAGCGGCGTTCGCGCTGGGCGATTGCGATTCTGGCGGAGAGGGAGGGATTGCTCGTCTCGTCCCGGAGACTCGCCCCTCGCTTGCGCTCGGGGCCAGCTTCGCTGTCCAAAATCGTTCCCGACGATTTTGTCGAACCCTAGGGTTCGTCCACCCACTACTTGCCAGAATCGGAAACGCCCCCGCGGGGGCGTTTCCGATTCTGGCGGAGAGGGAGGGATTCGAACCCTCGATAGAGCTTTTGACCCTATACTCCCTTAGCAGGGGAGCCCCTTCGGCCTCTCGGGCACCTCTCCGATGATGATGAGTTTACGTGGTACGACGGTTCCGGGGAAAGTCGGGAGGGATTGCTCGTCTCGTTTTCAATCCATCCCTCCATCCCTCCATCCCTCCATCCCTCCCTGGAGCGGTTTCCGTTCGGCGTCCTGCCTCACCCTCGCCGCTCGCGCGCGATGCACTTCAATGCATCGCGCAAACGCTCGCGGCTCGACCTCTCGGGCACCTCTCCGATGATGATGAGTTTACGTGGTACGACGGTTCCGGGGAAAGTCGGGCGGGATTGCTCGTCTCGTTTTCAATCCATCCCTCCCTGGAGCGGTTTCCGTTCGGCGTCCTGCCTCACCCTCACCGCTCGCGCGCGATGCACTTCAATGCATCGCGCAAACGCTCGCGGCTCGACCGCCTCGGGTAAAGCGAAAGACGCCGGATGACGACCGCCGCCGGGGAAATCAGCTCGCGACCGGCGGTGTCTCCCCGCTCGGGGTCTCCTGTTCGCGCTTGATGCGTTGATAGATTTCCTCGCGATGGACGGCGACGTCCTTCGGCGCATTGATGCCAATACGCACCTGATTGCCCTTCACCCCCAGCACCGTCACGGCCACTGCGTCGCCGATCATCAACGTCTCGCCCACTCGGCGCGTCAAAATCAACATGATCTTCTCCTTACGGCTATCGTCGTTCCTAACGAACTGCTGCGCGACGACCGTCCGCGGCATTCGTCACGCCCATGCCCCGGAGCAGTCGCGCGCACCGTGCGCGTTTCTTCTTATGAGACAGGCGAGTACGCCGTGTCCTTGCAGCCATCTCGAAAGTGTGGTGGATACTAGCCCAGCGGATCGCGTTCGCGCAATTCGCGCGTGCGAGACTCGCACACCGCAGCGGCGAAGGCGCGTGGCGGAAGTCACGCCAGTTTGGCGCCGACCCACTCCGGAACCGCCGCGAGCGCGGCCGCGAGCGCCGGTGTATCCTCGCCGCCACCCTGCGCCAGATCGGCGCGCCCGCCGCCCTTGCCGCCGATCTGCTGCGCCACGTGCGCGACGAGCTCGCCGGCCTTGATCCGGGCCAGCGCCTTGCCGTGAACGCCGGCGACGAGAGCGATCTTGCCGCCGCTGCCGCCGGCAAGCAGCACCACGCAATCGCCGAGCTTCTGCTTGAACTGATCGACGCTGTCGCGCAGCGTCTTCGCGTCGGCGCCGTCCAGACGCGCCGCGACCACCTTGATGCCGTGCACGTCGCGCGCATTGGCGCTCAAATCCTGCGTCGCCGCGCTCGCCGCCTTCGCTTTCAGCGCCTCGAGTTCGCGCTCGAGCTTCTTCTGCCGCTCGAACCACTGGCGCAGCTTGTCGACCGCATCGCCGCCGCTCGCGCCCAGCAATTGCGCCATCTGGCCGAGGCGCTGCTCCTCCTCGCGCACGTAGGCGAGCGCGCCGGCGCCGGTCAGCGCCTCGATGCGGCGGATGCCGGCGGCCACGCCGCCTTCGCTGACGATCTTGAACAGACCGATGTCGCCGGTGCGCGACACGTGCGTGCCACCGCAGAGCTCGGTGGAGAAGTCGCCCAGCTTCAGCACGCGCACGCGGTCACCGTACTTTTCGCCGAACAGCGCCATCGCGCCGAAATCGATGGCTTCCTGGTACGCCATGTGCCGCACTTCGGCGGCGACGTTGCGGCGGATCTCGGCGTTGACCAGATCCTCGATCGTCCGCAGCTCCTCCGCCGACACCGGCTTGAAGTGCGAGAAGTCGAAGCGCAGCCGATCGGGCGCCACCAGCGAGCCCTTCTGCATCACGTGCTCGCCCAGCACCTTGCGCAATGCCGCGTGCAGCAGATGCGTCGCCGAGTGATTGAGCACCGTCGCCTGACGGCGCGTGCGATCCACCTCGCCGCGCAGGCGCGCGCCGGCACGCAGCGGCCGGCCGCGCCAGGTGCCGACGTGACCATGGAACGCGCCGGCGAGCTTGATCGTGTCGGTGACCGTGTACTCGCCGTCGGCGTTGCCGAGCAGACCGGTGTCGCCGACCTGGCCGCCGGATTCGGCGTAGAACGGCGTGCGATCGAGGATCAGCGTCGCCGCCTCGCCGTCGCCGAGCGTCTCGACCGCACGGCCGTCGCGCACGATGGCGAGAAGGGTGAGGCCGTCGGCGGCGAGCGCGTCGTAGCCGAGGAATTCGGTCGGCGCAAGCTGCTGCACCAGCTCGGCGGAGAGCGTGCCTCTGGCCTCGAACTGGCTCGCCGCGCGCGCGCGTTCGCGCTGCGCGTTCATCGCCTGCTCGAAGCCCGCCATGTCCACGCCGAGCCCGCGTTCGCGCGCGATGTCGGCGGTGAGATCGACCGGGAAGCCGTAGGTGTCGTACAGGCGGAACGCGTCGGCGCCCGGAATGATGCGTCCGGCACGCGCGGCGACTTCCTCGAACACCTTCATGCCGTTCTCCAGGGTCTCGCCGAAGCGCTCCTCCTCGGCGAGCAATGCCTGCTCGACGCTCGCCTGCTTCGCCGGGAGTTCCGGATACGCCGCGCCCATCTCCTCGGCGAGCGTCGCCACCAGCTTGTGGAAGAACGGCGCGCGCACGCCGAGCATGTAGCCGTGACGCAGCGCGCGGCGGATGATGCGGCGGAGCACGTAACCGCGGCCCTCGTTCGACGGCAGCACGCCGTCGACGATCAGGAACGCGCAGGCGCGGATGTGATCGGCGATCACGCGCAGCGATTTGTTCTCGAGATCCGGCGTGGCGGTGAGCGTCGCCGCCGCCCGGATCAGGCGCTGGAACAGGTCGATCTCGTAGTTCGAATGCACGCCTTGCAGCACGGCGGCGAGCCGTTCCAGGCCCATGCCCGTATCCACGCACGGCGCCGGCAATCGGCTCAACGTGCCGTCGGCGGCGCGGTCGAACTGCATGAACACGAGATTCCAGATCTCGATGTAGCGGTCGCCGTCGGCATCCGCCGAACCGGGCGGCCCGCCCGCGATCTGCGGACCATGGTCATAGAAGATTTCGGTACACGGCCCGCACGGGCCGGTGTCGGCCATCTGCCAGAAGTTGTCGGAGGCGAACGGCGCGCCCTTGTTGTCGCCGATGCGCACGATCTTCTCCGGCGGCAGGCCGATCTCCTTGCGCCACAGCTCGTAGGCCTCGTCGTCGGTGTGGTAGACCGTGACCATCAACCGCGATTCCGGCAATTTGTATACTCCGGTCAGGAGCTCCCAGGCCCAGACGATCGCCTCGCGCTTGAAGTAGTCGCCGAACGACCAGTTGCCGAGCATCTCGAAGAACGTGTGATGCCGCGCGGTGTAGCCGACCGAATCGAGATCGTTGTGCTTGCCGCCGGCGCGCAGGCAGCGTTGCACGTCGGCGACGCGCGGCGCCGGCGGCGGCTCGCTGCCGAGGAACGCGTTCTTGAACGGCACCATGCCCGAGTTGGTGAACAGCAGCGTCGGGTCGTTGCCGGGCACGAGCGGCGTCGAGGGCACGATGGCGTGCCCCTTCGACCGGAAGAAGTCGAGAAACGTCTGGCGGATTTCGGCGCTGGTCTTCATCGGATCGGCGGAGAGCGGAAACGGTTCACCCGGCAAGAATGGGTGCGGGCAACCGAGCAATCAATCCAACTCGTCGGCCGATGACTCCAACCACTCCGCGCGGAGCAGGGATTGTACCGTGGCGGCATCGAAGCCGCGATGCGCGAGATAGGTCGCGCGCTTGGCGCGTTCGGCGCGACTGCCTGGCGGCGCGCCACCGTACCGTCGGCGCAACTGGGCGCGCGCCACCTCGGCCCAGTTCGGACCGGCCGCGTCGAGCAGCGCGCGCGCCTGCGCCTCGCCGATGCCGTGCGTCGCAAGCTCGGCGACGATCCAGCGCGGTCCGTAGCCGGCCGCGATGCGGGTACGCACCAGCATTTCGCCGAATCGTGCGTCGCTCTGGTAGTCGCGCCGCTTGAGTTCGCGCAGCGCCGCGGCGCTCGCCGCCGCGTCCACGCCGCGGCGCGCGAGTTTCGCGGCGAGCTCGCGCGCGGAATGCTCGCGGCGCGCGAGCAGGCCGAGCGCCCGGTCGTAGGCGTCGGGCGTCTTGCCGGTCTCGCGCTTGCGCTTCACCGCTGCGATCGGATCAGACCTCCTCCAGCTCCGCGGCCGCCGTGACCGCGCCGCCGGCCTTGCCGCCGCCGAGCGCCGCGCGCAGCTTGTCCTCGATCTCGCGGGCCACGGTCGGATTGTCCTTGAGGTACTGGCGCGCATTGTCCTTGCCCTGGCCGATGCGCTCGCCGCCGTAGCTGTACCAGGCGCCGGATTTCTCGACGATGCGCGCCTCGGCGCCCATGTCGAGCAGTTCGCCCTCGCGACTGATGCCCTCGCCGTAGAGGATCTCGGTGACGACCTGCTTGAACGGCGGCGCGAGCTTGTTCTTGACCACCTTGATCTTGGTCTGGTTGCCGACCACTTCCTCGCCGCGCTTGACCGAACCGATGCGGCGGATGTCCAGGCGCACCGAGGCGTAGAACTTGAGCGCGTTGCCGCCGGTGGTGGTTTCCGGATTCTGGCCCGGCATCATCACCCCGATCTTCATGCGCAACTGATTGATGAAGATGACCAGCGTGTTCGAGCGCTTGATGTTGGCGGTGAGCTTGCGCAGCGCCTGCGACATCAGCCGCGCCTGCAAGCCGGGGAGCTGGTCGCCCATCTCGCCCTCGATCTCGGCGCGCGGTGTGAGCGCGGCGACCGAATCGACCACGATCACGTCGATCGCGCCCGAGCGCACCAGCATGTCGGCGATCTCCAGCGCCTGCTCGCCAGTGTCCGGCTGCGAGACCAGCAGATCGTCGACCTTGACGCCGAGCTTTTCCGCGTAGTTTGGATCGAGCGCGTGTTCGGCGTCGATGAAGGCGCAGGTGCCGCCGAGCTTCTGCGCCTCGGCCACCACCTGCAACGTGAGCGTGGTCTTGCCGGAGGATTCCGGGCCGAAGATCTCGACCACCCGCCCGCGCGGCAGACCGCCGATGCCGAGCGCGAGATCGAGCGCGAGCGACCCGGTCGGGATGACCTCGGCGGCTTCCGCGCTGCGATCGCCCATGCGCATGACCGCGCCCTTGCCGAACTGCTTTTCGATCTGACCGAGCGCCGCGGAGAGCGCCTTGCGCTTGTTGTCGTCCATCGCGAAATCCTCGGGAAAGTATGCGTGTGGGAAGATACTGAACGCGTGCCGTCTCAGCGTCTGCGACGGCGGCCGGCGCGCGGCTTGTGCCGCGGTTCCGTGAGCGTGAGCGGCAACGGCATCGGATCCTTCAGGCGGCGATTATTTCACAGCCGCCGATCCGCCGCATGCGCCGTTCGTCGCGTCAGTCCGTAAGAATTTTCTGAACGCCGGCGAGCGCCGCCGCGACCGTCTGCCGACGCACCGCTTCGCGGTCGCCGCGGAAATGGAACAGCTCGGTCCGCGCGTAGCCGCCGCGCCGCTTCCAGCCGATCCACACCGTTCCCACCGGCTTCTCCGGCGTGCCGCCGCTCGGCCCGGCGATGCCGGTCACGGCGACGGCGACGGTCGCGCCGTAGCGGGCGAGCGCGCCGGACACCATCTCGATCGCGGTTTCGCGGCTGACCGCGCCATGCTGTTCGAGTGTCTCCGGGCGCACGCCGAGCAAGGCTTCCTTGGCCTCGTAGCTGTAGGCCACCACACCGCACTCGAACCACGCCGACGAACCGGAAATGTCGGTGAGCGTCTTGGCGATCCAGCCGCCGGTGCACGACTCGGCCGTGACCAGCGTCGCGCGCTGCGCGGCGAACGCGCCGGCGACACGCTCGGCCAGCGCGTGCAATTCGCGGTCGTTCGGCGTTGCGGACGTCATCGCATCGGACTCCACTACAATGCCCATCCGCCTTCTAGCCGATTTTCCGCCGCATCGCAAAGCCAACGCATGAACCGCGACGACCTCGCCCAGCACACGCCGCTGATGCGCCAGTACTTCGCCGCCAAGGCGGAGTATCCGGACACGCTCCTGTTCTTCCGCATGGGCGATTTCTACGAGCTGTTCTACGACGACGCGCGCAAGGCGGCGCGGCTGCTCGATCTTACCCTCACCCAGCGCGGCCAGTCCGCCGGCGCGCCGATCCCGATGGCGGGCGTGCCGGTTCACGCCGTCGACGGCTATCTGGCGAAGCTGCTCAAGCTCGGCGAATCGGTGGCGATCTGCGAACAGATCGGCGATCCGGCACAGGCCAAGGGCCTGGTCGAGCGCAAGGTCGTGCGCGTGGTCACGCCCGGCACGGTGACCGAGGAGACGCTGCTCGAGGAGCGCCGCGACAATCTGCTGCTCGCCATCGCCGCCGGCCGGCAAGGCTACGGGCTCGCCTGGGTCGATCTCGCCGGCGGCCGCTTCCTGCTCAACGAAGCGAACGACGCGGCGGCGCTCGCCGCGGAACTGGCGCGGCTGACGCCGGCGGAGACGCTCATCGCCGAGGACGCGGACTGGCCCGCGTGCGTGACCGCGTTGCCCGGCCTGCGCAAGCGCGCGCCGTGGCATTTCGACGCCGACAGCGCGCGCCGGCGCTTGTGCGGGTTCTTCGGCACGCGCGATCTCGCCGGCTTCGGCTGCGAATCGCTGGCGCTCGCGATCGGCGCCGCGGGCTGCCTGCTCGGCTATCTGCAGGAGACGCAGAAATCGGCGCTGCCGCACCTGTCCGGCCTGGCCGTGGAAAGCGCCGCGGAGACCATCGCGCTCGATGCCGCCACGCGACGCAACCTCGAGCTCGACACCCATCCGTCCGGTCGCAGCGACCACACCCTGCTCGGCGTGCTCGACACGACGATCACGCCGATGGGCGCACGCGCGCTGCGCCGCTGGCTGCACCGCCCGCTGCGCGACCGCGACGTGCTGCGGCGGCGCTATCAGGCGGTGGAAAGCCTGATCGACGCGCGCCGCCACGAAGGCCTGCGCGAAACCCTGCGCCGCATCGGCGATCTCGAACGCATCCTTGCGCGCGTCGCGCTGCGCTCAGCGCGGCCGCGCGATCTCGCCACCTTGCGCGACGGCCTGGCCGCGGCGCCGGCGCTCGGCGCGGCGCTCGCCGACTGCGACAGCCCGCGATTGCGCGAGCTGGTCGCCGCGATCGGCGACCACGCCGCCACCGCCGCGCATCTGGCCGCCGCGCTGCCCGAGCAGCCGCCGGCGCTGCTGCGCGACGGTGGTGCGATTCGCGACGGCTTCGACGCCGAACTCGACGAGCTGCGCGCGCTGGCGACGAACGCGGATCGATTTCTGGTCGAGCTCGAGCAACGCGAGAAGGCCGCGACCGGCATCGCCACGCTCAAGGTCGGCTACAACCGCGTGCACGGCTACTACATCGAGATCAGCAAGGGCCAGGCCGACAAGGCGCCGGCGCATTACACGCGGCGGCAGACGATCAAGGGCGCCGAGCGCTACATCACCGAGGAATTGAAGGCATTCGAGGATCGCGTGCTGTCGGCGCGGGAACGCGCGCTGATGCGCGAACGCGCCTTGTACGAGCGCCTGCTCGACGAACTCATCGGGCAACTTGCGCCGCTCAAGCAGGCGGCGGCCGCGATGGCCGAGCTCGACATCCTCGCCGCCTTCGCCGAGCGCGCCGCGACGCTCGACTGGACCCTGCCGGCACTGAGCGACGCGCCCGGCCTGCGCATCGAACGCGGACGCCATCCGGTGGTGGAGCAGGTGCGCGGCGAGCCGTTCGAGCCGAACGATCTCGTGCTCGACGAGACCCGGCGCATGCTGATCATCACCGGCCCGAACATGGGCGGCAAATCGACCTACATGCGCCAGACCGCGCTGATCGTGCTGCTCGCCCACATCGGCAGCTACGTGCCGGCCGCGGCGGCGACGCTCGGCCCGATCGACCGCATCTTCACCCGCATCGGCGCCGGCGACGACCTCGCCGGCGGCCAGTCCACGTTCATGGTCGAAATGAGCGAGACCGCGAACATCCTGCACAACGCGACCGCCGCGAGCCTGGTGCTGATGGACGAGGTCGGCCGCGGCACCTCGACCTACGACGGCCTCGCACTCGCGCGCGCCTGCGCCGAGCATCTGGCGACGCGCAACCGCGCCTTCACCCTGTTCGCCACGCACTACTTCGAACTGACCGAACTCGCCACCCAGCATGCCGGCATCGCCAATGTGCATCTCGACGCGATCGAATACGGCGATGCACTGGTCTTCCTGCACGCGGTCAAGGAAGGTCCGGCCAACCGCAGCTTCGGGCTGCAGGTGGCGCAGCTCGCCGGCGTGCCGAAGACGGTGATCGCGCAGGCGCAACGCTACCTCGCCGCGCTCGAGCGGCAGCACGCCGCCGTCGAACGCGCCGCCGCACCGGGGCCGGGGCCCGCGGAGACGCCGCCACAACTCGCCCTGTTCGCCGCGCCGTCGGCCGCAGAGGAAGCCCTGCGCACACTCGACCCGGACACGCTTTCGCCGCGCGAGGCGCTGGAAATGCTATATCGCCTGAAGCAACTGATCTGATTGCCACGTCCGAGACCTGCGATGCGCAAACTCCTCCTCGCTGCCTGCGCGGCAACCTCGACTATTGCCGGCGCAGCGGCGCGCGCCGGCGACGATGATGCGCTGACGCGCCCGATCCAGCTCGAGGTCGCGGCGAAATGGAACGCGCCGCAGGAACCGGCGCGCGTGTTCGGCCACACGTACTATGTTGGCGTCGCGGGACTGAGTGCGATCCTGATCCGCACCGGCCAAGGTCTGATCCTGCTCGACGGCGATCTGCCGCAATCGGTGCCGCTGATCGAGGCGAACATCGCCAAGCTCGGCCTGCGCGTCGGCGATATCAAGTTCATCCTCAACTCGCACGCGCACTACGACCACGCCGGCGGCATCGCCGCGCTGGCGCGCGACAGCGGCGCGACGGTGGTGGCCAGTCCGTCCGGAGCCGCCGCCTTGCGGGCCGGGCACGCCACGCCGGACGATCCGCAGGCAGGCTATGTCGACCCGAGCCGCCGTGACCCGGCGCGCTTCCCGCCGGTGACGCAGCCCATGCGCGAGCTGCGCGACGGCGACAGCGTCACGCTCGGCGACATCGTCGTCACCGCCCATTTCACGCCGGGACACACACCCGGCAGTACCACGTGGAGCTGGCGCGACTGCGAGGGGGAGCGCTGTCTCCGGATTGTCTACGCCGACAGCCTGAACGCGGTCTCGGCGCCGGGCTTCCACTTTCTCGCCGACGCCACGCACCCGGACCTGACTCCGCGCTTTCGCAAAAGTATACAAAGCGTGGCCGCGCTGCCCTGCGACATCCTGCTGACCGTCCATCCCGACCTCGCCGATATTCCGGCCAAGCTGCAGCGACTGCGCGCCGGCGCCGAATCCAATCCGTTCGTCGATCCGAGCGCATGCCGCCGCTACGCGCACGAGGCCGAGACGCTGCTCGACGCCCGCATCGCCGAGGAGCAAGCGGAGCGGCCGAGCGGCCGGCTCAGACCAGCAGCGCGTTGACCCGGCGCACGTAGGCCGCCGGATCCTCGAGCACGCCGCCGTCGAGCAACTGTGCCTGATCGAGCAGCAGCAGGGCGAGGTCGGTCGCGCGCACCGTGTCGGTTTCCTGGTCCAGTTTCGCGATCAGCGGATGCGCCGGATGGATCTCGAGGATCGGCTTGCTCGCCGGAACCTCGTGGCCGGCCTGGCGCAACAGGCGCTGCATCGCCAGACCGAGATCGTGTTCGCCGAGCACCAGACACGCCGGCGAATCCGTCAGACGCGCGCTGACGCGCACGTCGCGCACCCGCTCGCCGAGCAGTTCCTTCAGCTTCCGCACCACGCCCTCGGCGGACTTCTCCGTTTCCTTGCGCTTGGCGGCGTCGCCGCCGGCGAGCCGGTCGAGATCGAGATCGCCCTTGGCGACGTTGCGCAGCTTCTTGCCGGCGTATTCGGTGAGATAACCGGCCATCCATTCGTCGATGCGGTCGTAGAGCAGCAGCACTTCCACGCCCAGCGCCCTGAGCGCCTCGAGTTGCGGACTGCCCTTCGCCGCGGCGTAGCCGTCGGCGGTGAGATAGTAGATCGCGTCCTGGTTCGGCAGCATGCGGCCGAGGTAGTCGTCGAGCGCCACGGTCTGCGCCGGACCGTCGGACTTGGTCGAGGCGAAGCGCAGCAGTTTGGCGATGCGTTCCCGGTTCGCGGCATCTTCGGCGAGGCCCTCCTTGAACACGCTGCCGAATGCGTTCCAGAACGTCGCGTATTTCTCCGGCTCGTCCTTGGCGAGCTTGTCGAGCAGATCCAGCACGCGCCGGGTACAGGCCGCGCGCAGCTTGTCGATGGTGCGGTTCTGCTGCAGCAGTTCGCGGCTGACGTTGAGCGGCAGATCGTCGGAATCGACCACGCCGCGCACGAAGCGCAGATAGGCCGGCAGCAGCTGCTCGGAGGCGTCCATGATGAAGACGCGCTTGACGTAGAGTTTCAAGCCCTTGCGCTCGTCGCGTCCGCCGAGCAGGAGATCGAACGGCACCCTGGCCGGCAGGTAGAGCAGCGAGGTGAAGTTCTGGGTGCCCTCGACACGGTTGTGCGTCCAGGCGAGCGGATCGCCGAAATCGTGGCTGAGGTGCTTGTAGAAGCCGCGGTATTCCTCGTCCTTGAGCTCGTTCTTCGGTCGCGTCCACAGCGCCGAGGCCTGATTCACCGTCTCCCACTCGCCGGTCGGCTTGCCGTCCTTGAGCTTCGGCATGCGGATCGGGAAGCCGATGTGATCGGAGTAGCGCGCGATCAGGCTGCGCAATTGCCACTCCTCGAGAAATTCGTCCTCCTCGGGTTTCAGGTGCAGCGTCACCGTCGTGCCGCGGCTCGGTACCGCCGCGCTCGCCAGCGTGTACTCGCCGCTGCCGGCCGATTCCCAGCGCACCCCGGCGGACTCGTCCGCGCCCGCGCGGCGGGTGACCAGAGTCACCTGGTCGGCGACGACGAAGGCCGAATAGAACCCGACGCCGAACTGCCCGATCAGATTGGCATCGGCCTTCTGCTCCGCGGACAGCGCCTCCAGGAACTTGCGCGTGCCGGAGCTCGCGATGGTGCCGATGTTGGCGACGACCTCGTCGGCGGTCATGCCGATGCCGTTGTCGCGCACGCTGATCGTGCGCGCCTGGCGATCGACGCTGACATCGATGCGCAGCTCGCCGTCGCCGGCGAGCAGCTCGGGCTTGCCGATCGCCTCGAACCGCAGTTTGTCGCAGGCGTCGGCGGCGTTGGAAATCAGCTCGCGCAGGAAGATTTCCTTGTGCGAATAGAGCGAATGCGTGACCAGATGCAGCACCTGGTCCACCTCCGCCGTGAACTTGCGGGTTTCCGTTGCGCTGGTCATGGGTTTCGTTCCTGAACTGCGGACGCCGATTTCCGGCGGATAGGGACAGTCCATCGCGAATTCAAGCCGCGCACGGATGTCGCGCCAGACGCTCATACTCGCTCGGCCGTCCGAGAACCGTGAGCAGTGAGCGGTCAGCGGTGAACGGAAATGGGAAAAGGCGCGCCATTCAGCCCTCGGCCCTCAGCCCTCAGCCCTCAGCCCACTCCCCATAAAGACAAAGCGACCGCCGTTGCCGACGGTCGCTTTGGACGAGGAGCAAAGACGCGACTCGATGCTCCAAGATGGAGAGGTTGTCCTTAGGCTTATTCGTCGCCGGCGTGCTTGGCCAGGTCTTCCTGGATGCGCGCGGCCTTGCCTTCCAACTGACGCAGGTAATAGAGCTTGGCGCCGCGAACCTTGCCGCGACGCTTGACGGTCACCGACTCGATCGCCGGGCTGTGCGCCTGGAACACGCGCTCGACTCCGGTGCCATGCGAAATCTTGCGCACGGTGAAAGCGGAATTGAGCCCGGCGTTCTTTTTCGCGATGCAGATGCCTTCGTAGGCCTGCACGCGCTCGCGGTTGCCTTCCTTCACCTTGACGTTGACGACCACCGTGTCGCCCGGCCCGAATTCGGGCAAGGTTCGCGTGATCTGTTCAGCTTCGAATTTCTGCAGGATGTTCATGGCACTCACCGATGGATGGAAATTATACGCGGACTTCGCCCGGATTTAGGGCCGATTTCATTAAATTTTCGTATCTTCTTGAAACTCAAGCAAAAGTTTTTGATCTTCCGGTTCCAACTGGCGCCCTGCCAGCAGGTCCGGGCGACGCTGCCAGGTGCGCCCCAGGGCCTGTTTGCGCCGCCAGCGCCGGATCGCGGCGTGGTCGCCGGACAGCAGCACCGGCGGCACCACACCCAATTCGTGACGCTCGGGACGGGTGTAATGCGGGCAGTCGAGCAGACCGTCGGAAAACGAATCCTGCGCGGCGGACTCCGCATCGTTCAACGCGCCTTCCTGCAGCCGGCCGATCGCGTCGATCAGCACCGCCGCCGCCAGTTCGCCGCCCGAAAGCACGTAGTCGCCGATGGAAATCTCCTCGTCCACTTCATGCTCGAGCAGGCGCTCGTCGACCCCCTCGTAACGCCCGCACAGCAGAATCAGGCGTGGCCGTTGCGCGAGTTCCCGCACCCTGGCCTGATTCAGGCGCGCGCCCTGCGGGCTCAGATAAATCACCGGCGCCGCCTCCGCCGCCGCCGCGCGCGCCGCGGCGAGCGCCGCACGCAACGGATCGATCAGCATCACCATGCCCGGCCCGCCGCCGAACGGCCGCTCGTCGACGCGGCGGTACGGGTCGCTGGTGTAGTCGCGCGGATTCCACGCCACCACCTGCAACAGCCCGCGCTCCTGCGCCCGGCCCACCACGCCCGCCGCCGCGCAGTGCGCGATCAGATCCGGAAACAGCGTGACGACGTCGATGCGCATGGCGTTCGGGCCGGCATCCGACCGGCGATGTTCCGATCAAAAGTCCGGATCCCAATCGACCACCAGGCGACCCCGCACCAGATCCACCTCGCGCACGTAGCGTTCCGGCACGAACGGGATCAGGCGTTCGCGCGCACCGTCGCGCACCACGAGGACGTCGTTCGCACCGGTGGCGAACAGGTGACTGACTCGCCCCAACGCCACGCCCTGCACGGTCGCCACCTCCAGTCCCTCGAGATCGGTCCAGTAGAACTCGCCGTGGCGCGGTGGCGGCAAGGCCGCACGCGGCACGTGGATCGTCGCCCCCACCAGCGCCGCCGCCGCATCGCGATCCTCGCAGCCGGGCAGCTTGCCGATCAGTCCCCTGCCCTGCGCCCGCCCGTGCGCGCCGGCGATTTCCGCTTCGCCGCGCGTGCTCGCTACCTGCCACGGTTGGTAGGAAAAAATCCGCGTGCGCGGCTCGGTATACGATTCCAGCCGCACCCAGCCGTGCACCCCGTACACGCCGACGACTCTGCCGATCAGAACCCGCTTGTCGGCCGTCACGGCGCGCGGCGGCTTCAGGCCGCGCGGGCCTGCTTGCTCGCTTCCTTCATCAGCAGGCGCACCTTGTCGGTCATCTGCGCGCCCTTGGCGACCCACGCCTTCACCTTCTCGGTGTCGAGCTGCAGCCGCACTTCCTTGCCGGACGCGACCGGATTGTAGAAACCCAGACGCTCGATCTTGCGGCCGTCGCGCGCCTTGCGCTGGTCGGCCACGACGATGTGATAGAACGGACGCCCCTTGGCGCCGCCCCGGGACAGGCGAATCTTGACCATGGTTGTGTACTCGAAGATGGACAACGTTCATCCGGCCGCCGGTACCTGCACGTCGCGGGCGGCCGCGAGAAGCGCGGTATTCTAGCAGAATCGGAGAAAATTGCAGCGACTCAACGGCTTGGCGGCCACCCCGCAGCTACTGCGCGAAACCACGGACGTCGAAACCGTTGCGGAAGATGCCGTCGGTCGTGCCGGCGGGCGCACCCTCGGCGATCCAGTCGTAGATCAATGCCTGCTGGTAGGGGCTGAGCGTGGTCATGCCATCCGGATAGCCATGATCCGGCATGCGGCCGCCACCGCCGGGAACATCGCAATTGACCTTCTGGAACAGCAGGCTTTGCTCGGGGCGATTCGGCACGACATAGATCAAGCCCGGATACATCGGACTTTCCACGTTGACGAGATTGGTCCACGGCGAGGTTTCGCTCGGATCGAGGTTGAGGTAACCGGAAGGTGTGTTGGTCCCGCCGTTCGTCGTATGGCAGTCGGTACAGCCGTTTCCCATGCCGTTGAAGTTGGTGAAGATGCCCTCGATCGCCGCACCGAACTGGATGCCGCTGTAGGTGGGCGGAATGTCGGCGATGCTGGTGCAACCGCTCGGCGTCGTGCTCGCCGCCGGCAGCGTCACGATCAGACCGAGCACGGCGCCGGCGATGGCCGTGAGCGTCACGCACGCCTCCGCGCCACGCCGGCGACGCAATCGATCCGCGCGCGGCATGGCGCTCAGGCCGCCGGCAGGAAGCCGAGCGTGCCGCCGGGGAAGTTGGGCAGGTTCGGGAAGATCGTGTTGAGGTTGCCGTTCGTCACGTCCATCCACTTGGCGAAGGTGGCGGCGTATTGTTCGACGGCAATGCCCGGAATGAGCTGGCCGCGCGAGAACGCATTCGGATTCGGGTTCGACATCGACCCGTAGGCCAGATTCGGAAACGCGCCGTCGATGCCCTTGCCGTTCGAGCCCGAACCCTTGGTGTAGAGCGCGCCGCCGTTGACCGCGCCGCCCAGCGCGAACTGGATGCCGCCCCAGGCGTGATCGGAACCGGCGCCGTTCGATTGCAGCGTGCGCGCGAACTCGGTCATGGTGAAGGCGGTGACGTTGTTCTGCATGCCCTGCGCACCCATCTCGGTCCAGAACGCGGCGACCGCCTGATCGAGCTGCGTCAGCAGGCCGGCGTGATCGGTGGTGCTGTTGACGTTGGTCGACATCTCGCCGGAATGCAGATCGAATCCGCCGAGCTGCACGAAGAAGATCTGCCGCGAGGCGTAGCCCTTGCCCGTGACCGGATTGCACAGCTTGATCATCTCGGCGACGATCTTGAGCTGGTTGCCGAGTGTCGTGTTCGGGAAGATCGTGGACACCGCGTAGGTGCCCTGGCCGAGGTCGGGACTCAGCAACGAGTACAAGGCGCGACCCTGCCCGAAGATGCCGGCGTACTGCGCGGCGAAATCGCTGGCGTAGGTGGCGGCGAGCAGATCGTTGAGCGCGCTGTCGCGCGCGGTCCGGGTCGCCGAACAGGAGCCGCTGTTGCACATGTCCGCGAGGTTGGTCAAGCCGCTCGAGGAAAGCTGATACGGATTGTTGACCACGTTGCCGACCTCGAAGCGGTTCGAACCCGCCACCGAGACGCACAGCGACAACTGCGGCGAGGTGGTGAGATTCGCCCCCTGCGCCTGCAAGTCGTCGGCACACAGCCCGCCCCAGCCGAGGCTCGAGTTGGCACTCGTGTTGCCCTGGTGCCAGAGGTTGGTCTGGTCGGCGTGCGAGAACAACTGCGGCGGCCGGTTGCTTGCACTCTGGTTGTAATCGACCATGTTGATCGGTTTGACCAGCGTGCCGACGTTGATCGCGAAGGCGAGCTTGTTCGACCGATAGATGCTCGCCAGATTGGTGAGGCTCGGATGCAGGAAGTACCGGTTCGTCGCGTTGTTGCCGTCGTTGGTGTCGGTGACGATCTGGGGATCGCCCGGGGACGGCCGCGCCAGCGCCAGGCCATCGGTGTTCGAGCCGCTGAACACGCCGTTGCGCGCGTTCATGTAGACGTCGTAGCGCAGATTCGTGCCGTTGCTGTCGTAGGGCACCAGCAGGTTCCACGAATCGTTGCCGCCGGCGAGGTAGATGCAGACCAGCGCCTTGTAGCCGGACAGCGGGCCGGCGGCCATCGCCGTGCCGATCATGCGCAGTTGCGGGAGCAGCGCGCTCGCGCCGCCGCTGCAGGCGAGGCAGGCGACCTTGCGCAGAAAATCGCGGCGGGAATTGCGTGCGGGACTCATGGCGGCCTCCTCAGCGCTGGGTGGCGTATTCGGGCGAGAGCATGGTCACGTAGATCAGCGACCAGGCCTGTTCCTGCGCCGACGCATTCGCGCTCGCCAGGCTCGTCAGCATCGTCGTCAGGCGTGCGCTCATGCTCGGCGACATCGTGCCGTACAGCATATTGGCGTTGATCGTCGCCACCATCGCCGACGGATTGCCGACATTGGCGGTGAGCGACGACAGATCGATCAGCGGACGGTTCGTCGGCGGATTGGTCATGCCCTGATACGCCTTGGCGATGAAGCTGTCGTACAGGTTCGCCGTGGTGTAGGTGCTGGAGGCGTTGGTGATCTGGAATTCCGGCGAATACAGATTGTTGTCGGCGAACACGCCCGGCAACTGGTAATCCGGCAGATAGAAATTGAACACGGTGGGCGATTCGAGAAAGTTCTGTCCCAGCGCGCCCTGGAAACCGCCGCTGCCGATCATCGCGATCTCGCCGTAGGCGTCCGGCGCCGGCGCCTGGGCGTTGAAGGCGCGCCACATCGCGGTCAGGCGCAGCACCGGCTCGCGCAGCTTGCCGTAGCTGTCGCAATTGCCGCCGCTCGGGCAAGCGCCGACGCCGGGCGTGGGCAACGCGGGCGGATTGCGCGCCTCGCTGTCGGTGAGGATCGCCTTGATCACGTCGCCGAGATCGTTGCCCGGCGTGTCGAACACGCTGGCCACGCGCTGGATGTACGCCGGCGACGGATTGCTACTGACGAAGCGCTGGATCAACTGCCGGGAAATGAACGGCGCCACGTTCTGGTGCGAGGCGATGATGGCGATCTCGTCCGCCACGTCCTGCGCGCAGGTCTGGTTGGCGGGAATCGTCGCGCCGCCGAGCACCGTCTTCGGCGTGTTGGTCGTGCCATCGTCGCCGGTGATGTCGTGCTTCATGTTGTTGCTGCTCGCCGGGAACAGCTCCGTACCCCAGCAGGCCATCGGGTTGTACTGGCCGGCGAAGGTCACGCCACCGAAGTTGAAGTTGGGCGGGTTGGTCGGCGCATCCGAATAGGTGAAACCGGTGAACACCTTGGCCGTGTGGGTGATCACGGTCTGGTCGTAGGTCGGTATCGTCTGGCCGCCGTTCAGCACCGGCGAATGATCCATGTTGAGCAGGATCAGGCCGATCGAGAACAACTGCATCACCTCGCGCGCATAGTTCTCGTCGGGACTGGTGCAATTGCCGCCGCTGCAAAACGACCTCGTGTTATGGAACGCGTTGAGGTACTTGCCCATGGTCGGGTTGTAGGTGACGTCGCTGAGCAAGATGCCGTAGTAGCCGAAGGCGTCGCCGGCCAAGAGATCCCAGTAGTGCGTCATCGGCACGACGTCCTGGTTGATCGCGCTCGACTGATCGGAGACGACGAAGATCTGGCTGAGCGCATAGGCCATGCGCTGACGCAGTTGATCCGGCGCGTATACCGCCTGCCAGTAGAGGCGGTTGAGGCGTTGCGTCTGGTTCACGCCCTGGCCGCCGTTGGTGCGCGCGTTGAAGACCGCCTCGACGGTCGGCTCGGCCAGCGTGGTCGGCTTGGCGAGCTGCTCGTCGATCCATTCGCCGACGCCCTGCGCCATCAGGTAATTGATGTCGGCCGACGTGGGGCCGAAGGTGGCCTGGGTGAGAAAGCGCGCGGCGTCGTTGCTACTCGCCGGTGCATCGGCCGGTATGTCGAAGCTGCCCTTGAACAGGTGATCGTGCACCGTCGCCTGCGCCAGCGGCACGGCGGCCGTGAGGAAGATGGAAAGCGCCCGGATCCACGGTTTCATCGACTCACCCCTCGCCAGGTTCTGCCGCGAGCACGGCACCATCGCAAGATAGTCCCCGCGAACGCTCGCGAATGTGACGGATATCCGATTGGCGGAATGGCCCGTCGCGCGAGGTCAACGCGCGGGGGTGGCGTCGGTTGACAGGATCGCGCGCGGCCGGGGAGTCGGCGAACGTGGCGTGCCGCGCGCCGGGATCGCTCAGCGTCCCGCCAGGCCGCCCGGCGGCAGACCGCCGCCGCCCATGCCCTTCATCGCGGCACTCATCTGCCGCATCAGGCCCTTGATGCCGCCGGAGGAGAGCTTCGACATCATCTTCTCCATCTGCAGGTACTGCTTGAGCAGACGGTTGACGTCCGCCGGCTGCGTGCCCGAGCCGCGGGCGATGCGCGCCTTGCGCGAGCCGTTGAGCAGGTCGGGATGACGGCGCTCCTGCTTGGTCATGGAATTGATGATCGCCACCATGCGCACCAGTTCGCGGTCGTTGATCCGGGACTTGACGTTCTCCGGCAGAGTGCCCACGCCCGGCAGCTTGTCCATCAGCGACGACAGGCCGCCCATGCCGAGCATCTGCTGCAACTGGTCGCGCATGTCGTTCATGTCGAAGCGCTTGCCCTTGATGACCTTCTCGGCGAGCTTGGCCGCCTTCTCGCGATCGACCTTCTGCTCGACCTGCTCGACCAGCGACAGCACGTCGCCCATGCCGAGGATGCGCTGGGCGAGGCGATCGGGATGGAATGCATCGAGGCCGTCCGGCTTTTCGCTGACGCCGATGAACTTGATCGGCCGGCCGGTGATGTAGCGCACCGACAGCGCCGCGCCGCCGCGCGCGTCGCCGTCGGTCTTGGTCAGGATCACGCCGGTCAGCGGCAATGCCTCGGCGAAGGCCTTGGCGGTGTTCGCCGCGTCCTGGCCGGTCATGGCATCGACCACGAACAGGGTTTCGATCGGCGCGAGCGCGGCCTGCAACGCCTTGATCTCGTCCATCATCGCCTGATCGATGGCGAGCCGGCCGGCGGTGTCGACCAACAGCACATCGACGAACTGCTTGCGCGCCGCATCGACCGCGCTCCGTGCGATCGCGATCGGATCCTGATCGGCGCTCGCCGGATGGCACGGCACGTCCACCTGTTCGGCGAGCAGGCGCAACTGCTCGATCGCGGCCGGACGATACACGTCGCAGCTCACCACCATCACTTTCTTCTTCTTGCGTTCCTTCAGGAACTTCGCCAGCTTGGCCACGCTGGTGGTCTTGCCGGAACCCTGCAGGCCGGCGAGCAGCACCACCGCCGGTGGCGGGCAGTGGAGATTGAGCTCGCTCGTGGCGCTGCCCATCACGGCGGTGAGCTCGTCGCGCACCACCTTGACCAGCGCCTGGCCGGGCGTGAGGCTCTTCAGCACTTCCTGCCCCACCGCGCGCGCCTGCACGCGCTGGATCAGCGCCTGCACCACCGGCAACGCGACATCGGCCTCGAGCAGGGCGATGCGCACCTCGCGCAACGACTCGCGGATGTTCGCCTCGGTCAGCCGCGCGCGGCCGCGCAGACGCTCGACGGTGGCGGACAGGCGTTGGCTCAGGGTCTCGAACATGGCTGGGGCCGCGGGGCGGAAAGGCGGGAATTATAGCGGAGGGCCGAGGGCCGAGGGCCGAGGGCCGAGGGCCGAGGGCCGAGGGCTGAGGGCCGAGGGCTGAGGGCTGAGGGCTGAGGGCTGAGGGCCGAGGGCCGAGGGCTGAGGGCTGTAAAGCTTTTTCCACTTCCTACTCCCTACTCCCCACTCCCCACTCCCGATTTCAGCGCGCGACGTGGCTCTTTCCGCTCACCGCTCACCGCTCACCGCTCACTCCTCACCACACCCACCCCGTTGTGCCACACTTGCGGCATGCCGATCCACGTCCTTGCCTTCGTCGCCGCGGCGCTGTACCTCGCCGCCGCCCTGGTACTCGCCCTGCCCTTGCTGCATCGTCATCCGCTGCCGCGTGCCGCCGGCCTGTTCGTTGCGGCGGTCGCGGTGTGTACCCACGCCGGCGTGCTGGTCGCCAAGCATGGCGGCGGCGTGGATCTGCACTTCTTCGCCGCGCTGTCGCTGGTCGGCGGTTGCATCGCGGCACTGTGCCTCCTGGTCAACCTGGTGCGGCCGATCGCCACGCTCGGCGTGATCGCCTTCCCGCTGGCGGCGGTGCTGCTGCTGCTCGACGTGCTGATCGCTCCGGCCACGCAGCCGTTGCCGATCGAATGGCAGATCAAATTGCACGTGGTATTCGCGCTGCTCGGCTACAGCGTGTTGAGCGTGGCCGCGGTGCTTGCGATCCTGCTGGCGTTGCAGGAACACGCGCTGCGCACGCGCCGCCTCGGCGGCATCGCCGAGGCCCTGCCGCCGCTGACGCTGACCGAAGCGCTGATGTTCCAGCTCATCGGCGCGGGTTTCGTGCTGCTCACCCTGACGTTGCTCTCCGGCATCCTGTTCGTCGAGAACCTGTTCGCCCAGCATCTGGCGCACAAGACCGTGCTGTCGATCGCGGCGTGGCTGGTGTTCGGCACGCTGCTGCACGGTCGCTGGCGCTACGGCTGGCGCGGACGGCGCGCGGTGCGCCTGACGTTGCTCGGCATGCTGCTGCTGCTGCTCGCCTATTTCGGCAGCCGCTTCGTGCTGGAAGTGATCCTCAAGCGCGTGCCTTGATCGTGCCCGGGGGCATGTGCAGAATTCCGATCATGAGCCCCGAATCCAGCCACGCCGATCGCCGCCGGTTCCGGCGCTTCACGTTCGAGGGCATGGTCAAGCTCTACTCGGACAAGGCGATGTGGAGACGCGCCTGGTCGACATTTCGCTCAAGGGCGTGCTGATCGAACGTCCGGTGGACTGGAACGGCAAGGTCGGCGCGCGCTTCCGCATGGACCTGCGCATCAATCACAGCGTGATCATCAGCATGGGCGTGACCACCGCGCACGTCATGCCGCACCGGATCGGCTTCCAGTGGCAGAAGATCGATCTCGACAGTTTCGCCGAGTTGAAGCGCCTGGTGGAGCTCAACCTCGGCGATCCGGCCCTGCTCAACCGCGAGTTGTCGGCGCTCGGTGCCTGAGCCGATGCCCGCGCTGGCCGGTACGGACACCGCCCTGGCGCCGCCGGCGCCCGAGCCCAGCCGCGCCTACGTCTGGCTGTTGCTGCTGCTCGCGCTGATCCTGCTCGGCGCCGGCATCGGCCTGCGCGATCCGTGGCCTTCGGACGAGCCGCGCTTCGCGCTCGCCGCCAAGCAGATGGTCGAATCCGGCGACTGGCTGTTCCCGCACCGCGGCCACGAGTTGTATTCCGACAAGCCGCCGATGCTGTTCTGGCTGCAGGCGATCGCCTACAAGCTCTGCGGCGAGTGGCGCGTGGCCTTCCTGCTGCCGTCGCTCCTCGCCGGCCTGCTCACCCTCGTGCTGATCTACGACCTGGGCCGGCGCTTGTGGAACCGTCGCGCGGGCCTGTACGCCATGACCGCGCTGCTGTTCGCGTTCCAGTTCCTGTATCAGGTCAAGCGCGCGCAGATCGATCCGCTGGCAATGGCGTGGCTCACGCTCGCCAACTGGGGCCTGCTGCGGCATTTCCTGCTCGGCCCGGACTGGCGCGCGTACTGGATCGGCTGCTTGGCCGCGGGCCTCGGCGTGGTGACCAAGGGCGTGGGCGTGCTTGCCTTCCTGCTGTTCGCGCCCTACCTGTTCGCGCGCCTGCGCGACTGGCCGGGGGTGGCGCGGACCGAGCGTTCGCTCTGGCGCTGGCTGGCCGGCGCGCTCGCGTTCGCCGCGCCGGTGCTGGCCTGGGCCGTGCCGGTCGTGCTCGCCGCGCGCGCGCACGACACCCCGGAGTACGCCGCCTATGTCGAGGATCTGTTCTTCCACCAGACCGCGGGCCGCTACGCGCACTCGTGGGACCACGCCCAGCCGTTCTGGTACTACGTGCCGGTCGTGCTGCTGAGCTGGTTCCCGCTGTCGGTCGCGCTCGTCGCCGCCGCGCCGCGCTGGTGGCGCGATGTCCGTGCCGGCGAGGCGCGGGTGATGCTGCCGCTCGCCTGGGCGGCGCTGCTGCTCGTGTTCTTCAGCGTGCCGTCGGGCAAACGCGACGTCTACCTGATGCCGGCGCTGCCGATGACCGCGCTGGCGCTCGCGCCCTATCTCGCATCGCTCGTCGGCACGGACTGGCTGCGGCGCGCTGCCTACGCGCTCACCCTGCTGTTCGGGTTGCTGTTGATGGGGGTGGGTCTGTGGGCGCTGACCAGCCATGCCGGCTTCGCCGAGCGTCTGGTGCGCGAACGCCATCTCGAGGATCTCGACTGGATTCTCTGGGTCATGCTGATCGCGATGGGCAGCGCGTTCGTGTTGAGCGCGCTCGTCTGCCTGCCGCGCCGCGGCGTGCGCGCGCTGCTCGGCGGCCTGGCCGGGCTGTGGCTGATCTGGAGCGTGTGGTCCTACCCGCTGCTCAACGATTCCAACTCCGCCGCCGGCGTGATGCGCCGGGCGCGCGAGCTGGCCGGCGCCGACACCACGATCGGCCTCGTCGCCTGGAAGGAACAGAACCTGCTCATGGCGCAGGGGCCGGTGCGCGAGTTCGGCTTCGTCACGCCGTGGGAGGAGCAGTACACGCAAGCCGTGCAATGGTTGACCGAACAGCCCGCGAAACGCGCGGTGTTCATTCTGGAAGCGGCGATGGGCGACTGCGTCGACCGCAACAAGGCCCAGCACGTCGGCCGCGCCAATCGCCGCGACTGGTGGCTGTTCCGCGCCGACGCCGTGCTCCCCGGCTGCGTGCCGCGCATCCGGCCGGAGGATCAGAACGAGGCGGGGTGAGGGGCGGATGAGAGCTGAGGGCCGAGGGCTGAACTTCCCACTCCCGCCCCTCCTCAACCCGCCGCCTCCAGCGCCTCGGCCAGCCGCTGCACGGCGACAATTTCCATTTCTCCCATTTTCGCCTTTTTCGGCGCGTTGCCCTTGGCCACGATCGCCTTGCGGAAGCCGTGCGTCGCCGCCTCCTTCAGCCGCTCCTCGCCGTGCGGCACCGGCCGGATCTCGCCGGACAAGCCCACCTCGCCGAACGCGACCAGTTTCTCCGGCAGCGGCCGGTCGCGGAAACTCGACAGCACGGCGAGCAGCACCGGCAGATCCGCCGCCGTCTCCTGCACGCGGATGCCGCCGACCACGTTGACGAACACGTCCTGGTCGTACACCGCGAGACCGCCGTGACGGTGCAGCACCGCGAGCAGCATGGCGAGCCGGTTCTGTTCGAGGCCGAGCGCCACACGGCGCGGATTGGCGAGCGGCGACTGATCGACCAGCGCCTGCACCTCCACCAGCAGCGGCCGGGTGCCCTCGCGCGTGACCATCACCGCGCTGCCGGACGTCGGCCCGGCGTGCGCGGACAGGAAGATCGCCGACGGATTCGGCACCTCGCGCAGACCGTGCTCGGTCATCGCGAACACACCGAGCTCGTTGACCGCGCCGAAGCGGTTCTTGAACGCGCGCAGCACGCGGAAGCGGCTGCCGGATTCGCCCTCGAAGTACAACACCGCATCGACCATGTGCTCGAGCACGCGCGGCCCGGCGATGCCGCCTTCCTTGGTGACGTGGCCGACCAGGAAGATGCTGGTCGCGGTCTCCTTGGCGTGGCGCACCAGGCGCGCGGCGGACTCGCGCACCTGCGACACCGAACCCGGCGCCGCGGTGAGCAGCTCCGTCCAGACGGTCTGGATCGAATCGACCACCAGCACCTGCGGAGTATCTTTTTGCGCATTTTCCACAATACGCTCGACGCAGGTCTCGGCCAGGCAGCGCAGCTGCGCGAGCGGCAACCCGAGCCGCTGCGCGCGCGCCGCGATCTGCGCCAGCGATTCCTCGCCGCTCACGTACAGCGTGCGCAGGCGCGCGCCGAGCGCGCCCAGGGTCTGCAACAGCAGCGTGGACTTGCCGATGCCGGGGTCGCCGCCGACCAGCACCACCGAACCCGCCACCAGACCGCCGCCGAGCACGCGGTCGAGTTCGTCGATGCCGATGCGCGTGCGCGTCTGCGCTTCCGCCGCGACGTCGGCCAGCGCCACGATCCGCGCCGGCGCCGCGCCGGCGTAGCCGCCGCGCCGCACACCGGCCGCGGCGCGCGCCGCCTCGACCACGACCTCGGCCAGTGCGTTCCACGCCCCGCAGGCCTCGCACTGGCCCTGCCACTTGGCGTATTCGGCGCCGCACTGGCCGCAGACGTAGGCGGTCCGGGGTTTAGCCATGCGCGACATCCCAACGCCGGGCTCCGATCTCGAATCGGCCTGCGGATCTCGATCGCGCGCCGGGTTCGCGCAGCGCACCGAGTCCGAGCGGACACTTCGTGTCGCCCCGCCCCAGCAGGTGCTCCGGCGTTTCCTTGGCGTAGCGACCGGGTCTCGACACGGCGCTCACGCCGCCTTGCGCGGTACTTCACGCGCAATCCTGCGCCCGGATCGCGCCTCGGCGATGCGCAGATCGTAGGTGAGCTGGAGGTTCAGCCAGAACCGTGGCGTCGTGTCGAAATAGCGCGCCAGGCGCAGCGCGGTGTCGGCGGAAATTCCGCGCCGCTCACGCACGATGTCGTTGATGCGCGGCGCAGGCACCTTCAGTGCCTTGGCCAGCGCATTCGCGCTCATGCCGAGCTCGGCGAGATAGTCCTCGCGCAGGACTTCGCCCGGGTGGATCGGTCGCATGCCGTTCTTGCGCATGATGCAGTCCTCAATGGCAATCCACGATTTCCACATCCGCCGGACCGAGCTCGGTCCAACGGAAACAGATCCGAAACTGATCGTTGATGCATACGCTGTACTGGCCGGCGCGCTCGCCGCGCAGTGCTTCGAGCCGGTTGCCGGGCGGCGAGCGCAGGTCGCGCAGTTCATGGGCGCTGTCGAGCTGCACGAGTTTGCGGGTCGCCACCGTTGCAATCGCGCTACAGCGGCGTGCCTTGCCCGTCTCGAACAGGCGCCGCGTGTCCGCGCAACGGAAACTTCGGATCACGGCTGCCGATTATAACGCATGGCGTTAAACATCGAACCGCCCCTCCTCAGTCCGTATCCTCCACGAACAGCACGCGCCGGGTCACGCCGCAGGTGAGGTCGTAGCCGATCGTGCCGGCGCAGGCGGCGATTTCCTCGACCGGCAGTTCCGGCCCCCACAGCACGACGCGGTCGCCGACCCGCGCCTGCGGCACGCCGCGCAGATCGACGGTGAGGAGGTCCATCGACACGCGCCCGATGATCGGCGCGCGCACGCCGTTGACCAGCACCGGCGCGCCGGCGCGCACGCCGCGCGGATAGCCATCGCCGTAGCCGATCGCGGCGACGCCGATCGGCATGTCCTCTGGGCACACGAACGCGCCGCCATAGCCGATGGTCTCGCAGCGTTGTATATTTTTTATCGAAATCAGCTTTGTGGACAATGTCATCGCCGGCGCGAACCCGAGCTCGGCGCCACTCTTGCCGGCGATCGCCGACAGGCCGTAGAGCACGCCGCCGACCCGCACCCAGTCGCCGCGCGCCGCCGGCCAGCCGAGCAGCGCCGCGGAATTGGCCAGCGACCACGCCCCGTCCAGGCCGGCGACCGCCTGCGCGAACGCGCGCATCTGCGCCGGCGTGCGCGGGCTGTCGAACTCGTCGGAGGCGGCGAAGTGCGTCATCAGCACGAGCTCGCGATCGACATTGGCGAGCGCGCGCAGCCGCGCGTGCGCCGCCGCCGCCTGCTCCGGCGCGAAGCCGAGCCGGTGCATGCCGGTGTCGATCTTCAGCCACACCCGCAGCGGGCGCGGGTCGCGATCGGCCTCGAGCCAGTCGAGCTGCGATTCGTGATGGATCACGGCATCGAGCGCGAGACGACGGAATTCGGCGAGATCGGCGGCCTCGTCCGGCCCGGACAGCACCACGATGCGCGTGCCGATGCCGGCGGCGCGCAGGCGCAGACCGTCGCCGATCGCGGCCACGCCGAAGGCATCGGCTTGGTCGAGCGTGCGTGCGACGCGTTCGAGGCCGTGGCCGTACGCATCGGCCTTGACCACGGCCATGATGCGGGCGTCGCCGGCGAGCGTGCGCACGCGCGCGAAGTTGCGGCGCAGCGCGCCGAGATGGATCGTCGCGAGCGCGGTGCGGCTCATGGGCGCCCCGTTATCCGCTCACCCGGCATGGCTCTCCGATGCGAAATTCTCGAACTTGGTGTACTGGCCGAGGAAGGTGAGCTTGATCGTGCCGGTGGGGCCGTTGCGCTGCTTGCCGATGATGATTTCGGCGGTGCCCTTGTCGCTGGATTCGGGGTTGTAGTACTCGTCGCGGTAGATGAACAGGATCACGTCGGCGTCCTGCTCGATCGCGCCGGATTCGCGCAGGTCCGCCATCACCGGGCGCTTGTCGGTGCGCTGTTCGAGCGAACGGTTGAGCTGCGACAGGGCGATCACCGGGATGTTCAGTTCCTTGGCCAGGCTCTTCAGGCCGCGCGAGATTTCGGAAATCTCGGTGGCGCGATTCTCCTTGTTGCCGGGCACCTGCATGAGCTGCAGGTAGTCGATCACGATCAGGCCGAGGTCGTGCTCGCGCTTGAGCCGGCGCGCGCGCGCGCGCAGTTCCGCCGGCGACAGCGCCGGGGTGTCGTCGATGAAGATGCGGGCGTCCGACAACAGCGTGATGGCGCTGGTCACGCGCGGCCATTCCTCCTCCTGGATGTCGCCGGTGCGCAGGTGCTGCTGGTTGATCCGGCCGAGCGAGGAGATCAGGCGGAACGCGAGCTGCGAGGCCGACATTTCCATCGAGAAGATCGCCACCGCCTTCTTCGACTTCAGCGCGGCGTGCTCGGCGAGGTTGATGGCGAGCGCGGTCTTGCCCATCGACGGACGCGCGGCGATGATGATGAGGTCCGCCGGTTGCAGGCCCGCGGTCAGCTCGTCGAGGTCGGCGAAGCCGGTGGCGAGCCCGGTGACCGCGCCCTTGCTCTCGTAGCGCTGGTGCAGGATCTGGAACGCCTCCTTCACCGCCGCGCGCATCGGCACGAAGCTCTTGCGGCCGCGCGCGCCGGATTCGGCGATGCGGAACACGCGCTGCTCGGCGGTTTCGAGGATCTCCTGCGTGCTGCGTCCCTCCGGCTGGTAGCCGTCGCCGGCGATCTCGGTGCCGACGTCGATCAATTGCCGCAGGATCGACTTCTCGCGGACGATGTCGGCGTAGGCGACGATGTTCGCCGCGCTCGGCGTGGCGTTGGCGAGCTGGATCACGTAGCTCGAGCCGCCGACCAGCTCGGCGAGGCCGTTCGCCTCGAACCATTCGCCGAGCGTCACCGCGTCGCACGGCAGGTTCTTCTCCGCGAGTTCGGCGATCGCGCGGAAGATCAGGCGGTGGTCCTTGCGGTAGAAATCCTCCTCGCGCAGACGGTCGGCGACGCGCTCCCAGGCGCGCTCGTCCAGCATCAGGCCGCCGAGCACGGCCTGTTCCGCCTCGATCGAATGCGGCGGGACGCGCAGCGTGTCGACGCGGGGAGCAAAGACTCGATCGGGCGATGCAGCCATGAACGCTAGCTTGTGCACGGGTTGGTCTACGCAGCCGCGCGGCGAGTGGATGATCGCGCATGTTCCGCGCGCGTCGTCTCACCGTGCGAGACTGCACCGCATCCCTGCCGGATTCCGACGGCATCCGTGACCGGAAGATTCACCGCGTCCGGATGGCATCCGCCGCGGTGGTCCGGCATGCTGGCACATCTGCTTGTTGATCGGCTACTGGATCAACTTGGGGATAAGTTGTGAGTCGACGATTCGCCCGCGGCAGGAGCGCGTGGCTCCACGCGTCGCCAACGTGGGAGAAGAAAAAAAACGGGCGCCGCGGCGCCCGTTCGTGCGTTGCCTTGCGCGGTGCGCCGTTCACTCCTGGGTGCTGACGGTCACCTTCACCGTGGTATGCACGTCGGCGTGCAGTTGCACGTGGATCTCGAACTCGCCGGTGTGGCGGATCGGACCTTCGCCCATCACCACCTCGCTCTTCTGCAGCGGCTTGCCGGCGGCGCTGAACGCCTCGGCGATGTCGCGCGGACCGACCGAGCCGAACAGCTTGCCTTCCGGACTGGCGTTGGCGCGGATCGTGACGCTCGCGCCCTCGAGCGCGGCCTTGCGCGCCTCGGCGGCGGCGAGCACTTCGTTCGCCTTCGCCTCGTACTCGGCGCGGCGCTTCTCGAATTCGGCCACGTTGGCCTCGGTGGCCGGCACCGCCTTGCCGTAGGGCACCAGGAAATTGCGGCCATAACCCGGCTTCACCCGGACCTTGTCGCCGAGGTTGCCGAGGTTCTTCACTTTTTGCAGCAGGATGACTTCCATCACATTCTCCGATTCGTTAGCGCCGGCGAACCGGCGCAGCTAGCCTCAGTTGTCCGAGGAGCGGATTGTCAGTGGTTGTCGCAATACGGCAGCAGGGCCAGGAAGCGCGCGCGCTTGATCGCGAGCGCGAGCTGGCGCTGATAGCGGGCCTTGGTGCCGGTGATGCGGCTGGGCACGATCTTGCCGGTCTCGCTGATGTACTGGCGCAGCGTGTTCAGGTCCTTGTAGTCGATGTCGACCGCGCCTTCGGCGGTGAAACGGCAGAATTTCTTGCGGCGGAAAAACTTGGACATGGGATGCTCCGGAAACGGTGGTGGCGACTCGGCTTATTCGGCATTGGCCGCGGGCGCAGCGGCGCGCGGCTCGCGGCGCGGTTCCTCGTCCTCGCCGAACCCGAAGCCTTCCTCGTCGCGGCGGCGGCCGCCCTTGTCGTCCTTGTTCTTGAGGATGAACGACTGCTCGGTGACCGGCCCCTCGCGCGCGATGATGAGGTGGCGCAGCACGGCGTCGTTGAAGCGGAAGCCGGATTCGAGTTCCTTGAGCACCTTCTGGCCGCACTCGATGTTCATGAGCACGTAGTGCGCCTTGGCCAGGTGGTCGATCGGATACGCGAGCTGACGACGACCCCAGTCTTCCAGGCGGTGGATGCGGCCCTTGTCGCCCTCGATCAGCGCCTTGTAGCGCTCGATCATCGCGGGCACCTGTTCGCTCTGGTCAGGGTGGACCAGAAACACGATCTCGTAATGACGCATGTTGTCTCCTCGTGGATACCGGACGGAGGATTCCGCCGCGGCAGCCTCCCGACGCGCGGTGAGGCAAGGTCCTTCGCCGGTGCGAAGGGGCGCGAATTGTAGGCGAATCGGGCGGTTGTCGCAATTGGTGGGGCGTGAGCGGTCAGCGGTGAGTGGAAAAAGCAGCAAGGTCTTTGGAAATCGGCAAAGCGTTCCTGCCTGCCCGCGCAACGCGGGCGCGGAGCCGTTGCTTGGCCCACTCCCCACTCCCTACTCCCCGCTCCCCTCCACCGTGAAACTCTCGCCGCAGCCGCACGCGCCGGTCACGTTGGGGTTGCGGAAGACGAAGGCCGCGTTCAGCCCCTGGCGGGCGAAATCGATTTCGGTGCCATCGACCAGCGGCAGGCTCTGCGCGTCCACGACCAGACGGATGCCGTCGCGTTCGAGCACGCGGTCGTCCGCGTCGATCCGCTCGGCCAACTCCACGGTATAGGCGTAGCCCGAGCAGCCGGTCTTGCGCACGCCGAAGCGCACGCCCGCCGCCGCGGGGTTGGCGGCGAGGAAGTGCTGCATGCGCGCGCGCGCGGCCGAGGTGAGCTGGATGTTCATGGCATCATTGTACTTCGGATTTCCGCCATCGCCGCAGCCTGGTGCGCTTCCGCTATCATGCGCGCCTCGTCCACGTGGCGCCATTTCCCGGGAGTTTCAAGGCATGTCGGTAGTCAGCGTCCAGCAGGCGTTGTCAGGCTCGATCCCGGTCAACAGCGAAGTCACGGTACGCGGCTGGGTGCGCACGCGGCGCGATTCCAAGGCCGGAGTTTCCTTCGTCAACGTCAGCGACGGCTCCTGTTTCGATCCGATCCAGATCGTGGCGCCGGCGGCGCTGCCGAACTACGCCGGCGACGTGCAGCGCCTGACCGCCGGCTGCGCGGTGATCGCGACCGGCGTGCTCGTGCCTTCGCAGGGCAAGGGTCAGGCGCTGGAGATCCAGGCGTCGCGGATCGAGGTGGTCGGCTGGGTCGAGGATCCGGAAACCTATCCGATCCAGCCCAAGGCGCACACCATGGAATACCTGCGCGAAGTCGCGCACCTGCGGCCGCGCACCAACACCTTCGGCGCGGTCGCGCGCGTGCGCGACTGCCTGGCCCAGGCGGTGCACCGCTACTTCCACGAGCGCGGTTTCTTCTGGGTCAACACGCCGATCATCACCGCCAGCGACTGCGAGGGCGCGGGACAGATGTTCCGCGTCTCCACGCTCGATCTCGTCAATCTGCCGCGCACGCCGGCCGGTGCCGTCGACTGGCACCAGGATTTCTTCGGTCGCGAGACCTATCTCACCGTCTCCGGCCAGCTCAACGTCGAAGGCTATTGCCTCGCGCTCAGCAAGGTGTATACCTTCGGCCCGACCTTCCGCGCGGAAAACTCCAACACCACGCGCCATCTCGCCGAGTTCTGGATGATCGAGCCGGAGATCGCCTTCGCCGATCTCAACGACGATGCCGCGCTCGCCGAGGATTTCCTCAAGTACCTGTTCCGCGCGGTGCTGACCGAACGCATGGACGACATGCGGTTCTTCGCCGAGCGCCAGGACAAGACCGTGATCGAGCGCCTGCAAACGCTCGTCGAGACCCCGTTCGAGCGCCTCGACTACACCGATGCGATCGCGATCCTCAAGAAGTCGGGCCAGAAATTCGACTACCCGGTCGAATGGGGCCACGACCTGCAGACCGAGCACGAGCGCTATCTCACCGAGCAGCACATCGGCCGGCCGGTGGTGGTGATGAACTACCCGGAGAAGATCAAGGCGTTCTACATGCGCCTGAACGACGACGGCCGCACGGTCGCGGCGATGGACGTGCTCGCCCCGGGGATCGGCGAGATCATCGGCGGCAGCCAGCGCGAGGAACGCCTGGACTATCTCGACCGGCGCATGGCCCAGTTCGGCCTCGATCCGGCGAATTACCAGTGGTACCGCGATTTCCGCCGCTATGGCAGCGTGCCGCATGCGGGCTTCGGCCTCGGCTTCGAACGGCTCGTCGTCTACGTTTGCGGCCTGAGCAACATCCGCGACGCCATCCCCTACCCGCGCGTGCCGGGCTGGGCGGCGTTCTGAGCGCCATGGCCGCCGCGCGCGAACAATGGTGGGTGGCGGGCCTCGGCGACACGCTGGTGTGGGCGCGGCTGCGCGTGCTCGACTCGGGCGCGGCGGAGGTGTTCGACGCCAGCGGCGCCACCTTTCGCTACGACGACGAGGACGCCGCGCACGCGGCGCTGCTCGACGCCGAATTCCGCGCCTACGACGGCCTCGACGCCGAGGACGCCGCCGCGCTCGGCTTCGCGCTCGATGCGCTGGCGCCGCCCACCGCCGAGAACGACGCGGCGCTGTTGCCGCGCATGACCACCAAGCTCGCCCGGGGACACGCATGAACCTCGATCTCGCCGGCAAACATGCGCTCGTCTGCGGCGCCTCGCAGGGCATCGGCCGCGCCGCGGCGCTGGAACTGGCCGCGCTCGGCGCCGACGTCACCCTGCTGGCGCGCTCGGCCGATGCGCTCGCGCGCGTGCTCGCCGAGTTGCCGCGCGCGCACGCCGCGCAGCGCCACGCCGCGGTCGCCGTCGACATGAACGATCACGCCGCGCTGCGCGCCAAGGTCGAGGCGACCGCCAACGCGCAGCCGGTGCAGATCCTGGTCAACAACAGCGGCGGCCCGCCGGGCGGCCCGGCGCACACCGCGAGCCTCGACGACTTTCGCATCGCCTTCAATCAACACGTCATGGCGGCGCAGATCCTGCTGCAGGCGGTGCTGCCCGGCATGCGCGGCGCGGGCTACGGCCGCGTGATCAATGTGATCTCGACCTCGGTCAAGGAACCGATCCGCAATCTCGGCGTGTCCAACACCGTGCGCGGCGCGATGGCGAGCTGGGCCAAGACGCTCGCCACCGAGCTCGGGCCGTTCGGCATCACGGTGAACAACGTCCTGCCGGGCTACACCAGGACACAACGCCTCGCGCAGATCCTCGCCGATCGCGCCGGCCGGAGCGGTGAGAGCGAAGACGCCATCGCCCGGGCGATGCTGGCGAGCGTGCCGCTCGGGCGTTTCGCTGAACCTAGTGAAATCGCCGCCGCGATCGCGTTTCTCGCCTCGCCGGCGGCCGCTTACATCAACGGCATCAACCTGCCGGTGGACGGCGGGCGCACGCAGTCCTTGTGATCGATCCGCCACGACGCGGTTCACCGCGCACGCCGCCGGATCGGGGGAGGCCCTTCCGGCATGGTCGGCGCGTGTGCGGATCGGGTACTCTCAAGCCATGGCCGCACCCATCACCCTCTCCAACTACATCGACGGCGAACTGCGTGCGAGCCGCGCGGGAGCCCATCTCGAGGTCCACGAGCCCGCCGTCGGCGCGGTCTATGCGCGCTGTCCGGACAGCGACGGCGACGACGTCGCCGCCGCGGTGGCGGCCGCACGGCGCGCGTTTCCCGCTTGGTCGCGCCTGACGGGAGAGGAGCGCGCCGGCTGGCTGCACCGCCTGGCGAACGCGGTGCAGTCCCGCTTCGACGAGTTCGTCGCCGCCGAATCGCGCGACACCGGCAAGCCGCTCGCGCTCGCTCGCGCCGTGGACATCCCGCGCGCCGTGCTCAATCTGCGCTTCTTCGCCGGCGCGGCGTCGCAGTTCGCCAGCGAATCGCACGCGACCTCGGCGGCGCTCAACTACACCCTGCGCCAGCCGCTCGGCGCGGTCGGCTGCATCTCGCCGTGGAATCTGCCGCTGTATCTTTTCACCTGGAAGATCGCGCCGGCGCTGGCCGCGGGCAACACGGTGGTGGCGAAACCCTCGGAGATCACGCCGCTCACCGCGACCATGTTCGCCGAAGCCTGCCGCGAGGCGAGCCTGCCGGCCGGCGTGCTCAACATCGTGCACGGCCGCGGCGCGACGGCCGGCCAGGCCCTGATCGAGCATCCCGACATCAAGGCGATCTCGTTCACCGGTTCCACCCGCACCGGCGCCGCGATCGCCGCCGCGACCGCGCCGCAATTCAAGAAGCTGTCGCTGGAGATGGGCGGCAAGAATCCGACCTTGGTCTTCGCGGACTGGAACGCCAACGCGGCGAACTGGGACGTGCTGTTGCGCTCGGCGTTCTCCAACCAGGGCCAGATCTGCCTGTGCGGCTCGCGCATCCTGATCGAGCGCCGCGTCTATGACGAGTTCACAAGTATCTTTGTGGAAAAGGCGCGCAAGCTGCGCGTCGGCGATCCGCTGGATGCCGCGAGCGATCTCGGCGCGGTGGTCTCGCGCGCGCACTTCGACAAGGTGCTGGGCCACATCGCGCTGGCCCGCGCCGAGGGCGGCGAGGTGCTGTGCGGCGGCGACGCCGTGCGCCTGGCCGGCCGCTGCGCCGACGGCTGGTTCATCGCGCCGACGGTGATCGCCGGTCTCGATGCGCGCTGCCGCACCAATCAGGAGGAAATCTTCGGTCCGGTGGTCACGCTCGCGCCGTTCGACAACGAGGACGAGGCCGTCGCCATCGCCAACGCGACGCCCTACGGCCTGGCCGCGTCGGTATGGACGACCGAGCTTGCGCGCGCACACCGCGTGGCCGCGCGGCTGGAGTCCGGCATCGTCTGGATCAACTGCTGGATGCGCCGCGATCTGCGCACGCCGTTCGGCGGCGTCAAGCAGTCCGGCGTCGGCCGCGAAGGCGGCTTCGAGGCCTTGCGCTTCTTCACCGAAGCGAAGAACGTCTGCGTGTCGCTGGAGTAAGCCCCGCATGCCCGCCCCTCGCCTTGCGCTGTGCTGCCGATGGTTCGCGATCGGCACGTTGCTGATCGCGTCCGCCGCGTTCGGCGCAGCCGCCGCCGACAGCCAGGTGAAGACGCCGAGCAGCGAGGAGATCTCGCCGGCGGAATGGCGCCGGCTGCAACTGGCCGCGGCGGACAAATCCGACGAGATCATGCGCGTCGCGCAGAAGCGGCCCGGCCTGCTCGCGCAATACGAACACATGCAGACCGCGTACGACGCCAATCAGGAACGCGCCTTCCGCCTGATCTTCGGCCAGTACCTGTCGTGGTTCCAGACCTACATCGGCGACTACGACGGCGCCGCGGCGAGCTTCTCCATCGCCCAGCCGCCGCAGGCCGACGACGGGCCATCGCCGCTCGCCGGCGGCTACGCGGCGAAGCCCGCGGCGGCGGTGATCCTGGAGCTCGCCAGATCGCGCAAGGCGGTGTTCTTCAACGAGGCGCACAGCGCGCCGATCACGCGCACGCTGACCATCGAGCTGCTGCCGAAGCTGCGCGAACTCGGCTTCACCCATTTCGCCGCCGAGACGCTGTACGATTCCGATCACGCGCTGATGAAGCGCGGCTATCCGACCGCGAAGAGCGGCTTCTACGTCGACGAGCCGCTGTACGGCGAAATGGTGCGCACCGCGCTCAAGCTCGGCTACACCGTGCTCGCCTATGACGTCGAGAACGCCGGCGCCGGCGATGCGCGCGAACGCGCCGGTGCGGAGAAGCTCTACCGCGAGGTGTTCCGCAAGGATCCGAATGCGCGTCTGGTGGTCAACGCCGGTTTCGCGCACGTGCAGAAGTCTGGCAAGTACCTCGGCGGCCGCAGCATGGGTGAATTCTTCGCCGAGATCTCCGGCATCGATCCGCTGACCATCGAGCAGACCATGCTGATCCAGCACGCGCGGCCGGACCAGGATCATCCCTATTACCACGCCGTGATGGATGCGCTGCATCCGCGCCAGCCGATCGTGTTCGTCGGCGGCGACGGTGCGCCGTGGACGCTGAAGCCCGGCAAGTACGACTTGAGCGTGTGGTTTCCGCCGGCGACAACGATGAAGCAGCGACCGGACTGGCTGACGCTCGACGGCCTGCGCCTGCCGTATGCCGTCGGCGGCGAGCTCTGCCGCAACCAGTTTCCGTGCCTGGTCGAGGCGCGCTACGCCGACGAGGGCGACGACGCCGTCGCCGCCGACCGCACCGTGCTCAACGTGGTCGATCCGAACGCCCCGGCCAACCAACGCATCCTCGAAGGCCACGGCGAAGCCCAGAGCCGGCTGTTCCTGCGTGCCGGCCGCTACCGACTGCGCACGATCGACCGCGGCAACCGCACGCTGCTGACCCGCGAAATCACGGTCGACCCGACCACCGCCGTCCACCATGAGTGACATCGTCATCGCCCACGCCGCTCCCGCGCCGGTCGGCGCCTATCCGCACGCGCGCCGCGTCGGCCAGCTCCTGTTCCTGTCCGGCATCGGGCCGCGCGATCCGGCCACCAACGCCATCCCCGGCAACGTCTACGACGCCGACGGCCGTCTGATCGGCTACGACATCGAGGCCCAGTGCCGCGCCGTGTTCGCCAACGTGCGGCTGGTGCTCGAGGCCTGCGGTGCGCGCTTCGAGGATCTGGTCGACGTCACCGTGTTCCTCACCGACCTCACGCGCGACTTCCCAATCTACAATCGGGTCTACGCCGAATTCTTCACGACCGCACAGCCGTGCCGCACCACGCTCGGCATCGCCATGCTGCCGACGCCGATCGCGATCGAGTTGAAGTGCATCGCCGCACTGCCGGAGAATCGCTGACATGCTCGCCCCGCCGATCGATTTCCGCAAATGGATCGACCAGCACCGGCACCTGCTCCAGCCGCCGGTCGGCAACAAGTGCATCGTCGACGGCGACTTCATCGTCATGGTGGTCGGCGGCCCGAACCAGCGCAGCGACTACCACTGGGACGAGGGTCCGGAATTCTTCTACCAGCTCGAAGGCGAGATGGTGCTCAGGATCCAGGAGGACGGCCGCGCGCGCGACGTGCCGATCCGCGCCGGCGAGATCTTCTATCTGCCGCCGCGCGTGCCGCACTCGCCGCAGCGCATGGCCGGCTCGATCGGCCTGGTCATCGAGCGCAAGCGCCTGCCGCACGAGCAGGACGGTCTGCTGTGGTTCTGCGAACGCTGCAACCACAAGCTGTACGAGGAATTCTTCGTGCTGCGGAACATCGAGACCGATTTCCCCGCAGTGTTCGAGCGCTTCTACCGTTCCGTCGCGGCGCGCACGTGCCAGGCCTGCGGCCACGTGCATCCGGTGCCGGACCGATTCCGCTGACGCGGATTCGCCGCGCGGTGTACGCGCGTCACGAGCTCGGCGCGCGCGCCACGGCGTGTTGATCGAGCGTGGCGTCCGCCGAATCGTCGGCGGCCGCGCGCGTCGCCGCCACGCGCAGCTTGTCCTTGCGCGCATTCGCCGCGAACCAGCTTCCCGGCGGCGGCGCCGCCCGGAAGTACTCGCGCACGCCGTCGAGGATCGCCGCGGCGAGCTTCTCCTGCTGCTGCGCGTTGGTCAGGCGCCGCTCCTCGGCCGGGTTGGTGATGAACGCGGTCTCGACCAGGATCGACGGCACGTCGGGCGAACGCAACACGACGAAGTTCGCCTTCTCGACGTAGCCGCGATGGGTCGGGCCGATTCGGGCGAGCGCACGCAGCACCTGCTCGGCGACCGCGCCACTCGCCTCGAGCGTGGCGCTCTGCGACAGGTCCAGCAGCACCGCGGCGAGCGTATCATCCTTGTTCTCGAGCGAGACGCCGCCGACCAGATCGGCGCGATTCTCGCGCTCGGCGAGCCAGCGTGCCGCTTCGCTGCTGGCGCCGCGCGGCGACAGCATCCACACCGAGGAGCCGCTGGCGTCGCCGCTGGTGTAGGCGTCGGCGTGGATCGAGATGAACAGGTCCGCCTTGGCCGCACGCGCCTTCTGGTAGCGCTCCTTCAACGGCAGGAAATAGTCGCCGTCACGGGTGAGCACCGCGCTCATGCCCGGCTGCCGGTCGATCAGGCGCTTGAGATCGCGCGCCACCGCCAGGGTGATGTTCTTCTCGCGCGCGCCGCCGGCGCCGATCGCGCCGGGATCGACACCGCCGTGGCCGGCGTCGATGGCGACGACCACGTCGCGCGGCTTCGCCTCCAGCGCGCGCGCGTTCTTGACCGCGGCGATGCGGGATTTTTCCTTTTTATACAAATCCACAACCAGCCGGTAGCCGCCGTCCTCGTTCGGCGGCAACAGGAAGCTCTGCGGCCGCACGCCGTGGTCGAGGTCGAACACCACGCGCAGGTCGCCGGGATCGCGCTGCCCCGTGCGCACGCCCTTCAGCAGCCCGTCGCCCGCCGGCGCGGCGAAGCCGGCGGCGAAGCGCGCGGCGTGCAAATCGAGCACGATCCGGTCCGGGTTGGCGATGGCGAACAGCTTGTAGTCGAGCGGGCCGCTGAGCTCGAAGGTGACGCGGGTGAAGTCCGGCGTCGGATCGATGCGCATCGCGCGAACTTCGGCGGCGCGCGCGACCAAGCCGAGCGCCAGCAGCAGCGCGCCGCCGCCCCAAATCATCATGCGCTCGCGAAACCCGCCCCTCATGGCCGCGTATTTAGCGCGAAACGCGCGGCGATTTCAAGTATTTTTCTATACAAATCGCAAATTTAAGCGAAACTACTACGCGCGTTTCAAGAAACCCGGCCTAACTTACTGTCCCGGCTTGCCGAGTTTCGATGAACCCACTCTGTTCCAACCACTGGCGTCCGAGCGCGGTCGTCGCCACCAGAGCGACGTCGCGCGCATCGCCCGCATGCGCCAGGCGCACGATGAGATCGGGCGCCGGGATCGCCTCCGGCGCGCGTTCCGGCCACTCGATCAACCACAGCCAGCGGCCGCCGGCGTAATCGCGCAGGCCGAGCCATTCGACTTCCTCCGCCGCGGCGATGCGGTACAGATCGAGGTGCAGCGCGCCGAGCGCGCCGAGATCGTAGGATTCGATCAGGCTGTAGGTCGGGCTCTTGATCCGCGTGCGCACGCCGAGCGCGCCGAGCAACGCGCGCGCGAACGTGGTCTTGCCCGCACCGAGCGGTCCGGCGAGATGGATGACACCGCCGCTCGCGACCGCGCCGGCGAGGCGGCCGGCCAGTCGGGTCAGACCCGCCTCGTCGAGACCGGAATACGAGATCATGGCGTCTGGTACTCCCGCAGGCCCGCATTGCGCAGCGCGCGCAGGTGCGGGAACAGATCGCTCGCGATCAGGCCCGCCTCGCCGCCTTGCGCCGCGGCGTCGCCGGCCTGGGCGTGCAGACCCACGCCGAGCCGCGCGGCGCGCGACGGCGGCAAACCCTGTGCCAGCAATCCGGCGATCACGCCGGTGAGCACGTCGCCCATGCCGCCGCTGGCCATGCCGGGATTGCCCCACGGGCACACCGCGATCTCGCCGTCCGGATGCGCGATGATCGTCCCGGCGCCCTTGAGCACGACCACGGCACGGTGATGACGCGCCAGCTCGCGCGCGGCGGCGAAGCGATCGCGCTCGACGTCGTCCGGCCGGCAACCGAGCAGACGCGCGGCTTCGCCGGGATGCGGCGTGAGCACGCATGCGGCCGGCAGGGCGACCGGTTTCTGCGCGAGCAGATTGAGACCGTCCGCGTCCAGCACGGTGGGTTTGCCGGCGGCGAGCGCGGCCTGCCACACGCCGCGGCTCCAGGCGCTCTGGCCGAGCCCCGGTCCGAGCGCCACCACCGTCGCGCGCGCCAGCAAGGCGGTGATGCCGGCGGCATCTTGTACGCCGTGCACCATCAGCTCCGGCCGACCGGCGTTGATCGCGGCGACATGCTCGGCACGGGTGGCGAGGCTGACCAGCCCCGCGCCCACGCGCAGCGCCGCTTCGCCGGCGAGCCGGATCGCACCGCCCATGCCGTGATCGCCGCCCACGGCCAGCACATGACCGAACTGGCCCTTGTGCGCATGGCGCGCGCGCGGCGGCAACCAGGCCGCCATCCGGCGCATGTCGAGCAGCCGGATCGTCGAAGGCACGCGGGCGTACAGTTCCTCGGGCAACGCCAGCGTGTCGAGCACGAGATCGCCGCGATGTTCGAGCGCCGGCCCGGTGAACAGGCCGCACTTGTGGGCGACGAAGCTGATGGTCGCCGTCGCCGGTACCGCCACGCCGAGCACGTTGCCGGTGTCGGCGTCGATCCCCGAAGGCACGTCGAGCGCGAGCACGCGGGTCGCCGATTCCCGCAGCCGCTCGATGAGCTGGCGCGCCGCACCCTCGATCGGTCGCGCGAGCCCGGTGCCGAACAAGGCGTCCACATGGACATCGGCGTCCGGCAACGGGTCCTGCGCCGCGCCGATGCGACCGCCGTGCGCGAGCCAGTCGGCGCGTGCGCGCGCCGCATCGGAGCCGTCCGCCGGCGCGCCCAGCCCGATCACGTGCGCGTCCAACCCCGCCTCGCGGGCGATGGTGGCCAAGAGATACCCATCGCCGCCGTTGTTGCCGGGACCGCAGCACACGACGACGCGCCGCGCCTGCGGCCAGCGCGCGCGCAAAGTTCGCCACGCCGCCGCGGCGGCGCGCTGCATCAGCACGTAACCGGCGATGCCGAGCACCTCGATCGCGGCGCGATCGAGCGCGCGCACCTCGGCGGCGGTGTAGAGTCGGACCGTCATGCGCGGCGATTATAGTGCGCTTCGACACACTGACTCGGCGGCGCGATCGACACCGCGCGTCCGCGGCGACCTCGGTGCGGCGCGTACTGCTATAGTTCCGACGTGAGTCACGACTACGCGCAGCTCGCGCACGACATCAAGCGCTGGGGCGTCGAGCTCGGTTTCCAGCAGGTCGGCATCACCGCCACCGAGCTCTCCGCCGACGAGGCGCATCTGCTCGACTGGCTCGCCGCGGGTCGCCACGGCGAGATGGACTACATGGCGCGCCATGGCACCCGGCGCAGCCGTCCCGCCGAGCTGCACGCGGGCACGCTGCGCGTGATCTCGGTGCGGATGGATTACGATCCGCCGGACGCGCGCGACGCCTGGGAGGTGCTCGGCGATCCGGACCTCGGCTACGTTTCGCGGTATGCGCTCGGCCGCGACTACCACAAGCTGCTGCGCACGCGCTTGCAGCGGCTCGCCGACCGCATCGCCACCCGGGTCGGGCCGTTCGGCTATCGCGCCTTCGTCGATTCGGCACCGGTGCTGGAGAAGGCGCTGGCGCGCAACGCCGGACTCGGCTGGATCGGCAAGCACACGAACCTGATCAACGCCCAGGCCGGATCGTGGTTCTTCCTCGGCGAGCTCTACACCGATCTGCCGCTGCCCTGCGACGCGCCGGCATCCGCGCATTGCGGCACCTGCACGCGCTGCCTTGCGGTCTGTCCGACGCAGGCGATCATCGCGCCGTATCAGCTCGACGCGCGCCGTTGCATCGCCTATCTCACCATCGAGCTGCGCGGCAGCATCCCGCTCGAGCTGCGCCCGTTGATCGGCAACCGCATCTACGGCTGCGACGACTGCCAACTGGTGTGCCCGTGGAACAAGTTCGCACGCAAGAGCGTGGAACCGGATTTCGCCGTGCGCCATGGTCTCGACGGCGCGAGTCTGGTGCGCCTGTTCGCCTGGGACGAGGCGGAGTTTCTCGCCCGCACGGCCGGTTCCGCGATCCGCCGCATCGGTCACGAGCAGTGGCTGCGCAATGTCGCCGTCGCGCTCGGCAACGCGCCGCGCGACGCGGCGATCGTCGCAGCCCTGCGCACGCGCGAGCACCATCCGTCCGCGCTGGTGCGCGAACATGTGCGCTGGGCGCTGGATCGTCAGCTCGGCCGGGACACGGCCGCGGCGTGAGTATCCCGCGGCGTGTGCCTTACGCCGCCTGCTTCGGGATCGAATGCTTGGTGTGGGTGAGCCGGTTTTCCTGGTCCACATAGACCAGGGTCGGCTTGAACTGCGCGGCCTCGGCTTCGCTCAATTGCGCATAGGCGCAGATGATGACGATATCGCCCGGCGCGGCGCGATGGGCCGCCGCGCCGTTGACCGAGATGATGCCGGAACCTTCGTCGGCGCGAATCGCGTAGGTGATGAAACGCTGGCCGTTGTTGACGTTGTAGATGTGGATCTGTTCGTACTCGCGGATTCCGGAGGCATCGAGCAATCGGCCGTCGATGGCGCAGGAACCTTCATAGTGCAGCTCGGCGTGGGTCACGCGGACGCGATGGATCTTGGCTTTGAGCATGTTGAGCTGCATGACGACCTCGTTCCGGAACGGGCGATGTTGTGTCTTTGCAACAATCCGGCCGCCAAGTATTGCGGCGATGCAAAAATTATCCCCTGTTCCGGACATCATCAGCAAGAGCGTTTCGGCGGGGATCTAGGAATTACTTGAAAATCAGAGCTCAATCTCGTGATTTACCGGGCAAAAAAAACCCTCGCCAAGACCGGCGAGGGTGGAAATTCGGAGTGACGATTACCAAACAATGCGCCCTGCTACCCCGGGGCAACGAACACTTGTTGCAAAAATCCCGAAGCGGTGGCCAGATTACCACAAATGCGGCGGTTTCGCTACTGGTCTGCGTCGTCGATGAGCAGATTGTCGATCAGTCGCGCGCGACCGAGTCTGGCGGCGATGAGGGCGATCAACCCCGTGCGCACACCGGGATCCGGCGCTGTTAGGTCCGCGGCGCGGCGCACGACCGCATAGTCCGGCACGAGCCCGGCCGCGGCGAGCGCGCGCATGGCCTCCTGCTCCACGGTATCCACGGTTCGCCCTGCGAGCACGGCCTCGCGCATCGCGCGCAGCGTGCGATGGATCACGCCGGCACGTTCGCGCTCCTCGGCGCTGAGATATTGATTGCGCGAACTCATCGCCAGACCGTTGGCCTCGCGCACGGTGGGCGCGCCGACGATCTCGACCGGCAAACGGAGATCCGCCACCAATCGGCGAATCACCAGCAGTTGCTGATAATCCTTCTGGCCGAACACGGCGAGTTCCGGCTGGACCAGATTGAGCAGCTTGGTCACCACCGTCGCCACGCCGGCGAAGTGCCCCGGACGCGCGGCGCCGTCGAGCACGTCGCCCAGCCCCGGCACCTCGACGCGGACGCCGCCGCTCGTGCCGAACGGGTACATCTCCTCGACCTCCGGCGCGAACAGGAGATCGCAGCCGCTCGCCGCCAAGCCGGCCTGATCCTCCGCCAGCGTGCGCGGGTAGCTGGCGAAATCCTCGCGCGGACCGAACTGGGTCGGATTGACGAACACGCTGGCGACGACGCGCTCGGCGCGCGCGCGGGCGATCGCGATCAGGGAGTAATGTCCGGCGTGCAGATTGCCCATGGTCGGCACGAAGCCGATGCGCGCACCGGCACGGCGCCAGGCGGCGATCCGCGCGCGCAACGCCTCGGCACGGGTCACGGTTTCCATGTCAGAACGCGTGCTCGGCGGCGGGAAACGCGCCGCCGCGCACCGCCTCGGCGTAGGCGCGGATCGCCTCGAGCACGGAGCCGCGGCCGGCGAGAAAGTCCTTGCTGAATTTCGGACGCTTGCCGGAGGTGATGCCGAGCATGTCGTAGAGCACCAGCACCTGGCCGTCGCAATCCGCGCCGGCGCCGATGCCGATGGTCGGAATCGCGAGCTCCGAACGGATGCGCCCGGCGAGCGCCGCCGGCACGCACTCGAGCACCAGCAGGTCCGCGCCCGCGTCCTGCACCGCGCGCGCATCGGCCAGCAGGCGTTCGGCAGCCGGTTTCGTCTTGCCCTGCACGCGGTAGCCGCCGAGCTTGTGCACGGATTGCGGCGTCAGCCCGAGATGCGCGCACACCGGAATCGACCGGCGCGCGAGCGCGGCGATCGCCTCGAGCACGTAGTCGGCGCCTTCGAGCTTGACCATTGCCGCGCCGCCTTCGGCGAGCAGCCGCGCCGAGGAACGCAGCGCGGTGTCGGCGTCGCGGAAACTCAGGAACGGCAGGTCCGCCACCAGCAGCGCGGTACGCACGCCGCGCGCCACGGCGGCGGTGTGGTAGACCATGTCGTCGACCGTCACCGGCAGCGTACTCGCGTGTCCCTGCACGACCATGCCGAGCGAGTCGCCCACCAGCACGACATCGACACCGGCGGCGTCGCACAGCGCGGCGAAGCTCGCGTCATAGGCGGTAAGCGCGACGATCTTCTCGCCGGCGGCCTTCATCTCGTGCAGGCGCGGCACGGTCACCGGCGCGCGCGCACCGGCGGGTCTGGCGTGGGCGGACATGTAGGGTCTCCCGTGGGACGGCGCATTATTCCGTTGCCGCGGGCGCCGACTCAAGCACCCGGCAGGTGCTGGCATCGACCGCCGCGAGCAACGCACGTGCCGGCCCGCGACCCGGCACGATCAGGTCCGGCGCGATCTCGACCAGCGGCACGAGCACGAAGGCGCGCTCGTGCAGTCGCGGATGCGGCAGGTGCAGACCGGGTTCGTCGAGCAGCCACTCGCCGTGGACCAGGAGATCGAGATCGATCACCCGCGGCCCGTAGCGGACGCCGCCGCGTTCGCGGCCCGCGGCGCGCTCGATCGCCAACAGCGCCGCGAGCAGCGCGTGCGGCGAGAGATTGGTCTCGAGCGCCGCCGCCGCGTTGACAAAATCCGGCTGCGCGGCGAGCCCCCACGGAGCACTGCGATACAGGCGCGAGACGCGCACGAGGCGGGTGTCGGCGAGGGTGGCGAGCGCGTGCAGGGCGCGTTCGATCTGCGCGCGCGGGTCGGCCAGATTGCTGCCGAGACCGATGTAGGCCGCGGTCCGCGTCATGCCGTGTCGTTCGCCGGCGCGGGCGCGGGCTTGCGCCGACGCCGACGTCGCCGCCCCGTCGGCGGCGGCGCTTCGGTGCTGGCCGCGGCCGCCGCTGCGGGCGGCGCGCTACCCAACCGTGCCGCCAGTTCCTCGTGCGGCAAGGCTTGCGCCTCGGTCCACCAGCGCCCGAGCTCGGCCACGGCTTCGCCTTCGACCGCGCGCAGCAGCAGGAAATCGTAGGCGGCGCGGAACCGCGGATGCGCCAGCAAGCGGAACACACGCTTGCGCGTGCGCTGTTCGAAGCGCGGCTGCAAGGTCCAGATCTCCTGCATCACCAGGCCGAAGCGCCGCGGAATGGCGACCTGTTTGGCCTGCTCGGCGATGACGTGATGGCTCACGCGCTGCCAGGCGAGCACCGGATCGACGCCGCGCGCGATCTCGCGTTCGACCTGGGCGCGCACCGCGCCCCACAGCAGGATCGCGAACAGGAACGCCGGCGTCACCGGCTTGTCCTCGGCGACGCGCGCGTCGGTGCCGGCGAGCCCCGCCTCGATCATCGCGCGCAGGCTGTCGCCACCGCGGAACGCCAGCGCGCGCGCGGTGAGCGGGAACACATCGGCGAGCAGGCCGGACGCCTCCAGCGCGCGGAAACTCTTGGCTGCGTGGCCGGCCAGGAACATCTTGAGCGTCTCGTCGAACAGCCGCGCCGGCGGCGCGTGCAGCAGCAGTTCGCCGAGCTCGGCGAACGGCGCGCGCGCCTCCGGGGCGATGGTGAAATCGAGCTTCGCCGCGAGCCGCACCGCGCGCAGCATGCGTACCGGATCCTCGCGGTAGCGCTGCACCGGATCGCCGATCAGACGCAGGGTGCGCGCCTCGAGATCGGCGAATCCGCCGACGTAGTCGCGCACGCTGAAGTCGGCGATGTCGTAGTACAGCGCGTTGACGGTGAAGTCGCGGCGCACCGCGTCTTCCTCGATCGTGCCCCAGACGTTGTCGCGGACGATGCGGCCATCGACCACGTGGCGGTCGCCGCTGCCGTCGTCGCCGGCGCCGCGGAATGTGGCGACTTCGACGATCTCGTTGCCGAACACGACGTGCGCCAGGCGGAAGCGACGGCCGATCAGGCGGCAGTTGCGGAACAGGCGCTTGACCTGCTCCGGTGTGGCATCGGTGGCGACGTCGAAATCCTTCGGCCGCCCGCCGAGCAGGAGATCGCGCACCGCGCCGCCGACCAGGAACGCGGCATGACCGGCCTCGTGCAGCCGATACAACACGCGCAGCGCGCCGGGCGAGATGTGCTTGCGCGAGATATTGTGCGCCTCGCGCGGAATCACGCGCAGGCGGGCCGCGATCGCGGCAAGCTGGTTCGGTACGGGTTGGCTCATTCCGGTGGCCTGGCTGGCTCGCGGCGGCGGGAATTGTTCCGCGTCGCGAAATCGTTATACTAGCGCCCGCGCGGGTTTTCCCCAACGCGCGCTCCCTTCGTCTAGTGGTCTAGGACATCGCCCTCTCAAGGCGGGAACACGAGTTCGAACCTCGTAGGGAGCGCCATCCCCGATGACCGGGCACGGCACACGCCGGCAAGGCTGGGCCGTCGATCCTGCGGCCGGGCGAACGGTCAGACGTGCCGTCGCGGGTTCCTTGGCCGGTCGCGATTGCTGCTATCCTTCCGCACGCTGTCGGCCTTGTTCCGTTCGCCATGCCCTTCGTCGTCACCGAAAACTGCATCAAGTGCAAGTACACCGATTGCGTCGAGGTCTGCCCGGTGGACTGCTTCCACGAGGGGCCGAACTTCCTCGTGATCGATCCCGAGGAATGCATCGACTGCACGCTGTGCGAACCGGAGTGCCCGGCCAACGCGATCTTCCCCGAGGACGACGTGCCGGCCGGACAGGAACACTTCATCCAGCTCAACGCCGAACTGGCGAAGGCCTGGCCGGTGCTCACCGTGCGCAAGGATCCGCCGCCCGACGCCAAGGAGTGGGACGGCAAGCCGGACAAGTTGCCGCTGCTGGAACGCTGAACCCGCCGCCGAACCGCGGCGGGGCCGATCGTCGCGCTGTCGCCGACAGTATACTTTTTACAAGATCAGGTCAGCCGCTCGCGCAGCACCGCCAGCACCCGCTGCGCCGCTTCCGCGCTGTCGCCGGCGGCGCCTTCCACTTCCACGCGCGCACCGTCACCGTCGCGGAGCACCTTGACCGTCAGACGCCCACTGACCGGCCGCGATTCCGTGGCGCTGGCCGCGTCGCTCTTGCCGCCGCCGAACGGATGCAGGATGCGCGTGTACCAGTGATGCTCTTCGGCCGGCGGCGGCGGGCTCGGGGCGCGCAAGCCGGCGACCTCGACCGTGTAACTGTGCGCCGCTTCGTCGCGCGCGCTGATCGTGCCCACCTGCGCGCGCTCGAGCGCGAGACCGACGCGACGCCAGGCGTTGTCGACGCTGTCGGCCACGTGCAGACCGGAGCCGCTCGCGGCGACGGCCGGCGGCGCGCTGCCGATCGCGGGCGGCGCGGACGTCGCCGGCGCCGCCGGTCGGTCGGCGCCCGGCACGACGAGTTCGCCCGAACTCGGCGGTGCATCGAGATCCGGCGGCACTTCCAGCGGGCGCGCCTCGGTCGCCTTGGCGTAGTAGTTGTCGCGGTGATGGAACCAGCTGCACCCGCTCAACGCGACGGCGACAGCAACGGCAGCGGACCAGTGGAGGTTGACGATACGGTTCACGATGAATCCCGGTTGGAGTGGCACGGAGGGCGATGGCGCAGTCTCACGCCGCACTGCTGTGCGCCGGCTGAACTGCCGGCGTCACGAGACCCAGGCTCTGCAACACGCCGCGCGCCTGGGCGCGATGCGGCGCGCTCAACGGCAGCAGCGGCAGACGCGGATCGGCGCTGCCGAAGCCGAGTTCGTGCAGACACCATTTTACCGGAATCGGGTTCGGCTCGACGCCGAGCAGCGCGTACAGCGGCGCCAGGCGCGCGTCGAACTCCTGCGTCCGCTGCACATCGCCGGCGCGCGCCGCGTCGCAGAGCGCACGCAGCGCCGCCGGCGCGACGTTGGCCGCGACCGAGATCACGCCCTGCGCGCCGGCAAGCATCGCCTGCGCGCAGCTCGGATCGTCACCGCTCAGCACCGCGAATTCCGGGCCCTGCAACGCGACGAGTGCGCTCACCCGCGCCGGATCGCCGCGCGCTTCCTTGATGGCGACGATGCGCTCGTGCGCGCGCAGCCGCGCGACCGTCTCGGGCAACAGATCGCAACCCGTGCGGGTGGGCACGTTGTACAGCACCACCGGCAGACCGCCGTGTTCGGCGACTTCGCTGAAATGGCGCAGCAACCCTTCCTGGGTCGGCCGCACGTAGTACGGCGTCACCACCAGTGCCGCGTCGGCGCCGAGCGCCTGCGCGCGACGCGTCGCCGCGATGGTCTTGCGTGTGTTCGCCGTGCCGGTGCCGGCCAGCACCGGCACGCGCCCGGCGACGCGCTCCACCGCGCAGGCGAGCAGCCGATCGAATTCGTCCGTCTCGAGCGCGTGCGCTTCGCCGGTGGAGCCGGCGACGACCAGCGCCTGGGTGCCGCCGGCCAGCTGGTATTCGAGCAGGGCGGTGAACGCGGCGAGATCGACACCGTCGTCGCGGAACGGCGTGGCCAGCGCGCAGATGCTGCCGATGAGCTTGATCACGGAAAGTCCGGCTGGGCGCGGGCCCGCGATGTTACTTGCGGCTGGGTAGCGTGGCAAGTATTCTGCGCCTTGCGCGCGCCAGCCACGCCAAGCCCGGGAAACGCCCGCTTTGACCGACACCGCACCCCGCCCCACGGCCAACGAGAATTACCTGCTCATCAGCGCGTTCGCGGCGCAGTCGCGCTCGCCGCTGACCGCCATCGCCAAACGCATCGCCGACTGCGGCTGCAATCTGACCGAGACGCGGGTCGCGGCGATCGGCGGCGAGGTCTCCGTGCTGGTGCTGGCGGTCGGGCCGTGGGATGCGATCGCCAAGCTCGAATCGGCACTGAGCCGGCTGGAGCGCGACGAGAAGCTGCGGTTGCAGCATTTCCGCACCGGTCCGAAACCGGCGCAGCCGAACCTGCTGCCGTACGTCGTCGAGGTCGTGGCTGCCGACAAGCCGGGTATACTTTTTCAGATCGCCGAGTTCATGCACCAGCACGGCATCCGCATCGAGCAGTTGCAGTCCACCCGTTACCGCGCCATGCAGACCGGCGCCGACATGTTCTCGGCGCAGCTCAGCATCGGCATTCCGGCGAGCACCCACATCGCCGCGTTGCGCGACGATTTTCTCGAGTTCTGCGACGGCCTGAACCTTGACGCGATCATGGACCCGATGAAGTATTGATGATCGCCGTCGGCCAAACCGTACCGGATCTGCGCGGCGTCAGCACCGCCGGGGCGGTTCGTCTGCGCGATCTGCGCGGGCGGCCGGTGGTGGTGTACTTCTATCCGAAGGACCATACGCCCGGTTGCACGCGCGAGGCGCAGGAGTTCCGCGATCTCGCCGCCGAGTTCGCGCGCCACGACGCCGTCGTGCTCGGCGTGTCACGCGACTCGCTCGCCGCGCACGAATCATTCCGCACCAAGCACAAGCTCACGTTCGCCCTCGTCAGCGATCCCGACGAGGTCTGGTGCAAGGCGTTCGACGTGATCCGCGAGAAGGTGCTGTACGGCAGGCGCCATCTCGGCGTGGTGCGCAGCACGTTCCTGATCGGTCCCGACGGCCGCCTGCGGCGCGAGTGGCGCGGCGTCAAGGTGCCGGGCCACGCCGCGGCGGTGCTGGCCGCGCTCACCGAATCCGGCGCATGAGGCACGCGACATGCCGTTGCCTTCGGCGAATGCCTCCGCGCCGCGCCCGTTCCCCTTCCCCCGCTGCTGATCGCCGAACCCCATGACCAAAGGCAAGCGCATCTACGTGCTCGACACCAACGTGCTGATGCACGATCCGACCGCCCTGTTCCGCTTCGAGGAACACGACGTGTTCCTGCCGATGACGGTACTCGAGGAACTCGACGCGGCGAAGAAGGGCATGTCGGAAGTCTCGCGCAACGCGCGCCAGGTCAGCCGCTTCATCAACGAGCTGATCGAACACGGCGACCCGCGGCGAATCGAACAGGGGCTCGAGCTGAGGCAGCCGCAGGGCCTGCAACTGGAACGCCGGGCGCAGAGCGGGCGCCTGCATTTCCAGACCCGCAACCTCGCGCCGAACGGCGCGCGCGGGCAGTTGCCCGACAATCTGATCCTGGCGTCGATCGTGGCCTTGCGCGAGCAACGGCCAGAAGTGCCGATCGTGCTGGTGTCGAAGGACATCAACCTGCGCATCAAGGCGTCGATCTTCGGCATTCCGGCCGAAGACTACGAAAACGATCGCGCGCTCGACGATTTCAGCCTGCTCTACGCCGGCCACACCGAATTGCCGCAGGACTTCTGGGACCGCCACCCGGAGGTGCGCTCCTGGTCCGAGCGCGGTCACACGTTCTACGAACTGAAGATGCGCAAGGACGAGGACTGGCAGCCGCACCAGTTCCTGTATCTGCCGGAAGAGAACGACATCGAGCTGCGCGTGCTGCGCAGCCAGGGCCGGCTGGCCACGCTGCAGATCGTCGAGGACTACCGCCACAGTTCGCACACGGTCTGGGGCATCTCCGCGCGCAACCGCGAACAGAACTTCGCGCTCAACGCGTTGATGGACCCCGAGGTGGACTTCGTCACCCTGCTCGGCACCGCCGGCACCGGCAAGACCCTGCTCGCGCTCGCCGCGGGGCTGGCGCAGACCATGGACCAGCAGCGCTACCGCGAGATCATCATGACCCGCGCCACGGTATCGGTCGGCGAGGACATCGGCTTCCTGCCCGGCACCGAGGAGGAGAAGATGACGCCGTGGATGGGTGCGCTCACCGACAATCTGGAAGTGCTGGCCACGCCGCAGGAAGGCGGCGGCTGGGGCCGCGCGGCGACCAACGACCTGCTCGCCTCGCGCATCAAGATCCGCTCGCTCAACTTCATGCGCGGGCGCACCTTCCTCAATCGTTACGTCATCATCGACGAGGCGCAGAATCTGACGCCGAAGCAGATGAAGACCCTGCTCACCCGCGCCGGTCCCGGCAGCAAGATGGTGTGCCTCGGCAACGTCGAGCAGATCGACACGCCGTATCTCACCGAAACCACCTCGGGGCTGACCTACGCGGTGGACCGCTTCAAGGGCTGGGAGCACTCGGCGCACGTGACCCTGCGCCGCGGCGAACGCTCGCGGCTGGCCGACTACGCTTCGGAGACGCTGTGAGGGCCGACCGCGCGCTCAGAAGCGCGTGGTCCAGAGCACTTCGTACTCGATCTGGTTGCCGTCGTTGCCGTTGCGCAGGCTGAAGCTCGTCGGCAGACCGAGCACGAACTGGGTCGGCGCGTAGGTGGCCGCCACGCGCAGGCTCGAATTCGCGCCGAACGCATGGGCGAAGCCGAACTCGATGTTGTGCGTGGCGAGATACGGCTCCAGCGCGTTCTGCAACAGGCGCGAGGTCGGCAGCGGCTGCTCGCGGGTGCTGTAGTGCAACGACCAGACGCTGCCGGTCGGATCGCGGAAGCTGCCGCCGAAGGAATACACGCTCAGGTTCTGCCAGGCGAACGCCGGGCTGATCTCGCTGCCAAGCAGCACCAGGAAGCGGGTCGGCAGCGCATCGCTGGTGAACGGCGTGATCTGGCTGTACATGACGCGCTCGACGCCGACGTCGAGCTTGAAATCCGGCGTGACGGCATAGCCGAGGCTCACATTGGCGCTCGCCGGGATGTCGAAGCTGCCGGGCTCGGAATAGACGCCGCGATAGTTGTTGAACGCGTCCATGTTGACGCGCGACTGGTAGCCGATCTGCCAGCTCAGCCGCTCGCTGAATTGGCTGCGGAAGTCCACGCGCATGCCGACGCCGTAGCTGCCGGATGCGCTCGAGGTGCCGTGCAGCGGCACCACCGGATAGGCGCCGTCCTGCACCGGAATGCTGTCCACGCCGAGCCCGAGCCCGGCGAAGCGCTGATAGGCGAAGATCGCCGAGAAGCTGATCGCGCCGTTCTCGCCCCAGCGTTGCGATACGGTCGGCGCCACGATGTAGCGCTGCAGTCCCGGCGTGTAGTCCGGCAGCAGATTCGGCGTGTACGCCGGCAGCAGCGCCGGCGTGTCGGCGATGCGGGTCTTGAGATAGGTCACCTGCAGCGGCGGCGCCGGCATCGCGCCGGTGAACAGCGTCGCCGGCGGCGCGACGTGCGCGATGCTGCGATCGAACAGCGACGGCGCGGCCACGACCAGCGCGCGATCGTCCGCCGTCCAGGAAAACCCGCGGGTGAGATCGGCCAGCGCGTAATCGCGCCAGGCATCGAGTATGCTCGGCGTCTCGGCGAGCGTGCGGAGCGCAGCCGCCTCCTCGCGGGCGCGATCGGCCTCCGCCGCCGCGGCAAAAGAAAGCGGGAGCGCGAGGATGGTACCCAGCGCTCCCGCAAGTTTCGCCACGTTGGCTGTTGACCGACGCATGTGCCCTTGATGCGTTAGGAGGTGTGGTGTCTCCGCCGCGCATCTTGGCAAAAACGCAACATCCGGTCAAGCCACCCGGACCTGCCCAGACGCCGCGTGCGAATTGGGTTTTCGCGCGGCGCGCCGGCAAGATTCCGACCTCCTGTCGCAGGAATGCAACATCCCATGAACCACCGGGCACAACGTCCCCGCTCCGTGCTGACCATCGCCGGTTCCGATTCGGGCGGCGGCGCCGGCATCCAGGCCGATCTCAAGACCTTCGCCGCCTTCGGCCTGCACGGCCTGAGCGCGATCACCGCCGTGACCGCGCAGAACACGCGCCGGGTGGTGTCGGTGCACTGCCTGCCGGCGCGCGAAGTCGTGCAACAGATCGAGACGGTGTTCGATGACTTCGACGTCGCCGCGGTCAAGATCGGCATGCTCGGTTCGCGCGCCAACGTCGCGGCGGTCGCGGCGGCATTGCGGCGCGTGCGCGCGCGCAACATCGTGCTCGATCCGGTGCTGGTCGCCACGAGCGGCAGGCCGCTCCTGCCGTCGAGCGCCGTGGCCGCACTGCGCGCGCGGCTGGTGCCGCTCGCCACCGTGCTGACGCCGAACCTGCCCGAGGCGGCGGCCTTGCTCGGCCATGCCGTGGGCGGACCCGCGGCGACACGGGAGCTGCTGGCGCTCGGCGCATGCAGCGTGCTGCTCAAGGGGGGGCACGCCCGTGGTGCGCTGGTGCGCGATGTGTTGGTCGATGCTCACGGCACGCGCGAGTTTCGTCACCGGCGTCTGCCGTTCCCGGCGCACGGCACCGGCTGCGTGCTCGCCGCCGCCATCGCCGCGGGACTCGCGCTCGGCCGCGCGCCGCGCGCGGCGGTCGCCGGCGCGGAGGCGTATCTGCAGCGGGTGCTGCGCGCGAGCTATCGCCCCGGAGACGGCGCGATCCGCTGTCTGCCCGCAGTCCCGGTTCGCGTTTCTTCACGTGCGAAAGGGTAAGATGCGCGACGCGGACGATCGCCCGGCGCGATCGGTACGCGGTTTTTCCATGGAATGCGTCGGCGCGGTCGTCGCGCCAACGTACGGATCGGTTCTCCACCAGGGTGATCTCATGACTTATCGCTGGATGTGTCTTTTCCTCGGTGTGGCGATGTTCGCCGCGGCGCACGCCGCGGATTCGTCCGCGCCGCAGCCGCAACCGCTCGCGCCCTCCTCCGCGACCGCCGCGGGCAGCGGCAAACCCCTCGCCGCACCGCGCGTGCTGGCGCCGACGCTGAGCGAAACGCGCGTCGTGCGACGTGCCGACGGCAGCCTCGTCGTGCACTGTGTCGATCAGCCGAATCCGCCGGCGCGGGCCTTGCTCGAACGGGTGCGCAGCGCGCAGGGAGCGCCGCAGCCATGAGCCGCGCGCGTCACTTCGCCTGCGCCGTCGGCGCGCTCGCCCTGGGTTTCGCCGGCGCCGGTTTCGCCGACACCGCGCTGGTTTCCGGACAGCCGGCCACGTTGTCGCTGCCGGCATCGAGTTACGTGTCGAACTACTACCTCGACGTCGACGGCAGCGCGCAGCAGCTCGTCGTCAACGTCACGGCATTCGGCGGCGACGTGGATCTGTTCCTGCGATACGCCACGCCGTTTCCGACCCAGGATCCGCAAGCCGGTTACCCGACGGTGAGCTACGACCTGCTCAACCGCTCGGCGCAATACCACTCCGTGAGTTCGACCTCGAACGAATCGATCACCGTGCTGCGTTCGAGCCGCGTGCCGCTGCAGGCCGGCCGCTGGTACATCGCGGTGATCAACGGCGGCAACGGCAACGCCAGCGGTAGCCTGACCGCAACCACCGCGGCGAACGTACCGTCGGCAACCATCACGCTCGATTTCGCGCACCCGCGCAGCGGCTCGAGCGATCCGGCCAACGACTGCGACGACAGCTTCTGGACCGATAGCACCCCGGCCACGCCGGTCGGCGGCAATCCCGGCACCACGCTGGGGGCGCAGCGCCAGAACGCCCTGACCTATGCCGCGCAGCAGTTGCAGCAGCAATTGCAGATTCCGATTCCGATCACCGTGCACGCCTGCGGCGCGCATCTCGGCGGCGACAACGACTCGGCGATCCTCGCGCACGCCTCGCCGCTGACCTTCCTCTACGACGCGCCGCAGTACCCGCTGAACATGCTGCCGAAGAAGTACACCTGGTATCCCGCCACCGCGGCGGTGCGGCTTTCGGGAACCAGCCTGTGCGGTCTCGCCGGCGGACCATGCGACGGCGTGGACAACGAGGAAATCGAGGCGACGTTCAACGAGGACATCGGCCAGTCCAACGTCATCCACGGTGAGAAGTTCTACTACGGCTACACGCCGGGCGGCAGCGGTCTCGACTTCATCAGCGTCGCCATGCACGAGATGACCCATGGCCTCGGCTTCATCGGCCTGGTCAATACCGATACCAGCCAGGGCCCGCTCGGCGCGCGAGCCGGCCTCGTGATCGACACCACCCAACACACCGGCGCGATCGCCTACCAGAACCTGACCGAGGGCCCCTACGACGACATCTACGACGACAACGTCGCCATCGTCGACGGCACCGCCCACACCTACACGCCGTTCCTCGGCTACGAGGTCAACGGCAGCCACGACGCCGCGCGCGCCGCCGCGCTCGTCTCCGGCGGCACCGTGACGAGCGCCGGAAGCTACGTGCCGGGGCTCTACAACTGCGGCAACTACATCGCCCCCTGCACCGGCCTGCGCTGGCTGGACGCGGTCGCCGCCGGCGCCAGCGGCACCAACGTCAATGCCGGCCGCGCCGCGCCGGACGATTTCCCGAGCCTGTACGCGCCGTGCGACAAGAGCAAGACCGCCGATTGCACCACCCAGCCCTCCTCGACGCTGTCGCACACCGTGCAGAGCGGCGACATGATGAATGCGTACTACTCGAACGAGAACCTGCGCTCGATGGGCCTGGCCGTGCCGATGCTGGCGCCGGTCGGCTGGTCCAACGCCGCGGCGACGATGCCGACGTTGCCGACGCCCATCCCCAGCAACTGGTACGACCGTACGCACAACGGCCACGGTTTCGACTTCCAACTGGCCTTCCACGACGCGGTGAACGGTGATGTGTATTTCATGACATTTTATACTTATGAAGCGGACGGCACGCCCGAGTGGTACCAAGCCGTCGGCCATCTCGTGGATGGTGTATTCCTGCCGTCACTGCAAAGCAACGGCGGCACGTTGTATCGCGTGAGGTACGCCTCGAATCAACCGGGCCAGCTCAACGTGATGCCGGACGCGAGCGTGCAGGGCACGGTGGTGATCGATTTCAACCAGGCCGCGAATTCGCCGGCGTGCCGAAATAGCGATCGCAGCCAATCGGCGATGCTCGGCGTGATGGCGTGGACCATCGGCAACGAATCGGGCACTTGGTGCGTGGAACCGATCGTCGCGCTGTCTGCACACGCAACACCGGACTACAACGGCCATTGGTACGCCCCTTCCGACTCCGGCTGGGGATTCGAATTGGTCGATGTCGCCAACGGCGGCGGCAATCCGACGGTGATCGTCACCGTGTACTACCCGGGCCCCAACAACCAGCCAACGTGGGCCACCGGCTCGGCGACCCTGTCCGGCGGTTCAACGCCATCCGCAACGATGCCGCTGTACCAGATCGCCAACGGCTATTGCCGGACCTGTTCGCCGCCCACCGGCGGAACGCAGCCGGGCCCGTCGATCGGCACCATGACGTTGACCTTGAATCCGATCATGAACGGGCAGCAACCCAGCGGCACGGCCTCGATTCAAGCCGCCTACGCTGCCGGCGGCAGCTTCACGCGCAACAATATCGCCATTCAGATGCTTTCCACGCAGACCGGGCACTGAGAATTTCAGGTCTCCGCCGAGCGAAAGCGCGCTCAAGGCGCGCTTTCCTCGCGAGCAAAGTTCATGCAAATGGTCTATGCTCGGCCGATGCGAGCGCGTCCGGTAGAAGTAGAACTTGCGGAGGAGCCCATGCTGGTCGAGGTCCGAACTAGCAGCGACATCCATAGCACCCGCGTCCTGTCCCTGGACTCCAGCGGGCGCATCCTGGATTGGATGAGTTGGCAGGACGCGGTGTGTCTGTATGTGCGCGGTGCCGTGGCCTGGACGCTCGGCGATCCGTGCCTCACCATCCACGGCGGCATCAACCGCGCGAGCGGTACGCAAAGCCTGATCGACCTGCATCCCATCGTCGCCAGCCGCGGCCATGCCCGGCCCAGCCTGATCGATCCCGCGCCGGCCCTGACCAACGCCGCGCTGTTCGCGCGCGACCGCATGCTGTGCCTGTATTGCGGCGACCACTTCAGCCGCGGCGAGCTGACCCGCGACCACGTCGTGCCGCTGTCGAAGGGCGGCCGCGACACCTGGGAGAACTGCGTCACCGCCTGCCTCGCCTGCAACGTCCGCAAGGGCTGCCGCACGCCGCAGCAGGCGGGCATGCCGCTGCTCGCCGTGCCGTATCGGCCGAGCTGGGTCGAGCACCTGATTCTTTCCAATCGCAACATCCTCGCCGACCAGATGGAATTCCTGATGAGCCATCTGCCGAAGCACCGCCGGCCGGCCGCCTGAACCGCGGCAACGCTGCGCGGCGTGCCGGGTCGGGAACACCGCGTCCCGATGCTGCCACGCCGGCGCCCGATCCCGGCCACGAATGCCGGCGCGGATTGCTTGCCGCACCGCGCCGGATCGCCGAAAATGCGGTTCCGCAAGGCCGTTTGTCCGTCATGATCGATCCAGCGCGCTACCCGCGCCTCGCCCGCATCGACAGTCCCCAGGACCTCCGCCGGCTCGACGAGCGCGAGCTGCCGGAGCTCGCCCGCGAGCTGCGCGAGTATCTGATCGAATCGGTCGCCGGCGCCGGCGGCCACTTCGGCGCCGGGCTCGGCGTGGTCGAACTGACGGTGGCGCTGCACTACCTGTTCGCCACGCCGGAGGATCGCCTGGTCTGGGACGTGGGGCACCAGTGCTATCCGCACAAGATCCTCACCGGCCGTCGCGACCGCATCTCCACGATCAAGCAGAAAGGCGGTCTCGCGCCGTTCCCGAAACGCGAGGAAAGCGCCTACGACACCTTCGGCGTCGGTCACTCCTCCACCTCGATCTCCGCCGCGCTCGGCATGGCCATCGCCGCGCAGCGGCGCGGCGAGGCGCGCAAGATCGTCGCCGTGATCGGCGACGGCGGCCTGACCGGCGGCATGGCCTACGAGGCGCTGCACCACGGCGGCGACGTCGATGCCGATCTGCTGGTGATCCTCAACGACAACCAGATGTCGATCAGCGAGAACGTCGGCGCGCTGCCGAAGATGCTGGCGCGCCTGATGACCAGCCGGCGGTTGAATGCGATGCGCGAAGGCGCCAAGCGCCGGCTCAAGCGCGACAGTCTGCTGTGGCGCTTCCTCAAGCGCTGGGAAGAACATCTGAAGGGCATGTTCGTGCCGTCCACGCTGTTCGAGGAATTCGGCTTCCATTATTTCGGTCCGATCGACGGCCACGATCTGCCGCTGCTGCTGCACTCGCTGAAGACGGTGAAGGACCTGTCCGGACCGCGCCTGCTGCACGTCGTCACCACCAAGGGCAAGGGCTACCCGCCGGCCGAACGCGAGCAGATCGAATACCACGCCGTCGGACCGTTCGATCCCGCACTCGGGCTGGTGAAGAAGCCCCCCGCGAGGCAGAGCTATACCGATGTCTTCTCGCAATGGCTGTGCGACATGGCCGCGAGCGATCCGCACCTGATCGGCATCACCCCGGCGATGCGCGAGGGCTCCGGTCTGGTGCGCTTCTCGCGCGAGTTCCCGCAGCGCTATTTCGATGTCGGCATCGCCGAACAGCACGCGGTCACGCTCGCCGCCGGCATGGCCTGCGAGGGCATGAAGCCGGTAGTCGCGATCTATTCCACGTTCCTGCAGCGCGCCTACGACCAGCTGATCCACGACGTCGCGATCCAGAATCTCGACGTCACCTTCGCCATCGACCGCGGCGGCGTGGTCGGGCCCGACGGCGCCACCCACGCCGGCAGCTTCGATCTCACCTATCTGCGCTGCATTCCCAATCTGCTGGTGGCGGCGCCGGCCGACGAGAACGAATGCCGGCAGTTGCTCACCACCGCCTACCGGCATCCCGGCCCCGCCGCGGTGCGCTATCCGCGCGGCACCGGACCGGGCGCGAAGATCGAACCGGAGCTCAAGGCGCTGCCGATCGGCAAGGCGGAGCTGCGCCGGCGCGGCGCGGGGCTCGCGCTGCTGGCCTTCGGCGCGCCGCTCGCGGCGGCGCTCGAGGTCGGCGCCGAGCTCGGCGCCAGCGTGGCCAACATGCGGTTCGTCAAGCCGCTCGACGAGGCGCTGGTGCTGGAGCTCGCGCGCACCCACGCCGCGCTGGTCACGATCGAGGACAACGCCGTCGCCGGCGGTGCCGGCAGCGCGGTCGCCGAACTGCTCGCGACGAGGAACCTGCCGGTCCCCCTGCTGCACCTCGGCCTGCCCGATCGCTTTCTCGAACACGCCAGCCGCGAGCAGTTGCTCGCCGAGGCCGGCATCGACGCCGCCGGCATCCGCGCCGCCGTGCTCGCGCGCTGGCCGCAGTTCGCGCCCGCGCCGCGCATCGGAGCGCGCAGCGCGGGTTAAACGGCGCGGCATGCGCCGCCGCTCACCCGCTCGCGCCGCTCGAGGTCGCGCGCAGTGAACACTTCCACAAATCCATTTTGTTGCAGGACGGCGCGCACGTCGCGGCCCTGATCGGCGCCGTGTTCGAGCAGCAGCCAGCCGCCGGCCTTGAGGTGCGCCGGCGCCGCGCGCGCGATCGTGCGGATCGCGTCGAGTCCGTCGCCGCCGGCGACCAGCGCGCTGCGCGGCTCGAAGCGCAGATCGCCCTGGGCGAGATGCGGATCGTCCGCGGCGAGATACGGCGGATTGGCGACGATCGCGTCGAAGCGCCGCCGGCCCAGCGCCGCGCACCAGGCGCCGCGCGCAAAGGCGACATTGCCGAAGCCGAGCCGCGCGGCGTTGGCGCGGGCCACGGCAAGCGCTGCCGCGCTCGCGTCCGTCGCCAGCACGCGCGCCTGCGGGCGCTCGCGCGCGAGCGCGAGCGCGACCGCGCCGCTGCCGGTGCCGAGATCGGCAATGTCCACTTTGACGCCTTGTGGAATATGCTGCAACGCGCACTCGACCAGCAGCTCGGTCTCCGCACGCGGGATCAGCACCGCCGGCGTCACCGCGAGCTCGAGCGACCAGAATTCGCGCTGTCCGGTCAGGTAGGCCACCGGCTCGCCGGCGGCGCGGCGTGCGACCAGCGCGCGCAGGCGCGTCACCGTCGCCGCGGCGACGGCGTCATCGCGATGGGCGTACAACCAGGCGCGCGAGCGGCCGAGCGCGTGCGCGAGCAGGATCTCGGCCTCGCGCGGCGCGTCGTCGCCGGCGAGCGCCGCGGCGGCCTCGGCGGCGAGCTCGCCGACCCGCATCGTCAGGGTTTCGGCGCGTCCGGCGGCGTCGGCGCCGGCGCCTTGGCGCGCCAGTAGCCGCCGGCGGTCCAGGCGCCGAACGCATCGCGCAGCCAGCCGATCAAGGCATTCGCCAGCCACAGCGCCCAGGCCAGCATCAGCACCTTGTATACCCACAGCGGCACGCTGAACGCACTGCCCTGCGGCAAGGCGTCGGCGCTGCGATCGAGGAACCAGGCCAGCGAGTGCGCGCTCGAACCGTTGCCGGTCACGTGCATCGCCGGCTGGCCGAGCAGGCCCTGCGGAATCGCCGAGACCAGACACAAGAGCGCGACCAGCGTGAGCAGCGCCAGGCCGATCTGCACCAGATTGAACGCGGTCTCGCCGGTCGGCGCCTGCCGCCGGCGCCAGTCGAAGGCGAACAGCCACAGCACGACGACCACCAGCGCCGCCCACGAGAACGTCGAGAAGCCGAGACCGAGCAGCAGCCAGTCGCGGAATTTCAGGCGCGTGCGTCCGGTGCGCGACAGCACGAAAGCGACCAGGATCATGAGCGCGAGCTCGCCCCAGTACAGCACCGCCGGGCCGACGCGCGGACCGGAGGTCGCGAGCAGCCAGCGATCGGCCGGCAGGGCCAGACCGATGCCGATATTGGCCGCCGGCAGACCGAGCGCGACGGACGGCGTGCGCGCGACGATGCCGATCGGCTGCGGCTCGCGGAAGCGGACCTCGAAGCGATGGCTGCCGGGCGTCAGCGGCAGGGTGAGCTTGCCGTCCAGCGGCCGCAGATTGAGCGTGTCGCCGTCGCGGTGGACGGCGAGCACCTCGGCGTCGGCGGGCAGCGCGATGGTCTGCTCGCCGCCCTGGCTCGCGCGCACGGTGAAGCCGAGCGTGTGCGTGGCCGCGTGCTGGCCGGCGTCGCTCATCAGGCTCACCGCGTCGATCGCGCGCGTCGCGCCCTGCACCGCGGCCGGCCGTGCGATGGTGAGCGTGAGCGTCTCGCCGGGCAGCGGCTGGAATTCGAATTCGCGGTAGTCCGAGGCGTTCTCGCCGGCGCCGAGCGCGGTCTCGGGCACGCCAGCGAACTGCGCGTGCCACATCGGGCTCACCAGCACGCGCCAGACCTCGGCGTGATCGGCGAGCGGCGGCGCGGTGAGGCGGAAGGTATCGGCCTTGTCGAGCGTGCCGTTCCAGTTCACCGCTTCCTGGCCGTCGGCGAAGGCGACCTCGGTCGTCCCATTTTCCACTTTTCTACCCGGCGTGGTGACGTGCTCGCCCGCCAGCACCGGCACCGTCACCGCGAATCCGCCCTGCGCCGGCGCCAGCCGCCGCACCTCGGTGGACACGCTCCAGTCGAGCCCGAGCGCGAGATGGCGCGTCACCCGCACATACGGCGGGAACTGCTGCGCACCGGCGCTGCCGCGCGCCGCCGCCGCGCCGCGCGCGCGGGTCAGGCTCAGGGTTTCCGCCAGCAGGCGATCGTCGCCGAGTCCGCCCGCCTCCCAGCCGCTGCCGGAGAACAGCACGCGCGCGGGCCGGAGCGGAAACGCGAGGGCGAGCTTGTCGGCAAAGGCCACGTATTCGAGATCGACGCGATGCACGCCGCGGTTGAGCGTCAGCCACGGCGTGCCGTTGGCGCCGCGCAACAGCGTGTCCTCCGGCAGACCGTCCACTTTGATACTTTTCAGCATCATCCCGGCGTCGCCGGCCGGCAGCGGCAGGGCGATGCGTTCGGCGGCCTGCGCCTCGAGCGCCACGACGATGGTCTCGCCGCTCGCGCTCACCCGCGCCTCGGCCAGGCTGGCGCACGCCGGCGCGCACTTCGGCGGCTCGGTCAGGCGCTGGCGCAGTTCGCCGAGCAACTGCTCGGAGGGAAACTCCGCCGCGCGCGCCGCCGGCAGCGCGGTCGCGCCGGCGATGATGGCGATGACGATGCCGAGGCGCACGCCGCCCAGCCGCGGCCAGGCCGCGAGGCCGCCGAGCAGACGCCCGATCAGCCAGCCGAGCAGCGCGACCAGCACGATGCGCAAGACGCGCGTCAGCCACGGCGGCGCGATCACCAGGCGCACGTCCTGTGTCACCAACACCGGCCCGCTCCAGGACAACCGTGCGCTGCTGCCGAGCGTCCAGCTCGGTTCGCCGCGGCCGGTCTGGGTCACGGTCGATTCGCCGTAGTGGTCGATCAAGTCCGATCGATTGCCGGTGGAAGCCGTGAATGCCTTGGTCTCGGCCGCCGCCTTCGGCGCCGCCGCGGGCCGCATCGCCCGCATCGCCGGGGCCGGAGCGACCGGTGGCGGTGGCGTCGCCATCGACTGCTGCGGAACGTTGTCGGCTTCGCGCTGTGTCTCGACCACCTTCGCGCTTTCCTGCTCCAGCATGCCGAGCGAAACCACGCCGCCTTCGAGCTGCGGATACAGCGCGTAGCGCAGTTGATCGGCGGCGAACGGCAGCGCGACGAGCACGAGCAGGAGCAGCGCGATCCGGCCGAGCGTGGTCGCCGCGGTGCGCAGCTTGCCCGCCGGCAGCGCGCGGGCGATGAGCGCGAGCGCGAGCACGCCGATCAGGCTCGCGAACGGCGCGCCGGATTCCTGGTAGCCGAGCAGCAGGTACGCCGTCGCGGCGATGCCGCCGATGAGACCGAGCAGGCGCGCGGCGAGCAACACCAGGATCGCGCAGACGAACACGTCGAGCAGCGTCCAGGCCGACATCCAGCTGCCGACGGCGCCGTCGGCGCCGGGCGCGGCGAGCAACTTGTAACCGAACGGCAGATGCAGCGTCGCATCGACGCGGTCGAAGGTATCCTGCCAGCCGGCGACCGGCAGCGTCGCCGCGCCGGCGATGCGCACGCCGGCGGCGAGGTTCACCTCGGGCGTGCGCCACTCGACGCCGGTCAGCGCGGGCTCCGCGCCGCGCGTGACGAGCAGCGGTTCGGCGCCGCCGTTCGGACCGCGCCGCGAATTCAACGCCTCGGCGCGCTCGAGCATGAGCGGCGGGGCGACGTCGAACCGCCAGCGCCGCTGCATCGTGCCGCCGATGCGATCGCGCGCGTACCAGCCGCCGCCGTCGAAGTCGAGCCAGGCCTCGCGCGCGAGCGTCAGGCGATTGCCTTCGTCGGCCGCGAGTCCGCGCGCGCGTTGTTCGATCGAAAGCGTCGCACCGTCGTCGAGCGCGAACGCCGGGAACTCGTGCCAGTCGGCAGGCACGCCCGACTGGCGCGGATCGACCTGCAGCTTGCCGCTCGCCACGGTGACGCGCAACTCCGGCGCCGCGGCGTAGCTCCAGATCTCCTGGCGCGGCCACGGCGCGGGCGCAAGCCGCGCGACCGCCCTGGTCAACGGCGTCGTGGCGCGCGCGGCGATCGTCAGCGTGTCCTGTCCGGGCTGCACCTGGACATGCAGGCGACCGTCGTCGTCGAGTCGTGCCGGCCAGGTCGCGGCGAGCGACAGCGGCACGAAGCCCTCCGGCAACACCGGGCCGAAGGTTTCCTCGCGCGCCTGTCCGGCGACGTCGAGTTCGATCCGCGTGGTGAGCTCCGCCGGCACGCCGTCGGCGAGCTTGCGGAACACGCGCAACTGCAGGCTGTCGGCTTCCGGCGCGGCGGTCGTGCCGCGCCCGAGCGTCACCTCGTCGCCTTCGCGCTGCACCGGGGCGATGGTCTTGCCGTCGATGCCGAGCGCGACCAGACCGATGCGCGCGGGCACGCGCAGCGTCTGCGGCCGCTCGCGCCAGGGGATGTGGCCGGCGACGTCGTAGCTGCCGGCGGTCAACCACAGCCATGGCGCGCCGTCGCGGCCGACGACCGCCTGGCGCTGGCCGTTCACCGTCACCTGCTGCGGCCAGTGCTCGGCGTCGCCCGGCAGCGGCACGAAGGTCGGCGCCTCGACGCGCCAGCGCACGTGGAAGCGGGCGCCGTCGGCCGCGGCGTCGAGATTCAACGACCCCGGCCAGGCGCAGACGAAGGCCTCGGCGCGGTTCGGCGTCTCGTTGGCCAGGAACGGACAGGCGCGGTAGTCGAGATCCTTCAGCACCCACCCGCGCCAATCCTTGAGTTCCGGGGGAATCGCCGGCTCCGTCGTCTGCGGCGCCGCCGAATTTGCGAACAAGTATACGAATGCCGCGAACACCAGACGCTTGCCCATGTTCTTCTCCTTGCCCAGGTCGCCGCGTGCAACGGCGCCGGGCGCGACGCGGGGTCAACGGGCGGTCAATGCACGATCAGCCGCCACAGTTGCAGCAGCGAGGCGGCGATGAAGCCGGTGAGAAAACTGAGGTAGCTCAGGCGCAGATAGAAGTACTTGTGGTGCGCGAGATAGTAGCCGAGGCTGTAGATGTCCTTGGCCATCGCGGCGTAGACCGAGCCGTCGGGTTTCATCGTGCGCGCGATCTCGGCGAGATAGCGCTCGCGCGACAGTTCGGCGAAATGGCCGAAGAACAGCAGGTTGAAGTGCGGCGGCAGTTCGCTGGTCTTGAGCCGCAGCGGCCGGTATTTCGGCAGCACGGCGAGGATCGCGAGCAGCAGCGCCAGCAGGGTGAACACGGTGAGGGTGAGCACGCTCAGGCGCAGCTCCGGCTGATCGAGCTTACCCATGCTGAGCGTCAGCACGATCGAGGACACGGTGATGATGATGCTGGCCTTGGTGTCGGCCATCGCGCTCAGGGTGACGTGGTGCTGCTGGGTCGTGCGCAGGATGACGTCGCCGGTGTTGCGCTCCGGCACGTGCGCGAACGGCGTGGTGTCTGCGGGATTGGGCTGGTCCATCGTCCACGCTCGCGTGCCAGAATAGCGCCGATGATAGGAACCGGCGGGCGGCTTGGCAATGCATGCGTCGCAGGGTTGCGGGCGGCGGCGGCGTGCGCGCTGACGCTGGCTCTGACCGGCTGCGCCGACCTGTTCTATCGCGCGGTGGACGCGCTCGAGGCCACCGGCGCGGTGGTGCGCACGCCGGATCGGGTGTTCGACGCCGACCACGGGCTCGCGCTCGACGTGTATGCGCCGCGTGCGGCGCAGGCGGCGCCGGTGGTGGTGTTCTTCTACGGCGGCAGTTGGGTCGCCGGCAAACGCCGCTGGTACCGCTACGTCGGCGACGCGCTCGCCGCCAACGGCGTCGTGACGCTGATTCCGGATTACCGCAAATATCCCGAGGTGCGCTTTCCGGCGTTCATGGGCGACGCCGCGCGCGCGGTGCGCTACGCCCGCGATCACGCCGCGGAATTCGGCGGCGATCCCAAGCGCCTGTTCGTGATGGGCCACTCGGCCGGCGGCCAGATCGCGGCACTGCTGGCCTGCGATCGGCGCCATCTCGCCGCGGTCGGTCTCGCGCCGCGCGATCTCGCCGGCATGATCGGCGTCGCCGGCGCCTATGCGTTCCTGCCGTTCGTCGACGCCGAGCCGGAGATCTTCGGCGACGATCCGGCCGGCCGCTACGATTCGCAGCCGATCAACTTCGTCGATGGCGACGAGCCGCCGCTGCTGCTGCTTGCGGGCGACGCCGACGACGAAGTGCCACCGCGCAATGCCGAGGCGATGGCCGAACGCGTCCACGCCATGAACGGCGTGGCCGTGCTCAAGCGCTATCCCGGCGTCGGCCACGCCGGCATCCTGCTGGCGCTGGCGCGCGGCCGCCACGCCGGCGCGGCGACGCTCGCCGACACGCTCGCCTTCGTCGCCGACCCGCTCGCCGCGGCGCGCCACGCGGCGCGCCTCGTGCCAGCGGATTGATCCTCAGGTCGCGGCAGCGACCGCGGTATCGGCTGGCATCGGGAACGGCAACCGGCGCAGGTTCGTGTGCGCCCTGCGCCAGGCCCGATGCGCGACTTCCCGGTCCGTGCTCGCGGCAAGGCTCTGGCCATCGCGCGAGCGGAACTGTTGGGCTAACGAGGGCTGCCGCTCGGGCACGAGGCGCCCCGTCGGGACGGTCTGACCGAACCCGGACCTGATAAGCGTCGAACCTCAGCAGGCGGTTCCCTTCTCCCGCCGCTAGAGCAGAGCTTCCGCTCGGCCCGCGGCCGGGCGGGTCACTTTCGACAGCCAGAGCTTCCGCTGTCCTTCGGCCGGCGGGTTACTTGCTGACCAGAGCAAAGCTTCCGCTGTCCTTCGGACAGCGGGTCACTTCTTTGCTGGTGCAAAGAAGTAACCAAGAAACACCTCGAAAGCAGAGCCTCCCCCGGAGGACCTGCACGAAGTTCTGCAAGCGGATGAATGTTCCGAGTACAACTCGGTCATTCCAACTTGGAACGCCATTCGCTTCGCATGCAGGTCTTCTGTCACAAGCGAAGCGAAAAGCCGTCCGACCCGGAACGGCCGAGTTTTGCGTGGAATTTTCATCCGTTCGCAACGTTCTTGTGCAGGTCCTCCGAGGGATGCTCTGCTTGAACGTGCTTTCTCTTGGTTACTTCTCTTTGCACGAGCAAAGAGAAGTGACCCGCTCGCCGGACGCGAGCGGAAACCCGCAGGATGCGACTAAAGAAAAGAACGAGATCACCGCTGTGCCACCCTCACCCGCCGCGCTGCGCGCGTCGGCCTCTCCCGCCAGCGGGAAAGGCGGCAGACTGAATTTCGGCGCTACCCAAGAACCCGGATATTGCCGATCTCGGCGGCGGCGCCGCAGCTCCACACCCCCTTCCAACCCTCGCGGAGCAATGGATCGATCGCCCTCTCGACTCGAGCACGCTCGAACTGCCCGTGCGGCATCCAACACCGGTTCCGGGGTTCCCCAGGGGTGCTCTGGCAATCAGTACAGTTGATTGATAGGATGAAATCGATTGAATGATCGAATGGGTGAGCCGCATGAACCTGCGCGACCTGCGCTATCTCGTCGCCCTCGCCGAACACCGCCACTTCGGCCGCGCCGCCGCCGCGAGCTTCGTCAGCCAGCCGACCCTGTCCACCCAGATCAAGAAGCTGGAGGACGAACTCGGTGTGGCGCTGGTCGAGCGCACGCCGCGCAAGGTGCTGCTCACCGCGGCCGGTCGCGACATCGCCGCGCGCGCGCGCGAGGTGCTCACCGAGATCGAGCAGATCAAGGCGATCGCCCGGCGCACGCGCGATCCCGAATCCGGCACGGTGCGGCTCGGCATCTTCCCGACCCTCGGGCCGTATCTGCTGCCGCACGTGGTGCCGCGCATCCGCGCGCGCTTTCCGCGCCTGGAGCTGCTGCTGTTCGAGGAGAAGACCGAAACGCTGCTGCGCCAGTTGCGCGAAGGCCGCCTCGACGCCGGCATCCTCGCGCTGCCGATCCACGACGACCAGTTGCACGCCGAATTCCTGTTCGAGGAGCCGTTCCTGCTCGCGGTGCCGGAACGCCACCCGCTGGCGCAGCGCAAGGCGCTCCGGCTCGACGATCTCGCCGACCAGAGCCTGCTGCTGCTCGAGGACGGCCACTGCCTGCGCGATCAGGCACTGCAGGTGTGCGAGCTTTCCGGCGCCAACGAGAAATCCGGCTTCCGCGCCACCAGCCTGGAGACGCTGCGGCAGATGGTCGCGGCCAACGTCGGCATCACCCTGCTGCCGACGCTCGCCGTGCAGCCGCCGGTGGCGCAGTCCGAGAACGTGCACCTGCTGCCGTTCCGCGGCGACGCGCCGCGCCGGCGCATCGCCATGGTCTGGCGCAGGAGTTCCGCGCTCGGCGCGTTCCTGCGCCAGCTCGCCGCGCTGCTGCGCGCGCTGCCGCCGACGCTGCTCGATGCGCGACTCGCCGCCGCGCGCCGCGTCGCGACGGCGCCGGGGCGGCGCGCTTCCGATAGAGGAAATCGATCGGTTCGATCGTAACAATCAATTTCACAACCAGGCCGGTCGGCGTTACGCTGCGCTGGTCTCGCCGCGAAGGCGGCGCGATCCGGTTCTCCCTCATCCTCCAGCGAGGTGCCACATGAGCAATCTGAAAGGATCCAAGACCGAAGCCAACCTGAAGTACGCGTTCGCCGGCGAATCGCAGGCGAATCGCCGCTACCTGTACTTCGCCCAGAAGGCCGACGTGGAAGGCTACAACGACGTCGCCGCGGTGTTCCGCTCCACCGCCGAAGGCGAAACCGGCCACGCCCACGGCCATCTGGAATACCTCGAGGCCTGCGGCGATCCGGCCACCGGCCTGCCGTTCGGCGACACCAGAAACAATCTCAAGGCCGCCATCGCCGGCGAGACGCACGAATACACCGACATGTATCCGGGCATGGCCAAGACCGCACGCGAGGAAGGCTTCAACGAGGTCGCCGACTGGTTCGAGACGCTCGCCAAGGCCGAACGCTCGCACGCCAACCGCTTCACCAAGGCGTTGAACGAGCTCGCCTGACGGCACTCACCTTTCTCCCATCCGGAGAACGCGGTGCCGAGGCCGGAGGAGGGTCCGGTGTCGCCGCGCCGCGGAACCGAAACCGGACCCTCATCCCCGCCCCTCTCCCGCCGGGAGAGGGGCCCAGCCGAGAGTGCGCGCATGTCCGAGCTCCCACCCGCCGTTGCTTCCGCACCCATACGCGAAGGCAGCCTCGAGGCGCCGACGCGACACCCGCTCGACTGGAAGAACCCGCAGTTCCACGACCCGGCCGCGATCGAGGCCGAGCTCGCGCGGGTGTTCGACATCTGCCATGGCTGCCGGCGCTGCGTCAGTCTGTGCCATGCCTTTCCCACGCTGTTCGATCTGGTCGACGCCTCGGCGACGATGGAAGTCGACGGCGTGGCGAAATCCGACTACGCCAAGGTCGTCGAGCAGTGCTATCTCTGCGACCTCTGCTACCAGACCAAATGCCCCTACGTGCCGCCGCATCCGTGGAACGTCGACTTCCCGCACCTGATGCTGCGCGCCAAGGCGGCGGCGCACAAGCGCGGCGAGACCAGGCTCGCGGCGAAGCTGCTGTCCTCGACCACCGCGGTCGGCCGGCTGGCGACGATTCCGGTGGTGGTCGAGGCGGTCAATGCCGCCAACCGCAGCCGCGCCGGCCGCGCGCTCTTGGAAAAGACGCTCGGCGTGCACCGCCAGGCGCGCGTGCCGCCGTACACCTCGCGCACCGCGCGCAAACGGCTCAAGGCGCTCGACGGCGGCGGCGAGGTACGGCCGGCCGGCCGCACCCGCGGCAAGGTGGCGCTGTTCGTCACCTGCTACGGCAACTTCTCCCTGCCGCAGCCGGTCGAGGACCTCGCCGCGGTGCTGCGCCACAACGGCATTCCCGTCGCCCTGGTCGAACGCGAGGTCTGCTGCGGCATGCCGAAGCTCGAGCTCGGCGATCTCGACACAGTGGAAAAGTATAAAAATATCAACATTCCGGTGCTCGCCGCAGCGATCCGCGACGGCTGGGACGTGAGCGCGACGATTCCCTCGTGCGTGCTGATGTTCAAGCAGGAACTGCCGCTGCTGTTCCCGGACGACGCCGACGTCGCGCTGGTCAAGCGCCACATGTTCGATCCGTTCGAATATCTCTGGCAGCGCCATCAGGCCGGTCTGCTCAACACCGACTTCCGCCGGCCGCTCGGCACGATCGCCTACCATGCGCCCTGCCACCAGCGCGTGCAGAACATCGGCCCGCGGACGCGCGACGTGCTCGCGCTGATTCCCGGCACCGAGATCCAGGCTATCGAGCGCTGCTCCGGCCACGACGGCACCTACGGCGTGAAGGCGAAGACCTACGCGCTGTCGCGCAAGCTCGCCCGCCCGGTGGAGGCGCGCGTGCAGCAGATCGCGCCCGCGCACTTCGCCAGCGATTGCCCGATGGCCGGCGGCCACATCGCCCACGGCCTCGGCGATCGGCCGCAGGCGGAAAGCCCGATCAGCCTGCTGCGGCTGGCCTATGGCATCTGAGCCGGCCGCCACGCGAACGATCCGAGGAACCGAACCGCATGAACAAGCTCACCGCCGCCGACCTGCTCAGCCTCGAAGCCTACGCGCGCGAGCGCCCCGCCTTCCGCGCGCGCGTGATCGCGCACAAGCAGCCGCGCACCGTGCACCTCGGCGCGCACATCACGCTGCTCTTCGAGGATCGGCTCACCATCCAGTACCAGATCCAGGAGATGCTGCGCATCGAGCGCATCTTCGAGGCCGACGGCATCCGCGACGAACTCGACGCCTACAATCCGCTGATTCCCGACGGCGCGAACCTGAAGGCGACGATGCTGATCGAATACGCCGATCCGGCCGAACGCGCACGGCGCCTGGCGGAGCTGCGCGGCGTGGAAGACGCCGTGCTCCTGCACATCGACGCGCTGCCGGCGGTGCGCGCGATCGCCGACGAGGACCTGCCGCGCCGTACCGAGCAGAAGACCTCGGCCGTGCACTTCCTGCGCTTCGAACTGGCGCCGGATCACGTCGCCGCGTTCAAGCGCGGCGCCGCGGCGCGGCTCGCGGTCGGGCACCCGGCCTATCGCGCCGAGGCGGAGCTCGCCGAAACCACGCGCACCGCGCTGGCGCGCGATCTCGATTGAACGCGCGCCGGCTCTGGCCGTGGCTGCTCGCTGCGCTGGCGCTCGTCGCGCTGTGGCACGAGGCGCGCCAGCGACCGATCGCGCGCGCCCCGGGGGTGCTGGCCGCCGCCGCGCCGGAGCAGGACGATCTGCCCACCGACGCCACGCATTGGCGCAAGGGCGACATCGACCTCAGGCCGCTGGCGCGCTTCGCGGCGACCGCGCGGGTGCTGGCGCGCGCCGACTACCGCTTCGACCGGGAAGCCGAGCTCGCGCCGGTGGACCTCGCGCTCGGCTGGGGCCGCATGTCCGACAGCGCGGTGCTGGAAAAAGTGGACATTTCCCAATCGGCGCGTTTTTACTACTGGCAGGTGCGCGAATTTCCGATCCCGGAGCGCGAAATCGTCGAATCGAGCGCGAACATGCACCTCGCGCCGGCCGACACCGAGGTCGCGCGCGCGATCCGGCGCGTGCGCGTCGGCGACGTCGTCCACTTCGAGGGATATCTGGTCGAGGCGCGCTGGCCGGACGGCTACCGCTGGACGAGCTCGCTGACGCGCAGCGACTCCGGCCCCGGCGCCTGCGAACTGGTGTGGGTGGAACGCTTCACGATCGAACCGCGCCCGTGACGCTCAAGGCGGACAGTTCGGCGGCGGCGCCTCGCCGGCGCGCGGCCGGCAGCGCGCGGCCGTCGCGCCGACCTGGGCCCGCTGCGCGGCGGCCGCGGCGGCGTCGAACGCCGGTGCCGCGACGACGAACGCGCGGCGATAGCTCTGCCCCGCGAAATCGGCGGTGAATTGCCAGGTGCCGGGCGGCGCGTCGGCCGGCAGCGTGTATTTCCAGTCCCACGCCGTGCCCGAGTAGAACGGCTCGGGCAGATGCTCGCTGGCGAGATCGAAATCCCATTGCGCGAACACGCTGCCGTCCGGACGCAGGATGCGGAACTGCGTCACCTCGCCGTTGCGCTGGTCGCGGTACGAGGCGAACACCCACAAGGTGCCGCCGGGCGCGAAGACCTTCTGGAAGAAGGGCGTCTCGTCGATGGCGTGGCCGGCTTCATCGACGCCGCAGGCGATGAACCGCGGCTCGGCCGAGTGCGTGCTCAGGCTCACGATGTGCGGATCCTCGTAGGGCTGAAACACCGCCCAGCGATCCGGCGCCGGATTGCAGTCGCCGTGACGCGGATCGACCACCGCGCCCGCGGCGTCGCGCAGCTCGAAATGCAGATGCGGTCCGCTCGACTGGCCGGAGCTGCCGACCAGGCCGAGATAATCGCCCGCCGCCACGCGCGCGCCGATCGGCAGCGTGGTCACCGAACCGTTGCGCAGGTGCAGGTAGATCGCGGACAGGCCGTCGTCCTGCTGGATGCGCACGAAGTTCGGATCGGTGCTGCTGGCGATCGCGCAGTCGCGATCGAAATTGCCATCCGCCTTGGCCGCGATCACGCCGGGCGCCGCCGCCACCACCTGCACCAGACCCTGGTCCATCATCCACCACGGAAACGGCCACAGGTAATAGTCGGTGCCGGCGTGGTTGTAGCCGGTGTCGAGATCGTAGGTGCGTGTGCCACAAGTATAATCTTCCACAAATCCCGGATAGCGCGGGTCGTGATCGACGAAATACTTGGTGCCGTGGTAGTCGAACTGATCGAAGCCAGTGACCGGCTGGAGCGGCCAGAGCAGATCGTTCGCCGCCGTCGCTGCGGTCGGCGCGGCGAGCATGCCGGCGCGCCGCAACGCGGCCAGGTTCGCCGCCGTCTCGTGCTCGATTCGTTCGTGCCATGCCGGGCTCGGCGCGTCGGCGAAATCGCCGGGGCCGGTCACCCGGCCGCCCACCGGCGCCTGCGCCTGTGCCGCCGTCGCCAGCATCCAGAACAGCCACAGCCTCCGCCACATGATCGCCCTCCTCGGCCCGCCCGGCCGCGGCGGCAGCGAACTTACGCCGATCGCGTGACCGGCGCAACGGCGTCCCGCGCCGCGGCCTCGGCGCGCGCGAGGGCCGCGTCGAGATCGGCGAGCAGATCCTCCGCCGCCTCGATACCGACGGACAGACGCAGCAGACCGTCGCCGATGCCGGCACGGCGGCGGGCCGCGGCATCCATGCTGGCGTGGGTCATCGTCGCCGGATGCGCGATCAGGCTCTCCACGCCGCCGAGCGACTCGGCCAGGCTGAAGCAACGCAGGCCGTCGACGAACGCACGCGCCGCCGCCTCGCCGCCGCGCAGGTCGAAGCTCAGCATCGCGCCGAAGCCGCGCTGTTGACGGCGGGCGAGCGCGTGGCCGGGGTGCCGCGGCAGGCCGGGGAAGTATACTTTTTCCACCGCCGCGTGCCGCGCCAGCCGCTCGGCCAGCGCCGCGGCGTTGGCCTGTTGCACGGCCAGACGCGCCGCCAGGGTGCGCAGGCCGCGCAGGGTGAGATAGCTGTCGAACGGCGCGCCGGCGAGGCCGAGGCAGTTGCACCACCAGGCGAGTTCCTCGCCGAGCGCCGCGTCGGCCCACACCACCGCGCCGCCGACCACGTCGGAATGGCCGTTCAGGTACTTGGTGGTCGAATGCACGACCAGGTCGGCGCCGAGCGCGAGCGGTTGCTGCAGCGCCGGCGACAGGAACGTGTTGTCGACGACCACCAGCGCGCCAGCGGCATGCGCCCGGCGCGCGGTCGCGGCGATGTCGGTGATGCGCAGCAGCGGGTTGCTCGGCGTCTCGATCCACACCAGCCGCGGCCGACGCGCGAGCGCCGCGGCGAGCGCGGCGGGATCGGCAAAATCCACAAATTCCACTGTATACAATCCGCGCTCGGCCTGCGCCTGGAACAGGCGATGGCAGCCGCCGTAGCCATCGTGCGGCGCGACCAGGCGATCGTGCGGCCGCAGTTGCGCGGTGACCAGCGCGACGGCGGCCATGCCGGAAGCGGTCACCAGCGCGCCGGCGCCGCCTTCCAGCGCGGCGAGCGCGTCGGCCAGCAGGTCGCGGGTCGGGTTGCCGGAGCGGGTGTAGTCGTAGGCGCCCTTCCGGGCGAAGCCGGCAAAGCGGAAATTCGCGGAGAGGTGCAGCGGCGGCATCACCGCGCCATGGGCGGTATCCGCCTCGACGCCGGCGCGCGCCGCGATGGTGGCGCCGCGCCGGCTCATGCGCGGTCCTCCAGCGCCGCGCGCAGCAGCGCCGCCACCGCCGCGTCTTCCTTGAGGAAGGCGTCGTGGCCGAACGGCGAGGAGAGCTCGATGAGCTCGCACGGACCGCCGGCGCGCGCGGCGTACTCGGCGAGCAGCGACGGCGGCACGAGCAGGTCCTCGCGCACGGCGAGCAGCGTGGTCGGCGTGCGGATCGCCGCCGGATCGATGCGGTGCGTGTCGAGCGATGCACCGAGGCAGCGGAACGCGGCGGCGTCGAAGCGCGCGGCAAAGGCATCGCCGTGGTGCGCGAACCAGGCCAGCACGTCGCCCGCGCCGTCGGCGAAGCGGCGTTCGATGCCCTCGGGCGTGCGGTAGCTCAACAGCGCCAGCGCGCGCGCCCAGGCCAGCGCGGTGCGGCCGTCGCCGCCGAGATCGAGGAGGGCGCACTGGATGCGGCGCAGCCCCAGCGCGAACTGCCCGGCGCGATGCGCCGCGCTGAGCAGCACCAGCCGGCGCAGGCGCCGGCCGAGCAGCGCGGCGAGATGCTGCGCCACCGCGCCGCCGTAGGAGGCGCCAACCAGCAGGTGCACGCGGCGCAGCCGCAGGCGATTGAGCAGCAGGAGCAGCGCGCGCGCCTGATCGCTGGTGGCGATCGGTGGAAAATCGCGGTCGCCGCGCGGGCCGCTCGAGGCGTCCACGCCGCCGAGCCAATCGACGCCGAGCAGCCGGTAACGCGCCGGATCGAGCGCCCTGCCGACGCCGCACTGGCGCTCCCACCAGCCGCGACCGTCCGCCGCGACGCAGGCGCGATGCGCCGAGATGCCGCCCAGCACCACGACCACCGGCGCGGCGTCGGGACCGACGCACTGCCAGGCGAGCCGTGCGCCGCGCAGCGCCGCGCCGGATTCGAGCACGAACGGATCGGGCAAGACGAGCTCGCCGCGACGCCAGGCGAGCGCGCGGGTCGGCGCGCGCGCGGCGCGCGGGGTGCGATCGGCCGGCATGACGTCCCTCCGCGACAAAAGAGGGACGCATCCTACGTGTGCATCGTTTGGATGTCAAGACGTCTAGACGTATAGACGTCTATTTGCAGACACGATTCACGCCGGCTCCGCCGCCGGCGGCGTCCGCGTGCGCAGCGAGCCGATGAAGATGCCGAGCAGCGAGAGCAGCAGCCCGATCCAGTCCGGCGCGCCGGTCGGCCGCGCGAACAGGATCACGTCGAGCACGAACGACAGCGCCGGTTGCAGCAGCAGCAGCAGGCCGACCAGCGACGCCGGCAACTGCGGCATGGCGTGCGCGATCAGCACCCAACCGAGCACCTGACCGAACAGGCCGAGGCCGAGCAGCGCGGCCCACGACTGCGCGTCCGGAATGGCGTAGCCGTGGCCTTCGACGGCGACCGCGAGCGCCAGCATGCCCGCGCACAGCAGGCTGTTCAGGCACAGCACGCGCGCCGGATCGAGCGTCGGCCGCCTGAGCTGCGCCTGGCGCAGGCTGATGAGGTACACGGCGTAGGCGACCCCGGTGAGCAGGCCGAACCACACGCCGAGCCGGAACTGCGGCGTGAACGCGCTCCAGCGCACGCCGACCAGCAGCCACAGGCCGACCAGCGCGAGCGCGACGCCGAACACGAAGCGCAGGTGCAGCCGTTCGCGGTACACCACCACGCCGACGATGGCCATGATGAACACCTGGAAGTTGGCCGCCAGCGTCGCCAGGCCCGGACCGATGTCGCGGATACTGCGATGCCACAGCATCAGATCCGCGCAGAACGCGAGCGCCGGCAGCAGCAGCCACAGCACATCGGCCATGGCATAACCGCGCCACTGGCGGCGCGCGAGCAGCAGCCCGAGCAGCATCAGCCCGCCGAACAGCATGCGGTAGAACGCCGAAACCGTCGGCGCCACGTGCGCCCAGCGCACGAAGATGCTGGTGGTGCTGATCAATGCCGCGCCGGCGGTCATGCGCAGCAGGGCGCCGCGCGCGATGCGCGGAGTCACGGCGTGGCCGGCTCGTGCAGCGCGGCCACCGGCTCGGTCGCCGCTTCCGCCAGCCATTCGCGCAACGGCGCCAGCGCGAGGATGGCGTCCATGTAGGCGCGCTCACCCTCGCCGACGGCGACGTCGTAGCTCGCGAAGCGCAGCACCACCGGCGCGTACATCGCATCGGCGATACCGAACCCGCCGAACAGGAATGGCCCGCCTTCGCCGAAACGACGGCGCGCCTCGCGCCAGATCGTCCGCACCCGCGCGACGTCGCGCGTGGCCGCGTCGGCGAGCGGCGCGTGCGGCGCGCGCCGGCGGCAGTTCAACGGCAGCGCCTCGCGCAGCGCGACGAACCCGGCGTGCATCTCGGCGCTGATCGAACGCGCCTCGGCGCGGGCCGCGCGCGCGGCCGGCCAGCCGCGTCCGTCGAGAAATCGCTCGTTGACGTATTCGGCAATGGCGAGCGAGTCCCACACGCGGATGTCGCCGTCGTGCAGCACCGGCACGCGACCGGCCGGCGTGTACTGGCCAATGCGAGCGTAGAACTCCGGCGTGTCGAGCGGCAGCTTGATCTCGGTGAACGGCACGCCGAACTGGCGCAGCAGCAGCCACGCCCGCAGCGACCACGAGGAGTAGTTCTTGCTGCCGATGACGAGAGTGAGCGCTGCGCTCATCTACACCGGCTCCGGCAACCAGCCCGGACCGGATTCGGGGCGTTCGCGCACCTCGGCGAGCTCGGCATCGATGCGCTCGGCGATGCCGCGCGCACGCGGTCCGTCCGGTTCGGCCACCATGACATTGACGAGCGCGAGCGGCGGCAACTCGCCGACCGCACCGGTCAGGTACTGGCCGCTGACGAAGGCGGGGATGCCCTCCTGCTCGAGCGCGTTCTTCACCAGATTGGCGTCGATGATGTTTTCCGCGCGGTAGACGATCTGCATCGGGCGCCTGCGTTCCGCGATGGCCGTTCGCCCACGCTAATCGATCCGCGCCCGGCCGTAAAGCGGCCGGCGCCGCGAGCGGGCCGATCCGAGACGGAGCGCGGCTTTCGCCGTCGGCAGCGGCCGGCTACACTTGCGTCTTTGCGTGACGTGATGCGCCGCGCCCCATGACCGACGCCAGTTCCGCCAGCAACAATTTCATCCGCCAGATCGTGCTCGAGGACCGCGCCGCCGGCAAGCATGGCGGCCGCGTCGCCACGCGCTTCCCGCCCGAACCGAACGGGTATCTGCATCTCGGCCACGCCAAGTCGATCTGCCTCAACTTCGGCATCGCGCGCGAGTTCGGCGGCACCTGCAACCTGCGCTTCGACGACACCAATCCGACCAAGGAGGACCTCGAATACGTCGAGGCGATCCAGGCCGACGTGCGCTGGCTCGGCTTCGACTGGCACGAGCTGCGCCACGCCTCGGACTACTTCGAGGTGTTCTACCTCTGCGCGGAGAAGCTGATCCGCGACGGCAAGGCGTACGTCTGCGACCTGTCCGCCGACGAGGTGCGCGCCTACCGCGGCACCCTCACCGAGCCGGGGCGCGATTCGCCGTGGCGCGAGCGCAGCGTCGAGGAGAATCTGGATCTGTTCCGGCGCATGCGCGCCGGCGAGTTCGCCGACGGCTCGCGCACGCTGCGCGCCAAGATCGACATGGCGAGCGGCAACATCAATCTGCGCGATCCGGCGCTGTACCGCATCCGCAAGGTGCCGCACCAGAACACCGGCGACGCCTGGTGCATCTATCCGATGTACGACTACGCGCACTGCATCAGCGACGCGGTGGAAGGCATCACCCACTCGCTGTGCACGCTCGAGTTCGAGGATCACCGCCCACTGTACGACTGGTGTCTCGAACAGCTCGACCTGCCGAACCACCCGGAACTGACCGAGCCGCTGCGCCGCGCCGGACTCGCCTGCACGCCGAGCCGGCCGCAGCAGATCGAATTCGCGCGCGGCAATCTCGATTACACGGTGATGAGCAAGCGCAAGTTGATGGCGCTGGTGCAGGACGGCCTGGTCGCCGGCTGGGACGATCCGCGCATGCCGACCCTGTCCGGCGCGCGCCGGCGCGGTTTTCCGCCGGCGGCGATCCGCCTGTTCTGGGAGCGCGCCGGCGTGACCAAGCAGAATTCGGTGATCGAATTCTCGGTGCTCGAAGGCTGCGTGCGCGAAGTGCTCGACGCCACCGCACCGCGGCGCCTGGCGGTGCTCGATCCGCTCAAGCTCGTCATCGACAATCTGGCGGACGACCACCGCGAGACACTCACCTTCCCGAATCACCCGAAGAACGACGGCTTCGGCACACGCGCGGTCGCCTTCTGCCGCGAGCTGTGGATCGAGCGCGACGATTTCCGCGAAGTGCCGCCGAAAGGCTTCCATCGGCTGGTGCCGGGCGGCGAGGTGCGCCTGCGCGGCGTCGGCATCGTCAAATGCATCGATGTGGTAAGAGATGCCAGCGGCGCGGTCGTCGAACTGCACGGCACGCTCGATCCCGACACCCGCCCGGGCCGGCCCGGCGCCGAGCGCAAGGTGAAGGGCACCATCCACTGGGTCAGCGCGCGCGACGCGGTGCCGGCCGAGGTGCGCCTGTACGATCGCCTGTTCACCGTGCCCGATCCGGACGACACCAGCGACGGCCGGAGCTATTCCGATCACCTCAATCCGCAGTCGCTGCGCACGGTGACCGGCTACGTCGAGGCGTCGCTCGCTGCGATCGCGCCGGAGAGCGCGTTCCAGTTCGAACGGCTCGGCTATTTCGTCGCCGACCGCCACGATCACGCGCCGGGCCGACCGGTGTTCAACCGCACCGTCACCCTGCGCGATTCGTACGCGAAAGCGGTCGGCGGCTAGGCGCATGATCCTCGCGCAACTGCATCTCACCCTGCCGGTGTGGCTGCGCGAAGCGGTCGATGAATCGCGCCCGTATCCGGACGACGAAGCCAAGGTCGCGCTGGCCATCGAGCTCGCCCGGCGCAACGTCGAGCAGCGCAGCGGCGGGCCGTTCGGCGCGGCGGTGTTCGCCGAAGACGGCCGTCTGGTATCGGTCGGCGTCAATCGCGTGATCGAACAGAGCTGCTCGCTCGCCCACGCCGAGATCATGGCCTACATGCTGGCGCAGCAGCGATTGCAACGCTACCGCCTGAACGACGGCGGCGGCCGCTTCGTCCTCGCCACCAGCGCGCAGCCCTGCTGCCAGTGCTACGGCGCGACGGTGTGGGCCGGCATCGACGAGCTGCTGATCGGCGCGCGCAAGGAAGACGTCGAGGAACTCACCGACTTCAACGAAGGCCCGCTGCCGGCCGACTGGATCGGCGAACTGCAACGCCGTGGCATCGCCGTGCGGCGCGACATCCGGCGCGAGGACGCGCGCGCCGTGCTGCGGCGGTACACGGAACTCGGCGGGATTTCCTACTGATCGTCGCCGGGAAAAAGAAAGGGGCGCCGAAGCGCCCCCGAATCGGTGACGGCGCAAGCGCAGGCCGCGCTTGCGCCATCGGCACTCACTGTGACGCGTTGACCTGCACCGGCAGGATCGGCGTGACCGCGTCGTTGCTGCTCAGGCACAGATACCCGGTCGCACTGGTGCCGCCCAGCGGCGCGGTGGCCGTGACGGTTACCGGCGCGGAGCTTGCACCGCCCAACGCCAGCGGGAAGCCCGTGGCGCTGAGCCACGACGGCGGTACGCAGGACGCCGAGCTTTCCAGATGCATGGCGAGGCCAGCTCCGGTCGCCGGATCGATGGCGTTCCAGGCCGGCGACGGCAACTGCGGGCCGATCGTGACCGCGGAAGAACCGGAGCCATTGGTGCTGGTCAACCAGTACCAGGCCTCCGTGCAGCCCGATCCACCGTCATTGCAGGGCAAGGTGGGATAGACCACCAGCCAGTAGTGACCCGCCGGCAGCATCGTATTGGTACCCGCCGCGACCAGATCCAGGCTGATGTCGCCGCCGAACGGGCCCGTCACGCTCACGCCGGCGCCACCCGCGGTCGAGTCGAAGCTCCACACCGTCGCACCACCGGTATCCGGATCGCTGCTCGGCTTGCCGCTGGCGTCGCTGTAGATGCGCCAGTGCACCGCCAGACTCGGGCCGAAGCTCGACAACGTATTGTTGGCGACGAAACCGGGAGCGAAGATCTTCGTCAGATTGACGGGCGTATTGCCGGTGATGGTGAAGTCGTCCGCGGCGAAGAAGTCCGAATCGCTGCCGACGCGCCCGGTGTACTGCGTGCTCGTGTAGCCGTACGAATTGCCGCTGATCTGATTGCTCCACACGTATGGCACGCTGCCGGTCGTCGCTTGCGTCACGCTCAACGTCGGTCCGCCAACGTTGGATACGTTCTCCGTGCCACTCGCGGAACCGGCGCCGACTCCCGTGATCGACAACGGATTCGGCGCGGCCGCGATCGTCGGCGGCGGCACCGCAATCGCCATCGTCAGATGCAACGGCGTGAGGCTCGCGTCACTCGGTGTCAGCGTGACTTCGGCGAAATGGAAGCTGCCGTCCGACGGCAGTCCGGAGGAGTTGACCGCGAACGTCACCGGCCGTGTCGCGTGCGCCGCGATCGAGAAGCTCGATGGGCTCACGGTCACCGCCGAGAAGCCGGGGTTCGGCCCCGCGGCAACCGAAGCGGTCCAGGTGACGGCGTGGTCCTGGGTGCTGCGGAACTTGCGGGTGAAATTGCACGAGTTGATGCACTTGGCATTCTGCAGGCTCGCCAGGTTCAGCGTGGTCGGATCACCACCGGAGCCAGGATTGGCGTTGGTGAAGGACAGGCCGGTTTCGTTCATCACCAGGCCCGCATGGCTGGCGACGAAGTCTTGCAGGCGCCCCGAGCCGCGATCGAAGTAATCGCTCGGCGTCGTGCCGTTGGCCTTGGTCAGCCCCGCCTCCTTGGCCGTCATCATCAGTGCCGACTTGGCTTCCAGCGGCGTCCAATCCGGATGCAAGCCAAGCATCAGCGCACCGGAACCGGTGGTGTGCGGCGTCGCCATCGACGTGCCGTTGTACAGCGCCACGAGATTCGGACCGTTGCCGCTGCCGTCGTTGGCGATGGCCGCAAGAATGTTCACGCCGGGCGCCTGGACATCCGGCTTGACGAGGTTGACCGTCGTCGGGCCGAGCAGGCTGAAGTTCGCCAATACATCCGGCTGCTGCGGCTGACGGATCGGCGGATACGGAATGACCGCCGTGCCGGTATTCGAGTTGGCAGACAGGAAGGCTTGGAAATTGAAGCCCTGTGCCTGCGTGATCGAATACACCGGAACCGTCGCGCCGGCTACGGAGGGAGTGAATGGCGCCTCGGGACGATTGTCGGAGATGACCACGGCGATCGCCCCAGCGTTCACCGCATTGGTCACCTTGGTCGAAAAACTGCACGTACCACGACTCACCAGCGCGATGGCGCCGCTGAATTGCCCGGCCGTGTAGGCGGAACAGCCGTCGCTGCCGCTGGTGTTGTTGATATGAAACGCGGGACTGAGCACGATGTTGGCGGCGATGGTCCCCGTCGGCGGGGTATCGCCGCTGCCTTCGGTCAGTGGCTGATTCTGCACGTTGGACGGTGGCGTACCGGGACCCGTGATGGAAAGGTCGGGCGCAATCGCTCCACCCGTGTGGGTACCGGCCGCCACGGTCGTGACCCACGGCTCCCAATGATTGGCCGTGCCGGGCGCCTGGGTCGGCACGCTGGCGCTGGTGTTGCCCGCCGCCGCGGCGACGAAGATGCCGGCATCGGCCGCGGACAGGAACGCCAGTGACGTCGAGTCGTTCCAGGGAGTGGTGCCGCCGCTGATCGAATAGTTCAGCGCGTCGACGATGCCGTCCTTGATCGCTTGATCGACCGATGCCGACGTGGCGGCAGTCGAACATTGCACATTCGTATCCGGCGAGCAGGCGTAGTAGATCACCAGATTCGCGTGCGGTGCGACACCGGCGATATTGGCCGTATAGCCACTCAGCGTGGCGGAGCGGAAATCGCCGGCGGCCGTACTCGCCGTGTGGCTGCCGTGGCCCTGCGTATCCTCGACGGAGAATTGAGTGGGGCAAGGACCGGTGCAGCTTCCGGTCAAGTCGATCTCGTCGTAGGCACCGATCACCTTGTCGTTGCAGCCGGCGAGACTGATGCCGGTGGGACCGCCACCGAGATTGCACTGGCCGATGAAGTTCCCCGAGCCGAGCGGATTCTGGATGGTGTAGCCCTTGGCGTCGGTGACGGCGAACGACGGACTGAGACTGTTGTAGCCGGTGTCGATATCGCCGATCACCATGCCATCGCCGAGATAGCCGCCGGTCGTGTCGAAGCCGCTGGCGAACAGCGTGTCCTGGCCGGCGGGCGTTCCCCACCAGACCGAGGCGGCGCCGATGAAACCTGGTCCGATATCCGTGGCCAATGCGTGCGGCCGATCACGTTCCACCGCAACCACACCTGGCACGGAGGCGACGGCCTGCGCCTGTTCCGGCGTGAGCTCCAGCAGCACGGCGTTCAAGGCGTGCTGCATGGCATAGCGCGGCGTCACCGGTTGCTTCAGCGCCGTCGCGATGTCGGCCAGATGCAGTTGCTGCTGCTGTTGCACGTACTGAACGTAGCTCTTGGCCTGCGGACTCATCACGTCCAGGCGCGCGCGTCCATTCTTCATGATCTTGAGCGGAATGGAACTGATGCCATTGACTGGCTTGCTGCCCACCACCGAGTTGTACTCGGCCAGCGGCGCCTCCTCGAAGCGCACGATGTAGCGGGCCGGGGCGTCCACGGCGGACAATCCCACCAGCGCGGACTGATGGCCGGTACTGGCGTCGTCGGTCGCTGGCAGCGCAATCGCGTACAAACGATGCGCCGTGAAACCGGAAACGGCGACCAGCGCCGAAATCGTTGCCGCGAGCGTGCGCGGCCGAATCGGAAAACGGGAATTCACGTATCTTTCCTCCCTACGGCATTGCCTCGATGCGAACCGCCTGCTCTACGACCGAACCGACGGCGTGTCATGCCGCGACGAGCGAACGTGGCGGCCCCCTGAAGCGGCGCAGACTACAACGGCAAGCCGCACGTGTCGAGTGATACTTGGACAGGCCACCCGAAGACGCCAGCGCCCATGCCCCACCTCCGCCCCCACCTGCGCGGCCTGATCGTCAAGCTCGCGCTGTTCTACGTGCTGCTGTCGCTGCCGTGTCTGGCGCTGGTCGAGGCCGGCATCCTGCTGGTCGAGTTCGGCCGCTTCCGCGCGGCGGTGGAGGGCGGCTCGCTCGCGCGCGCGGCCGAGGCTGCCGCCGCCGAACTCGCGGCGGCGTGGCCGGCGGCGGGCGACGAGGCGCGGGAACTCGCGCTGTTCGTCGAGTCGCTGCGTCTGCGCCTGCAACGTCCGCGCGGCGGCTTGCTCGAGGACGAGTCGTATCTTCTCGTGGAGCTTTCCGCCGAGCCGATCGCGGTGGCGGTGCTGGCGCCGGACGGACGGGTGCTGGCGCGCGCGCCCGCCACCTTCGCCTGGCGCGAGGCGCTGCCGTCGGCCGATGCGGACGCCTGGCGCGCGGTGACGTCGGCGGCGACCATGCTGCCGCCGCGCGACGATGCGGATTTCGTGCGCCGCGCGCTGGCGCCGGTGCGCGCGGCCGACGGCCGCCTGCGCGGCGTGCTCGCGATCGAGCTGCGCCTGCCGCTGCCGTGGCATCGGTTTCTTTCCGACCTCAGCCTGGAATGGCCGATCGTGCTCGGCTATCTCGTCGTGTTCGGCCTGGCCTCGTCGCTGTTCCTCGCCGCCTGGGTCACGCGCCGGCTCAATCGCGTGGCGCGCGCGGCGCACGCCTGGAGCCGCGGCGATTTCAGCGATCGCATCGACGATCCCGCGCGCGACGAGCTCGGCCGGCTGTCCGCGCAGCTCGACGACATGGCCTTGCAGCTTCGCGATCTGATGCGCTCGCGCGCGGAACTGGCCACGCTCGCCGAGCGTCAGCGCCTGGCGCGCGATCTGCACGACACCGTGAAGCAGAAGGCGTTCGCGTTGAATCTGCAGATCGCCGGCGCGCGCCGTCTGCTCGGCGAACACGCGGCGGCCGAGCGGCTGGCGCAGGCCGAGCGCCTGAGCCGGCAGATCCAGCAGGAACTCGCCGCCATCCTCGACGAGCTTCGCGCCGGCGGCGGCATCAGCCTCGCGGCGCGCCTGCGCGAGCGCGCGCGCGAGTGGGCGCAGACCAGCGGACTCGCGCTCGATCTCGACGTCGCCGAGCTGCCCGGACTCGCGCCGCCGCACGCCGAGGCGCTGCTGCGCATCGCCGACGAGGCGCTCGCCAACGTGCTCAGGCACAGCGGCGCGAGCCGCGTGCGGGTGAGCCTCCGTCGCGACACCGACGCGGCCGAGCTCGCGATCGTGGATAATGGCCGCGGCACCACGGAGGACGATCGCCCCGGCATGGGCCTCGCCAACATGCGCGAGCGCGCGCTCGCCCTGCCCGGCGGGCGTTTCGTGCTCGAGCGCGCGCCGGAATCCGGCACCCGCGTGTGCGTGCGTTTTTCCCTGGCCCGGAGCAATCCACCATGAATCCGCCGATCCGCCTCGTCGTCGCCGACGATCACGTGCTGGTGCGTCAGGGCATCCGCGCGTTTCTCGACACCTGCGTCGATCTCGTCATCGTCGGCGAGGCCGAGGACGCCGCCGCGGCGGCCGCGCTGTGCGCGCGCGAGCGTCCGGACGTCGCGCTGGTCGATCTCGTCATGCCGGGCGGCGGCATCGCCGCCACCCGCGCGATCCGCGCCGAAAGTCCGGCGACGCAAGTGATCCTGATCACTTCGTTCGAGGACGCGCCGCAGATCCTCGCCGGCCTGGAAGCCGGGGCGCTGTCGTGCCTGCTCAAGGACATCGATGCCGAGGGCCTCGCCGCGGCGATCCGCAAGGCCGCGCGCGGCGAGGCGGTGCTGCATCCGCGCGTGGCCGGGTTCCTGCTCGAGGCGCTGCGTCGCGACGACACCACGGACCGCGCGCTGGCCGCGCTCAGCCAGCGCGAGCGCGAAGTGCTCACGCTGATCGCCGAGGGCCTGAGCAATCAGGACATCGGCGCGCGTCTGGCGATCTCGGAAAAGACGGTCAAAACCCACGTCAGCAACATCCTCGCCAAGCTCGACGTCGCCGATCGCACCCAGGCCGCGGTGTACGCCTGGAAGAGCGGCCTGAAGCAACGCGCGGCCGCCACGGCGAAATCGTGAGCCGACCGTGTGGCTGGTCGCCCTCTGCCGCGCCGGCTTCGAGCGCGAATGCGCCGAGGAGATCGCCGAGCGCGCGCGGACCGCGCGCCTGGTGCTCGAACCGCAGTTCGCGGTCGGCGACGCTTTCGTCATCGCCGCGACCGACGCCGCCGAAGCCGAACTCGCGCGCGTCTTCGCCTGGCGCGAGCTGATCTTCGCCCGCCAGAGCCTGATCGCGTTCGCGCGCCTCGCCGAGCTGCCGCGGCACGACCGCGTGGCGCCGATCGTGCAGGCGCTCACCGCGCGCGACGAGCGGTTCCGCGAGGTCTGGCTCGAGGCGCCCGACAGCGAGGCAGGCCGGCGCCTGGCGCCGCTGTGCCGCGGTCTTGGCGCCGCGCTCGACGTCGCGCTGCGCGACGCGCAGCGGCTCGATCCGGCCGCGCCGCGCCGGCTGCACGGCTTTTTTCCACAAAGCGACAAAGTATATCTTGCCGCCGCCGACCCGGCCGCCACCGCGCCGTGGCCGCAGGGCGTGCCGCGCCTCAAGTTCCCGCGCGGCGCGCCGAGCCGCTCGACGCTGAAACTCGAGGAGGCGTTGCTGGTGCTGCTCGATGCGACCGAGCGCGCGCGCTGGCTCACGCCCGGCATGACCGCGGTGGACCTGGGCGCCGCGCCCGGCGGCTGGACCTGGCAATTCGTGCGTCGCTCGATCCGCGTGATCGCGGTCGACAACGGCGCGATCGCGCGCACGCTGCTCGACTCCGGCCTGGTCATCCACCGGCGCGAGGACGGCTTCCGCTTCCGCCCGGCGCAGCCGGTGGACTGGCTGCTGTGCGACATGGTCGAACAGCCGCGCCGCGTCGCCGAACTCGTCGCCCGCTGGCTCGCCACCGGCGACTGCCGACGCGCGCTGTTCAATCTCAAGCTGCCGATGAAACAGCGCTACGCCGAGACCCGACGCTGCCTCGACCGCGTGCGCGCCGTGGCCGCGGAACTGCGCGCCAAGCAGCTCTATCACGACCGCGAGGAAATCACCGTATTCGCGCGGCGGACGTGAAGGTGCCCGCGTCGGTGTGGACCGTGGCGGTTGCGGTATCCTTGGCGCCCATCCACTGATCGGGGCCGGGCGACCGGCCCCGCTTTTTGCGCGAGATTCCATGCGACGCTTCCGCTCGTTCCTGCCGCTGCTGGCGCTGATCGCCCTCGGCATCGCCCTGCTCGCCTCCGGCACGCTCGACCGGTTCCGGCCGGAGACGCTGGCCGTGGAACAGGCGAGCCTGCAAGCCCGGATCGCCGCGCATCCGCTGCTCGCCGCGCTGCTGCAGGTCGGCGCGGTGACCTTGTCGATCGCCACCGGCATTCCCGGCGTGGTGGTGTTGATCTTCGCCGGCGGCATGCTGTTCGGCGTCGCCTTCGGCACGCTGCTGTCGAGCCTCGGCGTGACCCTCGGCGCGCTGATCCTGTTCCTCGCCAGCCGCCATGCGTTCCGTGCGCATCGGCCGGGCGATACGCCGGGTCTGGTCAGTCGCCTGCACGGCGGCTACCACCGTCATCCGGTGAGCTACACCTTCTTCCTGCGCCTGGTGCCGTTCTTTCCGTTCGGCGGCGTCACCATCGGGCTGGCCTGGTTGCGCTGTCCGCTGTGGCTGTTCCTGAGCGCGACCGCGGCCGGCGGCGCGTTGATGACCGGCATCGAAACCGCGCTCGGCGCCGGCCTGGCGAGGAATATCGGCACGAACCGCGCCATCAGCCTCGATCTGCTGCACGATCCGGCGGTGATCGTGCCGCTCGTGGCGCTGGGCCTGCTCGCGCTGGTGCCGGTGGCCATCGGCCGCTGGCGCACGCGCCGGCGCGGCTCCGGCTCGCCTTGAATCGCGCCCGGGCAAATTGAGCGGGCGGGCTCGCATCGGCTATCCTGCCGCCGTTTTTTCACCTCCCGGACGCGCTCGCCTTGACCCCCGCCCACGCCAACGCCCCGCGGCCGTCGTTCTGGCGCGCGCTCGTGCTGAGCCTTGCGGTGGCGGCGCTCAACTTCGCGCTGTGGGCCGCGCTCAACCGGCCGACCGAGCCGCCCGGCTGGACCGGCAAGATCGGCGGCCTCGCCTACGCGCCGTACCAGCGCTACCAGAATCCGAACCGGCTGATCTATCCCGGCACCGAGGAGATCGACGCCGACCTCAAACGGCTGTCGCGTTATACCGACCACATCCGCATCTACACGGCGCTGGAAAATCCCGTGGTGCCGGCGATCGCGAAGAAGTACGGCCTGAAGGTGGCCGCCGGCGCCTACCTCGACCACCGGCTCCAGCACAACGACGACGAGATCGCCGCGCTGATCGAGACGGTGCGCGCCAACGACAACGTCAATCGCGCGATCGTCGGCAACGAGACGCTGCTGCGCAACGACATGGGCGTGGATGCGCTGATCGGCTACATCGATCGCGTGCGCGCGCAGGTGAAGGTGCCGGTGTCGACCGCGGAACCCTGGCACATCTGGCTCAAGTATCCGCAGCTCGCCAGGCACGTCGATTTCATCACCGTGCATCTCCTGCCCTACTGGGAAGGCTACCCGCGCAAGGACGCCATCGGCCTGTACGTGCTGATGCGCTACTACCAGTTGCAGAGCGCGTTTCCCGGCAAGCGCATCGTCATTGGCGAAGTGGGCTGGCCGTCCTCGGGCGACCGCATCAAGGGCGCCACCGCCTCGGTCGCCGACGAGGCGCTGTTCATCCGCCAGTGGCTCAACGTCGCCGCCGAGCGGCACCTCGACTACTATCTGATGGAAGCGTTCGATCAACCGTGGAAGGAACCGTTCGAGGGGCGCGTCGGCGCGTACTGGGGTCTGTTCGGCGCCGATCGCGAACCGAAGTTCGCGCTCGCCGGCAGCGTCGTCGAGGATCCGAACTGGCCGTGGAAGGCGGCGATCTCCGGCCTGCTCGCGCTGCTGCCGATGTTCTGGTTCGCGCGGCACTTCATGCGCTTCAAGGCGCAGGGACTGTTCTTCTACTGCGCGCTGTTGCAGCTTTCCGCCTCGCTCCTGGTGTGGTCGGCGACGCTGCCGTTCGCGTTCTATCTCGATCCGGTCGACTGGGCGATGCTGCTGATCCTGGCGCCGGCGCAGCTTGCCATCGTGCTGATCCTGCTGATCAACGGCTTCGAGTTCACCGAGGTACTGTGGCGCAAGCGCTGGCTGCGCGAATTCCACCCGCTGCCGCCGTTGCCGCCGGAGCAGCAGCCGTTCGTGTCGGTGCATCTGGCCTGCTGCAACGAGCCGCCGGAAATGGTGATTCTCACGCTCGATTCGCTCGCCGCGCTCGACTACGAACATTTCGAGGTGCTGGTGATCGACAACAACACCAAGCGCCCGGAGATCTGGCAGCCGGTCGAGGAACACTGCCGCAGGCTCGGCCCGCGCTTCCGTTTCTTCCATCTCGATCCGTGGCCCGGCTTCAAGGCCGGCGCGCTCAACTTCGGCCTCAAGGAGACCGATGCGCGCGCCGAGATCGTCGCGGTGATCGATGCCGACTACGCCGTGCGCCCGGACTGGCTGCGCGCGCTCGCCGGCCATTTCGCCGATCCGAAAGTCGCCGTCGTGCAATGCCCGCAGGCGCATCGCGACTGGGAGCACAACGCCTTCCGGCGCATGACCAACTGGGAATACGACGGCTTCTTCCGCATCGGCATGCACCACCGCAACGAGCGCAACGCCATCATCCAGCACGGCACCATGACCATGGTCCGGCGCGGCGCGCTGGAATCGACCGGCGGCTGGTCGGAATGGACGATCTGCGAGGACGCCGAACTCGGCCTGCGGCTGATGCACGCCGGCTACGACACGATCTATGTCGACGAGATCATGGGCCGCGGCCTGACGCCGGCGGATTACACCGCGTACAAATCGCAGCGTTACCGCTGGGCGTTCGGCGCGATGCAGATCCTCAAGGCGCGCTGGCACTGGCTGACCGAACGCGGCCCGCTCAGCGCCGGCCAGCGCTTCCATTTCCTGACCGGCTGGTTCTCCTGGTTCGCCGACGCGCTGCATCTGGCCTTCACCCTGCTCGCGCTCGGCTGGACCGCCGGCATGATCGGCCTGCCGGAATACTTCAACCTGCCGCTCGATCTGTTCATCTATCCGGTGCTCGGCTTCTTCCTGTTCAAGGCCGCCTTCGGCATCATCCTGTACCGCGTGCGCGTGCCGTGCTCATGGCGCGACACGCTCGCCGCCTCGATCGCCAGCATGGGCCTGTCCCACGCCATCGCCCGCGGCATCTATCTCGGGCTGTGGAAGAAGCGCGGCGAATTCGTGCGCACCGCCAAGAGCCGGCGACTGTCGCAGCGGCCGAATCCATTCGCCGCGGTGCAGGAGGAACTGCTGATGTTCCTCGCCATTTGCCTCGGCATCGCCGGCATGCTGCACGCGGTCGGCATCGCCTACATCGAGGGCAAGCTGTGGATCGCCATCCTGTGCGCGCAGGCGATTCCGTATCTTTCCGCCCTGGTCAGCGCCTGGGTCGCGTGGCGGGCGGGGGAGAAGATTGGTTGAGGGCCGAGGGCTGGAGGCTGACGGCCGGGAGCTGGGGGCCGAGGGCACTTCCCGCTCACCGCTCACCGCTCACGCGCGCGAGGGCCGGGGGCTGTGAAGCTTTTTCCACTTCCCACTCCCCACTCCTCACTCCCTACCGCCCCGCAGCGTGCCGCACCAAGGCGCGCTTGAGCGGCGTGAGGCGATCGACCAGGGCGAGGCCGGCGCCGCGCAGTGCGGCGAGCGGCGGCGCCGCGCTGCCGAACAGGCGCTGGATCGCGTCGAAGGCGTGCGCCGACAACGTATCGTCGCTGCGCCGGCGGCGCGCGTAGCGGCGCAGAGTATACTCTGCTGCAAAATCCCTTTTTTCCGAGCGCGCCGCGGTCAGCGTGGCGACCAGCTCCGCGACGTCGCGCAGGCCGAGATTGACGCCCTGTCCGGCCAGCGGATGGACGACGTGCGCGGCGTCGCCGACCAGCACGGCACGCGGCGCGAGGTAGCGCTCGGCCAGACGCAGGCGCAGCGGCAGCGCGGCGCGCGGCGTGGTCGCGACGATGCGGCCGAGCCGGAAGTCGAACGCCGCGCCGAGCTCGGCGCAAAACGCGGCGTCGTCGAGCGCGAGCAGGCGCGCCGCCTCGCGCTCCGGCACCGACCACACGATCGAACTGCGCCCGTCGGCGAGCGGCAGGAAGGCGAGCGTGCCCCCCGGCAGGAAGCGCTGCCACGCGGTGGCCTGATGCGCGCGCTCGGTCGCGACATGGGCGACGATGGCGCGCTGATGGTAGTCGCGCTCCCGCACGGCGATGCCGAGCCGGTCGCGCAGCGCGGAATCCGCGCCGTCGGCCGCCACCACCAGACGGGCGCGCAACGACGTACCGTCGTCGAGCGCGAGCGTGCGCCATTGCCCGTCCGCCGTGGTGCCGACGACTCGCGCCGGGACGCGCAGCGCGACGCGGCCGTCCGCGGCGAGCGCCCGCCACAGCATGTGCTGGATCAGGCGATTCTCGACGATCCAGCCGAGCGCCGCCTCGCCGCGCTCGGCGCTGTCGAAGGCGAGTTCGCCCGGGGCGAGCGCGTCCCAGACCCGCATGCGCCGGAACGGACTCGCGCGCGCGGACGCAATGGACGTCCAGACGTCCAGACGTCCGAACAGGTCCGCGGCGGACGGCGCCAGCGCGACCACGCGCAGGTCCACCTCGTCGCCGGCGCGCCACGGCGGCGGCTCGCGCGCGTCGAGCACGGCGACGTCGAAGCCTTCGCGCGCGAGCGCGAGCGCCAGCGCCGCGCCGACCATGCCGGCGCCGACCACGGCGACGTCGTGGCTGGTCATGCCGATCCTCCGCCCCGCTCGCGCACCGGCACGCCCAACGCCAGGCGCGGCACCTCGCCGCGGAAGCCCATGCCGTGACGCACGAGCCGATCCTTGAGCGGCGCCACCCGATCGAGCGCGAGCAAGCCGAGACTGCGCAGCCATTTCCGCGGCGCCGACTCGCCCACGGTCACGCGCGCCAGCGTGTCGCTCAGCGCCGCGGTCTCGGCGTGATCGACGCGCCGGCGCTCGGCGTAGGCCGCGAGCAGGTCGGCGTCGCCGGGATCATCGCCGCGCGCCGCGGCGTCCACCAGCAGTTCGGCCAGCGTCAGCGCATCGCGCAGACCGAGATTGAAGCCCTGCGCGGCGACCGGATGCAGCGTCTGCGCGGCATTGCCGATCAGCACCGCGCGCGGCGCGACGAGGCGCCGCGCCCGCACGCGCCGCAGCGGATACGCCGCGCGCCGACCGGGTCGCGCGAGTGCGCCGAGCCGCCAGCCGAAGCGTTCCTGGACCCGCGCGATGAAGCCGTCGTCGTCGAGCGCCGCCACCTCGGCGGCCTGCGCGGCGGGCACGGTCAGCACCACACCGACGCGGCGCGCGGCGAGCGGCAGCACGGCGAGTGGCCCCTCCGCGGTGAACCGCTCGTAGGCGCAGCCGTCCCAGCGCGCCGGCGTCAGCGTGGCGACGAAGGCGGTCTGCGCGTAGTCGAACGTCTCGGCGCCGATGCCGAGCGCCGCGCGCACGAACGAATCGGTGCCGTCGGCGCCGACCAGCAGGCGCGTGCGCAGCGTGCGTTCGCCATCCGCGGTCGTGAGGCGCGCCTCGAGTGCGTCGCCTGCCGGCGCAAGTGCGGTCAGCTTCGCCGGCGCGTAGCGCGCGAGCGCGCGGCAGTCGGCCAGCCGCGCGAGCAGACCGTTGCCCAGCTCGCGTGCGGGCAGCACCGCACCGAAGGCGTCCACGCCGTGCGCCGCGGCATCGAGCCGAAGCGCGCCGAACTCGCCGCGGCGGCTGACGTGGATGCGCGTGATCGGCGTGGCGCGCGCGCCGACCTCGGCCCAGACGCCGAGCGCCTCCAGCGCGTTGACCGTGGCCCGCGCCAGCGCGAGATGGCGCTCGTCGTAGCTCGGCTGGTGATTCGCTTGCGCCGGCGCGGCCTCGACCAACGCCGCGCGCAACCCGGCGCGTTCGAGGGCGATGGCGAGACTCGCGCCGACCAGACCACCGCCGACGATCACGATGTCGTGGTCGTGTCGCATGGGGAGGATGATAGCGTAGCGGGAAGCGGGAAGTAGGGAGTGGAAAGAGCTGTTCAGCCCTCAGCCCTTGGCCCTCAGCCCTCGCACCTCTGCTACCCTCTCCCCGCATGGACCTCATCCTCGTTCGCCACGGCGACGTCGAAGCGCGGCCCGGACTGTGCCTCGGCCAGACCGACGCGCCGCTGTCGGCCGCCGGTTTCGGCGCCGTGCAGCAGCTCGCGGCCACCTGGACCGAACCGGCGCCGCGCTTTCTGTTCTCCAGCGATCTCAAGCGCGCGCACCAGGCCGCCTCGATCTTCGCCGCGCGCTTCGCCATCGAGCCGCTGACCGACGCGCGCCTGCGCGAGGTGCATCTCGGCGAGTGGGACGGCAAGCGCTGGGACGAGGTCATGCGCAGCGACGCGGCGCGCTACGAGCACTGGGCGAACAACTGGGTGATCCAGGAAGCGCCGAAGGGCGAGAGTTTCGCCGACGTCATCCGTCGCACCGGCGCGTGGCTGTCGTCGCTGCTCGCCTCCACCCGCGAGGACGACGTCGTGCTCGCGGTGGCACATGCCGGCTCGATCCGCGCCCTGCTCTGCCACGCGCTCGGCCTGCCGGCACAGCGCGCGTTCGCGTTGCGCGTCGACCACGCCCACGCCGCGCGCGTGCGCACCCGCGGCGGGCAGTTTGAAGTATGCTATATCAATGCCTCGCGCTTCGAGGAAGTGGCTTGACGATCGCCGCGCCGGCGACGTTTTCCAGCCGCTTCCGTCGGAACTTCGTCTGTGGAGATTTTCGCAATGTTGCATTTTCCACAAAATCACCTCTCGCCGCGCAGCGGCGTGCTGATCGGCATGATCGCGTTTGCGGTCGCGGTGCGACTGCTCATCCATTTCGTGCCCGGCGTGCTGCCGTACAACTTCACTCCGGTGGAGGCGATCGCCCTGTTCGGCGGCGCCTATTTCACGGATCGCCGTCTGGCCCTGCTCGTGCCGATCGCGGCGATGCTGCTCGCCGATCTCGTCATCGGCCTGCATGCGCTGATCCCGGTCGTCTACGGCTGCATCGCGCTCACCGCGCTGCTCGGCGGCGCGCTGCGCGGCCGCGTCGCGGCACCGCGCGTCGCCGGCTATGCGGGCGTGAGTGCGGTGCTGTTCTATCTCGTCACCAATTTCTTCGTCTGGCTGACGAGCGGCATGTATCCGCCGACCGCGGCCGGGCTCGCCGCCTGCTATGTCGCCGGCATCCCGTTCTTCGGCGGCACCCTGGCCGGCACGCTGCTCTGGAGCGCGCTGCTGTTCGGCGGCTTCGAGTGGCTGCAGCGGCGCTGGACGGTGCTCGAAGCGGCGGCGGCGTGACGCGGAAGGCGGGCTGCGGCATGGCCGCTTGCGCGATCTCACCGAACGACGAAGACGACGACAACTGGTGTTTTTCTATGCCAACGCGCGGGCGCGTCGGCGCTTCCCTGCGCCGCAGGTCGTGCCGTCGTGGGTAATCGTCTCTCCAAGATTTACACCCGCACCGGCGACGACGGCCGGCGTTACCCGTCGGCGGCGCGCGCACATCCTGCGCGCTTGCCGCACGCCGGCCGAGAAGCGTGGTTCTCGTCCGGCTTCGCCGCCCGCGCACGGCGCGGGCGCGTCGTCGCCTCCCTGCACCGAGGGTCGTGCCGTCGTGGGTAATCGTCTCTCCAAGATTTACACCCGCACCGGCGACGACGGCACGACCGGCCTCGGCGACGGCACGCGCACGCCGAAGGACGCGGTGCGCGTCGCCGCCTACGGCACCGTCGATGAGCTGAACAGCGCGATCGGCATGGTGCTGGCCGAGCCGATTCCGGATGCCATCCGCGAGGCGCTGACGCAGATCCAGCACGACCTGTTCGATCTCGGCGGCGAGCTGTGCATTCCCGGCATGGCGATGATCCAGAACGCCGACGTGACGCGCCTGGAAACCACGCTCGACGGCTGCAACGCCGAGCTGCCCGCGCTCAAGGATTTCATCCTGCCCGGCGGCGGCCGCGCCGCGGCCTGCTGTCATCTCGCGCGCACCATCTGCCGGCGCGCCGAACGCGAAGTGGTGACGCTCGCGCGCGCCGAGCCGGTGCGCCCGGAGGCGCTGCGCTATCTCAATCGGCTGTCGGATCTGCTGTTCGTCATCGCGCGTGTGCTGGCGCGCGCCTCGGGCCATGGCGAGGTGCTGTGGCAGCACGAGCGGCGCAAGCGACCGAAGTCCTGATCGTCGCGGTCCGCTGCCGTGCGGCTCTACAGCCATCCCGCCTGCCTCGCCCACGACGCCGGCCCCGGCCATCCCGAATCGCCGCTGCGGCTGCAAGCCGTGCTCGAGGCGCTCGACCGCGACCGGTTCGCCGCGCTCGATCGCATCGAGGCGCCGCGCGCCACGCGCGAGCAGCTCGCACGCGCGCACGACGCCGCGCTGATCGACCGCATCTTCGACCACGCGCCGCGGCACGGCCACGTGCGCCTGGACCCGGACACGGCGATGTCGCCGGATTCGCTCGAGGCCGCGCTGCGCGCGGCCGGCGCGGTGTGCGCGGCGGTCGATGCGCTGCTCGACGGCGCGGCGACGCGCGCGTTCTGCGCGGTGCGACCGCCGGGCCACCACGCCACACGCGATACGCCGATGGGTTTCTGCCTGTTCAACAACGTCGCCGTCGGCGCCGCGCACGCGCTCGCGCGCGGCCTGCGGCGCGTCGCGATCGTCGATTTCGACGTGCACCACGGCAACGGCACGCAGGACATCTTCTGGGACGTGCCGGCGGTGCTGTACGCCTCCACCCACCAGTCGCCGCTCTATCCCGGCACCGGCGCGCGCGGCGAGACCGGCGCCGGCAACATCGTCAACGCGCCGCTGCCGCCGGGCGCCGGATCGCGCGAATTCCGCACGGCGATGGCCGCCGAGGTGCTGCCGGCGCTGGTCCGCTTCCGGCCGGAACTCGTGCTCGTCTCCGCCGGCTTCGACGCGCACCGGCTCGATCCGCTCGCCGACCTCAACCTCGAAGCCGACGACTACGCCTGGGTGACGGGTGAACTTGTGGACATTGCGCACAAATTCGCATCGCGTCGCGTGATTTCGAGCCTCGAGGGCGGCTACAGCCCGACCGCCCTGCGCGAAAGCGTCGCCGCGCACGTGGCGGCGCTGATGGCGTGAACGACGATCAGCGGCGCCGCGTCGCGCCGCTCAGCCGGCGGCGCGGAAATCGAGCGCCGCCGAGTTGATGCAGTAGCGCACGCCGGTCGGCGGCGGGCCGTCGGCAAAGACGTGGCCAAGATGCGAATCGCAGCGCGCGCATTTCACCTCGATGCGGCGCATGCCGTGCGACCGGTCCTCGTGGTGGCTCACCGCCTCGGCCGAGACCGGCGCGAAATAGCTCGGCCAGCCGGTGCCGGAATCGAACTTGGTGGCGGAGGCGAACAGCTCCGCACCGCACGCCGCGCAGAGATACGTGCCGGCCTCGTGGTGGTCCCAGTACTTGCCGGAGAACGGCGGCTCGGTCGCCGAACAACGGCAGACGGCGTATTGCTGCGGATCGAGCTCGGCGCGCCATTGCGCCTCGGTCTTGCAGATCTTCCCGGTCACGGCGGATCACCTCTCGTGGACTGGCGGTACCGGCAAGCGTGGCGCCGCCACGCGTGCAGGACAAGTGCCGCGTGTCCGGTCGGCCCGCATTGCCCGGATGGCGCGAATCAGGCAAGCTGTGGCGCCTTTTTCTGTCAGCCATGGGACGGATGACCGTGCCGATTCCTTGCCGCGCGAATCTGCTTCGCCCGCGCCTGCTCGCGCTGGCCCTGGCGGCGGCGCTGGTGCATGCGGCGCACGCCGCGGACAGCGAACCGCCGATCGCCTGCCCGGTGGGCGTGCTGCAATGCCCGAAGAAGGGCAGCGAGCATCGCTACGCGCTGTGCAAGCGCAACGACCTGCTCGACTTCTACGTCCCCGGCCTGCCGCACGAAGGCGATCGCGCCGCGGCACCCACCGACATCACCTCGAACCGGGTGCAATCGACCGATCGCACGCACTACCGCCTGGAAGGCGACGTGCGCGTGCAGCGGCTGGATCAGTTGCTGCGCTCGGACTTTCTCACCTACGAAACCGAGACCACCGACTACACCGCCGACGGTCACGTGCGCATGCAGGACCGCAGCATTCTGCTGTCGGCCGATCACGCGCACGGCACGGTGACGCCGAGCACCACGTTCCTCGACCACGTGCGCTATCAGCTCCTCGACCAGCGCGGCAACGGCACCGCGGCCACGGCGAACATGACCGATCCGGACCACGGCAGGCTCGCCGACGGCACCTATTCCACCTGCGATCCCGACGATCGCCGCTGGTATCTCAAGAGCCGCGAGCTCGAGGTGGACAAGGTCGCCAACGAGGGCCGCGCGCACGACGTGACCCTGTACTACGGCGACGTGCCGTTCTTCTGGTTCCCGTATCTGACGTTTCCGCTGAGCGAGGAACGCCAGTCGGGCTTCCTGCTCCCGCACCTGGCCTACACCACACGCCGCGGCCTGGTGTTCGGCCTGCCGTACTACTTCAATCTCGCGCCGAACTACGACGCCACGCTGACGCCGCTCGTCTCGAGCGAACGCGGCGCGATGCTGCAGGGCCAGTTCCGCTATCTCGACGTGCACGACAAGGCCGAGCTCGATTTCAACTTCGCGCCGCACGACAACGGCGTGCCGGACGATCTCGCCCGCTTCGCCGCCGCCGCCGCGGAAGGCGCGCCGCCGCTGCCGACGCCGCTCGAGATTCCGCACCGTCGCTACGAGCTGCATCTCAAGGACTGGAGCGGTCTGTCGGCGAACTGGGCCGCGGCGATCGACATCAACCGCGTATCCGACAAGGAATACTTCCAGGACTACGGCGACTCGCTCGGCACCTCGGCCACGTCCCTGCTCGGCTCCAGCGCCTACTTGAACGGCCGCGGCGAGTGGTGGACGGCGAGCCTCGGCGGCGACGCGACCCAGATCACCCAGCCGTATCTCGCCGAGGCCTTTCAGCCCTACGCGCGGCTGCCGCGATTGACGTTCCAGGGCGAACACGCGCTGGCCGGCGATCTCGCCGCCGGCCTCGACGCCGAGTACGTGAATTTCCGCAAGGGCCCCTACGATCTGCTGCAACCGGCCGGCGGCTTCGCGCAGGTGACCGCGCTGCAGGGCCAGCGGATCGATCTCCATCCCTATCTCGCCTGGCCGATCGAGACCGCCGCGTATTTCCTCCGCCCCGAGCTCGGCGTGCGCTACACCGCCTACGATCTGCGCGATCTCGCCGGCTACGCCGCGACCAATCCGGCTGCGCCGCAGTTTCGCGATCACACGCCGTCGCGCACGGTGCCGATCTTCAGCCTCGATACCGGCCTCGTGTTCGAGCGCGACGCCGACTTCTTCGGCCGCGCCTTCACCCAGACCCTGGAACCGCGCCTGTACTACCTGCGCGTGCCGTTCCGCGATCAGGCCGATCTGCCGATCTTCGACACCCAACTGCCGACCTTCGATTTCCCGAGCCTGTTCCGCAGCAACACCTTCGTCGGCGCCGACCGGCAGAGCAACGCCAACAATCTGACCCTCGCGCTCACCACCCGGCTGATCGACAGCGCCGCCGGCGACGAGGTGCTGCGCGCGAGTCTCGGCCAGATCCGCTACTTCGAGGCCCAGCGCGTGCAGTTGCCGGGCCACCCGGAGGTGGATTTCTCCGGTTCCGACTACGTCGCCGAGCTGGATCTGCGCCTGAACGACCGCTGGGAACTGAAGTGGGACCAGCAGTACAACCCGAACTCGAAAGTGCTCGATCCGCTGACCCAGACGCTGGTGCGCAATCTGCATCATACCGATCTGTCCGCGATCAGCCTCGAGCACCGCTTCGCCGGCGACGGCGTGTTCAATGTGTCGTACCGCTTCCGCCGCGGCCTGCTCGAACAGTTCGACACCACCGCGCTGTACCCGCTGAACGAACGCTGGAGCCTGGTCGGGCGCTACTACTATTCGCTGCTCAATCACCAGTTGCTCGAGGCCTTCGCCGGCGCCGAATACGACAGTTGCTGCGTGGCCATGCGCTTCGTGCTGCGCCGCTACGTCAACGCCATCGGCGAAGTCAACACCAACACCGGCGTCTACTTCGAACTCGAGTTCAAGGGCCTCGGCAACACCGGTACGCGCACCGAAAACTTCCTGCGCCGTGCTATTCTTGGGGTTCGATGACGCCGCGCCGGCGCGCCAACGGTTTTCTCACCGCCGCCGCGGCATCATGCGCCGCGGCCCGCGCGGCCCGATCGCCCGCAACGTCAACCCGCGCCTTGCGCGCTCCCGGTGATTCCCGATGAAGAAGATCCTCGCCCTCGCTTGTGTTCTGCTCGCCGGCCTCGGCGCCGCCGTCCAGGCGCAGATGCTGTCCAGGGAGCCGCTCGACCGCATCGTCGCCGTGGCCGAGGACGAGGTGATCCTGCAAAGCGAGCTCGACCGCGCCGTCGCCAACGTGCTCGCCCAGTACCGCAATCGGCCGCAGCAACTGCCGCCGCGCGAGGTGCTCGAGCGCCAGGTGCTGGAGAGCCTGATCCTGCTGCGCCTGCAGGTGCAGCGCGCGCAGAGCACCGGCATCCGCGTCAGCGACACCGACGTCGATCAGGCGATGCAGCGCGTGGCCGAGAACAACAAGATGACGGTGGCGCAGTTGCGCGCCTCGCTCGCGCGCGACGGCGTGGACTTCGACGATTTCCGGCGCAACCTGCGCGATCAGTTGCTGGTCCAGCGCCTGCAGCAGCGCGTGGTGCAGAGCGCGGCCAACGTCAGCGATTCCGAGGTGGACATCCTGCTCGCCAGCAACAGCCTGAAGGAAGGCGAGGTGCATCTGCAGCACATCCTCATCGCCGTGCCCGAGAGCGCCGACGCCGCGCAGATCCAGCAGGCGAAGGAGCGCGCCGACGAGGTCAAGAAGCAGCTCGACAACGGCATGGACTTCACCGCCGCCGCGATCCGCTACTCCGGTGCGCAGGACGCATTGCAGGGCGGCGATCTCGGCTGGCGCCATTACGACGAGGTGCCGGAGGCGTTCGCCAACCTGGTCGAGGGGATGCAGCCCGGCCAGGTGTCGCAGGTGCTGCGCGGCCCGAGCGGCTTCCACATCGTCAAGCTGGTCGACAAGCGCAGCGACGCCAAACAGGTGGTCACCGAGTACCACGCCCGGCATATCCTGATCCGGGTCGGCGAACTCACCAGCAGCGAGGAGGCGCAGAAGGAGATCAACGACATCCGTCGCCGCATCGTCGACAACCACGAGGACTTCGCCGCCCTGGCCAAGCGCCATTCGCAGGATGCGAACACCGCCGGCGCCGGCGGCGATCTCGGCTGGTTTCCGATCGACCAGTACGGCACGCGCATCGCCAACGAGCTCGCGGTGCTGAAGGACGGCGAGATCTCGCCGCCGTTCCAGACCGAGGCCGGCTGGCACATCCTCGAGCGTCTGGGCACGCGCCAGCAGGACATGACCGAGGCGATGAAGCGCGAACACGCGCGCGAGGTGATCCGCAATCGCAAGGCCGATGAGGAATACGAGAACTTCCTGCGGCAACTGCGCAGCGAATCCTACGTCGAGGTCCGCCTGCCCGACACGGGCGCGGGCAAGCCGGCGTCCTGACCGCGCCCGCTCGGCCGCGGCGCCGATGCGACGCGCATCGGCCGCAGGGTCGAGGCGGAATCCACGTGAGCGCTCGCTTTCTCCCACGCCTGGCCATCACCACCGGCGAACCCGCCGGCGTCGGCCCCGAACTGGTCGCCGTGCTCGCCGCGAGCGAGCTCGCCGCCGACCTGATCGCGATCGGCGATCCGGAGCTGCTGCGCCGCGCCGCGGCGACGCGCGGCATCGCGCTGGAGCTTTCGCCCGACGACGGCCAGTGGATTGCCGCGCGTGCGCCCGGCCAGCTGCGCTGCGTGCCGATCGCGCTGTCCGCGCCGGTCACGCCGGGCCGCCTGGACGTGCGCAATGCGACCTACGTCGAGGCGCTGCTCGACCGCGCCGCCGCCGGTTGCCTGCAAGGGGAATTCGACGCGCTCGTGACCGCGCCGGTGCACAAGGGCATCCTCAACGAGGCCGGTCTCGCCTTCCGCGGCCACACCGAATTCTTCGCCGCGCGCGCGCGCTGCGACGTCGTCATGCTGCTGGTCGCGCCCGGCCTGCGCGTCGCGCTCGCCACCACCCACCTGCCGCTCGCCGAGGTGCCTGCGGCGATCAGCGCGGCCGGCATCGTGCGGACCTTGCGCATCGTGCACAACGATCTGCGTCACCGCTTCGGCATCGCCGCGCCGCGCCTGGCCGTGCTCGGCCTCAATCCGCACGCCGGCGAGGGCGGCCATCTCGGGCGCGAGGAGCTCGACGTCATCGCCCCGGCGCTCGCCGCCCTGCGCAACGAGGGCCTGCGCATCGACGGCCCGTTGGCGGCAGATACCGCGTTCGTGCCGGCGCGGCGCGCGCAGTACGACGCCTACCTCGCCATGTACCACGATCAGGGCCTGCCGGTGCTGAAGGCGCTCGGCTTTGGCGCGGCGGTGAACGTGACCCTCGGCTTGCCGTTCGTGCGCACCTCGGTCGATCACGGCACCGCGCTCGACCTCGCCGGCACCGGCACCGCCGATGCCGCGAGCCTGATCGCCGCGGCACGGCTGGCGATCGAGCTCACCGCGACCGCGGCGTGACGCCGCCTCAGCGGCGCGCTGCGCACAACGGCGGGGTCGCGACCGGGCGCGGCTTGAGCCCCGGCACGCGCTCGAACACCAGCGCGACCGCGAACAACACCAGCGCGCAGCCGGCGGCGCTGGCCCAGGTGACCGGCTCGTGCAGGAACAGCGCGCCCCACAACTGCGCGAACAGCGGTACCAGGAAGGTCACGGTCGTCGCGCGCTCCACGCCCGCCTCGCGCAGGATGCGGAAATACAGCGCATAGGCCACGCCGGTGCAGACGATGCCGAGCGCGATCAGCGCCGCGATGACGCCGCCGCCCGGCCACGCCGCCGGTGCGGTCGCCGCGGCCAGCGGCACCAGCGGCAACGCGCCGGCGATCAGATTGCCCGCGGTCACGACCAGCGGATCGGTCGCGCCGAAGCGCTGGCGCGCGAGGATCGCGCCGATCGCGTACATCAGCGTCGCGGCCAGCGTCGCGGCGAAGGCGAGCGCGGTCTGCCAGGTCATGGCGAGCTCGCCGAAACGGGCGAGCGTGGCGACGCCGAGGATGCCGACGACGACGCCGGCCCATTTCGACGCCGACGGCTTGCCGCCCTGCAGGAACGCGATCACCACCGCGAACATCGGCACGGTCGAATTGAGCACGGCGAGATAGCCGGCCGGCAGGCTGCGTGCGGCGAACGCGAAACACAAAAGCGGCAGGCCCATCACCACGCTGCCGACCAGCAGGTAATCGCGCCAGCGTTCGCGCCAGTGCAGCGGCCGGCGCAGCACGAGCAGTGCCGCGATCAACGTCAGCGCAGCGAGCACCATGCGGCCGGCGCCGGTGAGCCCGGCGCCGATCACCGGCACGGTGATGCGCTGGAACAGGAACGAGGAGCCCCAGATCATGCCGAGCACGACGAGCTGGACCAAGACGCGCAGATTCATGACGGCTGCCACAGCGAAGGAACGGCGCCCAGCGTAGCGCTGGCGCGGCCGGCGGAAAACCGGTATTTTCTCGCATCTACTGTGAGCGCGATTCACACATGAATCCCTGGCACCGCCTGCCGCCGCTGCGTTCGCTGCGCGTGCTCGAGGCCGCCGTGCGCCACGAGAACTACACCCGCGCCGCCGGCGAGCTCAACCTCACCCACAGCGCCGTCAGCCACCAGATCCATGCGCTCGAGGCGACGCTCGGCCTGCGCCTGCTCGAACGCGTCGGTCGGCGCATGCGGCCGACCGAGGCCGGCCGCCAGCTCGCGCAGGACGTGCGCGCGACGCTCGATGCGCTTGCCGCGGCGGTCGAGCGCGTGCGCGGCGGCGACTCGGCCAACGCGGTGACGGTCAGTTGCCTGCCCTCCTTCGCCGCGGCCTGGCTGGTGGCGCATCTCGGCGGCTTCCTCGAACGCCACCCGCACGTCGATCTGCGTCTGGAGAGTTCCACCGCGCTCGCCGACTTCCGCAACGACGGCGTGGATGTCGCCATCCGCTACGGCACCGGCCACTACGACGGGCTGGTGAGCGAGAAGCTGTTCGACGACGTCATCTTTCCGACCCTGAGTCCCCGGCTCAAGCGCACGCACCGCGTGCGCACGCCGGCGGATCTCGCGCGCCTGCCGCTGCTGCGCATCCGCAATCAATCCTGGACGCCGTGGTTCGACGCCGCCGGACTCGACCTGCCCGAGCCGCGCCGCGGCCCGGTGTTCAACGATTCGGAACTGGCCCTGCAGGCGGCGATCCAGGGTCAGGGCGTGGCGCTGACGCGCGGCTCGCTGGCCACGCCGAAGCTGCGCGCCGGCCTGCTGGTCGCGCCGTTTCGCCCGCGCATCCCGTCGCCGCAGACCTGCTTTCTGGTCTATCCGCGCCATCACGCCGACAAACCGGCGGTGCGCCTGTTCCGCGACTGGCTGTTCGCGGAATTGCGCGCCTCGCCGCCGGTGCTGGTCGATCCACCGTGAGCTCACGGCACGCCTCCGCGGTCGCCGCGCCGGCATCGTTCCGGCCGAAGAAGCGCTTCGGCCAGCATTTCCTGCACGATCCCGGCATCCTGCGGCGCATCGTCGAGGCGATCGCGCCGCGCCCGGGCGAGCGGCTGGTCGAGATCGGCCCCGGCGAAGGCGCGCTCACGTTGCCGCTGCTCGCCGCCGCCGGCGCGCTCACCGCGATCGAACTCGACCGCGATCTGATCGAACCGCTGCGGGCGAAGGCGGCCGGACGCGGCGCGCTCGAGGTGATCCACGCCGACGCGCTCGCGGTCGACTTCACCGCGCTCGCCGCCGGCGCGCCGCTGCGCCTGGTCGGCAACCTGCCGTACAACATTTCCACTCCTATACTTTTCCACTGCTTGCAGCACGCCGCCGCGATCCGCGACATGCACTTCATGTTGCAACGCGAAGTGGTCGAGCGCATGGCCGCCGCGCCAGGCAACAAGACCTACGGCCGGCTGTCGGTGATGCTGCAACTGCGCTGCACGGTGGAGCTGCTGCTGCGCGTGCCGCCGGGCGCGTTCCGGCCGCCGCCGAAGGTCGATTCGGCGGTGGTGCGGCTCACGCCGCGGCCGGCGGCGGCGCTGCCGGACGTCGCCGCGGAGCGGCTCGAACGGGTCGTCCGCGCCGCCTTCGGCCAGCGCCGCAAGACGCTCGCCAACGCGCTCGCCGGTGTGCTCGACGCCGCCGCCATTGCCGCCGCCGGCATCGATCCGCGCGCACGCGCCGAGCAGTTGCCGCCGCCGGCGTTCGTCGCGCTGGCGCGGCGCTGCCGCGACCCGGCCGATTGAGGCTTGCCCGTTCCGGCCGCCTGCCGGAAAATCGCGGCATGGCCGAGAAGAGTCCGTACGCCATCGAGATTGCGGTCGCGACGCGGTTTCTCGACGAACAGTCGGCGCCCGAGGACAACCGCTACGTGTTCGCCTACACCATCCGCATCGCCAACGTCGGCAGTGTCGCCGCGCGATTGCTTTCGCGCCACTGGATCATCACCGACGCCAACGGCCGCGTGCAGGAAGTGCGCGGCGAGGGCGTGGTCGGCGAGCAACCGTGGCTCCAGCCGGGTCAGGATTTCCAGTACACCTCCGGCGCGGTGCTGGAAACCGCGGTCGGCACGATGCGCGGCAGCTACCAGATGCTGGCCGACGACGGCCATCGCTTCGAGGCGCCGATTCCGCAGTTCACGTTGTCGGTACCTAGAACGGTGCATTGACGTGCCGACGTCGAGATCGCACCCGCGTCCGCGCACCCCCACAACCCCCAGCGCGCGCCATGCGCGCGCTTGCCCCCTTGACTCAAGGGGGCGAAAAACACGGTGCATTGACGTGCCGGCGTCGAGATCGCACCCACGTCCGCGCACCCCCACAACCCCCAGCGCGCGCCATGCGCGCGCTTGCCCCCTTGACTCAAGGGGGCGAAAAACACGGTACATTGACGTGCCAACGTCGAGATCGCACCCGCGTCCGCGCACCCCCACAACCTTGAGCGCGCGCCATGCGCGCGCTTGCCCCCTTGACTCAAGGGGGCGAAAAACACGGTACATTGACGTGCCGGCGTCGAGATCGCACCCGCGTCCGCGCACCCCCACAACCCCCAGCGCGCGCCATGCGCGCGCTTGCCCCCTTGACTCAAGGGGGCGGAAAACACGGTACATTGACGTGCCGGCGTCGAGATCGCACCCGCGTCCGCGCACCCCCACAACCTTGAGCGCGTGCCATGCGCGACCCGAGCGGGATGCGCGCTGATGGCGACCTGGGTCATCGGCGATCTGCAAGGCTGCTACGACGAGCTCGCGCGGCTGCTCGAGAAGATCCGCTTCGATGCGGCCGCCGACACGCTCTGGTTCTGCGGCGATCTGGTCAATCGCGGCGGCCAGTCGCTCGCCGTGCTGCGGCTGGTGAAATCGCTCGGCGAGCGCACCGTGGTGGTGCTCGGCAATCACGACCTCTCGCTGCTCGCGGTCGCCGAACGCGACGAGGCCGACCAGGCCAAGGTCAATCCCGAACTGCGCGCCGTGCTGTTCGCGCCGGATCGCACGGAACTGCTCGACTGGCTGCGCCAGCGGCCGCTGCTGCACGTCGATCGCGGGCTCGATTTCCTGCTGGTGCACGCCGGCCTCGCGCCGCGCTGGACGGTGGCGCGCGCCGAACGCGCCGCGCGCGAGGTGGAACAGCGGCTGCACGGCGACGGCGCCGCGCGCCTGCTCAAGGCGATGTTCGGCAACCAGCCGGATCGCTGGTCACCGCGCCTGACCGGTATCGACCGCCTGCGCGCGACGATCAACGTGCTGACCCGACTGCGCTACTGCGACGTGCGCGGGCGCATCGCCTACGACGAGAAGGGCGCGCCCGGCACGCAGAAGCCGGGACTGTATCCGTGGTTCGAGGTGCCCGGCATGGTGCGGCGTGACATCCGCATCGTCTGCGGCCACTGGTCCACACTCGGCCGCTTCGCGGGCCTCGGCGTGTACGCCATCGACGGCGGCTGCGTCTGGGGCGGCGAGCTGATCGCGCTGCGCATCGACGCCGAGGAACCGCAGTTCGTCGCGGTGAAATCGACGCGGCCGAAGCCACACGGCGCGGCAGCGGATTGAGGCGCGGGCCGGAGACGGGAATCCGCGGCGCGCGGATCGTTCGCGCTCAGCGCGGCGCGAGCGCGCGGGCGTGATGGCGCAGATGGTCCTCGACGAAGCTCGCGACGAAGTAGTAGCTGTGGTCGTAGCCGGGTTGCATGCGCAGTTCGAGCGCCTGGCCGCTGGCGCGGCAGGCCGCGGCGAACAAGTCCGGGCGCAGACTGTCGAGATGGGCGTCGGCGTCGCCCTGATCGATCAGGATGGTGCCGGGAAACTGCGCGCGGCGCACCAGCTCGCAAGCGTCGTACTGCGCCCATGTCGCCCGATCCGGGCCGAGGTAGCGTTCGAACGCGCGCGCCGTCCAGGCGGTTTGGGTCGGCGCGCAGATCGGCGCGAACGCCGACACCGAGCGATAACGCCGCGGCTGCTTGAGTGCGATGGTCAGCGCACCGTGGCCGCCCATCGAGTGGCCGAAGATGCCTTCACGTTCGAGGTCGGCCGGGAAGTGCGCGGCGAGCAGCGCCGGCAGTTCGGCGACGACATGGGTATACATCTGGAAATGGCGCCGCCACGGCGCTTCGGTCGCGTCGAGATACAACCCGGCGCCGGCGCCGAAATGTTCGTCGTCGGCCTCGCCCGGAATGCCGGTGTGGCGCGGGCTGGTGTCGGGCACGACCAGCATCAGCCCGAGTTCCGCGGCGATGCGCTGCGCCCCGGCCTTGATCGTGAAGTTCTCCTCGGTGCAGCTCAAGCCGGACAGGTAATACAGCACCGGCACGCGCCGGTGCGCCGCCTGCGGCGGTCGATACAGTGCGAAGCGCATCGGCACGCCGCAGGCGCGCGAGGCGTGGCGATAGAAACCTTGCACGCCGTCGAAGCAGCGGTGTTCGGCGATCGTCTCGACGGCGAGCATGACCAGGAAAACCCGGGGGCGTGTGCCGCCCCCGAGTGTACATCGAGCACGTGCCCTTCAGTGGCAGGTCAACTGCAGGCTCCAGTCGTTGAGCGTGCCGGTATCCGCCGGGTAGACATCGTTGACCGTCAACGTCCAGGTGCCGTTGCCGGTGCCGCCGTTGAATGCGGCCAACGGCTGGCTCGGTTGGAACACGCCGAAAATGGCCGGGGTCGTCGCCGCGCATTGTCCGTCCACATTGCCGTTGGCCGAGCCATCGTCCAGCAGCGCGCGCAGGTTGTCGAATGGGCAGTCGTCATTGCCATTCACCGGCGAATTGACCAGAGTGACGGTCGTGTTGTTCGGGCTCGTGAGCGTGATCAAGAGATCGCCGACATAGGTGTGATTGATCGACAACCCGACCTTCACGTTGTCGATCGTGCCGCATCCGACCACGTCGAAGCTCGAGGTCACCGTGCCATGGGTGGACGGGTCCGGCGCGTCCTGCAGGGGCTCGGGGCAGCCCGTGCCGTCGTGCGCCGTGCAGCGCTTGCCGACCAGGACGTTGAGGGTCGCATAGTTCACCGGGTTCGACGCCGAGACCGGCGTGCCATCGGCCGCCGTCGCCGTCACCGTGGCGTTGTTGGTGTGCTGACCATCGCTGGGGTTGGAGAGCGGCACGTCGCAGATCATGTCCGCGCCGACATCGAGCTGATTCGTCGGACAGGTGATGACGCCGAGCTGATCGTCCGTCACCAGGACGCCATGCAGGGCCTGCTGCCCGGTGTTGATGACCACGTAGCGCAGCGCCAGTGGATCGCTGCTGCTGGCCTGCAAGCCCGGCGCGGTGTCGGCATCTTCCAGATTGATCTCGGCGTGCACCTCGAGCGAGGCCCGCAGCGGATCGAACGTACCGGCGAAGATGTGATCGTCCGGTCCGAAGCCGATCTGCTGGATCCAGGTGCCCCAGTTGCCGTCTTGCAGCGGCACGTAGGGCGGCGCCATGCCTGCCTTGGAGTATTCGCCGAGATACCAAAGGTGCTGGCCGTCCGGATCCGCCGCCATGCCGGTGTAATCGCCCCAGCGTCCGGGGCTGCCGTCGAACGCGGCGTAGATCGTGCCGCCCGGCTTCACCTCCAGCGCATCCCGCAGGGTGCCGGGCGGATCGCTCGCGAGGCGCGCGGCGACATAGACGCTCGGCCGCCGGCTCGGTCCCATGACGGTGAAGCCGAGCGCCATGTCGTCGTTGGCGTCCACCGCGAGATTCGGGAACGAGATGAACTTGCCGAAAATCGTGACCACGCCGGCCTGAATGACGCCGGCGGTGGCCGGGTTCACTTCGGCCCAGCGCGCGCATCCCTGCGGACCGGCGCCGACGTTGCAGGACATCTGGTGGGTCAACCACAGATGGCCGTTGCGCCATTCGGCATCCAGCGTGCGCACGTCGTTCGCCTGGATCTGAAACGCCGTGCCCAATTGGGTCTGATCGATCGGGAAATTCGCCGCCACGCCGGTGGCGGCCTGCAGATCGGCGTAGCCGACCAGCGTCGGCGCCGCCACGCCGCTCGGATCACTCCATTGCCAGATGCCGAAGGTGTTGCCGGAGAAGTTGGGATCGTCGGTGACGATGAACACCGTCCCCGGTGCCGACGGCGCGCCGTGCAGCACCATCGGCGTCGGCGTGCCGGTGGGATTGCCGCCATCGAGCAGATCGTGCGGCGTCGGTGCGGTCAGGGTGCCACCGGCATACATCTGCGACTTGTTCAACGCCCAGACGCGACCATTGAACGTGGTCTGGCCGAAGATGTTGGCGCCGAGGTAGATCGCCTGATCGCCCACGCCGATGTGCGGATAGTCGAAGAAATCCGTGCCGCTCACCGCGGCGAAGGTGTAGACATTCCAGGCGCCGGTCGGATCGCCGGTCTGACTGACCGCGATGCAATCGTTCGGCGACGAGTCGTAGTTGATGATGAAGCGATCGGACCCCTCGTCGTACTCCACGGTCGGATCGAAGGTGCCGTTGCAATGCGCGGGGTCGTTGAAGAAGGTGTCCGAAAGCACCGGGCCGTTCAGCAACTGCCCTTGCTTGTTGTAGATGCCAATCGCGGTGTTGACGACCGCGATCACGTGATTCGGCCCGACCGCGAGATGCGGATCCGGCGGCACCGACGCGCTGCCACCGCAGCACTGCGAGATGTCCGGCCCGTCGAAACCGCCGAGCAGGTTGACGACGGTCGTGGACGGCGGCGCCTGCACGCCCGGCGCGCGCTGCTTGGGCGATACGTCGCGCAGTTGCTGGACGTGCGCCTTCTGCACGGGCTGCTGCAAGGCCAGCGCCCGGCGCCGCTCGGCCTCCGCTTCGGAGATCGGCGAGCGCTCGCGTTTCTCCTCGCTCGCCCGGTCGCGCTTGTCCGGACGCGCCGAGGATGCTGGCGTCGTCGGCGCCACCGGCAGCTCGCGGAAGGTGACGAATCCGGGCGACAAATAGCCCGAGTTGGGCGCCGGGGTCACGGACCGAAGCGACTCCAGCGATACCGGCTTCCCCTCGCCCGCTTGGTAGCGGCGCTCCGGGCCGTGCCAGGCCCGCCAGGCATAGGCGCCACTACCCAGCGCGCCGATCAGCCCCAAGGCGATGGCGGCGTACAGTCGAATCTTCATGGTGTTCTCCCCAAGAATGCGGCAACGAGATGCCGCCCGCGGCCATGACATGGGCGATGCGACGGACGGCGACTACCCCAAGCGACGTAGCGCAACTACTACGCCGCTCGTAGATTGACCGAAATCCGCGCAGCCGGCAAGTGCTCGGCGCGATCCGCCGCGGCGGGCGCGACGACGCGCCGGATCACGAGGCGTCGTGCGGGTGCTGCTTGGTCGGATCGGATTCGATCTGCAACCAGACCACGCGCCTGTCGTGCCAGCGCGCGAGCGCGGCGGCCAGATCGCGCGTCAGCATGCGGCACGGCGCGCACCACTCGGCCCACCAATCGACGACGTAGGCATCCGCCGGCGGCAGGTCGGTCGCGGCCAGCGGCTTGCCGTCGGCGGTTTCGGTCTCCGCGAGGATCGCGGCGAGCGTGATCGGCGTGGCGAGCGCGCGGTCGCGTCGCAGCGCTTCTTCGGCGCGCCCGGCGGCGCCGGGTCGATAGCCGGTTTCACCCAGGACCACGCGGCCTTGTCCGTCGAGCACGACCAGGCGCGGCAGCTCGACGCGCTTGCCGCGCGTGTAGGTCGCGCGCAGCGCGGCCTCGCTGTGACGCAGCGCGATCACCTCGACGCCGCCGGTGCCCGGATCGGCCCACGCGCCGGCAGCCGCGCAGGCGACGGCGCCGAACAACACGAATGCGTGACGACGCGCCGTGCTCATGGCGCGGTCCATTTGCGCAGCCAGGCGTTGACGGTGTCGTGCCACAGCACGCTGTTCTGCGGCTTCAGCACCCAGTGATTCTCGTCCGGGAAGGTGAGGAACTCGCTCGGGATGCCGCGCCACTGCAGCGCGGTGAAGGCGGCGAGACCCTGCTCCAGCGGAATGCGGAAATCCTTCTCGCCGTGGATCACCAGCATCGGCGCGCGCCAGTCCTTGACGTGATCGAGCGGATTGAACTTCTCGTAGTTCTCCGGCTGCTCCCACGGCGTGCCGCGGTTCTCCCAACGGCTGAACCACAGCTCCTCGGTGGCGTAGCCCATCATGCGCGTGTCGAACACGCCGTCGTGATCGACCAGGCACTTCCACGGCTGCGGCCAGTTGCCGGCGATCCAGTAGATCATGTAGCCGCCGTAGCTCGCGCCGAGCGCGCAGGCGCGGTCGCCGTCGAGAAAAGCATACTTCTGCAACGCCGCCGCCCAGCCGAGCTTCAGGTCCTCGAGCGGCTTGCCGCCCCAGTCGCCCGAGATCGAATCGGTGAACGCCTGGCCGTAGCCGGTGGAGCCGTGGAAATTGATCGTGACCACGGCGAAGCCGGCGCCGGCATAGGTCTGCGGATTCCAGCGGTAGTGGAACTCGTTGGTCATCGCCCCCTGCGGGCCGCCATGGATCAGGAACGCGACCGGATACTTGCGGCCGGATTCGAAGTCCACCGGCTTGACCACGTAGCCCTGCACCGTCGCGCCCTCGGCGCCGGCGAAGGTGAAGAACTCGTAGTCGCCCATGCGCACCTTGGCCAGACGCTCGGCGTTGAGGCGGGTGAGTTGCTCGGGCTTGCCGCCGCGCGCGTCGATGCGGAACAGGTCGGCCGGCGCCTTGAGGTTGCTCTGCGCGTAGACGATGCGATCGGCGCCCGCGCTGAAGCCTTCCACCTGGCCCGGCCCGGTCAGGCGCGCGACCTTGCCGCTGGCGACGTCGATCGCGAACAGGGCGCGGTCGCCGTTGTCGTCGGCGGTGGTGTAGAGCACTTTTCCACTTCTGGACAATTGCAAGCCGCCGGCGGAGCGGTCCCATTGCGGATCGAGCTCGCGCGTCCGGCCGCTGGCGAGATCGAGCGCCATCACCGCGAAGCGGTCGGCCTCGAACCCCGGGCGCTTCATCGCCAGGTAATACAGGGTCTTGCCGTCGGCGGCCGGCACCGGCGTGCTGTCCCAGGCCGGATTCGCCGCGGTGAGGTTGCGCGGTGGCGCCGAGCCGTCGGCCGGCACCGCGTAGATGTCGAAGTTCGTCGACCACGGCTCGTCGCGTCCGGCGATGCGCACGTCGAAGTACACGGTCTTGCCGTCCGGCGAGAACGCATACTCGGCATCGTCGCCGAACGGCTTCGACGGAATGTCGCCGTCGATGCCCTTGCTCAACAGGCGCGGCCGCTTCAGGAACGACTGGCCAGGCGCGGCCTCGTCGATGTCGACGATGTACAACTGCGAACGCCGACCGTCGGCCCAGCTGTCCCAGTGGCGCACGAACAGCTTGTCGTACAACCGGCCGCTGGCCTTCTCGCCGATGTCGGCGACCGGCGGCCTGGTCGTGCACAGTTGCTCGGCGCATTCGGGGAACACGTCGATCGACAGCAGCACGCGCTTGCCGTCCGGCGACAGCTTGAAGTTGTTGATCTCGTAGGGATACGGCAGGATCGGCTCCGGCGCGGCGTTGGCCTCGGCCCGCACGCGCAACACCTGCGTGGTCTCGGCGCCCTTCATCTTGCCGAGGAAATACACGTAGCGGCCGTCCGGCGACCAGCGCGGACTCGAACCCGGCAGGATGCCCGGATCGACCAGCCGCACCGGTTTGGCGTCGCGCGCCGCGAGATCGAGCAGCCAGATGCCGTTGACGCCCTTGTTCGCGGCGTAGTCGGTGGTGCGCACCTGATAGGCCAGGCGCTTGCCATCCGGCGACAGTTGCGGATCGCTCACCCGATCCATCATCACCAGATCGCGCACGTCGAAGGGATGCGAGGCCGGTGGCGTCGCCGCGGGCGTGACGCACGGCACGAGCAGCGCGGCGAGGAGCATCGTCGATTTCATGGGGCAACTCCCGAAGGGAAACGGCAGGCGAATTCAGCCGGCGGCGGCCTTGCCGCCCAGCCCCTCGATCCAGCGATACAGCCCGAGCATGGCGAACACGAACACCAGGCCGCCGATCCAGAGCGCGGGGCCGGCGGCGAACGCGTCGCCGACCAGCGCCAGCGGAAAATCCTGTCCCGAGAAGGCGACGATCGCGGCGATGACGACGCCGAGCAGGCCCTCGCCGACGATCATGCCGGAGGCGAGCAGCACACCGAGCTGCTTGCGCGCCTCGGCGTCGGCGTGGCGCTCGGCGCGCCGGTCGTAATACCAGCCGGCGACCGCGCCGACCACCACCATCAGCGTGCTCGAGGTCGGCAGATAGATACCGAGACCGACCGCGAGCGGCGACAGGTGCGCCGACTTCGTCGTCCGCCGCAGCACTTCGTCGATCACGATCAGCACGAGACCGATCGCGGCGCCGACGCCGATCAGGTCCCAGTCGATGTTGTTCTGGATCACGCCCTGCGCCAGCGCCGAGATCAGGCCGGCCTGCGGCGCGGCGAGCGGATGTTCGTGCGCGCCGGCCGCGCCGACGAAACCGTAGGCCTGGCTCAGGATCTCGAGGATCGGCGGAATGATCGCGGCGCCGGCGATCACGCCGATCACCAGCGCCCACTGCTGTTTCGCCGGCGTGGCATCGACCAGCTGGCCGGTCTTCAGGTCCTGCAGATTGTTGTTGGCGATGGTGGCGACGGCGAACACCACCGAGGTGACCAGCAGCGCGTAGGCGACCAGTGCCTTGGTGAGTTCCGCCGGCACATAGGGTTTGATGCCGACGACGAGCAACAGCGCCGCGCCGATCACGACCAGGATGCCGACACCGGAGAGCGGACTGTTCGAGGCGCCGATCAGACCGGCCATGTAGCCGGTGACGGCGGAGACGAAGAAGCCCATCAGCACGCAATACACCAGTCCGCCGATGGCGAGCGCCCACAGGTGCTCGCCGAGTCCGCTCGCGCCGGCGAAATGGCCGAGCAGCCACGCGATCGGCACGAAGCAGACCAGCATGACCAGCCCCACCGTGCCGACCGGGATGTCCTGCTCGGTGCGCGGCAGCAGCGCGCCCTGCCCGGTCTTGCGCGCGTGCGCGGCGGCGAACGCGGACTTGAGCCCGCTCGCCACCGGCCGGACCAGTTTCAGCAGGGTCCAGATCGCGGCGACGCCGATCGTGCCGGCGCCGACGAAACGGATCTTCGTGCTCCAGATCTGGCGCGCCACCTCGGCCGCGTCGCCGGCGCTGCCGGCGAGCGCCGAGTAATGCGGCACGCCCCAGACCCAGGCGATCAGCGCACCGACGCCCATGGCGACGCCGACCCACAGGCCGACCAGATGGCCGACCGCGAACAGGGCGAACGACAGCGAGAAGTCGAAGCCGCTGACCGGCCCGCGATCACCGCCGAAGCGGAAATTGCGCACGATGTCGCTGGCGAAGATGCGTGTCGCCACGATCACCGCGAACGCGGCCGAGACGATCGCCCCCCAGATCACGGCGAGCAGTCCGGCGCGGCTCGCCTCGACGCCGGCGTGGGTGACGCCCGCACCGGGACTGCCGACCTTCAACACCTCGGCGCAGGCCACGCCTTCCGGGAACGGCAGGTCCGAACCGGTGACCAGCGCACGCCGCAGCGGAATCGAATACATCACGCCGAGCACGCCGCCGAGCGCGCAGATCGCGAACGAGGTCCAGAACGGAAACCCGCTCCACCAGCCGATCATCAGCAGGCCCGGCAGCACGAAGCACATCGCCGACAGCGTGCCCGCCGCCGAGGCGACGGTCTGCACGATGTTGTTTTCCTGGATCGTCGAATCCTTGAAGCCGCGCAGCAACGCCATCGAGATCACCGCGGCCGGAATCGAGGTCGCGACGGTGAGGCCGATCTTGAGGCCGAAGAACACGTTCGCCGCGGTGAACACGAGGGTGATGACGACGCCGAGCACGAGCCCGCGGACGGTCAGTTCGGTGCGCGGTGCGGCGGGATCGGAATGGTGGGCCACGGTATTCCCCATGCTGGTTGACGGAACGCGGACCGGAACGTCCGCGGCGTGATTCTCGCGATCGCGGCCGATCGCGGCAACCGGAGTATCGCAAACCTGGCGGGCGGAACGCATATCGCGGCGCAGCGCGTGGCGGGCTGCGCCTCGCGTATACTCGCGCCTCCCGCCGGCCCTGCAAGGGGGAGCGCATGTCCGCCGCCGCGCCGCCCGCCGTCGTCGATCCCGCCGACGAGCTGTTCGGCCATCCGAAGGGGTTGTACGTCTGCTTCTTCACCGAGATGTGGGAGCGCTTCTCCTTCTACGGCATGAAGGCGCTGCTACTCCTGTACCTCATCAAGCACCACGGCTTCGTCGAGAGCGACGGCTACGTCGTGGTCGGCGCCTACGGCGGCATGGTCTACGCGGTGCCGCTCATCGGCGGTCTGCTCGCCGACCGCCTGCTCGGCATGCGCAAGGCGGTCGTGCTCGGCGGCATCCTGCTCACGCTCGGCCACCTCGGCATGGCCTACGAGGGCCATCAGGCGCAGGTGGTCGACGGCGTGGTGCGGCGCGACGGCTTCGCCCTCGGCGTGTTCTATCTCTCGCTGTCGCTGATCATCAGCGGCGTCGGCTTCCTCAAGCCCAACATCTCGACCATCGTCGGCAAGCTCTATCCCGACAACGATCCGCGCTGCGATTCGGGCTTCACCATCTTCTACGCCGGCATCAACGTCGGCGCGCTGTTCTCCAGCCTGATCTGCGGCTATCTCGGCGAAGTCTGGGGCTGGGGCTTCGGCTTCGGCGCCGCCGGCATCGGCATGCTGGCCGGCCTCGGCATGTTCCTGTCCGGCCAGAAGTACCTGCGCGGTCACGCCGAACCGCGCGACCCGGCGCGCCTGCGCCGGCGTGTGCTCGGCCCGCTCACGGTGGAATGGTGCGTCTACCTCGGCGCGGTGCTGGCGTTGCCGGCGATCTCGTTGCTGATGCAGCTCGGCCGCGCCGTGCTGTACCTGCAGTTCGCGCTGCTCGCCGCCTGGCTGGGCTGGCTGGTCTGGTATATTTTTTCGCGTTGTACAAGAATCCAGCGCGAGCAGATGCTCGGCGTGGCGTTCTTCATCGCCAGTGCGCTCCTGTTCTTCTCGTTGTACGAGCAGACCTACGGTTCGTGGCTGCTGTTCACCGAGCACATGCTGACCAAGGATTTCTTCCCGTCGCTCGTGATCCGCGACGGCAAACCGTGGCCGTGGTGCATCGTGCCGCTGCTGCTCGCGCCGCCGATCGCGGCGCTGGCGCTGCGCCTCGGCGACCGCCGCGCCGCGGCGCTGCTGATGGGCGGCATCGGGCTCGCCGGCTTCGTGCTGTTCCTGCGCGACAGCCTGGTGCTGCCGCAGACCGCCGAATCGCTCGAGTACCTCGCCTCGTTCGTGCTGGTCGTGCTGACGCCGCTGTTCGGCTGGCTGTGGCCGGCGCTCGAGCGGCGCGGCGTCAATCCGAGCAAGCCGGTCAAGAACGCGCTCGGACTCGCCTTCACCGGCCTGTCCTTCCTGGTGCTTTCCGCCGCCAACGCGACGGTGAGCGAAGGCCACCCGGGCTCGGTGTGGTGGCTGCTCGGCGCCTATGTCGTGCTCGAGATCGGCGAGCTGTGCCTGTCGCCGATCGGTCTCGCCGCCGTCACCCAGCTCTCGGTGCCGAGCGTGGTCGGCCTGATGATGGGCGCGTACTGGCTGGCGACGTCGCTGTCCGAGCAGGCCGCGGCCTTGCTCAGCAGTCTCGCCGCGCTCGATCTTCCCGAGGGCGCGCAGCTCGACCTCGCCGTGGCCAAACTCAAGTACGGTGCGCTGTTCGACAAGATGCTGCTGCTCGGCCTCGGCGCGGCGCTGGTGGCGTGGCTGCTCAGTCCGCTGATCAAGCGCTGGATGCACGGCGTGAAGTGACGCCGTGCAGCGGCAACCTTTGCCGCCGCTGCACGCGCGCCGTCGCGCCGGTCAACGCCGCGCGCGCACCTGCCGCGCGCCGATGCCGGCGAGCAGGCTTAGCAGGGTGAACAGCATCCAGCGCGCATCGACCGGCACCGGCTGCGCCGCGGTCGCGGGCGCCTGCACCGTGGTCGCCGCGCTGGAGCTGGTCTGCGCGGTCTGATCGCTGACCACCGTCGCGGTGTTGACGATATTGCCGCTCACCGTCGGCGCGATGGTGAAGGTCACCGCCGTCACGCTGACGCTCTGGCTCGCGGCGAGATTGCCGAGATTGCACGGGAAGCCGCCGCTGCACGGCGCCGACGCCGACACGAAGGTCAGCCCCGGCGGCGCCGGATCGTTGAGCACCGCGTTGGTCGCCGTGCCGCCGCCGTTGTTGGTCACCGTGATCGTGTAGGCAATGGTGCCGCCCGCCGTCGCCGTGGCCGGGCCGGTCTTGCTGATGACGAGGTTCGGCGTCGCCGCGCTCGCCACCGGCACGTCCACCGTGCTCGAACAGTTGGCGTTGTTCGCGTTCGGGCAAGTCGGATCGCCGCCGCCCTGCACCGTCGCCGTGTTCGACACCGTGGTGCCGGCGGCCGCAGCCGTCGGCGTCACCGGAATCACGAAGCTCGTCGAGGCGCCGGGGGCGAGGCCCGCGGCGATCGTGCAGGTGAGCTGCTGACCACTCGCCGAGCAACCGCCCGGCGGCGTGCCGAGCGCGAGATTGCCCGGAATGTTGTCGCTGACCGTGGCCGGCGCGGTCGTCGCCGCGCCGCCGACGTTGCTCACCGTGATCGTGTAGCTCGCCGGCACGCCGACGCTGAAGCTCCCCGCGCTCGCGGTCTTCACGACCCGGAGCGCCGGCGCGTTCACCGGCGTCACCGCCGTGCTCGTGCAGTTCGCCGCCCCCGGACAGGTGGGATCGCCGCCGCCGGACACCGTGGCGGTATTGGTCACCGCGGTGCCCGCGGCCGCCGGCGTCGGCGTCACCGGAATCACGAAGCTCACGCTCGCGTTCACCGCCAGGCCCGAGGCGATCGTGCAGGTCACCATTTGCCCGGTGACCGAGCAGCCGGGCGGTGGCAAGCCGATGGCGAGCGTCGCCGGCACGTTGTCGGTGACGGTGGCCGTTGCGGTGGTCGCCGCACCGCCGATGTTGGTCACCTGCAAGGTGTAGCTCGCCGGCATGCCGACCGCGAAGTTCGAACTGCTCGCCGACTTCACGATCTGCAATTGCGGCGCACCGACCGGGGTGCTGACCGTGCTCGAGCAATTCGCCGCGCCCGGACAGGTCGGGTCGCCGCCGCCCTGCACCGTCGCGGTGTTGGTCAGCGTGGTGCCGCTCGCCGCCGCGGTCGGCGTCACCGGAATCACGAAGCTCACCGCCGTGCCCGTCGCCAGGCCGGCGGCGATCGTGCAGGTCACCGTCTGGCCCGCAGCGCCGCAACCCGGCGGCAGCGTGCCGAGCGCGAGGGTGCCCGGGATCACGTCGGTGATCGTCGCCGTCGCGGTGGTCGCGGCACTGCCGATGTTGGTCACCTGCAAGGTGTAGCTCGCCGGCACGCCGACGACGAACGCGCTCGCGCTCGCCGACTTGACGATCTGCAATTGCGGCGCGTCCACCGGGGTCGTCACGGTGCTGCTGCAATTGGCCGCGCCCGGACAGGTCGGGTCGCCGCCACCCTGCACCGTCGCGGTGTTGCTGAGCGTGGTGCCGCTCGCCGCCGCGGTCGGCGTCACCGGAATCACGAAGCTCGTCGAGGCGCCCGGCGCGAGACCCGCCGCCACGGTGCAGGTCACGGTCTGACCGGCCGCGCTGCAACCGGGCGGCAGCGTGCCGAGCGTCAGATTGCCCGGGATCACGTCGCTGATCGTCGCCGTCGCGGTGGTCGGTGCGGTGCCGGTGTTGGTCACCTGCAGGGTGTAGCTCGCCGCCACGTTGACGACGAAGCTCGCCGCGCTCGCGCTCTTCTGGATGGTCAGTTGCGGCGTATCCACCGGCGTGGTCACGGTGCTGCTGCAATTGGCCGTGGTCGGACAGGTCGGATCGCCGCCGCCCTGTGCCGTTGCCGTGTTGGTCACGCTCGGCACCGCGGCTGCGGTCGGCGTCACCGGAATCACGAAGCTCGTCGCCGCACCGACAGCAAGCACGCTGCCGATCGTGCAGGTGACCTGCTGGCCGCTCGCCGAACAGCCGGGCGGCAAGGTGCCGAGGGTCAAGGCCGCCGGGATCACATCGGTGATCGTGATCGTGCCGCTGGTGGCGACGGTGCCGGTGTTGGTCACCTGCAGGGTGTAGCTCGCCGCCACGCCGACCGAGAACGCGCCGCTCGCCGACTTGATCAGCGTCAATTGCGGCGCATCGACCGGCGTGGTCACGCTGCCCACGCAACGCGCCGGCAGGCTGCCGATCGGCGTGCCGTCCGGGCAGCCCGGATCGCCGCCGCCGGTCGCACCCGCGGTGTTGGTCACCGATTGTCCGTTCAGCGCATTGCCGGGCGTCACCGGAATGTTGAACGTCACCGGACTGTTCACCGCGAGCGGCGCGGCGACGGTGCAGGTCAGGTCCTGACCGGTCGCGCTGCAGTTCGGCGGCAGCGTGCCGATCGCAAGCCCGCCCGGAATCGTGTCGCGGATCGTCGCCGTCGCGGTCGTCGCCGCGGTGCCGGTGTTGGTCAGGGTCAGGCTGTAGGTTGCGGTCTGGTTCACCACGAACGTCGTCGGCGTCGCGCTCTTCGTGAGGCTCAACTGCGGTGCGGTCACCGTGTTGGTCACCGTGCCGTCGCAGTGGCTGGCGCCCGGACAGGTGGGATCGCCGCCGTTGTTGGCCGTCGCCGTGTTGCTCACGTTGGTGCCGCTGGTGCTCGGCTGCGGCGTGACCGGAATCGTGTAGCTCACCGAACCGCCCGGCACGATGCCGGCCGGCAAGGCGCAGGTGAGGTTCTGCCCGACCGCGCTGCACCCCGGCGGCGGCGTGCCGATCGTCAAGCCCGCCGGAATCGGATCCGTGATCGTGCCGGCGAGGGTGTCGGCCTGGCCGTTGTTCGTCGCCGTGATCACGTAGTTCGCGCTCTGGCCGACGACGAAGCTGCCGACGAGGGTCTTGGTCACGTCGATCTGCGGCGCGTTCACCGGGGTCGCGATCGTGCTCTGGCAATGACTCGCGCCGGGACAGGTGGCATCGCCACCACCGCTCACCGTCGCCGTGTTCACCGCCGGCGAAGCGGTGCCGGGCGCGATCGTCACCGGCACGTTGATCACCGGCGCATTGGCGCCGGGCAGCAGCACCGCGCTCGTCGTGCAACTGATCATCGTCGCGGTACTCGCGCTGCAATCCCAACCGCTGCCGCTCGGCGGCGCCGTCGTGGTGATGCCGGAGGGCAGCGGATCGCTCACCGTGATGCTGCCGGTGGTGCTGGTCGAACCGGTGTTGCTGACCAGCAGCGAATAGGTGCCGGTCTGACCCACCGCGAAGGCGGATGGCGTGGCGCTCTTCGTGATCGAAACCTGCTGCGCGCCGCCGTTGTTGTTGGTCACGCTCGCGGTCCTGGTGCACGGCGGCGTGGTGCAGCCGGTGCCGGCCGGTGGGCTCGCCGCGACGGTGTTGGTGATCGCGCCGGTCGCGCTCAGTTGCACCGTCGCGCTGACCGTGTACGTCACCGTCGCATTGCGCGGCAGGTTGACGGTGTCGTTGATGTTGCCGCTGCCGCTACCGGTGCAGGTGCCGCCGCCGCTGCCGACGCAGCTCCAGGTCACGCCGGTCAGTTCCGTGGGCATGGAATCCGTGACGATGCCGCCGACGATGTCGCTCGGACCGTTGTTCCGCACCGTGATGGTGTAGCCGAGACTCTGCCCCGGCAGATAGGTGCCGGCGGGATTCGCGGTCTTGGTCACCGTAAGATCGGCGATCGGGTTCGCGCCATCGCTGTCGGTCGCGGAATTGTTGCCCGGGGTCGGATCGGTCACGCCCGCCGGCGCCGTCACCGTCGCGGTGTTCACCAAGGTTCCGCTCGCGGCGCTGCTGATGGTCGCGGTGACGGTGTAGGTCACCGACGCGCCCACCGGCAGATTCACCGTGTCGTTGATGTTGCCGCTGCCGCTGCCGGTGCACGAGCCGCCGCCGCTGCCGACGCAGCTCCAGCTCGCGCTGGTGATCGCCGCCGGGAAGGTATCGGCCACGGTGGCGCCGGTGACCGCGCTCGGGCCGGCATTGCTCGCGGTGATCGTATAGGTCGTGGTGCCGCCCGGGGTGTAGGTCGGCGTGCCGTCGGTCTTGGTGATGGCGAGATCCGCCTGGCGCGTGATGGTATCGGTATCGGTCGCGCTGTTGTTGCCCGGGGTCGGATCGGTCACGCCCGCCGGCGCCGTCACCGTCGCGGTGTTCGCCAAGGTTCCGCTCGCAGCGCTGCTGATGGTCGCGGTGACGGTGTAGGTCACCGACGCGCCCACCGGCAGGTTCACCGTGTCGTTGATGTTGCCGCTGCCGCTGCCGGTGCAGGTGCCGCCGCCGCTGCCGACGCAGCTCCAGCTCGCACTGGTGATCGCCGCCGCGAACGTATCGGCCACGGTGGCGCCGGTGACCGCGCTTGGTCCGGCATTGCTCGCGGTGATCGTGTACGTCGTGGTGCCGCCGGCGGTGACCGTGGTCACACCGTCGGTCTTGGTGATGGCGAGATCCGCGGCGGGATTGATGGTGGTGGTCGCGCTGCCGCAGCTGGCCGCCGGCGTGCAGCCGGCGCCGGGCGTCGGCGGACTCGTGCCGCCGGTGGGATCGACCGAGGCGAAGTTGGTGATGCTGCCGACGTTCGCCGCGGTCGCATTGAGGGTGAAGCTCGCCGTGCCGTTGGCCGCGCCGGGCGGCAGCGCCGCGCTCAGCGTCACCGTGCAGGTGAGCAGCGCGCCGGCCGCGCTCGGCAGCGTGCCGCAGTTGACCGTCGTCACGCCGCTGCCGGCGGCGACGCTGTTGGCGACCACGCCGGCGGGCAGTTGATCGGCCACGGTGAGCGTGGTGCCGCTCGCGACCGCGCCGCTGTTGCCGAGATTGATCGTGTAGTTGTACGCCGCGCCCTGCGCCGCCGTCGCCGGGCCGGCCTTGGCGAGCGTGAGGTTCGGCGCGCTGAACGTGGTCGAGCCGGAGCTCGAGTTGTTCGCGGTGGTGGATTCCGGCGTGCTGGTGCCGATCGCGGCCGCGACGGACACGCTGCCGGGCGCGCCCGGCCCGGTGTACTGGAAGCCGATCGTCAGGCTCTGACCGACGCTGAGCGAAACCGGCAGGCCGGCGAAGGTGACCTGGCAGCTCGTCGTGTTGTAGCTCGCCGTCGCGCCGGGCGGCAGCGACGGGAAGCTGACGCCGGTCGGACAACTGCCGGCCGTGCCGATGCTCGCGCTGTAGGTGACGTTGTCCGCGGCGGCGGTCGCAGCGGCGCTGTTGCTGAAGCTGATCGTGCCGTTGACCACGGAGTTGATCGCCGCCGTCGCCGGCACGCTCACGCTCGCAATCACATCGGCAACGATGATCTGCGTCGTGCCGGTCGAACTGGCGCTGCCGCCGTTGCTCGAATTGATCGTGGTGGTGACCGGCACCGATCCCGAATTCGGCGCGGTGTAGGAGAAATTGAAATTGAGCCGCGCGCCCGATGCGAGGGTGGTCGGCATGCCGGAGAACGAAGCCGCGCAGGTCACCGCGTTGTAGCTGGTGAAGGTCACGCCCGCGGGCAGCAGGCCGAAGGCGACGCCGGTCGGACAGTTGCCCGGCGTGCCGATGACGACGCTGTAGGTCACGCCCGTGGCCGACGAGCCGCCGACGTTCTGGAAATCGAACGAGCCGTTGACGGTCGCGCCGGGGAACGCGGTCGCCGGCACGCCGACCAGCGTGCTGACCATGGCCGCGGCGGGCTGCGGATTGATGATCACCGTCGAACTCGTGGTCGGCGTCTGCTGGTAGGACCACAGATCCAGCGCCTTGGCATCGCCGAAGCCCGCGGTGCTGGCGCAGTCGGTATTGGAATTGCCGTTGCCCGGCCAGTAGCGGTAATAGCAGGTGCCGGCGCCGCCGTTGCAGTTCGGTCCGCTGAAGGTCTTGGCGCTCGAATCCTGCCCGGTGAGCGAATGATCGGGCGCGGGCGGCACCGGATTGGCCGCGCCGCACAGCGCGCCGTTCAAGGTGCCGATGCCGACGTTGTTGCGGGTGACATAGCCGCGATCGTCGTAAAAGACCGTGTGGTCGCCGAGATTGCTGCCGTTGAGCTTGGTCAGGACGGGCCCGCCGGACTGGCTGCCCTCGTCGTCGATGATCGGGAAATGGATCTCGCCGTTGCGGCCGAGGATCTGGAAATTGAACGTGCCGGTCGGGAACGTCGTGCCGTTGTTGGCGAGGCCGTTCCAGGTCACGGTGTTGTTGCCGTCGGGCGCGAGGCCGGTCAGGGTGGCGTTGGCCGGATTGCCGGGATCGAAATCGACGCCGGCGCTGATGATGATCTGGTACGTGGTGTCGTTCTGGGTGGTGAAGGTGAACGTGCCGCCGCCGCCGAGATAGGTCTGATTGCCCGATTGCAGGCCGTTGAAGGCGACGTTGCTCAACTGCGGCGTCGGCGGATTGAGCGGAATGCCGAGCGCCTGCAGCACGGTGGTCGCGGTCGCGGCGTTCGGGCCGGACGGGTCGATGCTGCTGAAGAAGATCGGCATCTGCGGCTGCTCGGCCGAAAGCTCGGCGATGAACTGGCCGCTGCCGGGGGTGATCTGGGCGTTGCCGCCGCGGATGTCCTTGTACAGCGGCTGGCCGTTGTCGAGGAAGCCGGAAACGTTGGCCCACAGCGCGTAGCCGTTCGGGTCGAAGCCCTGCATGTCCTGCTGGTAGCGCTGGCCGTCGGTGGTGGCGTAGTACAGGGTGTGAAACACCGGCCGCGAATTGTTGCCGGTGAAGGCGACATAGGCATAGGTGAACACGCGGCCGTTGATGTCGGTCACCGACTTCGGATCCGACGAGCGCACGGTCACGTCCCAGGCCGCCACCGTGGCATTGCCGATGTGCAGCGTGCCGACCGAACCGGTCGGGCCGGTGCCGCCGCTGGTGGCGACGGTGAAGCGCACGCCGTAGATGCCGGTCACCGGCGCGCGATAGGCGCACGGCGAATAGCCCGCGCCGCTCGCCGGCGGCGTGGTGCCGTCGGCGCTGCGCGGGCCGTCAAGTTCGTGCTGGCGGGTGTCGATGTAGCCGAGCGAGCCGCCGGAGAAACTGCCGGGCGGCGGGGTCGCCGCGCTGCACGTGAAATCGGCCGTCGCCGGAATCGTCTCGGCGCCCTTGGTGCCGAACGACTGCGGATTGAACACCAGAATGTCGCCGCCGTTGGCGGGATTGCGATTGCTCGAGCCGAGCACAATGTACTCGCCGGCATTGGCGTAGACGTAGAGGAACTGCCGCCGGGTGGTGACGCCGGCGTAGGGTGCGGTGGAGGGCGTGGCGTCCACCGTCAGGTCGAGATCGGCGCGGAAGCCGCCGGCTGGATACGTCGCGGGAAACAGCGTGCGGCTGCCTTCGGCATGCGCCGTGGTCGCGGCGAGCAAAGCCGCGAGGCCGCCCAGGTTGCGCAAGTGATGGCGCGCGAGACGCACCCAAGCCGCGCGGCCGCGCGGCAGACGCCGCACGGCGGCTGCGAAGTCGATCATGACGCACTCCTTGGGATCCCCGAGGCAGGTCACGCGATCCCTACAAGAGCCGTGCCAACGATCCGGCATGCGCTCCTCGCACGCACCCGCCACCATAGCACAGCGCGTCCGCCGCGCGCGGCGGACGCGCCGCCCTGAGGGAAATTCACTTGGCCGGGCGGGCAATTCCCTTAGCGCGGCGCGCCTTCGCCGAGGGTGCGATCGAGGAACGCCAGCACGCGCCGATACAGCGTCTCGCGATTCTTCTCGTTGTAGAACCCGTGGCCTTCCTTGCTTTCGTAGAGCCACTCGTGCTCGATCCTGCGCTTGCTGAGTTCGGCGTGCAGGTTTTCGCCGTGCACCGGCGGCACGCGCGGATCGGCGCCGCCGACGATCAGCATGACCTTGGCCTTGAGCCGATCGAGCCCGGCGATCGGCGAGCGTGCGGCGAGTTGCTCCATGTCCTCGCCGAGCACCAGCTTGAGATAGTTCTCGCCGAACAGGTTCTGGGCGATGTCGCCGCGACGGTACATCAGGCGCAAGTCGTACACGCCGACATAGCCGATCGCGCAGCGGTACAGCTCCGGTTCCTTGACCGCGCCTTCGAGCGCCGCGTACCCGCCGTAGCTGCCGCCGAAGATGCCGATACGCTTCGGATCGGCCACGCCCTGCGCGATCGCCCAGCGCGTGGCGTCGGTGACGTCGTCCTGCATCTTGCCGCCCCATTCGCGGTAGCCGGCGCGCTGGAACGCCGCGCCATAGCCGCCCGAGCCGCGGTAGTTGACCTGCAACACGGCGTAGCCGTGGCTGGCGAGCGCCTGCACGTCGGGGTCGAAGTCCCAGCGATCGCGCGCCCCATAGGGGCCGCCGTGCACGAGCACGACCAGCGGCAGGTTCTTCGCCTCCGCCTTGCCCGGCGGACGGGTGAGATAACCGTGCAGCGGCAAGCCGTCGCGCGCGGCGAGCTCGATCGGCGCCATCGGCGCCATGCGCTCGGGCGCGATCCACGGCCGGCGCGCGAACAGGAACGTGGCCTTGCGACTGGCGGCGTCGTAGAGGAAGAACTGGCCGGGATCGGTGTCGCTGTACACCAGCACGACGACCTTGCTGCCGTCCGGCGTGGCCGAGCGGAACTCCACCGCCTCGCCGGGGAACTGCTGCATCAGGCCGACCAGCAGCTTCGCCTCCGGCGCGCTCTTGTCGAGCAGCGTCACCGCCGGGCGCGCCGGCTCGGAGCGCACGGCGAACGCGTCGCGCTCGTCGAACGTCGGCATCAGATCGACCGGATCGACACCCTCGACCTGCCACACCGGGGTGAGCTCGCGCGTGGCGACATCGAACCGGCAGATGCCGCCGCAGGCGAAGTACACGCTGCGGTCGTCGCGCGCGAAACGCAGCGGTTGCAACGGGCGGCCGTCGCTGGCCTCGTCGAACACCTTCTCCCAGTCGGCCTCGTCGCCGGCGCGGAAGTATACTTTTTCCCGCTGATCCACATCGGTGCCGTAGGCGAAGCGCACGTGCCCGGCGTTGTCGGCGAGGAAATGCGCGTTGCGCAGCGGCGAGCTCGCCACCCGCAGCTTCAAGCCGGTCTCGAGGTCGATGCGGTAGGCCTCGGGGAACACGCCGCTGTGCGAATCGTTGAACGGGTAGCTCGCGATCAGGGCGTGGCGCTCGTCGTCGCGCAACGGCGCGATCAGCGTGCCGAACGCGCGCTCGGGCGCGGCGCGGGCGATGTGCGTGGCCGCCGCCGGGCCGCCGGCGCGCAGCCCGAACAGGATGCGATCATCGGTACCGTCGCCGTTGACCACGAACAGCTCGCCGGTGGGCAGCGGCTGCTCGAGACCGCCGGCGCGCTCGCCCTCGGTGTACATCAGCCGATGCGGGCCGACCCAGCGGAAGCTCGCCAGTTCGGCGGTGTCGCGCGGCACCACGTTGACGCCGCGCATGTCCTTGAGGCGGATCAGCGCGAGCACGGTCTTGCCACCGACACCGGCGCTGGCGGCGAGGTACTCGCCGTCGGGCGAGATGCGCACGTCGTGGTATTGCGCGTGGCGCGCGAAGTCCGCGAGCGGCACCTCGTCCGCGGCGACAGATGCGGCGGATGCGAACAGAACGAAGCAGAGGGAAAGCCAACGCATGCGAGACACTCCTGTGCAAGGTCTGATTAAAACGGCAGTGATCTTGTTTTTTGCTCCAAGCGCATCCTGTGGTTTTCCGCTCGCGTCCGGCGAGCGGGTTACTTGCTGACCAGAGCAAAGCTTCCGCTCGGCCGCAGGCCGAGCGGGTCACTTCTTTGCTGGTGCAAAGAAGTAACCAAGAAACACCTCGAAAGCAGAGCATCCCTCGGAGGACCTGCACGAGGATTTTGTGAAGGGATGAAGGCTCCGTATACAACTCGTCCGTCGCAGGCTGATACGTCGTTCGCTCCGCATGCAGGTCTTTCGTTGCAAGCGAAGCGAAAAACCGGTCCGCCCGGAACGACCGAGTTTTGCGTGGAATTTTCATCCGTTCGCAAAGCCCTTGTGCAGGTCCTCCGAGGGATGCTCTGCTTGAACGTGCTTTCTTTTGGTGACTTTTCTTTGCACGAGCAAAGAAAAGTTACCCGCGCGGCCAGCGGCCGAGCGGAAGCTCTGCTCTGGTGAGCAAAGAGAAGTGACCCGCTCGCCGGACGCGAGCGGAAAACCGCAGGATGCGCCTCAAGAAAAGAAAACGAGATCAAGAACCGGATTTCCGCTTTCGCGGGAAGGATAAGCTGGACGGCCGCTCGACTCCGCCGCTGCGCGGCTACGCTCAGGGCGAACGGTGACCTGAAGCGGCGAACAATGACCGAAGTGCCTCCCTCACCCGCCGCGCTGCGCGCGTCGGCCTCTCCCGCCAGCGGGAGAAGAAAACCGCCTGCTGAGGTTCGACGCTTATCAAGAATGGCCAAGGCTACATCCTCCATGTGTTCAGAGATTCCCTGTGTGTGTGGGGGGGGCAGGCGGCGGGTGCGGGCGCCGCGCGGCTCAGCTCCGGCCGTAGCGATCCTCGAAGCGCACGATGTCGTCCTCGCCGAAGTAGTCGCCGCACTGCACCTCGATCAGGTGCAGGTCGGCGTCGGTGGGGTTCTCCAGCCGGTGCAGCGTGCCCATCGGGATGAAGGTGGATTCGTTGCGTTGAAGCAGGAATTCGCGATCGCCGACGCGCACCCGGGCGGTGCCCTGCACCACTGTCCAGTGCTCGCTGCGGCGGTGATGCAATTGCAGGCTGAGCACCTGGCCGGGCTTGACCGTCAGGCGCTTGACCTTGCAATCGGCGCCGTCCTCGAGCACGGTGAAGCTGCCCCACGGCCGGTGCACGGTCTGATGGAAACGCGCGGCCTCGTGGCCGCTGGCGCGCAGTTGTTCCACCACCTCGCGCACCTGCTGGGCGCGCTCGCGATCGGCGACCAGCACGGCATCGCCGGTATCGACGATGACCAGATCGCGGACCCCGACCGCGGCGACCAGGCGCTTGTCGCCCTGCACGTAGCAGTTCGCGCTCTCGATCAGCACCGCCGCGCCGCGCACGCGGTTGCCGGCGGCGTCGGTCACGCCGGCGTCGTCGAGTTCGCTCAGC